>JAESGL010000020.1_pt1 | contig 396771 bp, 379 predicted proteins | sample 9269711 | NCBI WGS metagenome assembly JAESGL01 (sample SAMN14515918, study PRJNA621676) | algae metagenome | isolation source: Kastovskya adunca ATA6-11-RM4 and co-occurring heterotrophs from soil and... | place: Chile: Atacama Desert | collected 2011-06-27
GTTCATCACGCTCGCCGCCACCTTGTCGATCGTGCCGAGCGTGCCGGTCGCCGGCATGGCGCTGATCCTGGGCGTCGACCGCTTCATGTCCGAGTGCCGCAGCCTGACCAACTTCATCGGCAACGCGCTGGCGACGGTGGTCGTCTCGCGCTGGGAAGGCCGGCTCGACAAGGCGCAGTTCGACGCCGCCCTCGCCGGACGCGCCCCGCGCGTCGACCCAATGCCCGCCGGCGCGGTGCCGGCGGAGTAGCGGCACGTGACCTTCGCCTCTCGCGTCCTGCTGGGCGCCACCGCGCTCCTCGCCCTTCCGGCGGCGGCGCAGACCGTCTCGCCGAGCGAGGCGGGCGGCACCCGCAACCCCGCCACGCCCACCGTCGCCTCCTATCCCGCCGCCGCCGCGGGGGACGGCGCCGCGGCGGGCGGATACAATCTGTCGCGCTGGGCGGAGGACTGGCGCGCGCTGTGCGACCCGGCGAAGCGCGACGACCCCGTCGACGCGCTGAAATGCGTGAAGCTGGACGCTGACGGCGACCTCTACGTCACCTTGTCCGGCGAAGCGCGGCTGCGCGTCAACCATACGACGAACCCCGGGCTGCGCGACCGCCGCGCGCAGCGGCAGGACATCCGCCGGCTGGTGGCGGGCGCGGACGTCCACCTGGGCGAGCATCTCCGCCTGTTCGGCGAGGTGGCGCACGGCGGCATCTCCGGGGTGGAGCTGGGCGAGCCCGCCGCCACGCTGCGCAACGACGTCGTGTTCCAGCAGGCCTTCGTCGAGGCGAAGGCGCGGGTCGGCCACGTCGATCTCGGCGCGCGCTACGGGCGGCAGGAGTTCACCGACGGACCCAACCTCCTCGTCTCGCAGCGCGACAACAACACCATCCGCTACACGCTGAACGGATGGCGCGCCTGGGCGCGCACGCCCGCGATGCGGATCGACGCCTTCGACCTGAAGCCGACGCAATATGGCGATCTGGGCACCGACGACGACGTGATCGATCCCGCCCGCCGCTTTTCCGGCGTGACGCTGGGCTTCGTCCTGCCCAAGACGTGGCTGGGCGGATCGAAGCTGTACGTCGACCCCTTCTTCTGGCGGCGGCGCAACAGCGTGGGCACCTGGGGCGGGCGGATCGGCCCGGCGACCCGCTATTATCTCGGCGCGCGGCTGTGGGGCGAGGCGGGGCCGCTGACGATCGACTGGTCGGCGAACCGGCAATGGGGCGAATTCATCGACCAGCGGGTCGACGCCTGGCAGGTGTTCCTGGCGCAGACGTGGCGGCTGGGCGGGGACGCTCAGGCGCCCCGCGTCGGCATCCACGCCGACTATGCGAGCGGTGGCGGCGGCTACGGCGACGGACGGCTGCGCAACGCCTATGCCCCGTTCGGCAACAACATCTACTACAGCTACGCGCTGTTCCTGACGCCGTCGAACCTGATCGCCGTCGCGCCCAACCTCACCGTCTCGCCGACGAAGGCGGTGCGCGTCACCGGCGAGTATCAGCTGGCGTGGCGAGACGCGACCGACGACGCGGTGTACCGCGCCAACGGTCAACCATTCGCCGGTACGCAGAACGTGCGGGCCGCGAAGATCGGCGATGTGGCGCGCCTGCAGCTCCAGTGGACGATCACGCCGCGGCTGTCATTCACCGGCCGCTACGAGCACCTGTTCGCCGGTCCGTCGCTGACCGGCGCGGGCTATGCGGACAGCGACTTTCTGGCCGGCTGGCTGAGCTTCCGTTTCTGAAGAAGGCACCGATGATCCATTCCGCCATCCACGCTGCCGCGCGCGCCTTGCTGGCCGATCCGCTGACGAACAAGGGCACCGCCTTCACCGCGGCGGAGCGCGACCGCTTCGGCCTGCACGGGCTGCTGCCGCCGCACGTCGGCACGCTGGAGGGGCAGATCGCGCGGCGGCGACGCGCGCTGGAGGCGCTGCCCGACGATTTCCACCGCTACGCCTTCCTGCGCGAGTTGCAGGACACCAACGAGGTGCTGTTCCACGCGCTGGTGCAGAGCGACCTGCCGCGGATGCTGCCGCTGGTCTATACACCAACGGTGGGCGAGGGGTGCCGGCGCTTCAGCGAGATCTGGCGTCGCCCCCGCGGGCTGTTCCTGTCCTGGCCCAACCGCGACCGCATCGCCGACATCCTCGCCGATCCCGCGCTCGACCGGGTGAAGGTGATCGTCGTTTCCGACGGGGAGCGGATCCTTGGCCTCGGCGACCAGGGCGCGGGCGGCATGGGCATCCCGATCGGCAAGCTGGCGCTCTACACCGCCTGTGCGGGCATCCACCCGTCGGAGGTGCTGCCGATCCTGCTCGACGTCGGGACGGACAATCCCGCGCTGCGCGACGATCCGCTCTACGTCGGCTGGCGCCACCCGCGCGTGCGCGGGGAGGATTACGACGCCTTTGTCGAGACGTTCGTGGCCGCCGTGGCGGCGCGCTGGCCGAACGTGCTGCTGCAATGGGAGGATTTCGCCGGCGCCAACGCCTGGCGGCTGCTCCACCGCTATCGCGACCGATTGCTCAGCTTCAACGACGACATCCAGGGCACGGCGGCCACCGCGGTCGGCGCGCTGTTGGCGGCGGTGGGGCGCACCGGGCGCGGGCTGGCGGAGCAGCGCGTCGTCATCGTCGGCGCGGGCGCCGCGGGGATGGGCATCGCCGCGCTGCTGGTCGACGCGATGGTGGCGGACGGCATGGACCGCGCGGCGGCGCGGCGCGCGATCGCCGCCTTCGACCGCGACGGTCTGGTCGTGCGCGGTCGCAACGTGCTGGGCGAGGCGCAGCAGGCGCTGGCACGCGATCCGGCCGAGGTGGAAGGCTGGGATACGCGCGACCTGGCCGATGTGGTCGCGCGGATGCGCCCGACGATCCTGATCGGCACCTCGGGCCAGCCCGGGGCCTTCGGCGAGGCGGCGGTGCGCGCGATGGCGGCGGCGTGCGATCGTCCTATCGTCTTCCCGCTGTCCAATCCCGTTTCCCACGCGGAGGCGCATCCCGCCGACCTGCTCGCCTGGACCGAGGGGCGCGCCATCGTCGGCACCGGCAGCCCGTTCGGCGTGGCGGGCGTGGCGCAGGTCAACAACGTCTACGTGTTCCCCGGCATCGGCCTGGGCGCGCTGGCGAGTGGGGCGCGGCGGGTGAGCGACGGCATGTTCCTCGCCGCCGCGCGCGCGCTGGCGGCCGCGGCGCCCGCGACCGGCGCGGACCTGCTGCCCCCGCTCAACCGGCTGCGCGACACTGCGCTGGCGGTGGCGCAAGCGGTCGCCGCGGCGGCGCACGCGGACGGATCGGCACCCGCCGACCCGGACGCGATCGATCCGGCCCCGTCACCGGCGATGTGGGTGCCCGCCTACGAGGAAGCCTGATATCGCGGCGGCATGATCGATCATGTCGCCATCGTCGGCGCGGGCTTTTCCGGCACGCTGCTGGCGATCAACCTGCTGCGCCTGGACGGCCCGCGCGCCACGCTGATCGAGCGGGCGCCCGTCGCCGGGCAGGGCGTGGCCTATGGCACGCCCCACGACGAGCACGTGCTGAACGTGCGCGCCGCGAACATGAGCGCGCTGCCCGACGATCCCGGCCACTTCGTCCGCTGGCTCGCCGAGCGCGGGGAGGCGGACGCCGGCGGCGCCTTCGTGCCGCGCAAGGTGTATGGCGCGTACCTGCGCGATATGCTGGACCGGGCGCGCGCCGACGCACCCGACCGGCTGGCGGTGATCCACGGCGAGGCGGTCGACCTGCGACTCGACGCGGGCGCGCGGCTGACGCTGGCGGACGGCGGGACGATCGCCGCCGACGTGGCGGTGCTGGCGGTGGGCAATCTGCCGCCGCACCTGCCCGCCCCGCTCGCCGCCGTCGCCGGCTTGCCGCGCTACCGCGCCGATCCGTGGGATGGGGCGATCGTCGCGGAGCCGGGTGCGGACGACGTGGTGGTGCTGGTCGGCACCGGGCTGACCATGGTCGACGTGGCGCTCCGGCTCGACGGCGCGGGCTTCCGCGGCCGGATGCTCGCGCTGTCCCGCCGCGGCTTGACGCCGCACCGGCACGCGGCGGGTGCGCCCGCCGCCCCGCCGCTGGCGGAGCGCCCCCGGGGCGAGGCGTCCGCGCTGGTGCGCGAGGTGCGGCGGCGCGGCGCGGCGATCGGCTGGCGCGCCGCGGTGGACGAGTTGCGCCCGTACACGCAGGCGATGTGGGCGTCGGCGGAGCCCGCGCAGCGCGCGCGCTTCCTTCGCCACCTGCGCCCGTGGTGGGACGTGCACCGCCACCGTCTCGCGCCGATCGTGGCGGACCGCCTGGCCGCGCTGGCGGCGTCGGGCCGGTTGCGCGTGGTCGCGGCGAAGCTCGCCGACGCGCACGCGCGGCCCGACGGCATCGACCTCGCCTATCGCCCCCGCGGCGCGGAGGCGGTGCAGCGCGTGACGGCGCAGGCGATCGTCAACTGCACCGGCCCGCTCGGCGACCTGTCGCGCACGCGCGAGCCGCTGCTGGCGGGGCTGGTCGCGCGCGGCACGATCCGGCCCGACGCGGAGCATCTCGGCATCGACGTCGACGCGCAGGCGCGCACGATCGCGCGCGACGGCGCGGCCGACAACCGGCTGTGCGCGATCGGCCCAATGACGCGCGGCGCGTTCTGGGAGATCGTGGCGGTGCCCGACATCCGGCGCCAGGCGTGGGACCTGGCGCGCCGCCTGTCCAACGCGCACTGGGTGGAAGGCGAGGGGCTCTGACCGACGTGGACGAAGGCGGGCGCGTGCCGTTCGCCCGGCTGGCGCTGTTCGCCGCCGGCGACTTCGGCTTCAACCTGTTCTGGCAGAGCACGATGCTCTACCTGCTGTTCTTCTATACCGAGGCGCTGGCGATCCCCGCGGCGACCGCCGGGACGATCTTCCTCGTCGCCTCCGCGTGGGACGGCATCGCCAGCTTCGCCGCGGGCGTGGCGGTGGACCGCGGGCGCTGGGCGGGGCGCTACGGCCGCGTCCTCGCCTGGGGTGCGGTGCCGCTCGGCATCAGTTTCGCGCTGGTCTACGTGCCCGTCCGCGGCGGCATGCTCGCGCTCGCCTGGGCTCTGGCAACGCAATTGCTGTTCCGCACCGCCTATGCCGCGATCAACGTGCCGTACACCGCCATGTCGGCGCGCGTATCGCTGGCGAGCGCGGACCGCGCGACCGTGGCGGGGCTGCGGATGCTGGCGGGGACGCTGGCGGCGGTGGCGGTGGCCGGGGGAACGGTGCCCGTGGGGCGGCTGTTCGCGGGCGAGGGCGCGGCCATCTACCGCGACGCCGCGCTGGTCTTCGCCGCGGCCGGCGCCGCGCTGATCGCGCTGGTCGGCGCCACCTTCCGCGACCGTGCGCCCGTCATGTCGGCGGCGCGCCCGCCCACCGGCCGCACGATCGCGGCGCTGGCGCGCAACCGCGGCTACGGGCGGCTGATGGCGGGCATGGCGGCGATGATCGTGGCGGTCACGCTGGTCGACCGGTCCGTGCTCTATTACTTCAAGTACGTGCTCGGCGACGAGGGCGCGGGGCGGCTGACGCTGGCGACCATGGCGGCGGTCAGCGGGCTGGCGGTGCCCGCGTGGATGCTGCTCGCCCGCCGCGTCGGGACGCGGCGGGTGTGGCTGGCAGCGGTGGCCGCCTGCTGCGCCGGGCTGCTGCTGTTCGTGCTGGTCGACGTGCCGCGGGTCCGCGCCACGCAGGGGTTCCTGATCGCGATGCATGCCGCGATCGTCGGGCTGCACTTCAGCTTCTGGGCGATGCTGCCCGACACGCTCGACGGGGAGGCGGCGCAGGGCGGGCAGGCGGTCGCCTTCGGCCTCGCCGCGCTGGTGCAGCGCGTGGCGATCGGTGCCGCGACCGCGCTGCTCGGCCTGGGGCTGGAGGGCGCCGCGCCCGATACGGCGGCGCTGCGCGCGACCATCGGCGTCATGCCGCTGGTCTTCTTCCTTCTGGCGGGCGCCGCGCTGGTGCGACGCCCGCGCTGATCGGTCAGGCGCCCGCCACCAGCTCGAACGAGCCGGTCACGCCCTCGGCCTGGGCGGACGGCGCGATCCACAGGTCGAACGTGCCCGGCTCCACCGTGGGCGTCAGGTCGACGCCGAGGAACATCAGGTCCGCGCGGCGCAAGGTGAAGCGCACCGTCTCGCGCGCACCCGGCGCCAGCGCGACCTTGCGGAACGCCTTCAGCTCGCGGACCGGCCGTGTGATGCTGGCGACGCGGTCGCGGACGTAGAGCTGCACCACCTCCTCCGCCGCGCGGCGGCCGGTGTTCGCCACCGTCGCCGACACCTCCAGCGTCCCGTCCCACGCCATCCGCGCGGGCAGGCGCAGGTCGCCATATTCGATCGTGCCGTAGGTGAGGCCGTGGCCGAACGGGAACAGTGCGGCGTTGGGCGCGGTGCGGTAGCGCGCCTTGTACGGCTCGGTCATGTTCGGCGCCGGGCGGCCGGTGGCCTTGTGGTCGTAATGATAGGGCGACTGCCCGCTCTCGAAGGGGAAGCTGCACGGCAGCCGACCGGAGGGCGAGTAGGCGCCGAACAGCACGTCGGCGATGGCGTGCCCGCTTTCCGAGCCGAGGAACCAGGTGACGAGGATGGCGGGCGCCTCGCGAACCGCGCCCGACAAGGCGAGACCGCGGCCGTTCTTCAGCACGACGACCATCGGCTTGCCGGCCTTCGCGACCGCCTCTGCCAATTCCATCTGCGGTGCGGGCACGACAATCTCCGTGCGCGACTGCGCCTCTCCGGACATCCCCTCCGATTCGCCGATCGCCAGAAGCACGACGTCCGCCGCCTGCGCCGCCGCCACCGCCGCCTCGATCCCGCCCGGCAGCGCCTCCTCCACCTTGCTGCCCGCCGTGACGGTGACGCTGCGCGCGCCCGCCGCGCGGATGCCCGTGGCCAGGTCGACCGCGTTGGCATTGTCGCCATAGACCACCCAGGGTCCGTTGATGTCGTGCTGGCCCTCGGCGAAGGGGCCGATCAGCGCGATCTTCCGCCCCTTGTCCAGCGGCAGCACGTCGCCCTCGTTCTTCAGCATCACGATCGACTTGCGCCCCGCCTCGCGCGACAGCGCCAGGCTGGCCCGCGTGCGCGATCGCGCCTTCTCGCGCTTCGGATCGATGCGGCGGAACGGGTCGTCGAACAGGCCCAGCATGTGCTTCACCGCCAGCACGCGGCGCACCGATCGGTCCACCCGCTCCTCCGGCACCGATCCGTCGCGGACCAGGCCGGGCAGGTGCTTGAAGTAATTGTCGCTCTGCATCGACATGTCGACGCCCGCCAGGAAGGCGATGCGCGTGGCGTCGCGCGAATCCTTCGCGAAGCCCGCGGCGATCATCTCCTCGTCGCCGGTGTAGTCGCCGACGACAAACCCCTCGAAGCCCCATTCCTCGCGCAGCACCTTCTGCAGCAGCCAGGGATTGCCGTGCGCGGGAATGCCCGCGATCTCGTTGAAGCTGGCCATGCCGGTCATCGCGCCGGCGTCGAACCCGGCCTTGTACGGCGGCAGGTAGGTCTCGCGCAGCGTGCGTTCGGACACGTCGACGGGATTGTAGTCCAATCCGCCTTCCGCCGCGCCATAGGCGGCGAAATGCTTCACGCAGGCCATCACCGCGTCGTCGGCGGTCAGGTCCTCGCCCTGGAACCCCTTGACGCGCGCCACCGCGAACAATTCGCCCAGCCGCCGGTCCTCGCCCGCGCCCTCCATCGTGCGGCCCCAGCGCTGGTCGCGCGCGACGTCCACCATCGGGAAGAAGGTCCAGTCGATCCCCGCGCCCGCGGCTTCGTAGGCGGCGACGCGCGCGGTGCGGCGGGCGAGTTCGGGCTCGAAGCTCGCCGCCTCGCCGACCGGCACGGGGAAGATGGTGCGGTGACCGTGGATCACGTCGGCGGCGAAGATCAGCGGGATCTTCAGCCGCGACTGCTTCATCACCGCGCGCTGCATCCGCCGCGCCATCTCCGCGCCGTTGCCGTTGAAGACACCGGTCAATGCGCCCGCCACCGCGGCGGCGAGCTGCGCGTCGAAATTGCCGGCTGCGCCCGCCGGGTTCAGCGAGGTGGCGACCCCGCCCGCCCAGGCGGCGGCCATCAGGTTCAGCTGCCCCGCCTTCTCCTCGATCGTCATGCGCGCGATCAGCGCTTCGACCGACGCGGGCAGGGGGCGCGCCGCCGCGGCGTCCAGCATCGCGCGCGCCGGGCTGGCCAGCCAGGCCGCGACCGCACCCGCGCCCATCAGCGTCGCCCGCCGCGTGACCTTCGTCGTCGTCATGATCGCAAAACCCTCTTCCCCGTCGCGCGACCGGCCGAAAAGCGGCTTGGTCGGCGGCGTGTAACCGGTTACGTAGACGTCGGCCGGGGCGTTCGGCAATGCAAATCGGGTCGCGGCTGCACGATGGTGCCGCGGAACATGGCGGAGGATCAAGGGCGATGCGAGCGACGACGATCCGCGACGTCGCGCGCCGGGCGGACGTGTCGGTGGCGTCGGTGTCGCGCGCGCTGAACGGCCATGCCAACGTCCACCCGGAGACGCGCGCGCGGGTGGCCGCGGCGGCGGCGGCGCTGGGCTACGTGCCGCACGCGGGCGCGCGCAGCCTGTCGCTGGCGCGCACGCACTCCATCGGCGTCGTCCTGCCCGATCTGTACGGCGAATTCTTCAGCGAGATCGTGCGCGGCATGGACCGGGAGACGACGGCGCGCGGCTACCACCTGCTATTGTCGAACATGCACGCCGATGCGGAACTGGCGGCGCTGGCGATGCGGTCGATGCGCGGACGCGTCGACGGGCTGATCGTGATGGCGCCGCAGCTGGACGCCGCGGGGCTCGCCGCCGCGCTGCCGCGGGACCTGCCCGCGGTGCTCATCAACGCGGCGGCGGGCACGGGGTGTCCGCTGCTGCGCATCGACAACGCGACCGGCATCGACGCCGTGGTCGCGCATCTCGCCGCCACCGGCCGCCGCGCGCCGGTGCACCTAGCCGGGCAGGAGGCGAACATCGACGGGCGCGAGCGGCGGGAGGCGTTCGCCGCCGCCATGGCGCGGCACCTGCCGGGCGCGCCGGTGCGCGTCGTCGAGGGCGATTTCAGCGAGGAGGCGGGCGCGCGCGCCGTCGCCGCGCTGCGTGCCGCGGGTGATCCGTTCGACGCCATCGTCGCGGCGAACGACATGATGGCGCTCGGCGCCCTCCTGGCGCTCCGCGACGCGGGCACCGACGTGCCGGGCGAGGTGGCGGTGACCGGCTTCGACGACGTGCCGCTCGCCCGCTACCTGTCGCTCACCACGGTCAGGATCGACCTGGTGGAGCTGGGTGGCCGCGCGGTGGTGCGGCTGATCGAGCGGCTGTCCGGTTCGGGAGAGGTGGACTCGGGCGAGGCCGAGCTGGTCGGCGCCGCCCTGATCGTGCGCGGCACCAGCGCGGTCGCAACGGAGACGAGGACATGACGATCGAGACCGGCCGACGCGGCCTGCTGAAGGGCATCGGCGCGGCCGCCGCGATCCTGCCCGCTGCACCTGCGCCCGTGTTCGCCGCGCTGCGGCTGCCCGCGATGTTCGACGATATCGAGCGGCGAACGTTCGACTATTTCTGGGAGACGACGAACGCCGCCAATGGTCTGGTGCCCGATCGCTGGCCAACGCCGTCCTTCTGCTCGATCGCGGCGGTCGGCTTCGCGCTGACAGCCTATCCCATCGCGGTGGAGCGCGGCTGGATCACGCGGGCGCAGGCGCGCGAGCGGACGCTGGTGACGCTGCGCACCTTCGCGCGCCTGCCGCAGGGCCCCGGCGCCAGCGGCACCGCGGGGCACAAGGGCTTCTTCTATCACTTCCTCGACATGCAGACCGGCCTGCGCTTCCGTCAGGTCGAGCTGTCCAGCGTCGACACGACGCTGCTGTTCCTCGGCGTCCTGTTCGCCGGCGCCTGGTTCGACCGGGCGGACGAGTTAGAGATCCGGCAGCTGGCCGATACCATTGTCGGCCGCGCCGACTGGCGCTGGTTCACCAACGACCGTGGTACCGTGTCGATGGGCTGGCATCCGGAGACGGGCTTCATCGCGCGCCCCTGGGAGGGCTACAACGAGGGGATGATGGTCTATATCGTCGGGCTCGGCTCCGGCGCGCGGCCGCTCGCGGATGGCGCGTGGGACGCCTGGGCGAAGACCTATCCCGCGTTCTGGCGCGGCGAGGGCGCGACCCGCCATCTCGCCTTCGCGCCGCTGTTCGGCCATCAGTACGCGCCGATGTGGATCGACTTTCGCGGCATCCGCGACGCCACCATGCGGCGTGAGGGGTTCGATTATTTCGAGAACAGCCGCCGCGCCACCTACGCCAACCGCGCCTATTGCATCGCCAATCCGATGGGCTGGGCGGATTACGGACGCGATATCTGGGGTCTGACCGCCTGCGACGGCCCCGCCGACGTGCAGCGGCCGTACCGCGGGCGCACCGCCACCTTCTTCGGCTATGCGGCGCGGGGGCCGCTCGGCCAGCCCGACGAGCGCGACGACGGCACGATCGCGCCCACCGCCGCGCTCGGCAGCCTCGCCTTCGCGCCGGAAATCGTCGTGCCCGCCGCGCGGGCGATGCGGCGCTGGCCGGGCCTGTACGGCCGCTACGGCTTTCGCGACAGCTTCAACCCCAGCTTCCGCTACGCCGACGCGGGATCGACCAGCGGCACCTTGGGGCCGCGCGGCTGGGTGGCGAGCGATTGGCTGGGGATCGACCAGGGCGCGATCCTGGGCGCGATCGCCAACACCCGGGACGAGGGCGTGTGGCGGGTGATGCGCCGCTCTCCCGCGATCCGGCGCGGGCTGCTGCGCGCAGGCTTCGCCGGAGGCTGGCTGAGGTAGGGCGTGCTGTCGCCGATCGGCAACACCCATCCGGCGAGCGCGACTTTCATGAACGAAAACAATTGACAGCGTGGCGACAGCGGCGCTTTGGAAACGGTTACGGCGACGTGTCGTCATTGGTGTAACCGGTTACAGAACGAAAATAGGGGAGGTTCTGTCATGTCCACTCGCATCGCGATGCGTCACGCATTGTCCCTCGGCATCTCGGCCCTTGCGGTCACCACGGCCTCCCTCGTCGCCCCCGGCGCGGCGGTGGCGCAGACCACCACCGGGCAGATCCGCGGCCAGGTGCGCGACGCCGCCGGCGCGGCGGTCGGCGGCGCGACGGTGACGGCGGTGAACCTGGGCACCAACCAGACGCTGCGCGCCGCCGCCGACGCGAACGGCAGCTACTCGATCACGGGCCTGCGCCCGGCCACCTACGACGTGACGATCACCGGGCCGGACGGCGCCACGTTCCGCCGCCGCGTGATCGTCGTCGTCGGCCAGTCGGCGACGCTCGATGCCCGCCTGGGCGCGGCGACGGAGCCGGCGGCCCCGGCGGCGGACGGTGCGGCGACGCCGCCAGAGGCGCCCGCCGCCGAGCCGGCCGCGGGCGACATCGTCGTCACCGGCAGCCGCCTGCGCGAGACGCGCACCAGCGAGGTCGCGACGAACGTCACGCAGGAGCAGATCCGCATCCTGCCGCAGACCGATCGCAACTTCCTCTCCTTCGCCGCGCTGGCGCCGGGCGTGCGCTACAACGACGACGAGCAGGACAAGGGCATCCGCTCCGGCGCGGCGACCGCCAGCCAGGTCAACGTGTTCGTCGACGGCATCAGCCTGAAGAACAAGCTGCGCGAGGGCGGCATCGCCGGCCAGCAGAACAGCCGCGGCAACGCCTTCGGCCAGCTCGCCGTGCAGGAGTTCCGCGTGCTGACGCAGAACTACAAGGCGGAGTACGAGCAGGCGGGTTCCGCCATCATCACCTCGGTGACGAAGTCGGGCACCAACGAGTTCCACGGCGAGGTCTTCGGCCAGTACACCGATCGCGCGCTGACGCAGAAGAGCTACATCGACAAGCGCGAGGGCAATCCCAAGCCCGCGTTCGAGCGCAAGCAGTACGGCGTGTCGCTGGGCGGCCCGATCATCAAGGACAAATTGTTCTTCTTCGCCGCCTACGAAGGCAACGACCAGGATCGCGCCTTTACCGTCAATTCGACCGGATCGGCCGACCAGATCGCCGAGTTCAACCGCCTGTCCGGCCGCAACATCTCCGATTTCGAGGGCACGTTCGTCAGCCCGTTCCGCGGCGACTTCTACTTCGGCAAGCTGACCTTCACGCCGGACGAGAACCAGGTGTTCGACGTGTCGTTCAGCCGGCGCGAGGAGACCGATATCCAGGGCTTCGGCGGCAACACCGCGTTCGAATATGCCGAGAACAAGCGCAACAAGGTCGACACGTACCTGTTCAAGTGGACCTATAGCGGCGAGGATTTCGTCAACGAGTTCAATGCCAACCACCTGAACTACAACTTCAATCCGGTCGCGATCAATCCCGACCTGCCCTCGTTCGACTATGCCGGCACGATCCTGTTCGGCGGCAAGGATTCGACCCGGCAGGAGTTGCAGGAGAATTGGGCGGTCCGCGACGACGTCACATGGACCGGCGTCGACAATCACGTCATCAAGGCCGGGCTGCGGATGGAGGTGACCGACATCACCATCAACAACCGCGCCTACGTCCAGCCGCGCTACTTCTTCCGCCGCGAGCCGAACAACAACCTCAACTTCGCGTTCCCCGCGGAGGCGCTGCTGGAGCTGGGCAACGGCCGCATCTACGGCTCGAACACGCAGCTGGGCATGTACATCCAGGACGACTGGGACGTCACCGACCGGCTCCAGCTGAACCTGGGCGTGCGGTGGGACTACGAATCCAACGGCTTCAACAACAATTACGTGACGCCTGCGGCGGCGGCGGGGGCGCTGCGCGCGCTTCCGACCACCTTCTACTTCGATCCGGAAGACTATATCTCCGACGGCACCGATCGTAAGCCGTTCAAGGGCGCGATCGCGCCGCGCTTCGGCTTCAGCTGGGATATCAACGACGACCAGTCGACGGTGATCTTCGGCGGGGCGGGCCGGTACTACGATCGCAACAACTTCAACAACACGGTCGACGAGCTCAGCCGGTCGATCAACCCGATCGGGCGCTTCCGCTTCTCCGCCGACGGTTCCCCGCGCGACGGGCAGCCGACGGTGGCGTGGAACCCGTCCTACCTGACGCGCGACGGCTTGCGCGCGCTGGTGAACGCCAACCCGTCGGTCGCGCTGCCCGAGCTGTTCGCGGTGAAGAACAACGCGCGCCCGCCGGTGAACGATCAGTTCAGCTTCGGTGTGCGCCAGCGCGTCGGTGTGTTCGAGGCATCGGTGACGGGGTCGTATCAGCGCGGGCGGAACGGCTACACGAACATCTTCGCCACCCGGCAGAACAATGGCCTGGGCAATTGCTGCAACACCGCGCCGGTGATCCCGTTCGGCTATTCCAACGTCATCGTCGGCCTGGACGGGCTCGACACGCGCTACAAGGCGCTGTTCGTCACGCTGGACAAGAATTACACCAAGTCGAGCGGCTGGGGCCTCAACATCGCCTACACGCTGGGCAAGGCCGAGCAGAACGGGGGCGACCTGTTCAGCCTGGATGCGCTGACGCCGGACGCCTACGGCTGGCGCAACAGCCCGGGTGACGAGCGTCACCGGCTGGTCGTGTCGGGCATCGTGGACCTGCCCGCCGGCTTCCAGTTCTCCACCATCTCGACGCTCGGGTCCGGCCAGGCGTACCAGGTCGTGGACAGCACCGCGGGCGCGTCCGCCGGCGCCAGCCTGTTCACCGCGCGGTACCCGGAGAAGAACTGCATCAAGGGCGTCGCCGCCTTCTGCGAGGTGAACCTGACGCTGGCGAACCGCATCAAGCCGTTCGGCGCGGACAGCGCGCACGAGATCGAGCTGGCGATCGACGTGCTGAACGCCTTCAACAATAAGAACTTCGAAGGCTTCGACGGCGGCTTCAACAACACCATCAATCCGGCCACCGGGCAGGTGATCGACCCGCTGCTGCCGGCCGACGCCCAGAACGCGACGGGGTTGCTGACGTTGCCGCGGCGCATCCAGTTCCGCGTCGGCTATCGCTTCTGATGCCAGGCGCGCGAGCGGGGCGGGGGTCTTTCCCTCGCCCCGCCCGCGGCTTAGGGCGCCGGGCGTGATCCGCCCGCTGCTCCCCCTTCCGCTCCTGCTCGCCCCCGTCTCCGCGCTCGCGCAGCAGTCGGGTGACATCGTCGTCGTCGGCCGGGGGCTGGCGCAGCGACCCGGCGACCGCGCGTTCGACGTGGTGACGATCGACCGCGCGCGCATCGACGAGAGCGCGAGCGACCGGCTGGAGGCGGTGCTGGCCGACGTGGCCGGGTTGCAGCAATTCCGTCGCTCCGACTCGCGCTCGGCCAATCCGACCAGCCAGGGCATCTCGCTGCGCGGCATCGGCGGCAATGCGTCGAGCCGCGCGCTGCTGATCCTGGACGGGGTGCCGCAAGCCGACCCGTTCGGCGGCTGGGTGCCGTTTCCCGCTTATGCCACCGACCGGCTCGGGCTGGTGCGCGTGACGCGCGGCGGCGGCAGCGGCTATTTCGGCCCCGGCGCGCTCGCGGGCACGGTGGAGCTGGAGAGCGCGGCGCCGGGCACGACGCCCGCGCTGGGCGCCTCCGTCGCCTACGGCAGCCGAGACTCGCTCGACGCACAGGCGTCGGCCGCGCTGGTGCGCGGCGCCGGCGCGGCGACGCTGTCCGCCGCCTACGCCCGCGGCGACGGCTTCGTGCCCGTGGTGGCGGAGAACCGCGGACCGGCGGATCGCGCCGCACCCTATGAGCAGGCATCGCTGGCGCTGCGCACCGTGCTGGCGGTGGACGCGACGACCGAGGTGCAGGCGAGCCTCTCCGGCTTCACCGACACGCGCGAGCGCGGCACCGCCTTCACGCGCAATCGCAGCGAGGGCGCCGACGCCAGTGTCCGCGTGGTGGGGCGCGGGCGCTGGGGCTTCGCCGCGCTCGCCTATCTTCAGACGCGCGGCTTCGCCTCGCAATTCGCGAGCGTGAACGCGGCGCGGACGCTGGCGACGCAGACGCTCGACCAGTACAACACGCCCGCGACCGGCACCGGCGCGCGGCTGGAACTGGTGCCGCCGATCGGTCGGGACATCGACCTGCGCATCGGCGTCGATGCGCGCACGACCGAAGGGCGCACGCAGGAGCGCTACACCTATGTCGCCGGGCAGCCGACGCGGCGGCGCGTGGCGGGGGGCGAGACGCGGACACTGGGCGCCTTCGCCGACGCCTCGCTGGAACGCGGCACGCTGACGCTGACGCTCGGCGGGCGGGTCGACCACTGGCGCATCGCCGGCGGGTTCCTGCGCGAGGCACCGATCGCGCCCGGGCCGGCGCTGACGGACGAACGCTTTGCGACGCGCAACGGGACGGAGGGGACTGGGCGCGCGGGGGTGGCCTGGTCGCCCGCGGCACCGGTGACGCTGCGCGCCGCGGCCTATCGCGGGTGGCGGTTGCCGACGCTGAACGAGCTGTACCGCCCCTTTCGCATCGGCGCGGACGCGACCGCCGCGAACGCCGCGCTCGATCCCGAACGGCTGAGCGGCGTCGACGGCGGCGTCACGATCGCGCCGGCCCCTGGCGTCAGCGTCGCCGCGACGCTGTTCGCCAACCGCCTGGACGGCGCGATCGCCAACGTGGGCGCAGGCCAGGGGCCCGGGACTTTCCCCGGCGTCGGCTTCGTCGCCGCCGGGGGCATTTATCGCGTCCGCCGCAACCTGGACGCGATCCGCTCGCGGGGGTGGGAAGTGGACGCGCGCTGGCAGCGTGGCGCGGTGAGCGCCCAGGCATCGTGGAGCCACGCCGACCCGCGCGTGGCGGCGAGCGGGGTCGCGGCGGCGCTGGACGGACTGCGCCCGGCGCAGACGCCGCGCGACCTCGTCTCGGCCACGCTGGGCTGGCGCCGCGCCGATCGCGTGGTCTCCGCGACGGTGCGCCACGCCGCGCGCCAGTTCGAGGACGATGCGAACAGCCGCACGCTGGCTTCGGCGACGACCGCGGACGTCTACCTCGCCGCGCCCGTCGGTCGTGCCGTCCTGCTGGAGTTGCGCGGCGAGAACGTGACCGGGACGCGCGTGGAGGCGGGGATCGCCGGCGCGGGCGTCGTCGAACGCGCGACACCGCGCACCTTGTGGTTCGGCCTGCGCCTGCGCTGACGGACGAAAAGAACGTTAACCCGCGTCAATCGCGTGGTTTTCTGCTGGAACCCGCGCGCGGCACGCCCGGTTACGCAGCCACGACAACCGGGAGAGTGCGATGAAGACGTTCCTTGTGATGGCCGCAGGGCTGATCGCCACCACGCCTGCCGCGGCACAGACCGCCAGCCCTGCCGCCTACGTGGCACAGGCCGGCGCGAGCGACCAGTACGAGATCCAGTCGAGCCGCCTTGTGATGGCATCGACCCGCGATCCTAAGATCCGCTCCTTCGCGCAGATGATGATCCAGCATCACACGAAGAGCACCGCGGACGTGAAGGCCGCCGCGACGCGCGCGAAGCTGCGTCCCGCCCCGCCCAAGCTGATGCCGATGCAGGCCGACATGGTCGCGCAGCTGCGCGCACAGACCGGCACCGGCCGCGACACGTTGTACGTCACGCAGCAGAAGACCGCGCACCAGCAGGCACTCGCGCTCCACCAATCTTATGCGCAGGACGGCTCGTCCGCCCCGTTGAAGGCGGCGGCGGCGAAGATCGTGCCGGTGGTGGAGCAGCATATCGCGACGCTGGAGACGATGTGAGCCACCGGTCCTGACACGATCGCGGGGCCGCCGCGCCCCGCGGTCGTCGCGTCATTCCGCCGCGATCACGGTGCTGCGGCGCCGGCGCGGCGGCGTGGCGACGGACAGCCTCGGCACCAGCGGCGCCTCTTCGCGGTCGTCCCAGCCGAGCACCATGGAAATGTGCGTCGCCGTCGCCTGCAACTGCGCGAGCGCGGTATCCAGCGACACGTGCTGGGCGTTGTCGATCGTGCTGAGGAAGGGGATGGTCAGCGCGGCGACCACCTGGCCGTCGAAGCCGAAGATGGGGCAGGACAGGTACGAGATGCCCGGCATGCGCTCGCTCGGGCGCCTGTCGTATCGCTGCGCCCGCACCGCTGCCAGTCGCCGCGCGAGCGCGGCATCGGGCGCGCCGCCGAGCAGCTCCGCGCGTCGCTCCTCCAGCATGAACGCCAGCAGGACGGCTCCCGAGCAGCTGTCGTGCAGCGCGATATCGCTGCCCAGCCGCATCGCGTAGCCGGTGCAGCCGGGGCTCTCCTGCCGCGCGACGATCAGGCCGCGGCGCGCGTTGACGACGACCAGGTGGCAGGACTGATTCGTCGCCGCCGCCAGCGCGTGCATCAGCGGCGCGGCGACGTGCGTCAGCTCGCGCGCCGGCGTGGCGCGGTGCGCGAGTTCCAGCAGCCTGTACGTCACCCGATAGCGGTCGCTGGCGGCGTCCTTGTGCAGCCAGCCGCGCCGGTCGAGCACCACGATGACGCGGAACAGCTCGCTCACCGAACGGCCGAGCCGCTGCGCCATCTCGGTGATGGTCAGCCCGAACGGCTCCCTGCCGAGCAGCTCGATGATGTCGATGCCCTTCTCCAGCGCAGGCGCGCTGTAATGGGGCGAGGCGGGGGCGGCGGGCGTTGCACGCGGGGCGGAGCGGGCGGGCATGGCGAGATTGATAACGTTCCCTTCGCGGCTTGTCATGCCCGCTGGTCGGCGACGTCGCCGTCAGGCTGCCCGGCGCCGTGCGCACGATGGTCCACCCACGGGATCGCTGCGCGGATGGGCGACGTCGCGGATTGGCGCGCCCGGCTGGATTCGAACCAGCGGCCACAAGCTTAGAAGGCTCGTGCTCTATCCAACTGAGCTACGGGCGCGCGCCGGTGCGGCGTAGCGCGGATTGCGGCCGGGCGAAACCGCCCGCATAGTCCGCGCCATGACGGACGGGCGCGAGAGGGAGGTGGAGGCGGGGGCGGTCGCAGGGCGGCCGCTGCGTTACTACGACGTCGTGATGGCGGCGTTCGTCGCAGTCCTGCTGCTGTCCAACGTGCTGGGTGCCGGCAAGGTGGCGGTGGTCGACCTGCCTGGGATCGGGCCGTGGCCGTTCGGTGCGGGTATCCTGTTCTTCCCGGTCAGCTACGTGATCGGCGACGTGCTGACCGAGGTCTACGGCTATACCCGGGCGCGCCGCGTGATCTGGGTCGGCACGGCGGCCACCGTCTTCATGGCGGCGATGGCCTTCGTCGTCGTCGCGCTGCCGCCCGCGCCGGACTGGACCAACCAGGCGGCGTACGAGACGGTCTTCGGCCAGGTGCCGCGGATCGTCTTCGCCAGCCTGTGCGCGTTCTGGGCGGGCGAGTTCGTCAACGCCTACGTCCTCGCGCGCATGAAGGTGGCGAGCGGCGGTCGGCACCTGTGGATGCGCACGATCGGGTCGACCGTGGCGGGACAGGCAGTGGACAGCCTGATCTTCTACCCGCTCGCGTTCCTGGGCGCGGCGGGCTGGACGCCGCAGCTCGTCGTCACCGTCCTGTTCACGCAATGGGCGCTGAAGGTGGCGTGGGAAGTGCTGCTGACCCCGGTCACCTACCTGGTCGTCGGCGGGCTGAAGCGTGCCGAAGGGCTGGACGTCTACGACCGCGCGACCGACTTCACGCCGTTCCGCGCCAAGGTGTGAGGCGATCGGCCGCGGGCGAACGTTGAGGATGTTGAGGTGCCGGCGCGTTTTCGCGACCGGATGCGGGCGGGACTTCGGGAAGGGGCACGAACCGGGCACCGCCGCTGTCTATCGCTCGCCCGCGGCGTAGGACAGACAGCAGGGGTCAGGCCGCGACGGCCTCCACGAGCCCTTCGAACAGCCGCCGGCCGTCGTCGCCGCCGTGCGCGCCTTCGACCCTGCGCTCGGGATGGGGCATCAGGCCGAGGACGTTGCCGCGCGCGTTCAGGATGCCGGCGATGTCGCGCGCGCTGCCGTTCACCTTCTCGGCGTAGCGAAAGGCGACGCGGCCCTCGCCCTCCAGCCGGTCGAGCGTTTCCGCGTCGGCGACGTAATTGCCGTCGTGATGCGCGACGGGGAACAGCACGCGCTCGCCCGCGCGATAGCGGCGGGTGAAGGCGGACCGCGTGTCGTCCACCGTCAGCGCGACGTCGCGGCACACGAAGTCGAGGCCGGCGTTGCGCATCAGCGCGCCGGGCAGCAGCCCCGCCTCGGTCAGCACCTGGAAGCCGTTGCAGACGCCGAGCACCGGCAGGCCCCTGCCCGCCTCCTCCACGATCGCGCGCATGATCGGCGAGCGCGCGGCGATCGCGCCGGAGCGCAGATAGTCGCCGTAGGAAAAGCCGCCCGGCACCGCGACCAGCCCGGTACCGTCGGGCAGCGCGGTGTCGCGATGCCACACCATCGCTGGCGCGGCGCCCGTCACCGTCTCCAGCGCGACGGCGATGTCGCGGTCGCAATTGGAGCCGGGAAAGACGATAACCGCGGTCTTCATCAGCCGCGCTCGACCCGGTAGTTCTCGATCACCGTGTTCGCCAGCAGCTGCCGGCACATCGCGTCGACCTGATCGTCGGTGACGCCCTCGGCGACCTCCAGCTCGATCAGCTTGCCGACGCGGGCGCCCTCGACGCCCGCGAAGCCGAGGCCGGAGAGGGCGTGTTCGATCGCCTTGCCCTGCGGGTCGAGCACGCCGGGCTTGAGCGTCACGTGGATGCGCAGCTTCATGCGCGCGCCTATGCCGCGCGGCGCGGCCGGGAGCAACCGGGGAAAGCCGCGGTCAGAAATAGCGGGCGAGGGTGAAGCGATAGCGCATGCGAGTCGCCGCGTAATAGTCGAGCGTCGAGTCGATGCGGCTGACCGAGGCGTTGATGGAGGGGGAGAGGCCGGCGATCCGCCACGCCCGCACCCCCAGCGTCGCGCGGGCAGTGAAGCGCCAATCGCGCCGCGCCGCCGCAGAGAAGAAGTAGAGCGGTGCGTCATACACCGCGCGAGAAGCGGTTCCGCTAACGGCGACGTTGAGGCCGAGCGGAAGCTCGCCGCCGATGCCGGCGATCACGCCCCCCTCCGTGCTGGAGAAGGCGGCGCTGGTCAGTGCGTCGCGGCGAGCGAAGATCCCGCCGGAGGCGACGATCGCCTTCGCGACCGCGTGTTCATAGGTGGCGTAACCGCCCCACTGCCAACCGGTGTAGCCGGGGTCGAACGCTTGGAAGGTGCGGCGCGCATCGAACTGGACGCCGAGACGCCCGACCCGCGACAGCATCGTCTCCACGCCGCCCTTGATCCCTGCTTGCCGCATCGCGACGCGTCCGCCGAACATCCGCTGCGCGCCCACTGCCTGCGCGCGGACACGCAGACGCTCGCCGACCGGCAGTTCGGGCCCGACCGCGGCCTCGATGGCCAGGTCGTCGAAGTCGCGACCGTCATAGTCGGTGCCGACCGCGTCGAGATCGACCAGCATCATCGACTCGCCGAAGGCGGGTAGCCGCAGTCCGGCATCAACGGAGCCGAAGCGCCCCACGCCTGATCGTGGGCGCGCCGAATCGTCGAGCGCAAGCGGCACGGCCTGACCGCCCAAATAAACGTTGATGTTGTCCGCCGAAGTGGCGTTGTTGATGTTGCTGTCGGGCATGATGCCCGCGTCGACGTTGAGCGACCAGTCGCGCTGCGAGCGGATGACGTCGCGCGTGGCGCGGATGGTGCGCGCGATTTCCGGCGGCAGGTCCGCGTCCTGCTCGGCGAGGCGGAACTGACGATCGGCGCCCTGGCGCTTGCCTTGCAGCAGCATGACGCGCGCCAACTCCAGCCGGACGCGCGTCTGATTGGGATCATCGGTCAGGATCGCACGATAAAAGGCCGCGGCGGTCTTCAGATCGTTCGTCTTCTGCGCCACGTACCCCGACAGGAAGCGATATTCGAGCCGCACGCCCGGCGCCTGCGACAGGGCCGCCAGCAGCGGGCGCGCCTCGGCATAGCGTGCCTGCAGCACCAACTCCTGCACCTCGCCCAGCAGTTGCTGTGGTGAGAGGCGGGCGCGGCACACCGACGCCTGGCACCGGTCGATCAGGGTATCGGCCCGGGCCGCGCCTGCCGCCGAGGCGGCAGCGGCCACCATGACCGGGGCGAGCAGCGCCGCGAGCGGCCGAGTCATTTCTTACCCGTGAACGCGCCGAGAATGTCGATCCGCTGGTCGGGCGTCCCGCCGACGATGCGGAAGCCGGCGCCGATCTCCTCCCCGGCAGGACCGAAGAAGGCGCCGTCGATGCTGGATCCGCCGATCGTCAGCGCGCGGTCGACGGTGCTGCCCGGCGCGCGGAACGTGACATCGGTGAACCGGCCCACGAAGCCGCCGACGTTGGAGAGGTCGACCGTCGCCGTTCCCTTGGCGGAGAACTGGCTGCCCGCCGCCATGGAGAAGGCGCCTGTGGTGAAAGCATCGAAGGCGGGGCCGTCGACCACGCCGTTCAGCGTCGTCGTGACAGTCTGCGCGCCGAAATCCACCACAGTCTGGTTCGTGCCGGTGATCCACTGGAAGTAGGTCGGCGAACCGGCATTCGCGTCGAGCTGATCGTTGTAGACCATCGTCGCCAGCATATCGCCGTTGTAGGTGCCCGTGCCGCCCCGCGGGATCGCGCTCGCCGTCGTCTGTTCGCCCCAAGCGAAGACGGCGCGATCCAGGCGATAGCCGTTGCGCAGGTACTGCCGGGTCACCGTCTTGCCGCTGGCGTCGACCAGCGGCTGGCCCGCGGCGTCGTAGAGCGTCTCTGTGACCCGCTCGGTCGTGAAGTCGTTGCGCACGAAGCCGCCATAGGTGACGTAGCGGGTCGTGGTGCCCGGCTTCTGGTAGAAGAAGGTGTTGAGGGTCCGCTTGTAGCCGGGCGTGCCGACCGGATAGGCGCCGGCGGGGAAGACCGCGTCGCCGGTCTGCGACCCGGCTTCGAGATACTGGATCTGCTTCTCCGCGGCGGTCGGCGGGACGCCCACCTGCGGTTCGTTGTTGCCACCGAAGGCGGTGCGGTGGTTGGGATCCTGGAAGCGGACCGAATTGGCGACCGTCGCCGGCGCGCGGTTGATCGACACGTCGAAGATGGCGTCGCGCGGGTCGTAGTTGATGGTGATTCCGCTATTGCGGACGGTGCTGGCGTCCGCGGCGTAGAGTTGTGCCGTCTGCGTGTCGCGATCCGAGCGGGTCTGATACTCGTAATGCTGCACGCCGCCGACCGCGGCGTACGATTTGGCCACCGTCGGCTTGACGAAGCTATGCACGTCGCCCTGTCCCGTCGGGGGTGCGACGCTGCCTGCCGTTTCCGGTCCGGCGCCGCCGCCGCACGCCGCCAGCGCGAACGCCGCCGTGCCGAGGAGAAAGATCGTCCGCATCGCTGCCGTGCCCCGTGGTTCCTTGTCGGCACGCGGGGTACGGCGGGAATGGTTAAGGCGGCGTCAACCGCGCGCTATTTTCCGCGCCGCTTGCGGTGGCTCTCCATGTCCAGCACCGAGGTGCCGCCTTCCTCCGGCAGCAGGCCCAGGCGCCGGGCGACTTCCTGATAGGCTTCCACCTCGCCGCCCAGGTCGCGGCGGAAGCGGTCCTTGTCGAGCTTCTCGTTCGACTCCATGTCCCAGAGCCGGCAGCAGTCCGGGCTGATCTCGTCCGCCAGGATGATGCGGCCGTAGTCGTTGTCCCAGATGCGGCCGAATTCCAGCTTGAAGTCGACCAGGCGGATGCCGATGCCGGCGAACAGGCCGGTCAGGAAATCGTTCACGCGGATGGCGAGGTCGGCGATGTCGTGCATCTCGTCCTGGCTGGCCCAGCCGAAGGCGGCGATATGCTCGTCGGTGATCATCGGATCGCCCAGTTCGTCCGACTTGTAGGCGTATTCGATGATGGTGCGCGGCAGCTGCGTGCCTTCCTCGATGCCGAGCCGCTTGCTGAGCGATCCGGCGGCGACGTTGCGGACCATCACCTCGACCGGCACGATCTCCACCTGGCGGATCAGCTGCTCGCGCATGTTCAGCCGGCGGATGAAGTGCGTGGGCACGCCGATGGTGTTCAGCAGCGTGTAGATATGTTCGCTGATGCGGTTGTTGAGCACGCCCTTGCCGTTGATCGTGCCCTTCTTCTGCGCGTTGAAGGCGGTGGCGTCGTCCTTGAAATACTGGATCAGCGTGCCCGGCTCCGGACCCTCGTACAGGATCTTCGCCTTGCCTTCGTAGATCTGCCGCCTGCGCGCCATGCGTTATGACCCTTCACGAAACGAAGCGCCCCGACGGCGCGGATGGCCGCGCGGCCGGGGCCGGTTACGCGGCCGGCTATAGGCCAAGGGGCAGGGGGGTGCAATCAGGCGGTAGGATCGGCGCGCGTCAGTCCCGCTGCGCGGCCGCGTCGCGCGCGTGATCGGGCACGCCCAGCGCCGCCAGCGCGAGCCGCTTCGCCTCCTTCCACGCCGCCGTTCCCGGCGTCACCAGCTCGACGTGGCCGGTCGCGGGCACGAGGTGGAGCGTCGTGCGGTCGCCGGCCTTCGTCGCGCGGGCGGCGTAATCGGTGGCGAGGCGCAGCGGGATGATGCGGTCCTCCCGACCGTTGACGAGGTCCTGCGGCACGCCGAGCGGCAGGAGGCGGGGAACGGAGGTGTCGGCGAAGCGCCCGCCCGTCAGCTTACCCACCACGTCGGTGCCGCAACCGTTGTCGGGACTGGCGGCGGTCGCCTCCAGGTCGGGCAGGCCGCCGAGCGAGACGACGTGCGCGATCGGCAGCGGATCGCGGGTGCGCAGCGGGCTGTCCGCGGGCAGGCGGGGCCGCGCGGCGAGCCACAGCGCCAGGTGCCCGCCCGCGCTGTGCCCCACGGCAACGACGCGGTGCGTGTCCAGATCGAAGCGCCCGCCCTCGCGCCGCAGCAGGTCGGCGGCCGCGGCGGCATCGGCGAAGGTGCCGGGATAGCCGCCCCCCGCGCGATCGACGCCGCGATAGTCGATGTTCCACACCGCCACCCCGGCGGCGCGCAGGTCGCCCGCGATCCAGTCCATCAGCGAGCGGTCCGCAATCGACGTCTGCCAGCAGCCGCCGTGGACCATCAGCACGACGGGATGCGGCCCGCGGCGGTCGCGCGGCAGCCACACGTCCACCTTCTGCATCTGGTCGGGGCCGAAGGCGACGGTGGCGTCCGCCTTGGGGCGAGCACGCTTCGTCAGGTCGTCCCAGGTGAGCAGGGGAGAGGCGGCGGTGCGGGACATGGCGGGCGACCATGCGGCGAGCAGGGCCGCGGCGGCAAGGGCGAGGGGCAGGCGGGCGAACATGGCGGCAGCATGGCATGCCGGGGGCCTCGGGCGAAGCGTAAGAAATGCCGCTTGCCCCCGCCCGGTCGCTGGGGGAGCATGGCGATCCGATCTGGGGGGAGCGGGACCATGGGATGGACGAGGGTGGCGCTAATGTGGTCGCTGGCGCTGGTGGGTGCGGACGCGGCGGCACAGCCCAAGGTGATCCGGTCCGACGCCGACCTGCCGACCGAGCGCTATCCCTACGACGCGTTGCCCAGCGCCACGTACCTGGGTGATGCCTTCCGCGACACGATCATCCCGCGCGCGCGCCGCGATGCGGAGCGGGTGCTGGCGGAGAGCCGGATCGAGGACCCCGCCATCGCCACCCGGCTGCGCGTGAACCTGGCCGCGATCGCACTGATGGACGGGCGGCGGGCGGATGCGCGCCGGCTCATCCGCGAGGCGCGCGCGGTCGCGCCCAAGCCGCAGACGCAGGCGATCGGCTGGTTCCTGCAGGACGCGGTCTCGTCGGGCGACTGCACCGCCGCCGCCCGGACGGTGAAGGAGACGCTGGCCGCGGCAGATCCCATGGTCGTGCGCGACGACGTGGTCGCCTACAACGGTCTGCTGCAGGCCGTCAGCCCCGGTTATCACGCCGCCTCGCTGGCGATCGGGCAGGATGGGGAGGCGGCGGCGCAGAAATCGCTGTCGATGTCCGCGGCGCTGACGATCGCGCGGATCCGGATGGAGGCGACATTGCTGCCGCGCTGCCGCGAGGCGCTGTCGGCGCCGATCCGCGCCTGGCTGGACGATGCGCGCACGAAGCCCGCCGACATCTGGCCGGCGCGCGCGGTGCCCCCCGCGGCCACGGCGGGTGCGAAGCCGGTGACGGTGGCGGTGTGGGAGGCGGGGTACGACGTCTCGATCTTCCCCGGCCAGCTGGCGCACGATCCGGCCGAGCCGTTCGACGGCAGGGACAATGATCGCAACGGCGTGGTCGATGACATCTTCGGCCCGACCTACGACCCGTATCTGCGTCCCACCGCACGGGTCAACGAGCCGGTGAGTGCCGCGCTGGCGCCGCGATTGGCATTGCAGCTGACGCTGATGAAGGGCGAGCGCGACTTGGGCTTCGGCGACGACACGCCCGAGGCGCGGCTGTTCGCCCAGCGATCGCGCGAGGCGACGCCGGCGGAGCAGGTCGAGGACGCGCTGACCTATGTCGAGGTGTTCGGCCTCAACCACGGCACCTGGGTGGCCAGCCTGATCGCCGACGGTGCGCCCTTCGTGCGGCTGTACGATTTCCAGCTGGCGCCGTTTGGCGACGATCCCCAGCCGATCGCGCTGGACGAGGAGGGGCTGGCGCGATGGGAAGCGGCGATGCCGGCCGCCACGACGCGGCTGCGCGGCGCGGGCGTGCGCGTCGTCAACATGAGCTGGAAGTCCGATGCGGTGGAGATCGCGGAGAAGCTGCTGGCACGCGGGCTGGAGACCGACACGGCCAGAGCGCGGGCGCGGGGGCAGGCAATGCATCGCCGCGTCGCCGCGCTGCTCCAGCGCACGATCCGCGCCTGTCCCGACATCCTGTTCATCGCGGGCGCGGGCAATAGCGACCAGAGCGACGAGATCCTGGCGGCGGTGCCGCAAAGCCTTAAGGAGCCGAACCTGCTGGTCGTCGGGGCAACCGGTATCACCGGCAAGCCGACCAGCTTCACCACCTTCGGTCGCAACGTTCGGCTCTACGCGCTGGGCGAGGGCAACCGCGTGCGCGGCATCGGGGGCATGCGGATGCGCGCGTCGGGTACCTCCTTCGCCTCGCCCGAGACGGCGCGGGTCGCGGCGCAGATGCTGGCGGTGGCGCCGCGGCTGACGCCCGCGCAGCTGATCGAGGGACTGACGACCACCGCAACGCGCGAGGGCGAGCTGGCGGTGATCCATCCGGCGAACGCGGTCTCCTGGGCGCAGGCGAAGCGATAGGCGCGCGGCTGCGCGAGAAGCGAGTCATCTCTCCGTCATGCCCGGGCCTGTCCCGGCATCCATGGTGCCATGACCCGACAAGCGGGTAGGAACGCGGCGCGATGGAGCCCGGGACAGGCCCGGCGTGAGGAGGGGTGGGCCTACGCCACCCGGCGGGTCCCACGCGATTTCCATGGCGCATCGAACTGGCGGCGGTGCAGCGCGGCGAGGCTGACGGCGACCGTGTGCCATGCGTCGCGGACCGCGGCGGACCAGTCGCCGTGGCGGCGGGCGAAGGTGGCGCTCTCGAAGTCGGTGTTCATCACTGCCTCCTCTTCCTGTGCTGCACGCAAGATCGCACCGCCGCGTCCGCGCCGCCAACAAAGCGTTGCGGTAAGGTCACAAGCGTGGCTTATCGATCGCCATGCGCTCGATCCCGCCGCTCGCCGCCGTCCGCGTGTTCGAGGCCGCCGCCCGGCACGAGAACTTCACCGTCGCCGCCGCCGAGCTGGGGATGACGCAGGCGGCGGTCAGCTATCAGGTGCGCTTGCTGGAGGAGCGGCTGGGCCTGCCGCTGTTCCGGCGCGAGAGGCGGCGCGTGGTGCTGACCGACGCGGGGCGGCGCGCGGGCACCCAGCTGGCTGCCGCCTTCGACGCGATCGACGCCGCCTTCGCCGGAATCCGCGCGGAGGACGAGGCGGTGCTGACGGTGTCGACGTCGAACACCTTCGCCAACACCTGGCTGGTGTGGCGGCTCGGCGGCTTCCACCTGGCGCACCCGGCGATGGCGGTACGGCTGCTGACCAGCGACGCGCTGGCGGACTTCGCGGCGCAGGAAGTGGACGTGGCGATCCGGTCGGGTCGCGGCGGCTGGCCCGGGCTGGCGGCGACCAGGCTGCTCGACATCGACTTCACGCCGATGTGCTCGCCGGCGTTTCTCGCGGCGCAGGGCGGCGCGATCGCGCCGGCCGACCTGCCGCGCCTGCCGCTCATCAACGCGGACGATCCGTGGTGGGCGCACTGGCTGGCGGGCGAGGGGGTGGCGGCGCCCGACCACGCCTCGCGGCCGGGCGTGCGGCTCGATTCGCAGGCGCACGAGGGGCACGCGGCGATGGCGGGGCAGGGCGTCGCGCTGCTGACCCCGTTCTTCTGGCGGCACGATCTGGCGGAGGGACGGCTGGTGCGCCTGTCGGCGCGGACCGCGACCCGCGGCTACGCCTATTGGCTGGTCTATCCCGAGACCCGCGCGAAGGTGGCGAAGGTGCGGCGCTTCCGCGACTGGCTGCTCGCCGAGATGCGCAAGGACGCGTAGCGGCGGAACGCTTGGCGAACATGCCCGCGCGCTGCTAGGCCGCGGGAATGGCGACCGACGCACCCATCCTGCCGCCCGACAATCCCCCGGTCGGCGTGTTCGACGCGCCGTTCGACAGCGCGCTTTCGGAGCGCTACCTCGTCTACGCGCTGTCGACGATCACCGCGCGCTCGCTGCCCGACGTTCGCGACGGGCTGAAGCCGGTGCATCGCCGCCTGCTGTGGGCGATGCGGCTGCTGCGGCTCGATCCCGCCGCGGGCTACAAGAAATGCGCGCGCGTCGTCGGCGACGTGATCGGCAAATACCATCCGCACGGCGACCAGTCCGTCTACGACGCGATGGTCCGCCTCGCGCAGGACTTCGCGCTGCGCTACCCGCTGGTCGACGGGCAGGGCAATTTCGGCAACATCGACGGCGATAATGCCGCCGCCTATCGCTACACCGAGGCGCGGCTGACGCAGGTCGCGATCGACCTGATGGACGGGCTGGACGAGGATGCCGCGCCGTTCCGCCCGACGTACAACGGCGAGGAGCAGGAGCCCGAGCTGTTCCCGGGCGCCTTTCCCAACCTGCTCGCCAACGGTGCCGCCGGGATCGCGGTCGGCATGGCGACCAGCATCCCGCCGCACAATGCCGCCGAGCTGCTGGACGCCGCCATCGCGCTGGTGGACGACCCCGCCGCCGATCCGCTCGCCTTCGTGCAGGGGCCGGACTTCCCCACCGGCGGGCTGGTGGTCGATCCGCCCGCCGCGATCAGAGAGGCCTACGCCACCGGGCGCGGCGGCTTCCGCGTGCGCGCGCGCTACGAGGTGGAGCGGGAGAAGGGCGGCGGCTGGCAGATCGTCGTGCGCGAGATTCCCTATGGCGTGCAGAAGGGCAAGCTGATCGAGCAGATCGCCGAGCTCATCAATGCCAAGCGGCTGCCGATCCTGGCCGACGTGCGCGACGAGAGCGACGCGGAGATCCGGCTGGTGCTGGAGCCGCGCAGCCGGACGGTGGACGCGCAGGTGCTGATGGACGGGCTGTTCCGCCTGTCCGACCTGGAAACGCGCGTGCCGCTGAACCTGAACGTGCTGGACAAGGACCGGACGCCGCGCGTGATGAGCCTGGCGGAGGCGCTGACGGCCTGGGTGGAGCACCAGCTGGTGGTGCTGCGTCGCCGCACCGAGCACCGGCTGGGCCGGATCGCCGACCGGCTGGAGCTGGTGCGCGGCTACATCGTCGCCTTCCTGAACCTCGACCGCGTGATCGAGATCATCCGCACCGAGGACGAGCCCAAGGCGGTGATGATGGCCGAGTTCGGGCTGACCGACCGGCAGGCCGAGGCGATCCTGAACATGCGGCTGCGTTCGCTGCGCAGGCTGGAGGAGATGGAGCTGACGCGCGAGCAGGCGGCGCTGGAGAAGGAGCAGGCGTCGCTCACCGCCCTGCTCGGCAGCGAGAAGAAGCAGCGCGAGCGGCTGAAGAAGGATTTCGCGAAGATCCGCGACCGCTACGGCGCGGAAACGCCGCTGGGCCGGCGGCGCACGACGATCGAGGAGGCGGCGCCCACGCGCGACATCCCGCTGGAGGCGATGATCGAGCGCGAGCCGATCACCGTCATCCTGTCCGAGCGCGGCTGGATCCGCGCGATGAAGGGCCATGTCGATCTCTCCGCGGCGGAGACGCTGAAGTTCAAGGAGGGCGACGGCCCCGCCTTCGCCTTCCACGCGCAGACCACGGACAAACTGCTGCTGGCAGCGGGCAACGGCCGCTTCTTCACGCTGGCCGCCGACAAGCTGCCGGGCGGGCGCGGCTTCGGCGAGCCGGTGCGCGCGACGATCGACCTGGACGGCAGCGTGCCGATCGTGGCGCTGCTGCCCGCGCGCACCGCGACCCGGCTGCTGGTGGCGGCGAGCGACGGGCGCGGCTTCGCGGTGCCGACCGCGGACGTCATCGCGGAGACGCGCAAGGGCAAGACGGTGATGACCCCGCGCGCGGGATCGCGGCTGGCGGTGGTCCGCCCGATCGCGCCCGGAGACGATTACGTCGCCGTCATCGGCGACAACCGCAAGTTCCTCGTCTTCCCGCTGGTCGACCTGGCGGAGCTGTCGCGCGGGCAGGGGGTGCAGTTGCAGCGCTACCGCGACGGCGGCCTGGCCGATGCGCGCACCTTCGTGATGGCCGACGGGCTGAGCTGGGCGATGGGCGGGGGCAGCAGGCGGGTGCGGACGGAGAGCGACCTGTCCGCGTGGCGCGCCGCGCGCGGGGCGGCCGGACGGATGCCGCCAACCGGATTTCCGCGCGACAATCGTTTTTAGCGGCGCAAATTGTAAGGAATTGACCGGCGTAAGCGGGCTGTTAACGCCTTCGGCTTAGAGCGGAGGCGTGAAATCGCCCGCCTTCCTCTCCGACGAAGCCTCGCCGCTTCCGCGCGTCGTCGCGCCGGGGCTGACCGCGAGCGAGGGCGCGCTGGAGCTGATCCCCATCCCGGCGGTGATGGCGCGGCTGTCCGGCGAGCGGCTGGTGCACGAGGTGTGCAACCGCCCGTTCGCGCGCGCCGGGCTGGCCGGAGAGGCCGGGCTGGACGAGGCGATCGCCGCGTTCCTGCGATCGGGCGCGGCCCGGCGGGAGGCCGACTGGCAGGCGGGCGGCGCGGTGGAGCGGCGCCACTATCGCGTCACCTTCGCGCGGCTCGCCTACCGGGTGGAGCCGGTCGCGCTGGTCTCGTTCGTCGACCAGACCGCGGAAGTGCGCACGGAGGACACGCTGCGGCGCGAGATGGCGACCGACAGCCTGACCGGCCTGCCCAATCGCGGCGGGTTCGCCGACGCGCTGGAGGCGATGATCGCCGAGGGCGCGCATCGCTGGGCGGTGCTGATGATCGACCTGGAGCGGTTCAGCCGCTTCAACGCGTGCCTGGGCAGCATGACCGGGGACGAGCTGCTCATCACCGTCGCCCGCCGCATCAAGGGCGCGCTGCGCGGGCGCGACGTGCTGGCGCGCACCGGCGGCGACGAGTTCGGGATCCTGCTGGCGATCGACCAGGAGGACGAGGAGGCGGACCAGGTCGCGCGCCGCATCCACCACGCGCTGTCGACGCCGTTCCGCCTCAGCGACTACGAGATCCGCATCGGCTGCGCGATCGGCATCGCCTTCGGCGGCAACGATACCCGCGTCGCCGAGGACGTGATCCGCCACGCCCAGGTGGCGATGAAGAAGTCGAAGGGGAGCAAGGCGGCGGAGGCGTACAGCACGCAGGCGCTGGATTCCGCGCGAGAGGAGTTCGCGATGGAAACGTCGCTGCGCCGCGCGATCGAGAACGACCAGCTGCACCTCGTCTTCCAGCCGATCTGCGACCTGGCGACGGGCCGGGTCGAATCGTTCGAGGCGCTGGCGCGCTGGACCGACGAGGGCGGCAGCGCCTATTCGCCCGTCCGCTTCATTCCCGTCGCCGAGGAATCGGGCCTGATCGTGCCGCTGGGCCGCTGGGCGATCGACACCGCGGCGCGGACGCTGGCGGGATGGGACCAGCGCCGCGGCCGCGACTGCGGCGTGTCCGTCGCGGTCAACCTGTCGCCGATCCAGCTGCAGCGCGACAACATCGCCGAGGTGGTCGGCCGCGCGCTCGACCAGGCGGGGCTCGCCGGGCGACGGCTGAAGCTGGAGCTGACGGAGAGCGCGATCATCGCCGATCCGGAGCGGATGGCACGGGTGCTGATGTCGCTGAAGGCGCTGGGCCCGACGATCGCGATGGACGATTTCGGCACCGGCTATTCCAACCTCGCCTCGCTCCAGAAATTGCCGATCGACCTGTTGAAGATCGACCGCAGCTTCGTGACCGGCATGCTGCACGACCGCGACAAGGTGGCGATCGTGCGTGCGATCCTCTCCCTGGCGCAGGCATTGGGCATGGCGACGGTGGCCGAGGGGATCGAGACGGTCGAGGTGGGGCAGACGCTGGCGGCGCTGGGCTGCACCTACGGCCAGGGCTGGGCCTATGCCCGGCCGCTGGAGGCGGAGGCGGCCTACGCCTTCCTGCTGGAGCGCAACGGCTAGGCCCTGGGCGCTCACCGGCCCGTCAGCGCGTTGGCCACCTCCTCGTCCGCCAGCTCCTCGACGCGCGCCGCCGCGGGGAAGCCCTCCGCGATCCAGCGCGTCTCCACCGCCTTCAGCGCGCGCGCCACGTCCGGCCCCTTCGCCAGCCCGCGCGCCACCAGCGCGCCGCCGGACAGCGGGAGCGCCGGCGGCGTCCAGCCGGCGAGCGGCGCCACGTCCGCGTCCGCCAGCAGCAGGCGGTCGCGCGCGATCTCCGCGCCGACGCGATAGGCGAGCGCGCGCGGCCCCTCGTCGCCCGCGCCCGCGGTAGCGGCGAGAAGGCGGCGGCGGTCCGCGTTCGACAGCTTCAGCCGCGCGCCGACCGCTTCCGCGGCGGCGGCAGGCACCAGCGCGGCAAGCCGGCGGACCGCGTCCGGCGCGATCCCGGCCGCCGCCTCGCGCTCCGCCAGCGTGGCGAGCCGCGCGACGCCCGCCCCGTCGATCTCGGGCAGCACCGGTCGGAAGATGCCGCGCGCCGCCATCAGCGCCACCACGGGCACCGCGGCAGGCGCGACCAGCAGCTTCAGCAATTCCGCCGCGATCCGTTCGCGGCTGAGCGCCATCAGGTCGTTGGCGCGCGCGGCGCACGCCTCCAGCCCGTCGCCGTCGATCGCGTCGCCGAAGCGCGCGTGAAAGCGGAAGAAGCGCAGGATGCGCAGATGGTCCTCGGCGATCCGCTGATAGGGATCGCCGATGAAGCGGACGCGCCCGGCGGCGAGATCAGCGAGCCCGCCGAACCAGTCGAACACCTCCCCCGTCGCCGGATCGGCGTAGAGCGCGTTCATCGTGAAATCGCGCCGTGCCGCATCCTCGCGCCAGTCGGACGTGGGCGCGATCACCGCGTGGCGGCCGTCGGTGGACACGTCGCGACGCAGCGTCGTCACCTCCACCACCGTCCCGGCGGAGACGGCGGTGACGGTGCCGTGCGCGATGCCGGTGGGGATGGTGCGGATGCCCGCGTCGGTGCAGCGGCGGATCACCTCCTCCGGCGCGAGCAAAGTGGCGAGGTCGAGGTCGGAGACGTCGCGGCCGAGCAGCGTGTCGCGCACCGCGCCGCCGACCCAGCGCGCGTTGCCCGCGCCCAGCGCGGCGACGAGGCGGTCGAGCCCCGCGCGGTGCCGCCACGCCGCGTCGGGCAGGTGCGTCACCATCCGCTCGCGAGCCGCCGCGAGAGGTTGACGATGATCCCCGCGGTCGCGCCCCAGATCCGGCGATCCTCGTACAGCATCTCGACGAAGCGGCGCTCCTGCCCCTGCCACATGCCGCGGCCCTCGCGATGGTTGGCGGCGTCGAGCAGGAAGTCGAGCGGCACCTCGAACACCGCGGCCACCTCCGCCTCGCTGGCGACCAGCGGCAGGTCGGGCGGGACGACGCCGAGGACCGGCGTGATCGAGTAGCCCGTGCCGGTGCGGTACAGGTCGCCGGTGCCGATCACCGCCACGGCGGCGGGGGGAAGCGCGATCTCCTCCTCCGCCTCGCGCAGGGCGGCGGCGACGGCATCCTCGCCGGGATCGACGCGGCCGCCGGGAAAGGCGACCTGCCCCGCGTGGCGGCGCAGCGTCTCCGTCCGCTGCGTCAGGATGACGCCGGGGCGCGGGCGGTCGGTGACGGGGATCAGCACCGCGGCGGCGGTGAGCGCGTCGTGAGGGGGCAAATCGTCGCGGTCGCCGCGCAGCGGCGCGGTGTCGTGCGGCGCGGTCATCGCGGCGGCGAGCCGCTCGGCCAGCGTCATGCGGCGAGCGGGAAGAAGGCGCCGGCGCTCCACACGCCGGGAGTGTCGCCGCTGCCCGACAGGGCGATCTCGGCGAGGTCGTAGTAGAGCGCGCGCGTCACCAGCGCCTCCAGCCCGGCGCCGATCGTGCCGCGGACGTGCAGATAGGGCCGCGGGCCGTCCGCGGTCTCCTCGAAGCGCAGCGGATGCTCGGCCGAAGCGGTGACGAGATCGCCGGTGTTGAGGCGGAAGGCGAGCGTCGCCGCCTCGCCCTCGCCGTCGCGCTTCATCTCGACCGCGAGGAAGGGTGCGTCCTCCACCGCGATGTCCAGCTTCTCCACGGGGGTGACGAGGACGTAGCCGCCGTCGCCCTCGCGCCGCAGGATGCGGCTGAACGCCTTCACCATGGCGGCGCGGCCGATCGGCGAGCCCTGATGGAACCAGGTGCCGTCGCGCGCGATCCGCATCTCGCTGTCGCCGCAATGCGTCGGGTTCCAGCGCTCGACCGGGGGCAGGCGGTCCGAATCGGCGAGGCGCGCGATGTCGGCGATCGTCAGGGTGTCGAAATCGGGCGGGGGTGCCATCGGCATGGAAGCGCAGGTAGGCGCGGCGAGAGGCGCGGTAAAGGGTGGGGCGGTCGCGCGAATGTTGAGGGTGTTGAGGCGCCGGCGCGGAACCTGCGCGGACGCGCCGGCGAGGCGGCATGGACGCGACGCCGAGGCGACAGCCACGCGGCAGCGGCGCGACGGGCGCGCGGCAGGCGCGCGCCGGGCACGCTCCCTGGACGCGACGCCGGCGCGACGGCCGACGGCGGGGTCGAACGAAGAGGCGAAAGCGCAAGGCATCGGCCGGACATGCCAGAGGCCCGCGCCGTAGGACAGCGAGGCGAGTGGCGGACGATGTTGAAGGCACGGACGCCGGGTGCCATGCTGGCGGCCATGCCGCTCCGAACACGCCCGCCCGCCCGCTTTCGACGTCTCGCGGCGATCGTGCTGGGAGGGCGCTGGGGCGTGCGTGTCCTGCCCGTGCTGGCGCTCGCCGCGCTGGTCGTGCTGAAGGTGCCCGCCGCGCTCGCCTTTCCCTATCGCGTCGACGTGGGGGCGACGACGGTCTACGCGGAGCGCCCGGTCGGCGCGGCGATCGTGCCGGTGCTCGCGCGGGCGGACCGGCTGCTGGCCGCAAGCCCGATCGACGAACCCGGCCTGCGGCGGCAGATCGTGCTGACGGACGGGGGATGGCGCTGGCGGCTGCTGGCGCTGAACCTGCACGGCGCGGTGGCGCTGCGGCGGCCGTTCTCCGACGTGCTGCTGTTCAACCGCAGCGACGTGGCGCGCGACCGGGTGTCGAACGGCGCCGCGATCAGCGGCACGCGCACGCTGTCGGGCACGATCGCGCACGAGACGGTCCACCTGCTGGTCGCGCGCCGGATCGGCGAGTGGCGCGCGGCGCGGCTGCCGGTATGGAAGCGCGAGGGCTATGCCGATGCCGTCGCGGGCGAGACCAGCATCGATCCCGCGGACGAGGCGCGCATCCGCGCGCGCGATCCGCACGCGCCGGTGCTCGCCTATTACGACGGGCGCCGCCAGGTGGCGGCGGCGTTGCGGCGGAACGGCGGGTCGGTGGACGCGCTGCTGGCGGACTGATGGGGCTGGCGGACTGATGGGGCTGGCGGACTGATGGGGCTGGCGGACTGATGGGGCTGGCGGACTGAGCGGGGCGAAAAGCGCCGGCGCGATCACCTGGGTGGGTCAATTTGCCCCATCCCCATCGCGTGGCGCATCCCTATGTCGGTGCGATGGAAAAGGACGTGACCGACGCCGCCGAGGGTCAGGCCAAGCTGCGCTGGATCCTGCGCTGCGGCTGGAAGGGGCTATGCCCGCGCTGCGGCGAGGGGCGGATGTTCCGGTCGTGGCTGAAGATCGTCGACCGGTGCGAGCGTTGCGGACTCGACTATCGCTTCGCCGCGCCGGACGACGGGCCGGCATTCTTCTCGCTGTGCATCATCGCGCTGCCGCTGATCGCGCTGGTGGTGTGGATCCAGGTGGCGTTCGATCCTCCCGCCTGGGTCCACCTGCTGACGTCGGTGCCGTTCATGGCGGCGGGCACGCTGCTGCCGCTGCGGCCGATCAAGGGTTGGCTGGTCGCCTCGCAATACGTCAACCGCGCGCAGGAGGCGGGGACGCGGCAATTGTGGTCGCGGCTGCACGGGACGGAGCGCGGCGACTTCGACCAATAGCCGGTCAGGCCGGGCGCGGCCCGATCGCGCCCGGGCCGCTAGGCACCCCCGGCCCGCGGGCGAGCAGGCGGTGGCGCTCGACCGGACCGGGCAGGCGCCAGCCCGCGGTCGCGTCGGCGGTGAAGCCGAAGAAGCGGCCGTAATAGTCGGCGTCGCCGATCAGCATCAGCACGTCGCCGCGCGCGTCCGCCGCGGCGAGGCTGGCGGCCATCAGCCGACGGCCGATCCCCGCCTGCTGCCGTTCCGGCGCGACCGCCACCGGGCCGACCAGCACCAGCGGCACGTCGCGCCCGTCGTCCCCGGCGAAGCGGACCGGCCAGCACTGGATCGAGCCGACCGGTTCGCCCGACCCGTCCTCCACCGCGGCGAAGCTGAGCGCCTCGATCGCGGCGGTGCCCGTGCGCAGGCGATAGGCGGTGCGGGCGTGGCGATCGGTACCGAAGGCACGGTCGAGCAGCCGCTCCACCGCCGCGGGTGCCACCGTTCCGATCCCGACCAGTCGCACCATCGCCGCTCCCGACCGTCCCTTTGCCCCATTGGGGCATGGACGCCCGCGGCGGCGCGCTTTAGCGGGAGGGGACGCGAACGCAACCGAAATGGCCTGCGAAGAAGGCCGGGGGGCCGATGAAACTCTATGACGCCGCCTGGGCGCCCAGCCCGCGCCGGGTGCGCATGTACCTGGCGGAAAAGGCGATCCAGGTCGAGCGCGTGACGATCGACCTGCGTGGCGACGAGCATCTGTCGCCCGCCTATCTTGCGATCAACCCGCGCGGCACGGTGCCGGCGCTGGTGCTGGACGACGGCGAGGTGATCGCCGAATCGGCCGCGATCTGCCGTTTCTTCGAGGCGCTGCATCCCGATCCGCCGCTGTTCGGCGCGCGCGCCGCGGAGATCGCGCGGGTGGAGGACTGGACCCGGCGGATCGAGGCGGAGGGCTATGCCGCCGCGGTCTACGCGCTGCGCAACCGCGCGCCCGCCTTCATGAACCGGGGCCTGCCCGGCGCCTGGCCCGCCATTCCGCAGATCCCCGCGCTGACGCAGCGGGCGCAGGCGATGTTCGCGCGCTTCGTCGCGGGGCTGGACGCGCGCCTGGGCGAGGCGGAGTGGATCGCGGGCGAGCGCTACAGCTTCGCCGACATCACCGCGCTGGCGACGATCGACTTCGCGCGCGCGGCGAAGCTGGCGGTGCCGGCGGAGGCGACGGGGCTGGCGCGGTGGCACGCCGCGGCGAGCGCGCGGCCGAGCGCAGCGGCCTGAGGAGAGGAACGCGGATGGACGCCGACACGCTCGAACTGGAGGTGCACGACCTGGAGGTGCCGGTGCTGACCGGCATCTATTCGGAGGAGACGCACCTGCCGCAGCCGCTGCGCATCGCGCTGACCGTGCTGCTGGAGGCGCCGCGCCGATTCGCGCCGGACACGCCGCTGTCGGCCAGCAAGAACTACCTGGACCTGAAGCACGCCGCCACCGCGGCGCTGGCCGGGGCGGGGCATTTTACGCTGATCGAGGCGGTGGCCGATCACATCGCCGAGACGCTGTTCCTGCAGGACCGCCGCGTGCGCCGGGTGAAGGTGAAGATCGTCAAGCTCGCCATCGCCGAGGCGGGCGAATCGATCGGCATCACCCTGGTCCGGCATCGCCGCTGACACCGGGCGCCGCGGCGGGCGAGCCCCGGCAGGGGCCCAGCTGCGCGACGACGAAGGCGTAGTCCGCGCGCGCCTGTTCCGCCTGCGCCGGCTCCAGCGCGGCGGTGGCGCGATCGGGCAGCGCGGCGGGCAGCGCACAGGCGAGGCGGTACCACAACAGGGTGTCGCGCGCGGGGGCGCGGGCGTTCTCGTCGAAGATCTCCTCCAGCGTGACGGACCAGCGCGGCTCCTCGCCGGGGCGGCGCAGCACGCTGATCGCGGCGGGGCGTCCCTCGCGCGTCTCGAGGAAGATCTGCGTCTCGCCCTCGCCGGGCAGCGAGCCGGGGACGTGGAAGGCGCTGCGCACGCCGGTGACGACCGGGGGCGCGTCGGGCGCATTCACCTCCGCCGCGACGCGCCGGGCGAGATCCTCGGCGGCGGGGGACCAGGCGAGCTGCGCGCCCGGCGTCACCAGCTGGACCTGCCCCGGCCGCCCCGCGACCGGGCGCGCGAAGGCGAGGACGCGCGCCTTCTTCAGCTTCGGCGCACGGCCGCGGAAATCGAGCGGCACGTCGACCAGCCAGCCGATCCGGGCCGCGATCGCCTCCGTCCCGCGGATCAGCCGCGCGACGTCCGCCTCGACGTAGAAGCGCGCCTGCCCGGGGGGAACGCCGGCCGCCTCCGCGCCCTTGATGCGCGCTTCGGAACGGATGGTAGCGTCGATCACCAGCGGACTGGCGACGACCAGGTCGGCCACGTCGGCATAGGCGATCGCGGCGCCTGCGGCGGCTGCCGCGACCGGCTGCTGCTGCGCCGCGGACGGGCCGCAGGGAAGGAGGAGGAGCGCGGGAATCGAGAGGAAAACGCGGGTCATGCGCCGCTCGCTACGCCAGCGCCCCTGAACGATACAGAAATAATTCTGTCGCGCGCCGATTGTACGTTTGTTGCGCCCGACAAAGCGTTTGCGTCCACAAGGAGCGCGCGATAGGACTCGGTCTCTGTCGCGTTCACCCATACGGACGTTACGGAAAGGTTTACCGTTCGGCCGGGACTCGCTCCCGGTAATCCGCCGGGCCGCAGGATGAGGGAGTTTCGTTGCTGAATGGCCTATTCTGACCAGAAGATGAGCGGGGGCAAGATCGGGGCGATGGTGATCGTCGCGCTGATCCACGTTGCCCTCGGCTACGCCTTCGTCACGGGTCTCGCGACCAATTTCGTGAAGAAGGCCGCTGAAAAGCTGAACACGTTCGACGTCGAGGAGCCGCCGCCCCCGCCGCCGGACGAGCCGCCGCCCCCGCCGCCGGACGTGCCGATGACGCCGCCGCCGGTGGTCTCGCCGCCGCCGATCGTGCAGTCGCCGACGCCGCCGGTGCAGATCGCCACGGTGCCGACGCCGCCGCCGGTGTTCGTGCCGACCCCGGTGGTCGCGCCGCCCGCTCCGCCCGCGCCTGCGCCCCCGGCCCCCTCCGTGGTCAGCAAGGCCGCCGGCGCCAAGGGTGACGAGGCGAGCTGGATCACGACGGACGACTATCCGCCGAGCTCCATCCGCGCCGAGGAGGAAGGCACGACGGCGATCACCTGGACGATCAACACGCAGGGTCGCGCGGAGAATTGCCGCGTGACGCAGTCGAGCGGATCGTCCGCCCTGGACCAGGCCGCGTGCCGCGCGCTGACGCGCCGGGCGCGCTACACTCCGGCGCTGGACCAGGCAGGGAACCCGATGGCGACCACCAAGTCGCGTCGCGTGACCTGGCGCCTGCCGCAGAACTGACCGTCTTCTCGTCACAGCTACCTTTTCAAAGGGACTCGAACCGCAATGATCATCAATCTCCTGGCCGCCGCCGGCGCCGCGGCCCCCAAGGGCGAAAACCCGTACGGCCTCATCCCCGCGCTGCGCGAGGGCGGTCTCATCTCGCAGACCGTGTTCGCCATCCTCGTGCTGATGTCGGTGGTGTCGTTCTACATCCTCTTCTCCAAGCTCTTCGAGCAGCAGAAGATCATCAACCAGGCCAAGCGCGTGCGGCAGGGGTTCTGGAACTCCACCTCGCTGCGCGAGGGCTCGGCGAAGCTGGAGAAGAACTCCGCCTACAAGCAGCTCGTCGACGACGGCCTGCAGGCGCAGGACCAGCACGCCAAGCTGCAGGATCCGGTGGAGGCGCACGACTGGCTGCACGGTTCGCTCGCCCGCTCGGAAGCGGCGATCAACTCGAAGCTGGGCGGCGGTCTCGCCTTCCTCGCCACGGTGGGCGCGACCGCGCCGTTCATCGGCCTGTTCGGCACCGTGATCGGCATCTACCGCGCGCTCATCAAGATCGGTGCGGCGGGCCAGGCGTCGATCGACGCGGTCGCCGGCCCGGTCGGTGAGGCGCTCATCATGACCGCGCTCGGCCTCGTCGTCGCGGTGCCGGCGGTGCTCGCCTACAACTGGCTGCAGCGCCGCAACAAGGCGATCGCCGAGGACCTCAGCGCCTTCTCCAACGACGTGCTGGGCTATCTCGCCTCGGGCGGCGCGGTGAAGCCCGCGTCGGTCACCGGCGGAGCGGCCGCGCCGAAGGCGCCGGTGAAGCCGGCGGCGGCGACGACGACCGCGGGCCAGGCCGGCGGCGTGCAGACGCGCCCGTAAGACGAAGGGGATCGGCGGGGCCGCCGCGGTGGCGACCCCGCAACCTCCCGCAGGCGGGACCGGCCTGATGGCGACGACGCCACCGGCCCCCGCCCTGCGGTAAGCGACGAATAGGAAAGCCCGAACGATGGCAATGAGCGTTGGCGGTTCCGGAGGCGACGAGAAGCCGTTGTCGGACATCAACACGACGCCCCTCGTGGACGTCATGCTGGTGCTCCTCATCATCTTCCTGATCGCGGTTCCGGTCGTGATTCAGACGGTGCAGGTGAAGCTGCCGAACGTGGTGTTCGATCCCACCACGACGAAGCCGGAGAACGTGGCGCTGTCGGTCCGCAAGGACGCGGGCGGCAACTGCGAAGTCTACTGGGGCATGACGAAGGTGAACCAGCAGGAGCTGCTGGACCGCGCCGTCGCCAAGCTGAAGGCGGAGATCGCGCGCCAGGGCGGCGTCGGCAATCCCGACCTGGAGCTGCCGGAGGCGCACGTCCGCGGCGACGTGGACACCCCGTGGCGCTGCATCGGCGGCGCGATCTACAACATGCAGATGGCGGGCTTCGCCAAGGTCGGCTTCATCTCCGAGCCGCCGGCGGGTTCCGCCGTGCAGCGGATGTGACGACGACGGTCTCGCGGCAAGCCAGGAGTATCACGACATGGCAATGAGTGGCGGCAGCGAAGATGGCGAGCCGATGATGGAGATGAACACGACGCCGTTGATCGACGTCATGCTCGTGCTCCTCATCATGTTCATCATCACCATTCCGATCCAGACCCACGCGGTGAAGGTCGACCTGCCGGTGAACGACCCGAATGCGGTCAAGCCGCCGGTGGACCCGATCAAGAACAAGATCGCGATCGACGCGACGGGCGCCACCACGTGGAACGGCGCCCCGGTGAACGAGCAGCTGCTGCGGCAGTATCTCGACCAGTCGGCGGCGATGACGCCGGAGCCGGAGCTGCAGTTCCAGCCCGACCCGCAGGCGCGTTACGAAGTGGTGGACGCCACGCTGGCGATCATCAAGCGCTCGAACGTGACCAAGCTGGGCTTCGTCGGCAACGAGCAATATTACAAGGACTTCTGAAGACCCCGGCGCCTCTCGGCGCGCGGATCGACAGGGAAGGGGGCGGTGCCGCGAGGCGCCGCCCCTTTCGCGTTCGGACGGGGTGGCGCTGCGGCATCGGTGCCCGGCGGTCGCCGTGTCTCGCAACGAAGGCAGCGGGGGCGGGATGTCGCAAGATCGGGAGCGCCGGCCCGAGACCAGCGAGGGCGCGATGCCGCGACGATGGCCGGCCCGGCCCGGGCAGATTCAGGCCGGTGAGACTTGGCCCGGCCGGACCTCGCCGCCGTCGGCGCCGGTGATGCAGCCGGATACGGCATGAGCGCGGTCCGGCCGGCCCGACGCTTCCGGCGAGACACGCGGCTCTCGGCGGAGGCGGTGGGGCGAACGGGGCGGCATCTGCGGCGCTCGGCTCGGTTGAACGGGAATGCGGTGGACCCGCTCGCGACCTCGCCGGGCGCGCGGCGCAAGCCAAGCCGGCGGGAACCGGCGGCCGCCGGTTACGCGAGGAGTGACGGCGGCGACGGTCACGGATCGCCCCGCGGCTTCGGTGACGGTGCGCCGACGGGTGCGCGACTGCGGCCGTCGGCTGGTCATCCATCGACAGTTTCTGCCGGCCACAGGATTCCCTTCGCGAGGCGGCGGACGATGGCGGCGGCGCGAACGCCATGCCGCTCGACCCACCGTGGCGATGGTCGAGGGCGGGTGGACCGATCCGGCCGGCGAGCACGGCTCCGCGGAACGCCGAGCATCTGCCGCTGCGGCAGCCGCCGCCGGCGATCCCGTCTCGCTCGGCCCCTCCTGCGCCTGCGATCGTCGGGCAGCGTCCTCTCCCATCGAGGCTACCGTGGAGCGGGGGTGCCCATCGGCGCACGGCGTGGCGTGCTATCGGGGGCAGTGGCGCTGCGTCGGTGCTGATGGGCTCGCAGGTTACGCAACCGCGATCATCGGGCAGGAGGCGTGAAGCGGGCCGGTCGAGACGGCGGCCGCGCCGCGTCGGGGCCGAAGACGCCGCGAGTCGCTTGCTCGTTCGCCGGCGTCACCCGGCCGTGGTGCCGTTGGTCTTGGCTCCTTGATGTGCGGTCATCGAAGGGTGATCCAGCCGAGGTGATGCGCCTGCCGGCCGGCGATCCACCGGGGAAGCGGGGCGCGTGCGGGGGCGGGTTGCCGATCCGACGCGCCGGTCTGTCCACCTGTCGACGACGACGCCGGACGGATCCGGGCGCGCGCCGTCGCGATTCCGGCGCTCGTCATCTGCTGGGTCTCGGCGCGGGACTGCTGACGCTTGCGAGATGCACCGGGCGGGGAATGCTCCCGTTGCGGCAGCTACAGCTAATCGTATAGTTGCTTCTACGCACCATATGCGGCATCGAAGCAACAATTGGTGCGTAGATCGGGTGCTGTTATCAGGATAAATGTCATTTCCATGACGGTCGACCTCATTAATCGCTTGCACGAGCCACGGCCGAGTGAAACACTCATGTCATATAATCGTCATGGCGATGTCATGAAGCAGGAGGCGGCGATGCGGGTGACGGGTTGGATCATGGGCGGCGTGGCCGTCGCGGCGATGGCGGTTCCGGCGACGGCGCAGGTGCGCACCGGCTTCACCGCCATCTCGACCGGCAGCCTTGCGGAGGCGGAGCGGGTGCTGACGCGCGAGCGTGCGATGTTCCCGCAGCGGCCCGAGCTGATGCTGAACCTGGCCGCGGTCTACGCACGCACCGATCGTGCGGCGCAGGCGCGGGCGCTCTACGCCGACGTGCTGGATCGCGAGCCGGTGGCGATGGAACTGGCCAACGGCAGCGTCGAGACATCGCACCAGCTGGCGCGCCGCGGCCTGTCGCAGATCGACCTGAGCGTCGCCGCGCGCTGACGGGGGCTCCGGTCGGGCTCCGGCCGGGCCGTCCACAGGCTTGTCCGCTCCATCGTGGCGGCCGCGCCGTTCGCGCCCGCAGGTGGCCGTGCCGTTGCGACCGGCAGGCGCGCGTTAGACCGGACCTGCGGGAGCATATGAGGCGCGCCGCCGGCCACGCGTCGTGCCGTCCGCGGATCGCCGCCGTTGCGCGCTGGACGGGACCGGGTGCGTCCGCGACGACGCTCGGCCGGTCGTGGCGCTGCTGCGCACGGACGCGGTACTCACCGTCGGCCCACCTTGCGCGGTGTGCCACGCCATTCGCCACTCGCTATCGTGGCGCAGCCGTTTCGCCGGCGGGTTCGTCAGCGGCGAGCCGCGCCGCCGCGCCGCCGCGCCGCCGCGCCGCCGCGCCGCCGCGCCGCCGCGCGAAAGGTTGGCGGGTATGACTAAGTCTCTGTGAACCCTTTCGCGTTATGACGGGGGCATGACCGTCGCACTCCCCCCCGCTTTCCCCGCCCCGCTCCCTGCACCCTCGCCCGCCGGCCGCGCGCTCACGCCGCGCGCCGAGCGGCACCTGGTGGCGTTCGACGTCGATATCGAGGGGCCGACCACCCCGGCCTATCGCACGCCGGTGCGCAACGTCTCCGCCTCGGGCATGCTGCTGAAGGACGCGGGGGCACTGCAGGTGGGCGACGTGTTGTCCGCGCGGCTGCCGCGGCTGGGACCGATCGTGTGCCGCGTGGTGCGGCTGCGCGGCGGCGAGGCGGGCGTGAAGTTCGATCGCACCATCAGCGTGGCCGACCTGCTGATGGCGTGACGCGAAGGGGAGGGGATGGGGGGCGCGCTTGCGCTCTCGTCGATTTGCTTCGAATTCCGCTTCCGCTATGCGCGGACGGGGCGAGAGGCAGGCCGAATGACGATGGATGCGCAGCAGATCTCCACCGGCAACGACGGGCTGGACGCGATCCTTCGCGGCGGCCTGCCGGCGAACCGGCTCTACCTGCTGGAGGGGCAGCCCGGCGCGGGCAAGACGACGCTGATGCTGCAATTCCTGCGCGAAGCCGTGGTCCAGGGGCAGCGCGCGCTCTACGTTACCCTGTCGGAGACGCGCGAGGAGCTGGCGACGGTCGCCGCCTCCCACGGGTGGGACCTCGACGAATTCGACGTCTTCGAGCTGAGCGCGGTGGACGCGGTGCTGGGCGGGGATCGCGACCAGTCGATCCTCTATCCCTGGGAGCTGGAGCTCGGCGAGACGATCAGGCTGGTCGAGGCGGAGGTGGAGCGGGTGCAGCCGTCCCGCGTCGTGTTCGACAGCCTGTCGGAGATGCGGCTGCTGGCGCAGGATCCGCTGCGCTATCGCCGCCAGGTGCTGGCGCTGAAGCAGTTCTTCGCCGGACGCGACACCACCGTCTTCCTGGTCGACGACCTGACGACCGGCGGAACCGGCGCGGACGCGCACCTGCACAGCCTTTGCCACGGCGTGATCGCGCTGGAGCGGCTGACGCTGGATTTCGGCGCGGCGCGGCGGCGGGTTCAGGTGCAGAAGCTGCGCGGGGTGGATTTCGTCGCGGGCTTCCACGACTTCACCATCCAGCGCGGCGGGCTGGACATCTACCCGCGGCTGATCGCGGCGAACCATCATCGCAGCTTCGTCGGCGAGCCGGTGCCGAGCGGCGTCGGCGAGCTGGACACGCTGCTGGGCGGGGGCCCGCTGCGCGGCACGTGCACGCTGGTCACCGGTCCCGCGGGCACGGGCAAGACGACGATCGCGCTGCAATATCTGCACGCGGCCTGCCGGCGCGGGGAGCGGGGCGTCATCTATCAGTTCGACGAGCGCGTCGGCACGTTGATGGCGCGTGCGGAGGCGTTCTCGATGGACCTGGCGCCGCACGTCGACAGCGGGTGCCTGGCGATCGAGCAGATCGACCCGGCGGAGCTGTCCCCCGGGGAGTTCGCGCAGCGCGTGCGGCGGCAGGTGGAGGAACGCGGCGTCCGCATGATCGCGATCGACAGCATCAACGGCTATCTGTCGGCGATGCCGCAGGAGCAGCAGCTGGTGCTGCAGCTGCACGAACTGCTTTCGTACCTGAACCAGCAGGGGGTCGTCACCTTCCTCGTCAACGCGCAGCAGGGGCTGGTCGGGACGATGCATGCGTCGCTGAACATCTCCTACGTCGCCGATGCGGTGCTGATGCTGCGCTTCTTCGAGGCGGAGGGGCGGATCCGCAAGGCGATCTCCGTGCTGAAGAACCGCGCGGGTCCGCACGAAGATAAGATTCGCGAGTTCCGGGTCGACGCCGCGGGCGTGCGCGTGGGCGCGCCGCTGGCGGCGTTCAAGGGCGTGCTGACGGGCACGCCGGAATATGTCGGCGAGCGATCCCCGCTGATGGAAGACCGGGACCTTGGGGCATAGGCGCGCCGCCGAGGGCCACCGCGTCCTGGTCGTCGCGCCTTACGGTCGCGATGCGGAGAGCGCGGTCGCGCTGCTGCGGCGCGAGGGATATGACGCGCAGGCCCTGCCCACGCTGGACGCCGCGGCGGGCGCGGTGGACGAGCATGTCGGCGTCCTGCTGCTGACCGAGGAGGCGCTGCGCGGCGGATTGCACCGGCTGCACGAGGCGATGGGGGCGCAGCCCGACTGGTCCGACCCGCCGTTCATCCTGCTGACCGGCGCGCATCGCGGCAATCGCGCGACCGTGGACGCGATCCGCGCGCGGATGGGCGAGCTGACCGGCAACGCCATCGTGCTGGAACGCCCGCTGGGCGCCGCCTCGCTGCTGAGCGCGGTGACGTCGGCGATGCGGGCGCGGCAGAAGCAGTTCCAGATGCGCGACCAGATCGCCGCGCTGGCGCACGCGCGCGACGAACTGGCGGCGAGCGAGGGGCGGCTGCGGCTGGCGACCGATGCCGCCGGGATCGGCTTCTGGGATGTCGATCCGGTCGCCGGCACGCTGTTCTGGCCGCCGCTGGTGAAGGCGATGTTCGGCATCTGCGCCGACCGCCCGGTATCGATGCAGGATTACTACGAGGGCGTCCACGCCGACGACCGCACGCACACATTCGATGCCTATCGCGCCGCCTGCGACCCCGCCGTGCGCGCGATCTACGACGTCGAATATCGCACGGTCGGCAAGGAGGACGGCGTGCTGCGCTGGGTCGCGGCCAAAGGTCGCGGCATCTTCGACGCGGACGGGCGCTGCGTGCGCGTGATCGGCACCGCCATCGACGTGACCCGCCGCAAGGCGGTGGAGTGGGAGCTGCGCTCGCTGAACGAGACGCTGGAGCAGCGCGTGGAGGAGCGCACCGCGCAGCTGATGCAGGCGGAGGCGTCGCTGCGGCAATCGCACAAGATGGAGGCGGTCGGCCAGCTGACCGGCGGCATCGCGCACGATTTCAACAATATGCTGACCGGCGTGATCGGCGCGATGGACATCATGAAGCGCCGCCTGGCCACCGGACGCACCGACGACCTGCCGCGCTTCATGGATGCCGCGGCGGCCTCCGCGCAGCGCGCGGCGGGGCTGACGGCGCGGCTGCTCGCCTTCTCGCGCCGGCAGTCGCTCGATCCGCGGCCGATCGACGTCGACGCGCTGATCGCCTCGCTGGAGGAGCTGCTGCGCCGCACGATCAACGAGAACATCGCGCTGCGGATCGTGCCGGGCGTCGACCTGCCGATGGCGGTGGCGGACGCGAACCAGCTGGAAAGCGCCATCCTGAACCTGTCGATCAACGCGCGCGACGCCATGCCCGATGGCGGCGAGCTGACGATCGAGAGCCGCGCGGTCGAACTGGACGCCGGCTATGCCGCGACGCATCCCGAGGTCGAGCCGGGCCGCTACGTCGTGATCGCGATCACCGACACCGGGGTGGGCATGCCGGCCGAGGTGATCGAGAAGGTGTTCGATCCCTTCTTCACCACCAAGCCGATCGGGCAGGGGACGGGACTGGGCCTGTCCATGGTCTACGGCTTCGCGCGCCAGTCCGGCGGACAGGTGCGGGTGCACAGCCAGCCCGGCGTGGGAACCACCGTATCGCTCTACCTGCGAGCGGGCGAGCGGGTGGAGACGGGAGACGATGCGGGCGAGGCCGCGGTTACGCCGGACGGCGAGGGGCAGACGGTGCTGCTGGTAGAGGACGATCCCTCCGTCCGCCTTCTGGTGCGCGACGTGCTGGAGGAATTGTCCTACCACGCGATCGAGGCGGAGGAGGCGGAAGGCGCGATCGCGGCGCTCGCCTCCGACCGCGCGATCGACCTGATGATCTCCGACGTCGGCCTGCCGGGCATGAACGGCCGGCAGCTCGCCGACGTGGCGCGAGCGCACCGGCCGGACCTGCCGATCCTGTTCGTCACCGGCTATGCGGAGAATGCGGCCGTCCGCGCGGGCTTCCTGGGCACCAACATGGCGATGATCACCAAGCCCTTCGCGATCGAGGACCTGTCGGCGAAGATCGGCGAGATGCTGCGGCGGCAGGGCGCTATCGCCGCCGCTCCAGCAGAAGGAGCCGCCCCTCGTACCACGGGATGACGGCGCGGTCGCCGAGCGGCAGGACGAGGCCGAAGCGCTCGCCGGCGGGATCGGTCGGCACGCCCCACTGCCCGCGGTCGCAACCGAGCGCGCGCGCCGCGGCGGCGTCGCCGGGGATGCGCCACGCGGCCAGCGCCGCGGCGAGGGTGCGGCGCGCAGCGGCGCTCCCCGCGGGGGTGAAGCGCGGCGTGAGATAGGGGCCGGTGCAGACGTCGCCGATGTCGAACTGGCCGGTGTCGGGACCGTCCCACCGGATCGCGCCGGGTCCATCGCCGGGCGGGGCGACCGTCAGCGTCGCGCCGATCATCGCGCGATCGTCCACCAGCGGGTCCGCCGCGCCGGGAACGTAGACCCGGGCGATGCGCCAGCGGCCGGCGAGAGGGCAGGGGCTCTGCGGTGCGTCGGGCTCGCAATCGACACCGCTGGCGGCACCGCTGGCGGCAGGTGACGCCGGCGCCGTGCCGGTCTCGCGCGCGGCGGGCGCCGCGGTCTTCGGCTGGTCGGCGGCGCCGCAGGAGCACAGCAGCAGTAGCGGGGCCAATCGCGCCATGGGCATGATCGTCACTCTCCCTCGCTGCGCCGCGTCGGGCGGGTGTAGCGCAACCGCCGCGACCGACCAAGCGCGGGGGCCTATCGCGCCCGGGCGCGGCGGCGGCGCCGTGATCGATAGAGGACGCCTGGATCGATCCCAGCTCACCATGTTCCAAGGTCCGGAAAGGGGGGGCGATGAGGCCGGTTCCCGCGCGTGTCATGGCGGCGCTCGCCGCGGTCCTGCGCTCGCCGCGCCGTCGAAGCGGCTGGTCCGGTTCAGGCGGTCGGGGCATCACGTCACCAGCGAGAAGCCGGGCAAGCTGCTGGAGACGCTGGTCTCCGTCGCGCATCCGATCGCCGTGCGCGCCGGGGACGCCGCGCCGGACGGGCCGTGACGCTGCGCCCTTGTGGTCCGGCAACGGCGACGTATGACACCGCCATGACGACGCCCGCCGAGCGCCCGGTCCGCACGCTAAAGGACATCGCCCGCCTGGCCGGCGTGAACGCGGGCACGGTGTCGCGCGCGCTGGCGAACAGCCCCCTGGTCAACGAGGAGACGCGCCGCCGCATCGCGGGGATCGCGGCCGAGCACGGCTTTCGCCCCAACCTGATGGCGCGGCGACTGCGCACGCAGCGAACCGGCGTGATCGGCATCGCCGTGCCGCTGGGGCACGAGCGGCGGCAGCGGCTGTCCGACCCCTTCTTCATGGCGCTGCTCGGCCAGCTGGCGGACGGCATCACCGAACGGGGCTACGACGTGATGCTGTCCCGCATCGTGCCGCACGGGGACGACTGGCTGGACGACCTGGTGCTGTCGGGCACGTTCGACGGCCTGCTGCTGATCGGCCAGTCGGACCAGGCGGCGGTGATCGAGAGCGTCGCGGCGCGCTATCGCCCGCTGGTGGTGTGGGGCAGCGCGCTGCCGGGCCAGGTGCATTGCGCCGTGGGCGTCGACAATTTCGCCGGAGGGCGGATGGCGGGCGAGCGGCTGATCGCGCGCGGGTGCCGCCGGCTGGCGTTCATGGGCGAGGTGCGGACGCTGGAGCTGATCGAGCGCCACCGTGGCCTGTGCGCGGCGGCGGCGGCGGCGGGACTGGCGCCGCCGCTGCAGCTCGACACGCACCTGGCGCTGGACATCATGGCGGCGGAGATCGAGGCCAATCTCGACCGGGTGGCGGGCGCGGTGGACGGCATCGCCGCCGCGTCGGACGTGATCGCGGCGACGGTGATCGAGGCGCTGGAGCGGCGCGGCATCGGCGTGCCGCGCGACGTGGCCGTTACCGGCTTCGACGACCTGCCGCTCGCCGCTCGCAGCCCGGTGCGGCTGACGACGGTGCGGCAGGACCTGACCGCTGGCGCCGCGGCGATGCTGTCCGCGCTGTTCGCCCGCATCGGCGGTGCGGACGCGGGCTCGACGCAGATGGCGCCCGTGCTGGTGACACGCGACAGCGCGTAATAGCGGGGGGCGAAATAGCGGGGGGCGTGATATCGGGGGGCGTGATAGCGTGAGGGCGTGAGAGGGAGGGAATGCGCGTGAGACGGTGGGGATGCCTGACGCTGGCCGCGACGCTCGTGCTCGCCTCACCCGCTCCTGCCGACCCCGCTCCTGCCGGCACCGCCCGGGATCGCGCCGCGATCCTGGCGGTGGTGGCGCGGATGGAGCGAGCCTGGAACCGCGGCGACTTCCGCGGCTACATGGCGGGCTTCCGCAATCCCGGAGTCGTCTTCGTCTCGGGCGGCAGGTTCCAGGACGGCTGGCAGGGCACGCTCGACCATTACGTACGCGATTACGGCGCGTCACCGCGGACGCGCGGCACGCTGCGCTTCTACGACATGACGGTCGAGATGCTGGCCGACGACGCGGCGATGCTGGTGGGGCGCTACCATCTCGAACGCCCCGTGCGCGCGGCCGAGGGCGTCAACACGCGGCTGTTCCGGAAGATCGACGGCCGCTGGGTCATCACCCTCAATCACGTCTCCGCCCACGACGTGCCGAGCCGGCCGGCCGCTCCCGTCAGCGCGCCGCCTGCGTCCGCGCCAGCAGTTCGGCCAGGTCCGCCTTCCAATTGACCGCCCAGGTGTGGGTGCCGTGCCCGCGGGTGTCCGCGGACTCCTCGATCAGGCGGAAGCGGGCGTCCCGCATCTGCCGGACCGCGCGCGCGGGATAGTCCAGGTTGCGCGGGTTGATGAAGTCGTCCGCCGAGTTGATCCACACCAGCGGCGCGGTAATCGCGGCGAGCCTGGCCGAGGGGTCGTACGTTCGCGACGCGTCCACCTGATAGATCAGGTCGTTCGCGTCGAGCCGCGCCAGCGCCGCGGCGACGCGGTCCCGCGCGAAGGCGGCCGCGGCATCCCTGTCGGCGTACGTCGCCTGCAGGTTCAGCGGCGCCGCGCCGGCGATGAACAGCGCGGTCTGCGCGGTGCGCAGGCCTTGCAGCGGCTGCTGCCGGTACTCGCCGCCGGCCCAGGCGGGATCAGCCTTGATGCCGTCGATCACGAGTTGCCGCCACATGCGGTTCAGCCCGGCGATCGGCACCGGCTCGCACGCGAGCGGCATCAGCGCGCGCGCGAAATCGGGATGATCCTCGCCCCACATCAGGCTGTGCATGCAGCCCATCGACGTGCCCATGATCAACCGCATCCGGCGGATGCCGAGGCCGTCGTGCAGCAGGCGGTACTGCGCCGCCACCATGTCCGCGTAATCGTAACGCGGGAAGCGCATCCGCAGCCCGTCCGACGGCTTGGACGAGCCGCCGTGCCCGATGCCGTCGGGCAGGATGATCCAGTAGCGACGGATGTCGAGCGGCTGGCCCGGGCCGTAGAGCTCGTCCGCGAACTGGGGCGCGAGGAACTGCCTGCCGCTGCCCCCCGTCCCGTGGAGTACCATCACGGCATTGTCGATCTCGCCGCGCGCGTCGCGGTGCGGCTGGCCGAGCGTGCTGTAGTGGATCCGCAATTCGGGCAACCGCTCGCCGGAGGCGAAGGGGAAGTCCGGGATGACGAAATCCGCCTCGCGCACCGGCCATCGCGTCGCCGGAGCGGCCGGGGGGCTGGCAACGGCGAGCGGAGGAGCGGCGGGCGTCGCGGCTTGAAGCGCGGCGAGGAGCAGGAGGAGCGACATCGCGCCACTCTGCCCGGCCGGATCGGCGGTGCCAAGCGCGCGTGGCCCCCCGTGCAACGAGACGAGGCCGTGCAGCGCTGGAGCTTTGTTCCTCTTGTCCGGCGCCGATCGCGCGCTAGATGCAGGTTATGCCCACACGCGACACCGCACGGGCCTGCGACGCAGGCCTGCCGACCTATGACGTCGTCATTCCCTGCTTCAATCGGGCGGAATCCGTTTCGCGTGCGGTGGAGAGCGTGCTGTCGCAGCGTCCCGCACCCGCGCGGGTGATCCTGGTCGACGACGGATCGAGCGACGATACCGCGGTCGTCGCGCGGGCACTGGAACGCCGGCACGGCAGCGTCGTCTCCCTCCTGCTGCCGCGCAACGCCGGGGCCTCCGCCGCGCGGAACGCCGGGCTCGGGCTCGTGCGGTCCGAGTGGGTGGCCTTCCTCGACAGCGACGATGCCTGGCTGCCCGGTGCGGCGCCCGCCCTGCTGGCGGCGACGGCAGGCTGCGACGTCGTCGTCGGGCACTTCCGGCGCGCCTGGGCCGGCGGGGAGGAAGGGATCGCCGAATGCGGCTGGAGCGGCACCGACATCCTTTCCGCGCTGGCGCTGACGGGCGCGGTCGGGCCGAGCTGGTCCATCATCCGCCGCTCCAGTGCGGTCGCGAGCGGCGGGTTCGACCCGAGCTTCCATAATTGCAACGACTGGGACTTCTATGTCCGCGTGGCGGCGGCAGGCGCCCGCTTCCGCCGGATCGACGATGCCGTCGCGCTATACCACGTGGCCGCGTCGGACCGGCTGAGCCTCGACGAGGCGACCGGGGCCGCCAACGCCGCCCGCGTCCGCGCGCATCCCTCGCTGCGGGATCTCCCGCCGAAGCGGGCGTCCTTCGCGGTGCCGGCGCCGGCCGAGTGCCTGTCGCTCGACTAGTCCCGCAAGGCGCCGGGTCCTTCCACGGCATCGATCCGCAGATCCCAGCAAAGATTGCCGGCGTCGTCCGTCACGACCACGTGCAGCCCCTCGTCGTATACGCCCCCGCGAAGGTCGCGGAGGATGTCGCCGACGAACACCACGGCCATCTGGCGGGCCGCCGCGACGTTCGGGAGGTCGCAGGTGTCCAGTTCCGACCCATGCGGACCGTCGCGGGTCATGAAGTGGAACAACGGCATTCCTGCCCAACCTGCGTTGTCGCAAATGGCTCCGCCAGCGCGAAAGATGGACGCCCGCGACCCGCAGGGAAGCCTGTTCGATCGGACCGGCGCGTGCGGGGCGCGCCGGGGCACCGGGCACGCCCGGCGCCGTCGTTCAGGCGAAATCGCCGAGCTGCTCGGCATCCTCGTCCGGCAAGCCGGAAGCGTCGTCGTCCATCGGCGGCTGCTCCGGATGCGCGACATCGTCGGCCTGGGTGGGTTCGACGCCGTCGAATTCGTCACCGCTCGGGGGTCGGGTCGCCATCATCGTCTCTCCTTTGCGGGCTTCAACGCGCGACCGGCGGCAAAGTCGCCGGGAACGGCCGCGACGCCGGGGCGGTTGATCGCCGGGACGACGGAGTGACAATGATGGCGGAGAAGAAGGGAAAGGGCAGCGCGACCGCGCAGAAGGCCAATGCGAAGGCGGCGAAGGAAGGCGAGAGCAACCCCCGCAAATCCTCCGCCGCGCAGGCCGAACTGGGGAAGAAGGGCGGCCGGAAAGCGGCGAAGAGCTGATCGGCCGAGGCTCCGGAAAGGCGCGCCACGCCCCGCGCGACCGGCAGGGATCAGGCGATCAGCGAGGCCTCGGTATCCTCCAGCGCCTGGCGGATCAGTGCCGCCGCCGCGTCCCGCGCCGCGCCGCCTCTCCCCTCGGCGATGGCCTCGAACAGCACGCGGTGCTGCGGCATGGGATCGCGCGGGTGCCGCTGGCGCTGGTATTTGAAGTAGGTGGTCCAGCGGACGGCCGCCGCGATCGTGGCGGAGAGGCTGACGATCAACTGGTTGTGCGTCGCCTCCAGCAGGACGGCGTGGAATTGCTGGTCGGCGGCCTGCCCGTCCTCGGTCTTCAATCCGCGCTCGACCATCGTCTCCAGCGCATGGCCCATCCGCGACAGCTGCGAGGGCGTGCGCTGCCGCGCCGCCACTTCCGCCGCGCCGGGCTCGACGATCAGCCGCAATTCGAAGAGGTCGCGCACGAAATCCAGGGGAGGGGCGCCCTCGAACACCCAGCGGAGCAATTCGGGATCGAGGAGGTTCCACTCCGCGCGTGCCCGCACCCGCGTCCCGGCCTTGCGCCGGCTCTCGATCAGCCCCTTCGCCGACAGCGTGCGCAGCGCCTCGCGCACCACGCTCCGCGCCACGCCGGTCGAATCGGCGAGCTCCAGCTCGCCCGGCAGGGTGACGCCGGGCGCATAGTCCCCCCTCACGATCGCCGTTCCGATCTGCCGCGCGAGGACCGCGTTCGCCGGCTGGCGACGTTCCCTGTCGGTCAAGCGCGCGATCCCGGCATCGATCGACGCTAGGCGGCGTGGGGCGGCGTGACAATAGCGGGGACCGGGGCAGGGGCCGGCCGCGCTGACGGCCGACACCGGCACCCGCATCGCCGACGAGGCGCGCGGGGATCGCGACCTGCCGCCGAGGGCGAACTTGCGGCGGATCGTCGCCGGGGAGACCCCGGTCGCCCGACCGACGGCGCGCTCTCCCGACGGAAGGTGGTGCAGTCGGTCAGACGAAACTGGAATTTCGGATCATTGCGCTATTCCAGTGCCTCGCCGCCGGCCAGATCGATGTTCCCGCGTCCGCGTCGAAGGCGGTGCGATCAGCCGCAGCGATGGCGCAGGATGCGCCCGTGCGGATCGAGCTCCAGGTTCAACCGGCCGGGGCGATGATCCATCGTTGCCATGTCGCCGGGGGCGAGGAGGCGGATCGTCGCCGGGCCGACCGCCGCCAGCCGGTCCCGGTCGCGCGCGGACAGGACCGTGCCGATCGCCAGAGACGGCGGGGCGCCGCCATCACGGGCGGACACCGCCTGCGCCACTGCCGCCAGGCAGGGTGTCGGCGCGGCGGCCGCGGCCGCAGGCTCGCCGAACGGCGCCGCAGCCTGCAACACCGACGCCGTCACCACCATCGCCTCCGCCGGCCAGGCCATTGGCCGCTCCCTTTCCGCGCGCGATCCCGGCTCGCCCTTCAGGCGTAGACCTGAACGCCGGTCGACATCGCATCGCCCAGCGCATTGTACAGGTAGAAGGCGGTCTGATCCGTCGGTTCCCCCGCGACCGCGATCGTCGCGTCGGCGGGCGCGGCCGCCCGGTCGGCGGACAGGCCGAGACCCGGACCCCACGCCAGCTCGACGACGTGGCCGTCGGCGTAATCCTCCCCCTCGTCCGAGACGAAGTCGTACCACCAGTAGCCGTTCGCCCTGCCTCGCGCCTGCAGCACGGCGCCCCCGGCACCGGTCAGCTCCACCGTGTCGCCACGGGCGCTGTTGTCGAGCAGGACGAGCGCATTGGCCGCGACCGTGATCTGCCCGTTCACGTCGGCGCCGCGCAGCTGCTTGGTGGTGGCGATCCGGTCGCCCAGCCCCCAGTCGATCACGGTGTCGCGGCCGCTCTTGCCCTGCGTGTCGAACGCGAACACGTCGTGCCCGTCCCCACCCGACAGTTCGTCGTTCCCCGCGCCGCCGTTCAGCCAGTCGTCGCCGCGCATGCCGTACAGACGATTGTCCGACGCGTTGCCGATCAGCCGGTCGTCGCCATCACCCGTCACCGCATGTTCGATCGCGGTGCCGGCGGCGATGGTGAAGGCATCGACCCCGCCGAAGCGCGTCGTCGCGCCCGCCGCCAGCGACACCGCCACGTCCGCGCTGACCGCGGCGGCGTTGATCCAGTCGGCACCGCCGGTATCGCGCAGCATCCGGCGATCCTCCTCCCCCGCGATCGCCGCCATGGTGAAGAATTCGTCGGTATAGGTATAGATGTCGCGATCGCTCGCCCGGGCGCCATGGAAGTCGAGCTTGACCGTCTCGATCGTCAGGATCGTCGCGAAGGAGGATTCGGCCTTCAGCGTCCAGGTACCGTTGAGTTCGGCACCGGAGAAGTTGCGGAAGCCGAAGGTGTAGGACTGCGTTTCCAGCGACGAACCGCTGCCGGGAACCACCGGCAGCAGGTCGAAGAATGCCTCCGTCCCGTCCGGCGCCTCGAGCGCGATCTTGACCGGCGAATTGATCGAGAACGGAAAGGGCGTGGTGCCGAACTGGAGAATGGCCTTGTAGCTGATCGTCATGTCGACCTGCTCCACGTCCATCTGCGCGCCGGAGACCGTGAAGTCGTAGCTGGCCGGCGTTCCCGTGAACCGCGTGTAGGAATCCTCTCGAACCACATTCTGCTGAGGGACCGGCGCGAGGTTCGCGGTGAACGTGTCGGACGCGAAGCTGACTTCGTTGGCCGACGTCTGCGCCGCGCCGAACAGCGACCAGACCTCCGCCATGCGCACCGCAGCCCGCGCATCGATCGCGCCATAGCCGTAATCGGGTGAATAATGGCGCCCGCCGCCGTTCCAGTCGGTCCCGCTGCCCACGATCGAGAACCAGCCCTCGTTCATGCGCGCCTGCGCGGTGGCGCCGGTGGCATCGGTATAGGTGAGCAATCGCGTGCGATCCTCGAACGCGACCGGCATGGTGGCGGACGAGGCGACGATGGTCTGCACGTCGCGCCAGCCCAGCGCCCCGTTCGCCTCCAGCATCAGCGCCACGACGCCGCTGACGATAGGCGTCGCCGCGGACGTGCCGCCGAACTGGTCGGTATAGTCGGTGTCGCCGCCGGGCGCGGCCTCGAGATTGTATCCCTCGCGCCAGGTGAGGTCGGTGGTGGCCACACCGGTGCCCCCGATGATCGCGAGATCGTTCGAGGGAGCGGAGATCAGCAGCGCCGGCCCGCGGGAGGAATAGTTGGATGCCAGCCCGTCGACCTGCCGATAGGCGCCGACCGCGATGACGTGCCGGTCGGTATGGCTGCCGTCGCCCTGGAAGTCGATCGAACTGTTGCCTGCCGCCGCCACGTTGATCGTGCCCAGCCCGCCCCGGCCGTTCACCGCGGAATAGGCGAACGCCCGTGCCACGTCATACGCCTCCGTGCCCGCGACGGTGCGGGAGTCTGACGACAGATAGCCCGGCAGCGTCCGGCCCCAGCTATGATTGGCGATGTCGAATCTGGCGGCCTGCCGCATCGCCTCGACAAAGGCGGTGCGGTCGGTCGCGTTGACATAGATGCCGGGGTTCAGCCCGCCCCCGGAATAGGGGTCGAAGATGTTGATCCCCGTCACCGTCGCATCATAGGCGACGCCCACCGCGCCGATGCCGTTGCGCGACGCCGCGATCAGGCCCGCGACCGAGGTGCCGTGCCCGCCCGACAGGGGGCGGAAATCGCCGTCGAAGGTCTTGCCACCGATCACCACGTGCAGGCCGGCGTCGTAATTGGCCGCCAGATCCTCGTGGCCATATTCCACGCCGCTGTCGTAGACGCCGACCTTGACGCCCTTGCCCGTGTAATCCCGCCAGATCGCATCCATGTCGCCCAGCTTGGCGAGGTGCCATTGCTCGGCGGCGAACGGATCGGTGATGCTGGCGGGCGCCGGGTACGTCGCGGCCGGGGCGGCGCGCGCCGCATCGCGGGCCAGCGTTTCGGGGCCCCAGGTCGTGTAGCGCGAGGTCGTGTCGGCAGTCGCCTGCGTGACCGCCCGGCCCATCGAGTCGAGCGGAACGTCGGCATCGACGACGGCGCCCAGCGCAGCCAGGCCGGGCGCGTCGGTGATCGCCGCCGGCCGCGCCGGCGTCGGGGCGACCGCCCCGTCCTCCGCCTCGTCCGCTTTCTCGATCGCGCCGTGCGGTGCGGGCACGATCCGCATCACCGCGTCGTGATCCACCGCATTGCCCGACACCCAGGCGTAGCGGTTGAACCCCGTTCCGCTGCCCAGCGACCTCAGCACCGCGCCGGCCTGACCGACCAGTTCGATCGAGTTGCCGGTCGCCCCCAGCAGCAGCAGGCCGTCCGGGCCCACGGTGATGGTGCCGTTGCCATCCACGCCGGACAGGGCGGTGGTCGTCTCGATCAGGTCGCCCGCTTCCCAGTCCAGCACCCGGTCCTGCCCGGACGTGCCGGTGAAGCGGAAGATGTCGACGCCCCGCCCGCCGGCCAGCGTGTCGTTGCCCGCGCCGCCGTTCAGCGTGTCGTTGCCGCGCATCCCGTAGAGGATGTTCGCGCCGGCGGTGCCCGTCAGCACGTCGTTGCCGTCGCCGGTCACGGCATTCTCGATCGGGGCCGCGCGCGCGATCGTGAAGGCGGCGACGCCGCCGAACGTGGTGCGCGTTCCCGCGACCAGCGAGAGGTTGACGTTCGAGGTGACGGCGGCGGCGTTGATCCAGTCGGTGCCGCCGTCCGTGTCGGTCAGGATGCGGCGACCGCCCCGGGGGTCGACCCGCACCATGGTGAGATATTCGTCGGTATAGGTGTGGACGTCGTCGGCGTCGGGCGCGCTGCCGTAGAGGTCGAGCTTGGCGCTCACGATGTCGGTGATCATGTTCGGACCGGCATTCTCGAACTGCAGCGTCCACGTGCCTTCCGACCGGACGCCCCGAAGGTTGGCCAGGCCGAAGGTGAAGCTCTGCTCGCCTGACGTGGCCACCACCGCCGCCAGGTTGGTGTCCACGAACGAAACGGTGCCGTCGGGCGCGATCAATTTGATCTTGGTGCCCCACAGGGCGGTGGGCCGACCGACGAAGCTGTTCAGGTAATTGATCGTCAGGTCGGCGTGTTCGACATCGACGGTCCCGTCGACCTCGAACGTATATTCGGTCGGCTCGCCCACGAAATCGTCGCCGTAGAACGAGGTGTCGATCAGGTTGTTGGCCGATCGCAGCCCCACGGCCATGGTGCCCGTGGTGGCGCCGGACTCGTTGGCGGACGTCCTGGCGGGGCCGAACAGCGAGGCGACCTCCGCCATGCGGACCGCGGCATGGGCGTTGACCGCACCATAGCCGTAATCGCTGGAATAATGGTGGCCGCCGCCGTTCCAGTTCGCCCCCGAAGCGCCGGCGACGGAGAAGTAGCTCTCGTTGGCCCTGACCTGCGACGTCGCGCCGTTCGCCAGCGTCACCGGCACGGTGCCGTTGCGGTCGTTCCAGTCGATCGGCAGCGATGCGGAGGCGGCCAGGATGCCGGACACGTCGCGCCAGCCCAGTCCCGCGTTCGCCTCCAGCATCAGCGCCACCACGGCGGCGGTGGTGGAGGCCGCGGCGGCCGTACCGGTCACCAGGTTCGTGACGTCCTGGTCGCCGCCCGGATCAAGGCGAAGGTTGCTGCCGAAACGGCCCAGAAGGTCCGTCGCGATCAGGCTGCTGCCGTTCGGATCGCCCGACGGCGCGGAAACCAGCAGGCTTGCGCCGCGGCCGCTGGTCGTGGTGGCATACCCTTCTTCCTGCCGATAGGCACCGACGGTGATCGTGTGGCGCGAGGTGAAGGCGCTGTCCGCCTGCGCGTCCTGGCGCGTGTTGCCGGCGCCGTTCAGGCTGATCGTGCCCAAGCCGCCGCGACCGGTCTGCGCCGCGTCCTCGAACGCCGCGGCGAAGCGCGCGGCGTCGGTGCCGGCGACGCCGCGCGACGACGCGCCGGCGAAATCGGGTGTCGTGCGCCCCCATCCGTCGACGGCGACGTCCATCGTGTTGCGCTGCTGAAGCGCCCGCGCGAACAGTTGGCGACCGGGCACGTTGATCCAGATGCCCGGATCGAGGCCCTCGCCCGAATAGGGATCGAGGATGTTCACGCCCGTGATCGTCGCGCCATAGGCGACGCCGACCGTCCCGGCGCCGTTGTTCTCGGCCGCGATCAGGCCGGCCAGCGAGGTGCCGCGCCCGCCCGACGCCGGGCGATAGTCGCCGTCAAAGGTCTTGCCGGCGATCGTGACGTGCAGGCCGGTGTCGTAGTTCGCGTCCAGGTCCCAGTGCGAATATTGCACGCCGCTGTCGTAGATGCCGACCTTGACGCCCCGGCCGCTATACTCGGCCCAGACCGCCCCGATATTGCCCAGCTTGCCGAGATGCCATTGTCCGCTCGCCAGCTCGGCAGACAGGACGGGGGGGGCGGACGACGCCGGCGCATCGGCGTGACTCATCGTTGCTGCGGCGTCACCGGACATGAATTCCCCCGTTTTCTGGTGTACGCGGCACTAATCCATCCCTCCCACGGTCAGTCAACGCGAAATCGTTAACATACCGGAGTCAGGGGGAATTGAGGTGTTGGTCGCGATCTGGTCCACGGTTTCGCAGGAGAATCGTACCAGACAATTGTTCCGGCCAGCCGGAGAGCAGATGTGGCGGCGTAACGATTTGTCGATAAACATGCCGATATTGCGTGGCAGGTCACTGATTACCAAGCAGAACTTGGCGATGTCGGGCGGACGGCGGTTTGTGCGGCTCGCGCGACCGGCCGATCTGCCCGTGGATCCCGGTGCCACGGCATTCGTCGTCCCGGCGGCTGGCGGGCCGGTCGTCGGCTACCGTGGCGATGACGTCGGCAACATCGGACTGCGGGTCGACGCCGCGGAGCGGCGATGCCGCTGTGACCAGGGTGCCCGATCTTGACCGGAAGCGGTGCCCCACAAAGGACAAAGCTGGGCACTCAGATCATCGGAGAATATCGATTCCGCGCCGAACGCCCGCGACAGGACATGACCTATACTTCGGAGTTTTGAGTTTCGTCCTCCAAGAGCAGGGGAGGGTAGACGATCGGCTTCTCTCCGAAATGCCGCCGCAGTGCACGCTCCCGGCGTTCGATCACATCTTCCTGGAAATCGATTTCGTCCGGATAGAAATACGCCACCTCGAATGGACCGTCGTGCAGCACATATTCCAGTTCCGACCACCGATCCCGCTCGTCCTGCGCTTCCCACAATTCGAGAAGCGCGTAGGTCAATCGCTCGTTTGCGGGCCATCGATAGAGCAACTGATTGCCGAGTTCCTTGAAGATCGACTCGCCAATCATATTATGATCGAGTTGCGCATAGAGCAGCGTGGGTTCCGACGGATAGTCGCTGTCCTCCATCAGTAATCGACCGATCTCGTTCAGCAGACGCTCCGATTCAGTTTCCGCCACGGCGCTTCTCCGGTTGTTCGTTGGCAAATCCTAGGCTCTTTGTCTTGCCATCGTCGCTCGCCCGACGTTCTGGGCCGCCCGCCTGCGCTTGCGACGCGCGAGAACGGATCGGAACATCGGTAACCGTCAGCGCACCAGAAACACGCCGCGTCCGCTCGCGTGCGTCGATTTGGTAGATATAGCCGTTGCGCACGACCGTGCGGAATTGTTCGCTGGACGCGCTTGCGGGTCGCGCGGCTGCTCTGTTCGTCTCGGAAGCGCGATCCGAAGACGCAACGGCAGTTGCCGAACCTGGTGAATTCTCCGGACGACGGTTCGGATCGGGTGATACCCACGTTCCTGACGCTCCCGCTCCACCGAAGCTGCCGCCGCCTCCCGAAAAACCGCCACCAGTCCCTGCGCGTTGGGTGGACGGTTTGTGAGCCGCGACATGATTGCCTTGGGAGGCGCGGGTCCGTTCTTTGGAAATGGCGCGGTTCGCCGAAATTTGCGATCTTGGTCGGGAGGACCGGGTTGGCCAATCTCCCGAACCGGTCGCGCCGCCACCGCCACCCCTGCCGCCTCCGCCACCAGGAAACCCACCGCCGCCCCACTGGCTATAATGCCGTCCGGCACCGACGAAGGTGAACCGTCCGGTTTCTGGATCATGCCAGGGATTGAACTTGAGCTCGATCCCTTCCGCATTTCTCAAGGAGGGCAACCTGCCGGTCCGCAGCCATATTGAAAAGGCGCGCCGTCGCTCGGTATATCGATCATGATGCCCCGCTATACACGCGGCAAGAACATCTGAGCAACATTTTCCAGCATGTCAAGCCGAAGTCGGCCGCCATCTTGCTCGGCACCGCGATGAGGTGTCCATTTTCGTCCTCTACGAGGTGCATTTTCGGGAGAATGGTGCCCCACAGAGGACAAAGATGGGCGCTCAGATCACTGGGAAATTTCCATGCTTCGCTGAACGATCGGCCAGGTCGCGACCTAAAGGTCGTAGTCCGGCGCGTCGTCCTCGGGGGGCCAGGGCGGATACACGATCGGCTTCTCGCCGAAGTGTCGCCGAACCGCCCGTGCGCGCCGCTCCACAACATCCTCTTCGGCATCGATCTCATCGGGATAGATATAGGCGACTTCGAACTTACCGTCGCGAAGCACATATTCCATCTCTGACCACCGATCGCCGCCGCCTTGCGCTTCCCACAGGTCGAGCAGCGCATACGGCAACCCCTCGATCACCGGCCGCCGATACAGGATCTGGTTGCCGAGTTCCTTGAAGATCGATTCGCCGACCATGTTCCGATCGAGCTGGGCGTAGAGCAGCGTCGGTTCGACCGGATACTCACGATCCTCCATCAGCAATTGGCCGATCTCGTTCAGCAGCTTCTCGGCTTCATCGTCCGCCACGGCTTTTCTCCGATCGTTCGTTGGGGAATTTCAGACTCTTCTCGTCGCCATCGACCGTCCACCACACGTCGATCGCCGATGGTCGCACGGACTCGTCCTCGAACCGCGGCACGATCCTGACCGTGACAGTCTTTCCGCCTCGCTTCTCTCTCGCCCACTCATCCTCGAGCACGCGATAGCCGCCCCGATTGAAGTTGGCATCCTGCGCAAAGTGGTTGAACGCCTCGGTCGGTCCATTGAAGCGCGCCGCGATGTAGTGGCCGCCATCGTCGCTCGCCCGACGTTCTGCGCCGCCCGCCTGCACTTGCGAAGCGCGAGAACGGATCGGAACATCGGTAACCGTCAGCGCACCAGAAACGCGCCGCGTCCGCTCGCGCGCGTCGATTTGGTAGGTATAGCCGTTGCGCACGACCGTGCGGAATTGTTCGCTGGACGCGCTTGCGGGTCGGGTGACAGTTCTGTTCGTCTCGGAAGCGCGATCTGAAGACGCAACAGCGGTTGCCGAACCTGGTGAGTTCTTCGGACGACGGTTTGGATCGGGTGATCCCCATGTTCCCGACGCGCCCGCTCCACCGAAGCTACCGCCGCCTCCCGAAAAACCGCCACCAGTCCCTGCGCGTTGGGTGAACGGTTTGTGAGCCGCGACATGATTGCCTTGGGAGGCGCGGGTCCGTTCTTTGGAAATGGCGCGGTTTGCCGACTCTTGCGATCTTGGCCGGGATGACCGGGCCGGCCAGTCTCCTGAACCGGTCGCGCCGCCACCGCCACCCTTGCCGCCTCCGCCACCAGAAAATCCACCGCCGCCCCACTGGCTATAATGCCGTCCGGCACCGACGAAGGTGAAACGCCCGGTTTCTGGATCATGCCAGGGATTGAACTTGAGCTCGACTCCCTCCGCATTTCTCAAGGAGGGCAACCTGCCGGTCCGCAGTCATATCGAAAAGGCGCGCCGTCGCTCGTTATCCGATATATCAATCATGATGCCCCGCTATCCACGCGGCAAGAACATATGAGCAACATTCTACAACATGTCAAGCCAAAGTTGGCCGCCATCTTGCTCGGCACCGCGAGGCTGTGTCGATTTTCGTCCCCAATGGGCTGCGATTTCCTGAGTATGGTGCCCCACAGGAGACAAAGCTGGGCACTCTAATCATTGGAGAATTTCGATCTCGCGCCAAACGCCCAACATGATGTGACCTACAAGCCATAGCTCTGAAGTTCGTCGTCCGTGGGTAAGGGTGGGTAGACAATCGGCTTCTCTCCGAAATGTCGCCGCAGCGCACGCTCGCGGCGCTCGATCACGTTTTCCTGCGGATCGATCTCGTCCGGGTAAAAGTAGGCCACTTCGAATTGGCCGTCGCGAAGCACATATTCCAGTTCCGACCATCGGTCCTGTCCGTCCTGCGCCTCCCACAATTCGAGGAGTGCGTCGGGAAGGCGTTCGTTCACCGGCCACCTGAAAAGGAGCTGATTGCCAAGCTCCTTTACGATCGATTCGCCGATCATATTATTATCGAGTTGAGCGTAGAGCAGCGTGGGTTCCAAAGGATATTCGCTGTCCTCCATCAACAATCCGCCGATCTCAACCAGCAGCTTCTCCGATTCAGTTTCCGCCACGGCGCTTCTCCGATCGTTCATTGGGAAATTGCAGGCTGTTGATTTTGCCATCGACCGTCCACCACACATTGATCGTCGATGGTCGCACAGAACCGCCGTTGAATTGCGGAACGACCTTCACTGTAACCGCCCGTCCGGCACGCTTGTCGCGCGCCCACTCATCCTCGAGCAGGCGATAACCGCCCCGGTTGAAGTTGGCATCCTGCGCGAAATGGTTGAACGCCTCGGTCGGACCGTTGAAGCGCGCCGCAATGTAATGGCCACCGTCGTCGCTCTTGCGGCGCTCTGCTCCACCAGCGTGTCGCTGTGACGTACGAGACCGCGATGGGGCGTCGGCAACCGTCAACGTGCCGGATACTCTCCGCGTCCGCTCTCGCGCGTCTATCTGATACGTATAGCCGTTGCGAACGACCGTACGGAATCGCTCGCTTTGTGCGCTGGCAGATCGTGGCGATGCCGTGTTCGTCGCGCCGGAACGATCCGAAAACCCGATGGCAGTCGCCGAACCGCGTGAAACCGGCCGACGTGTCGCCTCGGGGGACCCCCACGTGCCGGATGCTCCCGCCCCACCAAAGCTACCACCGCCACCTCCCGTGAACCCACCACCGGTCCATGTGTCTCGAGCGGACGGCTGCGAAGGGGCCGGCCGCTTGCTCGGAGAAGCAGTCCGCATCGAGCTTCTTGAAGTCGTGTGCTTTGCCGAATTCTGCGATTTTGGTCTCAATGGTCGAACCGGCCAATCCCCTGATTCGGTCGCACCGCCACCCCCGCCGTTCCCGCCGCCACCGCCGGAAAAACCACCGCCGCCCCACTGACCGTAATGCCGCCCAGCACCGGCGAAGGTGAACCGTCCCGTTTGAGTGTCATGCCACGGATTGAATATAAGCTCTATCCCATCAGCACTTCTGACCGATGGCAGCCTACCGGTCCGCAGCCATATCGAGAAGGCGCGTCGCCGTTCGTCGTCTGATATGTCGATCATGCTGCTGCCCCGCTATCTACGCGGCGAGAACATCTGAGCAACATTCTCCAACATGTCAAGCGGGAGCCCCCCGGGCAGGGAGTAGCTCGGCACCTGGGCGGTGCCCAGTTTTGTCCGGTACGAGGCTCGCTTTCACGAGTATGGTGCCGCTTACAGGACTCGAACCTGTGACCCCCGCATTACGAATGCGATGCTCTACCAGCTGAGCTAAAGCGGCCTGGTCGTCCACGCCATGGGCGCGTCGTGGGGCGGGCGCTTAACAGGGCGGGCGGGGGCTGGCAAGCGGGTCGGGGGACAATCGCGCGTTAACAGCGTCTTTACCATGCCGGGCGCACACGGACCGTCGCAACCCGCGCCACGCACGGCGCCACGACGGGACAGCAGACGATGGATAGCGCGCACGGCTACGACCAGATGGGCGACGATCGCCGCCACGACGACGATCCGACCGAGGGCGGCGTCGGCGAGGCCGAGATGGCGATCGTCGACGAGCGGCGGATGCACGTGCGCGCGTACAACCATTGGGTGTCGCTGCTGGGCGAGCGGCCGTTCCCCGCCATCGCCGACCTCGATCCGGCCAGCATCGCCGATTTCGGGCCGCACAGCGTGCTGCTCGACTTCACGGAGAGCCTGGAGAACCCGGCGATCCAGTTCCTCGGCCGCGCGCTGCGCGAGGAATGCGGCATGGGCGATCCGGATGCGTCGCGCATCGCCGACGTGCCCGCGCGCTCGCTGCTGTCGCGGCTGACCGACCATTACCTGCAGATCATCGCCAATCGCGCGCCGATCGGGTTCGAGGCGGAGTTCGTCGGCACCCGCGGGCTGCCCACGCTGTACCGCGGCATCCTGATGCCCTTCTCCTCCGACGCGGAGACGATCGACTATATCTACGGCGTCATCAACTGGAAGGAGCTGGTCGCGCCCGAGGAGGAAGCCGCCATCGCCGCCGAGCTGGTCGCCGCGCGCGCGCCGCAGCGGCCGGACGCCGCGCTCGCCTGGGCCGACGGGCCGGGGGCGGGAACGCCCGCCGGGGCGGGGCTGGCGCCCGATCATGGGGGCACCGAGCACGGAAGCGTCGATCAGGGCGGCGCCTCGCTGGAGGACCGGCTGGCCGCCGCGCGCGCCAGCGCCGCCGCGGCGCGGGCCGCCGACACGCGCAGCCACGCCGCGCTCTATCGCGCGCTAGGCCGCGCGCACGATTTCGCGCTGGCCGCGCAGCAGGCTCCCGCCGGGCTGGAGGCGCTGCTGGCCGACGCCGGCATCGTCGCGCAGGCGCGCGCGCCGCTGACCGCGGTGGCCAAGCTCGTCTTCGGCGCCGACCACGACAAGACCCGGCTGACCGAGATCGCGACCGTGCTGGCGCACGCGCGCCGCCACGCCGTGCCCGAGGGCGGCCTGCCGCGCGTGCTGGAGGCGACGCCCGGCGGCATCAAGGCGATCGTCGCGGACGAGCGCGCCGCGCGACGCCCGGTGAAGCCGCGCGCAGAGCCCGCGCCGCTGGCCAGGCGGACGACACTGGCCACCGTGCCGCTGGCCACCGGCGCGGCGGAGGGCGAGGCGGTGGTGCTGCTGGGCCGCGCCGCGGCGGACGGGACGATCGAGGTGGTCGGCGCGATCGCCGACGCGCGGCTGGCCGGCACGCTGATGAAGCGCATCGGCTGAACCGGGGATACGGGGAACGAGGGGGGGGGACCCGGAGCGGGGGTTGAGCAAAGCCGGCCGCGGGCGCATAGCGCGCGCATGTCGGAAAAGTCTCAACGGATACTGTCCCAGGCACTGGCCGAACGGCTGACGCAGCGCGCGCTGCCGGGCGAACTCGACGATTTCGGCGCCGCCGAACAGGGCGAGGCTGCCGCCTTCCTGATCGCGACGGGCCTGTCGCGCGCGCCGGGCACGCCCGCGATGGCGCTGGACCAGCTGCCGGAAACGGGCGGGCGCCGGCGGATGCGGCTGGCCATCGTCAACGACGACATGCCGTTCCTGGTCGATTCGATCGCCGCCGCCATCGGCGAGCGCGACATCGCGATCGACCGCATCATCCACCCCGTCGTGCGGGTGACGCGCGACGCGGGAGGCGTGCTGAGCGCGATCGGCGATGCCGGCGGCACGACCGAGTCGATGATCTACATCGAGCTGGAGCGCGTGGACGCGCGCGACCGGCGCGAGCTGACCGACGAGATCGCCAAGGTGCTGGCCGACGTGCGCGCCGCGGTGCGCGACTGGCGCGCGATGCAGGCGCAGCTGGCGTCGGACGCGGGGATGCTGGACGACACCGGCGGCGACGCGGAGGGAGCGAGCCTGCTGCGCTGGTTCCTCGACCGGCATTTCACGCTGCTGGGTCACGAGCGCTGGCACGCCGACGGGCGGCAGGAGGCCGCGCCGCTGGGCATCGCGGGGAACGCGCACGACGTGCCGATCCTGGCCGAGCGGTCGCGCCAGCTGGCGGTGGATTATTTCCAGTCGGGCGGCCCGGCACCGCTGCTACTGAAGTCCAGCCTGATCTCCCCCGTCCACCGCCGCGTGCCGCTGGACCTGGTCGTCGCGCCGCTCGCCACCGCGGGCAGGGTGACGGGGCTGTCGATCCATTCCGGCCTGTGGACCTCCGCCGCGCTCAACGCGCCGCCGCGCAGCGTGCCGCGGCTGCGCCAGCGGCTGGCCGAGTTCGAGGCGAAGTTCGGCTTCGATCCGACGAGCCACACGGGCAAGGCGCTGACCCACGCGCTCGCCTCGCTGCCGCACGATCTGGTCACGGGCGTATCGGCGGAGGCGCTGGAGGAACTGGCGCTGACGGCGATGAGCCTGGCCGACCGGCCGCGGCCCAAGCTGGTGCTGGTGCCCTCGCCGCTCGGGCGACACCTGTTCGCGTTCGTGTGGCTGCCGCGCGACGACGTGACCACCGCGCGACGCGTGGCGATCGGCGACATGCTGGCGAAGGCGGCGAACGCGCGGCTGCTCAACTGGTCGATCAGCCTGGAGGACGGCGTGGTGGCGATGCTGCGCTACACGCTGGACCTGCGCGACGGCGGCACGCTGCCCGACGTCGGCCCGCTCGACACGCGGCTGGCACGGATGGTGCGCGGCTGGGTGCCCGAGGTGGAAGGCGCGCTGGCGGAGCGGATCGCGCCGGCGCGCGCGGCGCGGCTGGCGCTGCGCTGGGCCGCGGCCTTCCCGCCCAATTACCGCAACGTGTCCACCGCGGCGGAGGCGGCGGAGGACATCGTGCGCCTGTCCGCGCTGGAGACCGCGGCGGACCGGCAGGTCCACCTGTACCCGACCGTGGCAGGCGAAGACCACCGGCTGAAGATCTACAAGCTGGACGGCGCGTTGGCGCTGTCGGACGCGGTGCCGGTGCTGGAAAATTTCGGTTTCCGTGTGATCGGCGAGCTGCCGACGCGGCTGAAGGAGGCGGAGAACGCCTTCGTCCACGATTTCGTCGTGGAGGCCGCCGACGCCGCGTTCGACCATCAGCCCGAGGTGCTGGAACAGGCGATCGCCGACGCGCTGCGCGGCGTGGGCGAGAACGACGCCTTCAACAGCCTGATCGTGGACGCCGGGCTGACCCCGCAGGCGGTGGTGCTGTTCCGCGCCTGGTTCCGCTACCTGCGGCAGGCGGGGCTGACGTACGGCATGACCACCGTGGTCGATGCGCTGCGCCGTGCGCCGGACCTCGCGCGCGCGCTGGTGACGCGCTTCGGCGAGGCGCACGACCCGTCCGCCAGCCGCGACTGCGCGGACACCGACGCCGCGATCGAAGCGGGGCTGGACCAGGTGACGGCGATCGACGACGACCGCATCCTGCGCGCGTTCCACGCGCTGATCGGCGCGACGCTGCGCACCAACGCCTATACCCCCGCCGCCAACGAGGCGCTGGCGTTCAAGCTGGACAGCGCCAAGATCCCGGGCCTGCCCAAGCCGCTGCCGTGGCGCGAGGTGTGGGTGTATTCGCCGCGCGTGGAGGGCATCCACCTGCGCGCGGGCCCGGTTGCGCGCGGAGGCCTGCGCTGGTCCGACCGGCGCGACGATTTCCGCACCGAGATCCTGGGCCTGATGAAGGCGCAGCGGGTGAAGAACGCCGTGATCGTGCCGACCGGCGCGAAGGGCGGCTTCTACGCCAAGCAGCTGCCCAGCCCGTCGAACCGCGACGCCTGGCTGGCGGAGGGGACGGAGGCGTATCGCATCTTCATCCGCACCCTGCTGTCGATCACCGACAACATCGTCGGCGGCAAGGTGGTGCATCCCGCCGACGTCGTGGTCCACGACGGCGAGGACCCGTATTTCGTCGTCGCCGCCGACAAGGGCACGGCGACGTTCAGCGACGTCGCCAACGCGATTGCGCTGGAGCGCGACTTCTGGCTGGGCGACGCCTTCGCCAGCGGCGGCAGCCAGGGCTACGACCACAAGGCAATGGGCATCACCGCCAAGGGCGCGTGGGTGTCCGTGCAGCGCCACTTCGCGGAGCGTGGGCTGGACGTGCAGACGCAGCCGATCCGCGTCGTCGGGTGCGGGGACATGTCGGGCGACGTGTTCGGCAACGGGATGCTGCTGTCGACGCAGATCAAGCTGGTCGCCGCGTTCGACCATCGCCACATCTTCCTCGACCCCGCGCCCGATCCGGCGGCGAGCTTCGCCGAGCGCGAGCGGCTGTTCGCGCTGCCGCGGTCGAGCTGGCTCGACTACGACCGGGCGCTGATCTCGCCGGGCGGCGGCGTGTTCGCGCGCGACGCCAAGTCGATCGCGCTGTCGCCCGAGATCCGCGCCGCGCTGGACATCCAGGCCGAGACGATCGAGCCCGCCGCGCTGATCTCCGCGATCCTGAAGGCGCCGGTGGACCTCATCTGGTTCGGCGGCATCGGCACCTACGTGAAGGCCGCGGCGGAGAACAATGCGACGGTCGGCGATCCCGCCAACGACCGCCTGCGCGTCGACGCGGAGGAGCTGCGCGCGATCGCGATCGGCGAGGGCGCGAACCTGGGCGTGACCCAGGCGGCGCGCATCGCCTTTGCCGCGCGCGGCGGGCGCATCAACACCGATTTCATCGACAATTCGGCCGGCGTGGACTGTTCGGACAACGAGGTGAACATCAAGATCGCGCTGAACCGCGAGATGATGGAGGGCCGGCTGTCGTTCGAGGATCGCAACGCGCTGCTCGGTTCGATGACCGACGACGTCGCGCACCTGGTGCTGGAGGACAACCGGCTGCAGACGCTGTCGCTGTCGATCGCCGAGCAGGACGGGGCGAAGGCGCTGCCGAGCTACGTCCGCGCGATCGAGATCTTCGAGAGCGCGGGGCGGCTCGACCGGCGGGTGGAGGGGCTGGGTTCCAACGTCGACCTGCTGCGCCGCGCGACGGAAGGGCGCGGGCTGACCCGGCCCGAGCTGGCGGTGCTGCTGGCGACCGCGAAGCTCGCGCTCCAGGACGAGATCGAGCGCGCGGGCCTGGGCGACGATCCCGTGCTGGAGCACGACCTGCACGCCGCTTTCCCCCCGGCGATGCAGGACCGGTTCGGCAAGGCGATCGACCAGCATCGCCTGCGCGGGCAGATCGTCGCGACGAAGCTGGCGAACCGCATCGTCAACCGCATCGGCATCCTCCATCCGTTCGAGCTGGCGGAGGAGGAAGGCGCGGCGCTGGGCGACATCGCGGCGATGTTCGTCGTCACCGAGCGGCAATTCGCGCTGGATGCGCTGTGGCGCGAGATCGAGACGACCGCGATGCCGGAGAGCGGGCGGCTGGCGCTGTTCGACGAGGTGGCGGTGGCGGTACGCGCGCAGATCGCGGACCTGCTGCGCGTCACCGCGCCAGGCGACCGCCCGTCGGCGGTGCTGAAGCGGCTGGGCAAGGGCATCGCGCATCTCGAGGGCGCGGCGGGCGAGCTGCTGCTGGAGGAGGCGCGCGCGCAGAGCAAGCGCATCGCCGGCACGCTGGAGGCGGTGGGCGCGCCGCCCGCTCTGGCGGCGAAGGTGGTGCGATTGTTCGAGCTGGACGGTGCGGTCGGCCTCGCCGACCTCGGCGAGCGCTCCCGCGTCGACGAGACCAAGCTGACGCGCGCCTTCACCCGGCTGGGCCAGGCGTTGGGGCTCGACTGGGCACAGGCCAATGCCGCACGGATCGCGCCGAGCGACCCGTGGGAGCGCCTGCTGATCGCGGGGCTGGCGCGCGACTTCCAGCAGTTGCGCTTCGACTTCCTGGCGAAGGGCGGGAAGGGCGATCCGGAGGCGCTGGTCGATCGCTGGCTGGCGGACAATGCGGCGCGCGTCGGGCAGTTCAAGGCGGTGGTCGACCGCGCCCGCAACGCCGCAGAGCCGAATGCGGCGATGCTGGCGCAGATCGCCAGCCAGGCACGGGTGCTGCTGGGGCGGTAGCGAACGCCGCCCTCACCCATCCGCGGCTTCGCCGCTCCCTCCCTCTCCCGGCGGGAGAGGGTAGGGGCCCATCGCCCAAGGCGATGGGAAGGGTGAGGGTGATCGGCGCTTAGAGACACGCCTCCAGATACGCGCTGTCGAAGCCGTACTGCTTGGCCTTGTCCAGCGTATAGGGGCGCAGGCCCATCGAGCGGTACTCGCCGATGATCTTGCCGTCGGCGCTCTCGTCGAGATACTCGAACTTGAACAGTTCCTGCGTGACGATGACGGGGCCTTCCATCCCGATCACCTCGGTCACGTTCGTCACGCGGCGACTGCCATCGCGCAGGCGCTTCACCTGGATGATCATGTCCACGCTGTCGGCGATCTGACGACTGATCGCTTCCTTGGGCACCTTGATGTCCGACATCATCACCATGTTCTCCATGCGCGCCAGCGCCTCGCGCGGCGAGTTGGAGTGGAGCGTGCACATCGAGCCGTCGTGGCCGGTGTTCATGGCGGCGAGCATGTCGAAACATTCGCTGCCGCGGATCTCGCCCAGGATGATGCGGTCCGGCCGCATGCGCAGCGCGTTCTTCACGAGGTCGCGGATGCTGATCTCGCCCTGTCCCTCAAGGTTGGCGGGCCGCGTTTCCAGCGGCAGCCAGTGCGGCTGCTGCAGGCGCAGCTCGGCCGCGTCCTCGATGGTCAGCACGCGCTCGCCCGGGTCGATCATCTTCGACAGCGCGTTCAGCATCGTCGTCTTGCCCGAGCCGGTGCCGCCGGAAATGACGATGTTGAAGCGGCTGGCCCCCGCCACCTTCAGCGCGGTCGCCATCTTCGGCGACATGCTGCCGAAGCCGACGTACATGTCGAGCGTGATCGGCTTCGCGGAGAACTTGCGGATCGAGATCGCCGTGCCCTTGAGGCTGAGCGGCGGCACGATGACGTTGACGCGGCTGCCGTCCTTCAGCCGGGCGTCGGCGAGCGGCGTCGTCTGGTCGACGCGGCGGCCGACCGAGTTGCAGATGCGCTGCGCGATCTGGAACAAATGCTCCTCGTCGCGGAAGGCGATCTGCGCCAGCTCCAGCCTGCCCTTCTTCTCGACGAAGGTCTGATCGGGACCGTTGACCATGATGTCGCTGATTTCCGGATCGGCGAGCAGCTCCTCGAGCGGGCCGAGGCCCAGCAGCTCGTCGACCAGCACCTTCTCCAGCGCGAACTGCTCGCGCCGGTTCAGCGTCAGCTTCAGCTCGGCCAGCACCTCGCCGATGATCGGGCGGAATTCCTCGGCCAGCTCGTCCTTGCCCAGCGTCGCGGCGGCCTCGGGATCGACGCGCTCGAGGAGGCGCGGCAGCACCTGCTCCTTGATCTTGTGGATCGACGCCTCGAACCCCTCGACCCGGCTGGAACCCGCGTCGCCGCTGGCGTTCTGCCGTTCGGTCAGGCGTGCCATGGCGTCGAGCTGCGCGGGCGGCGTCAGGTCGTCGCCGTCCAGCGCCAGCGCCAGCGCGTCGAGCGGCGGGAACTGCTCGCCCGCGGGCGCGGCGGGTTCGGGGCGGACGGTTCCCCCCTGCATCGGGCGCGCCACGCCGAACCCCGGGCGCGATCCCGTACCGCCGCCCATTCCGCCCCGTCGCCCGAACGCGCTCATTCCATCAATTCCTTACGTCTCGCGGCGAATAGCTACGGGCGAAGGCTTGAGAATTGCCTAACCATGATCGTTCCACCGCCTCCGACTGGCGCGGCGGCGTCATGCCGGTGCCGTCGGGGGAGAAAACGGGGATGCGCGGGTGGCGCGACGCAGCGGCCCGCCCGCAGGGGCGCTCCATCCCGATCCAGGGGAGAACCGCCCCGCCTTGTGCGATCCCGACGCCTCTGCGACAACGATCGAGGGGGCGAGCATCAAGGTCGGGGAAAGCAGTGGTCGCGGATCGCCTTCACTACATCGATCGATGCCGCGCCATGTTGATGCTGATGGGCATCCCGTATCACGCGGCCATGTTGTACTCGCCGGGCTGGGGGCCCGCGCAACATGTCACCTCCCGCTTCTGCGACGTCGTGAGCCAGGCGATCACGCAGTTCCGGATGCCGGCGTTCTTCCTGATCGCCGGGTATTTCGCGGCCATGCTGCTGTCGAGGAGGGATAGGGCGACGTGGTTCACGTCCCGCCTTCAGCGACTGGGGATACCGCTGATATCGGCTTCCCTGACGCTGATCCCGATCCAGTTGTTCATCTATGCGATCGGCAATGCCGGCAGCTTCGGCCAGGCCGTCGAATTGTTCCAGCGACGGATCGTCACGCCGTCTCCGGCCTGGATCAGTCATCTCTGGTTCCTCTACGATCTCATCATCTACTCGGCCATCGTCGCTGTCGCCTGGCCGATCGTGGCGCGGCTCGTCCGCGCCGATCAGCCGCGTGCCTGGGCGCGCTGGCCTTTCCTGACGATGCTCCTCGTCATCGTCGTCGTGGCGCTGCCGCTCTCGCTCTTCAATCCCCTTTTGGGAACGACTTTCTGGGGGTCGGTGGTGAACCGGCTGCTACGTCACAGCGTCTTCTTCGCGGTGGGCGCGGTGCTGTACCTCAGTCCCCCGTTCTTCGAGCGCTGGGTGACATGGCGCTGGCAGCGGGCGGTATCGGCCCTCGTCATCATCGCGGCGGCGACCGCGCTCGCCGTCAGCAGGGATCATTATCGCCCGGCCCTTCTCGCGAGTGCCGGCGCCGCGATCAGCGGCGCGTGGCTGGTGCTCGCAGCGATGAAGCGCTGGGGCGATGCGCCGAACAAGCAGGTGAAGCTGCTCGTCGACGCCTCGCTGACGATCTACCTTCTGCACCACCCCATCATCGTGGCGCTTGGTCTCGTCACCGCGAGAATTTCGCTTCCACCCGCCGTCGAGTGGGCGGCCGTCTCGGTCGCCACCGGTGCGCTGTCGTTCGGCGGATATCTGCTGCTCCGGCGCGTCCCGATCCTCTTCTTCTGCTTCAACGGTCAGCTGCCGCCGAGCCGATCCGGGCGACCCGCGACGCAGCGGATCGCCGCGAAGGTCTAGCGGCTGCCGGTATCCGGGCGGCGCGATTTCCACGGCCTGCCGGGTCGTGCCGCGCCGCTCGCCGCCGACCGACCCGGTTGCATCGCGGGAGGGCCGATGCTACGCGCCCGCCAACTCAGGCGAGGCGCGCTCCGGCGGCACCTGCTCGCCCGAGGCCCATTTTCGCGGCACGAGGAAAACGAATCGCGTGGATCACTCCAGCGGTAATCAGGGAAGCAGCATCCAGGCGTCGCTCGGCGGGCGCTACGCGACCGCGCTGTTCGAGCTGGCGGCGGATGCCAGGAGCATCGACCAGGTCGAGCAGAGCCTGACGGCGGTGCGCCGGGCGCTGGACGAATCGCGCGACTTCAAGGAGCTGACCACCTCGCCGCTGATCGCGCGGGGCGACGCCGCCAAGGCAGTGCTGGCCGCGGCCGATTCGCTGGGCGTCGACACCACGACGAAGAGCTTCCTCGGCGTTCTGGCGGAGAACCGCCGTCTGGCCGAACTGCCCGCCATCATCCGCGCGTTCCGCTTGCTGGCCGCACGCCACCGCGGCGAGACCACGGCCGAGGTCGTCAGCGCGCATCCGCTGAGCGAGGAGCAGGTGGGCGAGCTGAAGCAGCAGCTGCGCCAGCGTGTCGGCCGCGACGTCACCGTCGACCTTTCCGTCGACCCCGCGCTGCTGGGCGGCCTCGTCGTCCGCATCGGTTCGCAAATGATCGACAGCTCGATCCGTACCCGTTTGAATGCGCTGACCAGCGCGATGAAGGGCTAATTCCATGGACATCCGCGCCGCAGAAATCTCCAAGGTCATCAAGGACCAGATCGCCAACTTCGGTTCCGAGGCCCAGGTCAGCGAGACCGGCCAGGTGCTGTCGGTCGGCGACGGCATCGCGCGCATCTACGGCCTCGACAACGTCCAGGCGGGCGAGATGGTCGAGTTCGCCAACGGCGTGCAGGGCATGGCGCTGAACCTGGAAGCGGACAATGTCGGCGTCGTGATCTTCGGCTCCGACGCCGAGATCCGCGAGGGCGACACCGTCAAGCGCACGGGCACGATCGTGGACGTGCCGGTCGGCAAGGGCCTCTTGGGCCGCGTGGTCGATGGCCTGGGCAACCCGATCGACGGCAAGGGCCCGATCGTCAGCGACCAGCGCAGCCGCGTCGAGGTGAAGGCGCCGGGCATCATCCCGCGCAAGTCGGTGCACGAGCCGGTGCAGACCGGGCTGAAGGCGATCGACGCGCTGGTGCCGGTCGGCCGCGGGCAGCGCGAGCTCATCATCGGCGACCGCCAGACCGGCAAGTCGGCGATCGCGATCGACACCTTCATCAACCAGAAGTCGGTCAACGCGGGCAGCGACGAATCGAAGAAGCTGTACTGCGTCTACGTCGCCGTCGGGCAGAAGCGCTCGACCGTGGCGCAGCTGGTCCGCACGCTGGAAGAGAATGGCGCGATGGAATATTCCATCATCGTCGCCGCCACCGCGTCCGACCCCGCGCCGCTGCAGTTCCTGGCGCCCTACACCGGCACCGCGATGGGCGAGTATTTCCGCGACAACGGCATGCACGCCGTGATCGTGTTCGACGACCTGTCGAAGCAGGCGGTCGCCTATCGCCAGATGTCGCTGCTGCTGCGCCGTCCGCCGGGCCGCGAGGCGTATCCGGGCGACGTGTTCTACCTCCACTCGCGCCTGCTGGAGCGCGCGGCGAAGATGAACGACGCCAACGGCAACGGCTCGCTGACCGCGCTGCCGATCATCGAGACGCAGGCGGGCGACGTGTCGGCCTACATCCCCACCAACGTGATCTCGATCACCGACGGGCAGATCTTCCTGGAGACCGACCTGTTCTTCGCCGGCATCCGCCCGGCGATCAACGTCGGCCTGTCGGTCAGCCGCGTCGGCGGCGCCGCGCAGACCAAGGCGATGAAGAAGGTGTCCGGCTCGATCAAGCTGGAGCTGGCGCAGTATCGCGAGATGGCGGCGTTCGCGCAGTTCGGATCGGACCTCGACGCCTCGACGCAGCGCCTGCTGAACCGTGGCGCGCGCCTGACCGAGCTGCTGAAGCAGCCGCAGTTCAACCCGCTGCCCTTCGAGGAGCAGACGGTGTCGATCTTCGCCGGCACCAACGGCTATCTCGACAATGTCGCGGTGCAGGACGTGGTCCGCTACGAGGTTGCGATGCTGAGCTACATGCGCTCCGATCACGCCGACGTGCTGGCGTCGATCCGCGACAGCCGCGACTTCGGCGACGAGGTGAAGGGCAAGGTGAAGGCCGCGCTCGACAGCTTCGCGAAGACGTTCGCGTAAGGTCCCGTGCTCCTGCGAAGGCAGGAGCCCAGAGCCACAGGCGGCTCGTTGCGTAACCCTGGGCTCCTGCCTGCGCAGGAGCACGAGAAGGCAGAAGATGGCGTCTCTCAAGGCCCTCAAGGTCCGGATCAACTCGGTCAAGTCGACCCAGAAGATCACCAAGGCGATGAAGATGGTCGCCGCCGCCAAGCTGCGCCGCGCGCAGGAGGCGGCGGTGCAGGGGCGTCCCTATGCCGAGCGGCTGGAGGCGGTAATGGCCAGCCTCGCCAGCAAGGTGTCGGTGAGCGAGAGCAGCCCCAAGCTGCTGGCGGGCACGGGCAAGGACCAGGTCCACCTGCTGGTGGTCGCCACGTCCGAGCGGGGCCTGGCGGGCGCGTTCAACACGAACATCGTCCGCGCCGCGCGCAAGAAGGCCGAGGAGCTGGAGCGCCAGGGCAAGACCGTGCGCTTCTATCTGGCCGGCAAGAAGGGGCGCGTGCTGCGCCGCTTCTATCCCAACGGCATCGCGGCCGATCATGAGCTTGGCCAGCACAAGGTGCTCGGCTTCGACCAGGCGCGCGAGGTGGCCGACGACCTGATCCGCCGCTTCGAGGCGGGCGAGTTCGACGTCGCGCACCTGTTCTTCGCCAAGTTCCAGTCGGCGCTGGTGCAGGAGCCGGTCGGCATCCAAATCATCCCCGTGGCGGTGCCGCAGGGCGTCGAGACCGCCAACGATGGCGGCGCGGCGGTGACGTACGAGCCGGACGAGGAATCGATCCTTGCCGACCTGCTGCCGCGCAACGTCGCGATCCAGCTGTTCCGTGCCTTCCTGGAGAACGGCGCGTCGGAGCAGGGGAGCCGCATGAACGCGATGGACAACGCCACGCGCAACGCGGGCGACATGATCAATCGCCTGTCGATCCAGTACAACCGCACCCGCCAGGCCGCGATCACGACCGAGCTGGTCGAGATCATCTCCGGCGCCGAAGCGCTCTAAGTTTAGAAGCAGGAAGAACCGTCATGGCAACCGCCGCTGAAGACATCCGCCCGACGCAGAACACGGGCCAGACCAACTCCGTCGGCCGCATCAGCCAGGTCATCGGCGCGGTCGTCGACGTGTCGTTCGACAGCCACCTGCCGGCGATCCTGTCGGCCCTGGAGACGAGCAACAACGGCCAGCGCCTGGTGCTGGAAGTCGCGCAGCACCTGGGCGAGAACACCGTCCGCACCATCGCGATGGATTCGACCGAGGGCCTGACCCGCGGCCAGACCGTGACCGACACGGGCGCGCAGATCTCCGTGCCGGTCGGCCCGGCGACGCTGGGCCGCATCATGAACGTGGTCGGCGAGCCGATCGACGAGCGCGGCCCGGTGGGCACCGACGTGCGCGCGCCGATCCACGCATCCGCGCCGCTGTTCGTCGACCAGTCGACGGAAAGCGCGATCCTGGTCACGGGCATCAAGGTGATCGACCTGCTCGCGCCCTATGCCAAGGGCGGCAAGATCGGCCTGTTCGGCGGCGCCGGCGTGGGCAAGACCGTGCTGATCCAGGAGCTGATCAACAACATCGCCAAGGGGCACGGCGGCACCAGCGTGTTCGCGGGCGTGGGCGAGCGGACGCGCGAGGGCAACGACCTGTATCACGAGTTCCTCGACGCGGGCGTCATCGCCAAGGACGCGGACGGGAACCCGACCAGCGAGGGGTCCAAGGTGGCGCTCGTGTTCGGCCAGATGAACGAGCCGCCCGGCGCGCGTGCGCGCGTGGCGCTGTCGGGCCTGACGATCGCGGAATATTTCCGCGACCAGGAAGGACAGGACGTGCTGTTCTTCGTCGACAACATCTTCCGCTTTACCCAGGCGGGTGCGGAAGTGTCGGCGCTGCTGGGCCGCATCCCCTCGGCCGTGGGCTACCAGCCGACGCTGTCCACCGACATGGGCGCGTTGCAGGAGCGCATCACGTCGACGAACAAGGGCTCGATCACCTCGGTGCAGGCCGTGTACGTCCCCGCGGACGACCTGACCGATCCGGCGCCGGCGACGTCGTTCGCGCACCTCGACGCGACGACCGTGCTGAGCCGCGCGATTTCCGAGTTGGGCATCTACCCGGCGGTCGATCCGCTCGATTCGACCAGCCGCGTGCTGGAGCCGCGCACGGTGGGGCAGGAGCATTACGAGACCGCGCGCGCCGTGCAGTCCACGCTGCAGAAGTACAAGTCGCTGCAGGACATCATCGCGATCCTGGGCATGGACGAGCTGTCCGAAGAGGATAAGCTGACCGTCAGCCGCGCGCGCAAGATCCAGCGCTTCCTGTCGCAGCCGTTCCACGTCGCCGAGGTGTTCACGAACATCCCCGGCAAGTTCGTCCAGCTGGAGGATACCGTCCGCTCGTTCAAGGCGGTGGTGAACGGCGAGTACGACCACCTGCCCGAGGCCGCCTTCTACATGGTCGGCGGCATCGACGAGGTGGTCGCCAAGGCCGAGAAGCTGGCGCAGGAGGCGTAAGCTTCAGCTAGCCCTCTCCCCTACGGGGAGAGGGTTGGGTGAGGTGGCGCCGCGAGCGTTGCCCTCGGTGAGACCCCTACCCCTCACCCCAGCCCTCTCCCCGGAGGGGAGAGGGAGCCAAGGTTAAGACATGCTCCACTTCGAACTCGTCACGCCCGAACGCCTCGTCCGCAGCGAGGACGTGTACATGGTCACCGTGCCCGGCAGCGAGGGCGACTTCGCGGTGCTGGAAGGCCACGGGCCGCTGATGTCGACCATCCGCGATGGCGAGGTGCTGGTGCAGAAGAGCGCCAACACCGCACCCGAGGCGATCGCGATCCGCGGCGGGTTCGCCGAGGTGAACGCCAAGGGGCTGACCGTGCTGGCCGAACACGCCGGCTGACGGCGACCGCTCCGGTTCCGTACGGTCGACGACGCCGGCGTTCCCCCAGGGGGACGCCGGCGTCGTCGCGTCGGGCGTCGCGTTTTGCGGCTAGGCCGGAACCGGGGCCAGGCGTCGCCAGCCCGGTCCTTGCGCCGCGTCGGTGTCGCGGAGCGTGTCCGCGATGATCTGCGCCGATTCGACCAGCCGCGGGCCGGGGCGGTTGAAGTAATGATGTCCGTCGGCGACGAACACGCGGCCCTTCCGTACGGCGGACAACTGCCCCCAGTCCGCCCTGCCGGTGAGCGCTGCGAGGTCCGCCAGCGTCTGCGGAATCTGGAAGCCGCACGGCATCAGCACGATCACGTCGGGATCCGCGGCGACCAAAGCCTCCCACTCCAGCCAGGGCGAATGCTGCCCGGCAGTCGCGAACAGCGGCTCGCCGCCCGCCGCCTCGATCAGCTGCGGCACCCAATTGCCCGCCGCCATCAGCGGGTCGATCCACTCGATCGCCGCCACGGTGGGACGCGGGCGCCGTGGCGGGACGCCGGCGGACAGCGCCCGCATGCGGCGCCGCAGTTCCGCCACCGCCGCGTCCGCCGCGGGCCGAGCGCCCACCGCGTCGCCGACGCGCTGGAGATCGGACCACACGTCGTCCAGGTCGTCGGGCGCGAGCGAGACGAGGACCGGCGCGGTGCCGGTCCAGTCCGCCAGCGCCTGTTCCAGGTCGGCCGGCGTGACCGCGCACACCGCGCATTGCGCCTGCGTCAGGATCACGTCGGGACGGAGCGCGCGGAGCCGGTCGGTGTCGACCTCGTACACCGACAGGCCCTGGCGCACGATCTCCTGCACGCGATCGTCGATCTGGCGGGAAGTCAGCCCCTTCTCCAGCTTGGTCGCGGTCAGCACCGGCAGGTCGCGGACGAAGGGCGGGAAGTCGCACTCGTGCGACCGGCCGAACAGCTGCCCGCCCAGGCCCAGCGCCACCGCGATCTCGGTGGCGCTGGGCAGGAGCGAGACCACGCGCGGGAGCGCGGCCATCAGGCGAGCCGGAGCGCGGTGGCGCGGCCGAACACGCGCGGGGCCGCGCTGGCGAGGATCGCGTGGAGGGCCGCGAGCCCCACCAGCCAGCCGGCGTCGTTCGCGAGGATCTGCCCCACGATCGCGGGGGTGAAGGTGCCGGTGCCGCCCGCGACGATCGCGAGGGCGAACAGCAGGCCCTCGTAGGCGACGAACGCCGCCGCGAAGGCGAGCGCCAGCCGGGGCAGCGCGCGGCGCCCGCCGCACGCCACGCGACGGGCCACGACCTGCGCGGCGATCGCGGCGCCGCCGAGCGCCGCACCCCAGCCGATCGCGTGCGCGTCGACGGGATAGCCGAGCCAGCCGAACCCGAGCAGCTGGTTGGCCGACCACACGCCGAGCACGGCCGCCACCGCCTGCCCGCGCGGCATCGTCGCCGCGGCGATGGTCGCGATCGCGACGAAGGGCATCATGCACGCCGTCGCCAGCGTGCCCAGCACCGCCGCGCCGGCGAGCGCCAGCGGCCACGCGACCGGTGCCGCGCGATCTTCCATGTTCATGTGCAGATCCTTTTCAGATGCCGGCGCGAGATCCGGCGGAAGGGGGGAAGGCCGCGCTCGCGCAGCCGCGCGGCGACGGACGGACCGGTGGAGGGCAAGCAGGTCGTCACGCGCGCATCGTCCCGGCGTCGAGCGACCAGGCCGGGGCGTCCGCGCGAGCGGTCGGCGGCCGCCGGCGGCCGGACGCGGTGCGCCCGCCGGCTGCTGCCGATGCGGCCCCGGCCGCACGTTCGTCGCTCAGACGAAATCGGTTCCGCGCCCGGTCAGTCCCCTGGACCCGGCAAGAGCGACATGCGCCGGTCGGTCTCCTGGCTCGCGGGTCGCCGCCCGGCGTGCGCCTTCCCGGATCCGCGGCCCGGGCCGCCTCGTCCAGTGGCTGCGAACCGTCGCCGGTCCGCTTGCTCGCCGTGCTCGCCGCTCACAGTTGCAGGGTCAGCCGCAGCATTGCCCGATCGTTCGAGCGCACTGCATTCCCGTTACCGGCGCGATGTGTCGGTCCATTGGACCGACCACGCCGTTCTACGCGCCGTCCGGCGACGGCGCAACGCCCTGCCGCGTGCCGGCGATCAGGCGGTCGAGCGTGACCGGGGCGTAATCGCGCGCGTCGACGCCGACGTCGAACTGGCGCGGGACAGGCTTCAGCCGGCCGTGGCTGTGGCCGTGCAGGTTGATGGCGCCGCGATGCTGCCCGTTCCACACGCGAAAGGCATAGTGGCACAGCACCAGGCGGTGCCCGTCGAGATCGAGCTCGGCATAGTCGCCGACGCTGGCCCAACCGGCGGCGGAGGCCGTGTCCGGCGGATCGTTGTTGCCGCGCAGGAGGTGCTTGGTCCCCTTCAGCCGGGCGAGCAGCGCGGGCACGTCCGCGGCCCGCCGCGCGACGTCGCCCAGGTGCCACACCTCGTCGGCATCGGTGACGACCGTGTTCCAGCGCTCCACCAGCAGCGCGTCCATCGCCGCAACGTCGGCGAAGGGACGCCGCCAGATGTTGAGCGTGCGGTGGTCGCCGAAATGCGTGTCGGCGGTGAAGAAGACGGTCATGTCCAGTAGAGCAATCGCGCCGTCGGCAGCGCGCGGGCGATCCGCTGTTCGAAGAAGCCGCGCAGGCGGCGCATCGTGTCGGCGTCGTACACCTGCTTCTCCGTGCCGAACTTGGTCCGCTTGGTCATGCGGTTCGCGTCGGTCATGTCGAGCGCCGAGCCGGGATACCATCGATCGAGCACCGCCTTCGACCCCGCGGTGAAGCGGTGGGTGATGAGCTCCACCGTCAGGTCCAGACCGGGCGCGTCGCCCAGCCGCGCCGCGGCGGCGTCGATCAGTCCGCCATAGGCGTCTTCCCAGCCGGGCGCGGCGATGATCGGCGCGATCGTCAGGCCTACGGGATAGCCGGCATCGGCCATCGCGCGCAGCGCCACCAGCCGGTCGGCCACGCGCGCGGTGCCGCCCTCGAATAGGGCGAAGGCGGGCGGATTGATCGAGGCGCGCATTCGCGTGCGGCGCTGGTGATCGAGCGCCAGCAGCGGGGCGACATCGGCGAACTTGGTCGTGAAGCGCAGCTGCGCGTCGGCCCGCCAGCGCCCGAACCAGGCGACCAGCGCCGACAGAGATCCCGTGACCGGCTCGATCGCCAGCGGATCGGTGTAGCAGGACGCCTCGTACGTCGTGCCCTCCTCCACGCGCGCGCGGTTGCGCGAGGTGATCGTGCCCTGGCCGAGATAGTCGGGCAGCGCCGCGCAGATCTCGTCCAGATTGGCATAGGCGCGGGTGACGGGCGGACCCTTCAGCGATCCGGCGAGATAGCAGTAGCTGCAATGCGCCGGGCACCCCTCCGCCAGGTCGACGCGCCAGTCTGCGCTGGGCGCGATCGGCTGCAGCCGCCGCTTGGACGGCGGGGCGACGACGACGGCGAGCGTCGCCTTCGCCTCGGCATAGGCGCGGCGGGGGTCCTCGTCGTCGCGCATCGTCACGCGGTCGCCGGCCAGCTCGACGACGTCCACGCCCAGCGCCGCCGCGCGCGCCATGATGGCGCGTCCGTGCGCGAAGCCGCGCGCCGCCCGGGTGACGAGCAGGCGGCGCGGTCGCCACGGCGGACGCGCGCGGGCCGACGGTTCCTCTTCGGTCATCCCCGCTCGACCGGCGGGGAGCGGAAACGTTCCGCGGATCGCGCGACCTTCGCGACGGCGAAGCGTTGGACGGCACGAAGGAGACCGACGATGACGAGCCAGCCGCGCGATGAGGAACCCGGCTTCGAGGCCGACGTGGACGAGCTGCCCGAGGACGACCGCGGCTCGCCCGACACGCTGGAGGACGAGGCGCTGCCCGAGGACGACCTGCCGCAGCTGGACGAGGCGCAGGAGCAGGCGGCCGAGGAGCGCAAGGAGGGCGGCTACCAGTAGGCGCCGGGCGGTCGGGCCGCCGGTGACTATCCCTCGCCCAGCGGCGGCCCGAACACCGACCATCCCGTGCGCGCCACCAGCATCTCCAGCGCGCGCACGCCGAGGATGGAATTGCCGTTCTGGTCAAGGTTGGGGGACCAGACGGCGATCGACGCGGTCTGCGGCGCAATCGCCAGAATTCCACCGCCGACGCCGCTCTTCGCCGGCAGGCCGACGCGCACCGCGAAGTCGCCCGACGCGTCATAGTGGCCGCACGTCATCATCAGGGCCAGCACCGTCCGGTTCTGCCGCGCGCGACAATCCTGCACCGCGTCGTCGCTCGCCACTCGGGTGGGGAGCAGGAAGCGTCCGGCGCGCGCCAGCCCGGCGACGTCGACCGAAACGGCGCACTGGCGGGCATAGGCGTCCATCACCTCATCGCTCGCCGAGCGCACGTTGCCGTGGTGGCGCATGAAGCTGAGCATCGCGCGGTTGAGGTCGCCGCCCTGGGACAGCACCTCCTCGTCCAGCGGCACGTCGGCGCCGATCTGGTCGCGGACCAGCGCGATCACCGCGTCGCGCGCCTCTGCCCCGTGCCGCTCGACCAGCATGTCCACCACCACCAGCGCGCCCGCGTTGATGAAGGGATTGCGCGGCAGTCCGTGGGTCCGCTCCAGATCGACGAGCGAGTTGAACGGGTCCCCCGACGGCTCCCGCCCGACGCGCTCGAACACGCGATCCTCCAGCGCGCGCAGCGCCAGGTCGAGCGCGAAGACCTTGGAGATGCTCTGTATCGGGAAAGGGTGCTGCGCACCCGCCGTCACCACCTCGCCCGCCGCAGTCGCGACGGCGATGCCGAAGGGCCCGGGAGCGACGTCGTCGCGCTTTGCATCCGCGGCCTGCTCGATCGCCTCCGCCTCGCGGTCGATGTCGGCGGCGATGTCGGCCAGTATCCCTGAAAGGTCCATTCGCGTTTCCTGTTCTCGCTATACCGGCGTCGCGGCGTGCCGCATTCCCTCGGTGCCGAAGACGCGGCGGTAGCGCTGGATCGCGGCGGGATCGCCGGACGCCTTGGCCGGATTGTCCGACAGCTTCACGGCGGGGCGTCCGCCGGCGGAGACGACCTTGGCCACCAGCGAGATCGGCTCCAGCCCCGCCGCGCCCATGGGATCGCACTCGCGAAAGTCGTTGGTCAGGTTCGTGCCCCAGCCGAAGCTGATCCGCACGCGTCCGTCGAAGCGGCGATAGACCTCCTCGATCGACGCGACATCCATCCCGTCGGAGAAGATCAGCAGCTTGTCGCGCGGGTCGCGGCCGTGCGCGCGCCACCAGTCGATCAGCTGCTCGCCCGCCGCGACCGGCGGCAGGCTGTCGGGCCGGAAGCCGGTCCAGTCGGCGACCCATGCCGGCGCGTCGCGCAGGAAGGCGGCGGTGCCGAACGTGTCGGGCAGCACGACCAGCAGATTGCCGGCGTAGAGGCGCTGCCACTCCTCCAGTACGCGATACGGCGCGCGGCGGAGCGCGGCGTCGTCGTCACCGGCCAGCGCGGCGAAGACCATCGGCAGTTCGTGCGCGTTGGTGCCGATCGCCTCCAGGTCGGCGTCCATCGCCAGCAGCACGTTGGAGCTGCCCCTGAAGCGGTCGCCCAGCCCCTCCTTCAGCGCCTCCACGCACCAGCGCTGCCACAGGAAGCCGTGCCGACGCCGCGTGCCGAAGTCGGAGAGGGCGAGGTCGGGCAGTGCGCGCAGCCGCTCCACCTTCGCCCACAGCTTCGCCTTCGCGCGGGCGTAGAGCACGTCGAGCGCGAAGCGACCGTGGTGGCGCACCGCGGCGCGCGCGCGCAGTTCGTTGATGATGGAGAGCGCCGGGATCTCCCACATGGTCGTCTCGCACCACGCGCCGGCGAAGTGGAGCCGATACTGCCCGCCGTCGCGCGACAGGTCGTACTCGGGCAGGTGGAACCCGGCGAGCCAGGCGAGGAAGTCGGGCGCGAACATCCGCGCCTCGCCGTAGAAGCTGTTGCCGGCCAGCCAGATCAGCTCCTTCTTCGTGAAGCGCAGGGTGCGCGCATGGTCCAGCTGCGCGCGCAACTCGCCCTCGTCGATCGTGTCGGCCAGCCGTACCCCGCTGGTCCGGTTGATGACGGCGAACGTGGCCTCGACGCTGCGGTGGTGCCTCCAGATCAGTTGCAGCATCAGCAGCTTGTAGAAATCGGTGTCGAGCAGGCTGCGCACGATCGGGTCCAGCCTCCAGCCGTGGTCCCACGTCCGCGTGGCGATATCGGTGATCGCCACTATGCGGTGGCCTGCGCCGCCAGCAGGCGCGGGACGACGGGCAGCAGCTCGCGCGCCAGGAAGCCCAGCGGGCCGACCGTGGTCGCCAGCGTGGCGCCGGCCTGCCCGTGCAGCCACACGCCCCAGGCCGCGGCCTCCAGCGGCGCCACGCCGCGCGCCAGCACGCCGCCGATCACGCCCGCCAGCACGTCGCCCGACCCGGCGGTGCCCAGCCCCGGCGAGTCGCTGACGAAGGCGAGCAGCGTGCCCGACGGGTCCGCCACGATCGTACGATCCTGCTTCAGCACCACGACCGCGCCGAACCGGGCCGCGGCGTCGCGCGCGGCGGCGACGGGATCGCCCTCGATCGCCTCGCGCGCCGCGCCGGTCAGCTTGGCCAGCTCGCCGGGATGCGGCGTCAGGATCGCGCGGCCGCCCAGCGCCGCCACCGCGTCGCGCGCGTCCGCCACGGCGCCGAGCATTCCCGCGTCGATCACCGCCGCCTTCGCATCGACCAGCAGGCGGGCGAGCAGCGCGGGCGTCTGCGCGCGCTGCGCCATGCCGCAGCCGAGCACCATCGCCTGGCATCCGTCGAGGTGAGGCGCGAGCGCGTCGGCGGCGGCCAGCGCCACCTCCCCGTCCGCGTCGACGGGCAGCGCGACGATCGCCATCTCCGGCATGGCGGTGCCCAGCGCGGTCGCGTGCGGAGCGGGAGCGGCCACCTGCACCTTCCCGGCGCCCGCGCGCAGCGCCGCCTCCGCGGTCAGGCGGACCGCGCCGGGCACGAAGGCGGAGCCGCCGAGGACGAGCACCTGCCCGCGCGAATCCTTGTCCACGCCGGCACCGATGCCGGGAAGCGGATGAGCGGCGCGCCAGGCCGCGTCGATCGCGACGGGCGCGCTCACCCGCGAACTCCGGCGCGGTCGTTCGCATCGGTGACGGGCACCGCCTCGCGCTCCAGCGGCACGGCGTGGTTGTAGCGCGCGAGCACCAGCCCCTCCCCCGGCACCAGCCGGTATTCGGTGACCGAGCAATTGGCGACGTCGCCGGCGCGGTCGATCGCCAGCAGCCGCTCCTCGTCCAGGTTCTCGATCACGTAGCGAAGGCACAGCACCACCACCTGATGCGCCACGATCAGCACGCGCCGCCCGGCGTGGTGCAGCGCGATCGTATCCAGCACGGAGCGCAGCCGCAGGATGACGTCGCACCAGCTCTCCCCGCCGGGCGGGCGGTGGTAGAACTTGCCGAGGATGCGGCGGAACTCCGCCTGTTCGGGCAGCAGGTTGGCCACGCCAGAGGTGGTGAGGCCGTCGAGGATGCCGAACTCCTTCTCGCGCAGCCGCTCGTCGACGCAGAGCGGGACCTCCCCCGCCACGCCGCCCGCGTCGCGCACCGCCCGCGCGGTGGAGATGGCGCGCGCATAGGGGGAGACGAGGAGGGTGTCGGGCCGCTCCGCCGCGGGCATGTCGGCGAACCAGCGGCCGAGCGCGCCGGCCTGCCGCTCGCCCAGCGCGCTCAGCGCGACGTCGACGTCGCGCCCCTCCACCGCGATCCGGTCCGCGCGGGCGAGCTGCGCGGCGTCGCGCGCGACATTGCCCAGGCTCTCGCCGTGACGGACGACAAACAGGGCGGCGGGCCAGCGCCTGGCCGACCGCGCGGCTTCTCCAACCTCCACACCAACTCCTTGCGCTGCCTCGTCAATTCCATGGAGGCGAACGATCGGATCGGGGCTGGGTTCACGCCATGCGCGATCCCGTCTGGCGCGGCGCGGCCTCCGGACAATAAGCGTCGAGGAAGTCCTGATGGCTCGGCAGCCGGGCGGCGGCGGCGGCGACGCCGGCGCGCAGGTCGCCCAGCGCCTGCGCCAGCCGCTCGCGCGGCATGATCGCGCCGAGCGGATGATGCCGCCGCGGCTCCAGTCGCTGGCCCAGCATCACCTGCACCCACGACGCGACGCGGAACAGGTCGTGGCTGTCCTGATAGGCGTGCGCCCCTTCGGCGAACAGGGCGATCCGCTCCGCCAGCGTGTCGGGCGGGGGCGTCTCGCGGCAGCGCCGCCAGAACGGCTCGGGCCGCTCGTTCAGGTGATAGTGGAGGACGATGAAGTCGCGCACCGCCTCCATCTCGCGGCGGGCCTGCTCGTTGTAGCGTGACACCGCGGCGGGGCTGATGCCGCCGGCCGGCAGCAGCTGGATCAGGCGGGTCAGCGCGATCATGATGAGGTGGATCGACGTGGATTCGAGCGGCTCGACGAAGCCGGAGGCGAGGCTGAGTGCCACGCAATTGCCCTCCCACGCCTTCACGCGGCGGCCGGTGCGGAAGCGGATGGGGTTCGGCTCGACCAGCCGCTCGCCCGCCACGTTGGCGTAGAGCCGCGCTCGCGCCTCGTCGTCGGAGAGATGGTCGCTGCAATAGACGAGGCCGTTGCCGACGCGATGTTGCAGCGGGATGCGCCACTGCCAGCCGGCATCGTGCGCGATCGCGCGGGTGTAGGGGCGCGCCGGCTCGACCGCCGCGGTCTGCACGGGAAGGGCGCGGTCGGTGGGGAGCCATGCGCCCCAGTCCTCGAAGCCGACGCCCAGCGCCTCGCCGATCAGCAGCGCGCGAAAGCCGGTGCAGTCGAGGAACAGGTCGCCGGCCACGCGGCGCCCGCCGGAGAGGTGTAGCGCCGCGATGTGGCCGCTCCGCCCGTCGCGCTCCACCCGCTCGATGCGCCCCTCGACCCGCGTCAGCCCCGCCGCCTCGCACCGCGAGCGAAGATACCGGGCGTAGCGGCCGGCGTCGAAATGATAGGCGTAGTTGAGCGGCGGCTCTCCCCCGGTGGCGAACCGCCCCTCCGCCGCGGCGCGGTGTTCCAGGGAATAGTCGCCGATCTCGCCGGCCATGCCCTGCCCACGCCCTTCGAGGAAGAAATGGTGGAAGTCGCCCATCCACGTCGACCGGCCGAGGTCGCCGAAGGAGTGGATGTAGCGGTCGCCCGCGCGCGCCCAGTTCTCGAACGAGATGCCGAGCTTGAAGGTGGCGCCGGTGGCGGCCATGAACTCGGCCTCGTCCAGCCCGATCAGCGCATGGAACGCGCGCACGGTGGGGATGGTCGATTCACCGACGCCGACGGTGCCGATCTCCTCCGATTCGACCAGCGTCACGTCGACCAGCGGCGCGAGCTGACGCGTCAGGATCGCCGCCGCCAGCCAGCCCGCGGTGCCCCCGCCGGCGATCACCACGCGCATCGTCACCGCGCGAGCCGGTCGGCGATCTTCGCGCGCAGCCGCCGCGCCGCGCGCTCGTCGAGCGGGCCGAGCTCGCCGCGGACCTCATCGGGCAGGTGCGCGCCGGCGAGCGCGGGGTCGCCGAAGACGTAATGGTCGAGCATCGCGCGCCACGCCGCCTTCTCCGCCGCGGGGCGGTCGCGCAGCGACAGCAGGGCGTGGAGCAGCGTCGTCATCGGCGTGTCGGCGAAGGCGGGCGTCGCGTTCCACCAATAGTTCACCAGCACGTTGAACGGCGCCAGCGCCTCGACATGGTGCCACCACAGTGCGGGGTAGAACAGCACGTCGCCCGGCTCCAGCTCCGCCACCTGCGCCGCGGCGAGCGCGTCGGCGAAGCGGGGAAAGCGATCGAGATCGGCGGCGTGCAGGTCCACCATGCTGACGACCTGTCCGCCGGGCGTCGGCTCCAGCGGGCCCGGGTAGAGGTTGGAGACCTGATCGGGCGGGAACAGCGTGAAGCGGCGGCGGCCGACGACGCACACCGCCAGGTTGTTCGACATGTCGTGATGCGTCTGCGCGATCGTGCGGTTGCCGATCCAGATGCTGGCGAGCGCGGGATCGTGCCCGGCGGGCGGCACGGGCAGGGGGAGGTCGTTCTCCGCGCGGAAGCCGGGCAGGTACGCGTCGAGGTCGGTCGACCCGATGTAGATGGCGGGCGGCGCACCGTCGCCGAGGTGCGCGGCGATGCGATCGAGACAGGCGGTGAGGCCGACGCGCGCGGCGGAGAAGTTCAGCCCGCTCCAGTCGTCCCGATAGAAGAAGCGCCCGCCGATCGCCGCGTCGCCGGTGTAGGCGACGACCGGGCGAGCGGCGTCGAAGCGCTTCAGATAGGCGATCGCCGCCGTCGCGCCGTCTCGTCCGGCAACGGCGAGCGGCCAGTCGCGCGCGAGGCCGCGGAAGATGGTGGGGCGCCCGTCCGCGAGCAGCGCGTCCGGCGGGGGCAGGGCGGCCGCCTCCACCACGCGGGTGCGGCGCAGGTCCGCCACGGCGGCCGGCGCGGTCATCCCGCGACCTTCCGGCGCTTCAGCTCGATCAGCCGCGCGACGTTGTCGAGCGAGGCGGCCGCCATGGTCGCGGCACGCAGCACGCCGCTGCGATGCAGCTCCTCCAGCGCCGCGCCGGCCAGCGCGGCGAGACGGTCGCCGTCGATCGCGTGCACGTCGTCGATGCGGTAGCTGAGCCCGTCGCCGATCTCGACGTCGAGCGTCACCGGCTTCAGGAGCCCGTGCGCGGCGAGCGCGGCATAGGTCGGCGCGGCGGAGGCGTGGCCGTGGCGCAGCGCCGCCAGCACGTTGCCGATGTGGCGCAGATAGGGCGCCGCGCCGCCGTGGCGCAGGAACAGCGGCTCGCCGTCCGGCGCGCCGACGCGGGAGTCGTCGAGGTCGATGTGGATCGCGGGCGTTTCCCCGTCGTGCGCGGCGGCGTCGGCGGCGAACGGGCCGCGCTGCTGCACGGCGGGGACGTATCGGGTAGTCCACGCCTCGCCGTCGAGGAACAGGTTCTCGTCGCGGTCCAACCCGGTCAGTGCCACCGCGTACCAGCCCGCGCCCTCGTCGTGGCGGAACAGGATCGGGAAATCGCGCTGCGCCTGCTCGAACTCGGTGGGAAAGACGAGGCATTGGTTCACCGCGTCGCCGAATGCCGCACCGTGGCGGATCGCCACGCGCAGGTCGGCGTGATCCACGTTGTCGAGCCTGACGTGCCGGGTCACGGGGATGCAGTCGCCTTCTGTCGGGTCGCCTGGAAGATGGCGTGGAATGATAGGCGCGCCGGGCGCGTGCTCAAGCCCCCTACAAAAAAGCGGGCCGCCTCGAAGGGCGGCCCAGGGGGAGGAACCGGTCAGAAGCGGTAGCGCGCGCCGAGCAGGAAGCGCGGCTTCAGCTCCTGCGCGAAGACCAGCGCGGTCCGGTCGCGGCCGTATTGCACCAGCGGCTCGGACAGGAGGTTCACGCCTTCGAAGGACAGTGCGAACTGCTGCGACAGGTCGTAGCTGATGTTGAAGTCGACCGTGCCGAAGCTGTCGGTGAAGATCGGGTTGCGATCGTCGCCCTGGTTGGTCGCGGACAGGAACTTCTCGCGCCAGTTGTACGTGACGCGCGCCGACAGCCCGTCCTTGTCGTAGATCAGCGAGGCGTTGGCGCTGTCGCCCAGCCCCGTCAGCGCGAAGACGTTGACGTCGGGATTGGCGGTGACGTCCACGTTCACGTCGCCGTTCACCTTCGTGTACGACGCCGCGACGCCGAAGCCGGTGTCGCCGAAGAAGTGCTGCCCGGCCAGCTCGAAGCCGTAGATGTGGCCGTCCTGGTTGTTGATCGGCTGCGAGATGGCGAAGTTGAACAGCGGGTCCTGCCCGTCGGCCACCACGTCCACCGCACGCAACAGGTCGTTGGCATATTGCGCGTTGAACTCGCCGTTCGTCGAGTTGGCGCGATAGGCGGCGTCGGCGCCGGCCGTGCTGCCGCCGTTCTGCTGAAGCAGCGCGGTGTAGCTGAACAGGTTCACGTCGTTGATCGTCGCGCCGAGCGCGGCCAGCCGCTCCAGCGCGATGCCCGAGCGCGAGCCCGGCGCGCCCGCAGACGGATCGCGCAGGCCGAAGGCGTCGCGGTTGAAGATGCCGGAGCCGAGGAAGTTGCGCACCCGCTTGTCGAAGAAGCCGACGGAGACGAAGCTGGACGGCTTGTAATACCACTCGACGGACACGTCGAAATTGTCCGACACCAGCGGCTTCAGATTGGCGTTGCCGCTGCTGCCCGTGCCCACGCCGTCCAGCGCGGTCGGACGGGTCGGGCCGCCGACCGTGGTGGAGGCGAACAGGTTGCCGTAGTCCGGCCGCGCCAGCGTGCGGCTGGCGGAGGCGCGGGCGATGACGTTGTCGATCACCTCGATGTTGAAATCGACCGAGGGCAGCAGGTTGGTGTAGCGGCCGCTCTGCTGCACCTGCACCGGCGTCGCGCTGGCGATCGACGGCAGCAGGTTCGCGAAGTCGTTGTCCGACTGCCACAGGATCGCGGTGGGCGCGACCTGCAGCGCGCGGGAGCGCACGCGCGTCTCCTCGTAGCGGGTTCCGAAGACGAGGTTGGCGGTGCGCCCGGCGATCTCGCCCTTCCAGGTGATCTGGCCGTAGACCGACCACACCTTCTCGCCCACCTCGTCGAAGTCGCTGCCGGTCACGTTGACCGGGTTGGCGGCGTAGAAGGGCGACAGGATGTCGAGCAGGTCGATCGCGTTGCCGCGGAACGCGACGCGCGCGGATCCGGTCGCCTTCGGATCGAAATGGTCGAACTTGCAGGCCAGGCAGAAGGTGTCGACCAGGTCCGGCGCCAGGCGCGAGATGATGCCGGGATCGCCGATGCCCCAGTCACCCAGCTGCTGCTGCGTCTGCGTGCGCGTGCTCGTCATCTTCGTCGCGGTGTAATTGCCGCCGAAGTCGAAGCGGCTGCCCTCGCCCAGGTCCCAGCCGAAGTCGACGCGCCCGCCGTTGATCCGCTGGCGCTGGCTGGACGCGATGGTGCGCGCCACCTGCGAGCCGAGGTCGCCGAGGTCGAGCACGCCGTTGCCGTTGCCGCGCACCGCGTCGTTGATGTTCTGCACCTGCACGGGGAAGCCGCTGGAGAAGTCCACCGACTGCGACGCGCCGACCGGCGCGCCCAGGCTGACCAGCGTCGCCGAGGTGCCGTTCCGGTTGTCCGGCGTGGAGGTGGACACCGCGTGATAGCCGTCGGCGTTGACGCTGAAGCGGTCGGTCAGCTCCCACTTGGCGTTGAGGCCGTAGGACTCGAGCCGCGTCTTCGTGGCGCGCTGCTGCTGCTCGTAGCCGAAGTCCTTGGCGCCGTCGTCGGTGCGTTGGAGGAACACCGCGGTCGGGATGGCCTCGTTGCCGCCGAACTCGACCTGGTTGAACGGGCGGTTGAACCAATTGGTCTGTTCCGATCGTTGCTCGCGCAGCCGGTTCTGCGCGAACAGCGCGTCGGCGGTGAAGGTGATCGTGTCGGTCGGCCTGAACTGCGCCACCGCCTGGCCGTTGATGCGCTCGCGCCGGTTCTCCGAGAATTGATAGCGGCTGTCGTTGGGGATCAGGACATAGCCCGACGTCGGGCGGGTGCCGCTGATCTGCGTCGTCGGGCTGATATAGTCGCCGGGCGTGAAGAAGGCGTCGGTGGCGACCACGTTGAAGTAGTTGGGCGCGCTCTGCACCGAGGCGCTGTCGCGGCGCTGGTAGCTGCCGAAGACGGACAGGCCGAAGCGCTGGTCCGCGTCCGACCAGCTGACGAGGCCCGACAGCTCGGGCAGGATCTTGCTGCCGTGGCGTTCCTTGTCGCTGAGGCTGTCGTCGTACAGCGCCTTCGCGCCGACCGATCCCGACAGGCCGGGCTCGCGCGCGTCGAGCGGCTTGCGCGTGACGACGTTGATCGCGGCGCCGATGCCGCCCGAGGGGATGGCGGCGCGCCCGGTCTTGTACACCTCCAGCGCACTGACGCCTTCGGACGCCAGGTTCTGGAAATCGAAGGAGCGGCTGGTGCCGCGGGCGAAGTCGCCCGAGCCGCTGGTGTCGACGTTGGACGCGGGCAGCTGGCGTCCGTTCAGCGTGACGAGGTTGAACCCGCCGGAAAAGCCGCGCACCGACACCTGCGAGCCCTCGCCGTTCACGCGGTTGATCGACACGCCGGTGATCCGCTGGAGCGATTCGGCGAGGTTGGTGTCGGGAAACTTGCCGATGTCCTCCGCGGAGATCGCATCGACGACGCCCGCCGAGTTGCGCTTGATGTCGATGGCGCGGTCCAGGCTGGCGCGGATGCCGGTGACGACGATGTCGGTCGTCGGATCGGTATCGGGCTGGCCCTGCGGGTCCTGCCCGGTCTGCTGGACGCTGCTCGATTCGGTCGCGGGCGCATTCGACGGCTGCGCGTTGCTGGCCTGCGATCCCGGCTCGACCGGCACCACCGTCTGCGCGGCGGCGGGCAGCGCCAGTCCGGCGGCGACCGCCAGCATGGACGTGGAGCGTACCAGCGTCGTGAAGGCCATTGTTCCCCTCATCATCCTTCTCCCTTTTTTGCGGGCGATCACGCGTCGGCCCGTCGCTTCACGATAACGCTAACAGTTTGTCCTACGTTGTCAATCAGGAACTAGCGCTTCCGCCCGTGCTCACAGGAATTTTCCCGACCGTAGTGTCGGATCGGGCAATCTGGCAGCCACGAACCGCTTGCCCGTGGCCGTCAACGTCGTCAGGACCAGAGGCGCGAATGAAGGGACGGCAAGGGGCATGAGGCAGCAGAAGCGCGCGACCATCGTCGATGTCGGCCGCTCCGCCGGCGTGTCGACGAAAACGGTGTCGCGCGTGTTCAACGGCGAGCCGCACGTCAGCGATTCGATCCGGCAGCGGGTCCGTGCGGCGGCGGAGGCGCTGAACTACCACCCCAACGTCATGGCGCGCGCGTTGGTGCAGCGGCGGTCGAACCTGATCGGCCTGGTGTACGAGAACCCGTCGTCGAGCTACGTCACCGAGTTGCAGATGGGGGTGCTCCACCGCCTGCGCGGCGAACGCTATCGATTGGTGGTGATCCCCATCGAATCGGTGGCCGAACATGCGGGAGAGGTGGTGGCATTGCTGCGGTCGGCCGGGCTGGACGGCGTGGTGCTGGCCCCGCCAGCCTCCGACGATGCCCGTATCCTGAACGACCTGGCGAGTGCCGGCATCCGCTGCGCGCGCATTGCGCCGACCCGGCTGCTCGACGCGGCACCCGGCGCTACGGTCGACGATGTCGTCGCAGCGCGGGAAATCGCCGCGTATCTCATCGACTTGGGGCATCGCGACATTGCGATCATCAAAGGCGACCCGACCCATGCCTCCGCGGAGGCGCGGCTGCTCGGCTACAGTCAGGCGTTCCACGCCGCCGGTCTGGCGCTGCGGCTTGATCGCATCGAACCGGGGCTGTTCACGCGCGACAGCGGCTACGAGGCGGCGATGCGATTGCTGGCGCGACCCGACCGACCGACCGCGATCCTGGCGCAGAACGACGAGATGGCTGTCGGCGCGCTGATCGCCGCGCGTGAATGCGGGCTGGGCGTTCCGCACGACCTGTCCATCGTCGGCTTCGACGACTCGGACGTGGCGCGCATCGCCTGGCCGGCGATCACCACGGTTCGCCAGCCGGTGTTCGACATGGCGGTGGCGGCGGCGGACATGGTGGTCGCGCAGCTCGAAGGGGGACTTGCCGAAACGCTGCGAGCGCACGATCACGCGCTGGTCGTGCGCGGATCGGCCGCCGCGCCGTCGGCTTGACATCCCTATGACAACGTTGACAATGCGAGCGGACGCGGACGATCGATCGTCCCTGGGGAGAGGATCACGATGCATCGTCGCTTTTCGCGCCCGGCACGGCTGATGCTGGCCGTCGGTTCGCTGACTTCCGCACTGCCCGCCGGCGCCGGGGAAGCGCAGCAGCCCGCCGCGGCGGACGGCGCCACGACCGTCCACCCCGCGCAATGGCCCGCACCGCGCTGGCCGCTGGCGCGCGACGCCGCGGTCGAGCGCCGCATCGCTGACCTTGTCCGCCGCATGACGCTGGAGGAGAAGGTCGGGCAGGTGATCCAGGCCGACATCGCCAGCGTCACGCCCGACGACGTGCGCCGCTATCACCTGGGCTCCGTGCTGAACGGCGGCAATTCCGGCCCGGGCGGCGACGACCTGGCGCCAGCGCCCAAGTGGCTCGCGCTGGCCGATGCCTTCTACGCGGCGTCAACCGACCGGCGGGACGGCGGCGTCGGCATCCCGCTGATCTGGGGGACGGACGCGGTGCACGGCCACTCGAACATCGTCGGCGCCACGCTGTTCCCGCACAATGTCGGGCTGGGCGCCGCCAACGATCCCGCGCTGGTCGAGCGGATCGGCCGCGCCACCGCCGCGGAGATCCGCGTGACCGGCCAGGAATGGACCTTCGCGCCGACCGTGGCCGTCCCGCAGGACGCACGCTGGGGCCGCGCCTACGAGGGCTATTCGTCCGATCCCGCGCTGGTCGCCCGCTACACCGGGGCGATGGTGCGCGGGTTGCAGGGGCCGGCCGGCGGGGGCGCGCTGCTGAAGGGGCCGTACGTGCTCGCCTCGACCAAGCATTTCCTGGCCGACGGCGGCACGTTCGAGGGGCGCGACCAGGGCGACGCGCGGATCGGCGAGGACACGCTGCGCGACGTCCACGGCCGCCCCTACGGCCCCGCGATCGAGAACGGCGTCGCGACCGTGATGACCAGCTTCTCCAGCTGGAACGGGCTGAAGATCGCGGCCAACCGCGGGCTGGTGACGGACGTGCTGAAGGGGCGGATGAACTTCGACGGCTTCGTCGTCACCGACTGGAACGCGCACGGCCAGCTGCCCGGCTGCACCAACGCCAGCTGCCCGGTGGCGATCAACGCCGGGGTCGACATGTACATGGCGCCCGACAGCTGGAAGCCGCTCTATCACTCGCTGCTGGCGCAGGCCAAGGACGGCACGGTGCCGATCGCGCGGCTGGACGATGCGGTGACGCGCATCCTGCGCACGAAGATGCGGCTGGGGCTGTTCGAAGCGGGCAAGCCGTCGTCCCGGCTGCTGGCGGGCCGGTGGGACCTGCTGGGCGCGCCCGCGCACCGCGCGCTGGCACGCGAGGCGGTGGGCAAATCGCTGGTGCTGCTGAAGAACCAGGGCGTGCTGCCGGTGAAGGCCGGTGCGCGGGTGCTGGTGGCGGGGGACGGGGCGGACGATGTCGCGCGCCAGTCCGGCGGCTGGACGCTGACGTGGCAGGGTACCGGCCTGACCCGCGCGAACTTTCCCGGCGCGACGTCGATCTACGACGGGCTGCGCGAGGCGGTGACGCGCGGCGGCGGCACCGCGACGCTGAGTGCGGACGGACGCTTCACGACGAAGCCGGACGTCGCGATCGTCGTGTTCGGCGAGACTCCCTACGCCGAGTTCCAGGGCGACCTGAAGACGCTGCAGCTGCGCGCCGACCAGCGCGGTCCGGTGGAGACGATGCGGCGGCTGAAGGCGCAGGGCGTGCCCGTGGTGGCGGTGATGCTGACCGGGCGGCCGCTGTTCGCCGGGCCCGAGCTGAACCTGGCCGACGCATTCGTCGTCGCGTGGCTGCCGGGCAGCGAGGGCGCGGGCGTGGCCGACCGGCTGATCGCGCCGCCCGGGGGCCAGGCGGGCGGAAAACGGGCGCCGGGCTTCACCGGGCGCCTGTCGATGCCGTGGCCCGCGACGGCGCGGGCGGACGGGCCGGTGCTGTTCCCGCTGGGCTATGGCCTGACCGGGCGCGAGGCGGCGCGGCGCTGGACGCCGGTGTCCGAGGACCCTGGCGTGGCCGATGGGGACGAGGGCGGCGTGTTCCTTTCCGACGGTGCGCCGGCGGCCGGATGGTCGCTGCGTGTCGAGGGCGCGACGGGCGAGAGCACCAGGATCACCACGTTGCCCGCGGTCGCCGCGGGCGGGCGGGTTCGCGTGACCGCGGTGGACGCGCGCGTGCAGGAAGGCGCACGTCGCTTCGACCTGGCCGGAGGCGGAGTGCAGCAGGTGGCGCTTGCCGCCAAGTCGCCGCTCGACCTGACGCGGCAGTCCAACGGCGACGTGATGCTGGTGGCGACGATCCGCTTCGACACGCGCCCCGCCGCCGACGCGGTGCTGCTGGCGCAATGCGGGCGCGGATGCGCGGAGACCGTGCCGCTCGCCCCGGCTGCGGCGGCGACCGGCAAATTCGTCACGCTGGGCGTGCCGCTCAAGTGCCTGGGTCCGGACCTGTCCGCGGTCGAGGTGCCGTTCGCGCTGCGGGCGAGCGGGCGCATGTCGTTCACGCTGGCGCGGGTCGCGCTGGGCACCGTGGCGGACCGCGTTCTGGCGTGTCCGCCGGCGCGGTAGCAGGCAGCGATACCAGGCAGCGATACCCCTCATCGGTGAGAGCTCGGCGCGCGACCCGCATCGCGCGCCGAAGCCGCGTTCGTCACCCTCACGAAAACATTCACTCGCGTGAGAGTGACTGTTGACAAGGGTGAACGTTGCGGGCAGCTTCGCCTCAGATGCCGATCGAAGAGCGGCCGCACAGGAGGGGTTATGAAGGTGAAGCTACTGGCGTCCGCCGCCGCCGTGACGATCGCGGCCATTGCGCCCGCCGCAGCGCAGTCCGCCGCGCAGGACACCGGCCAGGCGCCCCCCTCCGACGCACCGGCGCAGAAGGTGGAGGAGATCGATCCCGCCGCCGGAGCGCAGGACCTCCTCGTCACCGCCACGCGGCGCGCCGAGCGGATCCAGGACGTGCCGATCAGCGTCAGCGCTTTCCAGCAGGAGGAACTGACGGAGAAGGGCATCGTCGGATTCGAGGGCATCGCTCGCGAAACGCCGGGCGTGGTGCTGAACCGGCCGACGCAGAACTTCAACAACTTCACCGCGCGCGGCATCGCGACCAACGGCTACAACGCCAATCTGCAGAGCTCCGTCGCGGTGTACATTGACGAGCTGCCCGTCTCGACCATCGGCAACACGACGGTGGTCGATCCCAACCTGTTCGACGTGGAGCGGGTGGAATTCCTGCGCGGGCCGCAGGGCACGCTGTTCGGATCGGGCTCGCTGTCGGGTGCGATGCGCATCCTGACGAAGAGCCCCGACCTTAACGATTTCGACACGTCCGCGCTGGTCGACTTCGGCCTGACCGGCTCCGACAGCTTTCGCCAGCGCTACAACCTGATGGTCAACGTGCCGGTGGTGGACGATAAGCTGGCGGTGCGCGCGGTCGGCTTCTACCGCCACGAGGAAGGGTATCTCGACAACGTCGGCACCGGCGTGCGCAATTCGAACACGCTGGTGGACTGGGGCGGGCGGCTGGTGACGCTGTGGAAGCCGACGGACCGGCTGTCGATCAAGCTGCTCGGCAGCTACGAGGACAGCGATCCGAAGGACTCCTCCCTCACCAGCCCGTCGCTCGGCCGCGAGAAGCGCGTGTCGGACCAGCCCGACCGCTTCACCGGCAAGCAGACGATTGCCAATGCGACGATCGACTATGAGTTCGATTTCGCCCGGCTCACCAGCTCGTCCACCTACTCGCGCTTCAACCAGCGGTTCTTCCTGGACCTCGCCGGCACCTTCCCGCCGGGCGGGTTCGCGGGCGCACCGATCGCGTTCGGGCTGGACGCGGCGGCGCGCGACCGGGTGTTCGTGCAGGAGACGCGGCTCGTCTCCGCGCTGGACGGGCCGTTCCAGTTCACGGCCGGCGGCTTCTACCTGCGTCGCCGGCGCGACACCGACTTCCTCTACCGCTCCAATCCGGCCTTCCTGGCGGCGCGCGGCTTCACCGGGCTGCCCGACCAATATTACCAGAAGCAATATACCTATCAGATCAACGAGGAGCTGGCCGGGTTCGGCGAGCTGACCTACCGCTTCTCGCCGCGATTCTGGCTGACGGGCGGCGTGCGCTACGGCCGGATCTCCGCGCAGGGCTTCACGAAGGAGGGCGGTTACCTCGCGACCGCGCCCGCGTTCGCGAACCTCAACTACCTCCAGGCGGCGCTCGCCGGGCTGCGCGGGCCGAACGGCGCCTTCCTGCCGGTGAACTTCACGCAGTTCACCCCCTATCAGCCGGTCACCGGCGTCAAGGCGACGGGGCAGAAGCCGCAGTGGAAGGCCAGCGCCTCGTTCAAGCCGAGCGAGACGCTGACGACCTACGCCACCTTCTCCACCGGTTTCCGCGCGCCGATCGTCAACGCCTTCGCCGGGCGCGCGAGCGTGGTGAACCAGAACGACATCATCATCCCCGACGGCGCCTCGTCGGACGACCTGAAGAGCTACGAGATCGGCGCGAAGGGGCGGTGGCTGGACGGGCGCGTGACGATCAACGTCGCCGCCTATCGCATCGACTGGAGCAACATCCAGGCGCAGGCGAACCGCGTGTCCGATTCGGTGCAGTTCGCGACCAACATCGGCGCCGCGGTCAGCAAGGGGTTCGAGGTGGAGATGGGCGTGGTGCCCGCGACCGACGTCTTCCTCGGCTTCAACGTGGCGTACAACGACGCGAAGATCACCGAGCTGACTGCGGCGGAGGCGGCGATCTCCGGCGCGGTGCCGGGGCACCGGCTGTCCGCGCCGCGGTTGCAGGGTGCGCTCTACACCTCCTACGGCTTCGACCTCGGCAACGGGGCGAAGGCGACGGCGGCGGTCAACGCGCAATATGTCGGATCGTACAACAGCTCGTTCCCGAATACGCCGGGCAATCCGAACCTGCGCCTCTCCACCTTCGGAGAGACCGACGAATACGTGAACGTCAACGCCAGCCTGGGCGTGAGGAAGGGCCGCTGGACGGGGCAGCTGTACGTCGAGAACGCCTTCGACGATCATTCGGTGGTGTACATCCACCCCGAGGCGTTCCTGGTCAGCCGCTTCGGCACGCTGCGCCCGCGCACGGTCGGCGTTCGCCTCGGCTACGGCATCTGACATGGCGGGCGTCGCCACCGCGCCGGCGCAGTCCGCCGCCCCCCGGCGCCCCGGCGTCGTGCTGGCGGCGCTCACCTTCGTGTACGTGCTCAACTTCCTCGACCGCCAGCTGATCGGCATCGTCGCCAAGCCGATCCAGGATTCGCTCGGCGTGACGGACGGGCAACTGGGGCTGATCGGCGGGCTCTACTTCGCGATGTTCTACTGCTTCATCGCGATCCCGGTCGGCTGGTTCGCCGACCGCACCAGCCGCGTCGGCGTGCTGTCGCTGGCCTGCGCGATCTGGAGCGGGGCGACCGTCGCGTGCGGGCTCGCCGCCAACTACACGCAACTGGTGATCGCGCGCATGACCGTCGGCTTCGGCGAGGCGGGCGGGGTGCCGCCGTCCTACGCGATCATCACCGACACCTTCCCGCCGGGGCGGCGGGCGGCGGCGTTCGGCATCTTCAACCTGGGGCCGGCGCTGGGCGCCGCGGTGGGCGTCGCGTTCGGCGCGCTCATCGCGGAACGGTTCGGCTGGCGGATGCCCTTCATCGTCATCGGCGCGGTGGGCATCGTCACCGCGCTGCTGCTGCGGCTGTTCCTGCGCGAGCCCGCGCGCGGCGCGACCGATGCCGCGATGGGGGCCGCGACCGGCGCCGCGACCGGGGCGATCCCGGCGGAGAAGGCGCGCTTCTGGTCCACCGTGCGCATGTTCTTCGCGCACCCGGTGCTGATGCTGGCGGCGCTGGGCAGCGGGGCGACGCAGTTCGTGACCTACGGCCTCGGCAATTTCGCCGTCCTGTTCCTGATGCGCGAGAAGGGCATGGTGCTGCACGAGATCGCCGTCTGGTACGCGCTGGTGATCGCGATCGGCATGGGTGGGGGCATGATCGTGTCGGGTCGCGTGATCGACCGGATGACGCGCCGGTCGCGCGCGGGCTACGCGATCGCGCCGGCGGCGTCGCTGGCGGTCGCGATGCCCTTCTACCTGGGGTTCGTCTACGTGCCGGGCTGGCCGCTGGCGCTGGCGCTGCTGCTGGTCGTGATGGTCTTCAACTACGTCTATCTCTCCGCCGCGGTCGCGCTGGTGCAGGACGAGGTGCGGCCGGACCAGCGGGTGCTGGCGGGCGCGCTGCTGCTGCTGGTGATGAACTTCATCGGCCTGGGCCTCGGCCCGACGTGGGTCGGCTTCGCCAGCGACGCCTTCAGGGCGGCGGGCGACGGCCACGCGCTGCGCACCGCACTCTACACGCTCACCCCCTTCTACCTCGTCGCCATCGCGCTGTTCGTCGCGCTGGCGCGGCGGCTCGCCCGGGAGGCCCGCGCATGAAGACGATTCTCGCCATGCTGGCCGCCGTGCTGCCGCTGCCGGCCGCGGCACAGGCCCCGGTCGTGCGCGCACCCGCGGGTGCGGTGCAGGGCGAGGTGGCGGACGGCGTGCGCGTGTTCCGCGGCATCCCCTACGCGCAGCCGCCGGTGGGCACGCTGCGGTGGAAACCGCCGGTGGCGCTGCCGGCGTGGCAGGGCGTGCGCCAGGCGACCGCATTCGGCGCAGCCTGCGTCCAGCCGCGCATCACCGCGGGCATCTACGCCAATCCGCCGCAGCGGATGGACGAGGATTGCCTGACGCTCAACGTCTGGTCCCCGCGCGAGGCGAAGGGGCTGCCGGTGATCGTGTGGATCCATGGCGGCGCGCTGGTCAGCGGCTACTCGCACGAGGGCATGTACGACGGCGCGCGGCTGGCCGCGAAGGGCGCGGTGATCGTGTCGATCAACTATCGGCTCGGCATCCTCGGATATCTCGCGCACCCGGCGCTGAGCGCCGAATCGCCCGACGGCGTGTCCGGCAATTATGGCCTGCTCGACCAGATCGCCGCGCTGCGATGGGTGCGGGACAATGTCGCGGCGTTCGGCGGCGATCCCGCCAACGTGACGATCGCGGGCGAATCCGCGGGCGGGCTCAGCGTGCTCTACCTGATGGCGAGCCCCCGCGCGCGTGGCCTGTTCGGCAAGGCGGTGGCGCAGAGCGCGTACATGATCGCCGCGCCCGAGCTGAAGGCGGCGCGCCACGGCCTGCCCGCGGCGGAGTCGGCGGGCACGACGATCGCGCGGGCGCTGGGTGCCGCGGACCTCGCCGCGCTGCGCGCGACGGACGCGCAGGCGCTGTCGCAGGGCGCGGTGGCGAAGGGGTTCGGTCCCTGGGGCACCGTGGACGGCAAGGTGCTGCCGCGCCAGCTGGTCGATACGTGGGACCGCGGCGAGCAGGCGCCGGTGCCGGTTCTCGCCGGGTTCAACACGGGCGAGATCCGCTCGCTGCGGATGCTGCTGCCGCCCAGGCCCGCCGATGCGGCGGCGTACGAGACGGCGATCCGCGCGCGCTACCGCGACCTCGCCGACCCGTTCCTGCGGCTGTACCCGGCGCGCGACATGGGCGAGGCGATGCTGGCGACGACGCGCGACGCGCTGTACGGCTGGACGTCGCTGCGGCTCGCGATCGGACAGGGCGCGATCGGGCGGGCAGGGTATCTGTACCTCTTCGACCACGGCTATCCCGCCGCCGACGAGGCCGGTCTCCACGCCTTCCACGCGGCGGAGATCCCCTACGTGTTCGGCACCACACGCGGTACCGCGCCCTATTGGCCGAAGATCCCCGATGGCGTCGCGGACCGGCGGCTGTCGGCGGCGATGATGGACTATTGGCTGTCGTTCGCGCGTACCGGCACGCCGACCGCGCCGGGGCTGCCCCCCTGGGCGCCCTACGGCACCGCGGCAAACTACATGATGTTCGGGCAGGTGCCCCGCGCGGCGACGCGCCCGCTGCCGGGCATGTTCGCGCTGCACGAGGCGGCGATGTGCCGCCGCCGCGCCGCCGGGGACCAGCCGTGGAACTGGAACGCGGGCGTCGCCTCCCCCGTGCTCGCGCCGGCGGCGGGATGCCGATGATCGACGGGACGATGCAGGACTTCGCGCTCACGCTCGACCGCTTCCTGCGCCACGCCGCCAAATGGCATCCCGATGCCGAGGTGGTGACCGCCCGCGACGGCGCGATCGACCGCCTCGGCTATGCCGCGCTGATGGACCGCGCGCTCGGCGTGTCGTCGGTGCTGGCGGGGATGGGCGTGGCGGCGGGCGACCGGGTGGCGACGCTCGCCTGGAACACGCGCGCGCATGTCGAGGCATGGTACGCGATCATGGGCATGGGCGCGGTGTGCCACACGCTGAACCCGCGCCTCACCGCCGGTCAGCTGGGCGACATGACGCGCCAGTCGGGTGCGCGGCTGATCGTGGCGAGCGCGGACCTGCTGCCGCTCGCCCGCGACGTCGCCGGCCGCACCGGCGCGCGACTGCTGGCCATCGACGGCGCCGGCGAGGGGGAGGCGGTCGCGCTCGACCCGCTGATCGCCGCCGCGTCGCGCGACGTGGCGTGGGGCGACTTCGCGGAGACCGCGCCGTCCGGGCTCTGCTTCACCTCCGGCACCACCGGCGCGCCCAAGGGCGTGACGTACACGCATCGGTCCAGCTTCCTGCACACGCTGCGCGTGCTGCAGGCGGACGTGATGGCCTTCACCGCGGACGATGCGGTGCTGGCGGTGGTGCCGATGTTCCACGCTAATGCCTGGGGCCTGCCCTTCGCGCTGCCCGCGGTGGGCGGGCGGCTGGTGCTGCCCGGTCGGCAGACCGACGGCGCCAGCCTGGCGCGGCTGATCGCGGCGGCGGAGGTGACGGTGGGCGTGGGCGTACCGACCGTGTGGCTGGGGCTGGTCGAGCACCTCGAGGCGACGGGCACCACGCTGCCGACGCTGCGCCGCGTCATCGTCGGCGGGGCGCCGATGGCGCCGGCGCTGATGGAGCGGCTGGAGGCGCGGCTCGGCGTCACCGTGCAGACGAGCTGGGGCATGACCGAGCTGTCGCCCTCCGGCACCGTCGCCCGGCCGGGCGAGCGCCGCCGCGACGCCGCGCGATCGGGCCGGCCCGCGATCGGCGTCGACCTGCTGCTGACCGACGCGGACGGCGTGCCGCTGGCAGAGCAGCGAGGACCGGAAGGGCACCTGCGCGTGCGCGGCGCCGCGGTGGTCGACCGCTATTTCGGCCAGCCGGACAGCGCGCTGGATGCCGCGGGGTGGTTCGTCACCGGGGATCTGGCGCGGATCGACGCGGCGGGGGAGCTGATCGTCACCGGACGCGCCAAGGACCTCATCAAGTCGGGCGGCGAGTGGATCAACCCGGCGGAGATCGAGGCGATCGTCGGCGCGCTGCCGCAGGTGGCGCAGGCCGCGGTGATCGGCCGCGCCGACGTGAAATGGGGCGAGCGCCCCGTGCTGCTGGTCGAGCTGCGCGAGGGCACGGCGAGCGACGAGGAACTGCTGGCGCCGCTGCGCGGGCGCGTGGCGCCGTGGTGGGTGCCCGGCGCGGTGGTACGGCTGCCGCGCATGCCGCTCGCCGCGACGGGCAAGATCGACAAGATTCGCTTGCGGGCCGACCATGGAGGCGCTTGACGGGGGCGGCGGCCGTGCCGCGCCACGACCGAGGACCCGCGTGACCGCACCCGAGCCGCCCCGCCCCGCCACCCATGCCGCGACCCGCCGCCCCTCCACCAAGGCGGAGCAGCGTGCGGAAACGATGGAGCAGATCCTGGACGAGGCGGAGTATCTCTTCTCCCGCCACGGGCTGCACGGCGTCACGCTGAAGGACGTTGCCAAGCGGGTGGGCGTGCATCACACGCTGCTGAACTATTATTTCACCGACAAGAAGGCGCTGTTCGACGCGGTGTTCGCCCGGCGCGCGGTGGTGACGAGCGAGCGGCGGATGCGCGCGCTCGACGAATACGACGCCGCGACCGGCGGGAGGCCGACGGTGGAGGGCGCGCTCCACGCCTTTCTCGACACCGACCTCGACCTCTACATCGAGGGGGGCGAGGGCTGGAAGAACTACGGCGCGCTCGGCGCGCTGGTCGCGAACACGCCCGAATGGGGGGCGGAGCTGATGGACGAGCATTTCGACCCCGTCGTGCTGCGCCTGATCGATTTGTTGAAGAAGGCGCTTCCCGATTGCGCGGAGGCGGACATCTACTGGGGCTATCACTTCGTCACCGGAGCGCTGATGATGACGCTGGCCCGCACCGGACGGATCGACCAATTGTCGCACGGCCTGTGCCGCTCCGACGATTTCGCCGCGGTGAAGGCGCGGATGGCGCGCTTCATGGCGGCCGGGTTCCGGCAGGTCTGCGGCGGCTGAGCGCACGCGCGTCCGACACGCAGACGATCAAGATATTCACTGGCTTGTGAGCGAATGAAGGAGAAGATCATGTCCATCGACGGTCGCGTCGCCATTGTCACCGGCGCAGGCTCCGGCCTGGGCCGCGCCCACGCGCTGTATCTCGCGCGGCAGGGCGCGAAGGTGGTCGTCAACGACCTCGACCCCGCCGCTGCCGCGCGCGTGGCGGACGAGGTGATCGCAGCGGGCGGCCACGCGCTCGCCGGCGCGGGCTCGGTCACCGACGAGGGCGCGATGGCGGCGCTGGTCGCGACGGCGACGGACGCGTGGGGGCGGGTCGACATCCTCGTCAACAATGCCGGCATCCTGCGCGACCGGAGCTTCGCGAAGATGACGATCGACGACTTCCGGCTGGTCGTCGACGTCCACCTGATCGGCGCCGCGATCGTCACCAAGGCGGTGTGGGAGATCATGCGCGCGCAGCGCTACGGCCGGATCGTGATGACCACCTCCTCGTCCGGCCTGTACGGCAATTTCGGCCAGGCGAACTATGCCGCCGCCAAGATGGCGCTGGTGGGGCTGATGCAGACGCTGGCGATCGAGGGCGAGAAATACGGTATCCGCGTCAATGCGCTGGCGCCCACCGCGGCGACGCAGATGACGCACGGGGTGCTGCCGGACGAGAGCCTCGCCGCGCTCGATCCCGCGCTGGTCAGCCCGGGGCTGCTCGCGCTGGTGGGAGAGGGGGCGCCGACCCGCGCGATCCTGTGCGCGGGTGCCGGACATTTCGCCGCCGCGCACGTGACGCTGACAGAGGGCGTGCGGATCGACGACGCCGACACCGACCGGGCGCTGGTCGCGCGCTGGCCTGCGGTGGTGGACCGCGCCGGGGAGATCGTGCCCGCCTACGGCTTCGTCCAGGCCGAGCGCGAGGTGGCGAGCGTGGCGGCGCGGTAACTTTCCGCGGCTGCGACGTTGTGTGCTGCGACGAAGGAGCACGCGACTTGCCGACCAGGATCCTCATCAGCGGTGCCAGCGTGGCGGGCAACGCCTGCGCCTGGTGGCTCGGCCGCGCCGGATACGACGTGACCGTGGTGGAGCGCGCGCCGGCGTTCCGCGACGGCGGGCAGAACGTCGACGTGCGCGGCGTCGGCCGCGAGGTGCTGCGCGAGATGGGGCTGGAGGCGGCCGCGCTGGCCCACGGAACGGGCGAGGAAGGGACGGCGTGGGTCGAGGAGGACGGCCGCATCGCCGCGCGCTTCCTGACCGCGGACACGGGACCGGACGGCCCGACCGCGGAGATGGAGATCCTGCGCGGCGACCTCGCCCGGCTGCTCTACGAGGCGGCGCGCGGGCACGCGGCCTATCGCTTCGGCGACCACATCGTCGCGATCGAACAGGGCGATGCCGCGACGGTGACGTTCGCGGGCGGGGCGACCGCGGACTACGACGCCGTGATCGTGGCCGAGGGCGTCGGCTCGGCCACGCGCGAGCTGGTCTTCGCGAACGAGAACCGGCCGCGCCCGATGGACCTGACGATGGCCTATTTCACGATACCGCGGCGCGCGGACGACGACCGGCTGTGGCGCTGGTACCACGCGCCGGGCGGGCGGAGCGTGTCGCTGCGGCCCGATCGCCACGGCACCACCCGCGCGATGCTGAGCGTGCAGAAGCCGCCCGAGGGCGAGCAGGACTGGACCGAGGCGCGGCAGAAGGCGTGGCTGCGCGCGACCTTCGCCGACGCGGGCTGGCAGGCGGATCGCGTGCTCGCCGGGATGGAGACGACGCGCGACTTCTACGTCGACGTGCTGCGCCAGGTGCGGATGCCGCGCTGGTCGAACGGGCGCGTGGTCCTGTGCGGCGACGCGGCCTGGTGCGTGACGCCGATCGGCGGGGTGGGCACCACGCTGGCCGTCACGGGTGCGCGGGTGCTGGCGGGGGAGATGATCCGCAGCGCGACGCTCGAGCGGGCGTTCGCCGGGTTCGAGCAGGCGATGCGGCCGATGGTGGACAAGGCGCAGGGCATCCCGCGCCTCATGCCCCGGCTGGCCAACCCGCACAGCCGTTTCGGCATCAGTGCGCTCCATGCCGCGATGGCGCTGGCCAGCCGACCGGCGGTGCGATCGGCCGCCGGCACGCTGTTCGCGGGCGGGGGCGACGCGCACGAGCCGGACCTGTCGCGCTACGAGGGGTCGGCAGAACCCGCGCCTGTGGTCGCGCGCGAGGGGCTGTCGCCGCTGGCCGCGCTCGGCATCGTCGGGCTGGTGCTCGGTGCCGGCGCGCTGCTCGGCCGCCGCAACGCGCCCGATCGGTCGCATCCCGGTATCCGGCACTGGTATCGCGGACTCGACAAGCCAGGCTACACGCCGCCGGACGCGGCGTTCGGCGCGGTGTGGCCGGTGCTGGAGACGGGGCTCGCCGTCGGCGGCTATCGCCTGCTACGCCGCCCCTCCTCGCCGCGGCGCAACGCCGCGGTGGGGCTGTGGCTGGCGAACAGCGCGATGATCGGCGGGTGGACCGAGTTGTTCTTCCGTCGGCGACGGCTCGGTGCCAGCGCGGCGGCATCGGGCGCGATGGTCGCGTCGGGCGCGGCGCTGGCGGCGACCGCGGCGAAGGTCGACCGGCCTGCGGCGGCGCTGACGCTGCCGTTCGTCGCCTGGCTCGGTTTCGCGACTCTGCTGGCGGAGCGGATCCGCCGCGACAATCCCGCGTCATGAGGCCGGTGCCCGACCCGGCCGGTCCGGGGCAGGAGAGCGTGTGGTCCTATCCGCGCCCCGCGGTCGCCCGGCGCAGCGGCCGGCACGTGCGGATCGAGCATGGCGGCGCGACGGTCGCCGACACGCGCGCCGCCGTCCGCACGCTGGAGACCAGCCATCCGCCGAGCTGGTACGTCCCGCCCGCCGACGTCGCGATCGCCCTGCTGCGCCGATCTGAGCGGCGCTCCTTCTGCGAGTGGAAGGGGGAGGCGGTCTACTGGCACCTCGTCGTCGGCGACGCGGTGCTCCGCGACGTGGCGTGGAGCTATCCCGATCCGACCGCGGCGTTCGCGATCCTGCGCGATCACCTGGCCTTCTACGCCGGGCCGCTCGATCGCTGCACGATCGACGGCGCGGTCGTCCGCCCGCAGCCCGGCGGCTTCTACGGCGGCTGGATCACCGCCGACCTAGCCGGGCCGTTCAAGGGCGTGCCGGGCAGCTTGGGCTGGTAGCCGCGCGTCAGCGCCCGCCGCCGCGGCGCATCGGCATGGCGTCGATCGTGTCCTCCAGCGTCGCGGCGGGGATCGGCCGGGCGGCGTTCAGCTTCATGCCCCCGTCCTTGCCGATCAGCGCCACCCCGAAACCCACGGCCGGCAGACCGTAGCGCCGCCGCAGCGCCGCGGCGCGATCCGCGGCGCCGGCGACGTGTTCGCCGACGATCTCGACGACGACGAGGTCGCGGTCCCGCGCGCCGGCCGTCCACGTGCCGAGGATGCGCCGCTGCTCGCGCAGGCGCGGGTCGCCGGCGTCCGCCGCGCTGACGAGGAGCACACGCCTCTCCCACCGCATCGCCGCGACGGTGGCGGGACCCGCGGAGGCGGCGGCGAGCAGGGCGGGGAGCACGATCATGCCGGTCCAACGCACGGGGCGGGCGAACGCCCACCCGCGGCGGGGCGGCACGTTGCGGGGCGAACCGCGCCCGCGCTATCGCGTCGCGAAAGGAGCATCGCGATGGAAACGATCGGCCGCGACCTGCGCGAGATGCAGCGCATTCCGTTGGCGCCCGCGCACGTCGACGCGATTCGCGCGGCGGGCACGCGGCGGCGTTATCCCGCGGGCGCGCTGCTGGCGGAGGTCGGCGCGCCGGCGGACCGCTTCGTCTATGTCGAGGAGGGCGAGGTGGAGGTCGTGAACCCGTTCACGGGCGAGCGGCTGGTGCCCTCCACGCTGGGACCGACGCAGTTCATGGGCGAGATTTCGCTGCTGTCCGGCGGCACGTGGACGATGCCGATGCGCGCCGCGGCGGACACGACCGTCGTCGAGGTGCCGCGCGACGCCATGCTGCGGCTGATGGCCGAGGTGCCGGAGATGTCGGACATCATCATCACCGTCCTCGCCGCGCGACGGCGGCGGCAGATCGAGTCCGGCGACGGGATGCTGGTGCTGGTCGGCGAGGAGACGGATCGCGGCGTCCGGCGGGTGGCGGAGTTCGCCGCGCGCAACCGCATCCCCTATCGCTCGCACCCGCTGGGCAGCGCGGAGGCGCGAACCGTGGCGACCAGTTGCGGCACGCACGCGGACGCCCCCCTGGTCGTGTTCGGCCGCGACCTAGTGGTCGCCGATCCGACGCCCGAGGCAGTGGCGCGGCTGGTCGGACTGGACCAGGACCTGCCGGAGGAGGATGCGTTCGACGTGCTGATCGTCGGTGCCGGCCCGGCGGGCGTGGCGGCGGGGGTCTATGCCGGGGCGGAGGGGCTGCGCGCGCTGGTCGTCGACGACACCGCGATCGGCGGGCAGGCGGGCACGTCCAGCCGGATCGAGAACTACATGGGCTTCCCCACCGGCATCTCCGGCGCCGACCTCGTGTGGCGGGGCGAGGTGCAGGCGATGAAGTTCGGCACCCGCTTCGTCATGCCGCGGCGCGTCGCCGCGCTGGAGGAGCTGGACACGGGCGGCTTCTGCGCGACCTTCGCCAACGGGCAGCGCGTGCGTGCCGGCGCGGTGATCGTCGCGACGGGCGTCCAGTACCGCCGCCTGCCGATCGAGCGGCTGGCCGAGTTCGAGGGGGCGGGCATCTACTACGCCGCCACGGAGAACGAGGCGCGCTTCTGCCGCGATACCGAGGTGGTGGTGATCGGCGGAGGCAATTCCGCCGGGCAGGCGGCGATGTTCCTCAGCCGCGCGGCGCGCCACGTGCGGCTGCTGGTGCGCGGCGACACGCTGGCGACGTCGATGTCGAGCTACCTGTCGAGCCGGCTGGAAGCGGACGAGGCGATCACGATCGAATATGGCGCGCACGTCGCCGCGCTGCACGGCGACGACGCGCTGGCGGGCGTGACGATCCGCAGCGCCGCGGGGGAGCGGCACCTGCCCACCTGCGCCATGTTCGTGATGGTCGGCGCGGCGCCGAACACCGGCTGGCTGTCCGGCCTGGTCGCGCTGGACGACAAGGGGTTCGTGCTGACCGGGCAGGAGGCGGGAGCGGCGTCCCCCTTCGCCACCACGCGACCGGGCATCTACGCGGTCGGCGACGTGCGCGCGGGATCGGTGAAGCGCGTCGCCTCGTCGGTGGGCGAGGGGTCGGTGGTGATCTCCGCGGTGTGGAACGACGTGCGTGGCGGCGACCGGCACGGCGGGGCTCGATAGGGCGGCGCTCAATAGGGCGGCGCGCGGCGGGCGCGCTGGGCACGTGCGGCCTCGGTCCACCAAGCGAGGTTGTCGGCGAAGCGTGGGAAGGCGCGGGCGAGCGACGCGCCGCCGTCCCCCGTCGGCTTGCCGTCGCCGTCGAAGGCGCGGCCGATCCCGCCGACCGCGATCGAGCTGGAGACGACGACCATCCCCATTTCCGACAGGATGCCGTGCCACGCCAGCCCGGCGCGCGCGCCGGCGAAGCGGCCGGCCGAGTAGCTGACGATCGCGGCGGGGCGCCAGTACCATTCCTCCAGGAAATGGTCGGTCAGGTTCTTCAATCCCGGCTGCACGCCCCAATTGTACTCGCCGGTTACGAACACGAAGGCGTCGGCCTCCCGGATCCTGGCGGCGAGATCCTCCAGCGCGGCGGGTGCCTCGCCCGCGGGATATTCCTTGTACATCCGGTCCAGCATCGGCAGCCCCACCGCCCGCGCGTCGACCAGCTCCGCCCGCGCCCCGCGCTCGGCGAAGGCGCGGACCAGGTAATCCGCCAGCCGGATGCCCTGCCGGTCGGTCCGGTAGGAGCCGTAGAAGATGAGGATGCGGTCGGCCATGCTGTCTTTCCGGTATCGTCGCACCAGCGATGGGCCGGGCGGGCGGGAAGCGCAACCGGCAGGTGAACGGCGGCCCGATCGCGCCGGAACGTCAGCGTCGCGATCTGCCTGTCGCCCGGCGGCAAGGCCGACGGGTCCGCGGGATTGAACCCGAGCGAGGTTGCGCGCACGACGCGCCTTCACGCCGCTCGGGTGCCCACCGACCTGCCGAACTGGAGCGCGGGGAGGAGGCGTGAGAGAAAAGGGGCGCCCGCATCGCTGCGAACGCCCCGTGAGACCGATCTGCGTGCTTGGGAGCGCTCGGTCTATCTGATGGATGGAGGCTAGATGCCGTTCTTCAGGTTCGTGTCCGCATCATGCGTCCGCATGTCCTCCGCCTGGTTCTCGCCGGCCGCCCGCACGCTGTCGGCCGCGTTCTCGAGATTGGCCTCGGTCGCGTCGGAAGAGGCATTGTCGGCTGCCTCCTCGAGGTTGTCCGCGATCGCCTCCGCATTGGCCTCGATGTTGTCGGCCGCCTGTTCGCGCGGGCTGGAATTGCAGGCGGCGAGCGACACCAGACCTGCGGCCATCGCGGCACCGAATAGCTTCTTCATCAAACTCTCCCCTTCTGAACGGGTTAGCAGGATAGCGGAGCCGACGAGCGCTGCAAGCGCGATGCGACGACGATGCGAGCGGCCGCGCGCCTGTCATTCCGGCGGGGCGGGGATCGTGCGCAGGGCGGTCATCAGTGTGGCGATCGTGATCGGTTTGCTCAGCTGCGGCACGCCCGCGAACCGGGGATCGCGATCTTCCAGCTCGTAGCCGCTGAGGAAGAGGAAGGGGACGTCCCGCTGCCGCAGTTCGGTCGCCACCGGATAGACCGGCTCGCCCGCGAGATTGATGTCGAGGATCGCGAGATCGATCTGCGGCAGGCGCGCGAGCTGGTCGAGGGCAGCGGCGACCGTGGCGACGCAGCCGACCACGCTCGCCCCTTCCCGCGCGAGCGCGCGGGTGAGCTGGCGCGCGAGCAGATACTCGTCCTCCACCAGCAGGATGCGCTTGCCCGACAGGGAGATCATGCGGGCGTGTACGTGACGGGAAGCGACATCAGGCACGCCACGCCATCGTCGGTGAGCCGGTAATCGAGCCGCGCGCCGAGCTGGTGCGGAAGGCCGAACTCGATCAGTTCGCGGCCCTGCCCGCGATGATCGCGGCGCCCGCTCCCCGTCATCGCGACATCGGTCTCGCGCCAGTGGACGACGAGGCGGTCGGCGCCGCCCTCTCCGGACTCGCGGGCCCAGCTGATCGAGAGCCGCGCGGCCGGCTGTGCCAGGGCGCCGTGCTTGATCGCGTTGGTCGTCAGCTCGTGGAGGGCCAGCGCCAGCGTCTGGATGCTGCTGGACCGCAGCAGGATGCCGGCCGGTCCGTTCAGCGTGACCCGGTGATCGTCCTCGGGAAGGGCGCCGAAGGCGTCCAGCTCCGCGCGGAGCAGGTCGTCGAAGCACAGCCGTTCCGACCCGGTCAGCGTGGAAAGCAGGTTCTGCGCACGCGACAGGGCGCGCATCCGGTTCTCGAACGCCGCGGCGAAGGTGCCGAGGTCGGGGCTCGTCTCCAGCGTGCTCTCGGCGACCGCCTGCACGACGCCCATCAGGTTGCGGGTGCGATGTTGCAGTTCGCCGATCATGAGGCGGAGCCGCTGATCGGTCTCGATCTCCTCGGTCACGTCCTGGGCGATGCCGCCGATCCGCCGGACGATGCCGTCGCGGTCGGGCAGGGGGAAGGCGGTGTTCTTGATCCAGCGCACGCGCGTGCGGCCGGGAAGGCGCACGCGGAAGCTGTGCGTGACGCGGTGGCCGTCGCGGACCTTCGCCAGTTCGGCGAACGCCGCGGCGCGGTCCTCGGGCACGATCGCCGCCTGCCAGTCGAACTCGATCGCGCGATCGCCGCGGCCGGGAACGTCCGCGCTCAGCAGGCTCCGCAAGCTGCCGCTGAGGAATTCGAACTCGGCGGTGTCGGTGTTGCGGAGCCACAGGATGTCGGACGACGCCTCCGCAAACTCACGGAACCGCGCCTCGCTCCTGACGAGTTCGGCCTCCACCCGCTTCCGCTCGGTCGTCTCCTCCACGACCGCGCCGATCCCGATGATGGCGCGGTCGACCCGGATGGGGAAGAAATGCTCGTTCCAGCTCCGGCCGCCGCCCAACCCCTGCGTGGAGCCGACCACTTCGACATCGCGCAGCGGCTCGCCGGTCTCCAGCATGGCGCGCCATTGATCGAGCAGGGCATCCAGCCCGGCGAGATCCGGGAAGAGGTCGGCCGGACTGCGGCCGATGTGCTGCGCCGGGCTGAGCCCGTTCATCTCAGCCAGGCTGTCGTTCACGCGGACGAAGCGGAGATCGCGGTCCCAGATGGCGAGGCCGATCGGCGCGGCGCTGAACAGCGCGTCGAGCATCGCCGTGGGCGGCGGGCTGTCCTCGACGGGGCGGGGGAGGATCGCGCGTTCGACGGCCTGCCTGAGATCGTCCGACCAGGAATCGATCGATCCGAGTGGAGTGGATGACCAGTCGTAGTCGATCGTCAACCGTTCAGCGGCCGTTGCGTCTGGCATCACCGGTCTGCTTCGCTCCCCCGGTCGCCAGAGATAGCATGCTGCGCAATGAAGCCAAGTGGTTGGTGGTGCCGGCCCGGTCACCTGCGAACACACGGCGCCCTTTCCTGCGTCGCCGACGGCATCCACTTCCTCAGGCGCGTGGCCAGTGCCGCCGTCCGTCCGGCGCGATCAAGACCAGGTCCGGTCGCGGTCCGGCGCACATGCGGCGGGCGCGCCGGTCAGTCGTCCTTCACGAACACGCGGTCGCCGATGAAGATCATGTCGCTGTCGACGCGCGGGGTCGCTCCTTCGGAACCGAGCGCGAAGAACTCGCGTCGGGTAGCACCACGAGGATCGACGAAGCTGATCGTGTGGCGCTCGATCCGATAGCGGCCGACGCCGCCCCGCCTGCGGCTGGAGGCCGCGACGTTCGCGCCGACCGCCCCCGCGCTGGAGTCGGTCGAGAAGCTGCCGTCGGGCGAGAAGGCCAGGTTGGTCTGCGCGGCGATCGCCATGGTGCCGCCCAGCGCGGAATTGCCGCCGCCGGAGATGCGCTTGTACGGGCGCGCCAGCTTGCCGCCGATCGCTTCCGCCGGATAGGCCTTGAAGAAGCTGCCTTGCTGGAGGCGGTAGTCCTCGGTCCGGCCGCGATCGTCGGTCAGCAGGAAAGTCGCGCCTTGGCGCCTCCACGTTCCCCAGGCGCGCGGATTGGCGGCGCGGCTGGCGGCGAGATCGACATCTTCCAGCGCCGGTCCCTCGACCTCGTAGTAGCTGCCGTCGCGGAACAGGACCACTGGCTCGAAATCCTGGATCATCATCCCGCCGACGCCGAAGCTGGTGTACGATTTGAAGTAGACGCCCTCCACCCGCTGCCAGTTGCCGGCATGCGAGGCGGCCCTGCCGGGAGGCGTGACGGGCGGCGGGGCGGCCGGGGCCTGTGTCGCGGGCGGCGATCCGGAAGCGGGCGCGAAGCCGGCGGGGGTGAGCGTGGTCCGGCGAAGGTCGGTGCGCAGGATCTGCGCCGCCTCGGCATGGATCGCGTCGCTCATCTTGCGGCGGGCGGCGGCCCCCTGTCCGGCGACCGCCTTCATGCGGGCGTCGATCACCAGCGCCTGCAACAGCATGGCATCGGCGATGTCCTGCTTCTCGGCATCGCGCAGTGCGGCCGTGCTCTTCGCCATCTTGCCCGCGATCTGCCGACGCGCCCCGTCGACCAGCGCGGGATCGGTCGTCTCTCCGATGATGCCGTTCGCCGCCTCCCATGCCATCACCCAATAGGCGGCGGTCATGTCGGCGACGTCGCTCGTGTCGAGGCCGACGCGCCGCAGTTCGGCCGAGACGGCGCCGAGGATGTCCTGCCGGAAGGATCGATCGAGCGCGTCCGCCATCGCGGGCGAGCGCGACCGTGTCGCGGCGACCAGCTTGGCCTGATTGGCCTCGAACCGGACCGGATCGCGGACGAAGCGCGTCGCCGCCCCCCCCGGCGAGGATTGCGTCGCCGCGGCGGAGCCGGACGCCAGGGCCACGTCGGCCAGCCCGAACGCCGCCGCAAGGAGAAGCGATCGAAGCGGCAGGGTCGCGGGAGAGGGTGGGGTGGCAATTGTCAAGGCAAGTCTCCCGTCGCTCTTCGCCCGGCCGGTCCGCACGAGCGCGTGCGTCAGGGGCGTCTTGCACCCCGACGGCGGGATTACACGTCCGAATGCGCGCCCGGGTTCCGTCGGTTTTCTGCGCAACTCGGCACCGAATTGCGCCAGAAACCGAGGTTTCCTACATATGCCAGCGACTTGGGACTGGGTGGCGGAGCGGGAGGGATTCGAACCCTCGATACGGTTTTGCCGTATACTCACTTTCCAGGCGAGCGCCTTCGACCACTCGGCCACCGCTCCGCATTGCCGGGAACGAGCGCCCTAGTGGGTGGCGGGCGTGGGTGCAAGCGGGCGATTGCGTCGGCGAGGGGGCTGGCGCAGGATCGGCGTATGCTGCTCCTTCCGCTCCTGGCGCCGGTGCAGGCCGTCGCGCCTGCCACGCCTCCCGCTCCGCACGATCCGCTCCCCGCCGACTGGCGCGCGATTCCCGACGACGAGGTGATGATCGTGACGCTGGCAGGCGGGCGCACCGTCGTCGTGCGGCTGGCCGCGACCTATGCGCCGCTGCACGTCGAGAACATCCGCCGGCTTGCCCGCGCGCGCTGGTGGGACGGCGCGAGCGTCTATCGCGTGCAGGAGAATTGGGTGGCGCAATGGGGCGACGCGACGGAGAAGAAGCCGCTTCCGGTCGGCGTGGCCGTCAGCGTGCCGCCCGAGTTCGAGACGCAGGCACCCGCCGCCGCCGTGCCCGCCGCCCGGATGGCGCGCGCGGACACGCACAGCACCTTCTCGGGCATCACCGCGGACGGCTGGCCCGTCGGCGCGGACGGCGCGGGGCACCAGTGGCTGACGCATTGCTACGGCATGGTCGGCGTCGCGCGCGATGCCGATCCGACCAGCGGGACCGGAGCGGAACTGTTCACGCCGATCGGCCAGTCGGCGCGCCGGCTCGATCGCAATTACGCGGTCGCGGGCCGGGTGATCGAGGGGATGAAGTGGCTGTCCGCGCTGCCGCGCAGCGACGCACCGCTGGGCGTCTACCCGACGGCGGAGGAACGGCTGCCGATCGTGTCCGCGGTGCTGGCGAGCGATCTGCCCGCCGCCGCGCGGCCGCGGTTCCAGTATCGCGCCGCGGACAACCCCCGCTTCCTCGCCGCGCTGCGCCGGCGCGAGAACCCGCCCGCGCCGACGATCGGATCCGGCGCGATCGACGTGTGCGAGATGCCGCTCGAGACCCGCCGCCAGCCCTGATCGCTTCCTTCGAAGGACTTTCCGCATGAACCGATGTCTCGCCGCCCTCGTCGCGGCGCTGCTGGCGGGCGCCGCGCCCGTCGCGGCGCAGCGCGCGCCCGCACCCGCCGCACCCGCGCTGCTGCCGGTGGAGATCGACGCGCAGAAGGGGCGGGTGATCGTCACGCTGCCGCCGCCCGGGGCGGACGGCGTCGCCGCGCGCTTCCTCTACGCCGCGTCGCTGCGCACCGGCATCGGCGCGCCGGAGACCGGGCTGGACCACGGCCAGCAGGGCGACAGCTACGTCCTGGCCTTCCGCCGCATCGGCGAAAAGGTGATCGCCGAGTACGAGAATCCGCGCTTCCGGGCGACCGGCGGCAGCGCCGCGGAGCAGCGTGCCGCGCGCGAGAGCTTCGCCACCACGACCACCTGGGTCGGCGAGGTGGCCGCGACCCGGCCGGACGGTTCGTTCACCGTCGACCTTTCGGGATTCCTGACGCGCGACGCGCTGGGCGTCGCGACGGCGCTGAAAAAGCAGGGTGGCTACAAGCTGGACGCGGGCGGCAGCGTGGTGGACGCCGCCGCCACGCGTGTCTTCGCCGACAACGTGGAGCTGGAGGCGCGGCAGAACTGGACCAGCGACGATCCCGGGGCGGCGATCGCGAACATCGCGCCCGACCCGCGGTCGGTGTCGCTGACGATCCACCACTCGCTGCTGCGGCTGCCCGCGCCGGGCTACCTGCCGATCCGCTTCGACCCGCGCTGGGGCGGGATCTTCGGTGCGCCCGTGGTCGATTACGCCGCGCCGCTGGGCGCGGACGTGGTCTACGCGCTCGCCGCGCGGTTCCGGCTGGAGAAGACCGATCCAACGGCCGCGCGCTCGCCGGTCAGGAAGCCGATCACCTTCTACATCGACAATGCCGCGCCCGAGCCGATCCGCACCGCGCTGGCCGAGGGCGTCGGCTGGTGGCGGACCGCGTTCGAGAAGGCGGGCTTCGTCGATGCCTTCCGCGTCGCGATCCTGCCGGCGGACGCCGATCCGCTGGATGCACGCTACAACGTCGTCCACTGGGTCAACCGCGCGACCCGCGGCTGGTCCTACGGACAGACCGTCACCGACCCGCGCACGGGGGAGATCGTGCGCGGGTCGGTGCTGCTCGGCTCGCTGCGGGTGCGGCAGGACATCCTGATCTTCGAAGGGCTGGTCGGCGCGGACAAGGTGGGAACGGGCGGCGCGAACGATCCGGTGCAGGTGGCGCTGGCGCGCATCCGCCAGCTGGGCGCGCACGAAGTGGGGCACGCCCTCGGCTTCGAGCACAATTTCGCCGGATCGACGCAGGATCGCGCGTCGGTGATGGATTATCCCGCGCCGCGCGTGCTGCTGAAGGACGGGGCGCCCGACCTGTCCGACGCCTATGGCAGCGGCATCGGCGCGTGGGACGTGGCGGCGGTGGACCGGCTGTACGGCCAGCCCGCGCCCGGCACGACGCCGGCGGCGGCGGATGCGGCGAAGAGTGCGGCGCTGGCCGCGGCGGGGCTGCGCTTCGTCAGCGACGGGGATGCGCGCAACGTGTCGTCGGGACAGCCATGGGGCAGCCTGTGGGACGATGGCGCCGATCCCGCGGCGGAACTGGTGCGGATGATGGCGGTGCGCCGCGCCGCGGTCGACCGGTTCGGCCTGTCCGCGCTGCGCCCCGGCGAGGCGGTGGAGAACCTGCGGCGCAAGTTCGTGCCGATCTGGTTGCTCCACCGCTATCAGGTGGAGGCGGCGGCCAAGCTGCTGGGCGGGCGATCCTTCGTCTATCCGGTGGCGGGCGGCGGGCAGGAGGCGGCGGCCACCCCGGTCGACGGCGCGACGCAGCGCGCGGCGCTGGACGCACTGCTGGCCACGCTGTCGCCCGACGCGCTGCGCGTGCCGGCGCGGCTGGAGCCGCTGCTCTCCGCCGGGCGCAGCGGGGGCAGCGACCGGCAGTTCGACATCGAGATCATGCGCACCGCGGGCGGGCCGGTGTTCGATCCGCTGGTCGCCGCCGACGTCGCGGCGACGGTGACGCTGGAGGCGATGCTGGACGGCGAGCGGATGCAGCGGCTGGCGTTGCAGCACGGGGATCCCGCGCTGCCGGGCGTGCCGGAGGTGGTCGACCGGCTGCTCGCCGCCACGGTGGCGCGCGCGGGGACCGACCCGGTGGCGCAGCGGGTGGCTGGTCGCGTGCTGCTGATGCTGGCGCGGCTGGCGCGCGACCCGCGTAGCGCGCCGGGCGTGGCGGCGGTGGCGGACGAGGCGGTGGCGTCCAGCGCCGCGCGGCTGGCGAAGGGGCGTGACGCCTGGTCGCGCAGCACCGCGCGGCTGCTGTCCGACGAGGCGCGGCTCACCGCCGCGCTGGCGCAGATCGACGCGCGCACCCCGCGCGTGCCGCCGGGAATGCCGATCGGCGGCGCGGAGAGCGAGTGGATGGAGGGGTGGTGACTCAGCCCGCCGCCGGGAACAGCCGCAGCCCGGCGACCTCCTGCGCGGTGAGCGCGATGCCGAACATCATGCCCAGCCGCATCCGGTAGACGCGCGGATCGGTGATCGTGCCTTCCGCCTTGTCCTCGCCGGCGATGCGGCGATAGCGGTCGTCGGTCAGCGTGGCGAAGCCGTGCGGCAGCACGATGCTGGCGAGGCGCAGCGTGGTGAAGCGCGTGCCCGGCGCGGTGGAGGACCACCAATTGCCGAGCGCGAGGTCGGCGTCGAACACCGTGGCGGTGGTGAAGCTGTACTGCGGCTGCCAGCCTCCGGTGGCGTTTGCTTCTCCGCCGCCGCGCCCGTCGGTACCCGCCACCGTCCCGCTGCGCTCCAGCAGCCAGCCGTGGCGATCGTGCCGCGACAGGCGGAAGCGGGCGCCATCGGGGGCGGTCGCCTCCGCCCCGTCGGCCAGCGGCATGGCGGGCGCGTAGGTGCCGCCGAAACCGGGATCCGCGATCCACGGCCCCTCGTCGGACTCCACCAGGCTGAACGTGTGCGTCAGCGGCGGGACCGTCCCATGGCCGAGATCGATGCCCAGCCACACGCGGGCGAGCAGTGGACGGTGGTCGAACCCGATGGCGCCCAGGGCGTCGCCGAACAGGCGGTTGTGCTCGAAGCAATAGCCGCCGCGCCGCGCCGTCACCAGCTTGGCGAATACCGACGCGCCGTCGATCGCGATGCCGCGGCCCAGGATCACGTCGAGGTTCTCGAACGGAATGGCCAGGCGGTGTGCGCGCTGCAGCCGGGACAGTCCGGCCGCATCCAGCGTGGGCCGCGCGGGCAGGTCGATGCGGGCGAGATAGGCGTCGAGGTCGAACATCGCGTCGCTGTAACGCGCCGGGCGCGCGGGGCAAACCGCCCCCGCCGCAACGAAAAGGGGCCGCCCGGTCGCCCGGACGGCCCCTTGGGATCGGTAAAAACGCCGGTCGGCGAAATTACATCGCGTTGCCCATGGTGTTCGACATCATCATGTCGTTGCCGGTCATCGCGCCGGTGTCGTTCGCCATCATGCCGCCGTTCATGGAGCTGTCGACGGCCGTCATGTTGTCGGTCATCGTGTCCATGCCCTCGGTGGCATTCATGTCGGTGATCATGGTGTTCTCGGTGGTCTCGGTCTTCGAGCCGCAGGCCGAGACCGCGAGCGCCGCCGCAGCGAGCGCCGAACCGGCCAGAACCTTGGTGATGACTGCACGCATGAATTTGCTCCCTAGACTGTGGATTTTGGCGACCGGCTTTACCGTTTCACCCAAACCGGACTGGACATTAATCACAAGACGCAGCCCCCTCAAGCCTCGATTTCACCGCCACAAGTTAGGCTTGTCAGGAAGGCGTCGGCGGTCAACGCCAGCGCGGCGTCGAAGGTTGCAAGATCGCACGCGCGGCCAAGGGCTTGCGCGCTGGTGACGGGAAACTCGGCGAGCCCGCACGGCACGATCCCGCCGAAGTGCGACAGGTCGGGCGACAGGTTGACGGAGAAGCCGTGCAGCGTCACCCAGCGGCGGACGCGCACGCCGATGGCGCCGATCTTCGCCTCCCGCCCGGCGGCATCGCGCGTCCAGATGCCGATCCGGCCGGGCGCCCGGAAGGCGGGGATGCCGATGTGTGCCAGCGCCGCGATCACCCATCCCTCCACCGCGTGGACGAAGCAGCGCACGTCGCGGCCGCGACGGTTGAGGTCGAGCACCAGATAGCCGACGCGCTGTCCCGGCCCGTGATAGGTGTAGCGCCCGCCGCGCCCCGCCGGCACGACGGGGAAGCGCGGATCGACCAGCTCGGCCGGGTCAGCGCTGGTGCCCGCGGTGTAGACCGGCGGATGCTCCAGCAACCAGACCAGCTCGCGCGCCTCGCCCGCGGCCACGGCGGCGGCGCGCGCCTCCATCTGCGCCAGCGCCGCGGCATAGTCCGTCGTCCCCGGCGTCCGGCGCCACTCGATATCGTCGATTTCGCTCACGGTGGCGGGCAGATGCGCATGGCGGCGGCGATTGGCAAGCGCCCGCCGGGCGGCTAGTCCCGAGGGAAGGCGCGACCGCGCGGGTGGGCGTGAAGGGGTGATCGGCATGGGCGGCAGGCGAGTGAGGATCAGCACCGTGTGGGAACGCACGCTGGAGGTGCTGCAGGGAAGGGCCGGCATCCTGGCCGCGATCGCCGCGCTGTTCATCCTGCTGCCCAGCCTCGCCACCAACGCGCTGGCCGCGTTCGGCGGCAGCGGCGCCGCCACGCGGAGCGTCGCGGGGGCGGCGAACCTCGCCTCCTCGCTGCTGCTGCTGGTCGGCCTGCTGGCGATCACGGCGGTGGCCAGCGACCCGCGGGTCGATCGCGCGCGGGGCATCGTGATCGCCGTGCGGCGGCTGGGGCCGGCGCTGGGCTGCGTGCTGCTGCTGATCGTCGCCGCCGTGCTGGCGATCCTGCCGATCACCTACCTGCTCTTCTCCTCCGGCGCGACCTACACCGCGGCCACCAGCCGGGTCGACCTGACCAACGCGCGGGGCGGGCCGATCGCGCTGGCGGGCCTCGCCGCGCTGCTGCTGTTCGTCGTCGGCCTGTATGTCAGCGCGAAGCTGGTGCCGCTGTTCGCCGTGATCGTGAACGAGCGGCGCGGGCTGGGCGCCTTCGCGCGCAGCTTCGCGCTGACGCGGGGGGCGGCGTGGCGGCTGGTCGGCGTCATCATCCTCTACGGCGTCGTCCTCCTCGTGCTCGGCATCGCCACCACCAGCGTGGTCGGCGTGGTGGCGCGGCTGCTGCTGGGCGGCGAGGCGCTGCCGGCGGTGGCGTTCGTCGTGTCGACCTTCGGCGCGATCCTGACGGCGCTGGCCAGCACGGTGCAGGCGGCGTTCTACGCGCAATATTACGTCGCCGCGGCGGAGGCGGTGGCAGAAGCGGGGGCGGGCGAGGGGCCGGAGGCGGAGCGCGCCGCGACGCCGTTCTGATGCCCGGCACCCCCGCCACGTTCCTTGTCGCCGCCTGGCGGCTCCTGCGCCGCGAGGCCGACGCGGTGCTGGCGCTGACCGGTGCGCTGGTGTTCCTGCCCGCCTTCGCGACGCTGCTGGCCGCCGATCCGATCCCCCCGCTGCCGGAGGGGCCGCGCGACCAGGCGGCGATGGCGGCGTGGATGGACACGGTGATCGCGTGGGGAGGACAGGGCAACGCGCTGCTCTACCTGCTGGCGGACGTGGTCGCGCTCTACGGTGCGGCGGCGGTCGCGCTGCTGCTGGTCGCCCCCGCGCGGCCGACGGTGGGCGAGGCGCTGGTGCAGGCGGCGCGGCGGATCGTCCCGTTCGCGCTCTTGAACCTGGCGGTCGCGGTGCCGGTGGGCCTGGGATTGTGGCTGTTCGTGCTGCCCGGCCTCTACGCGCAGGCGCGGCTGTCGGTCGCGCTGCCGCTGCTGGCGGGCGACCCGCGCGCAGGCGTCGGCGCGGCGCTGGCGGGCAGCGTCCGGCGGACGCGCGGGCGCGGGCTGGCGATCACCGGCGCGCTGGTGGCCGTGTTCCTCGTGCAGTGGATCGTGGCGGTGCCACTGCTGTCCGCCGACACCTGGCTGCGCGCGCCGGGGAACGAGAATCCCTTCGTCCTCTTCCTCGTCGATGCCGGCATCGCCGCGGCGGGGGCGGCGTGGCACGTGGCGGCGCTGCTGGTCGGCGTGGTGGCGTACCGCACCGGCCGGGCATAGGGATCTAGAACGGCAGCAGCGGCACCTGCGGCGCGCAGTCAGGGGGCAGCCACCCGGCGAGGCGCGGGTCCGCGAAGGTCTCCACCGTCCGCGCCACCGCCTCGAACCCCTGCGCGCGATAGAAGCCGAGCGCGCGCGGATGGTCCAGCGTGCAGGTGTGCAGCCACACCCGCTCCACCCCCGGCAGCCACGCCCGCGCCAGCGCCTCCGCCATCAGCCACCGGCCCAGCCCCTTGCCGGCGAGTTCCGGCACCAGCGCCAGGTAGGACAGCTCGCACGCGCCCGCCCGCCGGAAATCCAGCTCCAGCATCCCCACCTCGATTCCCGCGCGATCGACCGCGGCGAACACCTGGATGCCGGGATCGTCGATGATCGCGCGGAGCGCGGCATCGTCCATGGCGAGGCGGGAGAACCATAGCCAGCGCGCGCCGACGCGGCGGAACAACGTGCGATACCGGTCGGGCGCGGGCCGGTCCCACCGCACCAGCCGCAGCGGCGAGGGCGGCAGCGGGCGCAGCGGCGGGCGGCGCCGCATCTCCAGCGTGGTGACCACCGTCGCCAGCTCGCCGCGCGGGACCGCGATCAGTCCCATGTCGCGACCGGCGGCAGGCTCATCAGGATCGCGTCGATGTTGCCCCCGGTCTTCAGCCCGAACAGCGTGCCGCGGTCGTAGACCAGGTTGAACTCGGCGTAGCGGCCGCGCCACGCGCGCTGCCGCGCCACGTCGGCGTCGGTGAACGGCAGCCCCATGCGCCGCCGCACGATCCGCGGATAGACGTCGAGGAAGGCACGGCCGACGTCCTGCGTGAAGGCGAGGCCGGCGGCGAAATCGCCCTCGAGGTGATCGTAGAAGATACCGCCGACGCCGCGATGCACGCCGCGGTGGGGGATGTAGAAATACTCGTCCGCCCACTTCCGGAAGCGCGGATAATGGGCGGGATCGTGCGCGTCGCACGCTGTCTTCAGCGTGGCGTGGAACTCGGCCGTGTCCTCCTCCACCGGCAGCGGGGGGTTGAGGTCGGCGCCGCCGCCGAACCATTGCTTCGTCGTGCGCAGGAAGCGCGTGTTCATGTGCACCGCAGGGACGTGCGGATTGGTCATGTGCGCGACCAGGCTGATGCCCGTGGCGAAGAAGCGGGGATCTTCGCCTGCGCCGTGGATGGTCTTGCCGAACTCGCCCTCGAACGTGCCGCCGACGGTGGAGACGTTGACGCCTACCTTCTCGAACACGCGGCCCTTCATCACGCCGCGTACCCCGCCACCTCCCGGCTCGCCCGACGGATCGGTGCGATCCCATGCGATATAGTCGAAGCGCGCGTCCGATCCCGCCTCGCGCTCGATCGCCTCGAACTCGGCGCAGATCAGGTCGCGCAGGTGCTCGAACCAGGTGCGGGCTTCGGTCTGTTGCGGGTCGAGCGTCGGCATGGCGGGCGTGTAGCCGCGGCGGGGCGCGGGTGTCGAGGCGACAGGATGTCCCATCCTTGCCGCGGCGCGACCGGGGTGGCAGCATGGCCGATGGGGGGAAATCGACGATGCGGCTGTTCGTGCTGATGGCGACACTCGTGCTGGCGGCGTGCGCCCCCGCGCCGGCGGCGAACCGTGCCGACGCGGCGCATGGCCGGCGGCTGGCGACGGTGATGGGTTGCGTCAGCTGCCACGGCGAGCGGCTGGACGGCCACCTGTTCGAGGAGAACCCGGCCTTCGCGCTGGCGTACAGCTCCAACCTGTCGCGCATCCTGCCGCGCTGGTCGGACGCGCAGATCGCGGCGACTTTGCGGACCGGGCGGCGGCGCGACGGCACCGCCTTGTGGTTCATGCCCACCTTCGCGCAGGCGCCGCTGACCGACGCGGACATGCGCGACCTGATCGCGTGGCTTCGCACGGTGAAGCCGACGGGCACGGACCATCCCGGCATCGTCAAGGGGCCGCAATGGGCGGTGGCGCTGGGCCACGGCTTCAGCGATTCGGCCGCGCAGGCGACGCGGCTCGCCGCGCGTGCGCCGCTCGATGCCGGCGGTGCGACCGCGACGGGCCGCTACCTGGCGCGGATCGCCTGCGCCGAGTGCCACGGGCCCGACCTGAAAGGGCCGAAGGACCCGCAGCCCGGCGACGCGCCCGACCTGGTCGTCGCCGCGGGGTACACCCCCGCCGATTTCCGCCGCCTGCTGCGCACCGGCGAGGCGGCGGGCGGACGGCAGGTGGGGTTGATGAGCCAGGAGGCGCGCCACCGCCTCCACGCGCTGACCGACGCGGAGATCGGGGCGATCCACGCCTATCTTTCCGCGCGCGCCGGCCATTAATCCGCCATTCGTTCCTGCCATGCGACAAGGCATGATGGGCGGAGGGACGATGAACGCGATCGCGGGCGCGCTGCTCGCGCTGCTCGCAGCGGGGCCGGCGCTGGCGCAGCAGGTGCAGGCCGCGCCGGACGCGCTGGCGCAGGACGCGGCCGAATATGCCCGCCTCTTCGCCGTTCCCGCGGACGAGGCGCTGCGCCGGCTGCGCGCGCAGGAGGCGACCGTCGCGGTCACCGAGCGCATCGCGCGCGAGCAGGATGCGCGGCTCGCCGGCATCGCAGTGGAGCACCGGCCCGATTTCCGCATCGTCGTGCGCCTGACCGGCGACGCGGCCGTGGAGGACGAAGCGGTGGTGATCGACGGGCTGACCGTGCCGATTGTCTATCGCACCGGCGCGTCGGCGACGCGGCGGCAGCTGACCGAGGCGCTGGCGACGCACCAGGCGGCGCTGGCGGCGGAGCTGCCGCACGCACCGGGCATGGGCGTGGACCTGGCGCGCGGGGCCATCGTCGTGTCCGCGTCGCGCGCCGACGTGGACGCGCTGGGCGCGGCGGTGATCGCCGAGCGGCTCGCCGCCATCGCCGGCGTGCCGGTGCGCGTGCGCGCGGACGGCACGACGGTGGAGCTCGCCGCCGCGGCGGAAGGGGGCGCGCGCGTGATCGGTACGCACCCGGGCGACCCGCGCCGCTTCGCCTGCACGACGGGCTTCGTCGTCACCGACGGCGCGCGCACCGCCATCACCACCGCGGCGCATTGCCCGGACGAGCTGAGCTACGTCGCGCCCGACGGCACGCGCGCGCCGCTGCCCTTCGTCGGGCAATGGGGCTGGGGCTATCAGGACGTGCAGATCAACGCCGGGGGCGACCCGCTGGCACCCTATTTCTTCGCGGACACGGCGAAGACGCGGATGCGGCAGGTGGAGGGGCGCCGCGCACTGGCGTCGACGCGCGCGGGCGACTTCGTGTGCCACCGCGGCGAGCGCACCGGCTACAGCTGCGCGACGGTGGAACTGGTCGACTTCGCGCCGGGCGGGCAGCTGTGCGGCGGGCTGTGCACGCCGACCTGGGTGACGGTGGCGGGCCCCGGCTGCAAGGGCGGCGACAGCGGCGCGCCGGTGTTCCTGGGCGGTCGCGCCTTCGGCATCGTGAAGGGCGGCAGCTATCGCGCGGACGGATCGTGCGGCTTCTACTTCTACATGTCGACCGACTACCTGCCGGACGGCTGGCGCCTGCTGGGCGATCCTGCCGCCCCCGCCGCGCTGCCAGTGCCGCCCGCCCCGCGGCCCCTCTAGTCCCTATCCGCCCACGCGCCCGCCTGACGCAGCGCCTCGCCCAGCACGATGCCGCAGGCCACCGCCACGTTGAGCGAGCGGAAGCCGGCGCGCATCGGCACGCGCACGCGCAGGTCGGCCGCGGCGTGGACCTGCGCGGGCACCCCCGCGCCCTCGCTGCCGAAGAGGAGGACGTCGTCGCCGCGGAACGCGGCGTCGTAGAGCGGCGTGGCGCCCGCGGTGGTGGCCAGCACCAGCCGGCCCGTCACCGTCGCGCGGAACGCAGCCCAGTCGGCGTGGCGCACCACATCCGCGACGGCGGCATAATCCATCCCCGCCCGCGCCAGCGCGCGGTCGCTCCAGGGGAAGCCCGCCGGCTCGATCACGTCCACGCCGACGCCCCAGCAGGCGGCCAGCCGCAGGATCGTGCCGAGATTGCCGGCGATATCGGGCTGGAACAGGGCGATGCGCATCGCCGCCGCGCTACACCCCTCCGCCGGCGGCGGCAAAAACCGATTGGCAAAGCGCGCGACGCACGGCTATCAGGCCCGGCGAGCGCCTCCGTGGGGACGGGGGCGACGGCGGGCACGAGGGCAGGGGAGCCTCCGGAAGGAACCTCTCGCGCGATCCCGGCGGACGACGAACGATGCTTGAGGGTCTGACGCGAATGGCGACGATGGACGACAATATTCCTCTCGGCGAGAATCCCGCGCCGTACCACGAGGAAGCGCACGATCCCCGCCGCCGCGACTTCATCAACATCGCCGCCGTGTCCTTCGCCGGCGTGGGCGCGCTGGCGATCGTGCTGCCGCTGGTCAACCAGATGAACCCCTCGGCCGACGTGCTGGCGCTGTCGACGACCGAGCTCGACATCTCGAAGATCGAGCCGGGGCAGGCGGTGAAGGCCAGCTTCCGCAAGCAGCCGCTGTTCGTGCGCAACCTGACCCCGGCGGAGATCGCCGCGGCGGACGCGGTCGACGTCGGCTCGCTGCGCGATCCGCAGACGCTGGAGGAGCGGACCAAGGCGGGCAAGAAGAACTGGCTCATCACGCTGGGCGTCTGCACCCACCTGGGCTGCGTGCCGCTGGGCGCGGGCGAGGGCGAGAACAAGGGGCCGTTCGGCGGCTATTTCTGCCCGTGCCACGGCTCGGCCTACGACACCGCGGGACGCATCCGCCAGGGGCCGGCGCCGACCAACCTGCACGTGCCCGATTACACGTTCAATTCCGACACCGTCGTGACGGTCGGCTGAGGTAGCGAGAAATGAGCTTTCCCTGGGCGAAGCATTACGAGCCGAAGCAGCCGCTGATGCGGTGGATGGACGAGAAGCTGCCGCTGCCGCGCCTCGTCTACAATGCCATCGGCGCCGGCTATCCCGTGCCGCGCAACCTCAATTATTTCTGGAACTTCGGCGTCCTCGCCGGGCTCGCGCTGGTCGTGCAGATCGTCACCGGCATCGTGCTGGCGATGCATTACGCCGCCAATGCCGGCGTCGCGTTCGGCTCGGTCGAGAGCATCATGCGCGACGTCAACGCGGGCTGGTTCCTGCGCTACGCCCACGCCAACGGCGCGTCGATGTTCCTGGCCGTCGTCTACATCCACATCGGCCGCGGCCTCTACTACGGGTCGTACAAGGCGCCGCGCGAAATGGTGTGGCTGCTGGGCGTCGTGATCTTCCTTCTCATGATGGCCACCGCCTTCATGGGCTATGTGCTGCCGTGGGGGCAGATGTCGTTCTGGGGTGCGCAGGTCATCACCGGCTTCTTCTCCGCCATCCCGCTGGTGGGCGAGACGGTGCGCGTGTGGCTGCTGGGCGGGTTCGCGCCGGACAATGCCGCGCTGAACCGCTTCTTCTCGCTCCACTACCTGCTGCCGTTCGTGATCGCGGGCGTCATCATCCTGCACATCTGGGCGCTGCACATCCCGGGCTCGAACAACCCGACCGGCGTCGACGTGAAGGGCGAGCAGGACACGGTGCCGTTCCACCCCTACTACACGGCCAAGGACGGCGTCGGCGTCGCGGCGTTCTTTCTGATCTTCGCCGCGCTGATCTTCTTCTCGCCCAACCTGCTCGGCCATCCGGACAATTACATCGAGGCGAACCCGCTCTCGACGCCCGCGCACATCGTGCCGGAATGGTATTTCCTGCCGTTCTACGCGATCCTCAAGAGCTTCACCGCGGACTTCCTGCTGCCCGCGAAGCTGTGGGGCGTGCTCGCGATGTTCGGCTCGATCCTGCTGCTGTTCTTCCTGCCGTGGCTGGATTCCTCGCCGGTGCGCTCGGCCAACTACCGGCCGACCTATCGCTGGTTCCTCCTCGTGCTGCTGCTCGACGTGATCGTGCTCGGCTACGTCGGCGGGGCGGAGGCGACCGCCCGCAACGTCATGCTGGGGCAGATCGCCTCGGCCTATTATTTCGCGCACTTCCTCATCATCCTGCCGATCGTGTCGGCGTCGGAGCGCCCGCGCCCGCTGCCCAATTCGATCACCGAGGCGGTGCTGGCGAAGCATGGCGGCACGTCGCCCGCCAAGACGGCCATGGCCGGCTGATCGAGACGACATCAGGGGACCGATAGAAACATGGCTCGTCTCATCTCGCTGGTGATCGGTGCGGGGTTCGTCTTCGTGCTGGCGCTCGCCCTCTTCTTCACCGCCAAGGATGCCATACAGAACCCGGCCGCGGAGACCGCGGAGCACGAGTTCCACGAGCATCCGCGCGACGCGCACCTCTCCTCCGCGGGGCTGGTGGGCAAGTTCGACCGCGCGCAGCTGCAGCGCGGGTTGAAGGTGTTCCAGGAGGTCTGCGCCGCCTGCCACTCGCTGAAATACGTCTCGTTCCGCGACTTCGAGCACCTGGGCTATTCCGAAGGGCAGGTGAAGGCGCTGGCGCAGGCGTGGCCGATCGAGCAGCCGACGGTGAACGAGGAGACCGGCGAGGCGGCCACGCGCAAGAACGTGCCGTCGGATCGCGTGCCTTCGCCCTACCCGAACGAGGTCGCCGCGCGCGCCGCGAACAACAACGCGCTGCCGCCGGATCTGTCGCTGATGACGAAGGCGCGCCACGACGGCGGCAATTACGTCTACTCGCTGCTGACCGGCTATCGCGCGCAGCCCGCGGCGCTGCTGGCCAAGTTCCCGGACGCGAAGACGCCTCCCGGGCTGCACTACAATCCCTATTTCCCCAACCTGAACCTCGCGATGCCCGCGCCGCTGACCTCGGACGGCCAGGTGACGTTCGACGACGGCACCAAGTCGACGGTGGACCAGATGGCGAAGGACGTGGCGGCCTTCCTGACGTGGACCGCGGAGCCGAACCTGGAATCGCGCCACGCCGCCGGTGTCGCGGCGATCATCTTCCTCGTGATCTTCGTCTTCCTGACGTGGGGCGCCTATCAGAACGTGTGGCGCAACGTGAAGCATTGAGCCGCCGCTCCCGCGTAAGCCGGGCGACATCGACGGGGGCCGGGGCGCGATGCCACGGCCCCCGTCCCGTTTTCGGAAAGGACGCGCACGTGAACGACGATCTCACAGCACTGATCCGCACGATCCCCGACTTCCCCAAGCCGGGCATCGCCTTTCGCGACATCACCACGCTGCTGCTGTCGCCTGCCGGTCTCGCTGCGACGGTCGAGCGGCTGGTGCTCGCCACCCGCGGGCGGGTGGACCTGGTGGCGGGGATCGAGGCGCGCGGATTCCTGTTCGCCGCCGCCGTCGCCGTCCCGCTGAACGCGGGCGTGCTGCTGATCCGCAAGGACGGCAAGCTGCCCGGCGCCACGATCGCGGAGGATTATGCGCTGGAATACGGGCAGGACCGGATCGCCATGCACGCCGACGCCTGCGCGCCGGGGGCGCGCGTGCTGCTGATCGACGACCTGATCGCGACCGGAGGGACCGCGCGCGCCGCCGTGCGGCTGTTGCGCAAGGCGGGCGCGGTGGTGGAGCAGGCGCAGTTCGTCGTCGACCTGCCCGACCTCGGCGGTGCCGACCGGCTGCGCGCGGAGGGGATCGCGGTGGACGCCTTGGTCGCCTTTCCCGGCGATTGAGCCGCGCGGGAACTTCGCCGCGCCGTTCCCGTTTCCTTCCGGTCCGGGGCCGCGCGTTCCTGCGGTCCTCTCCGGCGTAGAGGAGAGAGCCATGTTCCTGAAGCGATTGATCCTGTCCGGTCTGCTCGGCGGACCGGCGCTCGGCACCGCCGCGTGCACCGACGGATACGGCTACAGCGGGCTGGGCGTCGGATATGGTGCGGCCTACGGCGGCGACCCCTATTACGACGGCTTTGGCGGCGGCTGGGGCGGGGGCAATTGGGGCGGGCCCGGCTATGCCTCGTCCTATTATGGCTGGTACGGCGACTATTACTATCCCGGCACCGGCGTGTACGTCTACGATCGCTACCGTCGTCCGCATCGCTGGAACGGCGCGCAGCAGCGCTACTGGCAGGGTCGTCGCGGCGGCTGGAACGACCGCGACGTGCGCAGCAACTGGCAGGATTTCGGCCGCGACGTCCGGCGCGAGCGGCGCGACTATCGCGGCGACGTGCGCGATGCCCGCCGCGACTATCGCAACGGCACGATCAATCGCGAGCAGTTCCGCGACCAGCGCCGCGACGCCCGCCGCGAGTACCGTCGCGACGTCCGGCAGGACTTCCGCGACCTGCGCCGCCAGAACCGCGCGGAGGGCGTGCGCACGCCGCGCCCCAGCCGCGCCTTCCAGCCGCGCCGGCAGCGGCCCTAGCGGCTGGCGCTATCCCGCCGGGCGCGTTGCGATCAGCCCGTTCGAGACCATGGTCATCACGGCGACGCCGTCCTGGTTGGTGACGGTGATGCGGCTCTTGTAGATGCCCATCTCCGGCCGCGAGGCGGAGACTCGCTTCTCCAGCACCTCGGTCTCCACCGACAGCGTGTCGCCGGGATAGACGGGCTTCAGCCAGCGAAGCTCGTCCACGCCCGGCGATCCCAGGCCCGCCTGCCGGTTCTTCGACAGGTTCTCGACCAGCATCGCCATCGTCATCGCGCACGTGTGCCAGCCGCTGGCGGACAGCCGCCCGAAGTGCGTCCCCGCCGCCGCCTCGTCGGACAGGTGGAACGGCTGCGGATCGTAGCGGCGGGCGAAGTCGATCACTTCCTCGCGCGTCACCTCGCGCGCCCCGATCCGATGGCGCGCGCCGACGATGATATCCTCGAAATACTGCATGCCGGCATCCCCTCTCGCGCGCCATCGTGACAGCCTGGCCGCCGCGGTGCAAAGGCGATCGTGACCCGCCGTGCGAGGAATCAGGATGCGCCGACCCTTCATTCTCCTCGCACTCGCGCTGCTGGCGGGCTGCGCGACGACCCGCGTGGCGGAGCGCACCGCGGCGCCGGTGGACGTGCACGTCGTCGCGCTGAACGACTTTCACGGGGCGCTGGAACCGCCGAAGCTGGCGATCGCTGCGGGAGATGCCAGGGTGCCCGCGGGCGGCGCGGCCTATCTCGCCTCCGCCGTGGCGCGGCTGAAGGCCGCCCATCCGAACCATATCGTCGTTTCCGCCGGGGACCTGACCAGCGCCTCGCCCTTCGTCTCCTCGCAATTCCTCGACGAGCCCACCGTGGCGGCGATGAACCTGATCGGGCTGGACCTGAACGCGGTCGGCAATCACGAGTTCGATCGCGGGCCGGCGGAGCTGAAGCGGTTGCAGGAAGGCGGTTGCGCGAAGCACACGGTGCGCGAGCCGTGCCGCGTCGACCGCCGCTTCGATGGCGCGCGCTTCCGCTATCTCGCCGCCAACGTGCGCACCCCCGGCGGCGACACCTTGTTCCCCGCCACCGCGCTGCGCCGCTTCGGCAAGGGGCGCCACGCGGTGACGGTCGGCTTCATCGGCCTGACGCTGAAAACGACGCCGACGCTCGTCGTCCCCTCCGCCGTCGCGTCGCTGACGTTCGAGGACGAGGCGACGACGATCAACGCGCTGGTACCCTCGCTTCGTGCGAAGGGGGCGGACGCGATCGTCGTGCTGATCCACCAGGGGCTCGCGACGAAGGTCGGCTACGACGACAAGAGCTGTGGCGGCGTGTCGGGCGACCTGCTGCCGATCCTCTCCCGGCTGGACCCGGCGGTGGACCTGATCGTCTCCGGCCACACGCACAACGCCTATATCTGCGACTATGCGCGGATCGACCCGGCGCGCCCGTTCCTCGTCACCAGCGCGGGGAAGTACGGCACGTTGCTGACCGACATCGCGCTGTCGATCGACCCCGTCAGGCACCGCGTCGTCGCGCGACGCGCCGACAATGTGATCGTGCAAGGGGTGGGGTTCGAGGGCGCGGCCGGCGCGGTGCCCGTCCAGTCGCGGTTCCCCGTCTACCCGGCGGAGCCGCGCGTGTCCGCGCTGATGGCCCGCTATGTCGCCGCTGCCGATCCGATCGCGCGGCGCGTCGTCGGCCGCCTCTCCGCGCCGGCGCTGCGCGAGAGCAATGCCGCGGGCGAATCGGTGCTGGGCGACCTGGTCGCCGACGCACTTCGCGCAGGCGCGGGAGCGGAGATCGCCTTCATGAACAGCGGCGGGCTGCGCGCCGACCTGGTACCGGGGCCTGGCGGCGCGGTGACCTACGGCCAGCTCTACGCCGTGATGCCCTTCGCCAACGCGCTGCAGGTGAAGGGGCTGACCGGGCGGCAGGTGCGCGCGGTGCTGGAGCAGCAGTTCGCCAGCGGCACCAACACGGTGGCCGATCCGAACATGCTGATGCCCTCGCGCGGCCTGTCCTATCGCTACGATCTGACCCGTCCGGAGGGGCAGCGGATCCTGGACCTGCGGCTGGACGGCGCGGCGGTGGCGGACGAGCGCGTCTACCGCGTCGGCATCAGCAACTTCCTCGCGACCGGCGGGGACAATTTCACCGCCTTCGCGCAAGGGGCCGACCTGCCCGGCGGGACGGAGGACCTCGACGCGCTGGAACGCTATGTCGCGGCGGCGGGGACGCTGACGCCCCCCGCCGCCGACCGGATCGTTCGGATCGACGCCGTCAGACGTTGAAGCGGAACAGCATCACGTCGCCGTCGCGGGTGACGTACTCCTTGCCTTCCTGGCGCAGCTTGCCCGCGTCGCGCGCGCCGGCCTCGCCGCCGCAGGCGACGTAATCGTCGAAGGCGATCGTCTCGGCGCGGATGAAGCCGCGCTCGAAATCGGAGTGGATCGCGCCTGCGGCCTGCGGCGCCTTGGCACCCGCCTCCACGGTCCAGGCGCGCGCCTCCTTCGGTCCCACGGTGAAGAAGGTGAGCAGGTGCAGCAGCTTGTACCCCGCGCGGATCACGCGGGCGAGGCCGGTCTCCTCCAGGCCCAGCTCGGCGAGGAACTCGGCCCGCTCCTCCGCCGGCATGGTCGCGATCTCCGCCTCGATCGCGGCGGAGACGACCACCGCCTCCGCGCCTTCCGCGGCGGCCTTCTCGAACACGCGCGCCGAATAGGCGTTGCCGTTCGCCGCGTCCTCCTCGTTGACGTTGCAGACGTAGAGGACGGGCTTGGCGGTCAGGAGCTGCGCCTGGTCCAGCACGCGCTTCTCCTCCGCGTCGGCCACCGGCGTCAGCCGCGCGGGCTTGCCGTCGCGCAGCAGGTCGAGCGCGCGGCCGAGCACGACGGCGGCGAGCTTCGCCTCCTTGTCGCCCTGCTGCCCCTTCTTCGCCAGGTTCGGCACGCGCTTCTCCAGGCTGTCGAGGTCGGACAGCATCAGCTCGGTCTCGACCGTTTCCGCGTCGGCGATCGCATCGACGCGATTGTCGACGTGCTGGATGTCGTCGTTCTCGAAGCAGCGCAGCACGTGGACGATCGCGTCCACCTCGCGGATGTTGCCGAGGAACTGGTTGCCCAGCCCTTCGCCCTTGCTCGCCCCGCGGACGAGGCCCGCGATGTCGACGAAGCCGAGCTGCGTTTCGATGATCTTGGCCGACTTCGCGATTTCCGCCAGCTTCGTGAGACGCGGGTCGGGCACGCCGACGTTGCCGACGTTCGGCTCGATCGTGCAGAAGGGATAGTTCGCCGCCTGCGCCGCGGCGGTCTCGGTCAGCGCGTTGAAGAGGGTGGACTTGCCGACGTTCGGCAGGCCCACGATGCCGCAGCGGAAGCCCATCGCGTGCTCGTGTCCTGAAGAGGGGAGAAGCGGGCCCTGTACGCCCTGCGCCGCCGCCCCGCAACGCCCGGCTTAGTCGGATCGACTACAGCCGTGATCCGGCGCGGGCGAGACGTGCCGCCCCGCCTGACGCGCGAGGTCGACGCCGCCACCGGCCGCGTCACCATCCGCGGGGAGGGTGGCGCGAAGGGCGACTGGCCGAAGGAGCTGAATGCCTGCCGGCTGGACCCCGATGCCGACTACCACGTCAACGGCTATCACTATGCGACCGACGCCGAGGGCCGCGTCACCAGCGCGCAGGGCAAGCTCGACCTGGAGGTGGCCGACCGCAACGGCTATCAGCAGCGCGTATCCGGCTGCGAGGATCGCCTGCCCGCGGATCAGGGCGGGCACCTGATCGCCTCCATCTTCAACGGTCCCGGCGACAGGCTGGACCTCGTGGCGATGAACGGGAACTACAACATGGGCGCCTGGCGCAGCATGGAGGCTGGCTTCGAGGCCGCGCTGAAGGAAGGCAATCTGGCGACGTGCGGGTGGACGTGATCTACGCTGAAGGGCAAAGACCGTCCAAGTTCGTGGTGCAGGCGACGATCGATGGGCAGCCGGAAACGGCAGATCGCTACCGAAATCGCGGCCCTCTGCCCGCGCCCGTTCGAACGTGCGGTGCTGACGGCATCGCTGGGCGACGGCTTCTCACGCGTGACGTTGACCTGCGTCGATGGCTCGGGACTCGAAAGCGCGGTGGCGGTGCCGACGCTGGCGGCGTCGACCATCGACGACGCGCTGGTGGACCTGCAGAAGAACTGGCCGACACAGCCTGCATTCTCGACCTGCACCGTCACCTTGTCCGGCGACGGCACGTTCAAGTTCGACGTCGGCTACGCGGACTGACATGACCGCGTTCGCTACCGGCTGAGACGCCTGGCTGGACTACCGCCGGTCCAACGGATCCGCTGTCGACGCCTTCCTCCGCCCCGCCGCCAGCGAGGACGGGATCGCCGCACTCGAACGCGGGATCGGCCTCGCGCTGCCGGCGCACCTCGTCAGCCTGTGGCGATGTGCGGACGGACAGGTCGATCCCGTCATGATCGACGACCCCGCGCCGGGTGCGATCGTGTCGCTCGACCGCGAGGATGGCGAGCCGCCGTGGAAGTGCTGCGCCGTGGGGCGGTGATCACCAGCGATAGTTGAAGCTGACGCTCACCCGCTCGCCCTTTCCCGCGTGCGGCATCACCTCGTGGCGGAGCCAGCTCTCCCATAGAAAGACATCGCCCGCGCGCGGTTCGGCGTAGACGAACGTGCCCTCGCGCGGCGGGGCGGCCATCAGCATCGGCAGGCGGGGATCCTCCAGCTTCAGCGCGCCCGATCCCGGCGGCACCGCGACGTAGAAGGTGCCGGAGACCACGCTGTGCGGGTGGAGGTGGCCGGAGTGCGTGCCGCCGGGCTTCAGCACGTTGATCCACAGGCTGTCGAGCTTCAGCCGACGGGCGCCGAGCTCCATCCCCGCCTCACGCGCGAAGGCCGCGACGTGCCGGTCGAGGTGCCGCTTCAGCTCGGCGAAGGCGGGGTCGCGCAGCGGCAGGTCGTCCAGCGAGGCGTAGCTGGTGTAGCCGCGATAGCCGTGCGCCTTCGACCAGGCGCGCCCCGCGCGATCCTCGCTCGCCAGCGCCGCGGCGGACGCGGCGAGATCGTCGACCAGCGCCGGATCGTCGATCGCCGATTCGTAGAAGTGGGTGGGGAAGAGCTGACGCGTCGGCATGGCGCCCGCTCAATCATGCGGGCGTGCGCGCGGCAATGGGGAAGCGCGAAATCGGCCGCGGCAACAATCCGATACGTTGCCTCCATGCCACGGCAATCCGCGATACCTAGCTCTTGCCTATCCAATGGGCAGCTGCTCAATCGTCGGGCAGTTTCGCCGCATGTGAAAGGAGAAGAAGCCATGATCCTGATCGCGCTCGCCTCCATCGCCGCCACGGCGAACCAGAATGCGACCGTCGAGCATCGCGGTGCACGCTACGACGTCGCCCATCGCGCGCATGTCGAGACGCGGACGAAGACCGTCGGTGCCGCGGTCGGCGCTCGCGCCGGGATGCAGCGCTGCCGCTGGACCGCCACGGTCCGCGTGCAGCGCGAGATCGCGCGGCCGGGCGGCGGGGAGGGCATCGCCACGCTGCTGCCCGCGTCGGAGACGGTGCAGGGCGATCGCCCTGGTGCCTGCATGGGACGGACCGAGGTGAGCGACGCGCGGGTCCGCGACGCCGCCGCCCGGCTGGTCGATGCCGCCCACGCCGATCGCGCCGCAACGCTGGCCGCGATCGACGCCGCGCACGGGCTGGCGGCGAATTGATGCGGGCGGGCCGGGTCGTCCTCGTCGCCGCGCTGGTGGTCCCGGCCGTTCCCGCCGCCGCGCAATCCGTGGCGGGGCCGACGCTGGCTGTGGAAGCAGCCACCGACGCGCGCGTGCGCGGCCTCAGCTGGAGCGACGGGCGCCCCGCGCTGTCCGTCGCCGCCGCCGTGCCGCTGGGCGACGTGCGGGTCGAGGCGCGGGGCACGACGCTGCGCGACAGCCGGCGGCACGGCGGGGCGGACGTGGGGCTTGACCTCGCCGCGCGCTACACGCGTGAGATGGGCGGCTGGCGCGCCGGTGCGGGCATGGTGCACCATGCCTTCCTCGATCGCGCGCGGCTCAACTATCTCGAACTGGAGGCGAGCGGTGGCTATCTCATCGGCCCGCTCGACCTCGCATTGTCGGCCAGCTACGCGCCGTCGCAGCGCGCGATCGGCGGCGACAACCTGTACCTGCGCGCCGGCGCGGCGGCGGGGGTGCCGGGCACGCCGTGGACCGTCTACGGCCATGTCGGCCGCAGCATCGGCGACGGCGATGCGAACGGCGGGCGCGAGCGCGCGACGCGGCTGCGGCCCGGCGGCGGCGACTATACCGACTGGCGGCTGGGGGCGGAGCGGGTCGTCGGTCCGCTGACGCTGGGCGCGGCGGTGACGGGCACGTCGATCGACACGCCGGTGACGCCCACCGCCTTCACCGACCGTCACGTCGGCACGCGCCTCGCGGCGACGGCGCGGATCGATCTGTAGCGATCGAGTGTCGCCCTCACCCTCCGGCGCTTCGCGCCTGTTCCCTCTCCCGCCGGGAGAGGGGGGAGCGGCGCAGCCGTTGAAGGGAGAGGGTGAGGTCGCGGATCGGCCTCAATCCTGCATTCGCAGCGCCACGTCGTTCATGAAGCGCGTATCGTCGCCTGCCGCCAGCCACGGCGCCTCCGCCGCCACGGCGCCGAGCAGGTCGCTGAGCGGGTCCATCTCCGCCTTGGCGTAATTGCCGAGGACGTGGCCGGTCACGCGGTCCTTGTGCCCCGGATGGCCGATGCCGATCCGCACGCGGCGGAAATCCGGCCCGAGGTGCTGGCCGATCGAGCGCAGCCCGTTGTGCCCGGCGGTGCCGCCGCCCTGCTTCACCTTCACCTTCATGGGCGCCAGGTCGAGCTCGTCGTGGAAGACGGTGAGCGCGTCGGGCGCGAGCTTGTAGAAGCGCATCGCCTCGCCCACGCTGCGCCCGCTGTCGTTCATGAAGGTGGCGGGCTTCAGCAGCAGCACCCTGGTGCCGCCGATCCTGCCCTCGCTCAGCCAGCCCTGGAACTTCTTCGCCGGTGCGGCGAAGCCATGCACCGCGGCGATCGCGTCGACCGCCATGAAGCCGACATTGTGCCGGTGCAGCGCATATTGCGCGCCGGGATTGCCGAGACCCACCCAAAGCTGCACGCGCGTCTTCCTTGAAGAAAGGGGCAGGGAAGCGTTGCCGCCGCCCTGCCCCTCCGGAAAGCATCGGACGAGGGGGAAGTTACTCCGCCTTGTCGCCCTCGGCCCCGTCGCCCTCGGCGGCGTCGTCGCCGGCCTCGGCTTCCGCCTCCGCGTGTTCGGCGGCCTGCGCCTCGGCCACTTCGGCGTCGGCGGCCTCGTCCTCGGCGGTCGGTACGGTCGGCGGCACGACGGTCGCGATCGTCAGCGTGTCGTCCTCGCTGGCCGCGGTCACGCCCTGCGGCAGCGTGATGTCGGACAGGTGGATGGTCTCGCCGATCTCACGCCCCTTCAGGCTGATCGCGATCTCCGTCGGGATGTTCGCCGCGTCGCAGGTGACGGCCAGCTCGTGCGCGACGACGTTCAGCACGCCGCCCTGCTTGGCGTACCCCGATTCGTCCTCGTCGGTGAAGACGACCGGAACCTGCACGGTCACGGTCTCGTGCGCGCCGATGCGCAGGAAGTCGACGTGGACCGGGCGGTCGGTCACCGGGTGGAAGTGCACGTCCTTGGGCAGGGTGCGCTGGCCGTTGATCGTCACGACCGTGGTCATGAAGTGGCCGGTGCCCAGCGCCTTGACCAGCGCCTTCTCCTCCAGGTGGATCGACAGCGGATCCTTGTTCTGGCCGTAGATCACGGCGGGGACGCGGCCGTCACGACGCAGCGCCCGGGAGGCTCCCTTGCCAACCCGGTCACGCGTCTCGGCAGCGAGCGTAAGCGTGTCGCTCATCTGTATTCTCCGAAACGAAGTGAGTTCAATCGCTCCCGCCACGCCTCCAGGGATGACCATGACGGGAAGCGGGCGCGCATAGCGGATCGTGCGGAAAACGCAATCCTGTCCTCCCCAAGCTCGCTTGGGGAGGGGGACCGCGCCCGCAGGGCGTGGTGGAGGGGGATACGGAACCGTGCCGTATCCGCCCCTCCACCACTCGCTTCGCGAGCGGTCCCCCTCGCCGAGCCGAGCTCGAGGAGGACCTGCTCAATATTTCACCCGCACCGCCTTCAGCTTGTACTGGCCCAGCATCGATTGCACGCTCTCCGGCCCAGCGAGGTGCCCTGCGCCGACCGCCACGAAGACGGTGCCGGGCTGCGTCATCCGCTGCGCGATCCACCCGGCCCAGCGCTTGTTGCGTTCCGTCAGCAGCGCCCTGGCCACCTCGGGCGAATCCTTCAGCGTCTCGTTCATGTCCTTGGCCAGCGCGTCCGGATCGCCCTTCGACCAGTCGGCGACCATCTTCTGCATCGTCGTCGCGGCGGTGGGCAGCTCGTCCAGCGTGCTCTCCAGCAGCTGCACCTGCGCCTTGTCCGACAGCGCGTCGAAGATCGACAGCTGTCCTTCGAACGTCTCCAGTCCCTCGACCGGCTTGCCCGCCGCCCTGGCCGCCTGCGTCAGCACCGCCTCAGGCCCGTTCTGCGGCTGGTAGCCCAGTTCCTGCACCGGCAGCACGGACAGCGACACCGCGGCGAACCAGGGCCGCATCTTGTCGTACATCGTCGCAGGAAGACCGGTCTTGCCGATCGCCTGGGTGAAGGTGGTGCGGTATTTCGGCTGGATCCGCTGCGTCAGCGGCGCGGCGTCCGGCGCGAACGCCTTGGCCCCGACCACCTTCTGCTGCGTCGCGGCGTCGGGCTCGACCATCTCCAGCACCAGCGTCTGCGAGTCGTCGAACGCGGTCTTCACCGCCTCGTCGAACCAGCTGAGCCCGGGCTTCAGCACGTGAATGGTGCCGAACAGGTAGATCGTCGTGTCGTCGTCCTTCACCACCCACAAGGCGGGATCGGCGTCCTGCGCGGGCGCGGGCTGGGCACAGGCGGGCGCCGCCAGCGCGAGGAGAGGGGCGAGCAGCAGGGGATGGCGCAAGAACGGGCTCCGTGACTGGGACACCGGGGTACATAGGCGGCCCCTTGCCTCAATGCGAGCCATCCGCCACAGCCGCGGGCACCATGACCGACGCCTCCGACACGAAGCCGCTCAGCTTCCAGGCCATGATCCTGCGCCTGCACGATTACTGGAGCACGCGCGGCTGCGTGATCCTGCAACCCTACGACATGCGCATGGGCGCGGGCACGTTCCACCCGGCGACGACGCTGCGCGCGCTGGGGCCGGACGCGTGGAACGCCGCCTTCGTCCAGCCGTGCCGCCGTCCCACCGACGGCCGCTACGGCGAGAACCCCAATCGTCTCCAGCATTACTACCAGTATCAGGTGATCCTGAAGCCGTCGCCGCCCGACCTCCAGGAACTCTACCTCGGCAGCCTCGCCGCGATCGGCATCGACTTCTCGCGCCACGACATCCGCTTCGTCGAGGACGATTGGGAATCGCCGACGCTGGGCGCGTGGGGGCTGGGCTGGGAAGTATGGTGCGACGGGATGGAGGTGACGCAATTCACCTATTTCCAGCAGATGGGCGGGTTCGACTGCAAGCCGGTGGCGGGCGAGCTGACCTACGGGCTGGAGCGGCTGGCGACGTACATCCAGAACGTCGACAGCGTGTACGACCTCGCCTTCAACGACACGGGCGTCAGCTACGGCGACGTCTTCCTCGAGAACGAGCGCGAGATGTCGGCATGGAATTTCGAGGTGGCGGACACCGACGCGCTGTTTGACCTGTTCCGCAAGGCCGCGGCGGAGTGCGAGAACAGCCTTTCCGCGAAGCTGCCGATCGCCGCCTACGAGCAGGCGATCGAGGCGAGCCACGTCTTCAACCTGCTGAACGCCCGCGGCGTCATCTCCGTCGCCGAGCGGCAGGCGTACATCGGCCGCGTCCGCGACCTCGCCAAGGCGAGCTGCGCGGCGTGGATGGAGAAGCACGGATGGGCGGCGTGACGCCTTCCCGTTCCCCCGCGCAGGCCGGGGCCCAGGCCCTCTCCGGCAACGCGCCCTCTTCGTTCGCGCGAAGCCGCGAAGACGCGAAGAAGGTGCGTTCACGCGGAGGCGCGGAGGCGCGGTGCTGGTTCGCGCGTGGCCATCACGCGCATCGCATCATCGAAAGGCTGCTGCCGCAGTCACCCTTCTTCTCCGCGTCTCCGCGCCTCCGCGTGAACCGGGCAACCTTCGCGTCTTCGCGGCTTCGCGTGAACTGATGACATGACCGACTTCCTCCTCGAACTCCGCTCCGAAGAGATTCCCGCCCGGATGCAGGCCAAGGCGCGGGAGGATCTCGCGCGCTTGTTCTCCGCCGAGCTGGCCAAGGCGGGCCTCGCTGCGGCGGAGACCGTCACCTACGCCACCCCGCGCCGCCTCGCGCTGATCCTGCGCGGCCTGCCGGATGCGACCGGGGCGGTAGCTGAGGAGGTGAAGGGGCCGAAGGCGAGCGCCCCGCCGCAGGCACTGGAAGGCTTTCTGCGCAAGACCGGCCTCTCGCGCGAGCAACTGGTCGAGCGCGACGGCGTGCTCTTCGCCGTCAGCGAGAAGCCGGGGCGCGACACCGCGGGCGTGCTGGCGGAAGCGATCCCCGCCGTAATCCGCGCCTTTCCCTGGCCCAAGTCGATGCGCTGGGGCGACGCCTCGCGCTCGACCGAGGCGCTGCGCTGGGTCCGCCCGCTGCAAGGGATCGTGGCGCTGTTCGGCGACGCGATCGTGCCGGTGACGATTGCCGGCGTCGAGAGCGGCGCGGCGACGGTCGGCCACCGCTTCCACCACCCGGGCGCGATCACGATCGGCTCGGCCGCGGATTATGTCGAGAAGCTGCGCGCCTGCCACGTCGTCGTCGACCAGGCCGAGCGCGAATCGATCATTGCGCTGGGTGCGACCATGGCCGCGGCGAAGGCCGGCTTGGATCTGGTGCGCGACGAGGGGCTGCTGGCGGAGAACGCCGGTCTGACCGAGTGGCCGATGCCGCTGCTCGGCCGCTTCGACCCCGCCTATCTCGACGTGCCGCCCGAGGTGATCCAGCTGACCGCGCGGCTCAACCAGAAGTATTTCGTCTGCGTCGACGGCGCGGAAGTAGGTGCTTTGGATGCCTCCCAGGCATCCAAAGCACCTACTCTGGCGAACGCCTTCGTTTGCACCGCCAACATCGACGCGGCGGACGGCGGCGGGAAGATCGTGGAGGGCAACCGCAAGGTGCTGGCCGCGCGCCTGTCCGATGCGCGCTTCTTCTACCAGACCGACCTGAAGGTGCCGCTGGAGGAACAGGCGGCGAAGCTCTCGAAGATCGTCTTCCACGAGAAGCTGGGGACGGTCGCGGACAAGGTGGAGCGGGTGGCGTCGCTGGCGCGGTGGCTGGTGGAGGAGGGGATTGTCGTATCCTGTCCGAGCTCGCTCGGGGAGGATCTCGCCGCCCTCGCGACACGCGCCGCGCGTCTCTGCAAGGCGGACCTGGTCACCGGCATGGTCGGCGAGTTTCCCGAGCTGCAAGGCGTCATGGGCGGCTATTACGCCGCCGCGCAGGGCGAGGACCCCCGCGTCGCGGCCGCCATCCGCGACCATTACAAGCCGGTCGGGCAAGGCGACGACGTACCCACCGCTCCGGTGACCGTGGCGGTGGCACTGGCGGACAAGCTGGACAGCATCACGCGCTTCTTCGCCGCCGACATGAAGCCGAGCGGGTCCAAGGACCCGTTCGCGCTGCGGCGGTCGGCGCTGGGCGTGCTCGCGCTGATCCTCGACAACGGCTTGCGCTTCCCGCTTCTGACCGCGGTGGCGCCGGACGTGCTGACCTTCTTCGCCGACCGCCTGAAGGTGCAGCAGCGTGAGGCGGGCGTCCGCCACGACCTGATCGACGCAATCTTCGCGCTGGGTGGTGAAGACGACCTCGTCCGCCTGCTCGCGCGCGTCCATGCGCTCCAGGCGTTCGTCACGACGGACGACGGCACGAATCTACTCGCCGGATACAAGCGCGCGGCGAACATCCTGAAGAAGGAGGGCGGGGTGCCCGACGGGGCGGCCGCCAATCCCGCGCCCGAGCCCGCCGAGGCCGCGCTCGTCGCCGCGCTGGACACCGCCGAGCCTGCCGCCGCGGACGCGGTCGCGCGCGAGGACTTCGCCGCCGCCATGGCCGCACTGGCGTCGCTGCGCGCACCGATCGACGCCTTCTTCGACGCGGTCACCGTCAACGACGCCGACCCGGTCAAGCGCGCGGCACGGCTGGTTCTGCTCGATCGCGTCCGCACCGCCGTCCACGGCGTCGCCGACTTCTCGAAGATCGAGGGGTAGCGCTACCGAAAGAACAATCGCTTGCAATCGCGCCCTTGCGCGTGTGTTGCGGTGCACAACATACGAATGCGAGGAGACGTGGACATGGCGACGGCGGCACGGGGTGCGGCGGCACCGGGGGCGGACACGCGCTACGTCTATCGCTTCGGCGGCGGCGTCTCCGATGGCGGGGGCGGGGACAAGAACCTGCTTGGCGGCAAGGGCGCGAACCTCGCCGAGATGGCGTCGATCGACCTGCCCGTCCCGCCGGGCTTCACCATCTCCACCGAGATGTGCGCCCGCTATTACGAGGAGGGCGAGCGCTTTCCCGACAGCCTGCGCGCCGAGGTGGCCGGGGGAATCGCGCATATCGAGCAGGTGACGGGCAAGCGCTTCGGCGACGCCGCAGACCCGCTGCTCGTCTCCGTCCGTTCGGGCGCGCGCGTCTCGATGCCCGGCATGATGGACACCGTCCTCAACCTGGGCCTCAATGACGCCACGGTGGAGGGGCTCGCGACCGCCAGCGAGGACGCGCGCTTCGCCTGGGACAGCTATCGCCGCTTCATCCAGATGTACGCCGACGTCGTGCTGGAACTGGACCACGGCGCGTTCGAGGAAGCGCTGGAGATCGCCAAGGAGGACAAGGGCTTCACGCTCGACACGGAATTGTCGGCGGACGACCTGAAGGCGCTGGTCGCCGAGTACAAGGGCCTGGTCGAGAAGGAATGGGGCAAGCCGTTCCCGCAGGACGTGCACGACCAATTGTGGGGCGCGGTGGGCGCGGTGTTCGGCAGCTGGCAGTCCGAGCGCGCCAAGGTCTATCGCCGGCTGAACGACATTCCGGGCGACTGGGGCACCGCGGTCAACGTGCAGGCGATGGTCTTCGGCAACATGGGCGACACCTCGGCCACCGGCGTCGCCTTCACGCGCGACCCGTCGAAGGGCGACCGCGCCTATTACGGCGAGTTCCTCATCAACGCGCAGGGCGAGGACGTGGTCGCCGGCATCCGCACGCCGCAATATCTGACCCGGGCGGCGCGCGAGGCGGCGGGGGCGAAGCCGCAGTCGATGGAGGAGGCGATGCCCGAGGTCTACGCGGAGCTGGCCGCCGTGTTCGACCGGCTGGAAACGCATTACCGCGACATGCAGGACATCGAATTCACCGTCGAGCGCGGCAAGCTGTGGATGCTCCAGACCCGCTCGGGCAAGCGCACCGCGAAGGCGGCGCTGAAGATCGCGGTGGACATGGCGGAGGAGGGGCTGGTCACGCGCGAGGAGGCGATCCTGCGCGTCGATCCCGCGATGCTCGACCAGCTGCTTCACCCGACGCTCGACCCCAAGGCGGCGCGCGACGTGCTGACCAAGGGACTGCCCGCCAGCCCCGGGGCGGCGAGCGGTGCGGCGGTGTTCGACGCCGACACGGCGGAGCGCTGGGCCGCTGACGGCAAGGCGGTGATCCTCGTCCGGACGGAGACCTCGCCCGAGGACATCCACGGGATGCACGCGGCCAAGGGCATCCTGACCGCGCGCGGCGGCATGACCAGCCACGCCGCGGTCGTGGCGCGCGGCATGGGTCGGCCGTGCGTTTCGGGCGCGGGCGCGCTGTCGATCAGCGCGAAGGACAAGGTGCTGCGCGTCGCGGGCCGCGAGGTGCGCGAGGGCGACACGCTGACCATCGACGGCGCCACCGGCGAGGTGATGGCGGGCGAGGTCGCGACGATCCAGCCAGAGCTGGCGGGCGACTTCGGCACGCTGATGGAATGGGCCGACGAGGGTCGCCGCCTGAAGGTGCGCGCCAATGCGGAGACCCCGGCCGACTGCCGCACCGCGCGCGATTTCGGTGCCGAGGGCGTAGGCCTGTGCCGCACCGAGCATATGTTCTTCGACGCCGCCCGGATCACCGCGGTGCGACAGATGATCCTGGCGGAAGACGAGAAGGGGCGCCGCGCCGCGCTCGACAAGCTGCTGCCCGAGCAGCGCGGCGACTTCGTCTCGATCCTGGAGGTCATGGCGGGCCTGCCCGTCACCATCCGCCTGCTCGACCCGCCGCTGCACGAATTCCTGCCGCACGAGGAGGCGGAGTTCGCCGAGGTGGCCGAGGCGGCGGGCATCGCCGTCGACCAGCTGAAGCGCCGCGCCGCCGAGCTGCACGAGTTCAATCCCATGCTGGGCCATCGCGGCTGCCGGCTGGGCGTGACCTATCCCGAGATCTACGAGATGCAGGCGCGCGCGATCTTCGAGGCGGCGATCGACGTGGCGGAGAAGAGCGGGGACGCGCCGATCCCCGAGGTGATGATCCCGCTGGTCGCGACGCGTCGCGAGCTGGAGCTGATGAAGGCGGTGGTCGATCAGGCGGCGAAGGACGTGTTCGCCGAGCGCGGGCGGACAATCGACTATCTGGTCGGCACGATGATCGAGCTGCCCCGCGCAGCCCTGCGCGCCGGCGAGATCGCGCAGGCGGGCGAGTTCTTCTCCTTCGGCACCAACGACCTGACGCAGACGACGCTGGGCGTCAGCCGCGACGATGCCAGCCGGTTCCTGGGGGCCTATGTCGACAAGGGCATCTACGCCAAGGACCCGTTCGTGTCGCTCGACGTGGAGGGCGTGGGCGAGCTGGTGGAGATCGCCGCCGAGCGCGGCCGCGCTACCCGGCCCGACATCAAGCTCGGCATTTGCGGCGAGCATGGCGGCGACCCGGCGTCGATCGCCTTCTGCGAGCAGGTGGGCCTGGACTATGTGTCGGCCAGCCCGTTCCGCGTCCCGATCGCGCGGTTGGCGGCGGCGCAGGCGGCGCTGCGGGCGCGATAATCCCTACTGTCGCTCGTGCCGAGTGAAGTCGAAGCGCGGCGCTTGTTGCGGGTGGCCTTCGACTTCGCTCAGGCCGAACGGGGCAGAGCCGACCCCGCGTCTCGAACAGCGATGCTGACCATCCGTTCGTGCTGAGCGAAGTCGAAGCACAGCCGCCCATCCTCGTGTCCCCACACGCAGGGGGCGGCGCACCTGCGATGCGTTCAGATCCGCCGGTCCTCGTCGCGGTACGGCCGTTCGCCCTCACGCAACGGGCGATCGTCCCCGGGTAACGGGCGCTCGTCGCGATAGGCCGGCTCCGCCGCGGGGCGCGCGGTCATGTTCGCGCTGACCGGCGCGGCCTTCGCCAGCCGGGCGTTGTCGCGCTCCAGCTCGGTCACGCGCTTCGTCGTGTCGGCGTGCGCGTCCCGCTCGGTCAGGTAGCGGCGTTTCCACCGGGCGCCGCCGGGATGGCTCGCCAGCCCGAACAGCCAGCCCGCGACCAGGGCCACGGCCAGCGCGACCCATTGCGTGGTCGTCGTGAACAGCATCGTCGTCCCTCCTGTTACGCAGGAAGAACGACAGCCGCGGGCCGGTGTTCCTACGAACCCGGCCCCCCGCCGGAGAAGGCGTCGCTGATCGAGCAGGCGGCCGGGCCGAGGATGACGACGAACAGCACCGGCAGGATGAACAGGATCAGCGGCACCGTCATGATCGCGGGCAGCCGCGCCGCCTTCTCCTCCGCGCGCATCATGCGCTCGTTGCGGAACTCGGCGGAGAGGACGCGCAGCGCGCTGGCGAGCGGGGTGCCGTATTTCTCCGTCTGGATCATCGTCGTCACCACGCCCTTCACCGCATCCAGCGCGACGCGGTGCGCCAGGTTCTCGAACGCCTGCCGCCGGTCGGTCAGGAAGCCCAGCTCGATCGCGGTGAGCGCGCATTCCTCGCCCAGCTCGGGATAGGCCTTGCCCAGCTCCTTGGCCACGCGGTGGAAGGCGGCGTCGACGGTCAGCCCCGCCTCGGCGCAGATGACGAGCAGGTCGAGCGCGTCGGGCAGCCCCTTCTGGATCGCCTGCGACCGCTTGGTGATCTTGTTCTTCAGGTAGATGTCGGGCGCCTTGTACGACATGATGAAGGTGACGGCGACGAGGCCGTACTTCTTCAGCGGTCCCCAGGTCGGGAAGGCGTCCAGCCCGTAGACGTAGAGCAGCATGAACCCGCCGATCACGATCGGCAGCGCCATCCGGCCGAAGATGACGGCGACGGCCCATTCCTTCTTGCGGATGCCGGCCTGGAGCAGCTTCTGCTGCGCCACCTTCACCTGCTCGTCCTGCAGCACCTTCAGCGACGACAGGATGCCGCGCAGCCGGTCCGCCGTCTCGTTCTTCTGCACCAGCTTCGCGCGGCGCTTGCTGGTGGAGGCGGTGATGCCCGCCTTCAGCTGCTCGCGCCGGTCGTTCAGCGCCTTCACGCGCTTCGTCATCGGATCGCGGACGCTGAGCGCCAGGTACATCGCGAACATTACCGCCGCCGCCGCGCAGGCGGAGAGGAGAGTGGCGACGTAGTAGACGTCGACGCCGAGGATCTTGGGGCTGGCCGGTTCCATCGGATCAGATCTCGAAATTGACCATCTTGGCCATGATGAAGGCGCCGATCGACATCCACACCAGACCGCCCATGCCCGCGACCATCAGCCGCTGGTCGATGAAGAAGTTCTGCATATAGGCGCCGTTGATGAAGAAGATCAGCGTGAACACGATGAACGGCAGCGAGCCGACAATATAGGCCGACGCCTTCGATTCGGAGGACATAGCGCGGATCTTCAGCCGCATCTGCATCCGCTGGCGCAGCACGGTGGCCAGGTTCTGCAGCGTTTCCGCCAGATTGCCGCCGGTCTCGCGCTGGATCGCGATGGTGATGACGAAGAACTGGAATTCGGGCGTGCCCAGCCGGTCCGCGGTCTCCTGCAACGCCGCGTCCATGGTGCGGCCGATCTTCATCTTGTCGCTGACCGCGCGGAACTCCTCGCCGACGGGGCCGTCCACCTCGGCGCCGACCACGCCCATCGTCTCCGAGATCGGCAGACCCGAGCGCAGGCCGCGCACCAGCAGCTCGATCGCGTCGGGGAATTTGGCGTTGAACTTCGCGATGCGCTTCTTGATGACCTTGCCGACCACCAGGTGCGGCAGCCCGGCGCCGACGAACAGGCCGACGAACAGCGCCAGCAGGAACGGCAGCCCTTTCAGCAGCAGCAGCAGCGCGACGCCGACCGTCAGGCCCAGCGTGGCGACGCCGTACTTGCCGACGGTCCAGTCCTTGCCCGTCATGTTCAACCGCTTCTCCAGCTGCGCCGGATTGGGCAGCAGCCGGGTGAACGCCTCGTCGGCCTTGGTCGCGCTCTTGCCGGTGATGCGGCGCATCTGCGCCTCCATCGCGTTGGCGGGGGAGGCGGAATGCCGCTCGCGCAGCGCACCCAGCCGACGCGTGCCCGCCTTCTCGGCATTGGGTCCGGCGAAGGCGAACACGATCAGGCCCAGCGTCATGAGGGCGCCGGTCGCGAGCAGGATCAGCGGCAGGATCGGCATGGATCAGCCCTTCTTCGTACCCTTGCCGCCGTCCTTCTTGGCGACGAGGCCCTTCAGGTCGGTGAACTTGGCGAGCAGCGAGGGGCCGCCCTTGCGCGCGGTCTCGCTCGTGCCGTCGTCCTCGCCCGCGGTCAGCAGCTGACGCACCAGGGAGTGGAGCGGCGCGACGGTCTTGCCGGTCTTGCCCGCCTCCGCGATCGGCTTGCCCAGCTTGGCCGCCTGCGCCGCCAGCTTCTGGTCGAACGCGATGGTCACGTCGATCTTGCGCTCGATCGACCCTTCGAAGTCCTTGCGCGCGATCTCCGGCTGCGCGCCGGCATGCGCCTTGTTCACCAGCACCGTCACCTGCACCTGCGGCGCGCTGGTGCGCAGCCAGGAAAGGAGGCGGATCGTGTCGCGCGCCGCCGCCAGCGTCAGCTCTGTGACGAGCACCGCGGCGTCGACGTCGGACAGCAGGTGCGGGTGCTGCACCAGCATGTGGCGCGGCATGTCGATGACGGTGCACTCGAAGGCGCCGCGCATCTCCTCCTGCAACTGGTAGAAGGCGGCGCCGTCCGTGACGATCGGCGAGGAGATCGGCGCTTCCGCGGACAGCACGGCCAGCTTGTCGCTCGCCTTCACCATCGCGCGCTCGAGGAACAGGCCATCGATCCGGCTCGGGTTCTCGATCGCGTCGGTCAGCCCGCGGCCCGGCTCCAGGTCCAGCGCTAGCGCGCCGGTGCCGAAATGGACGTCGAGGTCGAGCAGCGCGGTGGAGCGGCCCTCCCGGTCGCTCATCAGCCACGCGAGCGAGGTCGCGATCGTCGATGCTCCCGCGCCGCCGCGCACGCCGATCACCGCGGTCGCGCAATGCGGCCGGTCGCCGCTGGTGTCGGCCAGCTTCGGCGTGCTGAGGATCGCCTGCGCCTGCGCAAAGGCATCGCGCAGCACGTCGGGATTGAAGGGCTTGAGGAGATAGTCCTGGATCCCGCTCGCGATCAGGTCGCGGTACAGGCGCACGTCGTTCACCTGCCCCGCGGCGATCACGATCGTCCCGGGCTCGCACACCTCGGCCAGGCCGTTGATGTCGGTCAGCGGGTCGCCCGATTCGGCCAGGTCGACGAACAGGATGTGCGGCGAGGAGGAGACGGACAGCGTCTGCACCGCGTTGCGCAGCCCGCCCTTGTACACGTTCTCCGGCGACCAGCCCATTTCCGACGCGATCGGCCGGACCGCGTCCGCCGACGCGTCGTCGCAGGTGAAGGCGAGGAACGGCGCGCGCGTGCCCGCGCCGGCTTTCCAGGGTGCGTTCACTGCTTGCCTCCCGCGCTCTCGCCCTTGCCCTTCAGCCAGCCGCCGCCCTCACCGGTCGGCTTGGCCGCCCGCAGCGTGCCGATCGCGCGCGCGGCGGTTTCGTTCTCGTATCCCGGGACGCCGGGCGCGCCGCGCACCAGGTCGGCGGGGTTCGCGATCATCGCGGCCAGGTTGGTGTTGGTCGCGCAGCCATAGTCGGAGCCGGTGTGCGCGTCGAAGTTGGGATCGTTCATGCGGCTGTGGTCGGGGCAGCCGGGCACGCTGGCGCGGGTGCGGCTGACGACGACGCGCACCGTTCCGGGCGCCACCGGCGCCCCGGTGACGGGCGCGGCGTCGGCGACCAGCAGGCCGTAGCGCGCCGCCACCGCCTGCACGTCCTCGTGCGCGGCACGGGCGAGGCCGTTGGGATCGTCGATCGCGACGCTGTCGCCGTAGGAGAGTCGCATCGCGTCCATCCAACCGCCCAGCCGCTGCTGCTCGCCGGGAGCGAGGCCGGCCGGTCCTGCGGCGACGTCGATGGCATAGTCGCTGCGCTGGACCACCGGCTGGTGGACAGATTCGAGCCCGCGGTTGGCGGTGCCGCACGCGGCCAGGGGCAGCAGTGCGAGCAGGAGGGGGAGGGGGCGGGACATGACGGACATGGTCGTCCTCTTCGACAGGATCAGTTGATCGAGAAGCCGGGCGCGGGCGTCGCGGCGCCCTTGCGATCGGCGGGCTTCAGCGCGCGGTGCTCGGCCGGGATGGCCAAGGGCGGCGAGGAGGGCGGCGCGGCCGGGACGGGCGCCACCGCGCCGATCGCCGGCGCCGTCGCGGGTGCGACCTGCATCACCGGCTTGGGCCGGTCGCCGCCGGTCTGTCCGGACTGCAACTGGCCCAGCAGAACGCGCTGAAGGTCGGTCGGCGCCTTGTACCCGTCGGTCGGCAGCGCGATGTCGTTCGCGTTGGTCGGCTTCACCAGATACGGGGTGATGATGATGACCAGCTCGGTCTCGTTGCGCTGGAAGGCGTTCGACTTGAACAGCGCGCCCAGCACGGGAAGGTCGCCGACGCCGGGCGTCTTGTCGAAGAAGTTGTTGTGCACGTTCGACATCAGGCCGGCGATCATGAAGCTCTGTCCGGATCCCAGCTCCACCGTCGTCTCCGCCCGCCGCGTGGTCAGCGCCGGAATGCGCGTGCCACCGAAGGGGACTGCGTTGGAATAGTCGAGCTGCGACACCTCCGGCCGGACGCGCAGCGAGATGCGGCCGTCCGACAGCACGGTGGGCGTATAGGCCAGGCTGACGCCGAACTCCTTGTACTCGACCGTGACCGTGCCCAGCGCCTGGCTGATCGGAATGGGGATCTCGCCGCCCGCCAGGAAGGTGCCGGTCTCGCCCGACAGCGCGGTCAGGTTGGGGTTGGCGAGCGTCGTCACCTGCCCGTTCTGTTCGCCCAGGTCGATCGCGGACAGCACGTCGAGGCCGAGCAGCTTGCCCGCCAGCCCGATCGACGAGCGCGTGCCGGTATCGTCCTTGGTGAAGCTGTACTGGCTGCCCGAATTGGGCAGCACGAACTGGCCGGTGCGCGGATCGAAGGGCAGCGACAGCGTGCCCGCCGGGAAGCCGAAGCGCGACGAGGCGTCGACCAGCGGCAGCTTCGACGTGTCGAAATTGCCGATCGTCCCCGGCGCGCGGCCGGACGCGATGCCGAACTGGAACCCGCCCGTCGTGTCGCGGGTCAGCAGGTTGCTGCCGATGTTCTTCAGGAAGCGGCGGTTCACCTCGGCGAACTTCACCTGCAGGTTCACCTGCAGCGGCGTCGCGGTGCGCAGCCGGTTGACGACGCCGATCTTCAGCTTGGCCGCGTCCGAGTTCAGGTCGACGCCGGGGTTCAGCAGGCTGAGCACCAGCCGCTGCGCCTGCGCGCTGTCCTCGGGCGAGGCGACGGTGCCGTTCAGCACCGCGATCTGCCCCACCTGCGTCACGCGCACGTCCGCTTCCGGCATGGCGGCCTTCAGCATCCGGTCGAGCGAGGTCGAATTCTGCGCGACATGGACCAGCGCGGAATAGACGACCGAGCCCGACGCGTCGGTCGCGAACACGGTGGAGTCGCCGAAATCCTTGCCGAACAGGTGGATCTGTCGCGCGTTGGCGACATAGACGTCGGCCACGTTGGGATTGGACGTCCACACGTCCACCACGCTGGCGGGCAGGGTGATGAGCTCGCCCTCGCCCACCGACAGGCGCTTCTCCACCTGCGGACGGGCGACGCCTGCGGGGGGAAGGCCGGCGCGAGCCGGGCGTCCGGCGGCGCGCTTCGCCGGGGCGGCGGCAGTGGCGACCGGCGCCAGGCCGATGCCGGCCATCGCCGCCAGCGCCGCACCGCGCGAGAGGATGGAGTTCAGGCGCATCTCAGTTCTTCCCTTCCTGGGAAATGTCGGTGACGGTGTTGCCGCGCACGACGCGGACCGTCGGTCCCTTCTTCACCGCCGGGGTGCCCATCGCCGGGCCGGCCGCCGCCACCGGGGCGCTCGCGCCCTGCACCTCCGCCGGAACGGTGCGGCGCTGGAAGCGCGACACGTCGGCACCGACGACATAGGTGGCGTTGCCCGCCTGGGGCGTGCTGGCGAGGCGGGCGAGCATCGCCTTCTCCGCCTTCGGATCCTTGCCGTCGCCGACGCTGACCGCGCCCGAGGCGATGGCCTGCTCCAGCTCGCCGGCATTGTCGGCGATGGAGCGCAGCGACAGCGACAGGTTGCCGATCGTCTGCGCGACCGCGATCTGCTCGGCGATCTTGGGCGTCGCCTCGACCGTGACGGTGGAGAAGGTGCTGACGACGGTGTTGCCGTTCGAGTCCTTCTCGTCGCTGGTGCGCTGGTCGGTGGCGAGCACGCGCAGGTTTCGCACCACCGTCTCGCTGGTCTTCAGCGGGGGGCCGTCGCCGCCGCCGGTCACCGACTGCGTGAGGATGAGGTCGATATGGTCGCCCGGGAACACGAAGCCAGCGACGGAGGTCTGCGCCGACACGGGCACCGTCACCGCGCGCATGCCCGCGCCCAGCGCCGCGGCCAGGAAGCCGCGGTCGCCCGGCTTCACCAGCGCGCCCTGCGTCACCGGCTGGCCGGCGGTGATGGCGTTGCGCACCACCGTGCCGATCAGCTTCGACAGGTCGGTGCCTTCCTTCTTGAAATAGGCGTTCTCGACCATCTCCTTGGGCCACGGCTGGAACTTCAGCGCGGCGGCGTCGAGGATGGTGCCGACGGGCAGCGCGCGCGTGGCGACCAGCACCTCGGGCCCGTCGACGACGGGGGCGGGCGCGACGACCGCCGCGGCCTCGGGTGCGGCGGCGCCGGCGACCAGCGACCGCGCGACGAACGCGGTGACCGCAGCGACGAACAGCGCGCCGACGAGCAGGATGACCTTACGAGTGTCCATTGTGCCCCTTGCCTCGGGAAAGGCCGAATTTGACGGCGTTCATCATTACAGGAACTGGTTAAGAAGCGGTTCGCGCAGGCAAAGCAGGCCCGCGACCGCGATCGCGACGCCGTACGGCACCTCGATCGCGCGCCGGTCCCCGCCGCCCTTCACGCGATGCTCGATCAGGAAGACGGCGGTCAGCACGCCGCCGACGATCGCCATCACCATCAGCATGGAGATGAGGTTCGCGGGCGTCAGCCACAGCGCCAGCGCGCCGATCAGCTTCACGTCGCCGCCCCCCATCTGGCCCAGCGCGAAGGCGCCGACGAAGAAGGCGAAGGCGAGCGCGGCGACGCTCAGCTGGATCGCCATGCCGGGCCACGGATCCAGCCCGATCGCGACCCACCACAGCGGCGCCAGCAGCGCGATGGCCGCGTTCTTGGCGTTGGCGATCTCGCGCGTGCGGGCGTCCTCTATTCCGGCGGACAGCAGCAATGCGCCCATCACGGCGGGAAGCAGCCAGGCGAGAATGTTCCACGTCATCCCGCCACGGGTAGACGAGCCGCGTTAGGAAACCGTAACCTTAGCGGGCCGATGACCAACCCGCTCCCCGACCCCCGGCGATCCTACCCCGCCGACGCGACGATCGATGTGTGGCGCGCTGCCGACGGCTGGGCGCTGCGGCGGTTCGACCGGCCCGCGGCGAGCCCGCGCGGGGCGATCCTGTTTCTCGGCGGACGCGCCGACGTGTTCGAGAAGTATCTCGAGGCGCTCGATCACTGGCATCGCGCCGGCTGGTCGGTCACCTCGTTCGACTGGCGCGGGCAGGGCGGGTCGGGACGGCTGTCCCCCGATCCGCGGGTCGGCCACGTCGCCGATTTCAGGCCGCTGCTGGACGATCTCGCCGCCTTCCACGACGCGTGGGCCGCCGCGCACCCCGGTCCGCGGGTGGTGATCGGCCATTCCATGGGCGGTTTCCTGACGCTGCGCGCGCTGGTCGAGCGGCGGATTGCGCCGGATGCGGCGGTGCTGGTCGCCCCGATGCTCGGTCTGCGCTCGCCGATCGGCGCGGGGCTGGGCGAGCGGCTGGCCAGGTTCCTGCGCGACCGCGGCGATCCCGCGCGCGCGGCGTGGCGCGAGCGGGCGGACGCTGGCGCCCGCGCGCGCCGTCAGCGCCGCCTGACGGCCGATCTCACCCGCTTCGACGACGAGGATTGGTGGTATGCGCGCGATCCCGCGATCCGGCTTGGCCCGCCCAGCTGGGCCTGGCTCGCCCACGCCTTCTCCGCCACCGCCGCGCTCCGCGGCGATCCGCGGCTGGCGACCGTGGAGACCCCGGTGTTGATGCTGGTGGCCGATCGCGACCGACTGGTCGATCCGCGCGCGGCGGCGCTGGTCGCGGCGCGGCTGCCGGCGGCACGACTGGTGCGGTTCGGCGCCGACTGCGCGCACGAGATCCTGCGCGAGGCCGACCCCGTCCGCAGCCGCGCACTCGGCGCGATCGACGCCTTCCTCGTCGGGGCGGCGGGGTGAGCGCGGCGGCGTTCGACATCGCCATCGTCGGCGCGGGCATCGCGGGAGCGACGCTGGCCGCGGCGATCGGCACGCGCGCGCGCGTTCTGCTGCTGGAGGCCGAATCGCAGCCCGGCTACCATGCCACCGGCCGCTCCGCCGCCTTCTGGTCGGAGACGTACGGCGGCCCCGCGATCCAGCCGCTGACGACGTTGTCGGGCGAGGCGCTGGCGGCCGGCGGCTTCCTGCAGCGACTGGGCTCGCTCCACGTCGGCCGCGACGGCGAGGCGGGGCGCGCCGACGCCTTCCTGGCCGAGTTCGCCGGGTCGGGCGTGGCGCTGGAACGGGTCGATCCGCGCGCGCACGTACCCGGCTTGCGCGAGGACTGGCGCGTCGGCGTGCTGGAGCCGAGCTGCGCCTATATCGACGCCGCCGGCTACCATCAGCACGCGCTGGCGGAGGCACGGCGCGCGGGCGCCCGGGTGGTTACCGACGCCGCGCTGGTTTCCGCTGCGCGGGCGAACGGGCGCTGGACGATCGAGACGCGCGCGGGCGGCTTCGCCGCTTCCGTGCTGGTCGATGCAGCCGGCGCCTGGGCGGACGCGGTGGCGGCGGCGGCGGGCGTCGCCCCGCTCGGCATCCGCCCCTATCGCCGCACGATGGTGCAGCTGCGCACCGAACCCGCGCCCGCGGCGGGCGTGCCGATGGTGGCGCACCTGGGCGGCGACTTCTACTTCAAGCCCGAGGCGGGCGGGAGGCTGTGGCTCAGCCCCCACGACGAGCACCCGGTGGAGGCGCACGACGTCCAGGCCGAGGAGCTGGACGTCGCGCTGGCGATCGACCGGCTGGAGCAGGCGGTCGACTGGCGCGTCGCGCGGGTGGAGCGCAGCTGGGCGGGGCTGCGCAGCTTCGCGCCCGATCGGCTGCCGGTCTACGGCATGGACGGGACGGTGCCGGGATTCTTCTGGTTCGCCGGGCAGGGCGGGTTCGGCATCCAGACCGCGCCCGCCGCAGCCGCGCTCGCCGCGGCGCTGCTGCTGGGCGACGCGCCGCCGGCGGGGTTGGATGCGGAGCGCTACCTGCCCCGGCGGTTCGCGCGCTGAGCGCCTTCCCGGCGCGTCGTCATGCCGGGCTCGTCCCGGCATCCACCGCTCCGCTGGATGGACGGCTTGATCGTTCGCGGCCGCGTGGATGCCGGGACCAGCCGGGCATGACGGCGGAATGTGTCCGCCGCCGGCAGAAGCTACCGCCGCCCCGCCGCCACCGCGGCGTCGCTCGCCAGCCGGTCGGCGCGCTCGTTGCCCGGGTGGCCGGCGTGGCCTTTCACCCACTGCCACTCGACGCGGTGGCGCCCGCACGCCGCGACCAGCGCCTGCCACAGCTCCACGTTCTTCACCGGCTTCTTGTCCGCGGTGCGCCAGCCGTTGCGCTGCCAGCCCTTCACCCACTTGGTCAGCCCGTCCATCACGTAGCGGCTGTCGGTGGACAGCGCGACGTGGCACGGCCGCTTCAGCGCGGTCAGCGCCTCGATCGCGGCGGTCAGTTCCATGCGGTTGTTCGTGGTCAGCGCCTCGCCGCCCGACAGCTCGCGCTCCTTGTCGCCCATGCGCAGCAGCACGCCCCAGCCGCCCGGGCCCGGATTGCCCTTGCACGCGCCGTCGGTGAACGCCTCCACCCGCGGCAGCTCGGTCACGCGAACGCCCTTTCGTTCGCCACGTACCAGTCCAGCCGGGCAAGGTAGGCGAGCGGGTCCTTGCGCATCACCAGCGCGTCGGCGGGCGTGTTCAGCCAGTCCCACGCGCGGCTGAGCAGGAAGCGGATGCAGGCGCCGCGCGCCAGTACGGGCAGCGCCGCTCGTTCCGCGGCGGAAAGGCCGAAGCTGCGGTCGTAGCCGTCGAGCAGCGCGGCGCCGACCCCGGCCGACGGGTTCAGCCCGCGCGCATTGAAGGTCCAGGACGTGTGCATCACCGCCACGTCATAGGCGCGGATATCGGTGCAGGCGAAGTAGAAGTCGATGAGGCCGGTCACCTCGTCGCCCAGCATCAACACGTTGTCCGGGAACAGGTCCGCGTGGATCGCGCCGACGGGCAGGTCGCGCGGCCAGTCGCGCTCCACCGCGTCCAGCGCGGCGGCGACGCGGTCGAACAGGCCCGTGCGGATCGCGTCCATGTCGCGGCCGCAGCGCTCCAGCAGCGGGCGCCATTGCGCGATCCCCATCGAATTGGCGCGCGTCGGTTCGAAATCCGCCACTGCCGCGTGCACCCCGCCCAGCGCGCATCCGGCCGCCAGCGCCTGCGCCGGCGTCGGCTGCGACAGCGACACACCGGGAAGGAAGCGGATCAGGCAGGCGGGGCGCCCCTCCAGCTGCTGGATCTCGCGGTCGTCGCGGTCCTTGACCGCCGGCGGCACCGGCAGGCCCTTGCCGGCGAGATGGTCGAGGAGCGCCATGAAGAACGGCAGGTCGCCCGCCGCCACGCGCTTCTCGTACAAGGTCAGGATGAAGCGGTCGCGCGTCGTGTCGACCAGGTAGTTGCTGTTCTCCACGCCCTCGGCGATGCCCTTGGCGGAGACGAGGTCGCCCACGTCGTAGCGCGACAGGAACGCGGCCAGCGCCTCGGCGGAAACTTGTGTGTAGACGGCCAACCGGAGCCCCGTTCGGTTCGAGCGAAGTCGAGAACCGTGGGCATGCTGCCCGACCCGTGTCTCGACTTCGCTCGACACGAACGGTGAAGATGGCCCTAAGCCGCCGCCTCCAGACCGCGCGGCAGCTTGAACGCGATCGTCTCGCGCGTGGTCTCCTCCTCGCGCTCGGTCACGTCGAAGCGCGTCGAGAGCAGGTCCACCAGCTCGCGCACCAGCAGCTCGGGCGCGGAGGCGCCCGCGGTGATGCCCAGCGTACCGACGCCGTCCAGCATCGACCAGTCCAGGTCGGCGGCGCGCTGGATCAGCGCGGCGCGGATGCCCTGCCGCTCGGCCACTTCGACCAGCCGCAGCGAATTGGACGAATTGGGCGCGCCGATCACCAGCATCGCGTCGCACGACGCCGCGATCGCCTTCACCGCCGCCTGGCGGTTCGACGTGGCGTAGCAGATGTCCTCGCCGCGCGGCGCCTCGATCGCGGGGAAGCGGCGCTGCAGCGCGGCGACCACCGCGGCGGTGTCGTCCACCGACAGCGTGGTCTGCGTCAGGAAGGCGAGGTTGTGCGCGTCGGCGGGGACCAGCGCCTCCACGTCGGCCACCGTCTCGACCAGCGTCATCGCGCCGGCGGGCACCTGGCCGAAGGTGCCGATCACCTCGGGATGGCCGGCGTGGCCGATGAAGACGATGTGGCGCCCGGCGGCGACCAGCCGCTCGGCCTGGCGGTGCACCTTGCTGACCAGCGGGCAGGTGGCGTCGAGATAGTCGAGCCCGCGCGCCTGCGCGTCGGCGGGTACCGACTTGGGCACGCCGTGCGCGCTGAAGACGACGGGGGCGTTGTCGGGCACCTCGTCCAGCTCCTCGACGAAGATCGCGCCCTTCGCCTTCAGCGTGTCGACCACGAAGCGGTTGTGGACGATCTCGTGCCGGACGTAGACGGGGGCGCCGTGCTTCTCGATCGCCAGCTCGACGATGCGGATCGCGCGGTCCACCCCGGCGCAGAAGCCGCGCGGCGCGGCGATCAGCAGTTCCAGCGGGCGGCGGTCGTTCGATAGGTCGGCCATGCGCCCGCGCTTACGCCAATGCCGGCTCGCGCGAAAGGCGCTTCCTATTGCCCCCGCCAAAGGCGGTTCCTATGAACGGCCGCGCGCCCGATGGCGCGTGTATGGCTTGCCGTAAGGACACCCCGCCCGTGACGTTCCGCTCCCTCGCCGTGCCGCTCGCCCTCGCCCTCGCTGCGGGAGGATGCGCGAAGACGGGCGACATCGACGTGTCGCAGGGCGTCGGCATCACCGCGGTCCGCTCCGCCTGCCCGATCGTCGGCATTCCCGCGGGGACGGGGGATGTGACGCTGTTCAACGGCACCTCCACGGACTCGCGCGCGATCGACGCGGTCGCAACGATCAGCAACGTGCGCGCGACGTGCAGCGACGCGGGCGACGACGTGGTGACCCGCGTCACCTTCGACGTGCGCGCGCGCCGCACCAGCGCGGACGGCGCGCGAGACCTGTCGCTGCCGTATTTCGTCGCGATCACCCGCGGCGGCAGCCAGGTGGTGGCCAAGCGCGTCGGCCAGGTCGCGCTGCGCTTCGACGCGGGGCAGCCGATCGCGACCGCCAACGGGGAGGCGACCACCGTCGTCGCACGCGCGCAGGCGACACTGCCGCAGGACGTGCGCGACCGCCTGACGCGCCGCCGCAAGGCCGGCGACCAGGACGCCGCGGTCGATCCGCTGGCGACGCCCGAAGTGCGCGCCGCCGTCCTCGCCGCCAGTTTCGAGGCGCTGGTCGGCTTCCAGCTGACGCAGGACCAGCTGAAGTACAACGCCACACGGTGAGAATGGCCTCCCCGTGCCGGGGAGGATATTGACTCGGCTCCCGGTGCCCGCCACAGCGCCGGTGTCGATGCCGGGCGACCGGCAGCGTCGCGCGCGGGAGAGCGCGGGCCGCCTTTCAGGCGGGAACCGCCGCCGAAGGAGCAACCACCCCGGAATCTCTCAGGCACCAGGGACCGCGCGTGTCTCGACGCTCTGGAAAGCGCCCTCGCCATGGTGAGGGCCACCGAAGGGGTAACCTCGCGCGCCGCGGGGGAAAGCTCTCAGGTTCCGTGACAGAGGGGGAACCGGATCGCCGCGCGGGGCTTCTCCGCTCGTCGGTACGCCCCTTCGACGCGGAGACTGCACGATGAGCGACACCGACCTCCAGGCCCGCGGCACCACCCTGTCGGGCGACACCGACGCGGAAGAGGGCGCGCCCCCGCCGGTCCAGACGCTGCCGCTGGACGCCTGGCACCGCGCGCGCGGCGGCCGGATGGTGGAGTTCGCCGGCTATCACATGCCCGTCCAGTACGAGGGCATCATGGCCGAGCATCTGTGGACGCGCGAGAGCGCCGGCCTGTTCGACGTCAGCCACATGGGCCAGCTGACCTTCACCGGCGAGAACGTCGTCGCGACGCTGGAGGCGCTGCTGCCCGCGGACATCGCCGGGCTGCCGATGAACAAGGCGCGCTACTCGCTGCTGCTGACGGAGCAGGGCGGCATCCTCGACGACCTGATGCTGACGCGGCAGGACCACGCCCGGATCTACATGGTCGTCAACGGCGCGACCAAATATGACGACATCGCGCACATGATCGAGCATCTGCCCGACGACGTGACGCTGAACCTGATGGAGGATCACGCGCTGCTGGCGGTGCAGGGGCCCGAGGCGGTGGCGGCGCTCGCCCGCGTGGTGCCCGGCGTCGACGCGCTGGTGTTCATGCAGGCGGCGGCGTTCGCGTGGCAGGGCCATGACCTGTGGATCAGCCGCTCGGGCTATACCGGCGAGGACGGCTGCGAGATTTCGGTGCCGGCCGAGGCGGTGGAGGCGCTGGCGGACGCGCTGCTGGCGCAGCCGGAGGTGAAACCGATCGGTCTCGGCGCCCGCGACTCGCTGCGGCTGGAGGCGGGACTGCCGCTCTACGGCCACGACCTTGATGAGGAGACGACGCCGGTGATGGCCGACCTCGGCTTCGCGCTGTCGAAGCGGCGGCGCGAGGCGGGCGACTTCCCCGGCGCCGCGCGGATCGCGGCGGAGCGCGAGGGCGGCGCGGTGCTGAAGCGCGTCGGCCTGCTGGTCGAGGGGCGCCAGCCGGTGCGCGAGGGCGCGACCGTGGTGGACGCCGACGGCTCTACCGTCGGCCGCGTCACCTCCGGCGGCTTCGCGCCCAGCGTCGGCGCGCCGATCGCCATGGCCTATGTCCCCGCCGCGCTCGCCGCACCGGGCACGACCATCCAACTCGCGCAGCGCGGCAAGGTCCACCAGGCGACCGTCGCCGCGATGCCGTTCGTTCCCCACCGCTACTTCCGAGGAGTGAAGTGATGAGCCGCTATTTCACCGAGGATCACGAGTGGATCGACGTCGACGGCGACACCGGGACCGTCGGCATCAGCGACTATGCGCAGGGCCAGCTCGGCGACATCGTGTTCGTCGAGGTGCCCGACGAGGGGCGCCAGCTGACGAAGGGCGACGAGGCCGCGGTGGTCGAGAGCGTGAAGGCGGCCAGCGACGTCTACTCGCCCGTGTCGGGCAACGTGGTGGAGGGCAATGCCGCGCTCGCCGACGATCCGAGCCTCGTCAACAGCGATCCGGAAGGCGAGGGCTGGTTCTTCCGCATCCAGCTGTCCGACCCGTCGGAGCTGGAGGAGTTGATGGACGAGGCCGCCTACGAGGCGTTCGTCGCGAAGCTGTGATCTCCTTCGTCATGCCGGGCTCGTCCCGGCATCCAGAGCCGCGAGAACCGCGCTGCGTGGCTCTGGACCCCGGCACGAGGCCGGGGTGACGGGGCGTTCGTGATTGCGGGTCGGAGAATAGAGTTGCGCTACCTACCGCTCACCCCCGCCGACCGCACGGAAATGCTGTCCGTGATCGGCGCGCCGTCCATCGACGCGCTGTTCGCCGACGTGCCGAAGGAGGCGCGGCTCGACGGGCCGATCCGCGGCCTGCCGCTGCACGCCAGCGAGCTGGCGGTGGAACGCCACATGACCGCGCTGGGGCGCAAGAACACCGTCGCGGGGGAAGTGCCTTTCTTCCTGGGCGCGGGCGCCTATCGCCATCACGTGCCCGCCAGCGTCGATCACCTGATCCAGCGCGGCGAGTTCCTGACCGCCTACACGCCCTACCAGCCGGAGATCGCGCAGGGCACGCTGCAGATGCTCTTCGAATTCCAGACGCAGGTCGCGCGGATGCTGGGCACCGACGTCGCCAATGCGTCGATGTACGACGGCTCGACCGCGTGCTGGGAAGCGATCGGCATGGCGCGCCGAATCACCAAGCGGGCAAAGGCGATCCTGAGCGGCGGGCTGCATCCGCACTACGTCTCCGTCGCGAAGACGATGGCCAAATACACCGGCGACGCGCTGGACGTGGCGCTGCCGGAACTGTCGGCGGAGACCGATATCGACGCGCTGATCGCGAAGATCGACGCCGACACGTCCTGCGTCGTCGTGCAATATCCCGACATCCTCGGCCGCATCGCCGACCTGACGCCGCTCGCCGACGCCTGCCACGCCAACAAGGCGCTGCTGATCGCCGTCGTCACCGAGCCGGTGGCGATGGGCGCGATCCGCGCGCCGGGCGAGATGGACGCCGACATCGTCGTCGGCGAGGGCCAGTCGATCGGCGTGGGCCTCCAGTTCGGCGGGCCGTACGTCGGCCTGTTCGGCTGCAAGGAAAAGTACGTCCGCCAGATGCCCGGCCGCCTGTGCGGCGAGACGGTGGACGCGGACGGGCGGCGCGGTTTCGTGCTGACGCTGTCCACGCGCGAGCAGCATATCCGGCGCGAGAAGGCGACGTCGAACATCTGCACCAACTCGGGGCTTTGCGCGCTCGCCTTCTCCGTGCACATGACGCTGCTGGGCGAGGCGGGGTTGCGGCGGCTGGCGGGGCTGAACCATGCCGGCGCCTGCCGCGCGGCGGCGCGGCTGGCGAAGGTGCCGGGCGTGCGCGTCGTCAACCATACTTTCTTCAACGAATTCACCGTCGATCTCGGCCGCGAGGCGCGCCCGATCGTGCGCCGGCTGGCCGACGAGGGCGTGCTGGCCGGCGTGTCGCTCGGCCGACTCTACCCCGGCGTCGCCGCGCTGGAGAACGGGCTGGTCGTTGCGGTGACGGAAACGGTGACGGACGAGGACATCGAGGCGCTCGCCACCGCGCTGGAGGGCGCGCTGGAAGGCGCGCTGGCCGCCTAGGGAAACACCGCTCGTGCTGAGCTTGTCGAAGCACGTGCCTGGAACATGCCCCCTTCGGCGAAGCTCAGGACAGGCTTCGACAGGCTCAGGGCGAACGGATTTGGAAGGAACGGCTTGATGAGCATCAATCAATCCGGCTGGAAGCCCACCGCGCCGGCCAAGGGCGAGGGCGCTGCCCCCACCTTCACCGGCAACAAGGCGCTCATGCTCGAAGAGCCGCTGATCTTCGAGATCGGCTCGACGAAGACGACGGGCGTCGACTTCGCCGAGGGCGACGTCGCGCACGATCGGCTCGGCGACCTGACGCGCAAGGCGCCGATCGGCCTTCCCGGCCTCAGCGAGCAGGAGACGGTGCGCCACTATACCCGGCTCAGCCGGCAGAATTACGCCATCGATCTCGGCCTCTTCCCGCTCGGCAGTTGCACGATGAAGCACAACCCGCGGCTGAACGAGAAGATGGCACGGCTGCCCGGCTTCGCCGACGTCCATCCGCTCCAGCCCGTCGACACGGTGCAGGGCGCGCTGGAGGTCATCAACCAGCTCGCGTTCTGGTTGATCGACCTGACCGGGATGCACGGTGTTGCCATGTCGCCCAAGGCGGGCGCGCACGGCGAACTCTGCGGCATCCTGTGCATCAAGGCGGCGCTGGAGAAGCGCGGCGAGGGGCATCGCAAGGTCGTGCTGGTGCCGGAGAGCGCACACGGCACCAATCCCGCCACCGCCGCCTTCGCCGGCTTCACCGTGGAGGATATCCCCGCCACGCCGGACGGCCGGGTCGACCTCGACGCGCTGACGGCGCGTCTGGGGCCGGACGTCGCCGCGGTGATGATCACCAATCCGAACACCTGCGGCCTATTCGAGCGCGACCTGAAGGCGATCAGCGACGCCGTTCACGCCGCCGGCGGCTACGTCTATTGCGACGGCGCGAACTTCAACGCGATCGTCGGCCGCGTCCGCCCCGGCGACCTTGGCGTGGACGCGATGCACATCAACCTGCACAAGACCTTCTCGACGCCGCACGGCGGCGGCGGGCCGGGATCGGGCCCGGTGGTGCTGTCGGAGGCGCTGTCGCCGTTCGGCCCGTTGCCCTTCACCGAGCGGCACGGCGATGGCTATATCACGCTGGTCGAGGAGGAGACGGTCGAGGACCGGCATCCCGACAGCTTCGGCCGCATGACCGCCTTCCACGGGCAGATGGGCATGTTCACCCGCGCGCTGACGTACATCCTCAGCCACGGCGCGGACGGGCTGCGCCAGGTGGCGGAGGATGCGGTGCTCAACGCCAATTACGTGCTGCGCAGCCTGGAGGACGTGCTCGACGCACCCTTCGCCGCGAGCGGGCCGTGCATGCACGAGGCGATCTTCTCCGATAAGGGCTTCGCCGACGGCTTCTCGACCATCGACGCGGCCAAGGCGCTGATCGACGAGGGGTTCCACCCGATGACGATGTACTTCCCGCTGGTCGTCCACGGCGCGATGCTGGTGGAGCCGACCGAGACCGAGTCGAAGGCGGCGCTCGACCAGTTCATCGGCGCGCTGCGCTCGGTGGCGGAGCGGGCCAAGGCGGGCGACCCGTCGCTGAAGACCGCGCCGCATTTCGCCCCCCGCTCGCGGCTGGACGAGACGCTGGCGGCGAGGAAGCCCGTGCTGGTGTGGAAGGAGCCGGCGCCGGTGGCCGAGGCGGCGGAGTAAAGGGCGCCGGATATGAAAAGAGGTTGCCGGAACCCCACGCGAGGGTTCCGACAACCTCCTGACATGGTCAGCGGCCGGAGAGCTCCAGCCCGGGAGACCATGCGGGCCGCGTGGGTCCTGTGTGCCGCGACGTTGACTGGAGGAGGATACCTCCCGCCGCGACCCGGCGAACCCTAGCGGCGCGTCCCCCGAACGAACTGAACCGACCCCATTGCTGAACCATGAGACATCGGATCACCTCCTTTCGCTGGTTGATAACGAGCGCGACCTGACCGGCCGCACGCACAAGATGCGCATGGCGCCGCCGCGAAACAAGTCTTGTAAAAATTGCGGCGTTGAATCAGAATCCGCCGCCGCGCCGCTGGCGGGTCAGCCGCGGCAATCCTCCACCACGCGCGCCACTTCGGCCCAGGGCGGCAGCACCAGCGTCGCCGCTCCCACGCGCTCGATCGTGAAGCGCCCGCGGCTGAAGACGATGGCGTCGAGGAGGGGATCACGCGCGGGAAGCGTGACGCTGCCGTCCGCCGCCGCGGGAAGGACGCGCGTCGCCGATGTGGTGCGGATCGTCACCGCGCCGCTGCCCCCCGTCGCGCCCGCCAGCCGGATCGCACCGCCGGTGCAGCGCACGCTCGCCTGCCCCCCGCCGAAGGTGGCACCCGTGCCGCGCGCGTAGCGCCACGTTCCGGGCGTCACCGGCCAGTCCTGCCAGTCGGCCGCCAGCGGCGTCGGCGTGGGGGCAGGCGCGGGGATCGGCGCGGGCGCGGGCGGCGGGGGCGGCGCCACGCGCGGCACGCAGCCGGCGGCGGCAAGCGTCGCAAGGACGAGCAGACGGGAAAAACGCAGCGGCATCCGCCTGCTATGCCGCACCCGCCGCGCCGCCTCAACCGCGCCGGAACCGCAACCCGCCGCGGTCGGTTCACATCCTATCCTGAAGCAAGAGGACCGACGATGGCCGAGACCGAACCGACGTTGCTGCTGGTGCAGGCGAACCTCGCCGGCGCGATGAAGGTGGAGGGGCGCGACGGCGACCACCTCGGCGCCGTCCACGCCTTCATGACGCACAAGGGATCGGGCCGCACCACCCACGCGGTGCTCAGCCTGGGTGGATTCCTGGGCATGGGCAAGAGCTTCTACCCGCTGCCGTTTGAACTGCTGCGCTTCGATCCCGTACGCGACCAATATGTCGTGACGATCGACCGCCGCCTGCTGGAAGGCGGGCCAAGCTGGGCGAACAACGCGCCGGTGTTCGACCAGGCCTATGCCGATCGCGTTGCCAGCTACTACGGCGTGACGCCCGAACCGCTGACCGCCGGCTGAGGAGAGACGAGCATGACACAGAAGAAGCCGAACGCGGTCGAGAGCGCGGTGGATGAACTGTTGACCGACCCCGACGCGCCGCAGAACAGCGACACCGCTACCCCGCCGCAGACCGTCGATGCCGAGCCTGCGCGCGAGGACAAGGACGCACGCTGACACGGCGACCGGGTCGGGGTCAGCGCTCCTCCGGTGCCGCCTCGATCACCCAGCTGTGGTTCTCCAATATCCACGCGGGCACCGGGCGCCCTTGCGCGTCGCGCGAGGGATCGTAGCGGAAACGCTGCTGGATCAGGCGGCAGGTGGTCGCGTCGAGCACGGCGTTGCCGCTCGACCGGTCGACCCGGCATTCGCGTACCCGCCCGTCGGTCCACACGAGGAAGCGGACGGAGACGGTGCCCTCGAAGCCCGCCTCGCCCACTCCCTTCGGATAGTCCGCGTCGGTCAGCCGCCCGCGGCGCCATCTCGGCGGCGTCTCGTCGCCCGGGCCGCCGTCACCGTCGCCCCAGCCGCCCGATCCGGTGCCATCGCCCACGCCTCCAGCGCCCGTCCCCGGCCCCACGGTCGGCGCGGCGCCCTGCGTCGCCTGCGTGCCGGCGAACGGCTTGGGCGCGGCGACGACCGGCGGCGGGGGTAGGGGAACCTCGACGATCGGCGGCGGCGCGACCACCGGCGTTGCCTGACTGCGCAGGTTCGGCGGCGCGGCACGGCCGGACGGGCGCGCGGTGCTCTGCTTCTTCGGCACGACGCGCTCGGGAGGCGGGGGAGGGGGCACGCGGAACAGCGCCAGCGTCTCCCCCACCTTCTCGCGCACCGCCGCGCCGGCGAGTCCGTTCAGCAGCGCCCAGCCGATCGCCGCGGTGACGATCCCGGCGGCGATGCCCGACCCGATGCGTTGCTGGCGCGGCACGGCGTACATGGCGGCCGATGTAGGCACGCCCGGCTGAATGGCGAGTGGCTGCGCGACTATCGAAGAAGCTCGGCTCACGCCGGGGCGCAGGGAAGAGCGCCGACCGCCGCACCGTCTCGCGTCGGCGACACGCAGGCGCCGCGCCGCCGCGTCAAACGGCCGACCTGCGAAGCGGCCCCTAGCGCCGCCCGCCGAACTTGCGCGCAGTCTTGCCGAACCGCGTCTTGCGCGTCCCCGGCTTGCCCTCGTTCGAGCGCCCCATGACCGGCGCCTTGTGCTCGGAAGGCGGCAGGCCCAGTTCCTCCTGCTCAAGGCTGCGGATCTCGTCGCGCAGGCGGCCGGCTTCCTCGAACTCCAGGTCCGACGCGGCCTTGCGCATCTTCTTCTCCAGCTCCTCGATATAGGCGCGCAGATTGTGGCCGACCATGTGCGTCGGCCCCTCGTCGATCTCGACGGTGACCCCATCCTTCGACGCCACGTGCGCGATGATGTCGCCGATGTTGCGGCGGATCGTCTGCGGGGTGATGCCGTGCGCCTCGTTGTACGCCTGCTGCTTCTCGCGGCGGCGCGACGTCTCGTTCATCGCGCGTTCCATGCTGCCGGTGATGCGATCGGCGTAGAGGATGACGCGTCCGTCGACGTTGCGCGCGGCGCGGCCGATCGTCTGGATCAGCGAGGTCTCGCTGCGCAGGAAGCCTTCCTTGTCCGCGTCCATGATGCAGACCAGCCCGCACTCGGGAATGTCCAGCCCCTCGCGCAGCAGGTTGATGCCCACCAGCACGTCGTAGACGCCGAGGCGCAGGTCGCGGATCAGCTCGATACGCTCCAGCGTCTCCACGTCGGAATGCATGTAGCGGACCTTCAGTCCCGCCTCGTGCATGTACTCGGTCAGATCCTCCGCCATCCGCTTGGTCAGCGTGGTGACGAGCGTGCGATAGCCCGCCTCGGCGGTCTTGCGGCACTCGACGATGCAGTCCTGCACCTGCTCTTCGACCGGCTTGATCTCTACCGGCGGGTCGATCAGTCCGGTGGGGCGGATCACCTGCTCCGCGAACACACCGCCAGACTGCTCCATCTCCCACGAACCCGGCGTCGCCGACACGCAGACGGTCTGCGGGCGCATCGCGTCCCATTCGTTGAAGCGCAGGGGGCGGTTGTCGATGCAGGAGGGCAGGCGGAAGCCGTATTCGGCGAGCGTGATCTTGCGCCGATGGTCGCCGCGCGCCATCGCGCCGACCTGCGGCACCGTCTGATGACTTTCGTCGACGAAGAGCAGCGCATTCTCCGGCAGGTATTCGAACAGCGTCGGCGGCGGCTCGCCGGGCAGGCGGCCGGTCAGGAAGCGGCTGTAATTCTCGATGCCATTGCAGCTGCCGGTGGCGGCGATCATCTCCAGGTCGAAGTTGGTGCGCTCCTGCAAGCGCTGGCGCTCCAGCAGCTTGCCCTCCGCCTCCAGCTCCTTCAACCGCTCCGACAATTCGTGCCTGATCGCGTCGGCGGCCTGCTTCATCGTCGGCCCGGGCGTCACATAGTGCGAATTGGCGTAGACCCGGATCGAGCCCAGGCTCGCGTTCTTCTGCCCGGTCAGCGGATCGAATTCGACGATCTCCTCGATCTCGTCACCGAAGAAGGACACGCGCCACGCGCTGTCCTCGTAATGCGAGGGGAAGATCTCGAGATTGTCGCCTTTCACGCGGAAATTGCCGCGCTGGAACGCGGCGTCGTTGCGCTTGTACTGAAGCGCGACCAGCTTGCGTACGATCTCGCGCTGGTCGACGCTCTGCCCCTTCTTCAGGTCGAAGATCATCGCCGAATAGGTCTCGACCGAACCGATACCGTAGAGGCAGCTGACCGACGCGACGATGATGACGTCGTCGCGCTCCAGCAGCGCGCGCGTCGCGGAGTGGCGCATCCGGTCGATCGATTCGTTCACCGAGCTTTCCTTCTCGATGTACGTGTCCGACCGCGGCACATAGGCTTCGGGCTGGTAGTAATCGTAGTAACTGACGAAATATTCGACGGCATTCTCCGGAAAGAAGCTCTTGAACTCGCCGTACAGCTGCGCGGCGAGGATCTTGTTCGGTGCGAGGATCAGCGCGGGGCGCTGCATCGCCTCGATCACCTTGGCCATGGTGAATGTCTTGCCCGAGCCGGTAACGCCCAGCAGCACCTGGTCCTTCTCTCCCGCCCTGGCGCTGTCGACCAGCTCTCTGATGGCAGTCGGCTGGTCGCCGGAGGGCTGATAGTCGCTGACCAGACGAAACGGCTTGCCGCCCTCCACCTTCTCCGGCCGCTGCGGCCGGTGGGGGACGAAGGTCTCGTTCGTTTCCGGTTCGGACAGGTTGGTGCGGATCTGGATCGCCATGACGGCCAAGATGGGGGCGAAACGGGAACGAGGGAAGGGCTTGTTCGCGTCACGATGCGTGTCGCATCGCGTGTGTCGCACTGGCGATCGCGCGAACAATGTTGACAATGCCTCGCAATAGCGCAGAAGCGGCTGGACCCCGTCGGAGCCGCACTGATTCACGCCCCCCTCGCCACGACGAAGACCGCCAAGCCGAAGCGCCGCGTCAGCGCGTTCTGGCTGAAGCAGCTGCACACCTGGCACTGGGTGTCGGCGGCGATCTCGCTGGTCGGGATGATGCTGTTCGCGATCACCGGCATCACGCTGAACCACGCCGCCTCGATCGCGGCCGATCCCAAGGTGTCGCAGAAGGCGGCGCAACTCCCCGCTCCCATGACGCGCCTGCTCGCGCCCGCACCGGCCGCCACCGATGCGCCGCTGCCCGCGCGCGTCGCGACCGCGGTGGTGGACCGCGTCGGCCTCGATCCCGCGGGCCGGGCGGCGGAATGGTCGGAGAGCGAGGTCTATGTCGCGCTGCCCCGCCCCGGCGGCGACGCCTGGGTCAGCATCGACCGCGCGACCGGCGCCATCACCTCGGAAGTGACGAACCGCGGCTGGATCAGCTACCTCAACGACCTGCACAAGGGGCGCAATTCGGGCAGCGCCTGGTTCTGGTTCATCGACGTCTTCGCCGCCGCCTGCGTCGTCTTCACGCTCACCGGGCTGCTGCTGCTCCAGCTGCACGCGCGCCACCGCCCGTCCACCTGGCCGCTGGTCGGCGCGGGGCTCGCCATCCCGGCGCTGATCGCCGTCTTCTTCATCCACTAACGGGGGAAATCCATGCGTCCGCTCACCTATGCCTTCGCCGCCGGGGCGATCGCGCTTCCGGCGTCGGCATCGACCGTGACGGTCACGATCCCGCGGCTGAACGTCGCCGAATACCATCGGCCCTACGTCGCCGTGTGGCTCGAGCCGCAGGGCGGCGGCCCGGCGCGGACGCTGGCGGTGTGGTACGACGTGAAGAAGGGTGGCCAGGAGCCGGGGACCAAGTGGCTGTCGGACCTGCGCGCCTGGTGGCGCAAGGGCGGCCGCGCGCTGAAGATGCCCGCCAGCGGCGTGTCCGGCGCCACGCGCGCGCCGGGAAGCCACGCCATCCCGCTGCCAGCGGACCTGAAGCCCGGCGCCTACGTCCTGAACGTCGAGGCCGCGCGCGAGACCGGCGGGCGCGAGCTGGTGAGCGTGCCGCTGACCGTGCCCTCGCCGCGGGGTGGTGGTGCCGGCAAGGCGGAGCTGGGCGCGGTGACGATCCGCTAGACGCGATAATTGTCCCGCTCCCGTCCGCCCCGACGTCTCGGAGCACGGGCGGTTCGAGACAGGGCTTCGACACGCTCAGCCCTTCCTCACCGCGAACCGGGGGGATGGTCCAAAAAAGGGATCCCAAAGATGAAACCTCGCTTCCTCTCGCTCCTCGCCGGTGCCGCCGCGCTCCTTACCATCCCGGCGGGCGTTTCCGCGCACCGGATGTGGTTCCTGCCGTCTGGCACCGTCTTCTCCGGCACCGACAGCTGGGTGACGGTCGACGCCGCGGTCTCCAACGACCTGTTCTTCTTCGATCACCAGCCCGGCCGATTGGAGAACGTGAAGGTGTGGCAGCCGGACGGGACGCCCGGCCAGCTTCAGAACGGTGCCACCGGCCGCTATCGCTCGGTCTTCGACGTGAAGCTGGACAAGCCGGGGACGTGGAAGATCGGCAGCGAAATGTCGGGCGTGATCGGCAGCTTCAAGGTGAACGGCGAGGAGAAGCGCGTCGGCGGGCGCCGCGGCCCGCCCCAGCCCGGCGCCCCCGCGCCGCTGACCGTCGCGGACATTCCCGCCAACGCGACCGACGTGAAGCTGACGGAGACGATCAGCCGCAACGAGATCTTCGTCACGGCGGGCGAGCCGACGACGACGGTGCTAAAGACGACCGGCCGCGGGCTGGAACTGGCGCCGATCACGCATCCCGACGAGCTGGTCGCGGGCGAGGCGGCGAAGTTCCGCTTCCTCGTCGACGGAAAGCCCGCCGCGGGGCTGAAGGTGACCGCCATCCCCGGCGGCAAGCGCTACCGCGACGCGGAAGGCGGCATGGACGTGACCACCGACGCGCAGGGAGTGGCGACGATCACCTGGCCCTCCGCCGGCATGTACTGGCTGAACGCCACGCTGACCGACGCGAAGAGCAGCCAGCCGCGCGTCACCGAGCGGCGCTTGGCGTACACGACGACGGTGGAAGTGCTGACGCCGTAAGGTCCGCCTGCGTCATCCCGAGCCTATCCCGGGATCCAGGGTTGCACGGCCCGCACGCGCCGGCGAATGGCGCCCTGGATGCCGGGACAGGCCGGGCATGACGAGGCAGAGGGTGAAACGATGATGTCCGTCCGCATCGCCCTCCCGCCCGCGATCGATCCCGCCGCCTTCGCCGCGCTCGATCCCTACGCCGCGGTCGCCGCGCTTGGCGGCGAGGCGATGGGAACGACGTGGCGCGTCCTCGCCGTGCATCCGCCGGCCGAGGCCGCGGCGCTGGTCGCGTGGCGGCTGGAAAAGCTGGTAGCGGAAATGAGCCATTGGGCGTCGGCCTCGCTGCTCTCGCGCTTCAACCGCGCGCCCGCGGGCAGCTGGCACGCGCTGCCGGCCGACTTCGCGCACGTCGTCGCTGCCGGCATGCGGATCGCGCGGGCGAGCGGGGGCGCGTTCGACCCCGCCATCGGCGCGCTGGTCGACCTTCACGGTTACGGCCCGCCCGGCCCGCAGCCGGTGCCGGACGAGGCGGCGGTCGCGGCGGCGCTCACCGTGTCCGGCCACGCGCGCCTCTCGTACGATCCCGCCGCGCGGCGGATGCTCCAGCCCGGCGGCGTGGCGCTCGACCTGTCGGGCATAGCCAAGGGCCATGCCGTCGATGCGGTCGCGGCGCTGCTGCGCCACCACGGCGTCGCGCACGGGCTGGTCGAGATCGGTGGCGAGCTGGCCGGCTGGGGCGTGCAGCCCTCGGGCGAGCCTTGGTGGGTGGACCTGGAGACGCCGGCGGGCGTCGCGGCCGCGCCGCTACGCGTCGCGCTCCACGGCCTCGCCGTCGCCACCTCGGGCGATTACGTCCGCGGCGCGCACACCATCGATCCGCGCACCGGGCGCCCTGCCGACCATGGACTGGTCGCGGTCAGCGTCGTCCACGCCGACGCGATGTCGGCCGACGCCTGGGCCAGCGCGCTGTTGGTGCTGGGGCCGGAGGAGGGCGCCCGCCTCGCCGCGCGAGAACGACTGGCGGCGCGCTTCCTTTCACGCGACGGCGAGCACCTCACGCCCGCACTCGCCGCGATGCTGGACGATCAGCCCTCCGTCACCGCCTGACGCGTCTCGGAGCGGCGGCGACGATGCTCGCGCCACACGATGACGAGCCCCGACGCGACGATCACCGGCGCCCCCGCCCAGGTCGCGGCGGCGGGCAGCCGGTCGAAGACGATCCAGCCCAGCAAGGTCGCCCACAAAAGCGCGGTATAGTCCATCGGCACCACCACGGAGACGGGGCCGAGCGTCAGCGAGGAGGTCATCGCCAGCTGCCCCGCCCCGCCCAGGATGCCGAGGCCGATCAGCAGCATCCACATCGTCGGCGCGTGCGCCTGGGCCGACAGTGCGTACACGATGCCCAGCGGTACCAGCGACAGGACAGAGAACCAGAACACCGTCGCCAATGGCCGCTCCGTCCTGCCCAGCGTGCGCAGCAGCACGGACACGGTGGCGGTGCCCAGCGCCGCGCCGATGCCGGTCAGGATGCCGGTCGTCGGCACGCCTCCGCCCGCGCCCGGCCCGGCGACGATCACCACGCCGGCGAACCCCGCCAGAACCGCGGCCCAGCGCCACGCGCCCGTCGGTTCGCGCAGCACGAGCGCACCCAGGATCGTCGCGAAGATCGGCATGGAGAAGCCGATCGTCGTCGCTTCGGCGAGCGGCAGCATGGTCAGCGTGGTGAAGGTCAGCGTCATCGCAACGAGGCCGATCGCGCAGCGCAGTACGTGCGCGCCGATCCGTTCCGTCCGCACCGCGGCCAGCCCGGGCCCGGCCAGCACCACCCCGCCGACCAGCATGGCCGCCCCCGCCTGTCGCCAGAACAGGATCTCGCCCAGCGCGGCGCCGCCCGCCTCGGCCAGCTTGATCCCGACGTTCATCAGCGCGAACAGCAGCACGGAGGCGAGCCGCAGCAGGATGGCGGGAAGCAGGCGGTCGGACGGCATCCCCCGGCCTTAGCCCCGCCGGGCGAGGTTGCGAAACCCGCGGCGGCGTGTCACCGGCGCGATCATGGTCAAGCACGCCCTTTCCGTCACCCGCGACGCGGATTTCGCCGCCTGGTACCAGGCCGTCATCACCGAGGCCGATCTCGCCGAGGAGAGCGGGGTGCGCGGCTGCATGGTCATCCGGCCGTGGGGTTACGGCATATGGGAGCGCATCCAGCGCCTGCTCGACGACCGCATCAAGGCGACCGGGCACGAGAATTGCTATTTTCCGCTGTTCATCCCGCTCTCCTATTTCGAGCAGGAGGCGGCGCACGTCGAAGGCTTCGCCAAGGAGATGGCGGTGGTGACGCACCACCGGCTGGTCGCCGACGGCAAGGGCGGACTGGTGCCCGATCCCGCCGCGAAGCTGGAAGAGCCGCTGGTCGTGCGCCCGACATCGGAGACGGTGATCGGCCACGCCTTCGCGCGCTGGGTGCAATCGTGGCGCGACCTGCCGGTGCTCATCAACCAATGGGCCAATGTCGTGCGGTGGGAGATGCGCACGCGGATGTTCCTGCGCACCAGCGAATTCCTGTGGCAGGAGGGGCACACCGCCCACGCCAGCGCGGACGAGGCGCGGGCGGAGACGCTGCGGATGCTGGAGGTGTACCGCTCCTTCGCCGAGGACGATCTCGCCGTGCCGGTCGTCGCGGGCGAGAAGCCGGAGAACGAGCGCTTTCCCGGCGCGGTCGAGACCTGGTCGATCGAGGCGATGATGCAGGACGGCAAGGCGCTGCAGGCGGGCACCTCGCACTTCCTGGGCAGCAATTTCGCGCGCGCGCAGAACATCCGCTTCCAGAACGCGTCGGGCGAGCTGGAGCACGCGCAGACGACCAGCTGGGGCGTGTCGACGCGGATGATCGGCGCGGTCATCATGGTCCACGGCGACGACGACGGCCTGCGCGTGCCGCCGAAGATCGCGCCGTGGCAGGTCGTGATCATGCCGATGCTGCGCGACGTGCCGGAGGACGAGGCGCTGGTCGCCTATTGCCGCGAATTGCAGCAGGCGCTCGCGGCGCAGACCGCGCTGGGCGAGCCGGTGCGCGCGCTGCTTGACCTGAAGCCGGTGAAGGCGGCGACGAAGCGCTGGAGCTGGGTGAAGAAGGGCGCGCCGGTGGTGATCGAGGTCGGCGGGCGCGACATGGCGGCGGGCAACGTGTCCGTCATCCGCCGCGACCGGCTGTACCGCCAGGACGGGAAACTCGACAGCGTCGCCACGCCGCGCGACGGCCTCGCCGTGGGCGCGCTGCTGGAAGAGGTGCAGCGGACGCTCCGCAACGAGGCGACGGAGCGGCTGAAGGCGAACATCCGGCCCGTGTCCGACTTCGCCGAGGTGGAGTCGCACTTCGCCGAGGGCGCGAAGGCACCGGGCTGGCTGGAGGTGCAATGGGCGCGCCCCACCGGCGCTGCGCTGGACAAGGTGGTGGAGCGGCTGAAGGCGCTGAAACTGACGCTGCGCAACGCCCCCGCGGGGCAGGCGGCGGCGGACGGCGCCTGCATCTTCACCGGCGAGCCGGCGGTGGAGCGGGTGCTGGTCGGGCGGGCGTATTAGGTCCGGCTATCACCCTCACCCTTCCGGCGCTTCGCGCCTTCCTCCCCGTGTGATGGGAGAGGGAGGGGGCCCACCCGGCAACGCCGGGTGGAAAGCGTGAGGGCGACCGCTAGGCCGCCCGCTCCACCTCCACCTGCCGCAGCACCTCGCCCAGCAGCTGGAAATCGCGCTCCCGCGGCGACGCGCGGCGCCACACCAGCGCCAGCGTACGCGTCGGCTGGTCCGCCTCCAGCGGGCGCGCGACGATGCGCGTGTGGTCGAGGATGCCGGCGTCCAGCGCGATCCCCGGCAGCATGGTGACGCCCAGGCCATTGTCGACCATCTGCACGATGGTGTGCAGCGACGTGCCCAGCATCGTCGCTTCCGCGCGCAGCTCCGCGCGGTTGCACGCCGCCAGCGCGTGGTCCTTGAGGCAATGCCCGTCCTCCAGCAGCAGCAGCCGCGTTTCGTCGATGTCGCCGGCGGCGATCGGCGCGGGGGTGGCGGGCAGCTCGCCTTCCGGAAAGGCAAGGAACAGGCGGTCGTCGAACAGTTTCATCACCGTCACCTCGCCGCAGGCATAGGGCAGCGCCAGCAGCACGCAGTCTGCGCGGCCGTTGTGCAGCGCTTCGCACGCCGGGCCGCTCGGCTCCTCGCGCAGGAACAGCTTCAGGTCGGGATAGTCGCGCCGCAGACGCGGCAGGATGCGGGGCAGCAGGAAGGGCGCGATCGTGGGGATGACGCTCATCCGCATCTCGCCCGACAGCGGGCGACCCGCCGCGCGCGCCATGTCGCCCAGCTCCTCCGCCTCGCGCAGCACGGTGCGCGCCTTGGCGGCGATCCGCTCGCCCAGCGGCGTGAAGCGCACGACGCGCCGCGTCCGCTCCACCAGCGTGACGCCGATCAGCGTTTCCAGCTCGCGCAGCCCGGCGGACAGCGTCGACTGCGTGACGAAGCACGCCTCCGCCGCGCGGCCGAAATGTCCCTGGTCCTTCAGCGCGACCAGATATTGCAGCTGCTTCAGCGTGGGCAGGTAGGTGGCCGCCATTCGTCCTCTTCCGTCGCGTCGCGGCGGATAGACGATGCGCGCCGCCGATGCACCTACATCAGCACGGCGCGAACGAAGCCGTAGGTGCTGGTGATCGTCAGCACCACGCCGACCAGCACCAGCAGCACCTTGGTCGGCACCCGCTTGGCGACGATGGCGCCCACCGGCGCTGCCGCCACGCCGCCGATCAGCAGGCCGACCGTGGCGGTGGCGAAGTCCTTCCAGCCCAGGTGATAGATGAAGGCGGCGGAGACGGTGGCGGTCAGGAAGAATTCCACCGCGCTGACGGTCCCGACTACGCGGCGCGGCTCCACCCCCTGCACCAGCAGGTTGGACGTGACGATTGGTCCCCAGCCGCCCCCGCCCGCGGCATCGAGGAACCCGCCGACGAGACCGAGCGGCTCGACCACCTTGGGCTTCTTCCGCTCCGGCGGCGGGAACATCACCCCGCGGACCAGCAGGTACACGCCCACCGCTACCAGGTAGCCGAGGACGTACGGCTTCACCATTTCCGCATCGACATTGGTGATGAGGTACGCGCCGGTGACGCCGCCGATGATGCCGGGGATCAGCAGCCGCAGGAACAGCCGCCGGTCGATGTTGCCGTGGATCGCGTGGCTGATGCCCGACACGGCGGTCGTGAAGGTCTCGACGATATGGACGTTGGCCGACGCGCGCGCAGGCGGCAGGCCGATGACGGCGACGAGCAGCACGTTGCAGATGACGCCGAAGGCCATGCCCAACGCCCCGTCGACCAGCTGCGCGCCGAAGCCGACGGCGATGAACGGCAGCAGGGCGGCGAAATCCATGTCGGCGAGAGGCGTCATGCAGGCTCCAATGACGGATCGGAGTCGTTGTTTCCGGAATTTCCCCCGGAGCGCTAGGCAATTCGCCTGACGGTCGTCGATAGCGCAGATATGGAACTTGTCGCCGCGGTGTCTTATTTCATGCCGGCAAGGGGACCGGCATGGCGCGACTGTTGACCTATCTCGATTCGATCCGCGCCCGCGATCCGGCGCCGCATTCGCGGTGGGAGATCCTGACCTATCCCGGCGTGTGGGCGCTCGCCTATCACCGCGTCGCGCACGCGCTCTATCGCCGCCGCTGGTACCTGGCGGCGCGGATCGTGAACCACTGGTCGCGGTTCGTGACCGCGATCGACATCCATCCCGGCGCCACGATCGGCCGCAACTTCTTCATCGACCACGGCTTCGTCGTGATCGGCGAGACCGCGCAGATCGGCGACGACGTGACCATCTACCAGTGCGTGACGCTGGGCGGCACCAGTCCGGACGACGGTGTCGCGGGGAAGCGGCACCCGACGATCGCCGACGGTGCCATCATCGGCTCGGGCGCGCAGGTGCTCGGCCCCATTACCGTGGGGCCGCGCGCACGCGTCGGCGCCAATGCAGTGGTGACGAAGGACGTGCCCGCGGGCGCGGTGATGGTCGGCATCCCCGCCCGCCCGACGATGGTGGACGGCGCCCGCGCCGAGCCGCGTTTCGTCCCCTACGGCACGCCATGCAGCGAGATGTTCGATCCCGCCACGCAGAAGGTGGAGATCCTGCGGTGCGAGCTGGACGCGATGCGCCGCCGCCTCGACGCGCTGCTGGCGGAACGCGGCGAAGGCGGGCGCGGGCTGGGCGAGGAGCGCGACCGGGCCTGATGGGCGTCATCCCCTTTCCCCCGCGGTCGCCCGGTGCCGGTGCGCCGCCCACGCAGATCGGCTTCGACCGACCGGAGCTGACCCGCATCCTCGACCTCTACGGCCGCATGGTCGCGGCCGGCCACTGGCGCGACTATGCGATCGAGCTGGGCCGCGACGCCGCGATCTTCGCCGCGTTCCGCCGCGCCGCCGAGCGGCCCGAGTTCCGCATCGAAAAGCGCCCCGCGCTGCGCGCGCGCCAGGGCATGTGGGCGCTGGTGGGCGAGGCCGGGCAGGTGGTGAAGCGGGGACACGAGCTGGCGCCCGTGCTGGCGCCGGTGGAACGGCGACTGATGAAGCTGGTGGAGGACTGACCCGAGGGGGCCACCGGCCATGGCCTACAGGTCGGGCAGCACCTGGTCCGCCACGCCCCACCCCTGCAACGCCCGCGTCGACGCGCGCTCCAGCAGTTCCGCGGCATCGCCGACGTGCCAGCGCGCCGCGGTGTCCATGTCGCGAAGCTCGGTCCAGCTGACGGGAGCGGCCACCGGCGCGCCGGCGCGGGCGCGGGCGCTGTACGGCATGATCGCGGTCGCGCCGCGCTGATTGCGCAGCCAGTCGATGAAGATGCGGCCCTTGCGCTTGGCCTTGGTCATCACCGCCACGAACCGATCGGGCTCCGCCGCCGCCAGCGCGCGCGCGAAGCGGTCGGCGAAGTCCTTCACCGCGGGCCATTGGGCAGCGGGCGTCAGCGGCACGACGACGTGGACGCCCTTGCCGCCCGACAGCAACGGAAAGCTGGCGAGGCCCAATTCGGCGAGCTGGTTCTTCAGATGCTCTGCCGCCTTCTTCGTGTCGGCGAAGTCCAGCCCTTCGTCCGGATCGAGATCGAACACCAGCCGGTCGGGCTTCTCCAGCGCGTCGACGCGGCTGCCCCAGCCATGGAACTCGATCGTGCCCATCTGCACGCAGGCGACCAGGCCGGCGGTATCGCGGACGTACAGGTAATCCTCCGTTCCGCCGTCCTTCTCGCGGATCGGCACCTGGTGCACCGCGTCGCCGAAGCTCCCGGCGTCGTGCTTCTGGAAGAAGCAGTGCTTGGCGCGCCCCTGCGGGCAGCGGACCAGGCTGACCGGCCGCTCGGCGACCCAGGGCAGCATGACCGGTGCCACCGCGGCATAATGGTCGGCGAGGTCGCCCTTGGTGACCTTGCTCTCCGGGAAGATCACGCGGTCGCGGTTGGACACCTTCACCGCCGGCGCGGCGGGGGCGGGAAGGGGAGCGGGCCTTTCCACCACCACGTCCTTCGCCGGCTTGTCGCCGCGCAGCCCGAGGAAGCTGGGGTGGCGCAGCACGCCGTCGGGCGTCGTCTCGGTGAAGGCGATCTCCGCGACCAGCTTCGGTGATACCCACTGCGCGCCGCGCACGGCGGCGCGGGGGGCGTCCACCGTGGGCGTCTTGCGCGCGATCCGGTCCAGCTTCGCGCGCAGCTCGTTCATCAGCTCCTGCGAGAAGCCGGTGCCGACCTTCCCGGCGTAGCGCAACGTGCCGCCCTCGTGCACGCCGAGCAGCAGCGAGCGGAAGCCGCGGGACTTGTCCGATGGGGTCCAGCCGACGATCACGAACTCCTGCCGCCTCGTGCACTTGATCTTCAGCCATGCCTGCGTCCGGCGCCCCCGGTACGGCGCGTCCGCCTTCTTGCTGACGATCCCCTCATAGCCTTCGCGGCACAGCGTCTCGAACAATGGCTCGCCCGCGCCGGCGATATGCTCGGCGAACTGGAGCCGCGGGTCGTCGCCGATCAGGGCGCGCAGCCGTTCCTTGCGCGCGACATTGGGCAGGGCGGTCAGGTCCTCGCCGTTCAGCGACAGCAGGTCGAAGGCGAACAGCGTCATCTCGCCCGCGCTCGAGATCGCGTCCTTCAGCGTGGAGAAATCGGGGCGTCCGTCCTTGAACGCGACGATCTCCCCGTCGACCAGCGCCGGCGGCAGGCCGGCGCACGCCGCCGCGATGTCGCGGAACTTGTCGGTCCAGTCGAGGCCGGAGCGGGTATGCACCCGGGCCTTGCCGCCGCCGGTCGCGACGAGCGCGCGGTAGCCGTCGTACTTCACCTCGTGGATCCAGTCGGTGCCGGTGGGGACGGTGTCGACCAGGGTACAGAGCTGGGGCGACTGGAACGCTGGCATATCCTCCCCGGCACGGGGAGGGGGACCGCGGCGCGAAGGCGCCGTGGTGGAGGGGGGCTTGCCACGACGGACCCGTTTGCGGCCCGCCCCCTCCACCAGCTTCGCTGGTCCCCCTCCCCGTGCCGGGGAGGATATGTTGTCGGCGATCTCCTGCATCGTTCGGCCGGTCGCGACGGAGGTCAGCGCGGTCTCGACCAACACGTCGGTGCCGCCGGCCTCCGCGTCGTCGATCTTGCGCAGCAGCCAGTTCTCGTTCTTCTCCTTGGCCCTTGGCTTGAGGCGGATCAGCAGCCACTCCCCCCTCATCCGCTCGCCGTCGAGGACGAAGTGGAGGTGCCCCTTTTCCAGGTCCTTCGCGCTCTTGCCCTTGATCGGCGCCCAGGTGCCGCGATCCCACAGCATGACGGTCCCGCCGCCATATTCGCCCTTGGGGATCGTGCCCTCGAACGTGGCGTAGGAGAGCGGATGGTCCTCCGTGCGGACGGCGAGCCGCTTTTCCGCGGGGTCGAGGCTGGGGCCGCGCGTGACCGCCCAGCTCTTCAGCACGCCGTTTATCTCCAGCCGGAAGTCCCAGTGGAGGCGAGTGGCGTCGTGCTTCTGCACGATGAAGGAATTGCCGTGACCGGGCGCGAGCGTACCGGCGGGTTCCGCGGTCCTCGTGAAGTCGCGCTTGGCATTGTAGCGGGCGAGGGGGTCCTGCACCGCCATCACCCGATCCTCGGTTCGTGCTGAGCGTAGTCCAAGCACATGCGTTGCGCGTGCCCTTCGACTTCGCTCAGGGTGAACGGAAGGAGCAACGGGTGGCTAGGCACGTTTCTTCGCCGCAGGCTTGCGGACAGGCGCCTTGGCCGCGGCGGCTGGCTTCTTCGCCGGCGCCTTCTTCGCCGCCGCCGGCGCCGCCTTGCCCTCCATCGACTTCTTCAGCGCCGCCATCAGGTCGACCACGTTGCTGCCCGACCGGCCGCCGCCGTCGTCCTTGTCCTCGATGATCTTGCGCCCCCTGGCCTTTTTCTTTCGCTCGATCAGGTCCTTCAGCGCGTCGACGTAGCGGTCGTGGAATTCGCGCGGATCGAACGCGCCCGATTTCTTCTCGATCAGCGCCTCGGCCAGCTCCAGCAGCTCGGGCTCGGGCTTGGCATCGCCGATGTCGCGGAAATAGCCCTGCGCCTTGTTCACCTCGTCGGCGTAGCGCAGCGTCTCCAGCACCATGCCGCGCCCGCACGGCTTCAGGCTGACGACATATTCGCGGCCGCGCATGGCCAGCTGGCCCAGCCCCACCTTCTTCGTGCGCTTCAACGCCTCGCGCAGCACGATGAACGCTTCCTCGGCCAGGTCGTCGGCGGGCACGACGAAATAGGGCTTCTCGTAATAGAGGACATCGATGTCGCTGGCGTCGACGAACTGCGTGAGCTCCAGCGTCTTCTTCGATTCCAGCTTCACCGCGTCGATCTCGTCCTGGTCGAGCAGGACGTACTCGCCCTTCTCGACCTCGAACCCCTTCATGATCTCGTCGGGATCGACCGGGCCGACGCCGGGCGCGACCTTCTCGTATTTGATGCGCTGGCCGGACGGTTCGTGGATCTGGTGGAAGGAGACCTGCGCGCCCGATTTGGTGGCCGAGTAGATCTCGACCGGGATCGACACCAGCGCCAGCCTGATCTGCCCCTGCCAATAAGCGCGCGCGGCCATGGATTTAGCACCCTCGTTGCGAGGGCGATTCAATCCGCCGGGCCCCCCGGGGTTCCCGCCGACAAAAAAGGGGCGCGTGCGGGTGTGTCCGCACGCGCCCCGCGAGGGGGAGGGGAAGGGATCAGAAGCGGCCGCGGATGCCGACGAGGACGGTGCGGCCGGGATTGTATTCGTTGAAGGTGGCGTTCTCGAACTGGAAGTAGCTGCCCTGCGCTTCCTTGGTGATGTTGATGACGTTCACGACCAGCGTCGGCAGCCGGTCGTTGCCCAGGATCGCGCCCAAGTCGACGTTGCCGGAGAAGTCGAGCTGGCCGTAGTCGCGCCCGAAGATCGCGCCGCCGCCGTTGATGAGGCCGTTCTGCCCCGGCAGCGTGCCCTGCGAGCCTTCGTTGAAGGTGTAGGTCAACCGGGCGGAGATGCCGTTGCCCTCGTAATAGCCGGTCGCGGTATAGGTGGTCGGCGCCACGCCCAGCGCGGTCGCCGGCGCACCCGCGCCGTCGCCGCGCTGGTCGATCAGCGTCAGGTTGCCCTGGAAGCCGAAGCCGGTGACGCCGATGTAGCGCGTCACGAAGTCGAGCGGCTGGGTCAGCTGGAATTCCAGGCCGTTCACCTTCAGCTTGCCGTCGGAATTGACCTGCTGCTGGATCTGGATCTGCACGTCGCGCAGCGCCTGCCCCGGCTGCGCCCGCGCGGCCAGCGCCTCCCGCTGCGCCTGCGTCAGCGAATCGATGTTGATGCCGAACGGCTCCAGGAACGAGAAGGGCACGTTGCGCACGCCGTTCACGGTGAAGCCGGTGATCGACTTGCGGAATGCGGCGAACGCGATCACGCCCTCGCCCCCGGTATAATATTCGAACCCCAGGTCGATGTTGTCGGAGATGTACGGGTCGAGCTCGTTGTTGCCCACCGTGCCGATGTCCGCCGACGGCTGCACGAAGCTGGCGCCCGGCAGCAGCGCGTTGGGATCGGGCCGCGACATGGTGCGCGAGATCGACGCGCGCGCCACCGCCTTGCGGCCGAATTCGTAGGCGAGCGACGCTGACGGCAGGAAGTTCGAGTACAGCGTCCGCGTCGTCGGGAAGGTGAGGAAATTGGGATAGCGCCCGCCGTCGGCGATGGTGGCGTTTCGCGGATCGGGCACGCTGACGCGCCCGCCGACCAGCTGCTCGGTCCGGACGTAGCGCAGGCCGCCGTTCAGCCGCAGCCGGTCGTCGTCGCCGATGTCGATGATGCCGTTGCCCTCGACGAAGGTGCCCGTCACCTTCTCGCGGATCAGGCCGCCGCTGGCCCCGCTGCTGCCCGCGCCCGTCTCCTGCGCGCCGGCAAGCAGCGCGTCGTAGTTGGTCGCGGCCTTGAACTTGTTCCAGTCCACGGTGACGTAGCCGTTGCTGCCCGGCAGCAGGAAGCTGGGCACCGCCGCGGTGGGGATCAGCGAGCCGGCGTAGACGATCGGCGGCCCGCCCGCGGTGGCGTTGGTGCCGTAGCCGGCATAGGCGGGGAAGCCCGGCGCGAAGGGGACGCCCGGCACCTGCGTGCCCGGCTGGTTCAGCCCGGTGCACGGCGTGGTGTTGGTGTTGGGCGCCAGCAGGTTCACGCTGGGGTTGTTGCCGCAAATCGCGTTCTGCCACGCCGGCGTGTTGTCGAACGGCGTGATGCGGCGACGCGTGTCGTCATAAGCGGCGCCGACGCGAACGCTGAAGGTGGCCGCGTCGCCGAACAGCAGGCTGCCGCGCACGCCCTTCGTCTCGGTCTCGCGCTCCTCGCCGTTCAGGTTGACGCGCCCGCCGCCGTTCCAGCCGAAATTGGCGGGGTTGTTGAGATCGATGTTCGCCGTCACGTCGGGAATGCCACCGCCGTTGACGTAATCGACCACCACGCCGGCGTTCGGCGGGGTGATGACCAGCACGGTCGGGCTCTCGCGGCGGAAATTGCTCTTCGTATAGTTCGCCTGGATGTCGCCCTTGATCCAGTCGTTCAGCACGAAGTCCGCGCCGGGGTTCACGCCCCAATAATCCTGCGTGTCCTTGTAGGGGCGGTACTCGAGGAAGAATTGCGAATTGGCGTAGGTGCCGCTCGTCACCGTGCAGCCGGCGGTGCAATCCTCGCGGTCGTAGGTGGTGTTCAGCGGGATCGCGGCGCCGTTGCGCACCGCCCAGTTCATCGCGGTGCGCGTGAACTCGGTGTCGCGCTTGGCGTAGAAGCCGTCGACGTAGAGGTGAAAGTCGTCGCTCGGCCGCCACTCGGCGGAGACCAGGCCGTTGTAGCGCGTCCGCTCACCCACTTCGGTGCGCGGGCGGCTGAGGCGGGGGAGCAGGCCGTTGTCGATCTGCGTGATCGTGGCGCCGGGATTGCGCGCGAGCAGGAACGCCTGGTCGATCGGCGTCCCAGCGACGAGGCCGGCGCCCGCGTTCACCGGGACGGTCGACGGGATGGTGAAGTTGCCGCCGCCCGTCGCGTTTCGGTTCGCCGCGCTGTTCTGCGCCGCGGTCAGGTTCGGATTGGTGAAGCCGATCGTCTCATAGCCGTCGACGCGGAAGCGGTTCTTCACCGCGGCGCCGCCGACCAGCAGGCCGAAGTCGCCGAACGTGGCGCTGGCCAGCGCGTAGCCGCGATAGCCCCATTTGTCGGCGCCCGACACCTTGGACCCCTGCAGCCCGTAGCTGATATACGGCTTGGGATTGTCGAACGGCCGCGCCGACCGCAGGTTGACGGTGCCCGCGGCGCCTCCCTCCACCTGGCTCGCCACCGGCGACTTGCTGACGGTCAGCTGGGTGAACAGCTCGGTCGGGATCAGGTCCAGGTCGACTTCGCGGTTGGTGCTCTGCGCATCGAACCGGACCGAGGCGATGGCGACGGGCGCGCCGTTCAGCAGCACGCGGGTGAAATTGGTGCCCAGGCCGCGGATCGCGACGTTCGCGCCCTCGCCCGTCACTTCGCGGCTGATGGTGATGCCGGGAATGCGGTTCACCGATTCGGCGATGTTCGTATCGGGAAACTTGCCGATATCCTCGGCGAAGATGGTGTCGGTGAAGCCGACCGAATTGCGCTTCGCGTTCGTCTGACTTTGCAGCGAGGCGCGATAGCCGGTGACGACGATGTCCTGGTTGCCGGTGGCGGACGGATCGGCGGCTTCGGCGGGGGCGCCGGCCGCATCGATCTGCGTCGGCTGCGTCTGCCCGGCCCCCTCGCCGGCAGGCTGGTCCGCCGTCGTGCCGGGCGCCACGCCCTGCGTCGGCTGGGTGGTCTGGGCGAGCGCCGCGGTGCCGCTGGTAGCGAGCAGCAGCGCGATCAGCGCGCGTGCCGAATGGATGGTCGTCGAGGCCTTCATCACTATCCCCTCCTCCGATCGGACCGGCTGCCTGTATGACGACGCGGGTCCGTTTCTGTCAGGCAATGATAGCGCTATAATTGATGATTGGTCAACTTTCGCAGAGACGATTATGCCCGTTCTCCTCGTTGAGGCCTGCGGCCATGGTAATGGTAACGCGGCCGCGTCCCATGCCGGATCCAGCACCGGGCCGCGCGCCGGATGGATACGCCGTCCGCTTTCGCGTAAGAGGGCGCCGATGGCCGACGATCCCTTCGCCCTGTTCGACGATTGGTTCGCGCAAGCGCGCGCCGCGGAGCCCAATGATCCCAACGCGATGGCGCTCGCCACCGCCGATGCGGAGGGCCGCCCGTCGGTGCGCATGGTCCTGCTGAAGGGGCACGGCGCGGACGGCTTCGTCTTCTACACCAATCGCGAGGGTCGCAAGGCCGCGGATCTCGCCGCCAACGCGCAGGCTGCCCTGCTCTTCCACTGGAAGTCGCTGCGCCGCCAGGTGCGGGTGGAGGGTGCGGTGGCGCGCGCGAGCGATGCGGAGAGCGACGCCTATTTCGCCTCGCGCAGCCGCGATTCGCAGCTCGGCGCCTGGGCGTCCGACCAGTCGCGCCCGCTCGACGCGCGTACCACGTTCGAGGCGCGCTTCGCCGAGGTGCAGGCGCGCTTCGAGGGGGGCGAGGTGCCGCGGCCGCCGTTCTGGGGCGGGTACCGCGTCGTGCCCGACCGAATCGAATTCTGGTCCGACCGCGCCCACCGCCTGCACGAGCGGCGGCTGTTCGCGCGGGCGGGCGACGGCTGGACCGAAGGGCTGCTCTACCCGTGACCAGAGACGAACGCCGCCGCGTCGTGCCGCTGGCCATGCGCGCCGCGCTGGCCAGCGTGGCGATGGCGCTCAGCCTGCTGGTCGTGAAGGGCTATGCCGCCTGGCACACCGGATCGGTGGCGATGCTGGGCAGCCTGGCCGACACGGGGCTGGACCTGCTGGCCAGCCTCGTCACGCTCTACGGCGTGAAGCTGGCGGCGGAGCCGGCCGACCACGACCACCGCTTCGGCCACGGCAAGGCCGAGGCGCTGGCCGCGCTGTTCCAGGTCGTGCTCATCACCGCGTCGGCGATCGGGATCGCGTGGCGCGCGATCGAGCGGTTCGGCGATCCGCAGGTGAACGAGGACGCGGGGCTGGGCATCGCCGTGTCGGTGCTGGCGATCGTCGCGACCTTCGCGCTGCTGGCCTATCAGCGCAGCATCATCCGCAAGACCGGGTCGGTCGCGATCCTGGCGGACAACGTCCACTATCAGTCCGACGTGCTGCTGAACTGCGCCGTCATCGCCGCGCTGGTGCTGGACCAATATCTCGGCGTTTCCGGCGCGGACCCCGTGTTCGGCATCGCCATCGCGCTGTGGCTCGCCTGGGGCGCGTTCCAGGCGTCGAGCCAGGCGATCGACATGCTGATGGACAAGGAATGGCCAGAGGCGCAGCGCGCCGCCTTCATCGAGGTCGCCGCGCGCCAGCCGGGCATCCGCGGCATCCACGATTTCCGCACGCGCCGCTCGGGCACGCACGATTTCGCGCAATTCCACATGGAAGTGGACCCGCGGCTGACCGTCGCCGCCGCGCACCAGATCGTCGAACGGGTGGAGGACGCGCTGCGCGACGTGTTCCCGCGGGTGGAAACGCTGATCCACCTCGATCCCGAAGGGCATGTCGATACGGACAATCCGCTGGTGGAGGCCGACGTGACCCCGCATTGGTTCGGAAAGAGATTGTGAGGATCCCCTTCGCGCAGATCGACGCCTTCGCCGAGGAGGCGTTCGCGGGCAACCCGGCGGCGGTGATGCCGCTGTCGGCGTGGCTGGACGACGCCGTGCTCCAGCGGATCGCAAGCGAGAACAACCTTAGCGAGACCGCCTTCCTCGTGCCCGACGCGAGCGGCGAGGCGGATTTCGAACTGCGCTGGTTCACGCCGGTGGCGGAAGTGGCGCTGTGCGGCCATGCCACGCTGGCGAGCGGGCATTTCGTCCTGTCCAGCGATGGCGTGCGCGACCGCGTCACCTTCCGCACCCGCCAGGCGGGCGTGCTGGAGGTCGCGCGCGAGGGGGCGGGCTACGCCATGGCGCTGCCCGCCTGGACGCCCGCGGCGAGGCAGATGCCCGACATCGTCGCCGCGCTGGGCGTCGATCCGGTGGAGACGCTGTGGCACGAGAAGGGCTACGCGCTGGTCGTCGTCGCGGACGAGGCCGCGGTACGCGCGGCGGGACCGGACGGCTCGGCGGTGGCGGCGCTCGGCCCCTACGTGCTGATCGTCGCCGCGCGCGGCAAGAGCGCCGACGTGGTGAGCCGCGTCTTCACGCACTATTTCGACATTCCCGAGGATCCGGTCACCGGGTCCGCCCACGCGGTGATGGTGCCTTACTGGGCCGGCGTGCTGGGGCGCGACGCCTTCTCCGCCTATCAGGCGAGTGCCCGCGGCGGGCGTGTCGGCTGCCGCCTGGCGGGCGACCGCGTGGTGCTGACGGGCGCGTGCGTGACCGTCATCGAGGGCACGTTCCTGCTGCCGTAAACGACCCGCTTGAATCCCTATCCGATCAATGTAGATTGAGCGGCGAAGGCGGCGCCCGGCCGTCGATGCGAAGGGGATGGGCATGAAGAAGATCGTTGCCGCTTTGGCCGTTGCCGCGCTGGCGGGTCCGCTCGCCGCCTGCGGTTCGAGCACCACGAACGAGGTCGCGGCCAACGACGCCTTCGCCAACGAGACGGTCCTGAACGAGGAACTGCCACTGGACGAGAATGCCGCGTTCGCCAACGACGCCGCGCTGCTCGACAACGGCGCCACCGCCGAGAACGCGCTGACCCCGACCGACAACGCGCTCTGACCATTTCCGCCGCGGCTCCCCCGCGGTCACCAGTTCCGCCTGGAAATGCTCCCTAGGCGAACCTCGGCCCGGCGCGGCACAGCGCTGGGCCGCATTGTATCGAAATGTGTTCGTGGCGTTGAACCCTTTACTTCGATCAACATCGCGCGGATGTTCGAGGCATCGAAGCAGGAGGACATTTCATGATCGTCTCTCTTCTGGTCGCCACGCTGGCGACCGCCACCCCGCTGACGGTGACCTTGCCATCGCAGCACCGATGGGCACTCGTCACCGCGCTGGAGCGCCGGGTGGGCGGTCGTTTCATCCTGACCGGGCTGAAGGACGGCGAGCGCGTCTGTCGCGACGCGCGCGTCTGCGTGGCAGGTTCGCAGATCGAGTCGGCCGTGTCCGACCCGGCAGGCGTCCGCAGCGTCGACCAGCTGCTGTCCTCCGCGCAGGTCAACGGCGATGATGCCGTCGCCCTCGTCAGCCTGCGGGGCGCGCGCCAGCTCGGAAGCGGGCGCGCCGAGGTGCTCGCCTCCGTCTACGACGCGAAGACGCGGCAATGGGTCGGCTACGCCGGCGTGCTCGGCGGTCTGACGAACTTGGACGGGACGGGCGGCGGCCTGACGGGGTCGGTGAAGCTGATGACCTGGGACCGGGTGGACGCGCTGGCCAAATAAGCCAAACGGGGCGATCGCTCGCCTGCGCTGGCGCGGCTCGCTACTCGTCCTCCGCCGTGGCTGGGCGCGACTGGCTGGTGCCCAGCCCCATCGCGCCGGGGCGCTGGCGGGCCAGCGGCGGCATGTCCTCGCCGGGGTCGACGCCGGTCATGCGCAGGATCGACAGGCGGTCGCGCAGTCGGCCGGCGCGCTCGAAATCCAGCGATGCGGCGGCGGTCTCCATTTCCGTTCGGAGTTCTTCGGCGGTCATGCCGCCTGCAACGCCGCCTCGGTCGCGGCGATCCATCCGCCGCCCAGCACGCGGTCGCCGGCATAGAGTACCGCCGCCTGCCCCGGCGCGACGCCGTACTCGGCCTCGTCGAAGACCAGCCGATCGCCCTCGATCCGCGCGGGCACCGGGCGCGCCATCGACCGCACCTTGGCGGTCAGTGCACCGTCCAGCGGGCCCAGCACGTTCATCCCCTCCAGCCGCGCCGCCGCCACGGCCAGCGCGGCGCGCGGGCCGACGACCACGCGCCGCGCCGCGGCGTCCAGGCGCACGACGTACAGCGGCTCCTTCGTCCCGCCGATCTCCAGCCCGCGGCGCTGGCCCACGGTGAAGTGGACGAGGCCGCGGTGCTCGCCCAGCTTGCGCCCCGCCAGGTCCACGATGTCGCCGCGGGTCTCCGCTTCCGGCCGCAGCTTCTTGACCAGCGCGGCATAGTCGCCGTCGGGGACGAAGCAGATGTCCTGGCTGTCCGGCTTCTGCGCCACGGGCAGCGCGATCTCGCCCGCGATCTCGCGCACCCGCGCCTTGGGCAGCGCGCCCAGCGGGAAGCGCAGGAAATCGAGCTGCGCACGCGTGGTCGCGAACAGGAAGTAGCTCTGGTCGCGCGCCGGATCGGCGCCGCGATGCAGCTCCGGCCCGGCGGGCCCCTCGACGCGGCGGACGTAGTGGCCGGTGGCAAGGCAGTCGGCGCCCAGGTCCCTGGCCAGCGCGAACAGGTCGGTGAACTTGGGTCCCATGTTGCACTGGACGCAGGGGATGGGCGTGCGTCCGGCGAGATATTCGTCGGCGAAGCGGTCGACCACATCCTCCCTGAACCGCGTCTCGTGATCGTGGACGTAGTGCGCGATGCCCAAGCGGTCGCACACCGCGCGCGCGTCGCGGATGTCGCGGCCCGCGCAGCAGGCGCCCGCGCGCTTCGTCGCCTCGCCGTGGTCGTAGAGCTGGAGCGTCACGCCCACCACTTCGGCGCCGGTGCGCACCGCCAGCGCCGCGACGACCGAGCTGTCGACCCCGCCCGACATCGCGACGACGATCCGCCGCGCGCGCGCGGGAAGCTGGAAATCCACGCCGTCCATGCGCGTGCCGATACAGCGTTGGTTGGCGGGGCGTAAAGCTCTCTGAAGGAAGCGTTGCGCGCGCCTTTACGCGCCCTTCAGTCCCCCGCGGCTAGGACGGTGGCGGGAAAAGGGAAAAAGGGTCGCACCGCCATCATGACGACGTCGCTTCTCGCACGCCAGCGCGCGCACCAGCGCGCCACGCCGACCGCGCTCGCCGCGCAGGCGGGCGTCACCGCGCTGGAGGCGCGCGCGCGCCGGCTGGCTCCGGGATCCGGCGCCTTCAACGCCGTCGCCGCGGAGGCGCTGGCCGCCGCGCGCGAGGAGTGAAGAGCGCGTTTACCGCGGCGCTTTAAGCGATGTTCAACGCCCGCGGCCCAGTACGGACAGACAGTGGAGAGGGGGCCCCCCGCCCCGAACCGAGGTAAGGAATGATCGAGAACCAGAAGATCCGGCCGGCAAAGGTCATCGGCCCGCTCGGCGAACCGCTGACGCTGGACACGTTACCGCCGGCGGACACCACCCGATGGGTCGTGCGCCGCAAGGCGGAGGTGGTGGCGGCCGTCAACGGCGGCCTGCTGACCGTCGACGACGTGTGCCAGCGCTACAACCTGACGGTGGAGGAATTCGCCGGCTGGCAGCGCGCGATCGACCGGTCGGGCATGCCCGGCCTGCGCGTGACGCGGATCCAGCATTACAAGTCGCTGTACGAGCGGCAGCAGAAGTTCTGACGGGCACGCCCGCGCCGTGTCGCGCGCGGGCGACGGCCGCGTCCCCCCCCCCCCCGCTGATCGATATCAGCGAGGTTACGGCAACGGAACAACATCGGCCATGAAACGTCTAACCCCCGCAGCCCGCGTACTGGGCGTCAATGCAGGGGAGTTGGACCATGGGTTTGATTATCTGGCTCATCATCGGTGGCGTCATCGGCTGGCTTGCCAGCATCATCATGCGCACCGACGCCCAGCAGGGCATCTTTCTGAACATCGTCGTCGGCATCGTCGGCGCATTCCTGGGCGGCCTGCTCTTCACGGGCGGCTCGATCAACAATGCGCCGCTCACGATCTACTCGTTCTTGGTCTCGCTGCTGGGTGCGGTAATCTTGCTGGCGATCGTGAACCTCTTCCGTCGCGGTCGCGTGCGCTAAGCGCCGCATCGCCGACGAAGCGGACAGGCGGCCGCCCGGGCTATCCCGGGCGGCCGTCTCCTTTTCTACTTCAGCAGGAAGCGCACGTTGACGGTGGCGCTGACGGTCGTCTCGCCGGCCAGGACCTGTGTCGGTGCCGCGTCGGCCATCGCGGCGCGCGCCTGGAACATCGGCGGGCGCGGGGTGCCGCCGTCGTTCTCGCCAGCCTCGTCGATCGCGACGATCCGCTCGACACGCAGCCCGGCGGCGCGCGCGTAGAGATCGGCGCGCGCCCGCGCCCGCTTCAGCGCGTCCGCCCTGGCGGCGTCGAGCGCCGCATCGGGCTGGGCCAGCGACAGTGCCGGGCCGTCGATCTGGTTCGCCCCCGCCTTCACCAGCGCGTCGAGCACGCCGCCCGCCTTGGCGATGTCGCGGAAGCGGACGGCGACGCTGTTCGCCGCCTGGTAGCCGGTGACCACGGGCGGCTGGTTCTCCGCGTAGCGATATTGCGGCTGGAGCGAGACGTCGCTGGTGGCGAGGTCCCGCTCGGCGAGGCCGGCGCCGCGCAGCGCCCGGATCACGCCCGCCATGCGCCGCGCATTCTCCTGCGCCGCCGCGGCGGCGGTCGGCGCCTGCGTCGTCACCCCCGCGCGGATGGTGGCGACGTCGGGTGCGATCTCGACCTCGCCGGTGGCGGTGACGTCCAGGATCGTGCCGTCGGGCACGACCGTCTGCATCGGCACGGGTACCTGCGCGGATGCGGCCGCCGGCAGCAGGGCGGCGGACGCGAGCAGGAAGGCGAAGGCGAGGCGCATCGGCAGGCAACTCCATGGTCGGCGACGGGATCGTCGGCGACGGGCGCGCTTCTGCCGTAAGTTGATGCAACGCAAGCTGAACGATGCGGCATGTTGAGAACAGACGCGAAATCGGGCATGCCGCCGCGCCGCTTGCGGCCGGTGCTTTATTCGCGTAACACAGCCTGGGTACTGTGGGGCGACAATGAACTACGAGGGCGGGAAACTGGAGCGGGAACACCTTCTGATCGCCGAGGGGGGCGACGTGATCGGCGAGGGGCCGGATCCGGCGCGGCGTCGGCGGCGCTGGATGATCGCGATCGCGGCGGCCGTGCTGGTCGCGGTGGCGGCGTGGTGGTTCATGGGCCGCGCCAAGCCGGCGGAGGCGCCGCGCGCGCCCGCCGCGACCAGCGTCACGGTGGTCGTCCCCGGCACGCAGGAGGCGGATCGCCGCGCCACCGGCACCGGCACGCTGGCCGCGCGGCGCGAGATGCCGGTGGGCGTCGCGGGCGAGGGCGGCATGGTCAGCCGCGTGCTGGTCGAGGCCGGGCAGTGGGTGCGCGAGGGCCAGGTGCTGGCCACGATCGACCGTTCGGTACAGACGCAGACCGCGGCCTCGCTCGGCGCGCAGATCAACGTCGCACGATCCGACCTGACGCTCGCGCAGGCGGAACTGGAGCGGGCGCAGAGCCTGGTCGACCGCGGCTTCATCTCCAAGGCGGACGTGCAGCGCCGCATCGCCACTCGCGACGCCGCGGCGGCGCGGCTGAAGGTGTCGCAGGCGACCGCGTCGGAACAGCGCGCGCGCAACGCCCGGCTGGACATCCGCGCCCCCGCGGCGGGGCTGGTGCTGACCCGCGGCGTGGAGCCGGGGCAGATCGTCAGCAGCGCCAGCGGCGTCCTGTTCCGCATGGCCAAGGGCGGCGAGATGGAGATGCGCGTGCTCTTGTCTGAGGCGGACCTGCGCGGCGTGCGCGTGGGGTCGCGCGCGGAGGTGACGCCGGTCGGCGACACGCGGACCTTCCCGGGCGAGGTGTGGCAGGTCTCGCCCGTGATCGACCCGCAGACGCGCCAGGGCACCGCCCGCGTCGCGCTGCGCTACGATCCGGCGCTGCGCCCCGGCGGCTTCGCGTCGGCGACGATCGTGGCGGGAAGCTCGCAGCTGCCCGAACTGCCGCAGTCGGCGCTGCTGAGCGACACCAAGGGCAATTACGTCTATATCGTCGATGGCGAGAACAAGGTGCAGCGCCGCGACGTGACGCTGGGCGTGGTGGACGCGAACAAGGTGGCGGTGGCGAGCGGCCTGACCGGCAGCGAGCGGGTCGTGCTATCCGCCGGCGCGTTCCTGAACCCGGGGCAGAAGGTGAACCCCATCCTGCAGAAACCGGCCCGCTGAGGAGCGCACAGGATGGGCTTCCGCAACATCTCCGCCTGGTCGATCCGGAACCCCGTTCCGTCGATCGTCCTCTTCATGATGCTGACGGTGGCCGGGATCATCGCCTTCATCCGGATGGACATCAACCAGGAGCCGGACATCGAGTTTCCGGCGGTGACCATCTCGATCAGCCAGCCGGGCGCCGCGCCGAGCGAGCTGGAGACGCAGGTGACGCAGCGCGTCGAATCGGCGGTGCGCAGCCTGGAGGGCGTGGACGAGATCCAGTCGTTCGTTTCCGAAGGCAACAGCACCACCTTCGTCCAGCTCGACATCGGCACGCCGGTCGACCGCGCGGTGAACGAGGCGCGCGACGCGGTGACGCAGATCCGCGCCGACCTGCCCGAGGGCATCCTGGAACCCCAGGTGCAGCGGGTGAAGATCAACGACAACGACCTGGGCAGCTACACCGCGGTCGCCACCGACATGACGCTGGAACAGCTCAGCTGGTACATCGACAACACGGTGGCCAAGGAATTGCTGTCGGTGCCCGGCATGGGCTCGGTCGAGCGGATCGGCGGCGTCAACCGCGAGATCCGCGTGATCCTCGATCCCGCCAAGGTCGCCGCCTACGGCCTCACCGCGTCGCAGATCAACCAGCAGCTGCGTCAGGTGAACCTGAACGCCGCGGGCGGTCGCGCGGAGATCGCGGGCGCGGAGCAGGCGGTGCGCGTGCTGGGCAACGCGCAGACCGCCTACGACCTGGGGCAGACCCAGATCAGCGTCGGCGCGGGCCGCACCATCCGCCTGACCGACGTGGCGACCGTGCGCGACCTCTATGCCGAGCAGCGCAGCGCCGCGGCGGTGGACGGGCGCCCGGCGCTGTCGTTCGATTTCAAGCGCGCGAAGGGCGCGTCCGACGTCACCGTCTTCCGCGAGGCCAAGGCCAAGCTGGAGGCGCTGGAGAAGCGCAATCCGCAGGTGACGTTCCGCCTGCGCGTCGACGGCTCCAAATATGCGCTGGAGCAATACAAGAGCGCGATCCACGCGATGCTGGAGGGCGCGATCCTGGCGGTCGTGGTCGTCTTCCTGTTCCTGCGCGACTGGCGGGCGACCGTCATCTCCGCGCTCGCGATCCCGCTCTCCGCGATCCCGGCCTTCTGGTTCATGGACCTGATGGGCTTCACGCTGAACAGCATGACGCTGCTGGCGCTCAGCCTGGTGGCGGGCGTGCTGGTCGACGACGCGATCGTGGAGATCGAGAACATCGTCCGCCACATGCGCATGGGCAAGACGGCGTATCAGGCGTCGATCGACGCCGCGGACGAGATCGGCCTCGCCGTGCTGGCGACGACGATGGCGATCGTGGCCGTGTTCCTGCCCGTCGGCCTGATGCCGGGCGTGTCGGGTCAGTTCTTCAAGAACTTCGGCCTGACGGTCGTCGTCGCGGTGCTGATGAGTCTGGCCGTCGCACGCCTCATCACGCCGATGATCGCCGCCTATTTCCTGAAGGCGTTCGGCCATGCCGAACACGGTGGCGGGCGATTGATGGACGCCTATCACCGTATCCTCCTGTGGACGCTGGACGAGGGCAGGGCGCCGCTGATCCGCGCCCGCGGCGGCTTCCGCCGCGTGACCGGCTACCTGCGCGATCACCGCGCCTGGGTGATGGCGATGGGTGCGGGTGCGTTCGCGCTGACCGCATTCCTGTTCACGCAGATCCCGATGACGTTCCAGCCCGCGGTGGACCAGCCGCGCAGCGTGGTGACGATCACCATGCCGCCGGGCGCCACGCTGTCGACCACGCAGACCGCGGTGGACCGCGTCTACGCGCTGCTGGACAAGGAACCGGCGGTGGAGAGCCTCTATACCCGCACGCTGGTCGGCACCGGCCGCGTCGTCGCCACGTACAAGGAAGACCGCGCGGAGAAATCCACCGCGTTCGAGCGGCGGCTGGCGCCGGAACTGGCGAAGATCCCCGACGCGCGCGTCAACTTCCAGTCGCAATTCGGCTTCGGCGACAACAACCGCGACATCTCCGTCACGCTGGGCGGCGACGACCCCGTCGTGCTCCGGCAGACGGCGGACCGTCTGGTGCAGGAAATGGCGCGCCTGCCGATGCTGGTCGCGCCGCGCGTGGCGGGCGACCTCAACCGGCCGGAGATCCTCATCAAGCCGCGGCTGGACCTCGCCGCGCAGCTGGGCGTGACCACGTCCGCCCTCTCCAACGCGATCCGCATCGCGACGCTGGGCGACCTCGACCAGAACAGCGCGCGATTCTCGCTGTCCGACCGTCAGGTGCCGATCCGCGTCGCGCTGGCGGAGAATGCACGCACGCGGCTCGACACGATACAGAACCTGCCCGTGGCGACGCAGACGGGCGGGTCGGTGCCGCTCAGCCTGGTCGCCGACATCGGCTTCGGCAGCGGCCCGACGCGCATCACCCGCATCAACCAGCAGCGCCAGCTGACCGTCGGCTCGGACCTCGCCCCCGGGCTCGTCACCAGCGAGGCGATGAAGCGGATCAAGCAGCTGCCGGTGATGCAGAACCTGCCGGTGGGCGTGCAGGAGCTGAACGTCGGCCAGGCCAAGTGGCAGCTGGAGATGCTCATCAACTTCGTGTTCGCCGTGATGGCGGGCGTGTTCCTCGTCTTCTCCGTTCTCGTGCTGCTGTATCGCCGGCTGCTTCCGCCGCTGGTCAACATGGGCTCGCTGCTGCTGGCGCCGCTGGGCGGTCTCCTGGCGATCATGATCGCGGGGATGCCGCTGTCGATGCCGGTGTTCATCGGCCTCCTCATGCTGCTGGGCATCGTGGCGAAGAACTCGATCCTGCTGATCGACTTCGCGCTGGACGAGATGGCGACCGGCGTGGCGCCGCGCGCCGCGATCATCGAGGCGGGGCACAAGCGCGCGCAGCCGATCGTCATGACGACGGTGGCGATGGTGGCGGGCATGATCCCCACCGCGCTGTCGCTGTCGGGCGACGGGGCATGGCGCGCGCCGATGGGCGTGGTCGTGATCGGCGGGCTGATCCTGTCGACGCTGCTGACGCTGCTGATCGTCCCCGCCAGCTTCTCGCTCGCGATCGGCGTGGAACGGCGGCTCGGGCCGTGGCTGGGCCGTCGCCTGCTGACGTACCGGCCTGGCGACGACGGCGCCCCCGCGATCGACCACGACGCGCCCAAGGGCTCGATCGCAGCGCCGGTGGGGCGGATCGGCTTCCGCGACGAACCGGCGGAGTGAGGAGCGCGCCCGCATGACGGCGCGGGGCCGTTGAACCCTCGCCCGAGTTGCGGATTGTTACGGCCGTGACCCGCGCCATCCCCCGCCAGCCCGCGCCCGCCGCGCTTCGCCGGATGCGGCTGGTGGCGACGGGGCTGCTGGTGGCAATGGCGGCGGTGTTCCTCGCGACGCGCCAGCTGGAGCACGGGCACCCGGCCTGGGGCTTTGTGCGCGCTTTCGCGGAGGCGGCGATGGTGGGCGGGCTGGCCGATTGGTTCGCTGTCACCGCGCTGTTCCGCCATCCGCTGGCGCTGCCGATCCCCCACACCGCCATCATCCCGCGCAACAAGGACCGGATCGGCGATCAGCTGGCGCAGTTCCTTCGCGAGTATTTCCTGATCCCCGCCGTCGTCGCGCGACGGATGGGGCGGATCGACGTGGCGGGCGTGGCGGGGCGGTGGCTGGCCGATCCCAACCGCATGGGGGGAACGGGGGCCGGCCGGCTGGCGCGCGGATCGTCGCGCCTGGCGGTGGAGATCCTGCAGGCGCTGGACCAGGAGCGGCTGGGCGGCATGGTGCGCGGCATGATGGTGACGCGCGTGCGCGAGACCGAGGTGTCGCCGATGATCGGGCGCGCGCTGGACGCGGCGCTGGCCGACGGCAAGCACCAGCCCGTGGTGGACCAGGTGATCCGCTGGGCGCGCGCCTCGCTGGCGGCGAACGAGCACCTCGTGCGCGCCATGGTGCACGACCGCGCCGGATCGATCCTGCGCTGGACCGGGCTGGACGAGACGCTGTCGAACAAGATCATCGACGGACTGGACAAGCTGATCGCCGATATGGCGGAGGACCGCGATCACCCGCTGCGCGCCAAGGCGGAGGAGGGGCTGGCCGATCTCGCCCGCGATCTCCAGCACGACGGGGCGTTGCGCGCCAGGGTGGAGGCGCTGAAGATCGAGCTGCTGGAAAACCCGGCGATGCAGGACTGGATCAACGGGCTGTGGGAACAGGCGCGTGCCGCCATGCTGCGCGTCGCGCGCGATCCGGAACGGCTGCTGGCGGGGAAGTTCGGCGAGGCGCTGCGCCAGTTGGGCGAGACGTTCCAGGACGACCCGCGGCTCGGCCGCACCATCAACCGTTTCGTGCGCCGCGCCGCGGTGGGCGCCGCCGCGGATTACGGCGACACGATCGTGCGCCTGGTGTCGGAAACTGTGCGCGGGTGGGACGCGCACACGATCACGACCCGGCTGGAGAACGCGGTGGGCAAGGACCTGCAGTTCATCCGCATCAACGGCACCCTGGTCGGCGGCCTGGTCGGCACGACGATCCACGCGGTGGACGTGCTGCTCTGAAGGCCGACCGTTTCGGTGATTCCGTTTGTGGAACGATCCTCGCCCCTGTGCGCTTGCGGGACGATGGGGATTGCCGCAAGGATCGCCGCATGAGCGCGGCCGCCGATTTCAGTGCCGAGGGCGACGTCCTGCGGTTCTCCGGCGATCTGTCGCTCGCGCGGCTCGGCACGTTGCCCGACCGGCTGCGCGGCCACGACGGGCAGGTGGCGAGGATCGACCTGTCCGGCGTCGACCGCATCGACACGATCGGCGCGTGGGTGGTCCACCGCTTCGCGCGCGAGCATGACGCGCGGATCGAGGGGCTGTCGGGCGACGCGCAGCACCTGCTCGACCAGGTGGAGGCGGCGGACCAGCCGGTGCAGATGCGCCCGGTCTCCACCTCCTCCTTCCGCCGCGTGCTGGGCGAGATCGGCGACGCGGTGGCGCATTCGGGCCGCACCGCGGTGGGCCTGATCGGCTTCATGGGGGCGACGCTGATCGCCTTCTTCAACGTGCTGCGCCACCCCAAGCGCTTCCGCTTCAACGCCACGGTGCAGCGGTTCGAGGTGGTCGGCGTCAGCGCGCTCGGCATCATCGGCCTGATGAGCTTCCTGATCGGTATCGTCATCGCACAGCAGGGCGCGGTGCAGCTGCGGCAGTTCGGGGCGGAGGCGTTCACGATCAATCTGGTCGGCCGCATCACACTACGCGAACTGGGCGTGCTGATGACCGCGATCATGGTGGCGGGACGATCCGGCTCCGCCTTCGCCGCGCAGCTCGGCACGATGAAGCTGACCGAGGAGATCGACGCCATGCGCACGATCGGCGTCTCGCCGATGGAGGCGCTGGTGCTGCCGCGCACGATCGCGGCGATCGTGCTGATGCCGCTGCTCGGCTTCTATTCCGCCGTGATCGCGATCATCGGCGGCGGCATCCTGTGCTGGCTCAGCCTGGACATCCCGCTGGTCACCTATGTCGCGCGGATTCGCGAGGTGGTGCCGATCACCGACCTGTTCGTCGGCCTCATCAAGGCGCCGGTGTTCGGCGCGATCATCGCCGTTGCGGGCTGCTACCAGGGGATGCAGGTGGAGGGCGATGCGGAGCAGGTGGGATTGCGCACGACGTCGGCGGTGGTGCAGGCGATCTTCATGGTGATCGTGGTGGACGCCTTCTTCGCCGTCTTCTTCGAGCAGATCGGCTGGATCTGATGGCCGACGACGAGACGATCATCCGCGTCCGCGGACTGACCAACCGCTTCGGCGACGCGACGATCCACGACGGCCTCGATCTGGACGTGCGTCGGGGCGAGATCCTGGGCGTGGTCGGCGGGTCGGGTACGGGCAAGTCGGTGCTGATGCGCTCCATCGTCGGGCTGCAATCCCCTGCCGAGGGCGAGATCGAGGTGTTCGGCGAGCCGACGATCGGCCGCGACGAGACCGAGGCGGTGGAGATCCGCAAGCGCTGGGGCGTGCTGTTCCAGGGCGGGGCGCTGTTCTCCACGCTGACGGTGGCGGAGAACGTGCAGGTTCCCTTGCGCGAATTCTATCCCGAGCTGGACCTCGCGCTGCTGGACGAGATCGCCTCGTACAAGGTGGTGATGACGGGCCTGCCGAGCGACGCGGGGCCCAAATATCCGGCCGAGCTGTCCGGCGGCATGAAGAAGCGCGCCGGCCTCGCCCGCGCGCTGGCGCTCGATCCCGAACTTTTGTTCCTCGACGAGCCGACGGCGGGGCTCGATCCGATCGGCGCGGCGGCGTTCGACGACCTGACGAAGGCGTTGCAGCGCACGCTGGGCCTCACCGTCTTCCTCATCACCCACGATCTCGATACGCTCTACGCCATCTGCGATCGGGTGGCCGTTCTGGCCGACAAGAAGGTGATCGCGGTCGGCACGATCGACGAGCTGCTGGCGCTCGATCACCCCTGGATCCAGGAATATTTCAACGGCCCGCGCGGCCGTGCCGCGGTCGCGAGCAAGGAGGACGCCAGCGCCGCGGCCCAGGCCCACGCACACCCGACCGAGGTGACGGAGAAGGCGACCGGCGAGCGCTCGCAAGGCGGGCTGGCCGACAACAATGCGCGTCGCGCGACGACCGACGCCGAAGGAAACCGCTGATGGAAACCCGCTCCAACCATGTCCTCGTCGGCGCCGTGGTGCTGATCCTGCTCGCCATGGTCGCGATCTTCACCGTGTGGATCGCGCGGCTGGCCGGCGGCAGCGAGCGGGAGTACGACATCTTCTTTCGCCAGGCCGTGGACGGGCTGGCGAAGGGGTCGGCCGTCACCTTCTCGGGCGTGCCGTCGGGCCAGGTCAAGTCGATCTCCCTGTGGCGACCCGATCCGCAGTACGTGCGCGTGCGCGTCAGCGTGAATGAGGACACGCCGATCCTGCGCGGCACCACGGCGACGATCCAAGGCAGCTTCACCGGCACCAGCACGGTCAGCCTGGACGGTGCGACCAAGGGCGCGCCGCCGATCGCCTGTCCGGAGGTCAACCCGGAAACGCAATGCCCGCTGGGCGTGCCCGTCATCCCGACGAAGACCGGCGGCATCGGCGCGATCCTGAACAGCGCGCCGCAGCTGCTGGAGCGGCTGTCGACGCTGACCGAGCGGCTGACCGGGCTGCTGACCGACCGCAACCAGGCGTCGATCGCGGGCATCCTGGACAACACCAACCGGCTGACCGACGCACTGGCCGACCGCGGGCCGGAGATCGCCGCGACGCTGGCGCAGACCCGTGTCGCGATCCAGCAGGCGGGCGACGCCGCGCAGCAGATCGGCGAGCTGGCTGGCACGACCAACGGCGTGCTGGCCCGCGACGTGGCGCCGGCGATGCAGAACCTGAACGGCGCCATCAGCGGCATCAAGCAGTCGACCGACGCGCTGAACGCCGCCGTCGCCGACGCGCGGCCGGGCCTCACCACCTTCTCGAAGCAGACCATTCCGCAGGTCAACCTGCTGGTCCGCGACCTTCGCGCCACCTCCGCCTCGCTGTCGGCCATCGCCGAGCGGGTCGAGCAGGGCGGGGCAGGATCGCTGATCGGCCAGCAGAAGCTGCCGGACTACAAGGGGAAATGAGCGCGATGACCAGCTTTCGTCCGGTTCTGCGGCTGCTGCCTGTCGGCGCGCTGCTCCCGCTCGCCGCCTGCATCAGCTTCGGCGCCGATCCGCCCGAGCGGCTGCTGACGCTGAACGCCGCGTCCCAGCCGGAGGCGGGGCAGGCGCAATCCTCGCGCACGGGGCGTGCGATCGTGGTGCAGGTGCCCTCCAGCCCCGCCGCCATCGCCAACACCCGCGTGCCGGTACGCACCGGCGACACCGCGCTCGCCTACGTGAAGGACGCGCAGTGGAGCGAGCCGCCGACGCGGCTGTTCGCGCGGCTGGTATCGGACACCGTCACCGCGCGCGCGGGCATGGTGGTGCTGACCCCGGCGCAGTCGTTCGACGATCCGAGCGCCAATCTGGGCGGCGAGCTGCGCTACTTCGGCCTGGACGCCGCGACGCGCGAGGCGGTGGTCACGTTCGACGCGTCGCTGACCCGCGCCGGGCAGACGACCGTGGAGAAGCGCCGCTTCGAAGCGCGCGTGCCCGTAGCGGCGATCGACGCGGCATCGGCGGGGCCGGCATTGAACCAGGCGGCGAATACGGTAGCGACGCAGGTGGCGGACTGGGTGCGGGGCGGCTAGGCGCGCGGTCATCCCATCATCCGTCATGCCGGGCTCGTCCCTGGCGGCCCGGTGGATGCCGTCATCGGCGCGGCATGACGGCCGGTGGATCGCCATGACGCCCGCATCAAGCCCCATTCCCCCTCCACCCGGCGCGTGATAGCTCCCGGCGTCATGGCCGACCGCCTGCGCCTCGACCGCTTCCTGCCCTACCTGCTGTCGGTGACGTCGAACCGCGTCAGCGAGCGGATCGCGCGCACCTATGACGCGCTGTTCGGCCTATCCATTCCGGAATGGCGGCTGATCGCCGTCATCGCGGAGGCGCCGGGCATCACCCAGGCCGACATCGGCGAGCGTACGCGGATGGACAAGGTGACGGTCAGCCGCGCCGCCATCGCGCTCGCCGCGCGCGGGCTGCTGGAGCGCGCCCCCAATGCCGCCGACCGCCGCTCGCGCCACCTGTCGCTCAGCGCCGCGGGGCACGCGCTGTACGAGCAGGTGGCGCCCAAGGCGCTGGAGCTGGAGCGGCGGCTGTTCGCGCGCTTCGACGCGGGCGAGCTGCGGCAGCTGACGGAGATGCTGCGGCGGATCGACGCCGCGGTGGCGGAGGAGAACGGGTGATGGCCGAAGCGCCGCTGATCGCGGGCGTCGAACTGGGGGGCACGAAGTGCATCGCGATCCTGGCAAGCGGGCCCGACCGCGTGCTGGAGGAGGTGCGCATCCCGACCACCCGGCCGGAGGAGACGCTGCCCGCGCTGGAGGCGGCGTTGGACCAGTGGCGCGGCGTCGCGGCGATCGGCATCGCCAGCTTCGGCCCGGTGTCGATCGATCGCGCGTCGGTGCATTACGGCCACATCACCTCCACCCCCAAGCCGCACTGGGCGAACACCGACGTCGCGCGGCGGCTGGCCGCGCGCTACGGCGTGCCGACCGGTTTCCACAGCGACGTCGTCGGCGCCGCACTGGCGGAGGCGCGCTGGGGCGCCGGCCGGGGACTTGCCGATCTCGGCTACGTCACCGTGGGCACCGGGGTGGGCGCGGGCATGATCGCGCACGGCCGCCCGGTGGACGGCCTGACCCACGCGGAGCTCGGTCACGTCCGCCCGCCGCGGCTGGCGGGGGATGATTGGGGCGGCTCCTGTCCGTTCCACGGCGCCTGCGTCGAGGGGCTGGCGGCAGGGCCCGCCATCGCCGCGCGCACCGGTATCAAGGGCGAGGACCTGACCGCCGACCACCCGGCGTGGGCGCCGGTGGTGGACGCGCTGGCGCACCTGTTCGCGACGATGGTGCTGACGGGCGTTCCGCGGCGCATCGTGCTGGGCGGCGGCGTGCTCGTCGGCAACGACTTCCTGCTGCCGCGCCTGCGCCGCGCCACCGCGGCGTCGCTGGGCGGCTATGTCGCGCTGCCGGAGGTGGAGGACATGGACACCTTCCTCGTCCCCGCCGCGCTCGGCGCGCGGGCGGGACCGCTGGGCGCGATCGTGCTGGGGCGGATGGCACTGGACGCCGGGTAGCCCCTTTACGCGCGCTTAACCCTCCCGGGTTACTCCGTGGCAATATGGGGGGCCAGCCATGCGCATCTTGATCGTGGACGAGGCGGAGGCCGGGCTGCGACCGCATGCGGCGCGGCTGGGCGGCGCGCACGCGCTGGTCCACGCGCCCGACACCGCGCGGGCGGTCGCGCTGGCACGCGCCGCCGCCTATGATGTCGCGATCCTGCACGGTGCCGCGGTGGCCGCGCTGGCGCCGCTGCGCGCGCTCGATCCCGCGCTGTACCTGATCGCCGTCACCTCGCTACCGGTCGCGGCGGAGGTGACGCACCTGCCCGATGCCGCCGCGCTGCCCGCCTTGATCGCCGCGATCGACGCGCGCCGCACCGCCGAGCGTGCGCTGGCCGAGGCGACGGAGGCGCTCGCGGAGAAGGAGCGCCGCGCCGCGCACGACGCGCGCCACGATGCGCTGACCGGGCTGCCCAATCGCCGCCACTTCCGCGAGGCTGTGGCCGCACGCATTCTGGATGGAGGCCGGTTCGCGGTGGCGATGCTGGACCTCGACCGCTTCCGCCTGGTCAACGACACGCTGGGCCACCGCATCGGCGACGGCCTGATCCGCGCCACCGCCCGTGCGCTGTGCGACGGCCTGCCCGGCGGCCTGGTCGCGCGGCTGGGCGCGGACGAGTTCGGCCTGCTCTTCGATGCCGCCGGCGCCCCTGCCGCGGCGATGGAATGCGAGCGGCTGGTCCGCGCGTGCGGCGCCAGCTTCGACGTGGAGGGGCATCTGCTGGAGGGCGCTGCCTGTGCCGGCGTGATCCTGGGCGGCGCGCAGGACGCCGACGCCGACGACCTGCTGCGCCGCGCCGATCTGGCGCTGGGCGACGCCAAGTCGCAGGGGCAGAACCACGTCTGTCTGTTCGACGAGGCGCTGGACGAGGCGCTGCGGCTACGCCACCGCATCGAGAGCGGGCTGGCGCAGGCGATCGGCCGCGGCGAACTGGCGATGGTGTTCCAGCCCATCCTGGCGCGCGACGGGCTGGACGTCGCGGGGTTCGAGGCGCTTCTGCGCTGGGACACGGAGGAATGGGGCACGATCAGCCCCGCCACCTTCATCCCGGTGGCGGAGGAGACGGCGCTGATCCATGCGCTGGGTGACTGGGTGCTGGAACGCAGCCTGGCCGCCGTCGCCGACTGGCCGGGGCAGTACGTCTCCGTCAACTTCAGCCCGCGCCAGTTCCGCCGTCCCAATTTCGTCGGCTACGTGGTGGAGCGGTGCCAGCGCGCGGGCGTCGCGCCGTCGCGGTTGCAGATCGAGATCACGGAGACGGCGATTTTCGACGACGTCGATCACGCCGCGGACACGCTGTATCGCCTGCGCCAGATGGGTTTCCGCATCGCGCTGGACGATTTCGGCACCGGCTATTCCTCGCTCTACAACATCCGCAAGTTCCCGCTGGACGTGCTGAAGATCGACCGCAGCTTCGTCGATGCCATGGTGCGCGAACCCGCCGCGGCCGCCGCGGTGCAGGCGGTGGTGCACCTGGCCGGTGCGCTGGGCCTCGACGTGGTGGCGGAGGGGGTGGAAACGCCGGCGCAGGTCGACCTGCTACGCGCGACCGGCGTTTCGCACCTGCAAGGCTTCCATTTCGGGTATCCGCTGACCCGCGACGATGCGTCGAAATGCGCCATCGCCCGTTCGATCATACAGGACGCGCCCGATTGCGCTGCACCGCAGCGAAGCGCATAACGAGGCGATGAAGAACATGCTCTACGACGCCTACGAGGTTCAGCGGACCTGGCTGGCCTCCGCCAGCGCCTGGGCCAGCGTCAGTGCGGACTGGCTGAACAACCCGGCCAATCCCTTCGCCTATCTCGGCGGCGGCCCGGTGATGGCCAGCGCGCTGGAGGTGTTCGCCCATGCCGCGGCCTCTCGCGGGAAACCCGCCTTCGGCCTCGACCACACGACCATCGACGGTCGCCAGGTCGCGGTGGTGGAGGAGATCGTGCTGCAGAAGCCGTTCGGCCAGCTGAAGCGCTTCAGGCGCGACGGCGTGGAGGGCGGGCCCAAGCTGCTGATCGTCGCGCCCATGTCGGGCCATTACGCCACGCTGCTGCGCGGCACGGTGGAGCGCATGCTGCCGTTCGCCGACGTCCACATCACCGACTGGCGCGACGCGAAGATGGTGCCGATGGAGGACGGACGCTTCGACCTCGACGATTACGTCGACTATCTCGTCGCCTTCCTCGAAGCCATGGGCGCGAACGAGGGGCAGGGCGGCACGCACATGCTGGCGGTCTGCCAGCCCTCGGTGCCCAGCCTCGCGACCGCGGCGCTGATGAGCGCGGACCGGCACCCGTGCCGGCCGAAGACGCTGACGATGATGGGCGGGCCGATCGACACGCGCGAGGCGCCCACCGCGGTCAACACGCTGGCGACCGAGCGGCCCTTCGCCTGGTTCGAGCAGAACGTGATCGCCACGGTGCCGATGACCTATCCCGGCGCGGGGCGGCGCGTGTATCCCGGCTTCCTGCAATTGAGCGGGTTCATGACGATGAACCTGGGCAATCACATGATGAGCCACTGGGAGATGTTCAAGCATCTGGTGGCCGGCGACGGCGAGAGTGCGGACGCCACCAAGTCCTTCTACGACGAATATCGCGCCGTCTGCGACATGACCGCAGAATTCTATCTCCAGACGATCGACGTCGTCTTCCAGAACCACTCGCTGCCCAAGGGCGAGATGTTCCACCGCGGCCGCCGCGTCGACCTGTCCGCGATCGACGACATCGCGATCCTGGCGATCGAGGGCGAGCGCGATGATATCTCCGGCCTGGGCCAGACGAAGGCGGCGCTCACCTGCGCCACCGGCCTGCCGGCGGAGAAGAAGCGCTACCACATGGCCGAGGGCGTCGGCCATTACGGCATCTTCAACGGCAGCAAGTGGCGCGACCGCATCGCTCCGGTGGTGGAGGAATGGATCGCCGCCCACGGGTGAGCGGGATCAGCGCCGCGGTGGCATGCCCTTCGCGCGCTTCAGCTCGACCCGGTACAGCCGGAACGGCGCTTTGCCCAGGTTGGTGACGGCGTGCGGCGGCTCGGACGGCACCCAGATCGCGGGCGGCGCGGGACCGTCCGGAATACGCCCGCGCTCGACCTCCACCAGCCGCCCGTCCTTCACCGCGTAGCGGACGTCGATCCCCGGTTGCGGCTGCTGGATGTGGATCACGCTGGGCCAGCGATGCTCGTGGATCGCCTCGGTCTCGCCGGGCGCCACCTCGACCTGGAGAACGCGCACCTCGTCGTTCTCCAGCAGCACCTTGTGATTGCGCGGCGCCGCGGCGACGGCGTCCAGGTCCGGCGGCACGTCGGCCGCGGCCAGCAGCGCCAGCGCCGCGACGGACGCGCGGATCACTTGCCCTTGCCCGCGAACGCCTGCGCCGCGATCCAGTCCGCCACCGCCTTCCCGTTGGCCGAGCCGGGCGTGATGATGTCGAAATGGTTCGCGTTCGGCGGGACCAGTTCCTCCACCGTGTCGCCGCTCGCCTTCGCCGCGGCGGCATAGGGCTTCATCAGCAGCCCGAGTTCCGCCTCGACCAGCAGCTGCCGCGTGCCGAGTGGCAGATGGTCCGCCGGGCTGGCGATGCGATAGGCGTCGGGCTTCTCCGCCGGCGTTCCGCCCATCAACGGCACGATGACGGGTTGGCCGCAGACCTGCTGGTCGATTCCGACGAAGGGAGCGAGCGCGCCCGGCCCGTCGATCGCCACCACCGACACCGGCCGGATCGCACCCGGTCCATGGGGTGCCGCCAGCCGCGGGCGCGACGCCGCCCATAATCCGAGATGCGCGCCCGCCGAATGGCCGGCGATCGCGACGCGCTTCAGGTCCAGCGGATGCTTCTTCGCCAGCACGGCGACGTGATCCACCCCCTTCGCGACGTCGTCGAACGTGCCGGGCCAGCCAGCACCGGGATCGCCGAGCCGGCGGTATTCGATGTTCCACACCGCGATCCCGCGCGCGCGCAGCGCCTGCGCCAGCGGGGTCGTGCCCGCGCGCGTGTCGAACGACGCGGTCCAGCATCCGCCGTGGATCAGCACGACGACGGGGAACGGCCCCTTGCCCGCGGGCAGCCGCAGTTCGCCCGACCGCAGGTCGTCGGTGCCGTAGCGTTCGACCAGCGTCGGCTTGGGCACCGCCGCCTGCTCGGCGCGCAATTCCTTCATGCCGTCCTGTGCGAGGACGGGCGCGGCGAACAGGCCCGCGGCGAGTACGAGTGAAGTCTTCAGACGCATGATGCCCCCCATCATTGGCGATGGGAGGCATCATCGTCGCAACGCGGGGGCGCCGCAAGGGCGATTGAAGCCCGATCAGGCGGGGCTACCCTCCGCCGTGGTCTGCACCTTGGCGTGGCTGCCGCTCTCGCTCGGCTTGATCGTGCCGCCGAACAGCATCTTCACGCGCCCGCTGAGCGACATGTCCGTCTCCCAAAGCTCCGCCGAGTCGATGTCGACACGCAGCAGCGCCAGATTGGGGTCGCTCTTCCCGCCGGGGAACCACGCCTCGACCTGCTTGTCCCACAATTTGTCGATCAGCGCGGGATCGTTGTCGATCCGCCCGTTGCCGGACAGGCAGGCGAAGTAATCGTGCCCCTTCGACACGAACTGCAGCATCAGCTTGTCCTTGCCGGCAACGCGATTGTCCTTACCGATGAAGAAGAACAAGGTGTCGACCTGGTCCTTGTCGAGCTGCGCGGTCAGCGGCTCGCTGTGCGTCGATCCGTCCGCGGGGCCGACCATCACGAACGGGCTGTCCGCCATCTTCTTCCACAGGTCGGTCTTCAGCTGCTGCGGGTCCGCGTTGCCTTCGTCCTTCTTCGCGTCCTGCGCCATCGTGATCGTCTCCTCTGTCTCCACCGGAGAACGAGAGGGGCGGGCGATGGTTGCCTGTGCGGCACACGTGCCATCGACGGCGGGTAAGGTGATGCAAATCAAAGAGAAAGTGAAAGCCTGGCTGTCCTACGTCCTCCAACAGCGCGTCAGCGGAGGGAAGTGGCGGCGGTCGCGGACAGGTTCCGGCAGGGCCAAGGTCACGGCGGCGGCAATCCTGCCGTCAGCGCACGGAAAGGAACGACACCATGTCTCTTGCCGATCTGTGCTTGGTTCTGGGCGCTCTGTTCGCCTTCGCGACCCTGATCGTGAAGGTCATCGAGGTCAGCCGGAAGTAAGTGCACGGGCGGGGCTCGGGCTGCAACCCGAGCCCCAAACGTGAAGAGCCCCGACCGCTGCAACGACCGGGGCTCGCACAGAAAGGCACCATGTCAATGCCGGGCTTCCATGTAGCGGAAACCGGCTGCCGGTTCAATCACAGCACTTCGAACAGCCCCGCCGCGCCCATGCCGCCGCCGACGCACATCGTGACGACGACGTACTTCGCGCCGCGGCGCTTGCCCTCGATCAGCGCGTGGCCGGTCATGCGCGCACCCGACATGCCGTAGGGGTGGCCGATCGAGATCGCGCCGCCGTTCACGTTCAGCAGCTCGTCCGGAATGCCCAGCTTGTCGCGGCAGTAGAGCACCTGCACGGCGAACGCCTCGTTCAGCTCCCACAGGCCGATGTCGTCCATCTTCAGCCCGTTACGCTCCAGCAGCTTCGGAATGGCGAAGACCGGGCCGATGCCCATCTCGTCGGGCTCGGTGCCGGCCACCGCCATGCCGACGTAGCGGCCGAGCGGGGTGAGCCCCTTCTTGGCCGCCACGCTCTCTTCCATCAGCACGCTGGCCGAGGCGCCGTCGGACAGCTGGCTGGCGTTGCCGGCGGTGATGTTCAGGTCGGGACCCAGCACGGGCTTCAGCGACTTGAGGCCTTCCAGCGTGGTGTCGGCGCGGTTGCCCTCGTCCTTGGAGAGCGTCACTTCCTTATAGGAGACTTCCTTGGTCTCCTTGTCGGTGATCGCCATCGTCGCCGTCACGGGCACGATCTCGTCGTCGAACTTGCCCGCGGCCTGCGCCGCGGCGGTGCGCTGCTGCGAGCGCAGGCCGTATTCGTCCTGCGCGTCGCGGCTGATGCCGTAGCGCTTGGCGACCACCTCGGCGGTCTGCAGCATCGGCATGTAGATGTCCTTGTGCATCGCCACCAGCTCCTTGTCGGGAGCGACGCGCATCTGCGGCGTCTGCACGAGCGAGATGGAGTCGACGCCGCCGCCGATCGCCACGTCCATGCCGTCGACGATCACCTGCTTGGCCGCGGTGGCGATCGCCATCAGGCCCGACGCGCACTGGCGGTCGAGCGACATGCCGCTGACGCTCGTCGGCAACCCAGCGCGCAGCAGCGAGGTGCGCGCGATGTTGCCGGCCTGATGCCCCTGCTGAAGTGCGGAGCCGAAGACGACGTCGTCCACCTCCGCGCCGTCGATCTTCGCGCGTTCCACCGCGGCCTTGATCGCGTGGCTGGCGAGCGTGGGCGAGGGCAGGTTGTTGAACGCGCCGCGATAGGCGCGGCCGATGGGTGTGCGGGCAGTGGAGACGATAACGGCGGAGCGCATGGAATCAGTCCTTTATGAGATGGCGATCAGACGAAGACCTGGGTGATCCACTCGGCGATCATCGCCGGCTTCTCGCTGCCCTCGATCTCCACCGTCGTTTCGGTCGTATATTGGTACTGGCCCGGCCGCTTCTCCTCGAACTCGGTGATCTTCGAGCGGCCGCGCACGCGCGAGCCGGAGGGGACGGGGGCGAGGAAGCGGACCTTGTTGCCGCCGTAGTTGACGCCCATCTTCACGCCGTCCAGCCGGGGGGCGTCGGCGTTCTTCATGGCCATCTGCGGCAGCAGCGACAGCGTCAGGAAGCCGTGCGCGATCGTCGTGCCGAACGGCGTCAGCTTCGCCTTCTCCTGGTCGATGTGGATGAACTGATGGTCACCGGTGGCATCGGCGAACTTGTCGATCATCTCCTGCGAGACGGTGATCCACTCGGACACCGTCTCCTGGCCGATGGCGGCCTTCATCTCGTCGGCGGTCACGGATTTTCCTCCCCTTGCCGGACGCGCTAGAGCGCTCGGCACGCAATAGGCGCGCCGCCCCCCGGCTCGCAAGGCCAAACGAACCGAAAGCTTGAAGATGCCCGCTGCCGTAACGTCCGACACCCTTGCCGCCCTGCGCGCGCTGCATCGGGCGAGCGAACCCGATGTTCTAAAACCGTTGCTGGAGCGGGCGCGGAGCGATTCGGCGGCGCGCGGCCGCACGCTGTCGACCGCGTCGGGCCTGCTCGCCGACCTGCGCGCCGCGCAGGCGCGGGGGTGGGTGAACCGGTTCCTGCAGGAATATCGGCTCAACTCGTCGGAGGGCGTAGCCCTGCTGAGCCTGGCCGAGGCGTTCCTGCGCGTGCCCGATCCGGAGACCGCGGACCTGCTGATCGCCGACAAGCTGGGCGATGCCGACTGGCGCGCGCACACCGGCCAGTCCGCCTCGCGCCTCGTCAACACCGCGACCTGGGGCCTGGTGGTCGGCCGCGTGCTGGTGGGCGAGGGGGAGGCGGGGCCGCTGCGCCGGCTCATCAGCCGCGCGGGGGAGCCGTTCGTGCGCCAGGCGGTGGGCGCGGCGATGCGGATGATGGGCGAGATCTTCGTGATGGGTCGCACCATCGACGAGGCGATGCGGCGGATGCGAAAGCCGGAGAACCGCGGCTTCACCGCCAGCTTCGACATGCTGGGCGAGGCGGCGCGCACCACCGAGGACGCCGAACGCTACTTCCGCGCCTATGTCGACGCGATCGACGCGGTCGGGCGCGATCCCGCCGCGGGCCACTCGGTGTCGGTGAAGCTGTCCGCGCTCCATCCGCGCTACGAGGTCGCGAAGCGCGACACCTGCGTGCCGGCGCTGACGCAGTTGCTGGAGGCGCTGGCGGTACAGGCCGCCGGCCACGGCATCGCCCTGACCGTCGACGCCGAGGAGAGCGAGCGGCTGGAGATGAGCCTGGACATCATCGGCACCGTCGCGGCGCTGCCGTCGCTGAAGGGATGGGAGGGCTTCGGCATGGCGGTGCAGGCCTATGGCAAGCGCGCGAGGCCGGTGGTCCACTGGGCGGACGGGCTCAGCCGGGTGATGAACGTGCGCCTCGTCAAGGGCGCCTATTGGGACAGCGAGATCAAGCGGACGCAGGTCGAGGGCCTGTCCGACTATCCCCTGTTCACGCGCAAGGCCGCGACCGACGTCTCCTATCTCGCCGTCGCGAAGGACATGCTGGAGGCGCCGAACATCCGCCCGGCCTTCGCGAGCCACAACGCGCTGACCGTCGCGACCATCGTCGAGTGGGCAGGCAACAGCCGCGACTTCGAGTTCCAGCGACTGCACGGCATGGGCGACGGCCTGTACGAGCGGCTGGTGCGCGAGCACGGCTACCATTGCCGCATCTATGCCCCGGTGGGCGGGCACCGCGACCTGCTGGCCTACCTCGTCCGCCGCCTGCTGGAGAATGGCGCGAACAGCAGCTTCGTCCACCAGCTCGCCGACGAGCGGCTGAGCGAGGACGACATCCTGGCCGATCCGGTGGCGAAGATCGCGGCGGTGGGCGGCACGCGCCACCCGTCGATCCCGCTGCCCGCCGCGCTGTTCGGCGACGGACGGCGCAACTCGGACGGCATCGATCTCGCCGATCCCGCGGTGCTGGACGATATCGCGGCGAAGGTCGCGAAGCCGGTCGGGATCGCCGCACCGGCGACGGTCGACGTCTCGGGCGCGATCGCCCGCGCCCACGCCGCCTTCCCCACGTGGCAGGCGACTCCCGTGGACGAGCGCGCGGCCTGTCTCGACCGGCTCGCCGACCTGCTGGAGCGCGATCGCGAGCGCCTGATGGCGATCTGCGTGCAGGAGGCGTTCAAGAGCATCGCCGACGCGCTGGGCGAGGTGCGCGAGGCCGTGGACTTCTGCCGCTACTACGCGGCCGAGGCGCGCGCGAAGCTGCACGCGGTCGAACTGCCGGGGCCCACGGGCGAGCGCAACACGCTCCACCTCGACGGACGCGGCGTGTGGGCGACGATCGCGCCGTGGAACTTCCCGCTCGCGATCTTCCTCGGTCAGACCGTCGCCGCGCTGGTGACGGGGAACACCGTCGTCGCCAAGCCCGCGCCGCAGACGCCGGCCATCGCCGCCGCCGCGGTCGCGCTGGCGCACGAGGCGGGCGTGCCGAAGGACGCGCTGATCCTCGTCCCCGGCGGGCCGGAGGTGGGCGCCGCGCTGACCGCCGACGCGCGGGTGCAGGGCGTGGCCTTCACCGGCTCCACCGCAACGGCGAGAAGGATCGCGCGCGCCCTGCTGGAAGACGACGCGCGCCCGATCGTGCCGCTGATCGCGGAGACGGGCGGGATCAACGCGATGATCGTCGATTCCACCGCCTTGCCCGAGCAGGTCGTCGCCGACGTCGTCACCAGCGCGTACCGCTCCGCGGGCCAGCGCTGCTCCGCGCTGCGACTGCTGCTGGTGCAGGAAGATATCGCCGACGGGCTGATCGCGATGCTGAAGGGCGCGATGGACCTGCTGACGATCGGCGATCCTGCCGATCCGCGCACCGACGTCGGCCCGGTGATCGACCGCGCCGCCTACGACCGGTTGATGTCCTACCGCCAGTCGGTGCAGGATCGGTGGCTGAAGACGGTCGCGGTGCCGCAGGACGGCCTCTACGTGCCGCCGACGCTGATCCGGCTGGAGAGCGTGGAGGCGCTGACGCAGGAATGGTTCGGCCCGCTGCTCCACGTCGCGACGTGGAAGGCCGGAACGCTGAGCGAGACGATCGCGCGGGTGAACGCTAAGGGCTATGGCCTGACGATGGGACTGCACAGCCGCATCGCGCGCGCGGGCGAGGTGGCGGAGGCGGAGGCGGCGGTCGGCAACCTCTACGTCAACCGCTCGATGATCGGTGCGGTGGTGGGATCGCAGCCGTTCGGCGGCGAGGGGCTGTCCGGCACCGGGCCGAAGGCGGGCGGGCCGCACTATCTCTACCGCTTCTGCGCGGAGCGGGCCGTGTCGGTGGATACGACCAGCGCGGGCGGGAACGCCACGCTGCTGAGCCTGGACGAAGGGGGGATTTGAGGCGTCGCGCCTCGGGTGCTCACGCGAAGGCGGGAGCCCAGGGGCCGCGAACGCTGACGCCCGTGGCCGTGGGCCCCGCCTGCGCGGGGGTGCGAGGGGATTACCGGCAGCGCACCGGGTTCTTGTTGCGCTCCACGGAGCGGCCGAGCAGCGCGCCGCCGCCCGCGCCCAGCAGCGTGCCGAGCGTTCCGCCGCCCACCACGTTGCCCAGCACGCCGCCGGCCAGGCCGCCGACGACCAGACCGGTCGTGCCGTCGTTGCGCTTGCAGTACACGCGCCCGTCGTCGCCGCGGTAGACGCGGTCGTTGGCGCCCAGGCGGCGCTCGCGATAATTGCCGCGGCGATAGCTGTCGCGCGGGTTCCAGTCGCGATCGTCTTCGCGCCACTCGCGGTCGCGGCGCTGCGCGTCGGCGGGGGCGGTCGTCATCGGCACCGCGACGGTGGCGAACAGCGCGGCGGAGAGGAGGGCAAGTTTCATCGTGGAATTCCTTTCGCCTCGACTAACGCGGGTAAAGGCGGGAGGGTCCCACGCCTGCGAGGCGCCTGTTCGTCATGCCAGGCCCGTCCCGGCATCCAGGCCCGCAAGCGGTGCCATCCGTGGCGCTGGACCCCGGGACAAGCCCGGGGTGACGGGAAAATCTACTCCCCGCCCGTCGGCGACAGGTGCAGATGTTCCGAATAAGGCATGACGAGCCGCCCGTCCGGCGCCGCGGTGTACGTCGTCTGCGTCGGATAGGGGATCACCAGCCCCTCGTCGTTGCAGCGCTTCAGGATCGCGATGCCGGTCTTGTGCCGTCCGTCGAACGCCGTCTGGAAATCGGGCGAGTTGCTGTCGAACTCGATGTCGAAGTCGAGGCTGGAGGCGCCGAACTGGAGCAGGCCGCAGCGCACGAAGACCATGCCCGACGCCTCGATAGTCTCCTTCATCATCGCGGGAAAGGCGTCGAGCTTCTCGACCGGCGTCTCGTAGGCGAGGCCCAGCGTGAACTTGATGCGCCGCCGCTCGCGTCGGGTGTTGTTCTGGATCTCCTTGTCGAGCAGCTGCTTGTTCGAGATGATCCGCTCCTCGCCGTTCACCCCGCGCACGCGCGTGGACTTCAGGCCGATCTCTTCCACCGTGCCGCTGGTCTGGTCGTAGCTGACGGCGTCGCCGCGGCGGAACGGGCGGTCGAAGATGATGGCGAGCGCGGCGAACAGGTCGGCGAAGATGCCTTGCGCGGCCAGGCCGATGGCGATGCCGCCGACGCCCAGCCCCGCCACCAGGCCGGTGACGTTGACGCCCAGGTTGTCGAGCACGACGACCAGCGCGATTGCGAACACGGCGAAGGTGACGAGCAAGCGGATGAGGCCCATCGCGCTCATCAGCGCCTCGCCCGCGTAATGCTGCGACCGGGTGCGATGCTCGATCGCGCCCAGGATCAGCTCGCGCGCCCACACCGCCGCCTGGAAGACGACGGAGACGGTGAACAGGAAGCCGATCGTCGTCGCCACGTTGGGCGGCGCTCCGGCGTAGCCCGCCACCAGCCGCGCGGACAGCATCACGATGAAGAAGGTGCCGGTGCGCGCGATCGCGCGGCCGAGGATCGCGGCCCAGCCCTTCCCGCTCGCACTGCGCCTGGCGAGCCGCGGGCCCAGGCTGCGCAGCCAGATCAGCGACAGCGAGATGACGGCGCCGATGCCGATCGCGATCGCGATCTGGAGCCAGTAGGCCGATGCCCAGTCCACGCTGGAGCGCACCAATTCGCTGGCGTGGTCGCCGACCTCGCCCGCGTCGATGCCGCCGGCCTTCGCCGCGGCGGCGGTATTGTTGCTCACGCCGTCTCCCTCGCTGTGCCCGTCAGGCGGCCTTCTTCGCCGCCGGGCCGCTCGCTTCCGCCTCGAGGAAGGCGATCAGTCCGCGTTCGGCGCGGCTGAGATACTGCGTCGCGCGGGGAAGAACCAGTTGCTCGCGGAACGAGGCCTGCAACGCCTTGTCCTTCCCCAGGACGATCAGCGTGGGGTGGACGTAGGACTTGCGCGCGATCGCGGGGGTGTTGCCCAGCCGCTCGACCACCGGCTCCAGCATCGTCTTCAGGCCGATCGGCGCCGGCGCGGTCGCCAGCGTCTCGAACGCCACCGCGCTGGCGCCCCAGGTGCGGAAATGCTTGGCGGTGAAATCCTCGCCCATCGCGGCGCGGATATAGTCGTTCACGTCGGAGGAGGTGACGGGCCGCGGCTCGCCATCGGCACCGACGTACTGGAACAGCTTCTGCCCCGGCAGATCCTGACACTTCTTCACGAAATTGGCGAGGCTGCGGTCGGTGATCTTCAACCGGCGCTGCTTGCCCGACTTGGCGGTGTAGCAGAGCGTCATCGTCGCACCGCTGAACGTCGCGTGGCGGTCGCGCAGCGTCGTCAGGCCGAAGCTCTTGTTCGTCTTCGCATAGGTCTCGTTGCCGATGCGCAGGTTGCAGGTGTCGAGCAGCTTCACGATCGCGGCGACGGTATGCGCCTTGTCGTGGCGCTTCTTCGCCAGATCCGCTTCCATTCGCGCGCGCAGGCGGGGTAGGGCGCGGCCGAACGGCGCGCACAGCTCGTACTTGGCCGCCTCCTGCTTGGCGCGATAGTCGAGGTGGTAGCGATATTGCTTGCGCCCCTTCTCGTCGATGCCGGTCGCCTGGATGTGGCCGTTCGCCTTGGGGCAGAACCAGGCATCGCGATAGGCGGGCGGCAGCCCGATGGCGTTCAGCCGGTCGATCTCCTCGCGGTCGGTGATGCGATTCCCGTCCGCGTCCCAATAGCCCCAGGCGCGGGCATTGACCCGCCGCCGCGTGATGCCGGGTTCCCCGTCGTCGCAATAGACCAGCCGCGCCAAGGACGTCTCCTTCCCGCCCCGGCAAATGCTCGGCCAATCGCTTCGTTCCGGAACGCAGGGTGCGGGGCGCGGGTTCGGGCTGTTCCCAATGAACGGAGTGTCCCATGGCCGACCTGAAAGAAGCCCGCGTCCTGATGATCGCCGCGGACGGTTTCGAGACCGTGGAGCTGTTCGAGCCGCGCAAGGCGCTGGAGGCGGCGGGCGCCACCGTCACGCTCGCGTCGATGAAGACCGATCCGATCCAGGGCATGAAGGGCGACATCGAGAAGGCGGAGACCGCCACGCCCGACGTGACGCTGGAGGAGGTCGACGTCGACGATTACGACGCGCTGGTGCTGCCCGGCGGCGTCGCCAATCCGGACAAGCTGCGCACCGAGGCGCGGGCGGTGGAGATCGTGCAGGACTTCATGGACGACGAGAAGATCGTCGCCGCCATCTGCCACGCCCCCTGGCTGCTGGCGGAGGCGGACGTGATCGAGGGACGCCGCGTGACCGGATTCGAATCGATCCGCACCGACCTGGAGAATGCCGGCGCCGACGTGGTGAACGAGGAAGTGGTGATCGACGAGAACCTCATCACCAGCCGCTGTCCCGACGACATCCCCGCCTTCAACGAGGCGATCATCGCGGCCTTGGGGAAATAGCAGAGCCGTCGCCCCTGCGCAGGCAGGGGCCCATGACTGTTGCGAAGAGCGTTCGATCGACACAGCGGTGTCGCCGGTGTGCCGATCGAAACGCGGCATTCGACAGCGGTAGGCGCCTGCCTGCGCAGGGGCGACGGGTTTACGCCGCCGCCACCCGCGGCGCGCGGATCGGGCGCCACGCCGCCTCCTGCCGCCGCCGCGACAGGTACGTGTCCAGCCCGATCTGCGCCGCCAGCAGGAAGTAGAGGAACGACTGGAAGGCGATGCCGACGAAGGCGCCGCCCAGCAGGTAGATGAGGTGCGCATGGCCTAGCGCGGTGGCGAGCCGGCCCGCCCACGCCAATTCCCCGTCGGGATCGCGGTAGCGCCGCCGCAGCACCTCCATGCGGACCAGGCCGATCAGGTTGATGAGCAGCCACAGCGCCAGCCCGGGATAGCCCTGTTCGCCCAGCATCTCAAAATAGCTGGAATGATAGGCGCGGCTCTGGTCGACGGTCAGGTCTCGCTTCACCGTCGCCGACGCGCCCTCGCCTTCCACCTTCACCGTGTCGTAGCGGATGCGGTTTTGCCGGTACGCCTCGAACCCACCGCCGAACGGGTGCTGCTTCGCATAGTCGATCGTCCACTGCCACACCGCCAGCCGGGTGGAGGCGCTCTCGTCCGCCTGATAGGTCTTGATCGTCCCCATCCGCTCGCTGAACGCGGACGGCAGGAACGGTACCGCCGCCATGCCGGCGAGCGCCAGCGCGCCGACGTAGAGCATCCGCCGCTTGACGACGCGCAGCATCAGCACCGCGAGCAGCGCGATGCACAGGAGGCCGGTGCGCGCCGAGGTGCCGACCGGGATCAGCAGGCAGGCGAAGATCAGCGCGGTGCCGAACAGCCGCACGCGCCCGTCGGGCGCGAACACGGTGCCGTCCTTCATCAGCCACAGGATGATGGGGATCAGCGAGATCGCGACGGCCGAGATGATCGACCCCTCGTAGAGGCCCGAATTGTTCGAGACCATCAGGTTCAGCTCGCCGTAGCCGCCGCCCGACGCCAGCGTCTTGATCCCGCCCACGATGATGATCGACGCGGCGGACAGGACGACGAACAGCAGCAGCGTCTCGATCCGCAGCCGCGTGCGCAGCATCAGCGGCAGGAAGGCGGCGACGGCCAGGTTCTTCCACACCCACTCCCACTTCTCCAGCGCCTCCACGGGAAAGTCGGCGTGGGTGGTGGTGGCGTAGCAATAGGCGAGCAGCAGCAGGATCAGCCCCTGGCGAGGGCCGACGCGCACGTCGCGCTTGTCGTCCGCCGCGGCCCAGCCGACCACCATCAGCGCGACGGCGACCAGCGAGATCGGCACCGCGTTCAGCAGCCAGTAGGTCAGCCGCTGCGGCGAGACGATGTCGATGTAGACGTAGGCGGCGACGAACAGGAACGGGCGGCGAAAGCCCGTCGCGCACAGCGCCAGCAGGAAGGCGACGAAGGCGAGGTCACGCACGCCGCTTCTTCCGCGGGGCCACGTCGCGAGGCGAGGGCTCGCGATCCAGCAGCGGACGCCGCACGAGGATGAACGCGGCCAGCAGCATCAGGCCGTGGGTGAGGCCGAGCGAGAAATTGTCGATCATGGCCCGGCTCCCCTCGGCGGCGACGCGAGGCTCGCGTGTAGGCGGCGGCGGTTGATGCCGCGTTAAACGTCCTCGCCGTTCGTCCTGAGGACAGGCTTCGACGGGTTCGGTGCCTTCTCGGCACGACCGGGGAGGGTGACAGGCTTAACTCCGCATCAAACCACCTCCCGCTACACCCGCGCCCCATGCGCATCCTCCACGTCCTCGACCACGGATTGCCGCTGCAGAGCGGCTACACCTTCCGCACCCGCGCGATCCTGACCGCGCAGATGGCGCAGGGGTGGGACGTGGCGGCGGTGACCGGGATGCGGCAGGGAAGCGCCGCCGACGCGGCGGAGACGATCGACGGTATCGCCTTCCACCGCACCGGCCCCGGTCCGCTGCCGGGCCTGCCGGGGGAGATCGCGGCGCTGGCGGCGCGGGTCGGCGCGGTGGCGGACCGGTTCCGGCCCGACGTGATCCATGCCCACTCGCCCGTCATCGGTGCGCTCGCCTCCCTCCACGCCGCGCGCCGCCGCGGACTGCCGCTGGTCTACGAGATCCGCGCCTTCTGGGAGGATGCGGCGGTGGGGAACGGCACGGGGCGCGAGGGATCGCTGCGCTATCGCGCCACGCGCGCGCTGGAGACCTGGGCGGCGCGGCGCGCGGACCATGTCGCCGTGATCTGCGAGGGGCTGCGCGGCGACCTGATCGCGCGCGGGATCGATCCGGCGCGCGTGCTCGTCTCGCCCAACGGCGTCGACCTCGGCCTCTTCGGTGCGCCGCTGCCGCGCGACGCGGGCCTCGCCGCCGATCTGTCGCTCGGCGACGAGGTGGTCGGCTTCATCGGCAGCTTCTACGATTACGAGGGGCTGGACGATCTGATCGCCGCCATGCCCGCGCTGGTCGCGGCGCGCCCGGCGGCGCAGCTGCTGCTGGTCGGCGGCGGGCCGATGGAGGCGGCGCTGCGCGCACAGGCGGCGGCCTCGCCCGTCGCCGATCGCATCCGCTTCGTCGGCCGCGTGCCGCACGCCGAGGTCGAACGCTACTATTCTCTGGTCGACGTGCTCGCCTATCCGCGCAAGCGGATGCGGCTGACCGATCTCGTCACGCCGCTGAAGCCGCTGGAGGCGATGGCGCAGCGCAAGCTGGTCGCCGCGTCCGACGTCGGCGGGCACCGCGAGCTGATCGAGGACGGCCGGACGGGCACGCTGTTCGCCGCGGACGATCCCGCCGCCGCGGCCCGCGCGCTCGCCGCGCTGCTCGCCGATCGCTCCCGCTGGGACGAACGGCGGGCGCGGGCGGAGGCGTTCGTTCGCGAACAGCGTAACTGGTCGTCAAACATTCGTCGCTACCAACCTGTTTACCAACGCCTTGCACTGGCCGCGGAAGGAAACAGGACATGGTCGCGTATACCCTCCCTGCAACACTGACGGGCCGGCTGGTCCCGACGCTGGCGGTACTCGCCGGGCTCGGCGTCGCCGCCGGGCTGGCCACCGCGCCGGCGGAGACGCTGGACGCCGTGGTCGCGCGCAGCGGCCTTTCCGCGCTGCTGCCGCAGGCCGCACCCCCCGTGGGCGTCACCGGGCGGACGCTGATCGCGCTGGCGGTCGGTGCGCTGGTGGTCGCGCTGGGCCTGGCAAGCCAGTGGCGCCGCCCCGCCGGCATGACGGCGCGGCGTGCCGATTCGCATCCGGACGCCCCGCCATGCCGCCCGCTGCGCGCGAACGACGAACTGGGCGCGCCGATCCCCGTCCAGGACGCGGCGGAGCCGCTGCCGATCGCGTCCGAGCCGCCGGTTCCGCCCGCGATCCGCGACGTCCCGGCCGACCTCGACCAGCCGCTCAGCGCCTTCGATCCCGACGCGATCCCCTCGCGGCCGCAGGAGCCGGTGCGCGCCGTCGCGCCGCTGACGCGCGTGGCGAAGGTCGTGCCGCTGCCGCCGTTGGACGCGGTGGCGGAGGAGCCGGCGCGCATCACCGCCTTCTCGCTGGCGCCGGTCGCCTGCGCGCCCGATGCCGAACCGCGCATCGTCGCGCCCGTCGTGCCGACGCCCGAATCGATCGGCGCGCTGGTCGCCCGGCTGGAGAAGGTGGCGCGCGACGCCGCCCGCGACCGGCGCGCCCGCGCCGAGCGCCAGCCCTCGCTCGACGATACGCTCGCCCGCCTGCGGCAGCTGGCGACGGGCTGACCTAGCGCCGCGATCGCGTGAACAGCCACCACCCGCCGACGCCCGCCGCGATGCCGAGCGCGCCGCCGAGCCAATAGGCCTCCACCGCGCCCGCGGGCACGAACAGCCCGCCGGTGACATAGCCCATCATCGCGGCGCTGCTGGTCGCCGCGCCGTACATCGCCGCCACCCGGCCGTGCATCGCGGCCGGGCTCTCGCGCTGGAGCATCGTGCGCACCGCGACATTGTGCAGGCTGTTGGCCGCGCCGCCGATCGCGAAGGCGCCACCGACCAACCCGACGCCCCACGTCCAGCCGGCGCCGATCGCCAGCATCGTCGCACCCATGACCGTCGCGGCGGCGAAGGCGAGCGGCGCGGGCCGGCGCATCGCCAGCGTGCCGCCCCACGCCGCTCCCGCCAGCATTCCGCCCGCCCAGCACGCGGTCAGCGCGCCGAAGACGGTCGCGCCCGCACCCATCGCCACCGTCACGAGGAAGACGAAGGCGACGTCGGCGATGGCGGTGGCGTAGACCTCCAGCGTGAGCGCGCCGATCATGACGGTGATCCGGGACTCGCGCAGCAGCGGCAGGTAGTCGGCCAGCAGCGCCCCTTGCGCCGCGGGCGCGTCCGCCGCCGCCACCGGCCGCCGCAATCCGCTCGCCAGCAACACCGTGGCGAGCAGCGCGAAGCTGGCGGCGTCGATCAGCAGCGCGCCCGTCGTCCCCCCCCACGCCACCAGCACGCCGCCCGCGACCGGCCCCGCCAGCATCCCCGCGCCGCGCACGAACTCCAGCAGCGCGTTGGCGCGCGCCAGCGGCATGCCGAGTGCGGTCGACAGCACCGGGATCAGCGCGAAGCTCGCCGCGCCGCTGACGGCGAAGGAGACGCCCAGCGCCGCGGCGCCGATGATCGTGGAGGAGAGGTCGGCGTGGGTCGCCATCCAGGCGATCACCGCCGCCTCGGCCAGCGACGCCACGACCAGCAGTCGCACGGCGTCGCGCGTGTCGACCAGCCGGCCCGCGAACGGGGCCGCGAGCAGGCCGGGCAGCAACTCCGCCACCAGCAGCATCGGCACCGCAAAGGGCGGATCGTGGGCGGCGGTGCGGAGCATCAGCGTGACGAGCGAGATCTCGTCGCCGATCGTCGACAGCGTGAGCGCCGCCAGCACCGGCCACCCCCACCCCCGCCGTACCCCCGTCACCTGCATCGTCGCCCCCGGCCGCATCAAAGGCCGCGGCGCGTCTAGGGGTCAACCCCGCGCCACCGTCACGCCCTCCAGCCGGAAGCGCGTGACGCCCGCCGCGCGCTCGCACGTGGCGACCGTCAGGTCGGCGACGACGTGCCCCGGCACCTCGATCGCCTCGTCGCCCAGCCGCGCGAGCCACTCATCCAGCCGCACGTCGGACCGGCCGCTCGCCTCCACCCGGTGGCGTCCGCCCGCGAAGGTGGCGCTGTGCCATGCCTCGCTGGCGTGGCGCTCGATGCGGATGTCCGCGCCGGCGAGGGTCGCGGCGCGCAGCAGCGCGCGCTCGAAGCGCAACACCGCGCTCACGCGATCCCTCCCATTGCCGCGCGCACGCGCCGCACCAGCTGCGGCCCAGGCTCGCGTCCGCGGCGCAGGTCGCCCACCAGCCGCGGATCGTTGACCACGCGCCGCCCGAACGTGGTCTCCGCCACGCCGGTGCGGTCGAGATAGCGTTCGATGTCCCTCAGCAACGTCATCGTTCTCGCCCTTCCGATTCTCTGTTCCCCATTCGTTCTCAAATGATTTCCAACTTGTCTAGGATTTTTCCTGCGGGTAAGGTGCGCCGATGGACGGCGATCCGCGCAAGGCATTGGCAAGATTGGCGGAGGAGCAGGGGCAGAGCCTGTCTGCGCTGTCGCGCGTGCTCGGCCGCAACGTCGCCTACCTGCAGCAGTACATCGCTCGCGGCACTCCGCGCGTCCTGCCGGAGCGCGACCGGGCGCGGCTCGCCGCCTATCTCGGCGTGGAGGAGGCGGTGCTCGGCGGCCCGGTGCGCGAGGAGGCGGAGGCTCGCGTGCCGTGGCTCACCGTCGCCGCGTCCGCCGGGCCGGGCGCGCTCGCGCCGGAGGAACGGCGGCTGGGCGGCCTGCCGGTGCCGCACGCGCTGCTGCGTGACCTGGGCGTGGCGCCGGCGAACGTCTCGGTCATCGCCGTGGCGGGCGATTCGATGGCGCCCACGCTGCTCGACGGCGACCGGCTGCTGGTCGACGGCGCGGACCGCCGCGTGCCCGCCGCGGGCGGCGTGTTCGTGATCCGGCGCGAGGACGCGCTGTCGGTGAAGCGGCTGCGCCCGGCCGCGCGCGACCTGGCGATCGTCAGCGACAATCCCGCCTATCCCGCGCTGGTCGAACCCGCCGCCGCGGTCACGGTCATCGGCCGCGCACGCCTGCTATGGCGTGGGCTGTAGCTACCGGTCGCGCAGGTAGATCAGCAGCGCCAGCGCGGCGCCGATGGCGAGGCCCGCCAGGAAGCCGATCGTCGGCTGCCCCGCCACCAGTCCGCCGACCGTGCCCAGGATCGCCCCCAGCGCGATCGGGAAGCCGCCGGCGACGGGGGAGCGGGAGGGGGGCGGTGCCATGGCCGCCGCATGGCACCACGCGCGATTCGGCGCAACCGCGCCGCACTTTCGCCGCGACGCCCCTGTCGCTGCGGCGAAACGCCGTCTAAGGCGAGGAAATGTGGCGGACGGCGGGGCGCTGCGGCGTCGTGCTGGGCGCCTTGGCGGGATCGATCACGGCGGCGGCGGGCGCCGCGGCGCAGGAGCTTCCGGCGTCGGACCTGCCGTCGGCGGAGCAGATCGACCCCGCCGCCCCGCTCGCGCCCCTGCCGGACCTGGGGCTCGACTGGCCGGACCTGTCCGCCGCCCCCGCCAGTCCGGCGACTCAGGCGACCGTGGCGGCGGAGACGCGCTACGACTGGCGCATCGACGGCATCGACGGCATCGGCTCCGCGCTGCTGCACCAGCGCTTCCGCGAGCTGTCGGTGCTGGTGCAGAACGACGGGCGGGAAGCTAATCCGGCGCAGCTCGACCGTCGCGCGCGCGAGGATGCGGAACTGCTGGTCACGCTGCTGCGCGGCGAGGGCTATTACGACGCCGCCGTCGCCACCGCGGTCGAGACGGCGAACCGCCCGCGCCCGATGATCGTCCTCCAGGCGGAGCCGGGCGCGCTCTACCGCTTCGCCGGCGTCACCGTCGCCGGGGTGGAGGCCGCGGGCGCCAAGGCGGGCACGCTGCGCGAGGCGTTTCCCGTCAAGGCCGACGATCCCGTCAACGCCGACACCATCGCGGCGGCGGAGGCGGGGCTGCGTACCCGCATCGGTGAGGAGGGCTTCCCCTTCGCCACGGTCGGCGAGCCGGCCATCGTCGTCGATCGTGCCGCGCGCACGGCCACGCTGGACGTGACCGTCGATCCCGGGCGCGAGCGCACCTTCGGCCGGCTGATCGCCGACCCCGGCAACCGCCTGTTCGACGCCGACCACGTCGCGGACATCGCGCGCTTCCGCCCGGGCGACACCTATCGCACCAGCGAGGTCGACGACCTGCGCCGTGCGCTGGTGCAGACCGGACTGGTCTCCACCGCGCAGGTGACGCCGGTGCCCGGCGCCACGCCCGACACCGTCGACGTGCGCTTCCGGCTGGAACCCGCGCCGCCGCGCACGGTGGCGGCGGAGGCGGGCTACGGCACCGGCGAGGGCGCGCGCGTGGAGCTGAGCTGGACCCACCGCAACCTGTTCCCGCCGGAAGGCGCGCTGACGGTGCGCGGCGTGGCGGGCACGCGCGAGCAGCTCGGCTCGCTGGTCTTCCGTCGCAACAATTTCCAGGGCCGCGACCGCGTGCTGACCGCGCAGGTCGCCGCCGCGCACCTGGAGCGCGACGCGTTCGAGGCGGACACGCTGTCGCTCTCCGCCAGCCTGGAACAGCAGACGACGATCTTCTTCCAGAAGGCGTGGACCTGGTCGCTGGGCGGCGAGTTGCTCGCGTCGGACGAGCGCGACGTGATCGCCTCCACCGGCGAGCCGCGGCGGCGCACCTTCCTGATCGGCGCGCTGCCGACCAGCCTGGGGTACGACGGATCGGACGACCTGCTCAATCCCACCCGCGGTTTCCGCCTGTCGGGCCGCTTCAGTCCGGAACTGTCGCTGCAGGGCGCGGCCTTCGGCTACACCCGCGTCCAGCTGGACGGCAGCGCGTACCAGGCGGTGACGCCGCGCGTCGTGGCCGCAGGACGGGTGCGCGTCGGCACGATCCTGGGCGCGCCGCGCGACCAGGTGGCTCCGTCGCGGCGCTTCTACGCCGGCGGCGGCGCGTCGGTTCGCGGCTACGGCTTCCAGTCGATCGGCCCGCGCGATCCGAACAACGATCCGATCGGCGGGCGCAGCCTGGCCGAATTCGGGCTGGAGGCGCGGGTGCGGCTGTTCGGTGCGTTCGGCCTGGTGCCGTTCCTCGACGGCGGCAACATCTACACCGGCGGGCTGCCCGACCTTTCCGGCTTCCGCTACGGCGCCGGGCTGGGCGTGCGCTACTACAGCAACTTCGGCCCGATCCGCGTCGACGTGGGCACGCCGATCAACCCGCAGCCGGGCGATTCGCGCCTCGCCGTCTACGTGTCGCTGGGGCAGGCGTTCTGATGCGGATGCTGCGCTGGCTGGCGTTCGGTATCGCCGCGCTGCTGGCGCTGGTCGCGATCACCGCGGTCGTCATCGACACCGGCATCGGCCACCGCATCGTCGCCGACCGGATCAACGCGTTGAAGCCCGACAACGGCCTGCGCTTCCGCCTCGGCCGCATCGACGGCTCGCTCTACGGCAAGGCCGAGCTGATCGACTTCCGCCTGTACGATCCGCAGGGGCTGGTGCTGTCGATCCCGCGCGCGCGGCTGGACTGGTCGCCGCTGCGCTGGCTGTCCAACCGGCTCCACATCACCGCGTTGGACGTGCCGCAGGCGACGCTGGCGAAGCTGCCGAAGACGCGCGACACCGGAAAACGCGGCCCGATCCTGCCGGGCTTCGACATCGTCATCCGGCGGCTGACGGTGGAGCGGCTCACCGTGCTTCCCGCGGTGACGGGACGTGTGCGCCAGGGGCGCATCGCGGGACGCGCCGATATCCGGTCGGGGCGTGCGGAGGTGGACCTCGCCGCGCTGGTGCAGGGCAGCGACCGCCTGCGCGCGCGGATCGATTCCGTGCCCGACGCCGGCCGCTTCGACCTTGCCGTGTCGGCGCGCGGCCGCGCCGACGGCGTGCTGGCGCGGCTGACCGGCCTGCGCCGTCCGCTGGCGCTGGAGGTGGGCGGCGACGGCGACTGGCGCCGCTGGAACGGGCGCGCGGTGCTGGATGCCGGCGCGGCGCGCGTCGGCGACCTCGCGCTCGGCAATCGCGAGGGGCGCTACACGCTGGTCGGGCGGCTCGATCCCGAACCGATCGCCAAGGGCAAGCTGCGCGCGCTGACCGCGGGCGGGGTGACGGTGAACGGGGGCGGCACGTTCGTCTCGCGCCGGCTGGAGGGCACGCTGGCGCTGCGCTCGCGCGCGCTGGCGGCGGAGATGGAGGGGGCGGTCGACCTCGCCGGCAGTGCGCTGCGCAACCTGCGGCTGCGCGCGCGCCTGCTGCGGCCGGAGGCGCTGTTCGGCAACATGCGCGCGACCGGCATGGAGCTGCGCGCGATCCTCGACGGCGGCTTCTCCAGCTTCCGCTTCGACTATCGCCTGCTCGCCACCCGCTTCTCCTTCGACCAGACCGGGTTCGAACAGGCGCGGGCGGCGGGGCGCGGGCGCTGGTCGAGGAGCCCGGTGTCGCTTCCCGTCCGCTTCACCGCCGCGCGCGTCACCGGCGTCGGCGACGTGGCGGGCGGCATCCTGCGCAACCTTTCCGCCGACGGCGTGCTGCGCGTCACCTCCCGCCTGGTCACGGGCGACGGCATCCGCGTCCGCTCGGACAGGCTGACGGGACGCGTCGGACTCCAGCTCGACCTCGCCACCGGTCGGTTCGAGGTCGGCGTGGAGGGCGCGCTGGGCCGCTACCTGATCCCCGGGCTGGGCGTGGTCGACGTCACGTCGCGCCTGCGGGTCGTGCCGGGGCCGGGGGGCAGGGGCACGCGCGTGGTCGGGCGCGGCGCGGCACGGATGCTGCGGCTGGACAACGGCTTCTTCGCCAGCCTGGCGGGCGGGCTGCCGCGGATCGAGACTGCGCTGGAACGGACGCCCGACGGCATCCTCCACTTTCGCGACCTCGTCCTCACCGCGCCGGCCCTGCGCCTCGCCGGCAACGGCTATCGCCGCCGCGACGGCACCTTCCACTTCGAAGGCGCGGGGCGGCAGGCGAGCTACGGCGCGGTCCGGCTGGTGCTGGACGGTCGGATCGAGCGGCCGACGATCGATCTGATGTTCGACCGGCCCAATGCGGCCTTGGGCCTGCGCGACGTGCGCGCGCGGCTGCTGCCGACGCCCGCCGGGTTCGCCTTCACTGCGGCGGGCGGATCGCGGCTCGGCCCCTTCGCGGCGGAGGGGCAGATCCTGCTTCCCGCGGGCGGACAGGCGCGCATCCAGGTCGCGCGGCTGGACGTCAGCGGCACGCGCGCGTCGGGCGCGCTCGACATCGTGCCGGGCGGCTTTCGCGGCCGGCTGACGGTGGCGGGCGGCGGACTGTCCGGCGCGCTCGACTTCGCGCCGCAGGGAAGCGTGCAGCGGATCGACGGCGCGATCGACGCGCGCGGCGCGCGGCTCGGCCCGGCGACGACGGTGCGGCAGGGGCGCGTCCAGTTCGGCGTGCTGCTCGATCCCGCCGGCCCGCGGATCGAGGCGACCGCCACCGCCACCGGCGTGCGCCGCGGCAGCCTGAGCATCGCCCGGGTCGCCGCCAATGCGAAGCTCGCGGGCGAGAGCGGCGAGGTGCGCGCCTCCATCGCCGGCCAGCGCGCCGGCGGCTTCCAGATCCAGTCGCTCGTCCGCCTCTCGCCGGACGGCTATACGATCGAGGCACAGGGCAACGTCGGCCGCCGACCGATCCGGCTGGAAACGCCGGCGCGGATCACCCGCGACGGCGTCGACTGGGTGCTCGCGCCCACGCGCCTCGCCTTCGCGGGCGGCAGCGCCGATCTGTCGGGCCGTTTCGGCGCGGAGCGCACCGCGCTCGACGCGACGCTGGCGAACCTGCCGCTCAGCGTGCTCGACATCGGCTATTCGGGCCTGGGGCTGGGCGGCGCCGCGTCGGGGACGGTGACGCTGGCGCTGGCCGACGGGGCGGCGCCCACGGGCCGCGCGAACCTGACCGTGCGCGGCATCACCCGCTCGGGCCTGCTCAGCACGTCCGCGCCGATCGATCTCGGCATCGCCGGGGTGCTCGCCGCCGACCGCGCCGGCTTTCGCGCGGTGATGGCGTCGGGCGGGCGCATCGTCGGCCGCGCGCAGGCGCTGCTGAAGCCCGCGGGCGGCGGCGACCTGGTGGAGCGGCTGCGGCGCGCGCCGCTGTTCGCGCAATTGCGCTACAGCGGTCCCGCCGACACGCTGTGGCGGCTGACGCGGGTGGAGCTGTTCGACCTGACCGGTCCCGTCGCGATCGCCGCCGACGCCACCGGCACGCTCGCCGCCCCGCAGATCCGCGGCACGGTGCGCGCCAGCGGCGGGCGGATCCAGTCGGCGACCACGGGCACGCTGCTGACGCAGGTGGAGGCGCAGGGCAGCTTCGCCGGATCGCGGCTGCGCATCGACCGCTTCACCGCGAATGCGGGCACCGGCGGGCGGGTGACGGGCACCGGCAGCTTCGACTTCGCCGGCACGAAGGGCGTCGCCTTCACGATCGATACGGAGGCGAACCGCGCGTTGCTGATCGACCGCGACGACATTGGCGCGACGGTGACGGGGCCGATCCGCTTCCGTTCCGCCGACGGGTTCGGCGGCGTCATTTCCGGCGACGTGCGGCTCGATTCCAGCCGCTATCGCCTGGGACAGGCGACCGCGGCCAGCGCGGTGCCGCGGCTCAACGTGCGTGAGATCAACCTGCCGCCGGGCGCCGACAGCGACGACGACGCGCCCGCGCCCTGGACGCTCGACATCAAGGCGCGCGCGCGCAACGGCCTGATGGTCAGCGGCCTGGGCCTCAGCAGCGAGTGGACCGCGCAGGTGCAGATCGCGGGCACGCCCACCAACCCCGCGATCACCGGCCGCGCCGATCTGGTGCGCGGCGAATATGAGTTCGCCGGCCGCGAGTTCGAGCTGTCGCGCGGCATCATCCGCTTCGCCGGGGAGGTGCCCGCCAACCCCGCGCTGGATATCGAGGCGGTGGCGAACACGCAGGGGATCAACGCGTCGATCCGCGTGACCGGGGTCGCGCAGAAGCCGGAGATCACCTTTGCCAGCGTCCCCGCGCTGCCGCAGGACGAGTTGCTGTCCCGGCTGCTGTTCGGCACCTCGATCACCAACCTGTCCGCGCCGGAGGCGCTGCAGCTCGCCGCCGCGGTGGCGGCGCTGCAGGACGGCGGCAACGGGCTCAATCCGATCAACGCCGTGCGCCGCGCGGCGGGGCTGGACCGGCTGCGCATCCTGCCGGCCGATCCGCAGACGGGGCAGGCCACGTCGATCGCGGCGGGCAAATACGTGACGCGGCGGCTCTACGCGGAGATCATCACCGACGGCCAGGGCTATTCCGCCACCCGCGTCGAATTCCAGGTGACGCGCTGGCTGTCGCTGCTGTCGTCCATCTCCACGCTCGGCCGGCAGAGCGCCAACGTGCGCGTGTCGCGGGATTATTGAGGCTCGGCAGCGCTCGGCCGGCAAGCGGCACGCCTCGCCTCCGTTCGTGCTTCGACAGGCTCAGCACGACCGGAGGATGTTCACGCCTTGTCGCGTCACGATCGATCCGCTTCCTGATCCTCGGGAGGTTCAAGGTAGATTCTCAAGCAGTCGCCGGTGCGTTCGAGGCACAGGCTTTGGCCAGGAACGATCCCGCTATCGGGAGGAAGCTCCACGGCAACATCGTCCCCGGTGGCGAATGTCTTTTGTGAACTCGCTCATCGGCGTCGCTCCACTCAGGTGCGACGAGGTTTATCGGCGGGCGGCGGCGCCCGCAACGCCGCCGCCCGTGACGGATCAGGCTGGGGCGCCGACCACCGTCTTCACCTCCATGAAGTCGGTCAGGCCGTACTTCCCGTTCTCGCGACCGTTGCCCGATTGCTTGTAGCCGCCGAACGGCGCTGCGATGTCGGGCGACCAGCTGTTGATCGTGACGAGGCCCGCGCGCAGCTTGCCCGCCACCTCGGCGGCCTTGGCGGGGTCGCCGCTGACGGTGGCCGACAGGCCGTATTCGGTGTCGTTGGCGATGCGGATGCCCTCGTCCAGCGCGTCGTAGGTGGTGATCGTCGCGACCGGGCCGAACGTCTCCTCGCGCGCGATGCGCATGTCGGGCGTCACGTCGGCGAACAGCGTGGGCTGGATGAAGAAGCCGGAATTGCGCCCGTCCGGTCGCCCCGGCCCGCCCGTCACCAGCGTCGCGCCCTCGTCGATCGCCGACTGAATCAGCGACTGGATCTTCTCGTACTGCGCCTTGTTCACCACGGGGCCGATATGCCCGCCCTCGTCCAGGGGGTTGCCGACCTTCGTCTGTTCCATCATCGACTTTACGATGGCCGTCGCCTGATCGACCTGGCTCTTGTGGACGAGCAGCCGCGTCGGCGCGATGCAGCTCTGCCCCGAATTGGCGAGCACCCCCGCCACCGTGGGCGGCAGCACGCTCGCGAGGTCCGCGCCCTCCAGCACCAGGTTCGCGGCCTTGCCGCCCAGTTCCTGGTGCACACGCTTCACCGTCGCCGCCGCGGCCTGCGCCACCGCGATGCCCGCGCGGGTGGAGCCGGTGAAGCTGACCATGTCGACGCCCTTGTGCGCGCTGAGTGCCGCACCCACACCCGGGCCGTCGCCGTTGACGAGGTTGAACACGCCCGCCGGCACCCCGGCGGAGTCGAGGACCTCGGCCAGGATCGCGGCGCAGCCCGGCGCCTCCTCGCTCGGCTTCAGGATCATCGTGTCGCCCGCCGCCAGCGCGGGCGCGACCTTCGCGCAGATCTGGTTGAGCGGCCAGTTCCACGGCGTGATCATCGCGACGACGCCCAGCGGTTCGTGCACCACCTTCGCCTTGCCGACCGTCTCCTCGAACTGGAAGGCGTCGAGCGCCTTCAGCGTGGCGGCGAAATGCGCGAGACCGGTCGGCGCCTGAGCCGCGCTGGCCAGTGCCATCGGCGCGCCCATCTCCTGCGCCATCGACCTGGCGAGGTCGGGAATGCGCTTCTTGTACTCGTCGATGATGCGCATCAGCACCGCCTTGCGCTCGTCGACGCTGGTCTGCGACCACGTCTCGAACGCGCGCCGTGCCGCGGCGACCGCCTTGTCGACGTCGGCGGAGGTGCCGAGCGTGATCTCGGTACAGGGCTGTTCGGTCGCGGGATCGATCACCTGATAGGTCGTGCCGCCCTCGCTCCCGACCCACGCGCCATCGATGTAATGCTTCAGGTAGCTCTGCATCTCGCTCTCCCATGCCCCGTGCCGGACGTAACAAAAGTTGTGCCGCCGGCGCCGATCGGTTGCAAGGCGAAACGCGCGGCAGCGGCTTGAACCTGCGTTAACCCGTGCCGGTGCAGGGATGCGCCATGCGCCCGCCCGCTTTCCTGCCCGCCCTGCTGCTGATCGGCGCCGCGCCGTCGCAGCCGTTCGTCATCGCCGCCACGGGGGAGGGGTACCCGCACCTCGACGACGCGCTGATGGCGGTGCGCGGGCAGGATGCGACCGTGCTGATCGCGCCCGGCGTCTATCGCGAATGCGCGATCCAGCAGGCGGGCCGCATCACGTTCAAGGCGGTGCAGCCCGGCAGCGTGGTCTTCGACGGCGTGGCGTGCGAGGGCAAGGCGGCGCTGGTGCTGCGCGGGGAGGGGTCGACGGTGGACGGCATCGTCTTCCGCAACCTGCGCGTGCCCGACGGCAACGGCGCGGGCATCCGCATCGAGCTGGGCGACCTGACCGTGGTCGATTCGATGTTCCTCGACAGCCAGGAGGGCATCCTCGGCGCCACCGATCAGCCGACGCGGATCCGCGTCGAGCGATCGACCTTCTCCGGCCTCGGCCAGTGCGACGAGACGCCGGACTGCGCGCATTCGATCTATCTCGGCACTGCCGGCAGCGTGACGATCGCGCGCTCGCGCTTCGAGCGCGGGCGCGGCGGCCATTACGTCAAGCTGCGCAGTCCGCGGGTCGACATCGCCGGCAACAGCTTCGACGACACGGCCGGGCGCAACACCAACTACATGATCGACCTGCCCGAGGGGGCGACGGGGCGGATCGCGGACAACGTCTTCGTGCAGGGGACGCACAAGGAGAATTGGTCCGGCCTGATCGTCGTCGCGGCGGAGGCACGCAAGTTCCGCTCCGCCGGGCTGGCGGTGGCGGGCAATACCGCCACCCTCGCGCCGGGACAGGCGAAGAACCCCGCCTTCGTCGCGAACGCCAGCGGCGAGCGGCTGGCGCTCGGCAAGAACCGGCTCGGCGCCGGGATCAGGCCCTACGAGGCGCGGTGATATCCTCCCCTTGCCGGAGAGGATAACCTACTTGCACGTATCCGCTGGACCCGAATCGAGGTCGAGGCAGCGCCCGTCCACGCCGTCCAGCTTCATGCCGATCGTCGCGGCCAGCGTCGGCGCGATGTCCACCGTCTCGACCGACAGCGGCTGCTCGAAGCCCGCCAGCCCCTTGCGCCAGAACACGATCGGCACGCGCCGGTCGTAATCCCACGGGCTGCCGTGCGTCTCGACATAGCCCGGCCCCGGCTTCTCGATCGGCGACACGCGCGGCGCCAGCAGCACGACCAGATCGCCCGAGCGGGCCGGATCGAAGCTCTCCTTCGCCCGCTCGATCAGCGTCCACGTCTCGGGCGGCGTCGTCGGGCGCGGCTGCGCGGCGAGCTGCGCGGCGGTGAACACGGCGGCGACCTGCGGCATCTTCGCATAGCGGCGCACCGCCTCGTCCAGGACGCGGCGGCGGTCGGCGGGGGACAGCGCGGCGTCGAGCCATACGTCGCCCTCGCCGCCCAGCAGCACCGGTCCGGACAGCTTCAGGTCGCGACCGATGGCGGCGCCCACCGCCTTCGCCAGCACGCCCGGCTCGACGTGGCTCTCCATCGGCATCGCGCGCTCGATCTGCCGCTCGGTCATGTCGTGCGCGCCGTGGTCCGCGGTCAGCACCACCTCGTAATCGACGCCGGTCTTGTCCAGCACGTCGAAGAAGCCGCCCAGCGAGCGATCAAGTTCCGCCATCTGGAGGCACATCTCCGTGCCCTGCGTGCCCGTGGAATGGCCGACATAGTCGGTGGCGGACAGGCCGACCGCGATCAGGTCGGGCGCCTGGCCCCGCCCCAGCTTCATGTCCTGCACCAGCCCCGCGGCCATCGCCAGCACCGCCGCGTCGGCGGCGGGAGAGGCGCGGTACGCCTTCAGGTCGCCCGCCGCCCGCGCGAATCGGCCGTTGCCCAGCGTCTGTCCGCCCACCTCGATCGCCCGGTCCAGCGGCTTGCACCAGCCCGGCAGCGGCAGCGGCTCCTGCGGCCGGGCGACCAGCGCGGCCACGGCGTCGCGGGTACGCTGCACCACCGGGGGCACGGCGCGGCCGGCGTAGGAGGCATAGGTCTTGCCGTCCCACCACCACAATTCGTCCACCTTGTGGCCGCCCATCATCACCGCGGCGCGATCCTTGCCCGCCACGCTGACGACGCGGCTCGCCGGATTGGCCGCCTTCATCCGCTCGCCCAGCGTCGGCACCTTCAGGTGCAGGTCGGCGACCTGATAATTGCTGTGGTCCATGCCGGGGACGCGCTCGTCCTCCGCGCAATAGACCATCTTGTCCGCGCGGCCGACCTTCTGGTCGATCCAGTTGTTGGCGATGATCCCGGTCTTTGCCGGGCGATAGCCGGTCAGGATCGTCGAGTGGCCCGGGCACGTCTCCGTCGCGGCGTGGCTCTGATAGCCCGACGGGAACACCGCGCCGGTCAGCAGCCGCGCCATGCCGTCGGTGAAGCGGCTGCGATATTGCGCGAACAGGTCGGCGGACAGCTGGTCCACGCTGATCGCGACGATCAGCGTCGGCGCGGGCCGCGGCGAGGCGGGGGCGGTGGGCGTCGCCTGCGTCTGCGCGAGCGCCGGGGCGGCGAGGGTGGAGGCGAGCAGCGCGGCGAGGAGGAGTTTCATGCTTGCGTGAACCTTGATGCAACGGGGCACGCGCGCGGCTATGGAACGCGGCGATGACAGCGGCAAGACGTCTCCCATCCTCCTGCCCGCGCCGTCCTGCCGGGCGCGTCCCGGCACCCACCGCACCGCAGGTGCGACGGCGCGGACGTGCGCGGCACGGAGTGACGATGGGCGGAATCGTCACGCGCCTGCTGTCGGCAGTCCTCCTGCTCCTCGCCCTTCCCGTCTACGCCCAACCGAAGCACGTGGCGCTGGATCTCGTGGCCGAGGGCGCCGCCCCCGCCGCCGGCGGCGACCTGACCCTTGCCATCGCCGCCACGCCGGCGGCGGGCTGGCACGCCTATTGGAAGAACCCGGGCGATGCGGGGATCGAGGCGACCGCGACGTGGTCGCTTCCCCCCGGGTGGCGCGCCGGCGTGCTGCGCTATCCCGTGCCCGAGCGGCTGATCGTCGCCGGGCTGATGAACTACGTCTACGAGCGGCCCTTCGCCTACCTCGTCACCCTCGCCGTGCCCCCCGGCCAGCGCGCGGGCGAGGTGCGGGTCGAAGTGAAGCTCGACTATCTCGTCTGCACGCGCGAGGTGTGCGTGCCCGAGTCGCAGACGCTGCGCACCCGCGTCCGGGTCGGCGATGCGGCGGTGCCGGCGGACCTGCGCGCGCGCTTCGACACGTGGCGCCGCGCGCTGCCGCGGCCGCTGGGCAGCAGTGCGACCTGGGCCAAGGACGGCGACCGCTTCCGCCTGTCGGTGCCCTATCCTGCCGACGCTCCGCTGGGCGAGCGGCCCTATTTCTACCCCGCCGCGCCCGGCACGATCGACATGGCCGCGCCGCAGGTCGCCACCCGCGACGGCGACCGGCTGGTGATCGAGACGAAGGCGAAGGCGCCGAACGGGCGCGTGGAAGGCGTGCTCGCGACCGGCACCGGCACCGGCCTGGCGCTCGCCGCCGCGCCCGGCGCGGTCGCGGCGGCGGAGGCGGCACCGCCATGGCGCACCGCCGCGCTCGCCTTCGCCGGCGCGCTGCTCGGCGGATTGCTGCTGAACGTCATGCCCTGCGTCTTCCCGATCCTCAGCCTGAAGGCGCTCGGCCTCGCACGATCGGGCGAGAGCGCGGCGCACGCGCGGGCGGAGGCGGTGGCGTACACCGCGGGCGTGGTCGCCGTCTGTCTCGCGCTCGGGGCGATGCTGCTCGCGCTGCGCGCGGGGGGCAGCGCGGCGGGCTGGGCGTTCCAGTTGCAGGATCCGCGCGTCATCGGGCTGCTGCTGCTGCTGACGGCGGGGATCGCGCTGAACCTGGCCGGGGTGTTCGAGCTGCCGATGCCGCCGCTGGTCGATCGCGGTGGGAGGGGAAGCGCCTTCGCCACCGGCGCGCTGGCGGCGTTCGTGGCGACGCCCTGTTCCGGCCCGTTCATGGGGGCGGCGCTGGGGGCGGCGCTGGTGCTGCCCGCGGCGGCGGCGCTGCTCGTCTTCGCGGGGCTGGGCCTCGGCATCGCACTGCCGTTCCTCCTGATCGGCTTCGTGCCCGCGCTGCGGCGGCGGCTGCCGCGTCCCGGCGCGTGGATGGCGACGCTGCGCCGCGTGCTGGCGGTGCCGATGTTCCTCACCGCGCTGGCGCTCGCCTGGGTGCTGGGGCGGCAGGCGGGCGTGGACGGCATGACGCTGGCGCTGGGCGCGGTGCTGGTCTTCGCGCTCGGGCTGTGGGCCGGCGGGCGGCGGCAGCTGGCGGGAAGGCGGATCGCCCCGGCCGCCATTCCCGCCGCGCTGCTCGCCATCGCCATGGTCGCGACGATCCGTCCCGCCGCCCGCGCCGAGGCGGCGGCCGCGGTGGCGGGCGCGGAGCGGTTCAGCGAGGCGCGCCTCGCCGCGCTGCGCGCCGAGGGGCGGCCGGTCTTCGCCTATTTCACCGCCGATTGGTGCCTGTCGTGCAAGGTGAACGAGAAGGCGGCGATCGAGACCGACGCGGTGCGCGACGCCTTCGCCAGGGGCAAGGTCGCGGTGCTGGTCGGCGACTGGACCGACGGCGATCCCGCGCTCGGCCGCTTCATCGCGCGCCACGATCGCGCGGGCGTGCCGCTGTACCTGTTCTACCCGGCGGGTGTGGGCGAGCCGCGGGTCCTGCCGCAGGTGCTGACGCGGGGAATGCTGACCGAACTCGCCCGCCGCTGATCTGGCGCCGACCCGCTTGCCCCTTGTGCGGTGCAGCAATGTCGATCACGATGCGTCCAAATCGTCACACAGGCGTTACGAGGGACGATGGGGATACAGGCGTTCGACGAGATCATGGGTCCGGCCAGCGGCGATGGCGCGCGACCCGAGCTGCGCGCCTTGTGCCACTGGCTCGACGATACGCCGGCCGACGAGCTGCGCCGCCGCCAGGAAGCGGCGGAGACGACCTTCCGCCAGCTCGGCATCACCTTCGCCGTCTACGGCGAGAGCGACGCCAGCGAGCGCATCATCCCCTTCGACATCGTCCCCCGCGTCTTTCTCGCCGACGAATGGGCGCGCTTGTCCGAGGGGCTGGTGCAGCGGGTGGAGGCGATCAACGCCTTCCTCGTCGACATCTACGGCGAGCGCCGCATCCTGAAGGAGGGCGTGCTGCCCGAGGACCTGATCCTGGGCAACGCGCAGTTCCGGCCGGAGATCGCCGGCATCCGCCCGCCGCACGACGTGTGGGCGCACATCTGCGGCATCGACCTGGTGCGTACCGGGCCCGACAGCTTCTTCGTGCTGGAGGACAATGCCCGCACGCCCAGCGGCGTCAGCTACATGCTGGAGAACCGCGAGGCGATGGTGCGCCTGTGTCCCGAGCTGTTCGCCAAGTTCCGCGTCGCCGCGGTGGACAGCTATCCGGACATGCTGCTGGAAACGATGAAGTCGGTCTCCCCGCGCGGCTGCGGGCAGGCGCCGACCTGCGTCGTTCTGACGCCCGGCCACTACAATTCGGCCTATTACGAGCACAGCTTCCTCGCCGATTCGATGGGGATCGAGCTGGTGGAGGCGGCGGACCTGATCGTCGACGACGACGTGGTCTACATGCGCACCATCGCGGGCCGCGTGAAGGTGGACGTGATCTATCGCCGCGTCGACGACGACTTCCTTGATCCGCTGGTCTTCCGCGCCGATTCGATGCTGGGCGTCCCCGGCCTGATCGCCGCCTATGCCGCGGGCAACGTCGCGATCCTCAACGCGCCGGGCAACGGCATCGCCGACGACAAGGCCATCTACAGCTACATGCCGGAGATCGTGCGCTTCTATTCCGGCGGAGAGGCGAAGCTGCCCAACGTCGAGACGTATCGCTGCCGCGAGCCGCAGGCGCTGAAATACGTGCTCGAGCACCTCGACCAGCTCGTCGTGAAGCTGGTGGACGGGTCGGGCGGCTACGGGATGCTGGTCGGCCCCACCGCCAGCAAGGCGGAGATCGAGCGGTTCCGCGCCGCTCTGGTCGCCACGCCGGAGCGCTACATCGCGCAGCCGACGCTGGCGCTCTCCACCGTGCCGACGCTGGTGGAACAGGGTGTCTCGCCGCGCCACGTCGATTTCCGCCCCTTCGTGCTGACCGGATCGAAGGGGGTGAAGGTGGTGCCCGGCGGGCTGACCCGCGTCGCGCTGCGCGAGGGGTCGCTGGTCGTCAATTCCTCGCAGGGCGGGGGGACGAAGGACAGTTTCGTGCTGATGGACGGCGGCGGCATGACGCAGACGATGCCGGGCATGTCGCAGAGCATGGGGTTCTGATGCTCAGCCGCGCCGCCGCTTCGCTCTACTGGCTCGGCCGCTACGTCGAGCGGGCCGATTTCATCGCCCGGCTGGTGGAGGCGACGCTCCGCCTCGACGTGCTGTCCCCGCGCCCGGCGGGGGAGGCGGCGTGGCGTTCCGCGCTGGCCGTCACCGACACGCTCGACGCGTTCGAGGCGACCGGCGCCGCGCTGACGCGGGAGGAGGTGGCGCGCTTCCTCATCGGCGATCCCTCGCACCCCGGCTCGATCCTGCGCTGCCTCGCGCAGGCGCGCGACAATGCCCGCGCGGTGCGCACCGCGCTCAGCCGCGAGGCCTGGGCGGCGATCAACGGCGCGTGGCTGGTGTTCGACCGCCGCATGAGCCGGCTCGATCCCGACGCGACGCTCGCCGTCGTCGACGCGGTGAAGAACGAGACGCGCGGGTTCGAGGGCGCGGTCCACCGGATGCTGCGCAACCAGACGACGCAGTTCATCCGCCTGGGGCAGTCGGTGGAGCGCACCGACGACACCGCGCGGTTGCTCGACGTGAAATACCACATCCTGCTGCCCGAGGGCGAGATCGTCGGCGGCATCGTCGATCGCGATCAATGGACCACGATCCTGCAGACCGTCTCCGCCGTCACCGCCTATCGCTGGCTCTACAGCGAGGGCCTGCGCCCCGCCAACGTCATCGATCTGCTGCTGACCCGCGCCGAGCTGCCGCGCAGCGTCGCCGCCTCGGCGGAGGAGACGGTCACCGCGCTCAACGCGCTCGCCAAGTCCAGCGGGACGCAAGGGGAGGCGGACCGCATGGCGCGCAACCGCTACGCCCGCGTCGTGAAGACCCGCACCGGCGACGTGATCGCGGCGGGGCTGCATCAGCACCTACAGACCGTGATCGAGGAGAATGCGCAATTGCACCTCGCCATCGGCCGGCAGTTCAAGTTCGGGTAGCCGGACAAACCCCCGTTCGTGCTGAGCGAAGTCGAAGCACAGCCACGCCGCGTGGCCTTCCACTTCGCTCAGGCCGAACGGGGGTTGGGACCGCGCGTTCAAATCTAAGCGGGACATCATCATCATGCGCCTGACGATCGACCACCGCACCACCTATCGTTTCACCGCGCCGCAGGGCCGCGTGGTGCAACTGCTGCGCATGACGCCGCCCAACACGCACGACCAGACCGTGGCGGACTGGCACATCGCGGTGGATTGCGACGCGCGGATGCGCGACCACCGCGACGGCTTCGGCAACCGCACGACCATGCTCTATGCCGAGGGGCCGCTGGACCGCGTCGAGATCGCGGTGACGGGCGAGGTGGTGACCACGCATTCCAGCGGCGTGCTGCACGGCGCGTTCGAGCCGCTGCCGCCGCGCGTGTTCCTGCGCACCACGCCGGCGACGCTGGCCGACGGCGCGATCCGCGAGTTCGCCGCCGCGCGATGGGACGAGGGCGCGCCGCTGGAGAGCCTGCACCGGCTGAACCGCGCGCTGCACGACCGCTTCGACGCCGCGGGGGGCCGGCCGCAGCCGGGCCTGTCCGCCGCCGACGCCTTCGCCGGCGGCGACCTGACCTCGCGCGACCTGGCGCAGATCCTGGTCGCGGCGGCGCGCGCGATGGGCCTGCCGGCGCGCTACGTCACCGGCTATTGCGACCTGCACGACGATCATCGGCCGACGCCGCACGGCTGGGCCGACGCCTGGGTCGACGGGATCGGCTGGGTCGGCTTCGACCCGACGCTCGGCGTGTCGCCGGAGGACCACCACGTCCGCGTCGCAGTGGCGCTCGACGCCGCCGGCTCCTCGCCCGTGGCCGGGTCGCGGCTGGGCGAGGGACGCGAGTGCCTGGACGTCGACGTCAGCGTCAGCGCGGAGGCCTGACGTCCGACGCCGCGCCCGGCGGCATCAACGGATCAGTTGCTGGCGGCCATCGTCGCGGGCGCCGCCGGCGCCTCGGCCCGGAAGCGCACGGGCACGCCGTTGCTGTAGCCGCTCACCTGGTCGCCCTTCACCAGCAGGCGGAAGCGCGCGTTGGTGTTGATCTCGCGCCCGACGATCAGGGTGCGGCCGTCCTCGCGCGCGGCGGTGGTGTAGACGTAGGTGCGGCCGCCACGGGTGAAGCGCTGCTCGGCGGGGGACTGCGCGATGCCGACGGTGGAGACCAGCGCGGCGGAGGCGGCGGCGAGGAAAGGCAGAATGCGCATGGAAACGGACTCCTGATGGGTTGACCGATCCTCTCCCGCTTTCCCGACCGGAGATATTGCTGCACTGCGGCATGGGCAATTGATTGCTGCGCCGGAACGATTGCACGCGGCGCAACCGCGGTGCTTTTGCACCCCCTGCCGACTTCGACTAAGGCGCCGCGCCTATGACGCTGTTTCCCCGTTTCGCCGCCCATGTCGATGCCGCGCTGGATGCGCTGACCGCCGCGGGCACGCTGCCCGCCGGGGTCGACCGCCGCAACGTGACGGTGGAGCCGCCGCGCGACGCGACCCACGGCGACCTTGCCACGAACGCCGCCATGGTCCTCGCCAAGCCGGCGAAGACGAACCCGCGCGCGCTGGCCGAGGCGCTGAAGGCGGAGCTGGAGCAGCTGGACGAGATCGCCGCGGTGGCGGTGGCCGGACCGGGCTTCATCAACCTGACGCTGAAGGACGACGTCTGGCGCGACGAGCTGCGCGCGATCGTCGCCGCGGGCGCGGACTACGGCCGCTCCACCGCGGGCGCGGGGCGCACGGTGAACGTCGAATATGTGTCGGCGAACCCGACCGGGCCGATGCACATGGGCCATTGCCGCGGCGCGGTGGTGGGCGACGCGCTGTCGACGCTGCTGGAATGGGCAGGGCACCGGGTGGTGCGCGAATATTACGTCAACGACGCCGGTGGGCAGGTGGACGTGCTCGCCCGCTCCGCCCACCTGCGCTACCGCGAGGCGCTCGGCGAGGACGTGGGCGCGGTGCCCGAGGGACTGTACCCCGGCGACTATCTCGTGCCGGTCGGACAGGCGCTCGCGCAGGAATTCGGCGACCGCTACGCCACGGCACCGGAGGGCGAGTGGCTGGCGACCTTCCGTACCCGCGCGGTGGCGGCGATGATGGCGCTCATCAAGGCGGACCTGGCGCTGCTCGGCATCCACCACGACGTCTTCTCGTCGGAGGCGACGTTGCAGGCCGCGGGCAAGCCCGAGGCGGCGGAGGCGGCGCTGCGCGCGCGCGACCTGATCTACGACGGCACGCTGGAGGCGCCCAAGGGCGAGACGCCGGAGGATTGGGAACCGGTGGAGCTGCCGCTGTTCCGCTCGACGCAGTTCGGCGACGATCAGGACCGGCCGATCCGCAAGTCCACCGGCCAGTGGACCTATTTCGGCGCCGACATGGCCTATCACTACCAGAAGGCCGAGGGTGCGGACGAGCTGATCGACATCTGGGGCGCCGACCATGCCGGCACCGTCAAGCGCATCCAGGCCGCGGTGGCCGCGCTGACGGAGGGGCGGGTGCGATTCGACGTAAAGCTGGTGCAGATGGTGCGCCTGCTGCGCGGCGGCGAGCCGGTGAAGATGTCGAAGCGCGCGGGCAATTTCGTCACGCTGGCCGACGTGGTGCGCGAGGTGGGCAAGGATGTCGTCCGCTTCACCATGCTGACCCGCCGGTCCGACGCGCAGATGGACTTCGACTTCGCCAAGGTGGTGGAAGCGTCGAAGGACAATCCGGTCTTCTACGTGCAATATGCCCATGCGCGCATCCACTCGCTCCACCGCCGCGCGGCCGAGGCGGGGATCGCAGCGGAGGCGGCGGACCTGTCCCGGCTTGATACGGAGGAGCTGGCGTTGGCTAAGCTGGCCACGCAATTCCCGCGCGTGGTGGAAACCGCGGCGGCGGCGCGCGAGCCGCACAGAATCGCCTTCTATCTCTATGACTTGGCCGCCGCGTTCCACGCCGCCTGGAACGTCGGCAACGATCGGCCGGACCGCCGCTTCCTCGTCATCGACGATGCCGGGCTGACGGCGGCGCGACTGTTCTTGGCGTCGGCGATCGGACGGATTATCCGGAACGGACTCTCCATCATGGGCGTGGAGGCGGTGACGGAGATGCATTGATGACGGCGGCCGACGACTACGGCTTTCGCGACGAGGATCGCCTGCCCTGGCTCGAGTCGGCGGAGCCCGAGCAGCCGGAAGGGCCGGGCATCGGCCGCATCCTACTGCTGGTCGTGCTCGGCCTCGTGCTGCTGGGCGCGATCATCTACGGCATCTACCGGATGCAGAGCTCGCGCGGCGGCGGCGGATCGGGCGAGCTGATCGCGGCGCAGGAGGGCGACTACAAGGTGCGGCCCGACGATCCCGGCGGGCTGAAGGTGGAAGGCGAGGGCGACAGCGCCATCGCCGCCAGCGCCGGGGTGAACCAGAGCGCGGCGATCGACCTGCGCGCGGTGCCGGAAACCCCCGTGACGCGGCGCGCGCCCGCGGCGACGCCGACGATCGCGGCGTCCCCCGCCGCGGGCAAGGCGAACACCACCGCCAGCGTGCCCCCCGCCGCCGCCCCGCTGCGCGCACAGAAGCCGATGGCGGCGCCCACCGCTCCCGTGCCCGGCGCGGCGTCGGGCGGATCGCTGGTGCAGCTCGGCGCCTTCCCGACCGAGGCCGCGGCCAACACCGCGTGGAGCGCGATTGCACGCCGCTTCGGCTATGTGGCGCAGCTCGGCAAATCGGTGGCGCGGGCGGAGGTGAACGGCCGCACCGTCTTCCGCCTGCGCGTCAACGCGGGCAGCGCGGGGGCGGCGGCGGACATCTGCGCCCGGCTGAAGGTGGCGGGCGAGGGGTGCTTCGTCACCAGCTGAGGCGTGGTGGCGCGCGGTTCTCGACTGCGCTCAGGCGAACTCCCATCTCCGTTCGTGCCGAGCGCAGTCGAAGCACAGCCACCGTCGCTCACCGCGAGAAGGTGTACGTCAGCCCCAGTCCGGCCGTCACCTGGTCCTGCGAATCGACTCGCCGGATCAGCGGCGATGACCCTGCATCGCCGATCAACCGCGCGTAGGTGACGAACCCCTGCACGCCCCACCGCTCGTCGAAGGCGTAGACGACCCGGCTCTGCGCGCCGAGCGACTCGACCCCGCCCTTCGCGTCGAAGCGCGGCAGGCCGGTGCGCAGCGACGTCGCCTCGTCCACGCCGAAGAAGGCGTCGTGGCGGCGGCCGTCGGAGATCACCGCGCGTGGGCCCAGCGACACCAGCCAGCGGTCGCCGTCTCGCCACACGCGGTCGGCGGCGAGCGAGCCGACCCACCCCTTGTGCCCGCCGATCCCTTTGCGCACGTCGGCGCGCAGCCGGATCGTCTCGCGCGGCCAATATTGCGCGAAGCCGCCCAGCTCCACCGTCCGTCCGACGCGGTTGACGCCGCCGCCGATGTCGTCGCGGTCGCGCCGCCCCTCGAAGCGGAACATCGGCCCCACCTCCACCTGCTTGCCGCGCAGCAGCGGGATCGACGCGCCCTCGCCTACCCCGCCGAAGCGATAGGGCTCGTCCCCCCGCGCGCGCGACAGGCCGAAGAACGGCAGCAGCTGCATCCGGTCGTTGCCGGGGAAGCCGCCGCCGACGCGCGGACCCAGCGTGACGCGGTACCGCCACCGGCGGCTGCCTTCCTCCTCGGTCGGTCCGTCCGTCGGCACGGTGACGCGCTGCGTCTCGGCGGAGGCGTCCGGCGGCGGCGCGTCCTGCGCGGCGGCGGCAGCGGGGAAGGCCAAGGCCAGCGAGGCGGCGGCAAGGCGGGCGGATGCGGCGGTCATGATCTCCCCTTCGAACGGTCCAACGATCGTTACGCCCCCGGGTTGCATCGCGCGGTTTCCCGCGCGCTCGCCTCGCGCTACCACGCGCGCCATGAAGCCCGTCATCTTCGGCCTGTCCGGCCCCGCGCTCACGCCGGAGGAGCGCGCCTTCTTCGCCGCCGTCCGTCCCGCCGGCTACATCCTGTTCAAGCGCAACGTCGTCGATCGCGGACAGGTGCGCGCGCTGACCGATTCGCTGCGCGAGCTGGAAGCGCGCGACGACGTCGCCATCCTGGTCGATCAGGAGGGCGGGCGCGTCGCCCGGCTCGGCCCGCCCGAGTGGCCCGCCTTTCCGGGTGGACCCGAGTTCGACCGGCTGTACGAGGTCGCGCCGATCTCCGGCATGGAGGCGGCGCGCGCCAACGCTCAGGCGCTCGGCCTGATGCTGGCGGAAGCGGGCATCACCGTCGACTGTGCCCCCATCCTCGACGTCGCGCGTGAGGGCACGACGGAGGCGATCGCCTGTCGCGCCTATGGCAGCGAGCCGATGCGCGTCGCGGCGATGGGGCGCGCCACGCTGGAGGGTCTGGCCGCGGGCGGCGTCGTCGGCGTGGTGAAGCACATGCCCGGCCACGGCCGCGCGCTGGTCGATTCGCACCACCTGCTGCCAACCGTCACCGCCTCCGCCGAGGAGCTGGAGGACGACCTCGCCCCCTTCCGCGCGCTGGCGCACGCGCCGATGGGGATGACCAGCCACATCGTGTTCGAGGCATGGGATGCCGAGCGCCCCGCGACGCTGTCGCCGGTGGTGATCGAGGAGGTGATCCGCGGCCGGATCGGCTTCGACGGCCTGCTGATGACCGACGACATCGACATGAAGGCGCTGTCCGGCACGGCGGGGGAGAAGGCCGCGGGCGCGATTGCGGCGGGCTGCGACCTGGTACTCGACTGCTGGGCGCGGATGCCGGAGATGGAGGAGATCGCCGCCCGGTTGGGCGACATCGCGCCGCGCGCGCGCGAGCGGCTGGACGCGGCGATGGCGTCGCGCACCGCACCGGCGGGCGACATGGCGGCGCTGCTCGCCAGGCGGGACGCGCTGCTGGCGCTGGTCTAGCCGGTACGCCGCCGGGTCACGCCTCCCACGCGGCGACGTCCTCCTCCTCGCCGATCAGCGCCAGGCCGTGCGCGATCGAGGTCAGCTCGCCGCCGGTGGCGATGCGGTCCGCGCCGAAGCGGCGGTCGAAGATCGCGCGGATCGCGGGGATCAGCGAGGAGCCGCCGGTCAGGAACACGCGGTCGACGCGGTCGGCGGGCACGTCGGCGCGCGCCAGCGCCGCGTCCAGCGCCGCCTCGATGCGGACGAGGTCGTCGGCGATCCAGCGCTCGAACGCCTCGCGCGTCACCTCCGCGCCGATCTCCACCCCGCCGCCGGAGAAGGCGAAGTCGGCGCGACCCCGTGTCGACAGCGCGCGCTTCAGCCGTCCCACCGCGTCGTACAGCGGGAAGCCCTGCTCGTGCTCGATCAGCGCGATCATGCGGCCGATCGCGGCGGGATCGACCGCGTCGCGTTGCAGCCGGCGCAGCTCGTCCAGCGTCCGGCGATTGCGCATCATCGCCAGCCGCGACCAGTCGGCGACGTCCGCGAAATAGCCGCCGGGAATCTCCAGCAGCTTGCCGAACGATCGATACTGCCCGCCCTTGCCCAGCAGCGGCAGCACCAGTTGCGTGACGATGCGCTGGTCGAAGCGGTCCCCGGCGATGCCCACGCCCGTGGAGGCCAGCGGCACGCAGCGCCGCGCCGCGCCCGGTGCGGCCACGCGCACCAGCGAGAAGTCGGTCGTGCCGCCGCCGAAGTCGGCGACCAGGATCGTCGCGGGCTCGGCCAGCCGCGCGGCGTAGCTGTGCGCCGCGCCCAGCGGCTCGTAGACGTAGTGGACCTCCGCGCCGAACTCGCGCAGCATCGCGTCGTAGCGCTGCCGCGCCAGCGCCGCGTCGGGCCGCGCGCCGGCATATTCCACCGGCCGCCCGACGATCACCCGCCGCGGACGACGGTCCAGCGCGCCGCCCGCGTGCGCCACCAGCTTCTGCAGGAACAGCCGGCCCAGGTCCTCGAACCGGAACGGCCGGTTGAAGATCAGCGCGCGCTCGAACGAGGCGCTGGCGGCGACGCTCTTGAACGATTGCACGAAGCGGCTGTCGAGCGGCGACTGCAGGTATTCGGCGATCGCCCACGGTCCCGCCTCGTGCGCGATGCCGTTCCACCCGCGCTCGTCCTCGTAGAAGCACAGCGCGGAGCGGAAGACGGGGCTGCCCCCGTCGTCGCCCGCGAAGTCGATCAGCCGCGCGTCCCCGCCGCCGGTCGCCTGCGCGACGACGGTGTTGGTGGTGCCGAAATCGAGACCCAGCGCCACGGCGGCCGGCTCGCTCGCCATGGGCGGACTCCAACGACAAGGGGGATCGTCGCGCTATGTCAGACACGCCACGCCACCGCAACGCGGCCCGGTTTTCCGCCGCGATCGTTTGCGTTCGCGGTACGCTTACTCATAATGGAGCGGTTGGGGATCGAAGCAGGGGGAGCGCCCGCCGGATGGAACGGGGCCAGGATGCCGTAGCGGCGACGGGGGATGCCTTTCGCCGGCTCTCGCCGCGCCACAAGCAGTGCCTGCGGCTCGCCTACGACCGCCGCGTGACGAAGGAGATCGCGGCGGAACTGAACCTCGGCGTGGGCACGGTGAACGGCTATTGCACGGAGGCGATCGCGATCCTGGGCGCGCGCAACCGGCGCGACGCGGCGGAGATGCTGCACGCCCACGAAGCGGCCGTGGCGGGCGCAGGGGGCACCCCCTTCAAGGTGCAGCCCCAATCCGAAGGGGTGTTCGAGAGGGGGCAGGCGGCGGCAGCGATGCCGGCGGAACCGGCGTTCGATCCGCGAGCGCTGCTTCCGCTTCGCAGGAAAGGCGCCCGCCACAATGACCTCGGTATCCTCCTTCGCCTCGCGTGGATCCCGCTCCTCGCCATCCTCTTCGCCGTCGGGTTCGGCATGCTCGCGACCGGACTTCGCGTCACCAGCGACCTCATCCGCGCCCTGCGCTCGTGACGCCGCCGATCCGGTGGCGACGCTGGTCGAGCGGCTCCACACCTACGAGCAGGCGCTGCGCCAGGCGTTCGCCGCGGGCGGCCTCCTGTCCGCCGCCGCCGCGGAGGCGCAGGCGAGCCGCCGGCTGTCCGTCACCTGCGGGCACCAGGTGTTCGCCGCGCTGGCCGGCGCCAATGCCGAGGTCGGCGACGCCATCGGCCGCGCGGCGGAGGCGCACCGGCTGCTGGAAACGCTGGCGCGCCGCATGGGCGAGGACGTGCAGGCCTATGGCGACAATCACAAATATCCCGGCGACGGCGCCTTCACCTCCGCCGACGGCAGCCGCCTTTCCGTCGTCGCGTGATGGTGCGGAACGGACGGCGCGGGGGTGCCCGCCATGCCGGTGATCGTCGCCTTCAACCTCGCCCAGCTCGGCATCACCGGCTATGCGCTGTGGCGCGGCGGCGGGCCGGAACGGGCGGTGGCGGCGCTGCTGCTGGCGGCGTCGCTCGCCACCATCGCCACGCCGACGATCGATCGGGTGAGCTACTTCACCGTCTTCTACGCGGTGATGTGGATCGACCTTGCGCTGTTCCTCGGGCTGGCCGCGGTGGCGGCGTTCGCCGATCGCTTCTGGCCGATGTGGCTGGCGGCGCTGCAGCTGGTGGCGCTGGGCGCGCATGGCGTGCGCGCGATCGATCCGACGCTGTGGGCGGCGGCCTATTGGCTGGTCACGACGAAGATCGCCTATCCCATGCTGCTGCTGCTGTTCGCCGGCACGTGGCGGCATCGCCGGCGGCTGGCGGCCGGGCTGCCCGAATGGTCGTGGTCGCGCGGGGGGCGGGGCGATGAGGGCGTCTACCCGAGCTGACGCGGTTGCGGCGGAGGCGCGGCATGGCCGGTAGCAGCATCCTGATCGTCGACGATCACCCGCTGACGCGCGAGGGGCTGTCGCTGGCGGCGCGCGCCGCGCTGCCCGGCGCGGTGGTGGTGGGCGCGGGCTCCATCGCCGAGGGCGTGGCGGCGATGGCCAACCGTCGGCGCTTTCGGCTGATCCTGCTCGATTTCCAATTGCCCGACGCGCACGGCTACGCCGGGATGCTGCGGCTCCAGCAGATCGACCCGGCGGCACCGATCGTCGTCGTGACCGCGCACGAGGAGCCGCACCTGATCGAGGCGGCCAAGGCGCTGGGCGCGGCCGGCTTCGCGTTCAAGAACATGCCCCTGGACGCCTTTGCCGACATCCTGCGCCGCGTTCTGGCAGGGAAGTCGCACTTCCCCGCCGGGGTCGCGGCGGACACGTCGATCGCGGCGGCGCGGGCGCGGATCAAGGACCTGTCCAAGGCGCAGTACGGCGTGCTGCTGGCGCTGTCGCACGGCCATGCCAACAAGCGGATCGCGCACGACCTGTCGATCACCGAGGCGACGGTGAAGGCGCACCTGACTGCCGTCTTCCGCAAGATCGGCGTCACCAACCGGGCGCAGGCGCTGCTCGCCGTCCGGCCGCTGCTGGGCGCGGACGGCGAGGCATAGCACGGGCGTCACATGTTGGCGGAGGTCGGCCGCACCACGATCTCGTTCACGTCGACACCCGCGGGCTGCTCGATCGCGAAGCGGATCGCGCGGGCGATGGCGTCCGGCGTCAGCGACTGCCGGCGCCATCCGACCAGCGCGTCGGCGATGGCGGGATCGGTGATGTCGTTGCCCAGCTCGGTCGCGACGACGCCGGGGGAGATGATGGTCGCACGGATATCGTCGTGCTCCTGCCGCAGCCCCTCCGTGATCGCCCACACCGCGAACTTGCTTGCGCAATAGACCGCCGCGCTCGGCAGCACGAGGTGCGCGGCGATCGACGCCACGTTGACGACGTGCCCGCCTCCCTGCGCCACGAAGCGCGGCAGGACGGCGGCGATGCCGTTCAGCACGCCGTGGACGTTGACGTCGAACATCCGCTTCCACTCGTCGCGCTTCAGGCTGGCGAGCGGCGACAGCGGCATCACGCCGGCGTTGTTCACCAGCGCGTCGATGCGTCCGAACCGCGCCTCGGCGGCGTCGGCGAACGCGTCGAAGGAGGCGGCGTCGGTCACGTCCAGCGCGTGCCAGCCGATCTCGCCGCCCAGCTCGCGCGACAGCGCCTCCAGCCGCTCGGTCCGGCGTGCGCCGATGAACAGCCGCGCCCCCCGCCCGGCGAGCTCGCGCACCGCGGCCTCGCCGATCCCGCTGGAGGCACCGGTGACGAGGATGGTCTGGTCGATGGTCATGTTTGTCTTCCTTTCGCTCTCGATGACCTTGGCGGAGATGGCGCTGGAAGGGGCGCGAGCGGTAGCGCGATCCGCCGGAGCTCTTGCACGATCCTCCGAAACCGCCCGCGCGCGCTTGCCGGACAGTGAGCCGGGGGCGATAGGTCGGTCATGGACGGAATCGCCGATCTGGCCGCGCGCGTCGCGCGCCACCTGCCGCACGAGGGCATGACGCCGACCGCCATCGCGCGGCTGTCGCTGTTCCGCGCCGATGCGCCCACCGTGCCGCTGCCCGCGGTGTACGATGCCTCGCTTTGCCTGATCGCCCAGGGGGCGAAGCGCGTGTCGCTGGCCGAACGCTCGCTCGTCTACGACGCCGCGCACTATCTGCTCGTGTCGGTCGACCTGCCGCTGGTCGGCCACGTGATCGAAGCGAGCGCCGACGCGCCGTACCTGTGCTGCAAGATCGACATCGACCAGGCCGCGCTGGCCGAGCTGATCCTGGCCGAGGGGCAGAAGGCGCCGCGCGCCGAGCTTCCCGCGCTCGCCACCTATCGCAGCGAGCCCGAACTGATCGACGCTGCCTGTCGCCTGATCGCACTGCTCGACCGGCCGCAATCGATCCCCGCGCTTGCCCCGCTGATCGAGCGCGAGATCCTCTATCGCCTGCTCACCGGCCCGCACGGCCCGGCGCTGCGTCACATGGCGGTGGCGGACAGCCACCTCAGCCAGGTGAGCCGCGCCATCGCGACGATCCGCCGCGGCTTCCAGCAGCAGCTGCGCATCGGCGACATCGCCGCCGCCGCGGGGATGAGCGCGTCCTCGCTCCACGAGCATTTCAAGGCGGTGACGCGGATGACGCCGCTGGAATACCAGAAGCAGCTGCGCCTGCAGGAGGCGCGGCGCCTGATGCTGGCGGAGGGCGTCGGCGCGGGCACCGCGGGCTTCGCCGTCGGCTACGACAGCCCCTCGCAGTTCAGCCGCGAATACGCCCGCCTCTACGGCGCGCCGCCGCGCCGCGACATCGAGCGGCTGACCCGCGCCACCGACCTGGTCGGGGCGGTCTAGCCTAGCCCCCGCCGCCCGACTTGGTCAGCACGAAGGCGGCGAGGAAGCCGACCACCGCGATCAGGCCCGAATAGTCGTGCGTCTCCGCGGTGGCCTCGGGTATCATCGTGTCGACTAGCATCGCCAGGATCGCTCCCGCCGCCACCGCGGTCACCGCGGCCAGCGTCGCGGGGGCGGCGCCCGCCAGTGCGACGTTGCCGACCATCGCCGCGATGCCGCTGGCGAGCGCGATGGCGCTCCACAGGCCGAAGACATAGGCCGCGCTCCGCCCCGCCTTCTTCATGCCCGCCGCGCTCGACAGGCCCTCGGGGACGTTGGACAGGAAGACCGCGGCGACCGTGGCGACGCTGACGCCCGATCCGTCGAGCAGGCTGACGCCGATGACGACCGATTCGGGTATCCCGTCCAGCAGCGCGCCGACCGCGATGGCGAGGCCGGTGCCCGCCTCGTCGGCGCCCGGCTGGCGCGCGTGATCGACGGCGCCGGACCGCTTGCGGTGGCGCGCGCCGCGGCGCGACAGCGCGACGTTGGCGGCGGTATAGGCCGCCGCGCCGGCCACGAAGCCCAGTGCGCTCGCGGCGAACCCGCCCTGCCGATATGCCTCGTCCATCAGGTCGAAGGCGACGGCGGAGATCAGCACGCCCGATCCCACCGCCATCACCGCCGCGATCAGCCGCTGCGGCAAGCGCGCCATCCAAGCCACGGCGGCGCCCAGCAGCAGCGCCGACCCGCCCAGCAATCCCCACAATCCGGCAGTCAGCGCGCCCGTCATGGCGCGACAACCCCCGCGCGCGCGAACGTGTCCCGCCGCGGCGTGGTTAACGCTATCTTCGCCGCTTCGTCGCTAAGAGCGGGGCGAACCCGTTCGAGGCAGCGTTTCCCCTTGTCAAAGCCGATCTTCTACGATGCGACCGGTCGTCGCGCGCGCTGGGTGCGTGCCGCCGTCGTCGCCCTCGTCGTCGCGGTGGTCGCCGTCGCGGCGCTGCTGGCGATCACCGTGTCGACCGCCACCGTCCGCGCACCGCTCGCGCTGCGCGAGGATGCGGCGCGGCCGCGCGGCATCGCCGATCGGGTGCCCGCGGGCGATCAGGGCGCCTGGCTGCCGCGCGGCGACGCCGCTGCCACGACGACGCGGCTGCCGGTGTTGGGTTTCTACATGCCGTGGGACGCGCCGTCGCGCCGCTCGCTTGCCGAGCATGTCGGGCAGGTCGACTGGCTGGTGCCCGGCCTCGCCTCCGTGTCGGGCGCCGACCACCGCTTCCGCTACGAGCATGACGCCTTCCTCCGCGGCGTGGTCGCGCGCGCGCGGCGCCGGCCCGCGGTGTGGCCGATGGTGCAGAACGCGCGCGAGGACGGGGAGTGGGACGGCACCGGCACCGCCCGCCTGCTGGCCGATCGCGCCGCCGCCGCGCGCTTCGCCGATCGGCTGGCCGCGATGGTGGCGGCGGAGCGCGGCGCGGGCGTGATGCTGGACCTGGAGAGCCTGCCCGCCAGCGCGCACGGCGACTATCGCCGCTTTCTGCGCGATCTGCGCGCGCGATTCGCCCCGCGCGGCTGGCAGGTCGCGCTGGCGGTGCCGGTGGCCGATCCCGCCTGGGATCTCGCCGCCTACGCCGCGGTGGCCGACCGGCTGGTGCTGATGGCCTATGACGAGCATTGGATGGGCGGCGCGCCCGGCCCCATCGCGTCGCAGCCCTGGTTCGCGCGCGTCGTCGCCGATGCGGTGGCCGCCGCCGGTCGCGACAAGGCGATCGTGGCGCTGGGCAACTACGCCTATGACTGGGCGGACGGCGCCACCGTGCCGATGGGCGTGGAGCAGGCGTGGGCACTCGCGCGCCGCGCCGGCACCCGCCCCGCTTTCGACCCGGCGAGCGGCAACTGGCACTTCGCCTATCGCCGCGGCGGCCGCGATCACCGCGTGTGGATGCTGGACGCGGTGACGACGCACAATCAGCGCCGCGCGGTGATGCGGACCGGCGCCGCCGCGGTGGCGCTGTGGCGCATGGGCACGGAGGATCCGCGCTGGTGGGACGCGGTGGCGGGCGCCGCGCCCGCCGCGCTCTCCGCCCTGCCGATGCCCGGCGGCGTGGCGATCGAGGGCGCGGGGGAGATTCTGCGCCTCGACGCGGCGGCGAGCGGCGGGGCGCGGGCGCTGCACACTGCGGGCGACGGCCTGATCCACGCCGCCGCGATGCAGCGGCTGCCCGGCGCCGACACGGTCCAGCGCACCGGCGGGCGGCGGCGGATGGTGGCGCTGACCTTCGACGACGGACCCGACCCGGCGTGGACGCCGCGCATCCTCGACGTGCTGAAGCGCGAGGGCGCGCCCGCCACCTTCTTCGTCACCGGGGCCAACGCGCTGGGGCAGGGGGCGCTGCTCCGCCGCATCCTGGCCGAGGGGAGCGAGCTGGGCAACCACTCCACCTCGCACGCCGACCTGTCGCACCGCTCGCCCGACGCGGTCCGGCTGGAACTGAACGCGACCGAGCGGCTGGTGGAGGCCTATACCGGACATGCGATGCGGCTGTTCCGTCCGCCGTTCCTGGGCGATGCCGATCCCGACCGGCGCGACGAGCTGCACGCGACGCGCGTGGCGGCGTCGCTCGGCTACGTCACCGTCGGCCTCAACGTCGATCCGCTCGACTGGCAGTCGCCCTCGCCGCGCCAGATCGTCGCGCGCACGATCGCGCAGGTGGAGGCGGGCACCGCCGAGCGACCGGCGCAGATCGTGCTGCTGCACGATTCGGGCGGCGACCGCAGCCGCACGCTGGCGGCGCTGCCCGGCATCGTGCGCGGCCTGCGCGCGCGCGGCTACGACCTGGTGGGCGTCTCGCGCCTCGCCGGGCTGCCGCGCGCCGCGGTGATGCCGCGGCTGGACGGCGCCGCTGCGGGCAGGGCGGCGGGAACGCGCGGCCTGTTCGAGGGGCTGGCGTGGCTGCGCGACGCGCTGGCCGCGCTGTTCCTCGCCGTGATCGCGATCGGCATGGCGCGGTCGGCCGCGCTCGCCGTTCTGGCGCTGCGCCACCGCCGCGTGGCGCCGCCCGCCGCCGCGCCGCACCTGGTGCCGCGCTTCGTCTCCGTGCTGATCCCCGCCTTCAACGAGGCGCGCGTGATCGAGGCGTCGGTGCGCCGCATCCTGGCCAGCCGGGATGCGCGGATCGAGGTGATCGTGATCGACGACGGCTCCACCGACGGCACGTCCGACGTGGTGCGCGCCGCTTTCGCGATCGACCCGCGCGTGCGCCTGCTGACGCTCGCCAACGGCGGGAAGGCGCGCGCGCTGAACGCCGCGCTGCGCATCGCGCGCGGCGACGTGGTGGTGGCGCTGGACGCCGATACGCAGTTCGAGGCGGACACGATCGCGAAGCTGCTGCGCTGGTTCGCCGATCCCGCGATCGGCGCCGTCGCGGGGAACGCGAAGATTGGCAATGCGGTGAACATCGTCACCCGCTGGCAGGCGGTGGAATACGTCACCGCGCAGAACCTGGAGCGGCGCGCGCTGGACGCGCTGGGCGCGGTCACGGTGGTGCCGGGTGCCGTCGGCGCGTGGCGGCGCACCGCGCTGGACGCGGTCGGCGGCTATCCGGTCGACACTTTGGCGGAGGATCAGGACCTGACCATCGCGATCCAGCGTGCCGGCTGGCGCGTGGCGTGCGACGTCGACGCCGTGGCCTGGACCGAGGCGCCGGAGACCGCGCGCGCGCTGTTTCGGCAGCGCTATCGCTGGGCCTACGGCACGCTGCAATGCCTGTGGAAGCATCGCGCCCTTTTGGCGCGCGCGCGACCGCGCGGGCTGGCGTGGATCGGCCTGCCGCAGGCGATCCTCTTCCAGCTGCTGTTCACGCTGGCCGCGCCGCTGATCGACGTGGCGCTGGTCGGCAGCGTGGCCGGCACCGCGTGGCGCGTCGCCGACCGCGGCTGGGCGCTGGCGGGGACGGACGCGCTGTGGATCGCGGGGTTCTGGTTCGCCTTCGCCGCGGTCGACCTCGCCAGCGGGTGGCTCGCCTATCGGCTAGACGCGCGCGAGGGGCGGCTGCCGGTGTGGCGGATGCTGTCGCAGCGCTTCGGCTATCGCCAGCTGCTCTACGTCGTGGTGCTGCGCGCGCTGTTCGCCGCGCTGTGCGGACCGAAGGTGGGGTGGGGCAAGCTGGAGCGCAGCGGCAGCGTGGTGGCGCCGATGCCACTCGCCGCCACCCCGCCGGCGCTGGCGAAGGCGGCGTAGCCTAGCGCCAGCCCGGCGGCGGCGCGACGGCCGGTTCCAGCGCGTCCTCCGGCATCAGCGACCAGCCGCGCGGCCCCAGCACCTCCAGTGGGCGATAGCGGGTCTTGTACGCCATGCGCGGCGACCCCTTCACCCAATAGCCGAGGTAGACATAGGGCAATCCCGCTTCGCGCGCGCGCGCGATGTGGTCGAGGATGATGAAGTTGCCGAGGCCTGCCCGATCCGCCACGTCGGTCGCGAAGAAGCTGTAGATCATCGACAATCCGTCGGCCTGCCGGTCGGTCAGGCAGGCGCCGAGCAGTCGCCCCGGCATTCCCGTGTCCGACGGCTCGCGATACTCGACGATCACCGAATTGACCGGCGATTGTTCCACCATGTCGGCATAGTCGATGTCGTCCATGCCCACCATGCCGCCGCCGGGGTGGCGCGAGGCGAGATAGTGGCGCAGCAGCTGATACTGCTCGTCCGTGGCCCAGGGGCGGCAGGCGGCGACGTCCAGGTCGGCGTGGCGCCGCATCAGCTTGCGCTGCGTCGCATTGGGGTGGAAGCCGCGGGTGACGACGCGGACGGAGACGCAGGCGGCGCAGCCCGCGCAGCTCGGCCGATAGGCGACCGACTGGCTGCGGCGGAAGCCGATGCGGCCCAGTGCGTCGTTCAGCTCGGTCGCGTGCGGCCCGGACAGTTCGGTGAACACCTTCCGCTCCTGCCGGCCGGGCAGGTACGGGCAGGGCGAGGGGCTGGTGACGAAGAAGCGCGGGAATCGAAACGGCGCCGTCACAGCCCAGTCATCCTCCTTGCCGCTCGCCGATGCGCGCGGGACAGCCGACGATATGGCGCGCGCGGGCGATGCTGAAAAGCGCCTTTACCATGATTCGCGTGCGCGTTCAGGCCAGTTCCACCATCCGCACCTCATACCCCGCCTCCTGCAGGGCGGCGATCAGCCGGTCGAGGTGCGCGCGGTCGCGCGTCTCGCACTCGACATCCAGGCTCAGCCCCTTGGCGGGCAGGTTGGTGAAGATGCGCTGGTGCGACAGTTCGAGGATGTTGACGCGCTCGCAATCGAAGATGCGCGCCACGTTGTAGAGCGCGCCGGGCTGGTCCTGCAACCGGATGCGCAGCCGCGCCATGCGGCCCGACCGGGCGAGATCGCGCAGCAGGACGTAGGCGAGCAGCCGCGGGTCGATGTTGCCGCCGCACAGCACGACGCCCACGGTCCTGCCGCGGAACCGCTCCGGATGCGCCAGCAGCGCGGCGAGGCCGGCGGCGCCCGCCCCTTCCACCACCGTCTTCTCGATCTGCAACAGGAGGCTGACCGCCTCCTCCAGGCTGCGCTCGGTGACGAGGACGATGTCGTCCACCAGCGCGCGCACCATGTGCGAGGTGAGGCCGCCCGGCTCCTTGACGGCGATGCCCTCCGCCAGCGTGTCGCCCGCGCACGGCATGTCGGTGCCGTTGATGCGGTTGTACATCGACGGGTAGAGCTCGGCCTCCACGCCCACGACCTCGATCGGCCGGCGCGCGGCCTTCGCCACCGTCGCCATGCCCGAGGCGAGCCCGCCGCCGCCGATCGGCACCACCAGAGTGTCGATATCGGGCACGTCGGCCAGCATCTCCAGCGCTACCGTGCCCTGCCCGGCGATGATGCGCGGATCGTCGAACGGGTGGACGAAGGTGAAGCCGCGCTCCGCCTCCAGCACGCGCGCGTGGGCGTAGGCGGCGTCGAACGTGTCGCCTTCCAGGATCACCGTCGCGCCGTGGCCCTGCGTCTGCACCACCTTCACGATGGGCGTATTGCGCGGCATGACGATGGTTGACGGCACGCCCAGCCGGGTGGCGTGATAGGCCAGGCCCTGCGCGTGGTTGCCCGCGGACGCCGCGATCACGCCTTTGGCCTTCGCCTCGTCGGACAATTGCACGAGCGTGTTCAGCGCGCCGCGCTCCTTGTAGGCGGCGGTGAACTGCAGGTTCTCGAACTTCAGGTAGACCGTGGCGCCGGTCATCTCCGACAGCGTGCGGCTGACCAGCGTGGGCGTGCGCACCACGCTGTCGGCGATGCGCGCGTGCGCGGCCTCGACGTCGGCGAGCGACACGGGGAGGGATTGATCGAGCGCAACCTGCGTAGCCATGGCCCGCGCCTAGGCCAAAGGCGCCGCGAAGGAAACCCGGCGGCGCCTTGCGTGCCGCCCCGCCCGCGCCGTAGAGCCAGGAGCATGAGGATCGCATTCATCGGCACCGGCGTCATGGGTGCGCCCATGGCGCGGCACCTGGCCGCCGCCGGCCACGACGTCACCGTGTACAACCGCACCCGCGCCCGGGCGGAGGCGACGGGCCTCGCCGTCGCCGACACGCCCGCCGCGGCGGCGGCGGGGGCCGCGGCGGTGGTCGCCTGCGTCGGCAACGACAGGGATGTGGAGCAGGTGACGCTCGGCGCCGACGGCGCCTTCGCCGCGATGGACGATGGTGCGGTGTTCATCGACCACACCACCGTCTCCGCCGCGCTGGCGGAGCGGCTGGCCGACGCGCGCGCGCTGGTGGTGGACGCGCCCGTGTCAGGGGGGCAGGCCGGGGCGGAGGCGGGGAGACTGGCCGTCATGGCGGGCGGCAGCGACGCGGCGGTGGCGGCGGCGACGCCGGTGATGCAGGCCTATGCCGCGCGCATCGTCCACGTCGGCGCGGCGGGCGCGGGGCAGCGCACGAAGATGGCGAACCAGATCTGCATCGCCGGCGTGCTCCAGGGCGTGGCGGAGGCGGTACGCTTCGCGCAGAAGGCGGGGCTGGACACCGACAAGGTGCTCGACGCGATCTCCGGCGGCGCGGCGCAGAGCTGGCAGATGGTGAACCGCTGGCCGACGATGGTGAAGGACGAGTTCGACTTCGGCTTCGCGATCGACTGGATGCGCAAGGACCTGGGCCTCGCGCTGGCGGAAGGATCGCGGCTCGGCGCCACGCTGCCGATGACCGCGCTGGTCGATCAATTCTACGCCGAGGTGCAGGCGATGGGCGGCGGGCGACAGGATACCAGCGCGCTGGTGCGGAGGCTGGCGAAGTGATCGGCCGCGTTCTCGCCGCCGGCGTGGCGATCGCGCTCGCCGCCCCGGCGCACGCCGACGGGCTGATCGACAATCTGCGCGGCCTCACCGTCGCCGCGGACGGCACGGTCACGCGCTTCCAGGGGATCGTCGTCGACGCGCAGGGCCGCGTCGTCCGGCTGGTGCCGGTGGGCGAGAAGCCGCAGCTCTTCACGAAAAAGGAACTGAAGAAGCGCGGCAACAAGCCGATCTGGGACTACCGCTACGACATGGGCGGGCGCACCGTCCTGCCCGGCTTCATCGACGGGCACGGCCACGTCATGGGGCTGGGCTTCGCCTCGCTCTCGCTCGACCTCGGCGATACCCGCTCGCTGGAAGAGGCCAAGGCCAAGGTGGCCGACTTCGTGAAGCGCAATCCCGAGCGCAAATGGGTGCTCGGCCGCGGCTGGAACCAGGAGCGCTGGGGCCTCGGCCGCTTCCCCACCGCCGCCGATCTCGACGCGGTGGCCGGCGGCCACCCGGTGTGGCTGGCGCGCGCGGACGGGCACGCGGGCTGGGCCAGCAGCGCCGCGATCGCCGCGGCGGGCGTCACGGCCGCCACCCCCGCGCCCGCGGGCGGGCGGATCGAGAAGGCGGCGGGCGGCGCCCCCGCGGGCGTCTTCGTCGACAATGCCATGGCGCTGGTGGAGCGCGCGGTGCCCAGACCGCTGGCGAAGGAGCGCGACGCCGCCTTCCTGTCCGCGCAATCGCTGCTGCTCGCCGATGGCATCACCGCGGTGGCGGACATGGGGACGAGCCTCGACGACTGGCTCAGCTATCGCCGCATGGGCGACATCGGCGCGCTGCGCGTCCGCATCATGAGCTACGCCGCGGGGGTCGACACCGCCAGCATGGTTGCCGGCAAGGGGCCGACGCCGTGGCTGTACGACGACCGGCTGCGCATGGGCGGGGTGAAGCTGGTGGCGGACGGCGCGCTCGGCTCGCGCGGGGCGGCGCTGGAGGCTCCTTACGCGGACGCGCCCGGGCAGCGCGGGCTGACGCTGCTGTCCGACACGCAGTTGCAGAACCAGATGAGCCGCGCGGCGATGGACGACTTCCAGCTGGCCGTCCACGCGATCGGCGACCGCGCCAACCGCACGCTGCTCGACGCGATCCAGGTGCTGAGCGAGACGTACAAGGGCGATCGCCGCTGGCGAGTCGAGCACGCGCAGATCGTCGATCCCGCCGACCTGCCGCGCTTCGGCCGGTTCGGCACGATCGCCTCGGTCCAGCCGGTGCACGAGACCAGCGACCGCACGATGGCGGAGGCGCGGCTGGGGCCGGCACGGCTGGCCGGCGCCTATGCGTGGAAATCGCTGATGCAGGCCGGCGCCCCGCTCGCCTTCGGCACGGACTTCCCCGTGGAGCCGCCCGACCCCTGGGCGACCTGGGCCGCTGCGGTCACGCGGCAGGATGCCCAGGGGCAGCCGCCGGGTGGCTGGCACCCCGCGGAGGCGGTGACGCGCGAGCAGGCGTGGTGGGCGATGACGGGCGGCGCGGCCTATGCCGGATTCGCCGAGAAGAAGTTCGGCAGCCTCCAGCCCGGACAGAAGGCGGACTTCATCGTCGTCGATCGCGATCCGACGACGATCGAGCCCGCCGCCCTGCGCGGCGTGGCGGTGCAGGAGACCTGGGTCGGCGCGCAACGGGTGTGGCAGCGCCGCTAGCGGACAGCCCCGAAAGCTGAGTGCGAGCATGTTGCACGGCTGCAACAGCCGTGAACTTTCTGTGAGAACGTTCTCATAGGTTCGGGGTTTCCATCGATTGCACCCGGATTCGTCAGGGGAAGAAGCTTGACTCCAAAACACAAACCAAACAGGTGAACGTTCTCAACGACGATGAAGGCGCGACAGGGACGGCGCCGGACAGGGGAGGAATGGGGATGCGTGGCTTCACCGCTCGCAAGGTTTCGCAACTCGTGCTGGGCGTTTCCGCGCTCGCCATCGCGGCGCCCGCCGCCGCGCAGGACGCCGCCGCCACGGTCGGCAACCCCGGGCCGTCGGAGATCCAGGACGGCGCCGCCACCACCGAGGACGCGAGCGAGGACCTGATCGTCACCGGCATCCGCGCCAGCTTGCGCGAGGCGGTGGACATCAAGCGCAACTCGCAGGGCGTGGTCGACGCGATTTCCGCCGAGGACATCGGCAAGTTTCCCGACACCAACCTCGCCGAGTCGCTCCAGCGCATCACCGGCGTGTCGATCGACCGGCAGAACGGCGAGGGCCAGCTGGTCACCGTCCGCGGCTTCGGCCCGGAATACAATCTCGTCACGCTGAACGGCCGCCAGATGCCGACCGCCACGCTGGGCGACGGCGCCAGCCCGCCCGCGTCGCGCTCGTTCGACTTCGCCAACCTGGCGTCCGAGGGCATCTCCGCGGTGGAGGTCTACAAGACCGGCCGCGCCGCGGTGCCGTCGGGCGGCATCGGCTCGGCCATCAACATCCGCACGCCGCGTCCCCTGGACAAGCCGGGGATGCGGGGCAGCCTGGCGGTGAAGGGCGTCTACGACGAATCCTACAACGAGGGGACGGAGATCACGCCCGAGGTGTCGGGCATCTTCTCCACCACCTTCGCCGACGACCGCGTCGGCATCCTGGTCAGCGGCATCTACCAGCGGCGCAAGGCGAGCGTGAACACCGGCTCGGTCGGCTTCGGCAATTCCTTCCTCGGCTCGGAAAACGACTGGGGCACGCTGCCGCAGAACGGCACGCCGGGATCGCAGAACGTCACCAACCGGCCTGACCAGACCGACGTCTACGAAGTACCGCAGAGTGCCGCGTACAACCTGACGAACATCGACCGCGAGCGCATCAACGGCCAGGCGGTGCTGCAGTTCAAGCCGAGCGACGCGCTGACCGCCACGTTCGACTTCACCTATTCGCGCAACAAGATCGAGGCGCGCGACAGCAGCGTCGGCGTCTGGTTCAACTTCGGCGACACGTCCAGCGCGTGGACGGACGGCCCCGTCGCCGGCCCGATCTTCTACACCGAGCGGTTCGGCGCCAATTCGACCAAGGACCTGTCGTACAGCGGCTCGCTGACGGCCAACCTGTCGGAGAACAAGTCGTTCGGCGGCAACCTGACGTGGGAGGCGCCCGGCAACGTCACCGTCTCGCTCGACGCGCATCACTCCACCGCCGAGTCGCGCCCGAGCAACCGCTTCGGCACCAGCACGTCGGTCGGCAGTGCGGTGTTCGGCGTGCAGGAGCAGACGCTGAACTTCGAGAACGACCTGCCGGTCATCTCCTATCAGATGCGGCCCGGCGTCGACGCGCTCAACCCGGCGAACATCAACGCCACCGGCAATTCGTTCCGCAACGCCTACGTCCGCGACGAGATCAACCAGGTCCAGCTGAAGGGCCGGTACGAGCATGACGGCAACTTCCTCGACTCGCTCGACTTCGGCTTCTCGTTCATCGAGAACCGCGTGCGCTCCGCCTACGGTTTCGTGCAGAACGACACGTGGAGCGGCGTCGGCACGCCCGCGGACCTGCCCGACGACCTGTTCGAGCGCGTGTCGCTGCCCGACAAGTTCAAGGGCGTGTCGGGTGCCAATGCGGGGATCATCCCGGCCTATTACCGCTTCGATTTCGAGCGCATGGTCGACCTGCTCGACAGCCGCTTCGGCATCTGCGGCGGCGACGGCAACTGTCTCGCCACCTTCGACACCGACCGGCGCCTGGTCGAGAAGACGATCTCGCCGTTCGTGCAGGTGAACACCAAGTTCGACCTGTTCGGGCGCGACGCGCACATCGTCGGCGGCGTGCGCTACGACCAGACGACCGTCAGCGCCTCGTCGCTGACGCCGGTGCCGGTGGGCACGGCCTGGGCCGCGGAGGGTGAGTTCAACATCATCTATTCCAGCCAGAGCTCGTTCCTGACGAACAAGGGCAGCTACGAGAACTGGCTGCCGGCGATCGACGTCGACATCCAGCCGCTGGAGAACGTGAAGCTGCGCGCGTCGTACAGCCACACGATCACCCGCGCGGACTATAACGCGCTCCAGGGCGGCCTGACGCTGAACCGCCAGTTCGGCATCGCGGGCGGCGGCGGTAACCGCGGCAATCCCAACCTGCAGCCGTTCCTGTCGAAGAACATCGACGTGTCGGCGGAATGGTATTACGGCCGCGACAGCTACGTCTCTGCCGGATACTTCCGGAAGAAGGTGTCCAACTTCATCAACTCGCAGGAGATCGAGCAGAGCGCGTTCGAGCTGCGCAACCCCGCCAACGGCCCGCGCTTCCGCGCGGCGCAGGCGGCACTGGGTGGCACCACCAACGTGGCGCTGATCCGCGACTATATCCTGCGCAACTATCCCGCCTCGGTGGAGGTGCTGCGCAATCCGGACGGGACGCCGCAGCTCGCCAACGGCCTCTACCAGGGGCGCATCCTCGGCTTGCCGGAGGACGGCTTCGTCAACTTCCGCGTGTCGACGCCGTTCAACTCGGATCAGACCGCGACGATCGACGGGTTCGAATTCGCGATCCAGCACAGCTTCTGGGATACCGGCTTCGGCACGATCCTGAACTACACGATCGTCAACGGCGACGCGCGCTTCAACAACGCGCTGGATCCGAACGTCGGCCAGTTCGCGCTGGCTGGTCTGTCCGACAGCGCCAACGCCGTTCTCTTCTTCGACAAATACGGCTTCCAGGCGCGTGCGGCATATAACTGGCGCGCGGAATTCTATGCCGGCGGCAATCCCAACCCCACCTACGTGGACGCCTACGGCCAGTTCGACGCGAGCATCAGCTATGAATTCAGGCAAGGGCTGACCGTGTTCGCCGAGGGCATCAACCTGACCGGCGAAGGGCGTCGCGGGCATCGGCGGTCGGACGAATTCACGACCTTCGCCCAGCCCGGCTTCGCCCGCTACTCGGCCGGGGTGCGGTTCAGCTTCTGATGACGGCGTGCCGGCCGGTGCGGACGCTTCCGCCCGGCCGGCGCTTCCGATAATCAGCGGGCCGATCATGCCGGACAACGCAAGCCAGCCCCTTCAACAGGTCGTGATCGTCGGCGGCGGCACGGCGGGGTGGCTGGCGGCGTGCCGGCTGGCGGCGGCGACCACGCTGTCGGTCACGCTGGTCGAAAGTCCCGACGTGCCGACCATCGGCGTGGGCGAGGGCACGTGGCCGACGATGCGCCGCACGCTGGCGGCGATCGGGATCGACGAGGCGGATTTCCTCCTCGCCTGCGACGCGGCGTTCAAGCAGGGGTCGACCTTCGACGGGTGGGTCACCGGCGCGGCGGACGACCGCTACCACCACCCCTTCACCGCCCCGGCCGAGGGTGCCCCGCGCGACCTGGTGGCAGCGTGGCAGGCGCAGGGCGGCGCCTTCGCCGACGCGGTCGGCGTACAGGCGCGCATCGCCGAGCGCGCGCTGGCCCCGCGGCAGCGCGCGATGCCCGGATATGCGGGCGCGCTCAACTACGCCTATCATCTCGACGCGGCGAAGCTGGCGGTGCTGCTGCGCGACCACGCGGTGCGCCGGCTGGGCGTCCGGCACGTGTGCGATCATGTCGACACCGTGGTGCGCGACGCGGGCGGGGCGGTGTCCGCGGTGCACACCCGCGCGCACGGGGCGATGGCGGGCGACCTGTTTCTCGACTGCACCGGCCATGCCGCGCTGCTGATCGGCGGAGCGATGGCGGTGCCGTTCGTGGACCGCTCCGACGTGCTGTTCAACGATCGCGCGCTGGCGGTGCAGGTGCCGGTGGAACCGGCGTCGCCAGTTGCCAGCACTACCCTCGCCACCGCGCATCGCGCTGGCTGGATATGGGATATCGGCCTGCCGACGCGTCGCGGCGTCGGCTGCGTCTACGCCTCCGCCTTCATCGACGACGACGCGGCGGCGGCGCTGCTGACCGACCATCTGCGCCGGACGATGCCGGAACGCGAGCTGCCGCCGTTCCGCCGGCTCGCCTTCCGTTCGGGCCACCGCGCGCGCTTCTTCGACGGGAACGTCGTCGCGATCGGCCTGTCCGCCGGGTTCCTCGAACCGCTGGAGGCGTCGGCGATCGTCACGATCGAGCTGGCGCTGGACCATCTGGTCGCCAACCTGCCGCCGACCCGCGCGGCGCTGGCCCCCGCGGCAGCGCGGTTCAATGCCGCGTTCCGCTATCGCTGGGACCGGATCGTCGAGTTCCTGAAGCTCCACTACGTCCTCAGCCGGCGCGAGGAGCCTTATTGGCGCGCGCACCGCAATCCCGCCACCGTGCCGCCGCGGCTCGCCGAGCTGATCGACGCCTGGCGGCACCAGCCGCCGTCCGACGCCGACTTCGCCGACCGCGAGGAGGTGTTCCCGGCGGCGAGCTACCAGCACGTCCTCTACGGCATGGGCTTTCCGCCGCCCCCCGGCGCCGCGCTGCGCACCGACCCGCAGGCCGAGGCCCGGCTGCGGGGGCAGGTGGCGGAGCGCGAGCGCGTGCTGGCCGCCGCGCTGCCGACCCATCGCGCCTATCTCGACGCGCTCGCCCTCTCGCCGGACCGGACCGCCCCATGACCGAGCACCAGATCCTCAACGCCGACACCCATCGCGACCTGCGCATCGCCACCGCGCGTGGGGCGGCGTGGGGCGATGCGCAGATGGCGTGCCTGCTGACGCCGGACGAGTTCCGCCGCGCGCAGGGCGACTATCCCATCCTGTTCCGCTGGAACGCTGCACGCGACCGCATGGACGCCTACGCGCTGCTCGGCTTCGAGAACGGCGAGAACCTGTTCCTCGCCGGCGACCGCTGGGACGCGGGCTACGTGCCGCTGGCGATGGACATCGCGCCGTTCCTGATCGGCCGGGGGGCCGGGGGCGGCCAGGTGCATCTCGATCCCGGGCATCCCCGCGCGGCGGGCGGTGCAGAGGGCGTGCGCATGTTCGACGAACTCGGCCGCGCGACGCCCTTCTTCGAGGAGAAGGTGCGTAGGCTCGGCGCGCTGGACGAGGGCTATCACGCCGCCACCGGCTTCGTTGCCGCGCTCCAGCGGCACCAGCTGATCGAGCCGCTGACGCTGGAGATCACGCTCGACGACGGCGCCACCAACCGCCTGCTCGGCTTCCACCACGTCGACGAGGAGCGGCTGCGCGCGCTGGACGCGAGCGCCTTGGGCGAGCTCCACGCGGCGGGGCATCTGATGCCGCTGTTCATGGCGGTCGCCTCGATCGGCAACATCGGACGGCTGGTGGAGCGCAAGAACGCGAAGGCGGCGCGTGGCTGACGCGCTCGCCTCCCTGCCGCCGGTCGCCGAGGTGGCGCCGGGCGACCTCGACCGGCATCTCGCCGCGGCGGACGCGCCCTTCGTCGTGCGCGGCCTCGTCGCCGACTGGCCGCTGGTGCAGGCCGGGCGCCGTTCCGCGCGGGAGGCGCGCGCCTACCTCCTGTCGCGCGCGCGGGACACCGCCTTCGCGGTGTCGGTCGGGGCGCCGGGGAGCGGCGGGCGGCTGTTCTACGACGGCGCGATGCGGATGAACTTTCGCGAGGCGCGTGCGAAGCTCGCCGACATCTTCGCGCAGATCGACGCCGCCGAGGGGCGGGAGGACGCCCCCGCGATCTACCTCGGCTCGGTCGACGTCCGCGCCTTCTTCGATCGCCTGCACGAGGACAATCACGTCGATCTCGGCGCGCGCGACGCGCTGGCCAGCATCTGGATCGGCACGCAGAGCCGCATCGCCGCGCACAACGACACGCCGGACAACCTGGCGTGCGTGGCCGTGGGGCGGCGGCGCTTCACGCTGTTCCCGCGCGACCAGTTCGCGAACCTCTACCTCGGCCCGGTCGACAACACGCCCGCGGGGCGCACCATCTCCATGGTCGATTTCCACGATCCCGACTTCGCCGCCCATCCGCGCTTCCGCGAGGCGCTGGCGCACGCGCAGGTGGCGGAGCTGGAGGCGGGCGACGCGGTGTTCGTGCCCGCCTTGTGGTGGCACCACGTGGAGGGGCGCGACGCCTTCAACGTCCTCGTCAACTACTGGTGGCGAGACACGCCGCGCTGGATGGCGCAGCCGCAGGACGCGATGCTTCACGCGCTGCTGGCGATCCGCGACCTGCCGGACGACCAGAAGGCGCACTGGCGCGCCATGTTCGACCATTACGTCTTCGGCGACGCCGAGGCGGCGGCCGCGCACATCCCCGCCGAGGGGCGCAGCGTGCTCGCGCCGCTGACGCCTGACAGCGCGGCGCGCATCCGCGGTTTCCTCCTGCAGCAGTTGAGCCGATGACCGACCACCGCATCCGCCGCCCCCTGCTCCGCCGCATCGTCGTTGCGGGCGGAGGCACCGCCGGCTGGATGGCCGCCGCCGCCATCGCGCGCACGATGGGGCGCACGGTGGAGGTGACGCTGGTCGAATCGGAGGCGATCGGCACCGTCGGCGTCGGCGAGAGCACCATCCCGCCGCTCGTGACGTACAACCGCCTGCTCGGCATCGACGAGGCGGAGTTCATGCGCGCCACCCAGGCGACGTTCAAGCTGGGCATCCGCTTCGACGGGTGGAAGACACCCGACAGCAGCTACTTCCACTCCTTCGGCACGACCGGCAAGGATCACTGGTCCGCCGGCTTCCAGCATTTTTGGCTGCACGCCCGCGCAGAGGGCGACACCCGGCCCTACGACGATTACTGCCTGGAGCTGCGCGCGGCGGAGGCGGGGAAGTTCGCGCACCTGCCGGGCGACCGGATCAACTACGCCTATCAGCTCGACAGCTCGCTCTACGCCGCCTTCCTGCGCCGCATGGCGGAAGGCGACGGCGTACGCCGGGTCGAGGGGAAGATCGCGGCGGTCGAGCTGGACGGCGAGAGCGGCGACGTCGCCGCGCTGACGCTCGAGAGCGGGGCGCGGATCGCGGGCGACCTGTTCCTCGACTGCACCGGCTTCCGCGCGCTGCTGATCGAGGGCGCGCTCCACGCCGGCTACGACGACTGGACGCACTGGCTGCCGTGCGACAGTGCGATCGCGGTGCAGACCGCCAACGTCGGCCCGCCGGTGCCGTTCACGCGCGCGACCGCGCACGATGCGGGATGGCAGTGGCGCATCCCGCTCCAGCATCGCACCGGCAACGGCATCGTGTGGTGCAGCCGCTACCTGTCGCGCGAGGCGGCGCTGGCGCGGCTGATGGGCGATGTCGTCGGCGACGTGCTCACCCAGCCCAACCATCTGTCCTTCAAGGCCGGCGCGCGGCGGCGGCAGTGGCATCGCAACGTGGTGGCGATCGGCCTTGCCGGCGGGTTCATGGAGCCGCTGGAATCGACCAGCATCCACCTGATCCAGCGCGCCGTGATCCGCCTGATCCGCATGATGCCGCTGCGCGACATCAGCCCGCGCGACGTCGCGGAGTTCAACGACCAGCAGATGCAGGACATGGAGCAGATCCGCGACTTCCTGGTCCTCCACTATCACGTCACTTACCGGCGCGACTCGCCGTTCTGGCGGCAGTGCGCGGCGATGGACGTGCCCGATACGCTGCGGCAGAAGATCGAGCTGTTTAGCGAGACCGGCCGCGTCTTCCGCCGCAACGAGGAACTGTTCGCCGAGAACAGCTGGGTGCAGGTGATGATGGGGCAGGGCATCGTGCCGCGCGCGTGGCACCCGGTGGCGGCGAAGCTGCGCGAGGCGGAACTGGAGCGCTTCCTTTCCGGCCTGCGCGACGACGTGGCGTCCACCGTCGCGGGCCTCCCCGCGCACGGCGACTATGTCGCGCACTATTGCGGCGCGGCGGCCTGACGATCGTGGCGCGGCGCAGGCAGGCGGTGACGATCCGGCACGTCGCGGCGGACGCGGGCGTGTCGTTGCAGACGGTCAGCCGCGTCATCAACAAGGAGCCGAACGTCCGGCCCGAGATGATGGCGCGGGTGCAGGCGTCGATCGATAAACTCGGCTACGTCCCCTCGATCGCGGCGCAGCGGATGGGCGGGTCGCGCTCCTACCTGATCCTCGCGCTCAACGACCGCGACCGCACCATCGCCGACTGGACCAACCGGCAGGGCACCGACTGGGTCGACCAGATGCTGCTGGGCGGGATGCTGAAATGCGCCGAGCACGGCTATCGGCTGATCTTCGAGCTGGTCGATACGCATTCCGACCATATCGAGCGCGAACTGATGGGCGCGATCGCCGCGCTCCAGCCCGACGGCGTGCTGCTGACGCCGCCGCACTCGGACAACCCGCTCATCACCGGCCTGCTCGCGGAACAGGGGATCAGCTTCGCACGGATCGGCTCGCTGAAGGACGGCGCGGGCTTCGCGCTGACGATGGGGGACGAGGGCGCGGCGCGGCTGGCGACGGAGCATCTGATCGCGCTGGGCCATCGCCGCATCGGCTTCATCGCGGGCGACGCGGACTATGGCCTCAGCCAGTGGCGTGTCGAAGGCTGGACCGCGGCAATGGCGGCGGCGGGCCTCGCCACCGGCGACCTGCTGGCAGCGGGCGACTTCGGCTACGCCTCGGGCCGATTGGCGGCGGAGCGGCTGCTGGCGCTGGCCGATCCCGTCACCGCCATCGTCGCCAGCAGCGACCAGATGGCGCTCGCCACGCTGGAACTGGCGCGCGCGCGCGGGCTGAGCGTGCCGGGCGACCTGTCGCTGGTCAGCTTCGACGACACGCCGATCGCGCGCTTCGCTCACCCGCCGATGACCGCGGTGGTGCAGCCGATCGCGGAAGTGACCGCGCGTGCCGTCGCGCTCATCATCGACGAGAACGCCGGGCGCCAGACGCCGCACGGACCCGTGGTGGTGCCCGCGTCGCTGGCGGTGCGCGGCTCTACCGCCCCCCCGCGGCCACCGCAGTCGTAGGCAGCGCGTCGAGTTCGCCGGTCTCGCGCGCGCGGCGGCCGTACACCCACTCGAACAGCGGACTGGCCATCATCGTCGTCACGATCGCCATCATCACCAGCATGGAGAACAGCGTGGGTCCGATGATGCCCTTCTGCAGGCCGATGTTGATGATGATGAGTTCCATCAGCCCGCGCGAGTTCATCAGCGCGCCGATGCCCAGCGCGGTGCGATTGTCCTCCCCGCACGCCCGCGCCGCCAGGTAGCAGGCGCCGAACTTCGCCGCGATCGACGCCGCCAGCACGCCCAGCGCGACCAGCAGCAGCGAGGGCGAATTGACCATGTCCATCCGCGTGTTGAGCCCCGAATAGGTGAAGAACATCGGCAGCAGCATGACCACGGCCAGCGGCTCCACCTTTCGCTTCAGCTCGTCGACGAACAGCCCGCGCGGCATGAAGACGCCCAGGATGAAGCCGCCGAAGATGCCGTGGATGCCGATCGCGTCCATGATGAAGGCGGACAGCGCGAACAGCGCCAGCGTGATCGCCAGCACCGTCATGCTCATCTCGCCCTTCGCCTCCACCGCGCGGCCCAGCGGCGCGAGCAGGCGGCGGCCGAACAGGGTCAGGAACGCGGCGTACAGGATCGCGCCGCCGATCGCGACCGTCGCGATCCCGCTGCCGCCCCCGAACGTCGCCAGCACCACGGCGAGCACGCACCAGGACGCGGCGTCGTCGAACGCCCCCGCGGTCAGCGTCAGCGTGCCGAGCGGACTGTTCGCCAGCCCGCGCTCGTTGATGATGCGCGCCAGCATGGGAAAGGCGGTGAGCGCGATGCACGCGCCCATGAACAGGGTGGCGCTGCCGGTGCCGATCCCCTGCGCGAACAGCCCCGGCACGGTCAGCAGGAACGGCGTGATCGCCGCTGCGATCAGGAACGGCGCAATGACGCCCGACGCGGATACCACCGCCGCGCTGCGCGCCTTCGATTCGAAATGATCGAGCCGCAGCGTCAGGCCGACGAGGAACATGTACAGCGCCACGCCCAGCTGCGCGCCGACGTAGAGGACGTTCTTCGTCTCCTTGGGGAAGATCGCCGACTGGAGATCGGGAAAGGCGAGGCCCAGGAGCGAGGGGCCGAGCACCACGCCCGCGATCATCTCTCCCACCACCTGCGGCTGCGCCAGCAACTTCTGCCCCAGCCAGCCGACCACGCGGCAGGTGAGGATGATGATCGCGAGCTGGAGGAAGAAGTGGATGCTGTAATCGCCCGGCGCGTAGCTCGTCGCGCCGGCGGCGGTGACAGGGCCGTGCGGCGACAGCAGTCCCGTCAGCGTCTGCCAGAAGCTCTCGAACATTCCCGCCCCTCTCCCCTTTTCCCCGCCGATGATCCTAGCGCTGCGCCAGCGACTTAGCGACCGTAATAGTCGCGGTACCACGCGACGAAGCGGGCGACGCCGTCGCGAAACCCGGTCTGCGGGCGATAGCCGGTGAGCCGCTGGAGCAACGTCGCATCCGCCCAGGTCGCCGGCACGTCGCCCGGCTGGATCGGCAGCAGGTTGCGCACCGCCTTCAACTCCATGTGCTCCTCGATCGCGTCAATGAAGTCGGTCAGCCGCACCTTGTCCGAATTGCCGATGTTCACGACCCGCCACGGCGCCACGGGGCTGAGCGAATCGCCCGCCGGCACCTCCGCCGGGCTGGCGGGGCGGACGGGCGGCACGTCGATCAGCAGCCTGATGGCGCGGACCAGATCGTCGACGTAGGTGAAGTCGCGGTACATCTCGCCGTGATTGAAGACGTTGATCGGGCGCCCGGCGGCGATCGCGGAGGCGAACAGGATCGGCGCCATGTCGGGCCGTCCCCACGGGCCGTAGACGGTGAAGAAGCGGAACAGCGTGGTCGGCAGGTCGTGCAGGTGCGCGTAGGCGTGGCTCATCGCCTCCGTCGCCTTCTTCGTCGCGGCGTAGATGGTGAGCGGCGTGTCCGCCTTGTCCGTCTCGCGAAACGGCATCTCCTCGTTGGCGCCGTAGACGGAGGAGGTGGAGGCGATCAGCAGGTGCCGCACCTTGCGGCGCCGCGCCGCCTCCATCACGTTGAACGTGCCCACGACATTGGCCTCGACGTAGGCGCGCGGGTTCTCCAGGCTGTAGCGCACGCCCGCCTGCGCGGCGAGGTGGACGATGACGTCGGGTGCGAAGGCGTCGATCGCGGCGTCCAGCGCCGCGGCATCCTCCAGCATCGCCTCCGTCGCGGCGAAGCCGTCGTGGCGGTGCAGCAGCGCGTGCCGGTCGCGCTTCAGCGCGACGTCGTAGTAATCGGTCATGCCGTCGTAGCCGTGGACGGCGTGCCCCTCTTCCAGCAGCAGGCGCGACAGGTGGAAGCCGATGAACCCCGCGCTGCCGGTGACGAATACGCGATCCACGACCAACCCCTTGATTGCCGGGCGTCTCTATGCGGCGTCGGCGCGGCGAAGAAAAGCGGTCACGCCGCACCCCCGGTTCGGCTCAGCCCGCCGGGCCGAGCCGCAGCCGCACCCCGCCGTTCAGCACGAACCCTTCCGTCGGCGCCCACGCATCGACGGTCCAGCGGCCGTCCGGCGCGCGCAGGCGGCGGAGGATCGGGTCGTAGCGCGTCTGCCGCACATTCAGGATGTTCTCCGCGTTGACGAACAGCGTCACCGCGCCCAGCGTCTTCTCCGCCAGCAGCCCGAGCTCGACATAGGGGCGCGAGCGGGTGCGGTACGGGTCGTCGTCCAGGCGCTGGCGTCCGGTAAAGTAGAGTTCGGCACCGATGCGGTGCGCGCCCGCGCGCTCGACCATCGCGACCAGCCCGGCGGTATGGCGCGGCGTCAGCGCCTTCCAGCGGTGGCCCGCGCCGGCCGGATCGGGCTCGTGCGCGTCGGTGAAGACGTAATTGCCGGTGACGACGAACGCCCCGCGCCGCCAGCGCAGCAGCGTCTCCACCCCCCGGATGCGCGTGGTACCGGCCAGGTTCACCAGCCGCACGCGATCCGCCGCCACGGCGACCAGCTCGGTCGGCCGGTGAAGGTCGGAAGCGAACAGCGTGGCATTCGCCTCCCACGCTCCCTGCGCGTAGCCGAGGTCGAACGTGGCGGTGGTCGCGGTCTCCGCCTCCAGTCCGTCCAGCGGCTCCAGCCGCGACAGCCCCGCCGCCTCGATCTCCTCGACAAAGGGCGTCGGCGCGTAGAAACCGCGCCCGGCGGAGGCGCGCACCTTCCATGGCCCCGGCTTCCACAGCAGCGACAGGCGCGGGCTCAGCCGCGTGTCGAAACGGTTGTGCAGGTCCAGCCGCGCGCTGCCCGCCAGCGTCACGTCGGGCGTCAGATCGTGCTCCGCCTGCGCGAACACGCCCGGCACCTCGTAGCGATAGTCGAACGCGGGAAAGGTGCGCGAGTGATAGTCGTCGCGCTGCCAGGCGATGCCGCCCACCCACGTCGTCCCGCCGGCGCCGCCCGCCAGCGACGCCTCGGCGAACAGCGTGTCGTGCCGGTCCCGCTCGCTCACCGCACCGAAGCGGTGGCGGTGGTCCTGCACCGTGCCGGCGGCGCGGAAGCCGAGCGTCAGGTCGCCGGAGAGCGGCGCGCTGGCGACCACGCCCAGGTCGCGGCGCACCGATCGCTGCCGCAGCGCGAAGGCGGTGCCGTCGGGCACGATGCGCCCGGCCAGCGTCCCGCCGGTCCGCGTCTCCTCCATGATCCCGCCGGTCGCGAACACCCGCGCGCCGCCCGCCTGCTCGAAGAAGAGGCGCGGGCGCACGGTCCAGCGCCGGTAGCCGGGAATGTCGATCCAGCCGTCGCCGTCCAGGTCCTGCACCGACTGGCGGTGCCATCCGCCGGTCAGCGACACGCCGAAGCCGCCGCCCAGCGGCGCGGCGAGATAGGCGGTGGCGTCCGCGCCGTCGCGCGAGGTGGCGTTCAGCAGCGCCTCGGCCTCCGCCGCAGCGCCGGGGCGGCGCGACACCAGATTGATGACGCCGCCCAGCGCCGACGCGCCGTACAGCGCCGACACCGCACCCTTGATGACCTCCACGCGGCCCAGGTCCGTCGGCGGGATCTGCAACAGGCCGAGCGAGCTCGCCTGCCCGCCGTACAGCGGCAGACCGTCGGCGAGCAATTGCGTGAAGCGGCCGTCCAGCCCCTGCACGCGGATGTTGGCGGCGCCGATCGCCGGCGCCGTCACCTGCACGCGCAGCCCGCTGGTCTCGCTCAGCATCATGGCGACGTTGCCGGGGCGCATCAGGATCTTCTCCTCGATCTCCTCGCGGTCCAGCACCTCGACGCGCAGCGGCTCGTCGCCCAGGCGCCGGTTCGAGCGGGTGGCCTGGACGACGATCTCCGGTTCGTCGGACGATGGTTCGGCGGATGGCGCGGCGGGCGGCGGGGTGGGCGCGACCTGCGCCGACAGCGCCCCCGCGAGGAGGGCGAACGAGAGGACGGACATGACGATGGCTTCCTGAACCTGAAGGACGTGGGGCGCGCGCCGGACGGGCGCGCGCTCGATCGTCCTCAGGCGGAAGGCGGCGGCAGCGGCGGGGCGCGCGTCAGGGAGGCGAGCGCGACCGCGCGCGGCGCGACCGGTGGGTCGCCGGCCGCGACGGCGGGGTCGGACAGGCGCGCGACCGGCAGGTCGGGCGCGACGGGGCAATGGTGGTGGTGCGCCTCGCCCGCGGCATCGGCGGGGTCGGACTGGGCGGGGGAGAACGCGTCGGCATGCTCCACCGCCGCCCCGCCATGCGCCTGCACCGGCTCGGCCACGCCCATCGCGCACCAGACCAGGCAGGCCATCACCAGCAGGCGGAACGCGGCGCGCATGGCGACGGCATAGCCGCTCGCGCGCGACGATGCCATCGCGTCCGCGCGCGCGCTGGCGTAAGGCGTGCGGCGTGATTGGGAGGACGGCGTGGTGGACGATCGCAGCGGACGGGTGACACGCGTCGTGATCCTGGGTGGCGGCACCGCGGGGTGGATGACCGCCGCCGCGCTCGCCGCCAGCTTCGGCCCCGCGCTGTCGATCACGCTGCTGGAATCGGAGGAGATCGGCACCGTGGGCGTCGGCGAGGCGACGATCCCGACGATCCACTGGTTCAACGAGCTGATCGGACTGGACGAACCGGAGTTCCTGCGTGCGACGAAGGCGACGTTCAAGCTGGGGATCGAGTTCGTGGGCTGGCGCCGCCCCGGCCACCGCTACTTCCATCCGTTCGGCCAGTACGGCGCGACGCTGCCCGGCGTCGCCTTCCATCACCGCTGGCTGAAGGCGCGCGCGGACGGCGAGGACCTGGCGCTCGCCGACCTGTCGCTGGCGACCCGGCTGGCGGCGGAGAACCGCTTCGCCAGGCCGCAGGGGGAGGCGCGATCGATCCTGTCGACGCTCGGCTACGCCTATCACTTCGACGCCTCGCTCTACGCCCGCCACCTGCGCGCGCTGGCGGAGGCGCGCGGCGTGGTGCGCGTGGAGGGCAGGCTCGGCCATGTCGAGCGGGCGGCGAACGGCAGCGTCGCCGCGCTGGTGACGGAGGCGGGAGAGCGACTGGCGGCGGAGCTGTTCGTCGACTGTTCCGGCTTCCGCGCGCTGCTGATCGGCGGGGAGATGGGCGCGGATTACGAGGACTGGTCGCACTGGCTACCCTGCGACCGCGCCGTCGCGGTGCCGAGCGCGCGCGTGGCCGAGACGACGCCCTACACCCGCTCCACCGTCCGCCCCGCCGGGTGGCAGTGGCGCATCCCGCTGCAGCATCGCACCGGCAACGGCTACGTCTATTGCCACCGCTTCTGTTCGGACGACGAGGCGGCGGGGACGCTGCTGGCGAACCTGGACGGGGAGGCGCTGGCCGAGCCGCGCTTCCTGCGCTTCGTCGCCGGCACGCGGCGCGCGGCGTGGACGCGCAACGTGGTGGCGATCGGCCTGGCGGCGGGCTTCCTCGAACCGCTGGAATCGACGTCGATCCACCTGATCCAGTCGGGCATCGCGAAGCTGCTGACGCTGTTTCCCGACGCCGACATGGATCCTGGCCTCGCCGCCCGCTTCAACGCGCTGATGGCCAGGGACATGGACGGCATCAAGGATTTCCTGATCCTCCACTATCACGCGACCCAGGGCCACGAGGACCCGCTGTGGCGCCACTGCCGCACGATGCCGCTGCCCGACACGCTGGTCGCACGCGAGGCGCAGTATCGCCGCTCGGGCCGGCTGATGCTGGACGCGGACGAATTGTTCCGGGAGGCGAGCTGGCTCGCCGTGCTGAACGGGCAGGGGATCGAGGCGGCGGGCTACAACCCGCTGGCCGACGGGCTCGACGCCGCCACCAACCGCGCGCAGGTGCGCCAGGTGGCCGAGGTGATCGCGCGCGCCGCGCCGACGCTGCCGCGCCACGACGAGGCGCTGGCGGCGATCCTGGAACACGCCCGGTGACCGGGATCACCGCCCGCCGGGTGGGCGCGGAGGCGCAGCCGGTGGCGATCGTCGACGGCTTCCATCCCGATCCCGCCGCGCTCCGCACCACTGCCGTCGCCGCCGATTGGCAGCCGGCGCGGCGCCACTATCCCGGGCTGCGCGCCGCGTTGCCGGGCGATTACCTGTCGCGGGTGCGCGCCGTGATCGCGCTGGTGATGCGCGAGGTGCTGGGCGTCACCGGCGGACTGGACGTGCTGGACGCCAGCTTCTCGCTGGTGACGACGCCGCCCGACCGGCTGACCCCGGCGCAGCGGCTGCCCCACGTCGACGCGGTGGAGCCGGGACGGATCGCGCTGGTCCACTATCTCTCGCCCGGCGGCGGAGACGGCACGGCCTTCTTCCGCCACCGCGCGACCGGGTTCGAGACGATCGACGCGGCGCGCGCGCCCGGCTACCACGCCGTGCTGGCGCGCGAGGTCGCCGCCGCGCCACCGATGGGCTACGTCCACGACGATACGCTGCTGTTCGAGCGGACCGCCCACGTCGAGGCGCGCTTCAACCGCGCCGTCATCTATCGCAGCGCGATGCTCCATTCCGGCGCGATCGCGCGGCCCGACACGCTCAGCGCCGACCCCGCCGCGGGGCGGCTGACCGTGACGGCGTTCCTGTCGGCGACGTAGCGCGCGGCGGCTGCACCGCCAGGTAGACCGTGCTCCACAGCTGCGCCGCGTTCGATTCGTCCACGTCCTGCTTGCCCGCGCCGAACGGCACGACCACGTAGCGCCCGTCGCGAAACGCCCAGGACCACAGTTCCGAGCTTTGCGTCGCGCGCGTGGCACGGATGGCCCGCCACAGCTTGGCCTGCGCGTCGGTCAGCACGGCGCGGGTGGAGGCCGGAAGGTCGGCGCGCGCCAGTTGCCGCTCCAGCCCCGCGGCGAACAGCGCCTGCTGCCACGACCATACCACCGCGCCGTGATAGGCCGCGGGCGTGAAGCGTGCCTGCACCGTCCGGTCGGCCAGCGCGGGATTGGCGACCAGCAGCCCGATGTCGGTCATCAGCCCGGCCGGGAAGGGGCGGACGAGCGCGCGCACGTAGGTTTCCAGCGCGGCGGGCGCGGGATCGGCGAAGAGCAGCGCGAAGCCCTCGTCCGAATTGACGATGGGCACCGGTCGCCCGCGCGGATCGAGCGCGATGGCGTGGTAGGTCAGCGGCTCGCGTCCCAGCGCCGCCAGCGCGGGCGCCGCGGGCACGCCCAGCGTCTGGGCGTAGCGCCGGATCGCGGGCGCGGCCTCCGCGGCGGGCGTGCTGACGCGGAACAGGTCGGGCGCGTGCTCGCGCCAGGTCGCCGCCATCCGCGCCGCCTCGCCCAGCGCGGCACGGTCCTGTGCGCCAAGATAGGGGTCGAGCAGCCCCGCGGCGAGCAGCCGCGCGCCCGCGTCCAGCGCGGCGGGCACCAGCACCGCGTTGACGTCATAGGCGTATTTGCCGCGACCCAGCCCTTCCTCGCTGTCGCGCCACTGGCCGGTCAGGCGGCCGTCGTGCAGCGCGATCAGATTGGCCGCGCGCGGTGCCGCGGCGAAGGCGCGGGCCGATGCCACGACGAAGCGCAGGTTGCGCACCAGCGCCGCGCCCGCGGTCTCGCGCGTGCCCGGCCGCGCCTCGCTGGCCATGGCCCGGTCGAGAAAGCGGCGCGCGCCCGCCGCCTCTGCGTGGTCGAGCAGATAGGCGGCGGCGACCGGGGCCAGCATGTAATCGTCGTCGACCATGCCATAGTCCAGCGTCGCGCCGTCGCCGCTTCTGCCGTTCTGCCGGTTGTCGAGCACGGCGAACTCGCCGATCCCCTCCTCGTGCGCGACCTCGCCGTCGCCGTCGAGCCGCGCCAGGACGGAGGCGAGCCCCGCCTCCACCGCGGCGGGGCGCAGCACCGGCATCAGCAGGCGGACGGACATCAGCGTGTCACGCCCGAAATAGGTGTCGAACCGCCACGATCCGGCGAGGAACTTCTCGCGATAGCTGAGGAAGCCGAGCGCCTGGCGCGCGGCGGGATCGGCCGCGGCGCGCGCGTTCAGCAGCTCGCGCTCGGTGAGGCCGTGGAGCGGCGCCTCCCCCGTCGCGGCGGTGATGGCGAGGCGGATGCGTCCGCCCGGCGCGGCGACGATCGCGCCGCGGTCGATCCGCCCTTCCAGGACCCGGAGCCGCAGCAGGTAGCCCGGCGCGCCGTCCAGCCGCCGGCGGTGCCAGGTGATCGTGTCGCCGGCGATCACCGGATCGGTCGCCACCTCCTTCGGGAAACGGCTGACCGACTGATAGTCGCGCAGGTAGCGCACGCTGGAGAGTACCGCCTGCCGCACCGCCAGCCGCGGCGCGGCGATGGTGGCGGTCGCCTCGATCCCGTTCAGCCGGGCGGCGTCGGGCGCGAGCACCGCGGCGGGGCGGGGCGCGCCCTCCAGCCGCCAGGTCGCGGGCGTGGCGAGGGACGCGAACCAGACGGCCACGCCGCTGTTGCCCGCGGGAAAGGCGACCAGGATGCGCGGGTCGGTGCCGTTGCGCAGCAGCAGGTGCGCCGCCACGTCGCCCTCGCGCACCAGCGCGTTGACGTTCTGCCCCTCCGTCAGGCGATAGGACAGGTCGGGCGCGGCCAGCGCCGGCGCGGCGATCATGGCGGTGGCGAGCAGGGCTCGGGCGAAGCGGCGCATCGATGTCCTCACTGAAAGAAAAGGGTGCCGCAGCCGTGAAGCCGCGACACCCCCGTTATGATCCACGCAAGGTGCGTCAGAACTTGAAGGTCAGCGTTCCGCCGTAGGTCGGACCGACGATGCCGCGGGCGTAGAAGAAGCCGTCGGTGATCGCCTGCGTCTGTCCCTGCCGCGGATTGCCCTCCGTCAGGCCGACGACGTCGAAGATGTTCTCCGCGTTCAGCGTCAGCTGGACGTTCTCGTTCAGGTTCAGCGCCAGGCCGACCGAGGTGACGCCGTAGCTGGGCAGCGACACGCCGTTGCCGTTGTCGGCGAAGATCTTGCCGACGTACTTGTAGCGGCCGAACACCTCGCCCCAGCCGTCGGGCAGCGTGATCGTCGGCGTGACGGTGAACAGCGTCGCGGGCGTGCGCTCGGGCCGGTTGCCTTCGAAGCCCGACCCCTGATCGACGCCGTTCAGCTGCAGGTTCAGCAGCTTGGGCCGCTGGAACACGCCCTGGAAGTCGAGCGCGAACCAGTCGATCGGCCGCACGACGAAGTCCAGCTCCACGCCATAGGTGCGCAGGTCGGCGTTCAGGTTGGTCTGCTGCGACGGGTTGAGCGGGTCGGCGAAATTGTAGTTCTGGTCGTCGAAGTCGGTGCGGAACACCGTCGCCGAGCCGGAGAACAGCCGCCCGTACTGGTAGCGGACGCCCGCCTCGTACAGCTTGATCGTGGTGATCGGATCGACGTTGTTCGTCTGGAAGCCGTTGGCGTAGCGCGCGTACACGGCGAAGTCGGGCGTCAGCAGGTAGTTGGCGCCGATCGTCCACGCCGCCTTCTGCTGCGTCGCGCGGCGGGTGGCGAAGGTGCCGTCGAAGGTGCTGCCCACGGTCGGCAGCACGCCCACCGTGCCCTGCGGCACCAGCTGCTCGAACACGCCGGGGCGGATCTCGACGATGCGGGCCGCGGTGTTCACCGCGCTGGCGTTGTTGCCGTCCAGCGCGGTCGCCCGGTCGCTCTCCCAGCGCACGCCGCCGTCGATGCGCAGGTCGCCCAGCGCCAGCTCGTCGTTGACGTACAGCGAAACGGTCGAATCCTTGCGCTCGCGGATGCCCGCGCCCCAGTCGCCGTAGGAGACGAGGCCGTTGTCGCTCAGCGTGCCGACCACGTTGTTCGCCGCGTCCAGCGCGACGATGTCGTAGATGTCGCTGTTCGAGCGAACGTCGTTGACGACGCTGGCGGTGGCCGACTGGTCCTGCTTGCGCCGGACGTTGTAGTACATGACGCCCGCGGTGAGCGAGTTCTTGAAGCTCTCGCCCTCATATTCCCAGCGACCGCCGACGTTCAGGCCCAGGTCCTTGCCGTCGATGAAGTCGTGGTTCAGCGTCGTGCGCTGGAGGAAGCCGTTGCCGTTCAGCGCGTTCAGCGCGGCGGTCTGGTTCGAGCCGAGCACCACGCCGGTGCGCAGGTTCTTGATGCCGAAGCGCGTCGCGCCCGGGAACGCCACCACCCCGCGGCCGAGCAGGTCGTTGATCGGCGAGGCGGCACCGGGCGTCAGATAGTTGACTGCGCTGGTCAGCCCCGCGTTGCCGGTGCCCGATCCGGCGAAGATGCCGTTGAAGTCGTAGGAATACTTCAGGTACCGGCCGCGCGCGAACAGGTCGATCGAATCGCTGACCGGCTTCTCGATGTCGAGCCGCACCTGCGCGGTCTTCGCCTTGATCCCGTCGCGCCCGCGGAACGAGCGGAAGCCGCTCTCGTGCGCGAAGGTCGACACCGGCACCGCGATGTTCGCGAAGGCGTCGCCGCCGATGTTGCCGAACTGCGTGTCGAGGCCGGGGATGCCGGACGGCTCGCCGTTCTCGTAGCGGTAGGGCTGGGTCGCGTAGAAGGCGTTCTCCACGTCGCCGCCCTTCGCCGACAGGCGCACGAAGCCGCCGTCGTCGAAGCGGTATTCCAGCATCCCCTTCACCCGCCAGCCGGCATAGTCGAACGGATTGTCTCGCACGCCCGGGCTGGACTGGATGTAGCCGCCGACGTTGAACGCCAGGTTCTCGGTGATCGGCGCGGAATAGTAGAAGTCGCCGCGCTTGAGGCCATAGTCGAACGCGGTGACGCGCGCGGCGCCCTCCGCCCGCTCGAAGTTGGGCCGCTTGGAGATGAAGTTGATCGTCGCGCCCGCGCCGTTCACGGTCAGCACGCCCGACGAGCCGCCCTTCACCGCTTCCAGCCGCTCGATCGTCAGGTCCTGGTCGAAGAAGAAGTCGGCGCCGCCGCCGCTGTACAGGATCGGCAGGCCGTCCTCCTCCAGCTGCACGAACCGCTGCCCGCCGCCCTGGAGGCCGCGGACCGAATAGTTGTTCGACACCTGGCCCGCGGTGCCCTCGACGAAGATGCCGGGCACCAGCTCCAGCATGTCGGCGGTGGAGCGCGGCGCGCGGCGGTCGATGTCGTCGCGGTTGGCGTAGGTGATGTCGGCCGAGGCGGTGATGAGCGGACGGTCGCGCGACGTGGTGCCCGTCACGACGATGTCGGACAGATCCTCGTTCCCCTCACCGGCGGGCTGCTGCCCCTGGGGCGCGTCCGCGTTGACGGGCGGCGTGGCGGGCGCGGTCTGCGCCAGCACCGGAAGCGGCAGCGCCGAAACGCCGGCCAGCATGGCCGCGCGCAGCGCGCGATGGCACGAAAACTTCATCATCCCCTCCAACATCGAACGCGGTCGGACGTTCGTAGCAGTGTGCGCCATAGTCCTGTGCGTGACGGCCGCCTATGGCTTGAAATCGCCATGAAATAGATTTGCATCAACTGTGGCCTGCGGGCCACTCTTCTTTGCGGAGGCGTAACGATGACGGCGCGAATGCCCTTCCGACCGGACCGTCGTGAAACGATCGGCCTGCTGCTGGCGAGCGCGGCCGCGCGCCCCGCAATGGCCGCGTCGCGCCGGATCGACGCGCTGATCGCGCGGATGACGATCGAGGAGAAGGCGGGGCAGCTCAGCTGCTTCAACGACGAGGTGCGGCCGGTCGGCACCGCGTTCAACCCGTCGGTGGAGCCGCGCGGCGCCGCCGCCATGCTGGCGGAGATCGCGGCCGGGCAGGTCGGCATGCTCTTCAACGGCTACGGCGTCGCCGGGGCGCGGCGGGCGCAGGAGGCGGCGCTGCGCAGCCGGCTGGCCATCCCGCTGGTCTTCGCCGCGGACGTGATCCACGGCTGCCGCACGATCTTCCCGATCCCGCTGGCGGAGGCGGCGGCGTTCGACGCGGACCTGTCGCGCCGCGCCGCGCGGGCGGTCGCGCGGGAGACGAGCGCGGGCGGGCTGCACTGGACCTTCGCGCCGGTGGTCGACGTCGCGCGCGACCAGCGCTGGGGCCGGGTGGCGGAGGGCGCGGGGGAGGACGTCTATCTGAACCGCCTGCTCGCCGCCGCGCGCGTCCGCGGGTTTCAGGGCGACGACCTCAGCCGCGCCGACGCGCTCGCCGCCACGCCCAAGCATTTCGCCGGCTACGGCGCGGTGCGCGGCGGCATGGAATATGCCGCGGTCGACCTCAGCGACGCGGAACTGCGCGAGACGCACCTGCCGCCCTTCGCCGCCGCCTTCGCGGCGGGCGCGGCGACCACGATGGCGTCCTTCACCGACGTCGGCGGCATCCCCGCCGCCGCCAACCGCCGGCTGCTGACCGACGTCCTGCGGGGTGAGATGGGGTTTTCCGGCGTCTGCGTCTCCGATTACGATGCCGACCGGGAGCTGGTCGCGCACGGCGTCGCCGCGGACGAGGCGGATGCGGCGCGGCTGGCGATGCTGGCCGGGGTCGACATGTCGATGCAGAGCGGGCTCTATCGCCGCCATCTTCCCGCGCTGGTGGCGAGCGGCCGCGTGCCGGTCGCCGCGGTCGACGCCGCGGTGCGGCGCGTGCTGGCGCTGAAGGAGGCGCTGGGGCTCTTTGACGATCCCTGGCGCTCGCTGGACGCCGCGGTGGAACGGCGCGTCACGCACGCGCCCACGATCCGCGCGGTGGCGCGCGAGGTCGCGACCCGCGCCATCGTCCTGCTGCGCAACGAGGGCGGGCTGCTGCCGCTGACGCGCACGCAACGGATCGCGCTGATCGGCCCGTTCGCGCGCGATCGGGCGAACCTGAACGGCCCGTGGTCCTTCGCCGGCGATCCCGCGGACGGCATCGACCTCGCCACCGGCATCGGCGCGCTGGCGCGCGACCTGACGGTGGACGACGGCAGCGATCCCGCGCGCGCCGCCGCCGTGGCGCGCGCGGCGCAGGTGGTGCTGCTGGCGATCGGCGAGGGCGGCGACATGTCGGGCGAGGGCAACAGCCGCGTCGCCATTACCGTGCCCCCTGCGCACCAGGCGCTGGCGGAGGCGGTGGCGGCCACCGGTACGCCGATGGTCGTGCTGCTGCGCCACGGTCGCGCGCTGGCGCTGGAGGGCGCGGTACGCGACGCGCGCGCGATCCTCGCCACCTGGTTCCTCGGCGAGCAGACCGGCCCCGCGGTCGCCGACGTGCTGTTCGGCGTGGCCGAGCCGACCGGGCGCCTGCCCGTCAGCTTTCCCCTGGCGACCGGGCAGCAGCCCTGGTCCTACGATCGCCGCGCGACCGGCCGCCCCGCGCCCGACGACGATCCGATGGCGCCGGGACGCAGCCACTGGCGCGACGCGCCGGACCGCGCCTTGTACGAGTTCGGCGCGGGCCTTGGCTACACCCGCTTCGCGCTCTCCGACCTCGACGCCGCCGTGACCGGCGAGTGGGTGGCGATCGGCGTCACGCTGGCGAACGCCGGCGAGCGGCGCGGCACCGCCTTCGTGCGCGCGGACATCCACGACCGCGTCGCCAGCCGGACGCGGCCGGTCCGTCAGATGAAGGCGTTCCGCCGGGTCACGCTCGACCCCGGCGAGCGCCGGCGGGTGGCACTCGCCATTCCGCTTGCCGAGCTGGCGCTGGTCGCGGCGGACGGGGCGTGGCGGGTGGAGCCGGGCGACTTCGACCTGTTCGTCGATGCGGGTCCCGGCTCGCGCCTGGCCACCGCCTTCACCGTAGCGGGCTGAGCCGCGCGCGGGCGAAGCGCTCCAGCCCCTCGTCCAGCGATCCCGGCAGCGCCAGCTTCTCACTGGCCAGGGCGCCGTTCGCCGGGCGGGGCGCGCGCCAGCCGAGCTCGTGCGCCGGCACCGCCACGATCCGCTCCGCATCGTGCCCGCACGCCTGCGCCAGCCGCCGCGCGAAGCCGGCGCGCGTCACCGGCTCGCCGTCGCACACGTGCCAGATGCCCTCCGCGCCGTCGATCAGCAGGTCCAGCGCGCGATCGACCAGCGCGGGGACGAAGGTGGGCGTGACGACGTGGTCGCCGGTGGTGCGAACCGGGCGCCCCGCGGCCAGCGCCGCCACCACGGCGGCGGCGAAGCCGCGGTCGGCCTCGGGTGCGTAGAGGGCCGCGGTGCGCACCACCAGCGCGCCCGGCACGCCGTGGCAGCCGCGCTCCATCTCCGACTTGATCCGGCCATGCGCGCCCAGCGGCCGGGCTGCGTCGCTCTCCACCAGCGCGCGGTCGAGGTCGCCTGCGAACACCAGCTCGCTGGAGAAGTTGAGCGAGGGGATGCCGCGCCCGGCACAGGCGCGCGCGAGCGCGACGGCACCGCCCGCATTGACGTGGCGGCACGCGTCCTCGTTCTCCTCCGCGGCGTCGATCGCGGTGTGCGCGGCGGCGTTGACGACGCCCCACGGCGCGATCGCCGCAATCAGCGCGGGAAGGTCCGCGCTCGTCACGTCCAGCTCGCGGCGGGTCGCGGCGACGTGCGCGATCCCGCGCGCGCGACAGGCGCGGACGAAGGCGGCGCCCAGCATCCCCCCGGCACCCAGGATCAGCAGCGGGCGCGAGGGCCGTGGAAGGCGCGGCGACGCCGCCTCGCCCGACGGATGCGGCGGGTAGAGCAGGCGGTCGGGACGGCGCCACCAGCCGTCCTCGATGGCGACGGGGTGGCGATCCTCACCCCTGGGCAGCCCACGCCACAGCCGCGCGAGCGCGGTCGGACGGGGCGTCCCGGTGCCCACGTCGAAGACGCCGGGCTCGTAATGGCCGCCGCCGGTCAGCAGCGTGTCCCAGCCGTGGCTGCCCAGCAGCGACCAGGCGGTGACCGCGCGCACGTCGACGCCGTCGCCCCGCGCCGCGACCGCGGCGTCCCACGCCCCGGCCGCCCAGCGCAGCTGCTCGTCGCGGGTGGACCCGTTGTGCACCTCCGTGATGGCGACCGGCGTGCCGTAGCGTGCCCAGGCGGCGCGGATCGCCGCGCCGATCCCGCCCGCGGGCGGGTCCAGCACGCGGGCCGCCTCCGTATCGGCATAGGCGACGCGCCCGTTGCCGCCGTGCAGCGATGACGGGTAGCGATCGACGCGGTGGTCGAGGAAGCGGTCGCTGGTGAGGTAATGGTTCACGCCGACGATGTCGGGCGGGCACGGATCGTCCGCGATCGCGCGCACCCGGTCGCCCAGTCCGTGCCGCGCCAGCACGGCGAACAGCGGATCGGCCGGGGTCACGCGTCCGAACAGCAGGTCCCACCCCGCCCACCGCCGCATGTTGTCGAACGCCGCCTGGCCGGCGAGGGGGGCGGTGGAGAAGGTGTGTCCCAGGTCGTCGGTCTGCACCAGCCGCGCGCCCGGCACCACGCGGCGGATCGCGCGCATCGCGCCGCGCACCGCGTCGACCTGGTTCAGCAGCGCCGACCAGAACGACCGCTCGTCGCGACGGTGCGGGTACCAATGGCCGTACAGCGCGGTGAAACGCGCGGTGGTCAGCGGCTCGTTGATCGGCGTCCACTCCTCGATCCACGGGTAGCGCCGCGCCACCGCGCCGGCGTGGCGGGCGAGCCCGGCGGCGAACCCGTCATCGAGCAGGTTGGTGTGCGCGGGGCCGCTGCCGTGGTGGACCAGCCCCGCGATCGGACGGACGCCCAGTGCGCGCAGCTCGGCCAGCCGCCGGTCGGACCAGCGCCAGTCGGGCTCCGCACCCCGACGCGGCGAGATCCGTTCCCATAGCAGGGGGTAGCGCAGCGCACGGATGCCGAGCCCGGCGAGCAGCGCCAGGTCGCCGACGCGGTCCTGGTGACCGCTGAGGACGACCTGGTCGCCGAAGCGATCGCCCACGCGGTTCACCGTGCACTCGATCCCGCCCCACAGCTCGGGAGCCACGGCTATTCCGCCGCGGCGACGGGGTAGGTGGCGGGCGCGCGCAGGTTCATGCGGCGATAGACGGACAGCGCCTGTCCCACCACCTGATCCATGTTGTAGTAGCGATAGGTGGCCAGCCGCCCCACGAACAGCACGTCCGGCTCCGCCAGCGCCAGCGCCTCGTACCGCTTGAACAGCGCCTGGTTCTCCGGACGCGGGATCGGGTAATAGGGATCGCCCTCGGCCGCCGGGTATTCGGTGGTGATGCTGGTGACGTCGGATCGCTGCCCGGTCAGGTGCTTGTACTCCGTCACGCGGGTATAGGGCACCGCCTCGTCCGGATAGTTGACGACGGCCACCTCCTGGTGCCGCTCGACCGGCAGCGTCGCGTGCTCGAACCGCAGCGAGCGATAGGGCAGCTTGCCGTGGCGGCAGCCGAAATACTCGTCGATCGGCCCGGTGTAGACCAGCTTGTCGTACGTCACCTCGTCCCCGATCGCGGCGAAGTCGGTGCCCAGGCGCAGCGTGATGTTGGGATGGTCCAGCATCGCCTCGAACATCGCGGTGAAGCCTTCCGCGGGCATCGCCTGATAGGTGTCGGTGAAGTAGCGGTCGTCGGCGTTCGTGCGGGTCGGTACGCGCGCCGTCACCGCCTTGTCGAGCTCGGACGGGTCGAGCCCCCATTGCTTGCGCGTGTAGCCGCGGAAGAACAGCCGGTAGAGTTCCTGTCCCACAGCGGAGACGACCACGTCCTGCGACGTCCTCACCTCGGCCACCGGCTCGGCACGCGCGGCGAGGAAGGCGGCGGCGTCCGCGTCGCTCTCCAGCCCGGCGTCGAACAGGCGGTTCAGCGTGGTGCGGTTGATCGGAATGGGCACGCGCTGCCCGCGCACCTCGGCCAGCACGCGATGCTCGTACGGGCGCCAGTCGGTGAACTGCGACAGATAGTCGAACACCTCGGCGGAGTTGGTGTGGAAGATGTGCGGGCCGTATTGGTGGATCAGGATTCCGGCGGCGTCCTTCCGGTCATAGGCGTTGCCGGCGACGTGCGGCCGGCGATCGACCACCAGCACGCGCAGCCCCGCGTCCGCCGCCAGCCGCTCCGCCATCACCGCGCCGGCGAAGCCCGCGCCGACGACCAGCACGTCGTAGTGGCGGCGCGTGCGCGGCGCCGCCGGATGCGTCGCCGCCTTGCCCGCCGTCGCCTCCGCCATGGCGGCCATCATCGCCGCCGCCGTGTCGTCCCACGATCCCGCGGCCAGCAGCGCGTCGGCCTCGTCCCGCCACGACCGGTCGGTGCCGCGCGCCAGCGCCAGCGCCTCGTCGCACGCCTGCACGAAGCGCGCCGCGCCGTCGGCGATACGCACCCCCTCGATCGTGCCGTAGTGGCGCACGACGTCGATCACCGGGGTCGACACGACCGGCCGGCCCGCGGCGAGATACTCGGGCGTCTTCGTCGGGCTGATGAAGCGCGTCGCCTCGTTGATGGCGAAGGGCATCAGCGCGACGTCCCACCCGGCCAGCACCGCCGGCAGGTCGGCATAGGCGCGCGCGCCGGGATAGTGCAGGTTGGGCCGCTGCGGCAGGTCCGCGGGGTCGATCTTCACCACCGGGCCGACCATCTCGATCCGCCACGACGGCCGCGCGTCCGCCAGCGCGGCGACCAGGTTCAGGTCCATCCGCTCGTCGATCACGCCGTAGAAACCCAGCCGCGCGGTCTCGTCCCGGCCGATTGCCGCCCGGTTCCGCGCCTGCGCGAAATGCGCGACGTCGACGCTGGAGGGGAAGGGGCGCACGTCGGCGTGTCGCGCGCGCTTGGCCTCGTACAGGCTGTAGCCGCCGGTGAAGACCAGGTCCGCCGCGCCGAGCAACTCGTCCTCCAGCGCGAGCAGCGTCGGCGGCGCGAAGCGGAAGGCGGACAGCTCGTCCATGCAGTCGTACACGGTACAACCGGCGGCGACGTGGCGCGAGAAGGCCAGCATCATCGGCGTGTAGTACCAGCGTACCGCCACCGCGGCCTCGCCGGCCAGGAAGCGGTCGAGCAGCGCGCGCAGCGCCGCCTCGGTCGCCTCCTCGTCCAGCCCGGCGGGCAGGCGCGGCGTCGCGATCCGCACGCCGCCGTCGGCCCGGACGTGCAGCACCGGCGTCCCGGTATCGCCCACCTCGGGCTCCTCCCAGAACACCACCGCCCCGCGCTGCGCGAAGCGCGACATCAGGTGCTGGGGCCGCTGGAAGACGAAGTCCCAGCGCAGGTGCGAGAAGCAGAGCAGCAATCCCGCGCCGGATGTGGACGCTGGGGCGGCGGGGGGAACGGCAGTGGCCATCAACAACTCCTGACGGGCCCCCGCCCGGCATCGTTGCTAGCAGCAGATCCGTAAGTGCCTGCTGATGTAGAATATTGATCGCAATATTTCTGACTGATCCCGATCAGCCGCGATCGGGCCGTCCGTTCATTGCCGCACGGTGCCGCACGGTTTTTTGCGTGCCGGTGCGAAGCCGGACGGGATCTACGCGTTGTTGCGCGATGGATTCGAAGCCGATCGTCGCGCTGGTGCTGAGCGGAGGCAATGCGCTGGGCGCCTATCACGCGGGCGCGTACGAGGCGCTGCACCGGGCCGGCTGGCTGCCGGACTGGGTGGTGGGCGCCTCGGCGGGCGCGGTCAACGGCGCGCTGATCTGCGGCGCCCCGCCCGAGGAGCGCGTCGCGCGGCTGCGCGCCTTCTGGCGGCCCGCGCCGGCGGAGGGCGCCGCCGCGACGCCGCGCGCGGTCGAGACCGCGCGGCGCACCGCTGCCGCCACCTCCACGCTGACCATGGGGCAGCCCGGGCTGTTCTCGCCGCGCTGGCTGCACGGGCCATGGTGGGATCCGCCGGGCCTCGCCGGGACGGAGTCGCTCTTCGACACCGCGCCGCTGCACGCCACGCTGGACCAGCTGGTCGATTTCGACCGGCTCAACCGCGGCGATCTGCGCCTGTGCGTGACCGCGGTGGATGTCGAGAGCGGCGAGGACGTGGTCGTCGACACGCGCGTGCACCGCCTGCGCGGCGACCATGTCCGCGCCAGCAGCGCGCTGCTGCCCGCCTTTCCTGCGGTGGAGGTGGACGGGCGGCTGCTCGCCGACGCGGGGATCGCGCTGAACCTGCCGCTCGACGTGGTGCTTGGCGACGTGGAGGACGACCGGCCGCTGCTGTGCATCGCGGTCGACCTGCTGCCGCTGCGTGGTCCCCGGCCGCGCACAATCGGCGACGCGGTGAACCGGGTGCAGGATCTGCTGTTCGCCGCCCAGTCGCGCCGCGCGCTGGCCGCGTGGCAGGCGGTGTTCGACGAGCGCGCGCGGGCGGGCATGGCGCGGTCGGTCACGCTGGTCCATCTCCAGCAGGGCAACGCCGCGCAGGACGTCAGCGGCAAGGCGTTCGACTTCTCGCCCTCCACCGTGGGCGCGCGCTGGAGGGCGGGCCGCGCCGACGTGGCCGCCGCGCTCGCGTCGATCGGGCCGGCGCGGCTGGCGGAGGCGGCGCCGGGCTTGCGCGTGTTCGCCCGCGGCGACGACCCCGCGGGCGGGTTTGCGCCCGTCCACCACCGGCTGGCACCGCGCCCGGTGTAGCGGCGCTATATGCGCGCTATATGCGAAAGCGCCGGACCGCCCTCGCATTGCTACGCGCGGCGGACCTAATCGCCCGCTCCTGAAAGCCGCCGCCGACCGGCGACTGCCTGTCTGATCGGGAGCCATCATGAAGCTGATCCATCCGGTTGCCGTGGCGGGAGCGGTACTGGTCGCGCTGCCCGCCGCCGCGCGGGCCCAGGGAGCCGAGACCCCGGCGCTCGTCGCCAGCGGCACCGCCGCGATCGTCTCCGACTATCGCTTCCGCGGCGTGTCGCAGTCGGACCGCGGCATGGCGGTGCAGGGGGGCATCACGCTCTCGCACAGGAGCGGCGTCTACGCCGGCGCGTGGGGATCGAACCTCGCCGGCTGGGGCACGTTCGGCGGCGCCAACCTGGAGCTTGACCTGATCGGCGGCGTCCGCCTGCCTGTCGGGGGAGGCACGCTGGACGTCGGCGCGACGTGGTACACCTACCCGGGCGGCGCCGACCGGACCGCGTTCGTCGAACCCTTCGCGAAGCTGACCGGCACCGCCGGCCCCGGCACGCTGACCGCGGGCGTCGCCTACGCGCCGCGGCAGCAGGCGCTCGGCCGCTGGTATCGCACCGGGGCGGACGCGGCGGCGGGCACCTATACCGACGCAGGCGCGAAGGGGGACAATCTCTACCTCTTCGCCGACGGCGCGGTCGCGCTGCCCGGCACGCCGGTGACGGCGAAGGCGCACGTCGGCCACAGTCGCGGGCAGGACGGCCTCGGCCCCAACGCCACCGCCGTGTCGCCGACCGGGCGCTATCTCGACTGGTCGCTCGGCGCGGAGGCGACGTGGCGGAACCTGACGCTGAACCTCGGCTACGTCGACACCGACATCGCCGACCGCGAGGCGGCGTACCTGCGACCCGCCTTCAGCCGGGGGCAGGACGGCACCGGCAGCATCGCCGGCGGCGCTCTGGTCCTCGCGCTCACCGCGTCGTTCTGAGGAGGCGGCGATGGACGACCTCCTGTGGCTCGCGATCCTCGCCGGCCTCGTCGCGCTGACGCTCGCCTGGGCACGGCTGTGCGACACTGCGCACGACCGGGCGGAAGGGGGCCGGCGATGACGCTCGATCTCTGCCTGGCCGCGCTCACCGCGCTCGGGCTGCTCGTCTACCTGGTGGCGGTGCTGATCCGTCCCGAACGCTTCTGAGGAGGCCCGCATGACGCTCCAGGGCTGGTTCCTGATCCTCTCTTTCGTGGCCGTCCTGCTGGCGCTGACGAAGCCGGTGGGGTGGTGGCTGTTCGCGCTGTACGAGGGCCGCCGCACGCCGCTCCACGCGGTGCTCGGCCCGGTCGAGCGCGGCTTCTACCGCCTCGCCGGCATCGATCCGGCGGCGGAGCAGGGCTGGCGCCGCTACGCGCTGCACATGCTCGCCTTCAACGTGGCGCTGCTGCTGCTCACCTATGCCGTGCTGCGGCTGCAGGGCGTGCTGCCGGGCAATCCGCAGGGGCTGGCGGGCGTGCCGCCTCACCTGGCGTTCAACACCGCGATCAGCTTCACCACCAACACCAACTGGCAGAGCTACGCCGGGGAGGCGACGATGTCGCACCTGTCGCAGATGCTGGCGCTGACGATCCACAACTTCCTGTCGGCGGCGACCGGCATCGCGCTCGCCTTCGCGCTGTTCCGCGGCTTCGCCCGGCGCGAGGCGCCGAAGGACAGTCGGGGGGGCATCGGCAATTACTGGGCGGACGTGACCCGCATCACGCTCTACCTGCTGCTGCCCGCCTGCCTCGTCTACACCCTGTTCCTCGTCGCGGCCGGGGTGCCGCAGACGCTGTCGGGCGCGGTCGATTTGGTCACGCTGGAGGGCGCGCGCCAGTCGCTGCCGCTCGGCCCCGTTGCCTCGCAGGAGGCGATCAAGATGCTCGGCACCAACGGCGGCGGCTTCTTCAACGCCAATTCCGCCCACCCGTTCGAGAACCCGGGCGCGCTGACCAATTTCGTGCAGATGCTGTCGATCTTCGCGATCGGCGCCGGCCTGACGTGGACGTTCGGGCGCGCGGTGGGCGACACGCGGCAGGGGCGCGCGATCCTCGCCGCGATGATGATCCTGTTCCTGTCCGGCGTCGCCGTCACCTATTGGCAGGAGGCGGCGGGCAACCCGCTGCTCCACCGCCTGGGCGTGGAGGGTGGCAACATGGAGGGCAAGGAGGTGCGTTTCGGCATCGCCGCCTCCGCGCTGTTCTCCGTCGTCACCACGGCCGCCTCGTGCGGGGCGGTGAACGCGATGCTCGACAGCTTCACGCCGCTGGGCGGCCTCGTCCCGCTGTTCAACATGCAATTGGGCGAGGTGGTGGTGGGCGGCGTCGGCGCGGGGATCTACGGCTTCCTGCTGTTCGCGATCCTGGCCGTGTTCGTCGCCGGGCTGATGGTGGGGCGCACGCCGGAGTACGTGGGCAAGAAGATCGAGGCGCGCGAGGTGAAGCTGGCGGTGCTGGCGATCGCCGTCCTGCCGCTCGCGATCCTCGGCCTCACCGCGCTCTCGTCGGTGCTGCCGCAAGGGCTGGCGGGGCCGCTGAACGCGGGGCCGCACGGCTTCTCCGAAATCCTCTACGCCTTCACCAGCGCGGCGGCGAACAACGGCTCGGCCTTCGCCGGGCTCTCCGCCGCCACGCCCTGGTACGACGGTCTGCTCGGCGTCGCGATGTGGCTGGGGCGGTTCTTCGTCATCGTGCCGATGCTGGCGATCGCCGGAAGCCTCGCCGCGAAGACGTACACGCCGCAGGGCGCGGGGTCGTTCCCGACCACCGGCGCGCTGTTCGTCGGCCTGCTCGTGGGCATCATCCTGATCCTGGGCGGCCTCACCTTCCTGCCGAGCCTCGCGCTCGGTCCCGTCGCCGATCATCTCGCGATGATCCGCGGCCAGCTGTCCTGACGGAGGCCATCGTGGCGACCACCGAGGCGAAGCGCCTGTTCACCGCCGACCTGATCGTGCCCGCGATCAGGGCATCCTTCCTGAAGCTGGATCCGCGCGTGCTGGTCCGCAATCCGGTCATGTTCGTGACGGCCGCGGTCGCCGCGCTGGTCACGCTGCTGCTGGTCGTCGGCACCGACGCCCTCGACGTGGCGTTCAAGGCGCAGCTGGCGGCGTGGCTGTGGCTGACGGTGCTGTTCGGCACCTTCGCCGAGGCGCTGGCGGAGGGGCGGGGCAAGGCGCAGGCCGCCTCGCTGCGCGCCGCCAAGGCGGAACTCGTCGCCACCCGGCTGCACGGCGGCGTGCCGCAGCAGGTGCCCGCCAGCGGTCTGCGCGCCGGCGACGTCGTGCTGGTCGTCGCGGGCGAGCTGATTCCCGCCGACGGCGAGGTGATCGCCGGCGTCGCCTCCGTCAATGAGGCCGCGATCACCGGCGAGAGCGCGCCCGTGATCCGCGAGGCCGGCGGCGACCGCTCGGCGGTGACCGCGGGCACCCGCGTCGTGTCGGACGAGATCCGCGTGCGCGTGACGGCGGATCCGGGCCACGGCTTCCTCGACCGCATGATCGCGCTGGTCGAGGGAGCCGAGCGGCAGAAGACGCCGAACGAAGTGGCGCTGACGATCCTGCTCGTCGGCCTGACGATCGTTTTCCTGATTGCGGTGGGCACCATTCCCGGCTTCGCGGCTTACGCCGGCGGCGCCATCCCCGTCGTCATCCTCGCCGCGCTGCTGGTCACGCTGATCCCGACGACGATCGCCGCGCTGCTGTCGGCGATCGGCATCGCGGGCATGGACCGGCTGGTACGCTTCAACGTGCTGGCCAAGTCGGGCCGCGCGGTGGAGGCGGCGGGCGACGTCGGCGTGCTGCTGCTCGACAAGACCGGCACGATCACGATCGGCGACCGCCAGGCGAGCGAGCTGCGCAGCGTCAGCGGGGCAAGCGAGGCGGAACTCGCCGAGGCGGCGCTGCTGGCGAGCCTGGCCGACGAGACGCCGGAGGGCCGCTCGATCGTTCGGCTGGTGCGCGAGCGCCACGGGCTGGAACGCGCGCTGCCCGACGGGGCGGAGGTGATCGCCTTCACCGCGCAGACGCGCGTGTCGGGGCTGCGCGCGGGCGGCACGCTGGTGCAGAAGGGCGCGGTCGATTCGATCCTGCGCGCCAACCCCGGCGCGGGCGAAACGGCGGCGGCGACCGAGCTGCGGCGCGTCACCGACGAGATCGCGCGCGCGGGCGGTACCCCGCTGGCGGTGGCGCGGGACGGGCGGCTTTTGGGTGCGATCTTCCTGAAGGACGTGGTGAAGGCGGGCATCCGCGAGCGGTTCGGCGAGCTGCGCACCATGGGCATCCGCACGGTGATGATTACCGGCGACAATCCGCTGACCGCCGCGGCCATCGCGGCGGAAGCGGGCGTGGACGATTTCCTGGCGCAGGCGACGCCCGAGGACAAGCTGGCGCTGATCCGCCGGGAGCAGGCCGGCGGGCGGCTGGTGGCGATGTGCGGCGACGGCACCAACGACGCGCCCGCGCTGGCGCAGGCCGACGTCGGCGTCGCGATGAACACCGGCACGCAGGCCGCGCGCGAGGCGGGCAACATGGTCGACCTGGACAGCGACCCGACCAAGCTGATCGAGGTGGTGGGGCTGGGCAAGCAGCTGCTGATGACGCGCGGCGCGCTGACCACCTTCTCCGTCGCGAACGACGTGGCCAAGTATTTCGCGATCATCCCCGCCATGTTCGTGGCGCTCTACCCCGCGCTCGGCGTGCTGAACGTGATGCGGCTGGAAACGCCGCAGAGCGCGATCCTGTCGGCGATCATCTTCAACGCGCTCGTCATCCCGCTGCTGGTGCCGCTGGCGCTGAAGGGGGTGGCCTACCGGCCGATGGGCGCGGGGCCGCTGCTGGCGCGCAACCTGGCCGTCTACGGGCTCGGCGGCCTGGTCGCGCCGTTCGTCGGCATCAAGGCGATCGATCTCGTGGTCGCCGGCCTCGGTCTCGCTTAAGGAGGATTGGACATGGGCAAGGATCTCACCTCGGCGCTGCGCCCCGCGATCGTCATGACGATCCTGTTCGCCGTGCTGCTCGGGCTCGCCTATCCGCTGGCGATGACCGGCATCGCGCAGGCGCTGTTCCCGTGGCGGGCGAACGGCAGCCTGGTGCGCGACGCCGACGGTCGGGTTCTCGGCTCGGCCGTGGTGGGGCAGGCGTTCGTCGCCGATCGCTATTTCCGCACGCGCCCGTCCGCGGCGGGCAAGGGCTATGACGCGCTCGCCTCGTCGGGCTCGAACCTGGCGCCCACCGCGCGGGCGCTGGCGGATCGCACCGCGGCGGACGTCGCGCGCTGGCGCGGGGAGGGCGTGCGCGGCGCGCTGCCCGCCGATCTCGTCACCGCCAGCGGGTCGGGCCTCGATCCCGATCTGTCGCCCGCCGCCGCGCTGGCGCAGGTGCCGCGCGTCGCGCGCGTGCGCGGCATCGACGCGCGCCGCGTCCGCGCGCTCGTCCAGCAGCAGGTCGAGGCGCCGCTCCTCGGCGAGCGCCACGTCGACGTGCTGGCGCTGAACCGCGCGCTGGACGCCCTGCCGCGCTGATGGCGGCAGGGCGGCCCGATCCCGACGCGCTGCTGCGCGCCGCCGCGCAGGAGGGGCGCGGGCGGCTGAAGATCTTCCTCGGCGCCGCGCCGGGCGTGGGCAAGACGTTCGAGATGCTGTCGGAAGGGCTGGCGCGCCGGCGCGACGGCGTGGACGTGGTCGTCGGCGTGGTCGAGACGCACGGCCGCGCGGAGACCGAGGCACTGACCCGCGGGCACGAGATCGTGCCGCGCCGCGCCGTCGCCTACGAGGGCCGCACCCTGTTCGAGATGGATCTGGACGCGGTGCTCGCGCGCGCGCCGCGGCTCGTTCTGGTGGACGAGCTGGCGCACACCAACGCGCCGGGCAGCCGCCACGCCAAGCGGCACGGCGACGTGGAGGAACTGCTGGCCGCCGGGATCGACGTCTATTCCACCCTCAACATCCAGCACGTCGAGAGCCTGAACGACGTGGTGGCCGGCTTCACCCGCGTCCGCGTGCGCGAGACGGTGCCCGACGGCATCCTGGAAGCGGCGGAGATCGAGGTCGTCGACATTCCGCCCGACGAGCTGATCGAGCGGCTGAAGGCGGGAAAGGTCTACCTGCCGCAGGAGGCGACGCGCGCGCTCGACCATTTCTTCTCGCGCTCCAACCTGTCGGCGTTGCGCGAACTGGCGCTGCGCCGTGCCGCGCAGGCGGTGGATGCGCGGATGCTGGAGGACGTGCGCGCGCTCGGGCTGGGCGGCACATGGGCGGGGGGCGAGCGCATCGTCGTGGCGATCGGCGAGCTGCCCGGCGCCGACGCGCTGGTCCGCGCCGCCAAGCGGGTGGCGGACGGCCTGCACGGCCCCTGGACCGCGCTGTTCGTCGAGACGCCGCGCGCCGCCGCCTTCACCGACGCGCAGCACCGTCGCGTCGCCGCGACGATGACGCTGGCGGCGCAGCTGGGCGGCGCGGTCGCCACCGTGCCCGCGCCCAGCGTGGTGGAGGGGATCCGCCACTTCCTGGCCGATGCGCGCGCGACGCAGCTGGTGCTCGGCAAGTCGCGCCGCTCGCGCTGGTTCGAGTGGCGCCACGGCTCCGTCGTCGACCGGCTGGTACGCGATTCGCCGGGCGTGACCGTCCACGTCCTGTCGCTGGCCGCCGACGCGCCGGCCGGCCCGTCGTCGGCGGCGAAGCGCGGGGGATCGTGGGGTTCGCGCACGGGCTACGTCGTCGCCACCGCGCTGGTCGCGGCGGTGACGGCGGTGGCGAGCGGGCTGTTCCACGTCCTCGACCTCGGCAACGTGGCGCTGCTCTACCTGCTGCCGGTGATGGCGGCGGCCAGCCTGTTCGGCCTGCGTACCGGCCTGTTCGCCGGCATCGCGTCCAGCCTCGCGTACAATTTCTTCTTCCTGCCGCCGACGGGCACGCTGACGGTCAGCGATCCGGAGAACCTGGTTTCGATCGTGGTCCTCCTCGGCGTCGCCGTCGCCACCAGCCAGCTGACCGCGCGGGTGCGCGCGCAGGCCGATCTCGCCGCCCGCGGCGCGCGCACCAACGCGACGCTCGCCGGGTTCCTGCGCCGCATCGCCGGGGTCAACGACGCGCGGGAGGCGGCGCAGATGATCTGCGACGACATCTGCCGGCTGCTGGACGTGCAGGTGCTGCTGCTCCGCCCCGGCGGCGACGCGGACGTCGGTGGAGGGCCGACGATCCTCGCCGCCAGCGATCCCGACTACCGGCTCGGTCCGGTGGACGTCGCCGCGGCGCGCTGGGCGCTCGACACCGGCGGGCCGGCGGGCAGGGGATCGGGCACGCTAGCCGCGTCGGAGTGGCTGTTCCAGCCGCTGGCGGCGGGCGGCCGCGTGCTGGGCGTGCTGGGCGTCGCCAGCGATCGCGCGGGCGCCCCGGTGCGCGCGGACCAGCTGCCCCTGCTCAGCAGCCTGATCGACCAGTCGACGCTCGTCATCGAGCGGCTGCGGCTGGAGGCGGAGATGCGCGACGTCGACGCCGTGCGCACGCGCGACCGGCTGCGCGCCGCGCTCCTGTCCTCGGTCAGCCACGACCTGCGCACCCCGCTGACCGCGGTGATCGCCGCGTCCGCGCAGCTGCACCAGGGCGCCTCGCCGGAGCTGATCGCGACGATCGAGACCGAGGCGGCGCGGCTCAACCGCTTCGTCGACAACCTGCTCGACATGGCGCGGGTGGAGGCGGGCGCGCTGCGGCTGGCGGTGGAGCCGGTCGACCTCAGCGACGCGGTCGCCGGCGCCGCGCAGGACGCGCGCCGCGCGCTGGAGGGCCATGCGGTGCTGCTGGACGTGCCACCCGATCTGCCGCTGGTCCGTGCCGACCCGCGGCTGCTGCACCATTGCCTGCTCAACCTGCTCGACAATGCCGGGCGGCACGGCGAGCGCGCGGGGGAGATCGTGATCGAGGGGCGCAACCGCTTCGGCGAGATCCGCCTGTCGATCCTCGACCGCGGGCCCGGCCTGCCGCCCGGGCGCGAGGAGGAGGTGTTCGAGACGTTCCGCCGGTTGCAGGGCTCCGACCGGGCGAGCGGCGGCACGGGCCTGGGCCTCGCCATCGTGAAGGCGTTCGCGGCGGCGATGGACATGGGCGTGGCGGCCGCCAACCGCGCCGATGGGGGCGGCGCGGCCTTCACGCTCGTATTCCCCTCGCCGCTGGTGGTGCGCGACCCCGTGCCGGAGGCGCTGGACTGACATGGCCATTGTTCTCGTCGTCGACGACGATGCCGCGATCCGCCGTCTGCTGCGCAACACGCTGGTCCGCGCCGACCATGCCGTGGTGGAGGCGGCCGACGGTCGCGACGCGCTGGCACGCGGCGCGGCGGACCATCCCGACGCCGTGCTGCTGGACCTGGGGCTGCCCGACCGCGACGGCCTGGGCCTCATCCCGCTGCTGCGCGCCGGCGGGGCCGCGGTGCTGGTCGTGTCCGCGCGCGACGCCACGGAGGAGAAGGTTGCCGCGCTGGACCTCGGCGCCGACGATTACGTGACGAAGCCGTTCGACACCGACGAGTTGCTCGCCCGCCTGCGCGCCGCGCTGCGCCATCGTCGCCCCGCCGCCGCCGCGGCGCAGGTGGCGGCGCGTGGCGACCTGTCGATCGACCTCGACCGGCGGCTGGTGCGGCGCGGCGGCGAGGAGGTGCACCTGACGCGCAAGGAGTATGACGTGCTGGCGCTGCTGGCGCGCCAGGTCGGCCGCGTCGTCATGCACAAGCAGATCATCGCCGCCGCCTGGGCCGACGACGACGAGGCGCGGATCGAGTATCTGCGCATCGTCGTGCGCAACCTGCGGCAGAAGCTGGAGGCACCCGGGCCGATCGGCAGCGTGATCGCCAACGAACTCGGCGTCGGCTACCGCCTGCTCGCCGCACGGTAGGTCGCGCGCGGGACGGCGCGCGTTCAGCGCACGTGGAAGCCCGCGCCGCCGCGCTCCCCGGCGTCGCCGCGCTCGCGCCCGGCCAGCACGTTCTCCAGCTCGTCCAGCGTGTGCGGCACGTCCAGGTGCTGCGCGCCCAGGAACAGCCGCGTGCCCCCGTCCTGCGGCACCGCATGGGTCAGCTTGTCGATGTCGACCAGCGCCTTGCCGGCGGGCAGGATCTCGATCTGAACGAAGCGCATCCTCATCCCCTTGTTCGCGGTACGGCGGCAACGAACGCGCGGCCGCCAGGTGCCGCCGCCGCGATCACCGTCGCTTCCGCCCGCGCGGGGCGGAGAAGCCGCTCTCCAGCAGGTTCGACACCAGCAGGTCGCGCGCTTCCGCCGTCCGTGCGCCGAGGACGACGACGATCACGCGCTGGTCGCCGCGCCGGCTGGACGCGGCCAGGTTGAAGCCGGCGGGCACCGTATAGCCCGTCTTCACGCCGTCGACGCCGCGCACCCGGCCGAGCAGGCGATTGTGGTTCGGCCGCGTTCGCCCGTTCCAGCGGATCGAGCGCGCCGAGAACATCGCGTAGCGGGCCGGGTGGCGCCGCACGATGTACCGCGCGAGCGTGGCCATGTCGCGCGCGGTCGTCATGCCGCCGCCGGGGGAAAGGCCACTGGCATTGCCGAAGCGGGTGTCCGCCATGCCCAGCTGCCGCGCCCGCCGGTTCATCGCGCGCACGAAGGCGGGCTCGCTCCCCGCCACCCGCTCGGCCAGTGCCACGGCCACGTCGTTGGCGGAGATGACGGCGACCGTCCGCATCGCCGCGCGGACGCCGATCGTGCGCCCCGCCGCCAGTCCGAGCCTGGACGGCGGCTGCCGCGCCGCGCGCCGCGATATCCTGACCTGGCTGTCGAGCCGGAGGCGGCCGGCGTCGATCGCCTCGAACGTCAGCAGCAGCGTCATCATCTTCGTCAGCGACGCCGGCGGGCGCCGCCGCTCCGCGCGGGCGGCGTACAGGGTCCGGCCGGTGGCGGCATCGATCACCACCTCCGACACCGGGGCGGCGGCGAACGCGGGAGAGGCGAGGGCGGTCGCCGCGGCCAGGAGGAGCAGCAGCCGTGTCAGATGTTGTCGGACGTTCATCGTGCGCTGCGTGTACGATCCTGCGTGAACGGGGAAGGACCGGCGTTTAGCGAATGGCCGCGGCGCCGCAACGTCGCTCGGGTCAGCGGCGATAGCGCAGCGTGTTCGCGAACCCGTCGTTCGCCTTCGTCATCTTCGCGATGGCGCGCAGGTGGGCGCGGACATTCCGGTCGAAGCGGCGGTCGTCGTAGATGCCCGTGGTCGCGTAATCCTCCTGCCGCAGCAGCGCCGCGATGCGGGCCGCGAACGCCGCCTGGTCGTCGGCATGCGCGCCCGCCTGCAACGCCCGGCACACCCATTCCTCCGCCGCCGCCCGGTCGTAATCGTCCTGCGCCTCGTACCCGCGCCGGTCGGCGGCGGCCTGGTCCAGTCGCGCCGCGGCGGACCGCCGCTCCAGCCAGGTGCGCACCCGCCCGCCGTCCCATGCCACCGCCGCGTCGCTCACGCCCTTCCCCTCGTCTGTGCGGACGGCGCGTCAGCGCCAGCCCGTCGCCCGCCGGATCGCGCCGTCCACCGGCACGTCGTGCAATCGCCGGTAGCGCGCCTCGACCAGGCTGAAGAGCCCGAATGCGAGCAGCCCGGCGCCGATGACGAGATCGAACGGGCTGGTCAGCCACGACAGCACGCGCGCCATGCCGCCCGCCTCGCCCGCCCGCTCCTCGATGCCCGCCCGCGCCAGCAGGAAGCCGCTGAGAAGGAACACCGCGCCCCGCGCGGCATAGCCCGCCCGGCCGCTCCACCGCACCCAGGACCGCGAGGCGACCGACGGGTCGAGGTAGCGCAGGAACGATCCCTTCGCCGCCTTCGCCAGCTGCACCGCGCCCAGCGCCGCCAGCAGCGCCGCGCCGACGAGGACGAGGACCCAGCCGCCCGGCAGTTGCAGCGCCGTGCGCGCGCCTTCCTGCGTGCCATCGCCCGACGATGCCGCGCCGCGCATCAGCTGCACCGCCTGCCACGCGAGAAACAGGTGGATGGCGCCGCTGACGCCCGCGCCGGCGCGCTCCATCGCGCCCTTGCGATCCGCGCCGTGCCGCTCGATGTCGAGCGTCGCATCGGCCAGCCGCCAGATGCCGTACGCCGTCAGCCCGGCGGCGATCACGGCCAGCAGCACCTGCCCGCCGCCGCGCCCCAGATAGGCGATCGCCCCGCTCGGGTCCTCCGCCCGGCCGGTGCGCAGGATGAGCAGCGAGATGACGAGGTAGAGCAGCCCGCGCGTGGCGAAGCCGATCCGGGTCAGCGCCGTCAGGCGCGCGCTGGCGTTCATGCGATCTCCTTCGCTTCGCAGAACAGCGGCTGGCGCCAGCCGTTCCGCCGCGGGTGATCGCCGGTGGAACCGCGGCTCCACGGCGATCATTGACGAGGGCCGCGACAGGAGCGGCGAACAGGGGAACGGATGATGCGAATGGCGATCAAACTGGCCGGTGCGGCCGCGCTGCTGACGCTGGCGGCCTGCGGCGGCAACGCCGACGACCGCGCGGCGGACAATATCGAGGCGGCCGGCGAGAACCGCGCGGACGCGCTGGAGGACCAGGCGGACCGCGCCGGCAACGAGGCCGTGGAGGACGCGCTGGAGGACCGCGCCGACAACGTCCGCGACGCAGCCGACGAGGCCGCCGACGCCGCCGACGACAACGACGACGCGCGCGTGGAGAACCGGGCGGTTCCCGTTCTCAACCGCATGTGACGCGCGCAGGCGGATCGGTCGCGCGCCACCACGGCGCGCGCCCGATCCGCCCGATACCGCCGCGCGGCGGGAATGGCCGCCCGGCCGCCTGCCGAATGATTGATTGGTCGGGGCGACAGGATTCGAACCTGCGACCCCCACACCCCCAGTGTGATGCGCTACCAGGCTGCGCTACGCCCCGACCGAGCGCGCGCCTCTACGCGCAGCCCGGCGCGGATGCAAGCGGCGTCGCTGCCACAAGGCCGTCGGCGGGCGCGTGTTGCGCCATGGCGGAAGGGATGATAGCGGCTCGACGCTTCATGCGGGGGTCCACCGACGCCCGCGCCCTCGTCATGCACGGGATATAGATGCTCATCTCCCCCGCCTACGCGCAAGCGGCCAACGGTGCCGCGCAGGGTGGTGCCCTCGGCGGCATCATCGGCCTCGCGCCGCTGTTCCTCGTCTTCATCGTCTTCTATTTCCTGATGATCCGTCCGCAGCAGCGTCGCATGAAGGCGCTCCAGGCGTCGGTTGCCGCGGTGAAGAAGGGCGATTCGGTCGTCACTGCCGGCGGGCTGCTGGGCAAGGTGACGCGCGTGGAGGACAATACGGTGGAGGTCGAGATCGCGCCCAACACCCGCGTCCGCGTGGTGAAGGCGACGCTGGCCGAGGTCACGGCGCCCGGCGGCAAGCCGGCGAACGACTGAGGCGAGCCGACCCATGCTGGATTTCCCGCGCTGGAAGGTCGTCGGCATCTGGCTGGTGATCGTCACGCTCGTCTCGCTGTCGATCCCCAGCTTCCTGCCCGAGCGCTACACGCAGGGGTGGGGCATCACCCCCCCGCGGGTGAACCTGGGCCTCGACCTCGCCGGCGGCAGCTACCTGCTGCTGGAGGCGGACACGAACGACGTCGCCGCCAGCCGGGTCGAGCAGATGCGCGAGCAGGTGCAGACGGAGATGCGCCGCCAGGACCCGCGCATCGAGATCGGGGAGATTTCCAGCCGCGGCGGCAAGCTGTCCTTCCTGCTGCGCGATCCCAGCCAGGTCGACGCCGCGCGCGAGCGGCTGCTGTCGATCACCGGCAGCGGCGCCGGCATGACCGGCCAGCGCGAATGGGACATCCAGGTCGTCGATTCGAGCCGCTTCGTGCTGACGCCGACCTCCGCCGGGCTGACGCAGGCGGTGAACAGCGCGATGGACCTCGCGACCGAGGTGGTGCGCCGCCGCATCGACGAACTGGGCACGCGCGAGCCCACGATCATCCGTCAGGGCAACAACCGCATCGTCGTGCAGGTGCCCGGCCTGCAGAACCCGCAGGCGCTGAAGGACCTGCTGGGCAAGACGGCCAAGCTGGAATTCAAGCTGGTCGACGTGAACGCCGATCCGGCGCAGCTGGCCAAGGGGCAGGCGCCGGCGGGCAGCCAGGTGCTGCCTTATCCCAACAACCCCGGCGGGCTGCCGCTGATCGCCGTCAAGCGCTCGGCGATCATCACCGGCGACATGCTCTCCGACGCGCGGCAGGAGTTCGACCCCCAGACCAACGCGCCGCAGGTGTCGATCACCTTCGACGGGCAGGGCGGCCGCCGCTTCGCCCGCGTGACGCGCGAGAACGTGAACAAGCCGTTCGCGATCATCCTGGATAACAGCGTCATCTCCGCGCCGAACATCAACGAGCCGATCCTGGGCGGTCGCGCCGCGATCAACGGCGGCTTCACCGTGGAGAGCGCGAACCAGCTCGCCATCGCGCTGCGCTCTGGCAAGCTGCCGGTGGACCTGCGCATCGTCGAGGAATCGACGGTCGGGCCGGACCTCGGCGCCGATTCGATCCGCGCCGGCATCCTCGCCTCCGCGGTGGCCGTGGCGCTGGTGGTCGCCTTCATGCTGGTCACCTACGGCCGGTTCGGCGTCTACGCGAACCTCGCCGTCGTCATCAACGTGTTCATCATCCTCGGCGTCCTCGCGCTCATCAACGGCACGCTGACGCTGCCGGGCATCGCCGGCTTCGTGCTGACGATCGGCACCGCGGTGGACGCCAACGTGCTGATCAACGAGCGCATCCGGGAGGAACGCCGTCGCGGGCGCAACGTCGTTCAGGCGGTGGAACTGGGCTACAAGGAAGCCAGCCGCACGATCTTCGAGGCGAACGTGACCCACGCCATCTCGGGCGTCATCATGTTCGTGTTGGGATCGGGCCCGGTGAAGGGGTTCGCGGTGGTGCTGCTGATCGGCATCGCCACCAGCGTGTTCACCGCCGTGCTCTTCACGCGGATGCTGGTCGCGCAATATCTGCGCCGCGCCAAGCCCAAGACGATTACGATTTGAGGCGGGAGCGAGGACAATGAAACTCCTGAAACTCGTCCCCGACGACACGAACATCGACTTCGTCCGCCTGCGCGGGCTCGCGTTCGGCCTGACGCTGCTGCTCAGCGTCCTCGCCCTCGGCATCACCTTCTACAAGGGGCTGAACTTCGGCGTCGACTTCGAAGGCGGCCTGATGATCGAGGAGCGGTTCGCGCAGAAGCCGGACCTCGACCGGGTGCGTGAGGTGGTGGATCGCCAGGGCGTGGGCGAGGCGCAGTTGCAGACCTTCGGCGACCCGCGCACCATCACCATCCGCCTGCCGGTGCAGCAGGGCGGCAACGAGGGTGCGACCAACGCCGCGGTGAAGAAGGTGGAGGCGGCGCTGGGACAGGCGTTCCCGGGCGCCGAGTTCCGCCGCTACTCGACGGTGTCGGGCAAAGTATCGGGGGAGCTGATCCGCAACGGCGCGCTCGCCGTCGTGCTCGCGATCCTCGGCATCGGCCTGTTCGCGATCTTCCGCTTCGAGTGGCAGTTCGGCGTGTCGACCATCGTCGCGATCGTCCACGACCTGCTGATGACATTGGGCTTCTTCGCGATCACGCAGTTCGAGTTCGACCTGAACATCGTCGCCGCGGTGCTGACCATCATCGGCTATTCGATCAACGACAAGATCGTGATCGACGACCGCATCCGCGAGAACATGCGCCGCTATCGCCGGATGGAGATGCGCGAGATCATCAACCTCAGCGTCAACGAGACGCTGCCGCGCACGGTGATGACCTCGGTCACGATCCTGCTGGCGCTGTTCGCGCTCCTCTTCCTCGGCGGGCACGTGCTGCGCGGCTTCACCGCGGCGATGATCCTGGGCATCCTGGTCGGCACCTACTCGTCGATCTACGTCTCCTCCTCGCTGCTCATCACGCTCGGCCTGCGCGCCGAACCGGGCGCGGCGGACGAGCGGCCGAGGGGCGCGATCGACCAGGCCGAACGCGTCGGCCCGCGCGGATGACGATGCGTGCGGATCGATAAGGCGCAGCCCGCCGGGCCGGTCGTCAACGGCCTGTCCGCGCAGGGCTTCAAGGTGGACGACGCGCAGGGCGTGACCGGCGTCTACGCCGCGCTGCTGCTGACGCCGGTGCGCGCGGACGCGTGGACGCCGCCCGCGCTGGACGCGCTGGACGTCGCCGCGCTGGCACCGATCCTCGATCCCGCACCCGAGTTCGTGCTGCTGGGCACCGGCCGGGAGCTGCGCCACCCGCCCCGCGCGCTGGTCCGCGCGCTGGAGGCGCAGGGAATCGGCGTGGAGGCGATGGACAGCCGCGCCGCCGCGCGCGCCTGGGGCGTGCTGCGCGCGGAGGACCGGCAGATCGCGGCGGCGCTCTACCCCCTCTGACCGGCCCGGGCGACCAGCCCGGCCAGGTGGTCGCGCAGCGCCGCGCCATTCGCTTCCCAGGTGAAGCCGGCGGCATGCGTCCGCACCACCGCCGGGGCCGGGGGATCGGCCATGAGCGCGCGCAGCGCCGATGCGAACGCCGCCGGCTCGCGCGCCGCGATGCGACCCGCGGACGGCGCCGTCACCACCTCGCGTGCGCCGCCCGCGTCGGCAACCACGATCGGCGTGCCGCACGCCAGCGCCTCCACCCAGGCGTTGGCGAGCCCCTCCGAGGAGGAGGCGAGCGCCATCGCGTCCGCCGCCGCCAGCCAGCGCGACAGATCGTCATGCGCCACGCCGCCGAGCAGCCGGACGCGATCGCCCATGCCGAGCCGCCGCACCAGCCGCTCCAGCGCGGCGCGCTCGGGTCCCTCGCCCGCGATGGCCAGCGTCACGTCCGGCAGCGCGGCGACCGCCTCGATCGTCACGTCATGTCCCTTGCGCGGGATCAGCGCGCCCACCGACACGACCAGCGGCCCCGCCACGCCGAGCGCGCGCTTCAGCGAGTCGCGATCCGCCGGGGCGAAGCGCCGATGGTCGACGCCGGTGTGATGGACGCGGATGCGCTCGCGCGGCAGGCCCAGCACCGCCATGTCCTCGCGCATCGCCGCGCTGACCGCGAGCAGCCCGTCCGCGGCGAGGCCGGCACGCCGCACCTGCGCCCTCGTGACGCGCGCGCGCGCCCAATGGTGGATGTCCGCCCCGCGCGCCTTGATCGACACGGGCACGCCGTAGCGCCGCCCCAGCCCCACCGCGGCGACGCCGTCGGGGAAGAAGAAGCTCGCATCGATGACGTCGAACGTCCCCGCCAGCGGATCGAGCACCCGCGCCGCCGCGCGGGCGAGCGCCGCCGCGTGGAAGCGGCCCGCGGTGCCCGGCAGCGCCAGGAAGCGCGGGCGGTCCACCTCCAGCCCGTGCCACGTCTCGCGCGCGGGCAGGGCGGCGAGCGTCTGGTATCGCTGGTGGCGCGTCAACGGTCGCGGCGGCAGGCCGACGCCGGCGACGACGCGCACCTCGGTGTCCGGAACGGCGGCCAGCGCCGCCGTCTGCCGCTCGACGAACACGCCGAAGTTCGGCCGGCTCGCGTCGGGAAACAGCGAGGAGAGCGTGACGACGCGCAGCATCGCGCGGGTGTAGCGAGAAGCGGTTAACTCCCGCCTTCGGCGCGACACCGGGCCATCAGGCCGGCGCCCGCTACAGCCGCGCCGTGCCCGTATAGGCGAACAGCAGGTCCGCATCCTCGCTGGCGTGGAGCAGTTCCGGCCCCTCGACCAGAACGCACTCGCCGGCCTTCCACGCCACCCCGCCGACCACGCCCTCGCCGCGGATCGGCACCAGCCAGCCCTGCTTGCCCTCGGGCAGCGCGATGTCGCGCTTGCCCCCGGTCCAGCGTTCCAGCACGAACTTCGGCCCTTCGACCAGGATCGTGCGCCCCGGCGCCACCTCGCCCGGCGCGGCGGGCGCTGTCCACGGCTCGAGGTCCGCCACCGCCACGCCGTCGTCCAGGTGCAACTCGCGCGGGCGGCCGTAATCGTAGAGGCGGTAGGTGGTGTCGCTGTTCTGCTGCACCTCGATCAGCGTCAACCCCGCGCCGATCGCGTGGATGACGCCGGAATGCGAGTAGAAGAAGTCGCCGGCCTTCACCGGCTTCCAGTCCAGCTTGTGCTCGATCGACCCGTCCAGCGCGCTCTCGCGCAGCTCGTCCTTCGTCAGCGGCGCCAGCGGACCGATCGCGATCGTCGAATCGGGTTCGGCGGACAGGATCGTCCAGCATTCGTCCTTGCCGCGCGGCAGCCCGCGGCGGTGCGCCTCCTCGTCCGAGGGATGGTTCTGCACCGACAGCTTCTCGCTGGTGAACAGATACTTGATGAGCAGTTCCGGCTCTTCCGGATGCGGCGACTGGAACCACACCTCGCCGATCGGCTCGCCGTCGGGCGCCGGGTCGGCGAACCCGGGATAGAGGTGGTGGCGCCCCCACGGTTTCTCGACGCGCTTGGTGGCGAGCAGGGTGGCGGGCATCGGAACTCCTTCGGTGCGGGGATCGGCGGGAAACGCGCCCTCCATGCCAGCCGTTCCGGCGCGACGGAAGGCTTGGCGCGGGGCCATGGCCTGCGCTAAGGCGGCGATGATGCGTACCTCCTTCGCCCGCCCGATCGTATGGGGCCTGCTCGCCGCGTCCGCCGTCACCGTCGCCGGATGCGCGCGGGGCGGGGGCGCCCGTACCGACCTTCCCTACGTGGCGCGCGACGTCGGCACGCTCTACACCGCGGCGAAGGGGCGGCTGGACAGCGGCCGCTACAAGGAAGCCGCCGCGCTGTTCGACGAGGTGGAGCGCCAGCACCCCTATTCGGTGTGGGCGCGCCGGGCGCAGCTGATGGGCGCGTTCAGCTATTATCTCAACGGCGACTATACCGAGGCGATCCAGGGCGCGCAGCGCTTCCTGTCGGTCCACCCCGGCAACCGCGACGCGCCCTACGCCTATTACCTGATCGCGCTCAGCTATTACGAGCAGATCGGCGACGTGACGCGCGACCAGAAGATCACGGCGCAGGCGCAGGATGCGCTGGGCGAGCTGGTGCGCCGCTATCCCAACACCCGCTACGCCGCCGACGCGCGGCTGAAGGTCGACCTCGTGCGCGACCATCTGGCGGGCAAGGAGATGGAGATCGGCCGCTTCTACGAGCGGCGACGGCAGTGGATGGCGGCGACGCTGCGCTTCCGCAAGGTGATCGACGATTATCAGACGACCACCCACGCGCCCGAGGCGCTGATGCGGCTGACGGAGACCTACCTGGCGCTCGGCGTGCGCGGCGAGGCGGAGAAGGCGGCGGCGGTCCTTGGCGCCAATTACCCCGGTTCCGACTGGTACGGTCGCGCCTACAAGCTGATGCGCGACAATCCGGCGACGCCGATCGCGCCGCTGGCGCCGGGCGCGCCCGTGGTCGTCGGCAATGCCGCCCCCAAGGGCCCGCCGGGCGAGGCGACGGCGGTCGCACCCTCCACCGGCGCGGTCACCGCACCGACGCCGGCGACGACCGGCGGCGACGCCGAGGCGCCGGAAACGGGCGTCGGCACCGCCAGCGACGCCGCGACCACGCCGACGCCCTAGCGCGCTGGCGGCGGCGCGGCGACGGCAGAACAAAAAGGGTAACCGCGTCCGCAAATTGCGCTAAGGACGGCCACCGATGCTGACCGCCCTCTCCATTCGCGACGTGGTGCTGATCGAGGCGCTGGAGCTGGAGTTCGGCGCCGGGCTCGGCGTGCTGACCGGCGAGACGGGGGCGGGCAAGTCGATTCTGCTCGACGCGCTCGGCCTCGCACTCGGTCGCCGGGGCGAGAGCGGGCTGGTGCGCAGCGGGGCGGCGCAGGCGGTCGTCACCGCCACGTTCGACGCGCCCGCCGCGGTGATCGCGCTGCTCGACGAGAATGGCCTGGACGTGGAGCCGGGCGAGCCGCTGATCGTCCGCCGCCTGGTGAAGGCGGACGGCGGCAGCCGCGCCTTCGTCAACGACCAGCCCGCCTCCGCCGCGCTGCTGCGCGAGATCGGCGCGCGGCTGGTGGAGATCCACGGCCAGCACGACGACCGCGGGCTGCTGGCGCCCGCGGGGCACCGCGCGCTGCTGGACGCCTATGCGCGCACCGACGCCGCGGGCGTGGCGCGCGCGCACGGCCTGTGGCGCGCGGCGGAGGGCGAGCTGGCCGCCGCGCGCACCGCGATCGACACCGCGCAGCGCGACCGCGAGTGGCTGGAGCACGCCGTCGCCGAGCTGGAGGCGCTCGCGCCCGAGCCGGGCGAGGAGGAGGCGCTGGCGGAGCGCCGCCGCCTGATGCAGCGCGCCGAGAAGGTCGCCGACGACCTGTCCGCCATCGAGACGCATCTCGACGGCGCAGACGGCGCCATGTCGCACCTGCGCCAGGCCGCACGCGTGCTGGAGCGGGTGCGGGAGGATCATCCCGCCTTCGCCGAGGCGCTCGCCGCGGTGGATCGCGCGGTGATCGAGGGCGCGGTGGCGGAGGAGCGGCTGCGCGAGGCCGCCTCCGCGCTGATGCTCGACCCGCGCGCGCTGGAGGAGGACGAGGCGCGGTTGTTCGACCTGCGCGGCATGGCGCGCAAGCATCGCGTCCAGCCCGACGATCTCGCCGCGTTGGCCGATCGCCTGCGCGGCGACCTCGACCGGCTGAACGCGGGCGAGGAGGGGCTGGCCGGGCTGGAGGCGCGGGTATCCGCCGCGCGCGGGGACTATGCCGCGGCGGCGGCGGCGCTGTCGGCGGAGCGCGAGCGCGCCGCGGCGCGGCTGGACGCGGCGGTGGCGGGCGAGCTGGCGCCGCTGAGGCTGGACGCCGCGCGCTTCCGCACCGTGGTGGCGCCGCTGGCGGAGAGCGACTGGTCCGCCGCGGGCCGCGACCGCGTGGAGTTCGAGATCGCGACGAACCCGGGCGCGCCGTTCGGCCCGCTGGCGAAGATCGCGTCGGGCGGCGAATTGTCGCGCTTCATCCTGGCGCTGAAGGTCGCGCTGGCGGAGGAGGGGGGCGCCGCGACGATGATCTTCGACGAGATCGACCGCGGCGTCGGCGGCGCGGTGGCGAGCGCGATCGGCGACCGGCTGGCGCGGCTGGCGGACAAGGCGCAGCTGCTGGTCGTCACGCACAGCCCGCAGGTGGCGGCGCGCGGCGCGGCGCACCTGCTGATCGCCAAGTCCTCCGACGGCATCGTCACCCGCACCGGCGTCCGCCCGCTCGACGCGGGGGAGCGGCGCGAGGAGATCGCGCGGATGCTGTCCGGCGCCACCGTCACCGACGAGGCCCGCGCGCAGGCGGCGCGGCTGCTGGAGAGTTGACGCCGTCCCTTCGCTTCGCCTTCGACCACGCCTCCCTTATTCAAACTCCGCCAGCACCGGAAAGTGGTCGGACGGCCACACCGCCCCCGCGTGGTCGGTCAGCGTCGCGCATCGACGCGGCGTCAGCCCGCGGCACAGGATCCAGTCGATGCGCCGGTCGGCCTTCCCGGTAAAGTCGTGGAATGTCGCGTCCGGCCCCTCGCGCACCGCGGTGACGACGCGGGCGTCGGCCAGCGTTGCCGTCAGCACGCCGTGCGCGGGCTCGTCCGGCGCGGCATTGAAGTCGCCCGTCAGCACCACCGGCACGCCGCGCGGCAGCGCCGCGATCCAGTCTGCCAGCATGCGCGCGCAGCGCGTCCGCACCGCGGCATCCTCCGCCCGATAGGGCAAGTGCGTGTTCACCACGTATGAGCGCCGCCCGTCGCCGCGCCCCGCCAGCAGCGCCCAGGTCACCATCCGCGGATAGACGTTGCCCCACCCCATGCTGCCCGGCACCCGCGGCGTGTCGGAGAACCAGAAGTCCCCCTGCATCGCCACGCGCCAGCGGTCGCGGCGATAGAGGATCGCCATATGCTCGTCGGCGTCGCCGCCGCGCCGGCCTCGCCCGATCCAGCCATAGGCGGGCAGCGCGTCGATCAGGTCCCCGACCTGTCGCAGCAGCGTCTCCTGCGTGCCGACCACGTCGGGCGCGTGGCGGCGGAGCAACGACGCGGCGACCGGCAGCCGCGCCTCCCACCGCCGCTCGGGCGCGGTGTCGACCGGCACGCGCAGGTTGAAGGTCATCGCGGCCATCGGCGCCCGCGATCGTGTCGCGAACACCGCCGAAGGCAGCGCGGCCGCCGCGGCGCCCAGGCACGCGCGCCGCGTCGGCCTCACCGCGCCCGGCCGACGCCACGTCGGCATCACCGCGCCCGGCCGACGCCACGTCGGCATCACCGCGCTCGCCCGTCGCGACGCAGCGTGTCGTGCGCGATCGCCTGCAACGCGGCGACCTGCTCGGGCGGCAGCCCCAGCTCGCGCGCGGCGCGCTCGTGGCGGGTCAGCGAGCGTGGGTCGCGGCCCGTCACCTTGCCGAAGATCACCAGCGCGGACAGGTAATAGCCCGCGGTGCTGGCGTGATACTGGTCGGATGCCCACAGGCTGATTTGCCCCGCGTCGATCCCGTCGTACGGGTTGGGATCGGCCAGCCCGGTCGCGAAGGCGCGGTTCCACGCGCGGCCGACGGGAATGGCGCCGTCGATCGCGCGCGACGATCGCACCGCCCGCACCGTCGCGCGCTGCAGATCGTCCGCCATCCGCTCGATCGGCTCGCCGTACCAATGGCCCTCGGGCTGCCACACCTGGTCGGCGCGCGACCAGGTGGCGACCAGTTCCACGCGCACCTTCGGATTCGCCGCCTCCGCCATGCGCGCCAGCAATCCGGCGTGGCGGCTGTGCGACGCGCCGTCGCCCGGCTTCTCGCGATCGAGCGTGCTGTAGCCCTGCAGCACGACGACGTCCCATGCGCGGTCGAGCAGCGCGCGCTTCTCCGTCCAGTGCAGGTCCAGCCCCGCCCCCCCAACCGTCTCCAGGCTGACGCGATAGTCGAGCCCCACGGCCAGCGTGAACGCCTTGAACAGCGCGGGCACGCCGCCGACGCCGGTGCCGTTCAGGTCGGTGACCGTATCGGCGCGGAACCGCTCCACCGGCGTCAGCGCGCCGAAGGTGAAGCTGTTGCCGACGAACACGATCGTCCGCGTCGCCGCGGTCACCGGCGGGGCCGCCACGACGACGGGAGGCGTCACCGGTCTTGGCGGCACCACGAGGGGCACCTGCTGCGACCGGGCCGGGGCGGCGATCAGGAGGGCGAGGAGGAGGGCGCGGAGGGCGATCGGCATCGCCTCGCCTTTTCCGTGTCCGCCGCCACCGGTCAACCGCTTGGCAGCGCCGACGCTCTCCGCTAAGGGCGGGGGCGCGGGCGGGTATAGCACAATGGTAGTGCAGCAGCCTTCCAAGCTGAATACGCGGGTTCGATTCCCGCTACCCGCTCACCCGTTACCCTGTGCGCGACCTTCCGCCGTCTCCCTGCAGGTGCGGCATTATGCGCTTGCGATGATGCTTCGCCTGCGTCACCATCGCATAACAAGGGGGGGCAGATGACCGCAGAAGTTGCGATCATGAACAAGACGGCGGTTGCGCTTGCGGCGGATAGTGCCGTGACCCTGTCGGTCGGTAGCGACCAGCGTAAGGTGTTCGACTCCGAGGACAAGCTGTTCGAACTGTCGCGTCGCGACCCGATAGGGGTCATGATCAACAATAATATGCAGTTCATGGAAGCTCCCCTTCCCGTCCTTATCAAGCGTTACAGGGGAGCGTGCCCGCGCTTTGACCGGGTAGAAGAGGCCGCCCAGGCATTCCTCACCCATTTGATGCAATTTGGCGCCGATTCTCCTGCTGTCGTCGTAGACCGAAATGTTCGTGGTGCCGTGGTGCCCCTGCTCAAATTTCTTGGTGAGCGGGCGGAGAAGAAGCTTGTAGATAGATTATTCGGTCCCGATGCAGACCCACAAGTTCTTACACAAGCTGGCGGATATGATGAATTCCGGGAGGTTGTGTACCGCGAGCAGGTCGAGGTTGTGCGCCGCTTTGTAGAGGAGGTGCCGGAGACGACGCTGATAGGTCCGCCACCCTCTGATGAACCTGCGGATCTGCAATCCATCATCACGGAGGAGATGGCGAATGTCCGTCCGACCTTGCCAGATAGTCTTCAGGATGAAATTGCCGACTTAGTGCGTCTTTCACTTACACGACGCCTTCTAATGGCGCCTCACACCGGCGTCGTTTTCGCCGGCTTCGGGCGAAACGATCTGTTCCCGACGCTCATCTCATATGAGATTTTCGGGATGGTTGGAGGGCAGCTCCGGGTTTTCCAGACCAATCACGAGGACGTCGATCGCGGTGGAACGCGCGCGAAGGTCATCCCGTTTGCCCAGAAGGAGATGGTCGAGCGGTTCTTGTACGGACTGGATGACGGTATCCAGCGGCGGATCACTGCTTTTTGCAAGGGGGCTGTTCCGCGCATTCGAGAGCGAATCAGCGAGGGCCTGGTTATGGATGAGGGCGATCGAGCGGCTTTCGAGGCGGAGATCATCGCGTCCGAAGAGGCCTTCTTCAAGGATCTACACGACGAGGCGTTTCAAACCTTGCGCGACCAATCCCAGCTCGAAATCGAGGAGATGGTCGAGTTCATGCCCAAGGTCGAAATGGGTCGGATGGCTGAGGCGCTCGTTAACCTCACCTCCATCAAGCGACGGGTATCGCGCGGTATGGAGACGGTCGGCGGTCCCATCGACGTCGCGGTTATATCTCGGTCCGACGGGTTTGTGTGGGTAAAGCGGAAACACTACTTCCCGCCGGAGTTGAACAATCGGTTCTTCGACCGTATGCGCGACCAACCACAGCCGTCAGGAGGGCAATGACATGGATATGAGCATCAGTCTCGACGTCCTCGTCCATCGCGAGCTTCCGGCATATGTGAGCCTGGAGTCGGACGATCGCTTCGCCAAGGTGATCAAGGACACACAAGCCAAGATCGATGCGGCCTTCAGCGATAAGCGCAAGTTTGCGGCTCGCCGGAAGGTCGCAGCCTAGAGGCGCAGAAGCGCGGGGTGGGGTGATCGATCACCCCACCGTCATCCGTAGCTGATCTACACCGGCGAGGCGGAGCGCTTCGTCGATGCGCTTTACCACCTCGATCTCCACGCCGCGCAGCCGCGACGTGGGGGTGACGACGACGTGATCGATCAGCGCACGGAGGCGGGGCATCGCCTCCTCGCCAGCTGGCCCGCTATGGCGCAGCGCTTCGCCCAAGTCCGCTACAGCCTTCCGGTACTGCTCGGCGATGCCCGGATGCAGAGCGACGACAGGCATCGCCTCGGACGCGGCGAGCTGGGCGGTGATGCTGTCGCGGCTCGCGCGCGCCTCTCCGAGAGCGGTCCGGATCTCCGCGAACTCGCCCATGCCATCGCTGACGGCGCGGACCAGGCGCTCGATCCTGGCGACCGCATCGGTAAGCTTGCGCTCCAGCGATCCTCGTTTCCGGCGCGTGTCGGCGGCGAGGCGCTCGCGTTCGCTATGGTAGGCCCGCACGTAAGCGGAGACGACGTCGGGATCGAGCAGCTGCTCTTGCAAGTGCGCCATCACCCGGCGTTCGTAATTCTCGTGGCCGATCGTCCGGCTGTTCGAGCAGCCACGCCCGTCCTTCCGGGACGCGCATCCCCAATAGGTGCGATCGGTGCGGATCCAGCTGCCGCCGCATACGCCGCAGCGTCCAAGGCCGGACAGGAGGAACTTGCCGCGTCGCCGCTGCTCCCGTGGCGTGCCCCTATGCTCGTGGCGGTAAGCCTGGGCGCGCGCCCATGTGTCCTCGTCGACGATGCGCATCTCAGGCACCGCCCTGACGATCCATTCGCTCTCCGGGTTCGGCCGGATGGTGGTCCGGCGGGTCGCGGGGTTCGTCACCTTGCTCGTGCGGTTGACGATCAGTTCGCCGGCATAGAGGCGGTTCGCGAGGATGCCGTTCTGGCGCTTCCAGTCGCCGCGAATCGTCGTCTCGCGCCAGTGCTTGCCGCGGGGCGGCGGCACGCCCTCTGCGTTGAGCCGCTCCGCCGTGCGCTGGGCGCTGCTCCCCTCGGCGGCTTCGCGGAAGATGCGACGCACGATCTCGGCCTGGTCGGGATCGATCTCGCGCAGGCCACGGATGGCGTTGCCGGCGTCGTCGAAGCGGCTGACCCGCCGATAGCCGTAGGCGATGCCGGCCGGCGCGCGACCCTGCTCCACCATGCCCCTCTGACCGCGGCGGATCCGGGCGCCCAGGTCCTTGCGGAAGCGAGCGTCCATCAGTCCCTTGATGGTGCCGGTGATGTCGTCGACCTCGCCGTCCATCAGCGTGTAGAGGCGGGCGCCGTGGAATTGCAGCTGTTCGCGGATGGTGAAGCTGTCGCCCTGGTGGCGGGCCAAGCGGTCCGTCGATTCGGCGAGTACCTGGTCGACACCACCGGCCGCGACCGCGGCGAGCAGCGCGTTCAAGCCCGGCCGCTGTCCATCACCGATGCCCGCTGCGCCGCTGGTCGCATAGTCGGCGAAGACGTCGACCACCGTCCAGCCTTCGCGATCGGCGCGGTCGCGGCACATCGCGACCTGGTCCTCGATCGACCGGGCGTTCTGGAGCTGGCTACTGAAGCGGGCGTAGATGATCGTCCGCACGATCGTGTTCCTTCTGAGGGAGCGCCCGGCGGGCGGCGGCATCATCCCTCGCGGCATGCGCACGCGCAAGCGCCTCGGCGAACGCAATGGCGGCCGCCTTGTCGGTCGGGATCGAGATGCGCTCGTGCTTCACAGCGGATCGAAGCCCAGGCGGTAGCGGCGGTCGTTATACTCGACGGCCGACATGCGCCCCTCACGCTTGTCCTCGCGGCGCCAGCGGGCGAGCAGCCGATCGAGGTCGATGCTGGCGCGATGGCCGAACGTCGACTCGCCGCGCGTGCCGTTACGCGTGTGGCGCGCCGCCATGAGGAGCGGGGTCGCCACCCGACCGCGCACGGTCATGCGGTTGTTCCAGGCCGTGCGGTGCGCGGGCGAGCAGAACAGCTGCGACTCCTGCGCGGGCGTGAAGTGCTTCAGGCACTCCGGACAGGTCCGCTGCCCCTCGCGAGGCGGAACGTCGCCGTGAAAGGGGGCTTGTAACACGGCCATTATGCCGCCCGCCGCTCCGCTGCCAGCGGCAGGCCGAGCGCCTGATAGATCCAGCCGTCAACGTCGGCCTCGGGCACGTACCGCTGGCACGGTGACCGGCGCATCGCGAGGCCGAGGCGGACGATCATCGGGTGCGCGCCGGCTGGTGCGTCCTGGTAGTAAACCAGCGCGGCGGCCAGCTCCGCCCGCTCCTGCAGCACCTCGTTGATCGGCGCGGCACTCGCGCGTTGCCGCTCCCACGCGGCGGTCTCCCGCAGCTGGCGCATCATGGACACCTGCGGCGCGCCGAAGGGCGCCTCGTCGCGCTCGCTGGTAGGAAAGGGCGGCAGCGCTGGATCGAGCGCCCAGCGCCACTGCATGACGATCGCGCGCGACGTGGCGATCTTGTCCTCGGCCTCGGCCGCGTTGAGCTGACCAGCCTCCACCCGCGCGGGGTAGGAGTGCTTGCGCTCCTGCAGCAGCCGGAGTGCTGCCCAGGCGCAGCAGGGCAGGGAGAAGCGCGGTTCCGGCGTCACGGCCGCTCTACCTGTTCAGATGAAGGAGAAGATGCGGAGAGGGATGCGACCACAAAAGCGGGGTCGCGGAACCGGTACAGATCCTTGCTGGGCGGATACGCGCCCGGCGGGTTGATCTCGGGTCGCGCAAGGCTGGCACGGATCTCGTCGAATGGCAGCTTCCAGCCCTTGCCGGGGCCGCGCTCCATCAGGACGAGGATCTGAAAGTAGCTGTCGGCCTTCATCAGCCGATGATGAACGGCGAGTGGCTTGCCGTTCGCCGCCCAATGCTCCGCTTGGTGCATCAGGATGCCGATTTCCTTGCGGATATAGGCGGCAAGCAGCGCAGCACATTCCCGCTCCACCATCCCCGATGCTTCTACGGTAGTAGGCTTGGGAGAGGCGGCGAGCGGAATGGTCGGTTCCGGCGTGTTTATCGCCCGAGCCACTTCCTCCATGGCGCTCTCGACCTGCGTCCTATTCGCCGCATAAAGGCGGCCGGTTCCCTCGTCAGCGCGGTCGATGGCAGAGCGAGCGTGCGAATACAGTACGTCGGCTGCCGCTTCGATCCGCATCGCGCGGTCGATCCACGCTTGCGGCACCAGGCGCATCACTCGCTCCAGCCCGTCGCGAGGTCATACTCCACCTCGTCGGCATCAACGGCGACGAGGCGTTGACCCTCGACCATGATCGCGTCGATCCGGGTGACCTTGACCTGCGAGCGCCGAATGCTGCCGTCCGCGAATGGCTCGCGGTGCTCGCCGTGGATGGTGATGCGTCCGCCGGAGCGTCGCGCCGACCAGTTGTGAATCGTCATGCCCAGCCCTCCAGGAAGCGGGACGTGGCCGCGAGCAGCTGGCCGACCGCTTCGCGCCGATCGGAATGGAGTTTCTCGTCCGTCAGCTCGATCGACAGGATCGACTGCAGCGCGTCGGCTGCGTTCTCCGCCGCTTCGCGATGACGAAGGCCGGCGGCAATGTCGCTGCCCTCGCGCGCGATTTCGACCATGTCGACGATGGTGGCGGCCGCGGATGAGGCGGCGGCGAGGATGAGGCGGTTGGCGTTGGTGACGCCTTCGATCAGCTCCCCCATCAGCCGTGCCTCGCCCAAAGCGCCACGACCACCGCGACGACGATCCATGCGGCGAGAATGGCGACGACGATGTCGAGCAGATGGAACGGCTCCGCATCTTCCTCCACCATCGGCGTGAAGCAGATTGGCTCGTGGCGGCGGGGAGGCAGCGGGCGGCGCTGATCGCGGTCGATCGCGGCGAGCTGGCGGATGGTGCCGGTGGTCAGGTCGGGCGGGCGCTTCCAGGCTGCTCCGCTGGTTTCGGTGGTGATCGGCTGCGACATAGTGCGGCTCCTTTCGAATGCCGCATATGCGATAGTCGCAAACTTATGGTCAAGCGCGAAGTTTGCGACTATCGAATATTGACCGACGCACGCTAGCCATGTTCTAATTCTGTTCTCATTTTCGAGTCGCGTTGGAGATGGAAGTGGCGTTGCAATACCGTGTCGTCGCGTTCGGTAGACCTCGGGGTCCTTGGCGGACGAAGCAGAGGGAGGCCGAACGGGACGCGGTAAGCGCCGGACTGGCTGAGGTCGACGAGTGGGGGCAGCTGTACCTTGACGGCTGCGCTGCCATCGAGTGGGCGCGTGAGCCGGAGATCAGGTTGAGCGCCTAGGCGCATCACGCATTGAGTAGGACCACACCCGTCCTTCTATCGTGATGGGTTCATCACCAAGGGGTATCTCGCGATGTGCGGGATTGCTGGAGCAGGGGACCAGGCGGGCAGGACCTTCCTGGTATTCCTTGAAGGTGGTCTCGCCGTCAGCTGTCCTCACGACATAGCGAAATCCGGGCCACAGCTTCTTGTCGTCCGGATCGATAATCACCGTGGCGCCATCGCTGACGATCAAGTCCATTGAGTCCCCTTTGACCGTCAAGCCGTAAGCGCGAGGCGGCAGGTCCGCCTCAACGAGGTGGAGCCGGCGTCCGCCGCGCTGCTCTTGTGGCTGGAAGCTGCCGGCCGGCACGTCACCGAGGAGAGGGATGGAGCGCACCGGAAGTCGTGTGTCCCTGTCCGGCTCGGGGGCGAGTTCGCGTCTGATCGCATCCATCTCAGGAACTTTGAACTGACGTTTGCCTGCCAGCGCTTTCGACAGATGGTTCTCATCCATCGCGATCGCCTGCGCGAGGTCACGCTGGCTCATGTTCCGGAGGTTCAACTCCGCCCTGATTTCGTCCGGCGTCATAGCGATCATGACTGCATCAAGCCGGCCTATGCGATTGTCGCAATGACGATTATCGCAAATTGTCGCTTGCTTCTGATCTGCGATTAGCGCAAATCGCCCGCCATGCAGACGCAGGCGACCCGCATCATCGACGCACTTGGCGGCACGTCCGCCGTTTCGCGGCTGACTGAGACTCCGCCGTCCACTGTTCACAGTTGGCGGAAGAACGGCATCCCGCGATCCCGCTTCGCGCATCTTCGTCTGGTTGGGCAACAGCTGACGCCTCCCATTGATGTCGACGCATTCGTGGGCGGCGAGCCGACGGAGAATGTCGCGTGACTGCGCCGCGAATCCACACCTCACACCGGACGGTTTCCGCGTCGTTGCTGCTCACCACGCTCGGGCAGAGCCTCGACGCGATCAAGCGGGAGGACGGCGCCACCTGGGCGGACCTGGACGCGGTCCTCGGCAAGAGCGACCGCGCGGCGGCTTATGCGGAGGGCAGCGCCGACATGGGCGTCGTGTCCTTCCTGCGCGGCTGCAAGCAATGGGACGGCCGCCTTGCCAACGCCGTGCTGGCGCTGATCGGCATGCGGCTGGTGCCGGTGCCCGCGGTGCGCGCGACGCGCGAGGACATTCTGTCGCTGCTCGGCCGTCAGTCGAAGGAAGCCGCAGACCTGACCGGGGTCCTCTGCATGGCGCTGGCCAACGGCCAAGTCGACGCCGTGGAGGCGCGGCAAGGCAGAATCGAGGCCGAGCAGCTGCTCGCTGTCGTGCTGGCGATGATCGCCGAATTCGAACTCATCGAGAGGGAGGAACAGTGATGCGCAAGATGCATCTGACGGCGCGTGCGCCGAACGAAGGCGCCCGGCTGCTGGCGCGCTGGATCGCACGGCAGGCGCACGGCGCGGTGAACATCGCGGCGGTCGCGCTGCGGCTGGACGTGGTCATCCTAGAGCGGCTGATCGAGGGCGACCTGATCCCCGGCGACGAGCTGGGCCGCGAGCTGTGGAACCGCGCGGGCATCGACCGCATGGCGTTCCAGCGTCGGCCGCTGTGCGGCTGGTTCGAGGCGCCCTCGATCGGGAAGCTGGCCGCATGATCGAGCCGGTCTGGACGGGCCTCGATTTCGCGTCCGGGCCGGAGATGAGCGCTGTCGTGGTCATCGATCACGACAGCGACGCTGGCGCGTGGGCGCGGGCCATCGAGATCACGCCGCACCTCGCGGCACAAGTTCATGAGATCGCGCGCGGGATTTCCCCCCTGTTGCCCGCGCGCGTAGGCGAGGCGGCGGGATCCTACCCGCCCGCCGTCTCGCCATTCCAGCCTTGGTGGGCCGCGTGATGGCGACCGCCTATGCCGCACAGGACTATGCCGTGGACGAGGGCGTCGTCGCGACAGCCGCGCAGGTGGAAGCCTGGCTGTCTGTCGCGAAGGCGGGCGACCGGTTCGTCTATGGGCCGATGCGCGCGACGCTGCCACTGGCGTCCAGCGGGCGTCGGCGCATGCTGGAGCTGGCGAACGCCGGCCTCGTGCTGCTGACCCGGCCTCGCCGCGCGGATGTACCCACAATGTTCAACTATACCGCCGTCCGCAGCACCGCGGCGCTGCCCGGCGCCAAGCCGGAGGGTCGCCCGGTGCTGTCGGCCATCCGCGACGCGATCGTCGATGGCGAGATCGAGGCGATCGACCGGTTGCTGCCGGTGCTGGAGCGCTTCGCCAACGCGGGCCGGCCATGCCCAACCGATCGCGACCTCGCCGCGCGCGCTGACCTGCCGCGCGAGCAGATCCCGCAGCTGCTAGATGTGCTTCGCCTGGCGAACGCGATACGCGTCTATGCCGCCCCGCCACCAACGAACCGTCGCGTCCACATCGTGGCGACGGGCGCCACGACGGGGATCGCGAAGTGAGCGGGGCGAGCGCGCGCGAGCTGTTCTCGCGGGTCGAGGCGTATCGTCTTCGCCATGGCGTCACACTAGCGTCGATCGCGGCTGCGGCGGGCGTGTCGCTGAGCGTGATCGACAAGCTGCGCACGGGGCGGCGCATCAACGATGTGACCTTCGAACGGGTCATCACGTTCCTGTCAATTCATCGCGGCGGACACGCGCAGCTGATCAAGGCCGATCGCCAGTTGGATCCGGCGGAAGGGGGCGCCGCAGCCGTCGCGGCCGCCTGGTCGCGCAGCGGTGCGCCAGCGCGGCCGTGCCCGATCGCGTGCGCTCGCGCGGCAGCTGAGGATCGCCGCGCCCATCACCTGCGGCAGCGGAGGGCAGCATGAGAGAGCGCGACGTCGAGACGATCGTGGCCGAGCGCGCGGGCGTGCTGGCATTCGCGCGGGCGACGTGCACGCAGATCGATGCGCTGAGCGCGCGCGGCCGGCTGGGTGAGGCCGACGCGGACGCGGTCAAAAATGCAGTCCGCGCCTTCGCGCAGGGCATCGCCACGGGGCTGCACCGCGACGGGCATGATCCGGCGATGGTGCGCACGCTGATGCGGTCGATCGTGGGGGCGAGCAATGGCTGAAAACAGCGCCATCGAGTGGACTGATCACACCTTCAATCCATGGATCGGCTGCACAAGGGTCGGCCCTGGCTGTGACCACTGTTACGCAGCGGATCTGTCGGAGGCGCGGCTTGGCGTGCGCTGGGGGCTTGGGCAACCGCGCCGCCACACCGCCGCCTCCACGTGGAACCAGCCGCGAACGTGGGATCGTCGGGCCGCAAAGCTCCGCATCCGCTACCGCGTCTTCTGCGCCAGCCTCGCGGACGTATTCGACAACGAGGTGCCGGCGGAGTGGCGTGCCGAGCTGTTCACGCTGATCCGCGAGACGCCAAACCTTGACTGGCTGCTGGTGACAAAGCGGATCGGAAACGCAGACAAGATGGCACAGGCGGCGGGCGGGTGGCCGCAGAATGTCTGGCTCGGAGCGACGATCGTCAATCAGGCGGAAGCAGGTCGCGACATCCCCAAGCTGCTGGCGGTCGAGGGGCCGCGGTTTCGGTTTCTTTCGATGGAGCCGTTGCTCGGGCCTGTCGACCTTGAGCAGGCATGGCACGGCGAAAGCGCCTTGAGCAGCGAGTGTTGGGGCGACTGCGCGTGGTGCGAGAAGGGGTACACCCCACTTTGGAATTGCCAGCGCGATTGGAGCGGCGCGCGATACGAGGCGGGTGCGAAGCAGCGTTCCGGCCTCGACTGGATCATCGTCGGTGGAGAAAGTGGGCCGAACGCGCGGCCTATGCACCCGGATTGGGCGCGGTCGCTGCGCGATCAATGCGCCGACGCTGACGTGCCGTTCCTATTCAAGCGGTGGGGCGAATGGGCGCCTTTGCTGTCGGCCGCGACCGTAGACTGGCCTGCTACCAACGTCGCTTGGCCTGACGGACACGTTGGTGCCGGCTCTCCTCGTGCGAATGGTGGCAAGGGCGAGCAGCTGTACCGGGCGGCGAAGAAGGTCGCTGGACGAACGCTGGACGGCGCGCTGCACGACGGGCGGCCTGATCGTGCCTGACGCTGCCGACATCGCCGCCGAAATAGAGGCCGAGACCGTGGCGCGCGGATTGTCGCGCACGCGGGTGCAGATCTCCGCCGGTGTCGCGGGCGAGTGCAGCGACTGCGGCCACATGATGCTCCGTCTCGTGGGCGGCATGTGCGCCTTCTGCCGCGACGGCCGCCTGCCTCCCGACGATTGGGAGCCGCCCGTTTTCAACCTGCCGAGCCCACGAGAGGAACCTGCCGTCATGCCCAAGTCTATCCAGCTGCCTTCCTCTGCGATCGAGGCAATCAAAGCGGTCGAAGGGCGCGCACGCGGTCTCGGCACGTCCCAGGGCGAAGCGGCGGCCGACCTGATCGTCGCAGGATCGCAGACGATCGATGCCGACAACAGCGTCCGCACGCCGCTTAGCGACTTCGACGTGGAAGAGCTGCTGGCCGAAGTTCGGCTGCGGCTTCTCAGCGCCGCCAGCCCGTCCGTCGTCGAAGCGCTGACGACACGAGCGGAGACGGCCGAACGGAAGCTCGCACAGGTCCAGGCGGCGTTCGCCTGAAACTATCGCCCTCGCGGGTGACGAACGTCGCCGCGTGAGGAACCGGGGGAATGAGGGTGCCAACGACAACGCTGCCGTCCGCCATGGGTCAGGCGGCGCTCCAATACGCGCGCCGGGGCTGGCCGGTCTTCCCGGTCCGCGAGCGTGACGAGACCGTCCGCATCGGCGGGGCAGGGGGCGAGGAGCGCACGTTCAAGGCCAAGGCGCCCTACACGGGCAAGGGGCTGAAGGACGCCACCACGCACGAGCCGACGATTGAGGCGTGGTGGCGACAGCACCCGAACGCGCTGATCGGCCTGCCCACCGGCGTCAACGGGTGCTTCGTCCTCGATTTCGATCCGCGTGTCGAAGAGGACTGCGATCCGGAAACCGGCGAGGTCATCGGCACGCGCGAGTGGACGCTGGAGCAGCTGAAGGCCGACCTGGAAGAGCAGATGGGCGTGCCGCTGCCGCGCTCGCTGACCGCGATCACGCAGTCGGGCGGCGTCCACGTCTACTTCCGCCAGCCGGCCGACGTCGCTGCCGGCGCCGAGCCGATCCGGAACCGCGGCAACCTTCCGGCGCACGTCGACGTGCGTGGGCAAGGCGGTTACGTCATCGGTCCGCCTAGCGTGCTGCCGGACAGCGGGAAGAGCTATCGCTGGATGCGCGACCGCGGCGACTGGCGCGATGATGCCGACATCGCAGAAGCCCCGGCCGAGCTGGTGACGATTCTCCGGTCGAGGAAAGCCAAGCCCGCGCCCAATCCGCCCGCGACGTCGCCCGAGCGGCGCACGTCGTCGGTGGCCTCGGCCGCGCAGGTCGACGACGCCGTGCGCAAATATGCGCTGTCGGCGCTCGACGGCGAGTGCCGAGCGATCCGCACGGCCGGTTCCGGCCGGCGCAACGCCCAGCTGAACGAGAGCGCCTTCAAAGTGGCAACGCTGGTCGCGGCCGGCGCGCTCGACGCCGGCGTCGCGCGTGCGAGCGTCGAGGCGGCCGCGCGCGACAACCCCGGCCGAGATGACGACGGGCAGCTAATGCTCACGGTCGCCAGCGGCTGGACCGCAGGAAGCGAACAGCCTCGCGATCTCGGAGAGATCGCGGCCACTGCTCGATCCCGCGCCGATCGGCGCCCGGCCGCGCCCGGCCGCCCCGCACCGCGGGCTGAGCGCCGAAATGACGCATCCTTCCGGGTTGGAAGGGTGGATGGCGTTCAAGTGCTGGACGAGGCGGGGTGGGCGCGCGCGCGGAAGGTGGCGCAAGCGTGGCTCGTCCGGCGCGCTGAGAACGTCGACCCGACCAAGGAAGCGATCACGCGGTTGGCCTATGGCGTCGGGCGGCGGATCGCGGCCGAGCTGCTGGACGAACACGACGCCAAGCAGGCGCTGTGGGACGTCTACGAAGGCGTCGCCGACGTCCAGCACGCCGACGTCAACCGCGCGATCGAGGATGGCATCAACCGCGGCTTCGACCTGGCGCCGATCGCGCTGACGATGAAGTGCCTCGGCTATCCCCTGACCGACTTCGGCATCGCCGAGCGCTTCCGCGACCGATACGGCGAGGACTTCCGCTTCACCACCGGCAAGGGCTGGCTCGGCTGGGACGGCCGGCGCTGGAAGGTGCTGGATCAGGATGAGAAGACCCCGCCGGCGGAGGTGATTGCTGCCGTCTTCGAAACCGTGCGTGCCATCCAGGATGAAGCCCGCTTCATCGCCGACACGAAGGTGAAGTGGAGCCTCGTGCGCGACGGCAAGGATCAGCGGCTCGATCTCGACGACGACGACAATCCGCACGGCCTCGACCGCTGGATCGCGAAGGGGAAAGGCTGGGAGTTGCTCTCGACCAAGGTGTCCGTGTTCGGCCGCCAGTCCGAGACGACGGGGAAGCCGGCCGCGGTTGCGCTGCTCGCGCGTCGCTGGCTAACGGTCCCGATCGAGCGCTTCGATCACGACAAATACGCCTTCAACGTCGCCAACGGCACGCTGCGCTTCCGCACAGAGGAGGGACCGGACGGTGCGCGCGAGGGCGCCGTCACGCTGTCGCCGCACGATCGCGCCGACATGCTGACGAAGCTGTCGCCGGTGACCTACGATCCCGGCGTCGCCTCGCCGCGCTACGACGCCATGTTCGGCTGGGCGCAGCCCGACGCCTCGATGCGCCGCTACCTGCACCAGCTCGGCGGCTACGCCCTCACCGGCGACGCGGGCGAGCAGAAGCTCTGGTTCTGGTACGGTCGCGGCCGCAACGGCAAGGGCACCACGCTCGACGTGTGGCAGCACGTCGTCGGCGACTATGCGGACAGCATCCCGATCGGGTCGTTCCTCGACCAGGGCATCAAGAAACGCGGCGACCAGGCGTCGCCCGATCTCGCGAAGCTCGCTGGCGTGCGCATGCTGCGATCGTCAGAGCCGGGGCGGAACGAGAAGCTCGACACCGGCCTGGTCAAGCTGGTCACGGGCGGCGACCCGCTGCCGGTCCGCATGCTGCACCGCGGGTTCTTCAACCTTCAGCCGCTCTTCAAGCTCATCATCATGGGCAACACGAAGTTCGACATTCCCGATACCGACGACGGCATCTGGAGCCGAATGAAGCTGATCCCCTGGCTCAGGAACATCGAGAAGCCGGAGCCGGGCGTGGCCAACTGGCCGGAGAAGGACCCGAACTTGCCGGCGAAGATCATCGCCGAGGAGGCGTCGGGCGTGCTGAACCGGCTCGTCGCCGGCCTGCTGGATTACCTCAGCAACGGCCTCGTGGAGCCGAAGAGCGTGACCGAGGCCACCATGGCCTATCGGGACGCCAGCGACCCTCTGGCGCGCTTCCTGCGGCTATGCGTCGTCGCGGACGCCGACACTCGCGTCCAATCGTCGAAGCTGCACGAGGTCTTCGTCGCCTGGTGCAAGGCGGCCGGCGAGCGGGAGTGGTCGAACAAGGGCTTTTCCAACGCGATGGCGGAGAAGGGCTATCAGAAGAAGGCCAGCGACGGGATGCAGTGGCTGGGCATCCGCCTCGTGAAGGAGGTGCACGACTTCGTCGATCACGACGGCAAGCCGCGGTCGCTGAGCGACGAACCCGTCCTCTCCGATGATCGCACGATGGTCGACGACAACGGCTGGCCGCCGCCCGACGACTTCGGCGACGTGCCGCCGTGAGGGCTGGCGCGACACATATCCTTCCGGTCCGGAAGGGTGGCGGAAGGGTTCTCGGAAGGGAAAAGCGGCTGATTTCTGCGGCTTCGGAAGGTTCGGAAGGTTAGCCGCGATGTTGTTCGTATATCATGCGCACATGCGCAGGCGCACGACGAAAACATACGTCAATCCTTCCGATCCTTCCGAACCTTCCATCAGGTAAGAAAAAGGGCGTTCTTCTAATGAGTTATGGTGAGTTGGATTGCGGAAGGGTTGGTGGCGACGCTTCCGGCGCCGGAAGGATGACGTTCACCGACGTCGAGGACCGGCTTGTCGAGGCGATGCTGACCTGTTGGCGCCACGCGGACCGCGAACGCGGCTGGCAGCGGCTGCGCTCGGCGTGGCCGGAGATCAGCCGTGACGTGTTGGCCGGCGACTATGATGCGCGCGGCGGGCTGGACGCTGGCGACCAGCCCACGCTGAAGCCCGCGTCGCTCACCCGGCGCGAGGTGGCGGAGATGGAGGAGGCGTTCGGCTGGCTCGATGCCGTTGACCCGGCGGACCGCAAGTTGATCGGCCTCGCCGTGGCGCAGCTGGCGGCAGGCAAGCGGGAGATCAGCTGGATGCGCATGATGCCGCGCCTCGGCCTTGGGCGCGGCGCTGACGGCCTGCGCATGCGCTACGGCCGGGCCATCGCCGCCATCTGCGACCGCGAAAACCGCAGAAATGCAGGGGACATGCGTGTCAACGGGGTAAATCTGCCGGACTGATCATTTTCTTTGTTCGTCTGTCGGGCATTTTCGGCCTATTTCACGTCACGCTGGGACGGGCCTTCGGGTACGGCACGGCATCCTCTCCTGAACCTCGCGAAGGGCGCCCGGCTTCGGCTCGGCGCCCTTCGTGCTTTCGAGTATGATATGGGCAGGCTGAAAGGACTGGCGCCGCGCCTCGGCTCGTTGCGCCCGCGTCTCGCGCCAGCGCCGCACGATCGGCAGCAGTACGATCGCCAACGCGACGAGCAGCCTTGGCGGCAGTGGTACAAGACGGCGCGATGGCAGCGGCTCCGCTGGGCGGTGCTGCAGCGCGACCTGTTCACGTGCCAGCGATGCCAGCGGCTCGAAGGCGAGACCGCAAAGCTGGTGGCGGATCATCGGCGCGCCCACCGCGGAGACGAGGCGCTGTTCTGGGATGAGGGCAACCTCTGGACCCTCTGCAAGCCATGCCACGATGGTTGGAAGCAGCGGCAGGAGGCGCGCACGAGATACTAGGGGGAGCGACAAGCGGCACGGCTCGCAAGGCCTCCGTCCATGCCGATCGCGGCGTGGTGGCTCCCCGCCATGGGCCGGCTGCATGGCGCATTGCGTCGCCGCGACCCCATGGCAGCCCGGCCGCGTCGACCGCGGCCGGGCACCCATCGGGAGGAGGGGGGGGGCGAAAGTCCAGAAGGGGCGGGCCGCTAGACCGCCGTCCCTCCCATTCGGAGATTTTTTTCGCGATGCCGGAAGATTTGGGACGCGACCTGTTCGGCGACCCGATCGTCCTGGCCAAGGAAGGCCGTGGACGACCGGAACACGCCTGGTCTCTCGAAAGCTCCAACCGGGTGCTGATCGCCTTCGCGCGCGGCATGACGGTCAAGGAAGCGGCTACCGCGATCGGAGTCTCGGTCCCGACCCTACGGAAGCATTATTTTTCCGAGGTCGCGAAGCGCGACAGCGCGCGCGTCCGGATGGAGATCACGCAGCTCGCCCGGCTGAACGACGCCGCGGCTGACGGCAACGTCGCGGCCGAGAAGGAGCTGCTGAAGCAGATGGAGAGGGGCGCCATGATCAGCGGCGCCCGCGCCATGGAGAAGCCGGCCAAGGTGAAGCAGCCGAAGCTGGGAAAGAAGGAGCAGCTGGTCGCTGACGCCGGCACGGCATCGAAGAGCGGTGAATGGGGTTCGTTGCTGAAGCACTAGCCCGCCGCTTCGCCGAACCGGACTGGCCGCTGTTTGCCTGCCCGGATTGGGCGGAGCGCCTGGCGCAGCGACGGTCGCTGATCCCGGATGAGTTGCGCGAGCTGCTCGATCAGAAGGAAGCGGCGCGCGCCGTCGCCATCTTCAACAAGCTGCGCCTGCCCGACGTGCCGGGTCAGCCCACGATGGCCGAGGCGGCGGGCGAGTGGCAGCGCGATATCGTTCGCGTGCTGTTCGGCACGATCGATCCTGCGACCCGCGTGCGGATCTTGCGCGAGATCTTCGCGCTGGTGCCTAAGAAGAACGCCAAGACGACGGGCGGCGCGGCCATCATGGTGACTGCCCTACTGATGAACGAGCGGCCCCGCGCCGAGTTCGTGCTGGTCGGCCCGACGCAGGAAGTTGCCGACACCGCGTTCCAGCAGGCTTCGGGCATGGTGGAGGCCGACGAGTTCCTGCGCACGCGGTTCCACGTCGCGGAGCATACGAAGACGATCACAGACCGCCTCACGAAGGCGCGGTTGAAGATCAAGACCTTCGACATGCGGGTGGCGACCGGATCGAAGCCGGCCGGCATCCTGCTAGACGAGCTGCACCTGATGGCCAGCATGGCGGATGCCGGCCGCGTGATCGGACAGCTGCGGGGCGGCATGATCGCCAACCCGGAAGCGTTCATGGTGATCATCACCACGCAGTCGGACCGGCCGCCTGCCGGCGCCTTCAAGGCCGAGCTGGATTACGCCCGCGGCATTCGCGATGGGCGGATCGTCGCTGACGTGGCGACGCTTCCGCTGCTCTACGAGCTGCCCGAAAAGATGCAGCGGGACGGCTCGTGGCGCGATCCGGCGCACTGGCACATGGTGCTGCCGAACGCGGGCCTGTCGATCACGATTGAGCGCCTGGCCGCCGAGTATCGAGCCGCTCGCGACAAGGGCGACGAGGAGGAGCGGCGCTGGGCGTCGCAGCATCTGAACGTGCAGATCGGCCTCGCCCTGCACACTGACCGCTGGATCGGCGCGGACTATTGGGAGCGGCAGAGCGACGCCGGGCTGACGCTGGCAACCCTCCTCGTGCGGGCTGAGGTGATCGTCGCCGGGATCGATGGCGGCGGCCTGGACGATCTGCTGGGCCTTACGCTGGTGGGGCGCTGTCGGGATACGAAGCGCTGGCTCGCCTGGTCGAAGGCCTGGGCGCAGCCGATCGTGTGGGAGCGCCGAAAGGAGATCGCGGCCGAACTGGACGGCTTCGTTGAGGACGGCGACCTCGTGCGGTGCGAGCATCCGACGCAGGACTTGCAGGAAGTCGCCGCGCTGCTCGTGACGGTGCAGGCCGCCGGGCTGATGCCGGAAACGAACGCCATCGGCCTCGATCCGCAAGGCATCGGCGCGCTGATCGACGAGTGCGTGCAGCAGGGCCTGCCCGAAGAGTTAATGACGTCGGTTTCGCAGGGCTTCAGGCTGAGCGGAGCGGTGTGGACCGCGGAGCGCAAGCTGGCGGACGGCACCTTCGTCCATGCCAACCAGGCGCTGATGGTCTTCTGCGTCGGCAATGCCCGCGTGGAGCAGCGTGGCAACGCCGTGCTGATCACGAAGCAGACCGCTGGAAAGGCGAAGATCGACCCGCTGATCGCGCTGTTCAACGCGGTCTTTCTGATGAGCCGCAATCCCGAAGCGACAGGAGGTGGAATGGACGCGTTCTTGAACCGCCTGGCGGCGGCTGCATGAACCTGTGGACGAAGGCCGTCTCGCTGTTCCGGCGGGTGCTGAGCCTCACGGACCCGGCCGGTTGGTCGCGGGAAGGCCAGAGCCACGCCGGGGAGCCGGTGAACGCAGGTTCGGCGCTGGCACTCTCGTCGGTTTGGGCGTGCGTGAACCTGCTGGCCGGCACGATCGCCAGCCTGCCGATCGTGGTCTACCGCAGCGATGGGAAGGGCGGGCGCGTCGTCGCCAAGGATCATTGGGCCTATCGCCTGCTGCACGACAGCCCCAACGCCGATCAGACCGCCGTCGACTTCTGGGAGGGTGCCTACGCTTCGCTGGAGCTGAAGGGCAACGCCGTTGCCGACATCGAGCGCTCCGCCGATGGCAAGCGCGTGATCGCGTTGACGCCGATCGCCTGGGACGCGCTGACGGTCACGCGCGATCGGGATGGCACTTTGGTCTATCGCTGGGCCGATCAGACGCGCCGGCAGGATGACGTGCTGCACATTCGCGGCTTCGGCGGGGCGCCCGAAGGTGGCCTCTCGACGCTGGCGTTCGCCCGCCACGCCTTCGGCCTGGCGACAGCGATCGACCGGGCGGCGGGTCAGATGTTCGCCAACGGCGTGCGGCCTTCGGGCCTGCTGAAGTTCGACAAGTGGCTGACCGACGACCAGGCGCGCACTGCCGAGACGCGGATGCAGGAGAAGTTCGTCGGCACGATGAACGCGGGCAAGCCGATGGTGCTCGAGGGTGGCGTCACCTGGCAGCAGCTGACGATCAATCCCGAAGACGCGCAGATGCTCCAGTCGCGCGGCTTCTCGGTCGAGGAATGCTGCCGCTTCTTCGGCGTCCCGCCGTTCATGATCGGCCACAACGAGAAGTCGAGCGGCTATCCGACGAGCCTGGAGCAGCAGGTGCTGACCTTCCAGAAGTTCGCCCTGCGGCGTCGCTTGAAGCGCGCCGAGCAGGCGATGGAGAAGCAGCTGCTGACCCCGGCGGATCGCGCTGCTGGCATCACGATCGAGTATAACCTCGAAGGCCTGCTGCGCGGCGACAGCACGGCGCGCTCGGCCTTCTACCAGTCGGCGCTCAACAATGGCTGGATGACGATCAACGAGGTGCGGGCGCTGGAGAACATGCTGCCGGTGCCGGGCGGCGACGTGCCGCGCATGCAGATGCAGAACGTTCCGATCACCCAGGCGAACGGGCAGCAGGTGGTAAGCTGATGATCTACGTCTCGAAAATCCCCTCCGTGGAAGAGGTTCTGGCTGGCGGCCCGCAGGCGGGTGTTGCTCCGCCTCCTGGCTTCGGCCCGGATGCCGCAGATGGGACGGTCGAGCGTGTCAGTACGGGTGGCGGGTTCTTCTCGGCCTCCGATCTCCAGTCGACCGGCCCGTCTCGCGACGCCTTCGATGACCTCGCCGACGCGGCGGCAGCATTGAAGGCGGCTCGCGCGGAGAAGGCAGACGCGGATGCCGCAGCCTCTACCGCGCGTCAGCGCGCCGACGCCGCTCGCATCGCACTGGAAGAAGCGACGGCAGCGTTCGACGTCGCCAGCAAGAAGGTGCGGTGACATGAGGCATCTCGATTTCCCGCTCGACGTGAAGGACGTCGGCGAAGACGGCTCGGTCGAGGGGCTGGCCGCGGCCTACAACAACATCGACCACGGCGGTGACATCATCCTGCCCGGCGCCTTCGCGAAGACGCTGAAGGGTCGCAAGTCGCTGCCGATGCTGCTCTATCACGATCAGCGCATGCCGATCGGCGTGTGGACCGACTTCGACGACACGCCGAAGGGACTCAAGCTGAAGGGGCGCATCACGACGGTCACCGCCGTCGGCACCGACGCTCTTGCCCTGGCGCGCGAGGGCGCGCTGGCCGGGCTGTCGATCGGCTATCGGTCGGTGAAGGAGCGATACACCGACAGCGCGCGCGAGCTGATCGAGGTGGCGCTGCACGAGACCTCGCTCGTCGCGATCCCGATGAACGAGCGCGCGCAGCTGACGCGCGTGAAGGACATACTGGCGCACGGCCAACTGCCGTCCGTCCGACAATTCGAGGAGTTCCTGCGGGATGCAGGTGGCTTCTCGAAAAGCCTTGCCGCGGCAATCGCGAGCAAGGCGACGCCGCATCTTCGGGGGGATCCCGACGTGAAGGCGGATGAAGCCGCCGAGTTCTGGCGCGGCCTGCTCGGCTGATCTCCACCTAATCCAAGGAACACCACATGCGAAAGTTTGCCCTGCTGGGCAGCGCGATGGCGCTGCTCGGTCCGATGACCGCTGCCGAGCGCAAGCGCGGCCGCTACATGCGCGGTCCCGAAGGTCACCCGGAATCGAAGTCCGCCGCGGAGCTGGCGAACGAGGCGAAGGCCGCGTTCGAAGCGAAGCACAACGAGGTCAAGGCCATCGCCGAGAAGGCGCTGGCGGAAGCCGAGAAGGGCATCCCGCTCTCCACCACGGCCAAGGAACTCGCTGACCAGACGCTGACCGGCATGAACGAGGCGAAAAGCCGCCTCGACGAGCTGGAGCAGAAGATGGCGAAGCGCGGCCCGGCCGACGCCGATCGCCCCAAGTCGATCGGCGAGCAGTATGTCGAGAGCGACCAGTTCAAGGCCGCCTTCGCCAACGGCGCCCGGCAGGGTCAGAACGTCGCGATCGAGGTGAAGGCGATCACCAGTCTGACCACCGATGCGAACGGGTCGGCGGGTGATCTGGTTCGTGCTGAGCGCGTCCAGTCGCCGATGCAGATGCTGCCGAACCGGCAACTGACGATCCGCAACCTCATTGCGCCGGGACAGACCGCGTCCAGCTCGATCGAGTACGTGCAGGAGACCGGCTTCACCAACAACGCGGGCATGGTTGCCGAGGGCACGCTGAAGCCGGAATCCACGCTGAAGCTGGACCTGAAGAACGCGCCCGTTCGCAAGATCGCGCACTGGTTCCTGGCATCGGCCGAGATCCTCGCGGACGCGCCGGGCCTGCGGTCGATGATCGACAACCGGCTGCGCTACGGTCTCGCCTTCGTCGAGGACGTGCAGCTGCTGAAGGGTGACGGCACCGGGCAGAACCTGGCGGGCATCAAGCCGCAGGCGGCCGACTATGCCGTGCCGGCCGGCCTGACCGGCTACGCGACGCCGACGATGATCGACAAGCTGCGGATCGCGCAGCTTCAGGTCGCGCTCGCCCTGTATCCGGCGGACGGGCAGGTGCTGCACCCGATCGACTGGGCCATCATCGAGATGATGAAGGACGGTGAGGGGCGCTACCTCATCGGCAACCCGCAGGGTTCGCTCGCTCCCACGCTGTGGGGCCTGCCGGTCGTGCCGAGCATGGCGCAGACGGTCGGCGAGTTCACCGTGGGCGCGTGGAAGATGGGCGCGCAGCTCTTCGACCGCGAGCAGTCCGGCGTGCTGGTGTCGACCGAGGATGGCGACAACTTCCGCCGCAACATGGTGACCATCCTCGCCGAGGAGCGGCTGGCGCTGACGGTCTACCGTCCGGAAGCCTTCGTCGACGGCGCGTTCGCCAACGCGTGAAGTCCGGCCGGGGCGAGCGGTCGATCGCTCGCCCCGGCACACCAGGAGAACGGAAATGGCCGAGAAGAAGACCTACGTCGTCTATCGCGCGATGCACGGCGAAGGCCGCGACTACGCGCGCGGCGACGAGCGCGAGATGACCGAGGCGGACGCCGCCACGCTGGTCAAGTCCGGCGCGCTGGCACTGAAGGGCGAGGTGCCGATGGAGCGCGCCGAGCCGGTGCGCCACACCTTCGGCACGGCGAAGACCAGCCAGCGCGACTTCGTTCCCGCAATCACCGACGCCGATGTCAGCGACAGCCGCGTCGATGGTCGGCGTTCCCCGGCGCGGAAGGGCTAAGCCATGCCCGATATTATCACGCCGGTTCCGGACGCTACGCCGATCGGCGAACTGATCGGCGGCAAGCTGCACGGCTACGTCATCCTGCGCGACGCGAACGGCGCCGACATCCTCGGCCTGCTGACCGCCACACCCGCCGCGAACACGCTGGGCGCGCGGCTGAAGGCCATCGCTGACAATACCGATGGCCTCGAAGGCTTCGTCGATGGGATCGAGGCGCTCATCACCGCAACCAACGCGGCGCTGACGACGCTCAACGGCTACAACGACACGGTCGAGCAGCTTCTCGGCACGAACAACACCACCACCGCGCTGACCGCGCCAGCCGACGATCTCTTCGCGATCGTGCCGAGCGACACGGTCGACTTCGCGACTGTGCCGAAAGCGCTATACTGCGCCGTCGCCGGCAACGTCGCGCTGCGGGGGGCCGGCAACACCACGATCACCATCCCCGTGGTCGCGGGGCAGATCGTGCCGATCCGCGCCCGGCGGGTCATGGCGACCGGCACGACCGCCACCATGGTGGGCCTCGCCTGATGATCGCGCAGCTGATCGCGCTCGGCGTCTTCTCGGCAGCCGCTCCGCCCACCTCGGGCGTGGTGAACGTGCCGGACGAGCGGACGGCGCTCGTCGCGCGCGTCCAGGCCAGCGCGGCTATCGCTGCCGGTATCCCGCTCGGCGCCGTCGAGTGGGAGCAGCCCTACGATCCAGCCGATCACGCGCGCTACGCCTTCAGCTGGGCGACGCTGCTGGAACCGGAAGAGCAGGTGGCGGAGATCCTCGCCATCCGCGTCTCGTCCGCGGCTGCCGCACTCGGCATCATGGTCGACCAGTCGGACGGCCACTCGCCGCTGATCGATTCGGTGGAGGGCCGGAAAGTCCAGCTGTGGTTCGTCGTGGCCGAGGCCATGCAGGAGGCGGCCACGTTCCTGGGCGCCGGCGTGAAGATCCCCATCACGATGAAGATCCTCACGACCCTCGGGCAGCGCTTCGAGCGCACGAACGTGCTGACGGTGCGGCAGCTGTGAAGATCGACAATGGCCGGCGCGTGTCGCTGGAGATCGAGGGCGTCTTCTCCGGCTTGGCCGGCGTGCGCGGGCCGTTCGTGTCGTTCATCCCGAACAGGGTGGGCAAGCGGGCCGACGCGGCGCGTGGCGGCATCCTCGACGGCAAGCCGGTCACGCTTAATCCGATGAAGGATCCCACGGGACCGTTCTGGACATCGCGCTTCGAGGTGCTGGCGTGACGATCGAGGAAATGCGCGCGCTGCTCGGCCTCGGTCCCGAGTTCTCCGACGCCTATGTCGCGAACGCCTACGCCGAATATATCGGCGCGGGCGGCGGGGCTGCCGGCGACGTCGAGCTGATCCCGCTGGCGATCGTGAAAAAGCACCTGCGGCTGGAGGCCGACGACGACGCCGAGGACGATCTCGTCGCGCTCTATCTGGCTGCGGCCATCGCGCATCTCGACGGCCGCGACGGCTGGCTCGGTCGCGCCCTCGTCGAGCGCGTCTACGTGCAGACCTTCGCCGGCTTCGAGTGCGCCGGTCGGCTGCCCTATCCGCCGCTGGTGGCTGTCACCGGCGTGGAGCGGCGCGAGGGCGACCTCTGGCTGCCGATCGCGGCCGATCAGTGGGACGTGGTCGACGATCGCCTGGTGCCAGTCGCGGGCGGCCGCTGGCCAGCCGGTGCGGCACGGGTCACGTACCGCGCCGGCTACGACCCGGAGGCCGGGCGCCCGCTGCCGAAGGCGTTGCAGGCCGCCATCCTGATCATGACGGCCGACCTCTTCCGCAACCGCGGCGAGGTGGCGTCGACCACCACCTCGCGGGTCTCGATGTCCGCATCGGTGGAAGCGCTGCTGTCCCCGTTCCGGATCTGGCGCGTCTGATGATGGGGCTGGATGCCGGGGAGCTGGACCGCCGGGTGACGTTCTACCGCCGCCCGGTCGATGACGACGGCTTCTCGTCTTCGCCCGGAGCGCCGGTGGAGGCGGGGAAGCGCTGGGCGAAGAAGACCGACATCGGCGATGCCGAGCGGATCTCCGCAGCGGCGCAGCAGCAGGTGGTCTCGGCACGCTTCCTGCTGCGCTACGACGGCTTGACCCGGCAGATCGCGCCGGAGTGGCAGATGGTCTGCGATGGCCTGCGCTACGAGGTGGTCGGGATCAAGGAAGTCCGCGGCACGCGCGTCGCGGTCGAGATCACGACGTCGGCATTGCGCTCGTGAAGACCGGCATGAAGATCGAAGGCTTCGAGGAGGCGGACGCCAACCTCGAAGCCTTGGCCGCGCTCAGCGACGCCGAGGCGCTGGTGGCGCTTGGGATCGATGCCCTGCAGCCCGTCGCCGACACGGCGCGCGGCATAGTTCGCCGTCGCACCGGGCGGCTGGCACAGTCGATCGGCGTGGGCACGCGGCTCAGCCCGCGCCAGGCCGCGCTGAGCGCGCCCGAGCGAGGGACGGTCGAGATCTACGTCGGGCCGGGATCGATGCCGCAGGCCATCACGGAGGAGTTCGGGACCGTCAACGAGGCCGGGCATCCGTACCTGCGCCCAGCCTGGGACACGCGCCTCGCCGATGTGCTGGCTCGCCTCCGGCAGGGAGCGGCGACGCGGCTTCAGCGGATCACGAAGGGCTGACGCGATGGAGGAGGCGTTCCGTGCCGCGCTGCTGGCCTACAACGGGCTGACGGCGCTCGTCGGCACCCGCATCGACTGGGGTGAGCGGGCGGGGCTGTTGCCGAGCGTTCGCCTTCTGCTGGTCAGCGGCGTGCCGCTCTACACCTACGGCGGCCGGGTGAGCCTGACGCCGTACCGCGTCCAGGCCGACTGCTTCGGCGCGCGCTACGGCGCCGCCAAGGCTGTCGCCCGCGCCGTCCAGGGCGCCTGCGACACGCTGTCGCGCCCAGTCTGGGATGCCTGTTTCGTCGAAGCCGAGCGCGACGATCAGGAGAGGGATGCCGGCGGCACCCTCGTCCATCGCACCTCGCTCGATCTTCGCCTCTGGCACCACTCGTAAGGAAGGAGTCCCGCTATGCCCGCCACCACGGCCATCACCGGCCTCGGCATCAAGTTCGGCATCAAGGCCACGGCGAACGCCACGACCTACACCGACGTCGCCGAGGTCTTCGACATCACCCCGCCGCAGGAGATGGACGACGAGATCGAGGCGACGCACTACCAATCGCCGGACGGATTCAAGGAGTTCATCGGCGGCCTCACCGATCCCGGCGAGTGCACCTTCTCGCTCAACTACGTGCCCGGCAACTCGGCGGAGCAGCTGATCCTGGCCACGAAGGCGACGCGCAAGGCGCGCGGCGTCCGGCTGACCTGGCCGAACGGCTACACCTGGACGTTCGATCTGCTGATCCGCGGCTTCCAGCCCACCGCGCCGCTCAACGATCGGCTGACCGCCGAGGTGACCGGCCGCGTCAGCGGCTCGATCGCGCGCGCCGCGGCCAGCGTCTGAGGAACGGGCGCATGGCAAACGCGATCAAGGGCGAGGCCAGCTTCCTGGCTGCCGGCAAGACGTGGACGCTCGTCTACGACTTCAACGCCCTGTGCACGATCGAGAGCGAGCTGGCCGTCGACGTCGCGAGCGTCGGCGACCGGCTCGCCAGCCCCTCCATGATCCGGTCCGTGTTCCGGATCGGGCTGGAGGCGCGTCACGGCGCGATCTCCGACATCGAGGCCGGCAACCTCATCCACGACATGGGACCGGACGCTGCCGCCGACGTGATCGCGCGGGCGTTCAAGGCGGCCTTCCCCGACGCTGCGGCGAGTGCGGAGGGAAAGGCTCAGTCGAGGAAGAAGAAGCCTGGGACTGGTCCCGAGCGCTGACGATCTGGGCGGAGCTGGACCTCGGCTCCCCCGATGCCTTCTGGCGATCCACGCCGCGGCAGATGCTCCTCCTGGCGGAGGGCAGGCGGCGAGCGGCGGAGGTGTCGCAGCAGGACCGCGCCTGGCTGGCTTGGCACATCGCCGCCTTCCAGCGCGCGAAGAAGATGCCGCGCCTGTCGGAACTGAGCGGGAAGAAGAAGGCTGCGGTGAAGCGGCGCCGCGGAATGTCGATCGACCAGCTGCAGACGATGGCCGCGATGTGGGCGGCGGCAACGCCGAAGGAAGGGGGTGACGTATGAGCCAGGGAGCAGTGATCGGCGCGCTGCGCGGCGTCCTCGTCCTCGATGCCAGCGACTGGAGTCCGGCGATCAGCCGCGCGCGCGGCGATCTCAGTGGCCTCCGCGGCGCGCTGCAGGACGTCGCGCGCGTCGTGGAGAGCCTGGGGGAGAAGATGCGCTCCGCTGGCGTCGGCCTCACCGCTGGCATCAGCGCGCCGCTGGCGGCCGTGGCTGTCACATCGAACAAGGCGGCCAGCAGCTTCGAAGCCGCGATGAAGACGGTGGAGAGCGCGCTCGGGCGCGTCAGCGGCCGGGAGTTGAAGGCGCTCTCCGATCAGGCGCGCGCGCTCGGTCCCGCCGTGGGGAAGAGCGCCGTGGAGGCGGTGGAGGGCATGGACGCGCTCGCGCGCGCCGGCCTCAACACGTCGCAGATCCTGGGCGGCGGGCTGAAGAGTACGCTCGACCTCGCGGCGGCCGGCATGGCGGATGTGGCGCCTTCCGCGGCGCTCGTCACCGACGCGATGGGACAGTTCAAGCTGACCGCCTCGCAGCTGCCCTACGTCGTCGGCAGCGTCGTCGGCGCGCTCGACGCCAGCAAGTTCGGCTTCGTCGATTTCCAGCAAGCGGTCGCGCAGGGGGGCGGCGCGGCCGCCTCGGCGAGCATGAGCTTCCGCGATTTCTCCACCGCCATCGCCGCGACCAGCACGCAGTTCTCCAGCGGCAGCGACGCCGGCACGAGCTTCAAGACCTACCTGTCTCGCCTGGTGCCCGCCTCCAATGAGGCCGCCGCGGCGATGAAGGCGCTCAACATCAACTTCTTCGACGCGGACGGGCGGATGAAGCCGCTCGCCGATCAGGCCGAGCTGCTGAAGACGGCCTTCGCCGGGCTGTCCGACGAGACGAAGAAGTCGGCGCTGACGAAGATCTTCGGCGACGATGCGTTTCGCACCGCGCTCGGCCTCATGGAGCAGGGGCGGCAGGGCGTCGAGCGCCTGCAGGAGACGATCGCGAAGGGTGACGTCGAGGGCAAGATCGCCAAGCGCCTCGAAGGCGAGGCTGCCGCGGCGAACCGCCTGTCGAACGCGTGGGAGTCGGTGCGCATCTCGATCGGTCAGGCAGGCCTGACCGAACTCATCACGTCGGTGAAGAACGCCTTTGCCAGTATGCTGGAGTCGTTCGCCGCAGCGCCCCCGCTGATCCTGAAGATCGGCGTGGCCTTCGGCGCCATCGCCGCGGCGGCCGGCCCCCTCCTGCTGGTGCTGACGCAGATCGGCGCGTTCATCATTCCGCTCGTCGCTGCTCGCTTCGGCCTCCTCGGTCTCGCGCTCAGCGCGCTGGTCAATCCGCTCGGCACCGTCGCCATGCTGGTGGCGCGGCTCATCACCACCTTCGCGCAGGGCGCCATCATCGCTCGCACCGCGGCGTTGATGGCGGGCCTGCTGTCGCCGATGATCGTGGTGACCGCCGCGCTGACCGCGCTGACCTACGCCTGGCAGGCCAACGAGGCGCGGGTCGCCGCTTCTCGCGCCGAGCAGGACCGCCTGCGCAACACCATGAACGGCGCGAAGCCAGCGCTCGACAAGGTGGCGCTCGCGGTCGCCGACATGACCGGCAAGACGGGGGAGGCGGCGAAGGCGGCGCGCGACCATGCCAACGCGCTACTGTCGGAGGCGCGGGCGGCCGTGATCGCGGCGCAGGCGCTCGCGCGCAAGCGGATCGCCGCGGCGCAGGCGGCCGTCACCGACGCGAAGACGAAGAAGGCCGAGGTGGATGAGCGCGTGTCGCGCGGCGGCTTCCTGTCGAAGGGCGTCAACGCGGGCGCCCGGATCGAAGCGGTGAACGCGGAGAAGGCGGCGCGGCTGGCGGTGGAGGAGATGAACGCCGCTGCCGATGGCTTCCAGCAGGCGAAGAGCGCCTGGTCCGACATGAACAAGGCGATCAACGCGCCGGCCCCCACCGTGCGGACGGTCAGCCTCGAAGAGGTCAAGGCGCCGAGGACGCCGAAGGTCGCGAAGACGGCGGTGCCGGGCGGCACCTACGCGGCCGAGAACCGCGAGCAGCTGCAGCTCCAGGCCGACCTCGATACGGCGCGGGCGCGCGGCGACCGGGCGGCCGAGAAGGCGTTGCAGGATCGCATGGCGCTCTCGCAGCAGATCGAGGCCTATCAGCGCACCGGCCTGTCGCTCGACCAGGCGCGCGTCGCCGCGCAGCGGGACATGTCCGCCATTGCCACGGCGCGTGGCGAAGCGGTCGCGCGCGAGATCGCCGAGACGCAGGCGGCCGTGGCCGTCGAGGCCGCGCGGCTCGGCGCCGATCAGCAGGTGATCGAGGCGCTGGAGCGGCAGGAAGAGCTGAAGCGCCGGATCGCCGGCTATTACGAGCTGACGAAGAACCTCGCCGAGGCGACCCGGCTGGCCGAGGCCGACCAGGCAAAGATCGACGGCGCGCGAGCGGCGGTGCGCCAGCGCTGGTTCGAAGACGATGCGCGGGACCGCGCCGTGCAGCTGGCGCAGGCTCGTGGCGACAGCGAAGAGCGCATTCGGCAACTCCAGCGCGAAGTGGAGCTGCGCCAGCGTGCGCGCGACCTGCAGGGGCAGGGCGTCCCGGAAGCGGATGCCATGGCTCGCGCCACCACGGAGTGGGACGAGGAGAACCGCGCCCGCATGGTCGGCAACGTCCGCGCGACCTTCCAGGAGGGCATGCGCGCGGCGATGGACGGGAACATCGGCGACTTCATGAAGAACTGGTGGCGTGACCGCGTGGCGAAGGGGATGGAGGAGGCGATCAACTCGCTCGCCGACCTCGTGTCGCGGCTGTTCTCCAACATCGGCAAGGGCGCCAGCGGCGGATCCTCGGGCGGCGGCATCCTTGGCGCGCTCGGGTCCGTGTTCGGCTCGATCGCCGGCGCCAAGGGCAAGTCGGGCGGCTTCACCAATGTGCCCGCGTTCAACATCGCCCCGCCGATCGTGGCGCCGATCGACGTCACGTCCTCGCTGCCGGGCTTTGCGACCGGCGGGTCGTTCCGCGTCGGCGGCATGTCGGGGGTGGACCGCAACGTCATCGCCTTCCGGGCCACGAAGGGCGAGATGGTGGACATCCGGAAGCCTGGTGCCGACGCCGGCGTCCAGCGCCTGATGGTCGTTCCGTCTCCCTATTTCGACGTCGCCGCTGCCGACGCTGCAGCCCCGTCGATCCAGCAGATGGGCGTCCGCGCTGCGGCCGGCGGTAGCGCGATGGCGCGTGCCGACATGGCCCGCTCGGTTCGGCGGAAGATCCGCCGATGAGCGTGCTGCTGCCCACTACGCCCAGCCCGACCGATGGGACCGAGCCGTCCTATCTCGACTGGGGTGGCACCCTACGGCCGATCTTCGGCGGCTCGCTCCAGAAGCTGCGCCGGCTCGGCGACCGGTTCGCGCTGTCGGTGGTCATGCCGCCCATGTTCACCGCGGAGGCTGGCATGCTGTGGGTGGCGCGGCTGATCGCTGCGCGCCGCGCGGGCGGGGCGGTGCTGCCCTGGCCGCAGCCGGGCTTCACGCCGCCACCCTCGGGTGCACCGCGCGTCGCCGGCGCCGGGCAGAGCGGCTCGCTGCTGACGATCGAGGGGTTCAGTCCGGTCGACTACGTCGTCCGCGAAGGCCAGTTCTTCTCCATCATCCACGGCGGTCGCCGCTACCTCCACCAGGCGGCGGAAAGCCGGGCCGCGGTCGATGGTCGAATTACCGCCCTGGCAATCCAGCCCATGCTCCGCATCTCGCCCGCGAATCTCGCCGTCTGCGAGTTCGACGAGCCGAAGATCGAGGGCATGCTGGGCGGCGACGAACAGACGTGGACGCCCAGCACCGCGCGCACGATCGGCCTGACCTTCAGCATCACGGAGACCAAATGAGCCAGCTGACGCCGCAGCTCGACGCGAAGCTGCGCACCGATGCGCCGGTCGTCTTCGGCGCAGTGACGGTTTCGCTGCCGGACTATGAGGTGAACCTGCTCGACGGCTCCGGCGTGCTGGCGTTCGGCGGCCGGACCTACGTCGGAGACGACGCCACCTTCGGCACGATCTCCGAAGTCGAAGACCTGACCGATGGCGCCGGCGATAGCGCGCCCGCGTTCAGCATGACGCTGCTGCCGGCGAGCGACGCAGCAGCGGCGACGCTCGCCCGCCCGCAGATGCAAGGCTCGCCCGTCATGGTGTGGATCGGCGCGGTCGACGAGCTGACAGGCATGGCCGTGCCCGACCCGCACCTGATCTTCGTGGGCGAACTCGACGTGCCGACGCTCCGATCGTCGGAGCATGGTCGCGCGCTCGACTACGAGGTGACTTCGGTCTTCGAACGACTCTTCGAGGATGACGAGAGCGCGCGCCTGTCGCCCGGTCACCACCGCAGCATCTTCCCGAACGAGGCGGGGCTGGATTACGTGACCGGCGTGTCCCAGCCGGTCTACTGGGGCATCGCGGGCAATCCGTCCGCGATCTCCTACCAGAACGGCGCCGGGCTGCTCGGCGGGGTTGGCGGCGTCTTCCTCGATCGCATCGCGGAGATGCAGTCGCGATGACCGATTCGCTGGTGAGGCGCACGGCCGCGGCGCAGAAGACGCTCGACACCTGGTCCAAGCGGCCGATGAAGCTGGGGTCTTCCGACTGCGTCCGTATGGCCGCCAGCCACCTGCGGCTGCTGGGCTACAAGGTGCGGCTTCCGAACTCCGGCTCGTACCGGACCGTGCGGAGCGCCACGAAGGCGCTCCAGGCGGCCGGCTACGCCAGCCTGGAGCAGGCGCTCGACGCGCATGGCCTGGAACGGATCGCCCCGGCCGCGGCGATCGTGGGCGACATCCTGATGCTACCCGGCGTCGACAAGCTGGGCGGCCTGACGGTCGCGCTCGGCAACGGCCGCGTCGTCGGCTGGCACGAGTGCGCGGCCGGCGGAGCGGTGGTGCTGCAGCCTGTCGAATACGTCGCCGCTTGGCGCGCCGAGCCGCGGTAGGAGCTGGCCATGTCCAAGGTGGCGAAGACCGCGGCGATGGTTGTCGGCGCGGTGGCCCTGGTCGCGACCGGCGTGGGCGCGGCGATCGGCGCCGGCACGATCATCGCGGCAGGTGTCTCGGTCGGTACCGTCGCGACCGTCGCCAACGTGGTGGCAGGGGCGCTGACGATCGCGTCGGCGGTGACCGCGCCCAAGCCCTCGTCCACCGTGTCCGGCTCGCAGACCAGCTTCTCGGCCAACCCCGATGACGCGCTGCCGCTCGCGATTGGCCGCACGGGGACCGCCGGCAAGATCACCTACCGCATCGGCTTCGACACGCGCGACGCGGGCGACAATGATCGGCAGGCGTTCGTCGTCACGCTGTCCGTGGGACCGATCGCGGCAATCGAGGGGCAGACCGTCGACCAGGCGCCGGTGACCTACTCGGGCACCGGGGCGGCGGTCGGTTCCAACGCGGGATGGATGTGGAGCCGCGCCCAGCTCGGCGCGCTGCCGGAGGCGTCCGCGCTCGGCTTCGGCACCGGCGCCGGCACGCCGCCCGGCTGGACCAGTCAGCACAAGCTGTCGGGCAAGGCGGCGGTGACCTGGACGCTGCGCTTCGACACGAAGGGCAAGATGTTCCAGGGCGGCGTGCCGGCGCCCATGTGGGTCGTGCGAGGCATCGCCTGCTACGATCCGGCGAAGGACAGCACCTATCCCGGCGGCAGCGGACCGCACCGCATGGCCGATCCCGCCGACCGCGCCGCCTACGACGCTGCAATGGACACCTGGGAGTATAGCGAGGATCCGTACCTGCTCGCGATGCGGTGGGCGCACGGCATCTACCAGCGTGACCGGAGCAACCCGGCGTCGACCTACGAGCGCGTCATGGGGATCGGCGCGCCGTGGGCGATGATCGACGTCGCCGCCTTCGTGGAAGGCCGCAATCTCGCCCAGGCGAACGGCTGGAAGGCTGGGGGCATCATCTATTCCACGGACGGCAAGTGGGACACGATGAAGCGCATCCTCCAGGCGGGGATGGGCGAGCCGCTGGCCCTCGGCGCGCGGATCAGCTGCCTGGTCAACACACCGAAGGTCAGCCTCGCCACGATCACCGCCGATGACGTGGTCGGCGCGGCCAGCGTGGGCGGAACACAGCCGCGGCGCGACCGGATCAACACCATCACGCCGCGCTATCGGCTGGAGGCGAACAACTGGCAGTTCCTGCCCGGCCCGCCGATCAGCGTGGCGAAGCACGTCACCGAGGATCGCGGCAAGCGGTCGCGGCTTCAGGACTATCCGTTCATCCAATCGACGCCGCAGGTGGCGACCGCAGTCCGCTACGACATCGAGAACGCGCGCGAGTTCGGGCCAATCGTCCTGCCGCTGAAGCTCGTGTGGATGGGCTTCAAGCCCGGCGACTGCGTCACGGCGACGCTGCCGGAGCTGGGGCTGAACGCGCAACCCATCCTGCTGCTCAATCGAGACCTTGCCCCGGCAGGCGGCATCGTCACCATGACGGCGCGCTCGGAGACGGCTGAAAAGCATCCGTTCGCGTTGGGGCAGACCACCATGCCGCCCGCGACGCCGGGCGTGACTGCACCGCCCCTCGTCCCCGTGCCGCGTGACGGGGACTGGGCGCTGACCGCGCTGCCGGCAACGGCGCAGCTCGTCACGCCCACGTTGGCGATCACCGGCGCCGCGGCGGCTAACGTCGACGGCATCGTCTTTGAGTATCGGGTCTTCGACAGCGGGCAGCTGTGGACGGCAGCGGGCAGTGACGCGGCGACTGCGACCTACCGAGAGATCACCGGACTACGTGCAGGGACCGCTTACGAGGTAGCGGTCAGCTACACGAAGCAGGGGATCTCCGGAGACAGGCGTGTCATCGGGCCGGTCACCACGGCGATCGTGTCGGTGGCAGGTGAGCAGGGCGTGCCCGGTCCTCCGGGTGCCAACGGTCAGACGAGCTACGTGCATTTCGCCTATGCCAACGCGGCGGATGGCTCGGTCGATTTCACCACAGGCGACGCCGGCGGGCGCTTCTATGTCGGCGTCTACGTCGACTTCAGCCCGGCCGACAGCGATGATCCCGCGGCGTACACCTGGTCGCTTCAGCGCGGCGCCAACGGCGCGAACGGCATCCCGGGGCCACCCGGGGCCAACGGCCTGCCGAGCTACGTCCACATTGCGTATGCGAACAGCGCGAATGGGCAGGCAGACTTCCACGTCTCCGACCCGACCGGACGGACGTACATCGGTGTCTATTCCGACCAGACGCTGGCCGACAGCAATGATCCCGCGGCGTACACCTGGTCGCTGATCAAGGGCGCCGATGGCGTGCCGGGCGCGCAAGGCCCGCAAGGATTGCCCGGCACGAACGGAACGCCGGGCGCGCCGGGCGCTCCTGGGGCCAGCGGCGCCACAAGCTACGTCCATTTCGCCTACGCCGACAGCGCGGACGGATCGGTCAACTTCACCACGGGTGCGGCAGAGGGGCGCTACTACGTCGGCGTCTACGTCGACTTCGTCGAAGCCGACAGCGGCAATCCGGCCTCGTACACCTGGTCCCTGCTGCGGGGCGCGAACGGCGCCAACGGCATCCAGGGTCCGCCGGGAGCGAACGGGCAGACGACCTACGTGCACGTCGCATATGCGAGCAGCGCGGACGGATCGGTCAACTTCAGCGTCGATGATCCGACCGGCCGGACCTACATCGGGGTCCGCACCGACTATGTGCTGGCCGACAGCCCCTTCTACGGTGACTACACCTGGTCGCTGATCAAGGGCGCGGACGGTGCGCCGGGCAGCCCCGGCAGCCCTGGCAGCCCCGGCGCGCCTGGTGATCCGGGTGCACCGGGCGCACCCGGCACCCCTGGCGCGCCGGGTGCACCCGGTCCGCAGGGTCCTTCGGGCGTCACGGCGCCGAAGCCGGTGCAGATCGGCACGGGCACCAGCAACGGCGAGCAGGTTCTCCTCGCTGTCGGGCAGGCCGTCTCGCTCAGCGCTCGCGTCCGATCGAACGGCACCGTGAATGGCGGAACGGCAACGATCCAGATCCAGATTGCGCCCGCAGGTTCTGGAGCTTGGGTGGTGGTGGCATCCGACACCGAGGATTTCGGGCCATCCGAGCCTTACACGGTCGCGGTGGACGGCACCTACACGAACAATGGGGCTGCCCGCCTCTTCGACGTCCGGGTGGTCACCAACGCGCCGGGCGGCGGCGATCCGTCGCGCTCCTACCTTCGCTACTCCTGACGGCCTCCGCCGTCACACGTCCCCTCAGCAACGGAGAACGAACATGGCGACGACCAACGCCGGCGCGGACGCGCCCGAGAAGACCGAGAAGCAGATCGCCGCGGAGGCGCTCGTCGCCCTCATGGCGCCCGGCAAGGCAATCTCGCAGATGAGCGTCAGCGGCGACGCGGCCGGCGAGCCGACGATCATCGCGATCTACCTGACGCAGCCGGTCGGCTGACGTGGACGAGGCCACGCTCGCGGCGCGGGCCGTCGCGAACAGCCCCAGCCCCACGGCGCCGGCGGCCTTCAACGGCGTGGAATGGCTGATCGCGCTCAACCTGTGGGCGCAGACCGCGGCGTTCCTGGTCGGCGCGATGGTGATCTACAAGCTGCTGAGCGACTGGCGGCGGCATCGGCACCGCGACGCCCCCGGCATCTCGCCCGCGCGCGTGTGGCGGGTCACGGGCCTGCTGTTCGCTACGGGTATCACCCTGCGCTGCGGCGCCGGCGCGCTGGTGCTGTGGGGCTGGGATCCGGAGCAGGCGGAGAAGACCGGCGTGTTCCTCTTCGTCCAGCGCCTGATCGATCCAATCGCGATCGCCTTCGGCGTGTCCGGCCTGATCGTCTTCGTCCTCTCGCTTCCCGGCATGTTGCAGCAGCTGCGACAGGAGCCGCTGACGCTCGATATCTGGGAGCAGTGGCCGATGGTCCGGCGGATGATGGCCGTTGCGGGGCTGTGCTTCGTCGCGGCGGTCGGCGTGACGGTGACGCGATGATCCGGCTGGGGGCAGCCATCCTGACCGCTGCGGCACCGGTGGTGGTGGCTGCGGCCGAAGTCGACAGGGGAACGCGCGTGACCGGTCCTGTGGTGTGGCACCTGCTCGGCTATCCCTTCGAGGCGGGCAGCATGATCGCGGCGCTGTGCGCCTGCCTGGCAGTGCGCTTCTACGTCGTGCAGCACAGCGCCGGCGCGAACCGCTGGATGCTCGATATCCCGGTAAGCGCGCTAACCCTCATGTTCACCGCCGGCATCATCGTCACGGCACGGCCGCAGCCGCTGACCGCGCTGCTGTTTGGCACGGGACTGGGCGCGATCGGCGCCGGCCTGATCCGCATCGCGAAGAAGCACGTCGATCGCTTCCTGGGCGAGACCACCGGCGGCTGAGCCGCCACAGCAAGGGACATCACCGATGAACGCAACCCTGAAAGTGGGGCCGAAGGCGCTTGCCCTCATGCACCACTTCGAGACCTGCCGGCTAAAGGCGTATCTCTGCCCGGCGCGCAAGCCAACGATCGGCTGGGGGATGACCTATTATCCCGATGGCCGAAAGGTGAAGCTGGGCGATCAGATCACCCAGGCGCAGGCCGACGCGATGTTCGCCGAGCTGCTGGAGCGCGACTTCGCCGCGCCGGTCCGGGCGGCCCTTGGGGCGGCGATCGCGTCGGCCGCGCAGTTCGGTGCCATGGTCGCTCTCGCCTACAATATCGGCATGGGACCGCGAGTGTGGGTGCCCGGTCGAGCAAAGGGGTTTCGCCAGTCCGAAGTGCTGAAGCGCCACAAGGCTGGCGACTTCCTCGGCGCTGGCGGCAAGAGCGGCCACGAGCCGACGTCGGGCGCGTTCGGTGGGTGGGTGAGGGCCGGCGGCCAAGTCCTCGGCGGCCTCGTTCGGCGCCGGGCAGCGGAAGCCGCGCTCTATCGCAGCGACTTCGCGAACCTGAAGCGCTTCACGAACGGACAGGTGGCATGACGCGGCTCCTGTCGCCCATCCTGGCCGACTACGGTCCCGGCATGGTCGCCTTCTGGTGCCCAGGCTGTGACAGCAGCCATCCTCTTCGTGTCGGGCCGGAGGGTCACGGAGCGGCGTGGGGCTATAACGGCGATCCTGTCCGACCGACGTTCACGCCCTCCGTGCTGATCCGATCTGGACACCATGTGCCCGGCGAAGAGGGGAAGCGTTGCTGGTGCGACTACAATCGCGACCAGGTCGAGCGCGGGAAGGAGCCTGCACACTTCACCTGCGGGATTTGCCACTCGTTCGTCACGGACGGGCGCATCCAGTTCCTTTCGGACTGCACGCACTCGCTCGCCGGGCAGACGGTTGATCTGCCGGAGTGGCCGAGATGACGGCCGCGCTCGCGCTGCTACGCCGCTTCTGGTGGGCGGTCCCGATCGTCGCGCTGACCGCTCTCCTCTTCATTACCCGCGCCCAGCGCGACGATGCGCGACGCACGCTCCGTAACGAGCGCGCCGCGATGACGGCCGAGATCGACCGGGCCGATCGCGAGCGCCTCGCGGCCGAGAAGCGGTACGCCGATCGTCAGACCGCCGCAGCGCTGACCTACGCCGACCGGCTCGCCGCACGCGAGCCGATCATCCTGCGATCCACCAACACCGTGAGGGAATATGCTGCGACCCCTGCTGGCCGGGCAGTGTGCCTTGGCGCTGACCGCGTGCGCGGGATCGACGCGCTCGATGCCGAGCTTGCCGACGATCCCGACCCCGCCGGCCGCGGCGACGGCGCCCTGCCAGCCGACGCGCGTGCCGCGCCAGGCGGACGGTAGCGCCACGGCAGCGGACGCCGAAGACGCGATCCGGTCCGGCCGCCTCGACCTCGCGGCCTGCGAAGCGAAGCGGCGTCTGCTGCTCGACGCTTGGCCCCGCTGACACCTTTCTCGGAGAACGACCTATGCGACTTGGCTTCGGGCTGGGCGTCACCGCGCCAAGCGTTCTCGCCCGCGTGTCGGCCGTGGCCGAGTTCACGATGACCCAGCTGCCGAAGGTGAACCGCAACTACCAGCGCACGTCGAGCACCGGCGGCGGTCAGGGCAAGGGTTCGGGTACGATCCCCGTGCAGGTCAACGTCACGACCGCCGGCCCCATCTTCCGTCGCATCCGCTCGCAGGCCGACGACAGCATCCTTCAGGCCGCGGCCCTCGTCACCAACGCGAATGCCGGCGCGCAGAGCCTGCAGGTTCCGGCGGACGTGCGGCTCGGTTGGTTCTTCGTCGATCTCGCCCCCACGGCCAACGGCCCGTGGACTCTCGGCACGACGCGCGTCGGCATGGGCGGCGCCAGCCTGTGGACCGGTCAGTCGCAGATGTCGCGCTCCATCGGTCGCACGTCGGGTGCGAGCGGCACCTTGGCCAGCAACGGCATCACGGTCAGCCCGTATGGCACCGTCTACGCCACCTATGCCGACACCCGCACGGTGACGTCCCCGGCATGGGCGGTCCCAGCCGACGGCAGCAACTACGACGCGACAGCGGTGGCTGAGTTCCTGCGGCTCAAGATCGAGGCGGAGGGCTGCAACTGGAGCGTCATCGGCCACTCGGTCGGCGGGTCGACGATCAACGGCTGGCAGCCGGGCAACACCCACTTCAACAACCTCCTGCCGATCCTCGCAGAGGAGGGCGGTTTCGAGGAGTGGTGGAGCTACCTCGGCGGCACGGATGCCGGCGCGGGCACGACCGGCGCGGCCTACAAGACTGGGCTGACCAACGTCTTCAACGAGCTGGTGAATCGGAACCTGCTGCGCGGCTCCAATTTCCGCAAGTACATCGCGGTCGCCGGCACGCGTCTCGCGGGCGGTGACGGCACGGCGGCACAGGTCACCGCGCTGCGCGTGGCCGGCAAGGAGTGGGCGGCGGAGAACGGCGGCATCTATCTGGAGCCGCACGACATCACCCTGCTCGACGACGTCCATCAGGACCAGGCGGGCGGCGTCACGCTGGCGCGGCACCTATACCGGGCGATGACGACTAGCGATGTCGGGCCGACCATCACGGGCGGCACGCGTTCGGGAACCGTCATCACGATGCCGGTGCAGCACGTCTCCGGTGCGACGGCGCTGGTCCGCAGCGGCAATCCGGGTGGGCGCTTCGCGGTCTACACGGCGGGCACGCTGACCAGCGCGCTCGCGCTGGCCTCGACCGACCCGGTTGTCGTGTCGGCCAACAGCATCACGCTCAACCTCGCTGCGGACCCTGGCAATGCCGCCGCGCTCGACGTCTATGCGCTGCGTCATCCCGATCCGTCGGGCACGACCGCGCAGTCGAGCATGGTCTACGACAACCGCAACCCCGAAGGGTTTGCCAACGGTCGCCACCTCCAGCCGACGCACACGCCAGTCCAGATAGCGGCGCCGGGAGGCAGCGGTTCGCCGGTGGCACCGGATGCGCCAACGATCTCGGCGGCTCCGGGTAATACGCAGAACACGATCTCTTTCACGGACGGCGCCTCGAACGGCGGCGCGACGATCAGTGCGCGTCCTCTCTACCGCAGCACCACGCAGGGTTTTACGCCCAGCTCGGGCAATCTGGTCGCCGCCAATCCGACCTACCCCTACGTCGACAGCGGCCTGACGAACGGCACGACCTATTACTATCGGGCGGGTGCCACCAACACCGCCGGTACGACGCTGTCGGGAGAAGTCTCGGCAGTGCCGACGGCCGGGGCGGTCACCGGAGGGTTGAACGACACCTTCACCGACAGCGATGGCGTAGCGCTCTCGGCGCACACGGGCGAGAGCGGCCATACCTGGTCCACCACGAACGGCAACGACGCAACGATCCGCAATGGACGCGTGATCCCGAACGCGGTGGCCTGCAACCTGCTCAGCAGCTACGTTCCCACGGATGTGGTGCAGACGATCGTCGCCGAGATGGTCGCCGTCAGCGCGCTGGCGCAGAACACGCTGGTTCGCTTCCGCATCCAGAGCGACACCACCTACTACTACGCCGGGAAGGTGAACCCCAGCACCAACAAGTGGGTGATCGGCTACACCATCAACGGCACGACTAACAACGCAGCTATAAGCACAGCCGACATCCCGAACACCGTCGGTGCCAACTACACGGTGCGCGTTGAGGATGCCGGCGTGGGCGGGGTCATCCGCCTGTTCATCAACGATGTGCAGGTGGCGCAATTCACCGACAATCAGGCGGCGCTCAACACCAAAGGCCGGGTCGGTCTCCGCTACAGCTTGGCGGGGATCTCGCAGACGACGGGTATGCAGGTCACCTCGCTGCGGGTGACGTCGCCTACGCCGGCCGACACCACTGCGCCGACCGTCACGTCAAGTCCGAGCGGCACGACGCCGGAGAACCAGGCGTACAGCACCACGCTGACTGCCAACGAGCCGGTCAGCTGGTCGCTCCGTAGCGGCGACGACACGGCGCAGTTCAGCCTGAGCGGAGCGACCCTGTCGCTGCCGGCGAAGAACTTCGAAGCGCCGACCGACGATGGTGCGAACAACACCTATGTCGCCCGCCTGCGCGCGACCGACGCTGCCGGAAACTTCACGGACTTCGCGCACACCGTCGCCGTGACGGACGTGGCGGAGGGGAGTGCGCCGCAACTCGCCACGGCGACGTCCTCGTCGGGTGCATCGGAGCCGGAAATCATCGGCGTTCCAGAAGGTGGGCAGAACTGGCGGTTCTCGCTCGGTCGCTGGAACCCTGACTACCCGGTCGACAGCTTCGAGATGCGGCTGGAGACGGTGGAGGCGACGCCGGTTGTGCTGATCCCGTGGGGCGCGCCGCAGGACAGCGGCTCGATCCCCGATCAGGTGGGCAACACGCTGCGGCTGCGCGTGCGGGCTACCAACGCCAATGGCACCACGGAGGCGGTCAGCGCCAGCTTCGGCCCGATCGGCCCGGCGGGCGACGTGCTGGTCCTCGCGTTCGCGTTCAACACGGTGGGCGGGATCGTCAGCGACAGCCCCTTCAGCATCGAGGAGATTGTTGCCCAAGACAACGTCGCGCTCGGTGCGGAGTACCTGTACGTTCCAGACCGGGCCGCACCGACGACCGGCCCCGTCAACACCAATCCCGGCATGGAGGGCCTGCGCTGGGGCGTGGGCGGCGGCAACATCGCGGCGGCGGTCATCCGCCCCGTCAACACGCCGCAGAGCGACCGCCTCCGTGGCCGCTGGGGCGGCAACGTCCAGCCGTCAAGCTTCTGGTGCGCGATCGAAGTTCCCGAAATCGGCGTACCGTACAAGCTGTATATCGGCACGCGCGTCAGCAGTTCGGCGGTCGTCACGCACTACGGCCTGCGCGATGGGGCCAACAACGGCCCGATCTTCCCGAACGTGCCCGCGCCGGGGTCCGCGCAGACCGCCCAACAGGTGCGCGACGCCGCGGGCAACGTGATTACGCCGGAACAGTGGCTCGGGACCGCGGCGTCCGACAACACCTTCGCTGATGCGAAGATGGCGGGCACGTACATCGAGTTCACGCCGACCACCAACGTCGTGTATTTGAGCGGCTACACTGCGGGCACTCCGCACATCAACTTTGGGGCGATCTTCAAGAAGGCGGTGGCATAATGGCACAGGGCTTCACCACGCAAGGCAACCGCAAGGTCATCACTGTCACTACGCTCGCGCAGCTACGAGCGGCTTACATCGTGGCGACCGGAGGCACGGTTATCCGCCAAACGGCGGTTGACCCCGATGTGACGACGATCAACCGCACGCTCACCTTCGCGCTCCAGAAGGGCCGGGCGGGTGTTTCGATCGAGTTCCATCCGCAGCAGACGATGCGGATCATCCTGAAGCCCGGCCGCCACAACCTCGAACTGATTTACGGGCGCGCGTCGGCGGACGACGTCATCGGCAACGCGGCCACGGCGACCTACGCGGTCGAGGCGGAGTCCGGGGCGTCGCATTTCGCCATCCGGGGGATGGTGCTGGGCCAGAGCAACAAGCACTTCGTCGCCGACAACTGCACCGACTTCGAAATCACGGACTGCCTGCTCGAATGGACGCGAGTGGACAGTTGTCAGATCGTCCGGTGCCGCCGGTTCACGCTGGCCCGCAACTACGGGCGAGACACGACCATCAAGAGCCGCAAGCTGCGCTGGTTCAACGACGGGCGTCAGCCGGTCGATGATGCCAACTCCGATAACGCGACCGACGCCGGGCCGATCGGCTGGGCCGACGCCGATCACAGCGACCTGTTCCAAATCCGCAACTACGATCAGAGCAACATCGTCACGGAGGACGTGGCGGTCCTCGACAACGATGTGTGGATGCAGGGGGCAGGCATCGTCTCCTTCGGCAATTACAGTAGCGACGGCTTCAAGGTGCGCCGGATGCTGGTGGCGGGTAACAAAATCCGCTGCACCGATAACCGGGCCGTGTTCATGGACGGCGAGGACATCGAGGTCCGCGACAACGAGGTGGGCACGCATCCCATCGCGGGTCGAGCGGGATCAGGCACGCTCGGCATCACCGTCATCCGCCGGCCCGACGTGGCAGCGTCGCGTGTCCGCGGCGGTCGCAACACGCTCGCCAACACCGGGTATCCCGACACGCCCGGCGTGGAGCCTGATGGACCGCTGGGGTTCACCGACGCGAGCAATGCCGCGGGTATGCTTGGCGGCCCCACGATCACCGGCGATGCGGTGGTGGCGCCGGCCATCCCGCGACTGGAACTCGGACGCCTCGGCTGGGCAACCAAGAACATCACGCGCCCGGCTTTCACCGCTTACACTGGTGTCCCGGTCATCGCGGCGGAGCCTCGCATCTACCACACCAACCAAGGCGCGATGAAGTTGCAGACGCGCCCGGCGGCGGTGGTTGGCGGCTGGGCCACTGGCAATCTCGGCAAGACCAAGGGTAACGGCAGCGAGACCTACGATGTCGAGTGGCGCCGCGGCGGCCCCACCGGGCAACTGCTCTCCACCTCGCGCATCTACCAGTTCCAGCAGGCCGACGTTGGCGTCGGCGTGGTGTACGGTGTCCGTCCGACGAACGGCAACGGGCCTGGCGTGTTCGCGTGGAGCGCGCTGGAGACGGTGGTGTCCGCGTAGCGCCGCTAGCTCATCGGCACGATCGATCGCACGCGTCGGCGCAACGCCGCACCTACAGCGCCGAAGCCTAGGATCATCAGCGCCCAAGTGGCCGGTTCGGGAACGAACGATAGGTTGGCTGAGGCATTGGTGAGTGTCGCACTTAGCGGCACCCCGCTCTGACGATCAGTGATCGAGATTATGCGGAATTGAGCGTACAATCCCGAAAATGATACGGCTTCTGCCCTCAGGGGTTTTGCCGGGGCGCCTTGAAAAGACGCAGCAAGCTGGCGGTAAATGGCACCATCTGGCCCATACGGAAATTCAATCAGCTCAGGGCCGACGTAATCTATAATGCGTTCGCTCATGAGCGCCACAAGCAAGTTTGAACCGAAAGGCACCGGACTTGCCCCAAAGGATATTTGCGGGAATTTTGGAGAGTAGAGCGTTCGTCCAAAAGTGATGTTAAGGTTCAGAATGTCACCTGCTTGGACCGTCACGGTCCGGTCTAGGGGAGCGGTGTAAATCGTTGGCGTGCCGCCTTCCGGGATGCGCTCGACATATGCTGGTATCACCGCATTGACGTCGTAGGTTGCCGCACTCGCCGGCATCGCCACCACGCACGCAGCCGCAGCCGCCATCGCCTCGAATCGCATCGTCCTGCCTCCCTGTTGCGCGGAAGGTTGATGCGGCGTTCACCGAGAGTCTAGTCTAAGAAGACGCGTTGCGGGCCATCTGACATAGCTCATCCGCGATGCCCGTCTCGACCTCAGCTTCCAGATACCGCTGCGCGGCTTCATAAGCTTGCGCCAGCTTCCGCGACGCCGCGCAGATCTGATGAGGGGTTCCGTGCAGCACGGCCTCGCTCTTCACCGTCTCGGCGTCGATCACGGGGTTAGAACAGGCCGCAAGGAAAGCTAGCGCAAGGGTCGCGGATCGCATCGGCCCGCGATATGCCATCTGGAATCGTTGCACAATTCGACCACGCGCGATGATCTATGCCGGACCACGCGACCGCGCGCGCCGTAGCGCGGCCATCATCTCCGCCTCGATCGGCATGCCAGCGGCTCGTGCCATAGCGTTCATGCTGGCGGTCATGTGGATAACCCTGCCATAGCCGTCGACGTTGTGCCCCTCGGTCAGGTCCTCCTGCCGCTGCGTCGCCTCGCGCCAGAACGTGTCGTATGGCTGCCGGTCGAACCACTCGCTACGCCGATCGCCGACCGCATAGAGGAAGGCGAGCGCGAACCGGAGGCCCAGGGACGGCTGGACTTGGCCGCGGCGCGCCTGATCCATGGCCTCGTCGAGGATGCACAGCGCCTTGAAGACCAGCGCCTCGCGGGTCAGCCGCCCGCCAGGCATGACGCGGGGACGCTAAGCGTGTCGACGGCCGTCTCGGCGAGCTCGCGGAAGCCGCGCTGCCAGTAGTCGCCGGCGTCCGCCCAGGCGACGTAGGCATCCACCTGTCGGCTCTCCCATAGCTCGGCCGCCAGCTGCTCGATCAGTCCATCTCGGTCGATGGAGGAGCAGAGCCGGCACGGCTGGTTGTGGCCGATGCCGGCAAAGGACGAGTGGTCATGCTTCATGCCGGCCGCCATGGATCCCGCGCGCCCAGCTCGCGCTCGTCGATGTTCAAGGCCATCGCGATGTGAAGTCGGTCGAGATCGTCCAAGCGCCGGGGTGTCCCCCGCTCGACGAACTGCTGCACATACGCCGCGTTGCGGCCGATCGTGCGCGAGAGGCTGGACAGGCTGATGCCGCGCTCGTCGGCTCGTCGGCGGAGGGTCGTACGGATAGAATCGGTCATGTGGGCTTCATGCCGCACGGCGTTTGTTCGCGCAATGTTCTCGCAGCCGCTACGCAGGTTAGCCGACGATTCCCTCTACCCGCTCCACCGATCCGGCCTCACCGTCCACCCTCGGCCCGCCCGGCCATGAGGTCGGTCCAGATCTTGCCGACGACGAAATCGGCTTCCGGCGGGATGAACCGCCCGTTCCCGCCTGCCGGAAAGAACGTGGCCTCGCCGAAGAAGATACCGTCGCGTGTGTCGTAGAAATCGACGCGCACGAAATCGAGGCCCGCAGCGGCTCTTTCGGCAAGTTCGATCATGCGGTCGAGGTTGGCGGGGCGGGGGAGCGGATCGGGTCCCGGCAGGACCTTGAAGTGGAACGGCATCGGTTCCCAGTTCCGGTCGAGCAGATAGCGGCGATGGGTGGAGAAGCGGCAGATGTCGACCTCGATCATCCCCACCTGGCCCGCGAAGGTGAAGAACTTGAAGTCGGGCGGCGGCACGCCGTCCTCGCCGATCAGCGGCTCCACGATGATCTGCGGCCGGATCGCGGCATAATGCCACTCGCGATCCTGCCGGCCATATCCCTCGTCGACGTCGAGCCAGCCCGCGCATTTGGCCTCGATCTCGTCCCAGCGCTGGTCGGCCTCGTCGCGCACGAAGATCGTCTGCGCGGACCCATGGGCCGATTTCATTACGTAGGGCATCGGCCAGATCCTGTCCTCCCGCGGCGGCAGCGTGGCGCCAGACCACAGGGTGGGGATGACGTATCGCTCGCCCAGCCGCTCGGCGACCCAGGCCTTGACCGCGACCTTGTCGCTCATGACCGGGAGCCGCGCGTCGCCGCGCGATGCCAGCTTGAACGCCAGCAGATGCTCGCTGAACGCCGCCGGCGGTTTCAGCGCGGGCCACCGTCCGAAGCGGCGATAGTAGCGGATCGACAGGTATAGCCGGTCGGACACCTTGCCGGCCAGCCGCTCGGCCGCCGTCCACCATCTCGATTGCCGCTTCATCATCCCCCCGGCGATCTGCGTCGCTGCGGCGCGGGGGTAGCGTCGCTAGCGGCGGCAGGCCACCCTGTTCAATCGGCGCGATGACGACAGGCGAGCGGAATTCGCCTCCTCACCCGCGGGCGGCAGGACAGGCTCGACCCGGCTCATCGCTTGCCCATCCGGATCCTTGGTCAGAGCGCGACCGCACATATCGTACTGAAATAGTAGAATAATCGTAGCACGTCGCTTGGTCGTGGATTGTGCCTGGATGCACCGCGATGCAAATTCCTTACAAGTCGCTCCAGCGAAAATCATGAGATTTCTACAATTACAGCAGCACGGCGCTATGGTGGACGCTGCGATGAACCTAAGGGGTCACCGATTTCGCGGGCTATCTGCTTGCCGCGTCAGTGGCACATGCTACCGGTTACGTGATGGACAAGCATCGTTATCCCGCTCTCCAGATCCTGCGCGGCATCGCTGCATCGGCTGTTGTAGCAAATCACGTCTGGCACTCGCCGGAGAATGGCGTCGGTCTGCGCGACATCCTGCGCATCGGGGACCTGGCGCACCTGGGCGTCATGGCCTTCTTCTGTCTCAGCGGCATGCTGATGGTGCTCACGACCAGACAGGCAACGCCAGGGGCGCGGCCCGCTGCCCTGTTCCTCCGCGCCCGCGTGGAGCGCATCTATCCGGTGTACGTCCTCTGGCTGTCCATCCTGCTGGCGATGATCGTAGCGGCGGCGGCAGCGGGTTCCGGCTTTCTGCGCCACCTGTGGGTGAGGGTGTGGCCCGATGCGGTGATCCGCAACTACCTCCTGCTGCCCGGTCTGCCGGGCGAGCGGAACGGCATGTTCATCGGCCAGGCGTGGACCCTCGTCTACGAGATGTACTTCTACGTGGTGTTTGCCGCGTGCCTGCTGTTCTTCAACGGCACCCGCCTGCTCGTCGCGCTATGCGTCGTGATCGGCGTTCCCGTCCTGGCGGCGTGGGTGACCGGCTTCCACGCCGAGCGGCTCAGCTGGGTGAACATCGACTATATCGTCACGGACCCGCTGGTCCTCAACTTCATCATGGGCGGCATCTTCGGCGCCTGGCTGAAGGGGCACAGCCGGCATTCGGCCGATCTGCCGCTGGCGGGCCGGCCGATGCCGCAGTGGCTCTTCGTGGCGGCCGCCTTGGCGATCAGCCTGGCGCCGATGCCGTTCCTGCCGTCCTTCGTCCACAATCTCGGTAGCGTGGCCTTGCTGATCGCCATGACGTTCCTGGTCGTCCGCCCGAACAGGATCACCCGCGCGCTCGTCTACCTGGGCGACGCGTCGTACAGCATCTACGTCTCGCACATCGTCTTCTCGGTGTCGGCCTGGCAGGTGGAGAGAAGGCTGCCGCTGCCTACCGACGCGGTCGGCGTGTTGCTCACCGCCATGGCGATCGTCGTCGGCTGCCTGTCGTACAGCCTGTTCGAACGGCAAGTGACCGACCGCCTCAAGGCTGCACGACGGACGCGCCGCACCGAACCGCAGGCGGTCAGCCCGTGACCCGACGCGAGCGTCGCCACGGGCAGGCGCCTCGCGGGACCGGAACGATGTTCGGGAAAGGCTTGGTGGAAGGGGCTGGATTCGAACCAGCGTACACTTGCGTGGGCAGATTTACAGTCTGCTGCCTTTAACCACTCGGCCACCCTTCCACGGGCGTCGCTTCGAAAAGCGAGGGCGCCCCATGCCGCCTCGATCCCCCCCTGTCAACGCACCTGTTGCACGGTTGCCGCGCGGGCGGCCCCGGCCTAACGCGTGCGGCATGACCGAGGGATCGAGATAATGGCGCGTCGCGGACACCGGCCGAGCCAGGCGACGGGGCAGCGGCCGCGGCTGTGGGGGCGGCATCCGGTGACGGCGGCGCTCGCCAATCCGAACCGCGTCGTGCGCAAGCTGTGGGCGACGCGCGAGGCGCTGGCGTCGCTGGACCTGCCGTCCACGCTCACCGTCGTCCATGCCGAGGCGCCGGACCTCGGCCGCCTGGTGCCCGCCGACGCGCCGCACCAGGGGCTGGTGGCGGAGGTCGATCCGCTCGACGACGTGTGGCTGGGCGACCTGCTGGCGAGCGAGGACGCCGGGCGCCGCCCGCTGGTCGTGCTGGACCAGGTGACCGATCCGCACAACGTCGGTGCGATCCTGCGCTCCGCCGCCGCGTTCGACGCGCTCGGCATCGTCACGCAGGATCGCCACGCCCCGCCCGAATCGGGCGCGCTGGCGCGGGCCGCATCGGGCGCGCTGGAGACGGTGCCCTGGGTGCGCGTCGTCAACCTGGCGCGCGCGCTGGAGGAGATCGCGGGCGCGGGCTACTGGCGGATCGGCCTCACCGGCCACGCGCGCGGCACGCTGGCCGACGCGCTCGGGCCGGAAAAGATCGCGATCGTGCTGGGCGCGGAGGGCGAGGGGATGCGCCAGAACACCGAGGCGCATTGCGATGACCTTGCCCGGCTGCCCATCTCCGGCCAGGTGGAGAGCCTGAACGTGTCGAACGCCGCCGCGATCGCGCTCTACGCGGTGGCCGCGCGGGGGTGATCCCCCGCGCGCGTCAATCCTCCTCCGCCACCGTCACCGTCAGTCCGTCGAGCGCGTCCTCGAACGGGATCTGGCACGACAGGCGCGAGTTGGCGTCGCGCGTCGCGCTCGAATCGAGCAGGTCGTTCTCGTCCTCGCTCATCGGCGGCAGCCGGTCGGCGAAGGCCGGGTCGACGTGGACGTGGCAGGTCGCGCAGGAGCAGCAGCCGCCGCACAGCGCCAGCACCTCGTCGATGCCGGCGTCGCGGATCACCTCCATCACGGAGAGGCCGGCGCTGCCGTCGATCTCGCGTTCTTCCCCTTCGCGCGTCACGACGATAAGCTTCGGCATCATGGCATCCTCATTGTGTCGGCCACTCCATGCCGCCGGATCGCAGGCCCCGCAATGGGATTGAGCGAGGGCGACCTGCGCGCCGGGCTGGACGCGCTGGCGACGATCGAGCCCGCGTTCGGCGCGGCGCTGGCGCGCGTCGGCTATCCCGCGCCGCGCATCCGCCCGCGCGGCTATGCCACGCTGCTGCGCACCATCCTGGGCCAGCAGGTGAGCGTGAAGGCGGCGGACGCGGTGTGGCGCAAGCTGGCGGAGCGGCAGGGCGATCCCGCCGATCCGGCGACCATCGTATCGGCGACCGACGAGGACCTGCGCGCCTGCGGCTTTTCGCGCCAGAAGGCCGCCTACGCGCGCCACCTGGCGGACGAGGTGACGAGCGGCCGGCTCGACCTCGCCAACCTCGCCGCCGACGACGAGGAAGCGATCGCGCAGCTGGTGCGGATCAAGGGCATCGGCCGCTGGTCGGCGGAGGTGTACCTGCTGTTCGCCGAGGGGCGGGCGGATATCTGGCCGGCGGGCGACCTCGCCGTGCAGATCGAGGTCGGCCGCATCCTCGGCCACGCCGCGCGCCCCGGCGAGCGGCAGGTGCGCGAATTGGCGGAGGCGTGGCGCCCCCACCGCGGCGCGGCGGCGATCTTCACGTGGCACCATTATGGCGCGACGGGGGATGCGCCGCTTTGATGGAAGCGTCCGGTTGTGGGTGGAAAACGGAAGTTGCTTAAGGCACGAACCCGCCGACGATGCGCTGCACACGAGCCCACAGCTCGTCCGACATTCCGTTCTGCCAGACACATGCTAAGGTCCAGAAGAAGCGGCGGTCTGCTCGTGCCTCGACCTCGACATCAGCGATCACTCGGTCACCATTTTCGCCAAGCAGCGTTTCAAGCGGCCCAGCGCCCAGCATGCCGAGGACTTGCTTAGCGCCGGTCTGACCTTCCGTGAACAGGTCCGACTCTGCATACCTGCTCACAACATCCTTAATCACGCTGAAGGCGAGTTCCGGCTCATCGTAGGCAAGTTCATCTAACCGGAAGCCCTTCTCAAAGACATCCTCCGGTGCGTCATCAGAGCTCTTATAGCACTGCAACGCAATCCAATCGTCACCATGTTCTTTCACTGAAAGCTGCATCGGCGACACGGTGCCAGCGACCCCTGATGTCCGCAAGTGGGCGATAGCGGACGCGGCGCCGGTGGGAGCGGCGGTGTCGTGTTCCGGTGGTGAGCGGACGCCCGGCGTACTGGAAGGCCGGCGGGGAAGCGGGCATGGCGGTCGCGCGCGAACGGAACGACCATGCCGACCGGCCGCGACCTGATCGCCGAAGTTGACCACGATCAAGATCCGTCGCACACCGTCGACGGGCAATTGCATCGGGGGCGATCGTGCGGCTGTCGCGGCGCGTGAAGGTGGCGGGCGGCGTGGTCCTGGCTGCGCTCGTGCTTGCCGGAAGCTGGATCGGCTATCGCATCCTGACGCACGGACCGCCCGCGCTGATCTACGCGCGGGTCGGTCCGCCCGCCGCTCGCCTGCGCTATGGGCCGGGCACCGCGCAGACGATCGACCTCCGCGTGCCGACGGGGGCGGGCCCCTTTCCGGTGGTCGTGCTGATCCATGGTGGCTGCTGGACCACCGAATACGGCAGCCCGGCCTACATGGCACCGCTGGCGGACGCATTGCTCCGGCACGGCGTTGCCAGCGCCAACATCGGCTATCGGCGAGTGGGCGAGGCGGGCGGCGGATGGCCGGGCACATTTCGCGACGTGGGGGCGGCGGTGGACGCGATCCGGATGGTCGGACCGCGCTATCGCCTCGATCCGACGCGCGTCGTCGTGGCGGGCCATTCCGCCGGTGCCCCGCTGGCGCTATGGAGCGCGACGCGCGCCCGGCTCCCGGCAACGAGCGATGTCTACGCCGACCGCCCCCTGATCCCGCGCGCCGTCGTCGCGATCGACGGACCGGGGGCATTGGGCCGCTTCATCGGCCAGGACGCGGACATTTGCGGCGACCCGGCGATCGTGCCGCTGATGGGCGGCACGCCGACGCAATTTCCGCGGCGTTACGCCGACGTCACGCCGCAGGACCGCTTGCCGCTCGGCGTGCCGCAATTCCTGATCCAGGGCGGCATGGACCATCCGGACGACGCGTACGTCGTGGCTGCCCGCGCGTCCGGCGATCCCGTCCGCTTCGTGCGGCCGCCGGGGCGCGTGACGCACTTCGACGTGCTGATGCCGTGGCAGCAGCAGGGAAAGCCCACGCTCGATGCGTTGCTGAGCGCCGCAGCCGTGACAGTCGGGGCAAGAACGCCATCTGCGATCCCGGCTCGATGAACGTCGGTCGCGACCGACGCGGCGGTGCCGGACGTCCGCAAGCGGGCGGCGCCCCCCGTTTCACCGCTTCCACACCACCCGCAGGATGACCGGAGATGAAGACGCCACTCGCCACCGGTGCCGGTCTCGCCCTTCTCCTGATCGCGGCAACCGCAGCGGCGCAGGCCAGTCCCTGGTTCGGCACCTGGTCGCTGCGGCCGAAGGATGCGGGCGGGAAGCCGGAGACGCTGGTATACAGCGACGCGGGCGGCGGCGCGATGCGGATGGAGTCGGTCGAGCAGCGTAGCGTCATCGTCACCCGCTTCGACGGCATACCGGCGGCGGATGTCGGCGCCGGCGCCGCGAAGGGGAACGCGCTCGCCGTCAAGGCGATCTCGCCGACCGTCTACGACTGGACCTTCTTCACCGGCGGAAAGCCGTTCGTGCAGGGGCGCAACACGCTCGCGCCCGACCGGAACTCGTTCAGCGAGGTGAGCTGGCTCGTCGGCAAGCCGGGCGACATCGTTACGCTGGTCTACGAGCGGCGGTGAGGCTGTCGAGCGCCTTCATGTGACGGCGCGATGCCACGCCGCCCGCCTTACGTGCGGCGCCCCGCGCAACGCCTTGAGGTTGAAGCCTTCGCACCCCGCTTCTATACGCCGCCCGTCGCCGCTGCGCGGGGTGCGGTGTCGTTCGGCGGCGCAGAGGGCAGGGTCGATGGTCGGATGTTGACGTGCTGATCCTGATGCTCTCCGCGCTGATCGCCGCCCCGGCTCCGGTCGCCGCCCCTCCTGCCGTCCGCCGCGCCCGCGCCGCCGCCCCGTTGCGCCGTCGCAAGGCGCGCCGCCCGATCTATCCCCGCCTGGAGGAGGTGGACACCGTCGTCGTGGAGGAGGACGCGCCCGATCCCGCGCCGCTCGACTGGGGCGAGCTGGTCGCGCTGCTGCCCGTGGTGCGCCCGCCCGAGATCCCGGCGGAGATCCGCGCCATGCTGGACGCCGCGATGCAGGACGGCGACGAGCGCGGCGTCGACACGATCGTCAAATACGCCCGTGTCGGCGATCCCATCTCCGCCGACCTCGTGCTGCGCCGCGCGACCGAGTGGCGCGACGCGCGCGCGCGGGCGCGCGACCAGAAGGTGCGCTCGGCGGGCATGTTCCAGCTCTGGCGCGGCCGGGTGGAGGCGGGCGGCTTCGTCTCGTCGGGCAATTCCAACGTCACGGGCCTCAGCGGCACGGCGGACCTGACGCGCGAGGGGCTGCGCTGGCGCCACCGCGTGCTGGCGCAGGCCGACCTGCAGCGCACCGACGGCATCACCAGCCGGGAGCGCTACGTCCTGGGCTACCAGCCCAATTACAAGATCAACGACCGCGGCTACATCTACGGCAACGCGCAGTTCGAGGCGGATCGCTTCCTCGGCTACGACCAGCGCTACAGCGCGTCGGCGGGCGCGGGCTACGGCGTGCTGCGGCGTGCCGGCCTGACGCTCGACCTGGAGGTCGGCCCGGCGTTCCGACAGACCGACTTCACCGACGGCACGATGCAGAGCAGCCTCGCCGCGCGCGGCAGCGTCGACCTGGACTGGACGCTGGTGAGCGGCCTCGTCTTCACGCAGGACGCCTCGGCCTATCTCGAGCGGTTCAACAGCACGGTGCGCAGCGTCAGCGGCATCGAGGCGAAGCTGATCGGCCCGCTGTCCGCAAAATTGTCGTACACGCTGCAATATGAGAGTCAGCCGCCGGAAGGGCGCCTCTCCACCGATTCGATCACCCGCGCGTCGCTGGTCTACAGCTTCTGAGGACCGGCTCGCCATCAGGTGATCCGTTCGTCCCGCCGAGCCGCTGAGCGAAGCGAAGTGGCGTCTCGAAGGACAGGTGTGTCCCATCTCCTTCGAGACGGGCTTTCGCCTGCGCTCGATCCCTCCTCGGGACGAACGGAGGCGGGCGACCCGACGCCGCTCCGGAGTCCGCCCTTACCCCACCCGCTTCAGCGTGGCGGAGAAGGCGAACACCGCGCGGTCCTCCTGCTCCATCGTGCCGCGCACGAAGATGAGGCTGCGGCCCTGGCGCAGCACCTCGCCGCGCGCGGTCAGCAGCGTGCCCGGATGCGCGGCCGCGAGGAACTCGGCATTGAACGTCACCGTCACGCCGTGGACGCCCTGTTCGGCGCCGCCGGCGATGGCGAACAGCGCGAAGTCCGCGAAGCTCATCAGCGCGCCGCCGTGGATCGCGCCCGATCCGTTGCGGTGGTGCGCCTGCGGCAGGAAGCCGCACAGCACGCCGCGCTCGTCGCGCCGCGCGTAGAACGGGCCCACGTGATCCTCGTAGGGATCGCCGGGCATCCACGTGGACCAGCCCGCCCACTCGCCCGTCTCGACCGCGACGAAGTGCGCGCCGGGCGCCGCATTCTCGGTCATGCCGCTGCTGTCCTCACGCCATCGCCTCCACCTGCTCCGCCAGCTCCAGCCAGCGCAGTTCCGCCGCATCCTTCTCCGCGCGCTGCGCGGCGATCCCCTGCGACAGGCGGTCGAACCCGGCGGGATCGCGCGCGTAGAGCGCGGGGTCGGCCAGCGCCGCCTCGTCGCGCGCGATGGCGGCGTCCAGCGCCTCGATCCGCGCGGGCAGCAGGTCGTAGTCGCGCTGGTCCTTGTAGCTCAGCTTCGCGCGCACCGGCTTGGCGGGCGCGGGGGCAGGGGCCTCCTTCGCCGCCGCCGCCTTGCGCGGCTCGGCGCGCGGCCGGCGCCGGCGCTCCCAATCCTCGTAGCCGCCGGCGACCACGTCCACCTGCCCGCTGCCGTCCAGCCCCAGCGTGACGGTGACGGTGCGGTCGAGGAAGTCGCGGTCGTGGCTGACGATCAGGACGGTGCCCTCGTAATCGGCGATCACCTCCTGCAACAGGTCCAGCGTCTCCAGGTCGAGGTCGTTGGTCGGCTCGTCCAGCACCAGGAAGTTCGACGGCCGCGCGAACTCGCGCGCCAGCAGCAGCCGGGACCGCTCGCCGCCCGACAGCGTGCCCACCTTCGCCTCCACGAGGTGCGGATCGAACAGGAAGTCCTTCAGATAGCCGTGGATGTGCTTGCGCGTGCCCAGCACGTCGATCCACTCGCCGCCGTCGGCCAGCACCTCGCGCACCGTCTTGTCCGGTGCCATCAGGCGGCGCTGCTGGTCGATGACGATGCCGTCCAGCGTGCGGGCGCGCTTCACGCTGCCGCTGTCGGGCTCCAGCTCGCCGGTCAGCAGCCGCAGCAGCGTCGTCTTGCCCGCGCCGTTGGCACCGACCACGCCGATCCGGTCGCCGCGCGCCACGCGGAAGGTCAGGTCCCTGATGACGGGGCGGTCGCCCCAGGATTTGGTGACGTGCTCGGCGTCGATCACCACCTTGGTCTTGCTGTCGTCGCTCGCCATCGCCAGCGCGGCGGTGCCCTGCGGCCCGATCATCGCGGCGCGGGTAGCGCGCATCTCCTTCAGCTTGGCGAGCCGGCCCTGGTTGCGCCGCCGCCGCCCGGTGACTCCGCGCTGCAGCCAATGCTCCTCGATCTTCAGCTTGGCGTCCAGCCGCTGCGCATTGCGCTCCTCTTCCGCGTGCACCGCGTCGGTCCACGCCTCGAATCCGCCGAAGCCCACCTCGTTGCGGCGCAGCTGGCCGCGATCGAGCCACAGCGTCTGCTTCGTCAGTCGGGTGAGGAAGGTGCGGTCGTGGCTGATGACGACGAAGGCGCCGCGGAACCGGCCCAGCCACTCCTCCAGCCACTCGATCGCGGTGATGTCGAGATGGTTGGTCGGCTCGTCCAGCAGCAGCACGTCGGGATCGAGCGCCAGTGCGCGCACGATCGCGGCGCGCCGCCGCTCGCCCCCGCTGGCGGTCGCCGCCTCGCGGGTCAGGTCGATGCCGAGCTGCCCGGCGATCGCGTCCGCCTCGTACCGCTCGGGCGCGCGCGCGCCGGACAGGACGTAGTCGGCCAGCGTCGCGCAGCCCGTCAGGTCGGGTTCCTGCTCCAGCATCACCACATTGGTGCCCGGAACCAGGGTGCGTCGCCCCTCGTCCGCCTCGATCGCCCCCGCGATCAGCCGCAGCAGCGTCGACTTGCCCGCGCCGTTGCGCCCGATCAGCGCCAGCCGGTCGCGCGCGCCGATGTAGAGGTCGAGATGTCGGAAGAGCCAGCCGGAGCCCTGGACGAGGCCCAGGTCTTCGTAGGCGAGGATGGGAGCGGCCATGACGGGGGCAGCTAGGACGTCGCGCGCCCGCTCGCAACCGCGGCGGACCAGGACCGTTGGCGGGGGCGCCACATTCATTCGCTATTCAACGCGTCGTCCCTATGGTCTTATGGTGAGATTGCCCCTGCTGCTTCCCCTCCTCGCCGTGCTGGCCGCCGCCGCGCCGCTTCCCGGCGACCAGGATCGCGAGAGCGTGCAGGCGTGGCGCGCGACCCGGCAAGGCCGCGTGCTGCCGCTGAAGGAGATCGAGCGGCGCGTGGTGCCCATGATGAAGGGGGCGCAGTACATCGGCTTCGACCTGGAGCTGCCCAGCGGCGTCTACACGCTGAAGTTCCTGAAGAACGGCAACGTGATCTGGGTGGACGTGGATGGCCGCTCGGGCAAGATCCTCGGGCAGACGGGGCGCTGATTGTCCGCGTTCAGCCCCGCGACAGTCGCATTTCCATAGCGGCCGGCTTTCGTGCTAGCGCGCGATCCGGCCGTTTTTTCTTGCAGGAGCTCCACCACCGATGCGCGTGCTGATCGTCGAGGACGAGCCCAACCTGGGGCAGCAGCTGAAGAACACGCTGGAGGGCGCGGGCTATGCCATCGACCTCGCCACCGATGGCGAGGAGGGGCATTTCCTCGGCTCGACGGAGAGCTACGACGCGATCGTGCTGGACCTGGGCCTGCCCGAGATCGACGGGCTGACCGTGCTCGACCGCTGGCGCAAGGAGGGCAAGACCATGCCCGTGCTGGTGCTGACGGCGCGCGACAGCTGGTCGGACAAGGTGGCGGGGCTGGACGCGGGCGCGGACGATTACGTCGCCAAGCCGTTCCAGACCGAGGAGCTGATCGCCCGGCTGCGCGCGCTGATCCGCCGCGCGTCGGGCAACGCCTCGTCGGAACTGACCGCGGGCGACGTGCGGCTCGACACCCGGTCGGGCAAGGTGACGCGCGCGGGCGAACCGGTGAAGCTGACCGCGCAGGAATACAAGCTGCTCAGCTACCTCCTCCACCACAAGGGCAAGGTGGTGAGCCGTACCGAGCTGATCGAGCACATCTACGACCAGGATTTCGACCGCGATTCGAACACGATCGAGGTGTTCGTCACGCGCATCCGCAAGAAGCTGGGGCAGGACGTCATCACCACGATCCGCGGGCTGGGCTACAGCCTGGAGGATCCGGACGCCTGACCGGCTTTCCGGCCGTGCCTCCGCCCCGGCGAACGCCGGGGTCCAGGTGGGAAGAGCCCCGTGATGATGCGCGACGCCCAGTGACGATCCGTCCACAGCTCAACCCCGGCGCGCGCCGGGGTGGTCGCCGATGACCGAAGAGGCATCCGCGCCGGACATGCCCCGCGCGCGCGGGTCGCTGTCGCAGCGCATGATCCTGATCGCCGCGGTGTGGATCAGCGTGCTGCTGGCCGGCGGCGGCTTCGCGCTCGACCGCGTGCTGGTGGCCGCCGTCACGCGCAACGCCGACGACCAGCTCGAATACGTCCTGCGATCGCTGCTCGTCTCCGCGGAGATCGGGCCGGAGGGCGAGGTGATCTTCAACCGCGAACCCGCCGACCAGCGTTTCCTCGAACCCTATTCGGGCCTCTACTGGCAGGTGTCCGCGCCGGGGAAGGAGACCTTTCCGTCGCGCTCGCTGTGGGACCGCCAGCTCGCCTATGGCGCCCGCCACCGCGACCGCAACATCCACACCTACGACAGCCGACAGTTCGGCGAGGAGAAATTGCGCGTCGTCGAGCGCGACGTGAAGCTGCCCGGCTCGCCGACGTGGTGGCGCTTCCAGGTCGCCTCCAGCCGCGAGGCGCTGGACGCGCAGATCGCGATCCTGCGCCGCACGCTGGTGCGCAGCTTCGTGCTGCTGGGCCTCGGCCTCATCATCCTCGCCGCGATACAGACCTTCTACGGTCTGCTGCCGCTGCGCCGTGTCCGGCTGGAGATCGCGAAGATGCGCGCGGGCCGCTCCAGCCGCATCGCCGGCGACATGCCGGTGGAGGTCATGCCGATGGTGGAGGAACTGAACGCGCTGGTCGCGCACAACGAGACGCAGGCGGAGGAGGCGCGGCGCCACGCCGGCAACCTCGCGCACGCACTGAAGACGCCGCTCACCGTCATCATGAACGCCGCCACCGCGCAGGCCGACGACCTCGCCGACACGGTGGTGCGCGAGGCGCGGACGATGCGGCGACAGGTGGACCACCACCTCGCCCGCGCCCGCGCGGTCGGTCGCCGCGGCTCCGCGCACAGCCGGGCGGAGGTGTGGCCCAGCGTCGAATCGGTCGAGCGCGCGGTGCAGCGCCTCTATCCCCACGTCCGCATCGACATGGACGGGCCCAGGGGCCTGGTCGCGCATATCGAGCGGCAGGACCTCGACGAGATCATGGGCAACCTGGTCGAGAACGCCGCCAAGTACGGCGGCGGCAGCGTGTTCGTGACGGTGGGCGTGCAGGCCGGCTTCGTCGAGGTCATGGTGGAGGACGACGGCATGGGCATTCCCGAGGCCGACCGCATCCGCATCTTTGACCGCGGCGTGCGGCTGGACAGCGGCAAGCCCGGCACCGGCCTCGGCCTCGCCATCGTGCGCGACGTGGCGGAGATCTACGACGGCACGGTCAGCCTGGAGGAGAGCGAGGACCTGGGCGGCCTGCTGGTCCGCCTGCGCCTGCCGGCGGCGAGCTGATCCGCGAGCCGCCGCGCACCCCGTTCCCTTTCACGCCGCCCGCCGCGCTCCCGCGACCGGCACCACCTCGTCCCGCCGCAGCGTCAGCACCTCCACGCCGTCGCGCGTCACCGCGACCGTATGCTCGAACTGCGCGGAGAGGCGGCCGTCCTGCGTCACCACGGTCCAGCCGTCGTCCTGCGTCGCGACGCGGCGACTGCCCTGGTTCACCATCGGCTCGATCGTGAAGGTCATGCCCTCGCGCAGCACGGGGCCGGTGCCCGGCTTGCCGAAGTTCAGCACCTGCGGCTCCTCGTGCATCTCGCGGCCGATGCCGTGGCCGCAGAACTCGCGCACCACCGCATAGCCGTTCTTCTTCGCGTGGCGCTCGATCGCGGCGCCGACGTCGCCCAGCCGCGCGCCGGGGCGCACCGCACCGATGCCTTTCCACATCGCCTCCTGCGCCACGCGCACCAGCCGGCGCGCGGCGGGGCTGGCGGCGCCGACGACGTAGGTCTTGCTCGAGTCGGCGATGAATCCGTCCTTCTCCAGCGTGATGTCCAGGTTCACGATGTCGCCGTCGCCTATCGTCGCATCCGCGGCGGGTACGCCGTGGCAGACGACCTGGTTGATCGACGAGTTCAGCACGAAGCCGTAGCCGTACTGCCCCTTGCTGGCCGGGCGGGCGGCCAGGTCGTCGGTGATGAACCGCTCGACACGATCGTTCACCTCCAGCGTCGAGCGTCCGGCGAGGTCCAGCCCGTCCAGCATTTCGAACACCTGCGCCAGCAGCCGGCCCGACGCGCGCATCAGCGCCAGTTCGCCCGGCGACTTCACCACGGTCATGCCGCCTCCTGCACCGCCGCCGCCGCCGCCAGCTGCCGGCGGACCAGGTCGTTGAACGACAGCATCGGGTTGGCTTCCGCCAGCATGCCGATCTTCATCCAGAACTCCGCCTGCGCGTTGATCGAGCGGCACATCACCCCGCTCGCCCGCCGTGCCTCCTCGTGCAGCGCCTCGTCGATCTTCACGATGCCCATGCCATGCTCCTGTCGCTGCACGTGCCCGAAACGTCCGTCGCCGCGTGGCCTTCGACTGCGCTCAGGTCGAACGGCGGAACGTACGCACACGCGATCGGTACCCGTGCCAAGACGCCCACCTTCCGTTCGTGCTGAGCGAAGTCGAAGCACATGCACCGCCCGCGCTCGGCCCGAACAGGGACGCAGCCTCCATCCGAACTATATACGATCCGTATGCCGTGCGGTCAAACGGCCGCACCTCGCTGTCCTACAATGGCGGAAACTGCGATGGTCCCGACCCGCTCTTTCGCATCGTCGATCCCGCGACCGGCACGCCGGTTCCGCGCCTCAACATTCGCCGCGCGCAACCGCGCCGGCGGGTCAACACCCTCAACGTTCGCGCCAGACGGCGCGGCGCTCAGCCGTCGCCGGCGCGCTCGATGTCGGCGCCCACCGCGGACAGCTTCTCCTCCAGCCGCTCGTAGCCGCGGTCGAGGTGGTAGACGCGGCTGACCGTCGTCTCGCCCTCGGCGACCAGCCCGGCGATGATGAGGCTCATCGACGCGCGCAGGTCCGTCGCCATCACCGGAGCGCCGACCAGCCGGTCGACGCCGCGCACCACCGCGGTGCGCCCGCGCACCTGGATGTCCGCGCCCATCCGCGCCAGCTCGGGCACGTGCATGTAGCGGTTCTCGAAGATCGTCTCCGTCAGCACGCTGGCGCCGTCGGCCTTGCACAGCATCGCCATGAACTGCGCCTGCATGTCGGTGGCGAAGCCGGGATAGGGAGCGGTGGAGAGCGTCAGCGGTGCGAGTTTCCCGTCGGAGACGACGCGCATGCTGCGCTTGCCTGCCTCCACCGTCACGCCCGCGGCGCGCAGCGCGTCGATCGTCGCGCCCATCTCGTCGGGCGCCACCTCGGTCAGCTCCACGTCGCCGCCCGCCACCGCCACCGCGCAGGCGTAACTGCCCGCCTCGATCCGGTCGGGCATGACGGCGTAGGTCGCGCCGTGCAGCTCGTCCACGCCCTCGATCTCCAGCGTCTCCGTGCCGATCCCCTCGATCTGCGCGCCCATCGCCACCAGGCAGCGGCACAGGTCGACGATCTCCGGCTCGCGTGCCGCATTCTCGATCCGGCTCGGCCCGCGGGCGGTCGCCGCCGCCATCAGCACGTTCTCCGTCGCGCCGACGGACACGATCGGAAAGGCGTAGCGCCCGCCGCTCAACCGTCCCCCCGGCGCCCGCGCCGTGACGTAGCCCGCGCTCATCTCCAGCTCCGCGCCGATCGCCTCCAGCGCCTTCAGGTGCAGGTCGATCGGGCGGTTGCCGATCGCGCAGCCGCCGGGCAGCGACACCCGCGCCTCGCCCATCCGCGCCAGGATCGGGCCCAGCACCAGGATCGAGGCGCGCATCTTGCGCACGATGTCGTAGGGGGCCTCCGTCGACGTCAGCTGCCCGGCGCGGATCGTCATCACGCGCCCGAACTCGCCGGGGCTCGTCCCCTCGATGCTGGTCGAGGCGCCGACCTGGTTCAGGAGGTGGCCGAACCCGTCCACGTCGGCCAGCCGCGGCAGGTTGCGCAGCGTCACCGGCTCGTCCGTCAGGAGCGCGCAGGGCATCAGCGTCAGCGCCGCGTTCTTCGCGCCGGAAACGGGAATCTTGCCGGAAAGGCGGTTGCCGCCGCGGATCAGGATACGGTCCATGTCGCGGCTCTACCCAACCGGCTTCCCGCCGCCAAGCGATCGTCAGGGCCGGTTGATCGACTTTAATGCGAGCGTTCCCCACCGCCGCCTAGGCATATAGGACAAATCGGGGGATTACAGACACGTGGCCATCCGTTGCCTTGCCGATCACATCGGGGGCCTTCTTGATCTGACACCGGAGGAGCGGGCGACGCTCGACCGGCTGGGCGAGCGCGAGCGGTCGATCCGGCGCGGCGCCGTGCTGCTGCGGGAGAACGACCGCACGTCGGAACTCTTCGTGCTGCTGTCCGGCAACATGATGTCCTACGTCCTGCTGGACGACGGCAGCCGGCAGATCCTGCGCTTCCTGTTCCCCGGCGACCTGCTGGCGACCGCGGCGATCGGCTATTCCAGCTCGCCGGAGACGCTGGTGGCGCAGACGGAGAGCGTGGTGTGCCCGATCGACCGGGTCGAGTTGCTGACGATGGCGCAGCAGCACCCGCGGCTGCTGCTGACGCTGGTGGCGATCGAGCAGGCGGAGCGGACGGCGCTGATCGACCGGCTGGCGGGGCTGGGCCGCACGTCCGCGCGTGCGCGCGTGGCGGCGGTGCTCCTCGACATCCGCGACCGCATGAGGCGCGGCGATCCGGCGATCGCGAACAGCTTCGTCCTGTCGCTGACGCAGGAAGAGATCGGCGACGCCACCGGGCTGACGGCGGTGCACGTCAACCGGATGCTGCGCACGCTGGAGGACGACGCGCTGATCGCGCGCTCGGGCGGGCGGGTGACCGTGCTGAACGAGCCGTCGCTGCGCCGCGCCGCCAACTACGTCGACCGGCAGGCGACGATGGACCTCAGCTGGATGCCCGCGCCGGCGGCGTGACGCCGGCCGCGGCCAGATAGCCGTCGATCGCGCCGGTCAGCCGCGCGAGGCCCGCCGCGTCGCGCCCCTCCGCGCGCAGCGTCAGCGCGGCCTCGGTGTTGCTGGCGCGCAGCAGCCACCAGCCGTCGGCGGTGGTGACGCGTGCGCCGTCGGTGCGGTCTACGCAGGCGCCGTCCCGCTCCAGCGCGGCGACGATCGCGTCCACCACCGCGTGCTTCTCCGCCTCCGCCACCGCGACGCGGACTTCCGGTGTCGCGCGGCGCGGCGGCAGGTCGTCGCGCAGCGCCGCCAGGGTCGTGCCCGACCGGTGGAGCGCGTCGATCAGCCGGATCGCCGCGTAGAGCGCGTCGTCGAAGCCGTACCAGCCGTCGCCGTAGAAGATGTGGCCCGACAGCTCGCCGCCGATCGGCGCGCCGGTCTGGGCCATCAGCGCCTTCATGTGGCTGTGCCCCGTCCGTCCCATCACGACGCGACCGCCCAGGCCGGTAATGCGGTCGAACACCGCCTGGCTCGACTTCACGTCGGCGACGATCGCCGCGCCGGGGAAGCGTGCCAGCAGCGGCTGCGCCAGGATCGCCAGGATCTCGTCGCCGTAGAGCACGCGCCCGCGGCCATCGACCAGGCCGATGCGGTCGCCGTCGCCGTCGAAGGCCACGCCGAAGTCGAGCCCTTCCGCGGCGACCAGCGCCTTCAGGTCCGCCAGGTTCGCCTCGACCGTGGGATCGGGATGGTGGTTGGGAAACTCGCCGTCGATCTGCGTGAACAGCAGGTGGTGCTCCCCCGGCAGGTGCCGGACCAGCCGCTCCAGTATCGGCCCCGCGGCGCCGTTGCCGCAATCCCAAGCGATGCGGAACGCGCCGCCGGACTGGCCCTCCGTCAGGCGGGCGACATAGGCATCCGCGACGTCGGCATCGACGATCCCGCCCGCGCCCTCGCTCCACGCGCCCGCCGCGGAAAGGCGGGCGAGGTCGCGCACGTCGTCGCCGTAGAAGCTGGCGCGCTGCAGCACCATCTTGAAGCCGTTGTCCTCCTTGGGATTGTGGCTGCCCGTCACCTGGATGCCGCCATCCACCTCGAGCGTGTGCGCGGCATAGTACAGCATCGGCGACGGGCAGAGGCCGATCCGCACCACGTCCACCCCGCCGGCGGCCAGCCCCTCGGCCAGCGCCGCCGCCAGCATGGGCGAGTGGGTGCGCCCGTCGTAGCCCAGCGCCACGCGCCGCCCGCCGACGCCGCGCACGCGCGTGGCGAAGCTGCGCCCCACCGCCCACGCGTCCGCCGCGGCCAGGTTGCGGCCGACGGTGCCGCGGATGTCGTAGTCGCGCAGGATCTCGGGTGCGAGGACGTGGCTCATCGCGCGCGGTCGACCCGCGCGAGCAGCAGGTCGCGCGCCGCGTTCAGCCGCCTGGCCGCCTCGTCGGAGCCGCCGCGGTCGGGATGCGCCTGCGCCATCAGCCGGCGATGCGCGGCGCGGATCGCGTCGGCATCGGCGTCGGTGCGCACGCGCAGCAGCCGGCGCGCGGCGACGGCCGGGTCGGCCTTCGCCTTCGGCTTCGCGAGCAGGCGCCAGGCGAGATAGATCACCAGCGCCGCGACGATCCACTTGGTCATGCGTGCGCGCCCTACGCTGCGAACAGCGGCATGGCCGGCTCGGGCAGCGACAGGCCGGCCATCATCTCGCGCAGTTCCTGCCGCGCCGCGACGTGGCTCAGCCCCATGCCGCCGATCGCCTTGGCGTCCAGAAGGGTCAGGCCGGATGGGAACAGCTCGCGATAGATCACGCGCTCGCCCAGACCCGGGATGATGCGGAAGCCGACGCGGCGGGCGAGCTGGGTCAGCGCCTCCTGTACGCGGCGCATGTTGCGCGCCTCGAGGTATTGCAGCCGGTTGCGCAGCACGACCCAGTCGATCGTCGCGCCGTCCTCCTTCGCCCGCGCCTTGCGCGCGTCCCAGATCAGTTCGGAGTAGAAGCTGGGCCGCGTCACCTTGAACGTGTCCGGATCGACCTGACCGATCAGGTCGAAGTCGACGAAGCTGTCGTTCATCGGCGTCACCAAAGTGTCGGCGATGGCCGCCGCGGTGCGCGCGCACGGGTCGTCGCGGCCCGGCGTGTCGATGACCAGAAAATCGTGCGTACCCATGAAGCGCTGGAAATGCTCCGCGAAATTGCCGTCGGCACGCCCGTCCCCGGTGGCGTGCGCGGGCAGCGGCAGGTCCAGCTCCTTGGCGCGCGCGGTCGCCTCGCGGTTCTCCAGATAGCGGCCGAGCGTGCGCTGGCGGTGGTCGAGGTCGATGCAGGCGACCTGCGCGCCCTTCGCCGCCAGCGCGATCGCGACGTGGACGGCGGTGGTCGACTTGCCCGTGCCGCCCTTCTCGTTGGCGAAGACGATGACGTGAGTCTTGAGATCGGCCAACGCCCTAACTTCCCTGGTTGATCGGCTTTCGGCGCGATCATAGAAGCCCCGTCGCCGAGTTTCGAGGGGGTACGCGCGTTGGAGGTGTTTCGTGAACTGGCGGGCCTGCGGGCCGCGCTGGCGGCGGCGGCGGGCGAGGGGCGGGAAGTCGCGCTGGTGCCGACCATGGGTGCGCTTCACGCAGGGCACATCGCGCTGATCGAGGCGGCGCGGCGCCCCGGCGCGTGCGTGGTCGCGTCGATCTTCGTCAACCCGCGGCAGTTCGGCGCGGGCGAGGACCTGTCGCGCTACCCGCGCAAGGAACTGTCCGACATCGCGATGTTGAACGAGGCCGGCTGCGATCTGGTGTGGCTGCCGCCAGTGGAGGCGATGTACCCGGCGGGCTTCGCGACCAGCATCGCCGTCGGCGGGGTCAGCGAGGGGCTGGACGGCGCGGCCCGGCCGGGCCACTTCGACGGGGTCGCGACGGTGGTGGCGAAGCTGTTCAACCAGGTGCAGCCCGCGCGCGCCTATTTCGGCGAGAAGGACTTTCAGCAGCTGGCGGTGATCCGCCGGCTGGTCGCGGACCTGGACTTCGCGGTCGAGATCGTCGGGGTGCCGACGCAGCGCGACGACGACGGCTTGGCGCTGTCCAGCCGCAACGTCTACCTGGACGAGGAGCAGCGTGCGAAGGCGGTGGCGCTGCCGCGCGCGCTGGGCCAGGCGGCGCGGGCGATCGCGGGCGGTACCGCGCCTGACGCCGCGCTGGCGGAAGCGCGCGCCACGCTGACCGCGGCGGGGTTCGACGTCGACTATGTCGAGCTGGTCGATGCCGGATCGCTGCTGCCCGATCCGCCCGCCGACCGGCGGCGCCAGTTGCTGGCCGCGGCCCGGCTCGGCAGCACGCGGCTGATCGACAACCTGGCCGTTTCACCCACGATATAAATCGTTTACGACTATCGTCTTAGAGTAATCCAGCGCGGTTAACGCGTTAACCATTTGGAAGGCCGAATCGGCCGATGGTCATCATCGAGATTGGGGGGCAATCCGATGGAGCCGACCGTGGACAATATCTTCTTCGACCGACAGGTGGCCCGCGCCACGCAGGGTGACGCCAACGCAGCCTTCGACCTGGGCGTCGCCTATTCCACCGGTACGCGCGGCGTGACGGTGGACCTGACCTGCGCGCATCAATGGTTCAACCTGGCCGCCGCCTGGGGGCATGAGGACGGCCCCGCGGCGCGCGCCGATGTGTCCGAGGACATGACCGCGCGCGAGATCGCCAACGCACAGCGCGCCGCCCGCGCCGTACTGGCCGCGATGCAGCGCCGCGCGGCCTGAGATCACCCGTCCAGCCTGAGCGCAGTCGAAGGCCACGGGACACCGTGGCTGGGCTTCGACTTCGCTCAGCACGAACGGAGGCTTATTTCTTCGCCGCCGTCTTTCTTGCCGGCGCCTTCTTCGCCGGGGCCTTCTTTTTGGCCGGCGCCTTCTTCTTCTTGCCCGCGGGCGCTGCGGCGGCGCGCGCGTCGATCAGCTGCGCGGCTTCCTCCAGCGTCAGCGCGTCGGGCGCGACCGTCTTGGGCAGCGTCGCGTTGGTCGTGCCGTCGGTGACATAGGGACCGTAGCGGCCCTCCATCAGCTTCAGCTCCAGCTCGGTACGCGGGTGCGCGCCCAGCACCTTCAGCGGCTCGCGCGCGGCCCCGCGCTGCGGCCGCCCGCCGCCCGCCGCGGCCTCGGCCAGCTTCACCACCGCGGCGTTCATGCCCGTCTCGAACACGTCCGCGGTCGATTGCAGCCGCGCATACTTGCCCGCATGGGCGAGATAGGGGCCGTAGCGCCCGATCGAGGCCGTGATCGGCTCGCCCGTCTCCGGATGCGCGCCGATCGTCCGCGGCAGACTGAGCAGCTTCAGCGCCATCTCGAGATCAAGCTCGCCGATATCCTTGGGAATGGAGGCGCGCTTCGCCTCCTTGCCCTCGCCCAGCTGGATATAGGGGCCGAAGCGTCCCGACTTGCGCTCCACCGGCAGCCCGGTCTCCGGATCCTTGCCCAGCGTCTCCGGCCCGGCATCGCCTTCCGCCGCGTCGCCGCCCTGCGCGAAGCGGCGGGTAAACTTGCAGTCGGGATAGTTGGAGCACGCGATGAACGCGCCGAACCGCCCGCCGCGCAGCGCCAGTTGGCCGTCGCCGCACGCCGGGCAGGCACGCGGATCGCCCCCGTCCGCCTTCTCGGGGAACAGATAGGGCGCGAGGAACTGGTCGAGCGCGGCGGTCACCTCGCTCGGCTTCTGCTCCATCACCTCCGCGGTGCGCGGCTTGAAGTCCTTCCAGAACGCCTCCAGCACCGCCTGCCACGCGGCGCGGCCGCCGGACACGTCGTCCAGCTCCTCCTCCAGCTCGGCGGTGTAGTCGTAGCCGACGTAGCGCTCGAAGAAGCGCTCGAGGAAGGCGGTCACCAGCCGGCCGCTCTCCTCGGCGAAGAAGCGGTTCTTCTCGACGCGGACATAGGCGCGGTCCTTCAGCGTCTTGATGATCGAGGCATAGGTGGAGGGGCGACCGATGCCGAGCTCCTCCATCCGCTTCACCAGCGTGGCCTCGGAGAAGCGGGGCGGGGGCTGGGTGAAATGCTGCTCGGCCTCCACCGCCGTCTTCGCGGGCGCATCGCCCTCGCGCAGGCGCGGCAGGCGCTTCGCGTCCTCGTCCGCGCTGTCGTCCTGCCCTTCCTCGTAGAGCGCGAGATAGCCGGGGAACAGCACGACCTGCCCGGTCGCGCGCAGCACGTTGCGGCCCGTGCCGTCGGCCATGTCGACGGTCGTGCGCTCCATCCGCGCCGACGCCATCTGCGAGGCGAGCGCGCGCTTGAAGACGAGGTCGTAGAGGCGCGCATGGTCGCCCGACCCGACGCGATCCTTGCCGAAGTCGGTCGGACGAATCGCCTCGTGCGCCTCCTGCGCGTTCTTCGCCTTGGTCTGGTAGTGGCGCGGCTTGTCCGGCACGTAGCTGCCGTCGTAGCGGTTCGCGATGGCGGCGCGGGCGGCGGAGATGGCGCTGCCGTCCATCTGCACGCCGTCCGTCCGCATGTAGGTGATCGCCCCGTCCTCGTAGAGCTGCTGCGCGATCCGCATCGTGTGGTCGGCGGAGAAGCCCAGCTTGCGCGCGGCTTCCTGCTGGAGCGTCGACGTGGTGAAGGGCGGCGGCGGGTTGCGCGTGGCGGGCTTGGTCTCGACCGACTGGACGGTGAAGCGGCCGTCCTCGACCGCCTTCCTCGCGGCCTGCGCGTCGCCCTCGTTGCCGATCGACAGCCGGTCCAGCTTCCTGCCGTTCCATTGCGTCAGGCGCGCGGCGAACGGCGTGCCATCCTGTTCCATCGTGGCGGTAACGGACCAATATTCCTGCGCGCGGAACGCCTCGATCTCGCGCTCGCGCTCGACGATCAGGCGCAGCGCCACCGACTGCACGCGGCCCGCGGACTTCGCGCCCGGCAGCTTGCGCCACAGCACGGGAGAGAGGGTGAAGCCGACGAGATAGTCGAGCGCACGCCGCGCGCGATACGCGTCGATCAGGTCGGTATCCAGCTCGCGCGGCGCCTTCATCGCGTCGGTCACCGCCTGCTTGGTGATCGCGTTGAAGGTGACGCGCTCCACCGCCTTGGGCAGCGCCTTGCGCTTGGCCAGCACCTCCTGCACGTGCCAGGAGATCGCCTCGCCCTCGCGATCGGGATCGGTCGCCAGGATCAGGCGGTCCGCATCCTTGGCGAGGTCGGTGATCGCCTTCAGCTGCTTGGCCTTGTCGGCGTAATTCTCCCACTCCATCGCGAATCCCTGGTCGGGATCCACCGAGCCGTCCTTGGGCGGCAGGTCGCGGACGTGGCCGAAGCTCGCGAGAACGCGATAGTCGGCGCCGAGGTACTTTTCGATGGTCTTCGCCTTGGCGGGCGATTCGACGATGACGAGCTGCATTGGTGCCTTAACTAGGAAGCCTCACACGTACGCGCGAGGGTTGGACGTCGGTGGCGGCGCGTCAAGCCGACACGACGGCCGAGATTGACAGCGGCGCCCCCGCGCCCGAGGACGGCGCGGGGCGAAGGGGACGATGGCATGACGGGACGATCGGCTGTGCTGGGAGCGGTTCTGGCGCTTGCGCTGTTCGGCCCGTCGGCACCGGCGGCGGCGCGACCCGAGGCGCCCGCAGCCTGTTCGATCAACGAGACCCGCGACGATCGCGTCGCCGCCGCGATGGGCGAGCGTCCCTATGCCTTCGCCGGGTACGACACGCTGTGCCGCTTCCTGAAGGAGCGCGGGCTGTCGGTCGATCTGGCGGGCGACAGCGGCGTGCTGTCGGGACGGTCCTACGGCTGGGTGTACGTGCGGCTGGTGGATCGGACGACGCGGATCGCCTCCTACGGCTCGTCCTTCACCACCGTGCTGAACGCCGAGGCGTCGACGCCCAAGGCGGAGGAGGCGATGCGGCAGGCGCTGAACGGCGCGATGGCCACGCTGGCGAGCAATCCGCAGTTTCGTGCCCAGCTGGTCGAGCAGATCGCGACGGAGACCGCGCGGTTGCGGCGCGTGCTGGCGAAGCCCTAGTCGATCAGGCTCACTCGCCCGCCGGCGTGCCGTTCCAGCCGGCCGGCGAGTTCCCACTCCAGCAGGACCGCCTGCACCACCGCGGGGGACAGTGCCGACTGGCGCACCAGCTCGTCCACCGGCACCGCCACCGTGCCCAGCAGCGTGGAGAGGCGGCGGCGGTCGGCGTCGGTCGCGTCCTCCGGCGGCCCACCGTCCCAGGGCGATGCGGGAGCGCGGACCGCGCGCGCGTCGATCGGGCGCAGCTGTTCCAGCACGTCGGCGGCGCCCTGGATCAGCGTGGCGCCCTCCCTGATGAGGCCGTTGCACCCGGCCGCGCGCGGATCGCCGGGGTGGCCCGGCACCGCCATCACCTCGCGCCCCGCCTCGCCCGCGAGCCGCGCGGTGATGAGCGAGCCGGATCGTGGTGCCGCCTCGATCACGACGGTGCCGAGCGAGAGGCCGGCGATGATGCGGTTGCGATAAGGAAAGTGTCGCGCGCGCGGCTCGGTGCCGGGCGGCATCTCCGCCAGCAGCAGTCCCTCCGCGGCGACGCGTTCCTGCAGCGCGGCGTTCTCCGGCGGGTAGACCACGTCGATCCCGCCCGCGATCACCGCGACCGTCGCCGGCAGGGCGCCCTGGTGCGCGGCGGAATCGATGCCCCGCGCCAGGCCGGAGACGACCGTGGCACCGCGGGCCGCCAGATCGTGCGCCAGCCCGCGGGCATAGCGGCACGACGCAGCGGAGGCGTTGCGCGCGCCGACCAGCGCGACCGTGGGCGCGCGCGTCAGGGCGGCGTCGCCGCGCGCGGTCAGCACCGGCGGCGCGTCGTCCAGCTCGGCGAGCAGCGCAGGATAGTCCGCCTCGCCCAGGAACAGGTGGCGTGCGCCGATCCGCGCCACCGCCTCCCGTTCCCGCGCGATCGCCGCCGCATCGGGCAACCGCGGCGCGCCGCCGCCCCGTCGCGCCAGGTCGGGCAGCGCGTCGAGCGCCGCGGCGGCGGTGCCGAAGCGGGCGAGCAGCTGGCGGAACGCGACCGGGCCGACCCCCGGCGTGCGGATCAGCCGGAGCCGGTCGGCGGCGTCATCCAACGGGGTCGGCACCGGCGCCCGTGTCGGCGTCGGAACCCGGCGCCCCGGTGCGCCGGCCGACGCGCGGCTCGTCGCCGTCGATCAGGCGGCCGATATTCTCGCGATGCTTCCACAGCACGATGCCCGCCAGCGCCATCAGCAGCGGCACCAGATCGAACGCGTCGGTCATGGCCGCGGTGACGGGGGTGGAGATGGCCGCGATCATGCCCGCCAGCGAGGAGATGCGCGTCGCCGCCAGCAATCCCAGCCACAGCAGCGCGAACACCGCGCCCAGCGGCCAGTGCAGCGCCAGTGCGATGCCCATCAGGGTCGCCACGCCCTTGCCCCCGCGGAACCGCAGCCACACGGGGTAGCAATGCCCGATCAGCGCGGCGGCGGCGGCCAGCACCTCCTCGCCGGGCAGCAATGCGCGTACCGCCAGCACCGCGACGACGCCCTTGGCGAGGTCCAGCAGCAGCGTCGCGGCGGCCAGACCCTTGCGCCCGGTGCGCAGGACGTTGGTGGCGCCGATGTTGCCGGACCCGATGGTACGCAGGTCGCCCGCGCCGAACGCACGCGTGAGGATGACGCCGAACGGGATCGAGCCGAGCAGATAGCCGATCAGCAAGGCGGCGGCGGGCGCGGTCCAGACGATCTGTGTCGGCAAGCGTGCTGTTCCCCCTTCGTCCCGGTGCGTAGCGGATTGTAAGGAAGGGCGCCACTAATCTGGATCAAGATTGATGCGGTCCTTTTGCCTCGCGCTGCCGCATTGTCGCTGACCGTCGTGCACCGTAGAGCCGCGCCATGCACGATACCGCGCCGATCCTGTTCTTCGATTCCGGTGTCGGGGGTCTCTCCGTGGTGGCGCCGACCGTGGCGCTGCTGCCGACGGCGGGAATCGTCTACGTCGCCGATTCGGCGGGTTTCCCCTATGGCACCAAGTCGGAGGGCGAGATCGCGGCGCGGGTGCCCGCGCTGCTCGGGCGACTGGCGGAGCGCTATCGCCCGCGGCTGATCGTGATCGCGTGCAATACCGCCTCCACGATCGCGCTGGGCGCGGTGCGCGCCGCGCTGGACGTGCCGATCGTCGGCACCGTTCCCGCGATCAAGCCTGCCGCGGCGATCAGCCGGACGCGCACCATCGGCGTGCTGGGCACCGCGGCGACGGTGCGCCAGCCCTATGTCGACGACCTGGTCGCGCGCTTCGCCGCGGATTGCACCGTGCTGCGCTACGGCTCCGCCGCGCTGGTCGAGATCGCCGAGGCGGCGCTGGCGGGGGAGGCGCCGTCGCCCGACGCCGTGGCGACCGAACTGGCTGGGCTGTTCGGCCAGCCGGGGGGCGTGCGGATCGACACGATCGTCAACGCCTGCACGCACTTCCCCCTGCTGGAAGGCGACATGACCGCGGTGGCGCCGCCGGGCGTCGCCTTCGTCGATGGCGGACCCGGAATCGCGCGGCGAGTCGCGGCGCTGACCCACGGGCAGGCGTGGCCCGCCGTCGCGCCGCCCGCGCGGCTGGTCTTGACCCGGCTGGGCGAGCGGGAGCGCGCGATCGCCGCGACGCTGGCAGACCGCGGGTTCGCCTCCGCCGAGACACTGTGATCGAGCAAATCCACTGGCGTTGATGCTGGCACGGGGGTAAGTGCCCGTGCCCATGAGCATCGACAGCAGCACGCGGCCGCTCGACTATTCGCGCGTCTTCACCCAGGCCATCGACCGGCTTCACGCCGAGGGCCGGTACCGCGTGTTCATCGACATCCTGCGCAACAAGGGCATGTTCCCCAACGCGCGCTGCTTCGCCGGGCACAACGGGCCCAAGCCGATCACCGTGTGGTGTTCCAACGACTATCTCGCGATGGGCCAGCATCCCAAGGTGATCGCGGCGATGGAGGAGGCGCTGCACGACGTGGGCGCCGGCAGCGGCGGCACGCGCAACATCGGCGGCAACACGCACTATCACGTCGACCTGGAAGGCGAGCTGGCCGACCTGCACGGCAAGGAGGCGGCGCTGCTGTTCACCAGCGGCTATGTGTCGAACGAGGCGACGCTGTCGACGCTGGCCAGGGTGCTGCCGGGCTGCATCATCTACTCGGACGAACTGAACCACGCCTCGATGATCGCCGGGATCCGCAACTCGGGGTGCGAGAAGCGCGTGTTCCGCCACAACGACGTTGCGCATCTCGAAGCGCTGCTGGCCGCCGACGATCCCGCGCTGCCCAAGCTGATCGCGTTCGAGAGCGTCTATTCGATGGAAGGCGACGTCGCGCCGATTGCCGCGATCTGCGACCTCGCCGACAAGTACAATGCGCTCACCTATCTGGACGAGGTGCACGCGGTCGGCATGTACGGCCCGCGCGGCGGCGGCATTTCCGAGCGCGACGGCGTGGCCGACCGGCTGACCATCATCGAGGGCACGCTGGGCAAGGCGTTCGGCGTGATGGGCGGCTATATCGCCGCGGACCGCACGATCGTCGACGTGATCCGCAGCTACGCGCCCGGCTTCATCTTCACGACCTCGCTTTCGCCCGTGCTGGTCGCGGGCGTGCTGGCCAGCGTGCGCCACCTGAAGGCGTCGAGCGTCGAGCGCGAGGGGCAGCAGGCGGCGGCTGCCACGCTGAAGGCGATGCTGGCCGACGCCGGGCTGCCGGTGATGGCGGGCGAGACGCATATCGTGCCGGTGATGGTCGGCGATCCGGTGAAGGCGAAGAAGATCAGCGACATCCTGCTCGCCGAATACGGCGTCTACGTGCAGCCGATCAATTACCCCACCGTGCCGCGCGGCACCGAGCGGCTGCGCTTCACGCCCGGTCCGGCGCACGACGAGGCGATGATGCGCGACCTGACCGACGCACTGGTCGAGATCTGGTCGCGGCTGGAACTGCGCGCCGCCGCCTGACGATCGGCGTCAGGCGAAGGCGACCAGCGAGGGCCTGCCGCCGAGATAGAGCGCGGCCGTGTCCGCCGGGTTCAGCCCTGCCGCCACCAGCTCGGTCACGCGGCGCAGGCCGTAGGCGGTGGTGATGCCCCCGTCCCTGGCGATCGACGGTCGCCGGTACTGCGCCTCGCCGACCAACCACCCGCCCTCCACCTGCCGCACCAGCCCGCGCTGCTCCAGCGCGGCGGCGTGGCGCCATGCGGTCGCGTAGGGAATGCCCAGCGTGCGCGCGATCACCGCCAGCACGGCGGGAACGCGCTCCGCGTCGGCGACGTAATCGCGCGCGAAGCGTGCCGATAGCGCGGGATCGACGGTGATGTGGCGCACGTTCGCCGCCGCGATCGCCCCCCAAATCGTCATCGCGCGCCAACCGCCCAGCGTGTCGCGCCACGTCTCGAACGGCAGCAGCGCGATGTCGAGCGCGGTCGCCAGCACCGCGGGTACCAGCGGGCGTGCCGGCGCGCCACGGGGCGCGGGCAGCACGCCGCCGATCGCGTCGAACTCCTCCACCAGCCGGATCAGCAGGTCGTGCGCCTCGGTGTAGAAGGCGGTGACGCGCGGCGCCGCGGCGGCGGCGGTGCTGATCGACACGCCGCGCGGATCGATCGACACCAGCCCGTCGCGGGCCAGCGCGTGAACGTGGCGACGCACCGTCTCGAACGGGCGGCCGAGCGAGCGTGCCAACGCGTTGATCGATCCGACGCGCGTCGCCGCCGGCGGCCGCGCGATCCTGCCCTGCGCGCTCCAATCGGGCGCCGAGAGCCGCGCCAGCAGCAGCACCACGACGCCGGGATCGTGCCTGATGGTCAGGTGGCGCGCGACCGACTGGCCGATCGCGAGATAGATCTCGCCGGTCCAGCGCGACAGGCGGAGATGGGGAATGGGGGCGGGATCGATCATTGCGGCGGCCGGCGAGCGGACCTATTCCACGCGCGCGGGCGCCGTACCAGCGGCCATCCCGTTCAAAGGTGTCGAAATGGGGCAGCGTCTGCATCGATACGCCGTGACCCTCGCCTGGACGGGGAACACCGGCACGGGTACCGCCACCTACCGCGGCTACGAGCGCGCGCACGTCATCCGCGTGGCAGGCAAGCCCGACCTCCCCGGCTCCTCCGACCCCGCCTTTCGCGGCGACGGGGCCCGCTGGAACCCGGAGGAGCTGCTGCTCGCCTCGCTCTGCGCCTGTCATCAACTGTGGTACCTCTCGCTCTGCGCCGAGGCGGGAGTGGTCGTCACCGCCTACGAGGACGCGGCCGAGGGCGAGATGGTGGAGGAGGCGGACGGCGCGGGCCGCTTCGTCCGCGCCACGCTCCACCCGAGGGTGACGGTGACGGCCAACTCCGATGTCGCCGCGGCGGCGGCGCTGCACGACCGGGCCCACGCGATGTGCTTCATCGCGCGATCGGTGGCCTTTCCGGTGGAGCATCGCGCGACGATCGTGCGGAGCGAATAAGGGGCGGGACGGTTCGGACAGGCATTCCCTTTTCCCGATCGACGTCGGCGGTTTCGGCATCGGGGAACTCGCGGTCGGGCGTCGGATGATCGGCGCGGCGGGATAGCAAAGATCGGTTCGCCGTTGTGAACGCGCGCGCGCAGGTCGGCCTGGACGAGGATGGTCACGTCCATGGTGTGCCGTGCCAGAGGCGACCAGGTTCCGGAATCGCCATCCGCACCGAGAAGCGCCCGCGCATCTCCGCTTCCCGTCCCGCGGGCCAGACCCTACTCTGGCCCGATGCCCACCCCGGATTCGATCGTCATCCTCACCGGCGCGGGCATTTCCGCCGAGAGCGGCATCGCCACCTTCCGCGGGCCGGGCGGGTTGTGGGAGGGGCATCGCGTCGAGGACGTGTGTACGCCCAAGGCGCTGGTGCGTGACCCGGCGCTCGTCCACCGCTTCTACGACGAGCGGCGCGGCGCGCTGGCCGGCGTCGCACCCAACGCCGCGCACCGGGCGATCGCGCGGTTGCAGCGCGAGTGGCCGGGCGAGGTGCTGCTGGTGACGCAGAACGTCGACGACCTGCACGAGCGCGCGGGGTCGCACGACGTGGTGCACATGCACGGCGCGCTGCTGTCCGCGCTGTGCGCGCATTGCGGCGTGCGCACGCCGTGGGACGGGGAACTGCCCCCGGCCGCGTGCTGTGGTGACTGCGACGTGCCCGCGCTCCGGCCCGACATCGTCTTCTTCGGCGAGATGCCGTACGAGATGGAGCGGATCGAGGCGGCGCTGGCGCGGGCGGACCTGTTCGTGTCGATCGGCACGTCGGGCGCGGTCTATCCCGCCGCGGGCTTCGTGCGGCTCGCCCGGCACCACGGCGCCGCCACGCTGGAGCTCAACCTCGAACCCTCGGCCGGCAGCGCGTGGTTCGATGACACGCGGCTCGGCCCCGCGGGCGTGCTGGTGCCGTCATGGGTCGAGGCGCTGCTGGCGGGGTGACGCGACGGCGATTAGCCGCTACCCTCGTTGCGATATGAAACGTAGGTGAGGAGACAGTGAGATGGCCACGCTCGCATCGGTCGCGACGCCGCATTACGCCCCCGGCGAGTGGGAGGCGCGAGTCGATCTGGCCGCCGCCTATAGGTTGGTGGCGCTCTATGGCTGGGACGATCTGATCTTCACCCACCTGTCCGCGCGCGTGCCCGGGCCAGAGCACCATTTCCTCATCAATCCCTACGACATGATGTTCGAGGAGATCACCGCGTCCAGCCTGGTGAAGATCGACGTCGAGGGCAATCCGATCGGCGAGACGACGCATCCGGTGAACCCCGCGGGCTTCACCATCCACTCCGCCATCCATATGGCGCGCGAGGATGCGGCGGCGGTCATGCACCTGCACACGCCCCATGGGCAGGCGGTGAGCGCGATGGAGTTCGGGCTGCTGCCGCACACGCAGACGGCGATGATCGCCAGCCACGACGTCGCCTATCACGACTACGAGGGCATCGCGACCGACCTGGAGGAGCGCGAGCGGCTGGTGGCGGACATCGGCGACCGGAACGCGATGATCCTGCGCAACCATGGCACGCTGGCGGTGGGCGAGTCGGTCGGCGCGTGCTTCGTGCGGCTCTACTTTCTCGAGCGCGCCTGCGAGGCGCAGGTCATGATGCTGTCCGCAGGCCGCGAGAATCTGAACCGCGTCCACCAGGGCGTGGAGGAGAAGGTGGCGCATCAGTCCAATCCCAAGGGGATGGGAATGCTGGCGCAGAAGCTGGCATGGCCGGCGCTGCTGCGCAAGCTGGACCGGATCGACCCGAGCTACCGGAACTGACCAGCCGCGTCAGGAGAAGCCGATCGCGGTGATCCGGTCGTCCGCATCCACCGACACGTTCACGCGGTGGGTGCGGAAATCGAGCGTTATCATGTCGCCCGGGCGAATCACGCGCAGCTCCCAGCCGAGCAGCTCGCGGATCGCGACGGGCAGCGTCGCCGCGTCGGTCAGCCGCTGCACGGCGGCGGCGATCTGCGCAGGCGAGGCGTCGCCCTGCGGCATCGGGCCGGGATCGCCTCCGGCGCTGGCCGCCGGAAGCAGCGTGCGGGCGCCGATCGACATGGGAAAGGGCACCTCCGGCCCGGCGCGACCGGCGAAGCGGACGACGTCCCCCGCCCCCTCGCAGGGCGGCTCGGCGAAGGGCCAGGCGGCCCAGCCGTCGCGCCCCACGATCCCGTCCATCAGCAGCGCGAAGCCCGCGTCGGTCAACCGGCACGCATTGAAGCCGCCGCCCGGCGCCCCGCACATCGCGATCGTGGGTCGCGCGAAGGTGCAGGCCTGCTCGATCGCATCGGCACCCACGATGCGGGCCAGCTCCGCCCGAGCCTCGTCAAGCGGCGTGGCCGGAACGCCCGTGCACTGGATCGCGCCATCCGCCTTGAACACCCACGTCCCCATCGCGTCCTCCCCCCGTCGCGTCGCGGGCGAGGGTCGCGGCCCGCGCGACCGGCGTCGAGGAAAGATGCATCCGAACCGGAACGATCACGCCGCCTCCAGCGCGGCGTCGCCTTCGTCCACGTCGGGCGCGCTGTCGGCGTCGGCGGCGCCGTCCTCCAGCGCCGCCTCGTCCGCGGCGAGCGCGTCGGCGTCCGCCGCGGTGATGCCGAAGCGGGCGGCGACGTCGGGCGCATAGCGCAGCAGGTCGGGCCGCAGCTTCAACAGGCTGACGTCCTTCGCCTTGCCCTCCATCATCACGTCGAACGTCAGCCCCTGCGCGGTGCGCATGAAGGTGCCGAATTCGAACGGATTGGTGAAGTCGGCGTGGCCGGTCCATACCGGCGGGCGGAGCACCGTCTTCACCCGCGCCGTCGCCTTCACCGGCGCCTTGACGATCTCGCCCTTCTTTACCGCCTTGCCGCTGGCGCGCTGCTTCGGCGTGATCTTCTGCTTCAGTTCGCGCATGGCGGTGTTGGGCGAGGAGAAGTGGATCTTGGGCCGCACGCCGGTGGGCCAGGTGGCGAGAAAGCGCTCCAGCGTGTCGCGCAGGTCCAGCCCCTCCTTGTTGAGGCACCAGAAATGCTGGTAGTCGAAGATCAGGCGCACGCCCGTCCGCTCGTGGATCCACAGCACGTCCGCGGCGGAGAAGCGCAGATCGTCGTTCTCCAGCACCAGGCGGCGGCGGACGTGGTCGGGACATTTCTCATAGCCCTGGATCCAGCGCGCGCGGCTCGCCTCGTGATCGTCGTAGACGCCGCCGACGTGCGTCACCATCACCGCCTCGTCGTCCAGCCCCATGCGATCGAGCATCTCCGCCTGGCTGGCGAGGTCCCAGATCGACTTGGCGGTCAGCCCCTCGTCGGGACTGTTGAGGAGGACATATTGCGACGGGTGGAAGGACAGGCGGATGCCCAGCCGCCGCGCCTTGGCGCCCAGCCCAGCGAGCTCGGCATCGCTCTCCGCCACCATCGCGTGGAACTGCGGCATGTCCGGATGGGTGGCATAGGGAGCAAGGTCGGAGGACAGGCGGTACATCTCCAGCCGCTCGCGCGCGAGATAGTCAAGGATCGCGTCGACATGCTCCAGCGAGACCTTCAGGTGCGGCCCCGCCTGCCAGCGGCGGGTATCGTGCGACTTCAGGTCGGGACGTCCCATCACCTTGACGGGAAAGCCCAGGCGGAGCGGATGATCGGTGGGCGTGCTCATGCGCGGTGCAACGCCGTGGGGCGTCGCCGGGTGCCCGCCGCGATGCCGGCACCCGCGAGCAGCAGCGCCATTCCGCGCAGCCAGCGCCCCCGTCGCAGCATCGACAGGCCATAGCCCGCGGCGGTCGCACCCGCGAGCGGCAGGCGGGGCGCGGCGTCGCGAGGAGCGGCCGGGATGGACGCTGGCCGCTCGACCAAGGGATCGACGACGTGATCCGCCACCCAGGCGCCGCGTGCGCCCAGCGGCCTGGCGGTGCCCGTGGTGGTGTCGTGCGCGGTCTGGTGCTCCAGCTCGCTGTTCAGCTCCGCACCGAAGAGCAGCAGGTAGCTGGAAAGATAAAGCCAGGTGAGCAACACCACCACGGCGCCGAGCGACCCGTAAGTGGCGTTGTAGTTGCCGAAATTGGCGACGTAGATGCCGAAGCCCAGGGTCAGCAGCACCCAGCCCGCCGCAGTCAGCAGCGACCCCGGCGTGATCCACGTCCAACGCGCCTGCGCGCGCGACGGGCCGTAGCGGTACAGCGTCGCCGCCGCCGCCGCGGCGACCAGCATCAGCAAAAGGTAGGAGACGATCTTGCCCGCCACGGCGACGCCCGGCGCGTGCGGCAGCACCTCCTCCAGCGCGGCGAGCGCAGTGACGGCCAGCCCAGCGGCGATCGCGGCCAGCACCGCGGCGAACGTGATCGCGAGGTTGACCAGCGTCAGCCGCACGAAGCCGCGCTTCTCCTTCTCCTCATAGGCGATGTTGAGCGCGGTGACGACCGCCCCCGCCCCGTTGCGCGCGCCGAATAGCGCGATGCCCAGCGCCAGGAGCAGGCCGAAGCCCTTCTTGCCCTCCGACGTCTCGACGACGTTCATCAGCTGCTCGCCGACCAGCTGCGCCGCATCCGCCGGCATTGCCGCGGCCAGCGTGCGGACGTTGGCGATCACCGTCTCCGGCTCGGCGAGCAGGCCGTAGCTCAGCACCACCGCGCCCAGCAGCGGGACGATCGCGAGGAAGCCGTAGAAGGCCACCCCCGCGGCGACGAGCCCGATGTTGTCGTCCGACGCCTCCGCCCAACTGCGCTTCGCCACCGCCAGCCAGGTGGCGCGTGGCATCTGCCAGGGGGTGGGGGAAGGCGTGGGGGCGGGGGGCATCGGCATTTCATCCCATGATCTGAAGGGGATGAATGTGTCGGCGCAGCGGTGTGTTCCGAACCGCTACGCCTGAGCTGCAGGTTATGGTCGGAGTCGCTGGTTACGAAAGCCGCGAACGACTTCACGGGCTCAAGATCCGCAGGCGAAATTCCAAGTTCTGGCGAACTCCGCAAATAAATCAATCTTATGAGCAAAATGCGAGAAGCAAGCGAGAAGATTGAAGTTTTTTGATGTTCATGCTATGTTCCACTGAGATGGTGGAGGGCATCAATGATATCGACGAACGTTGATCGAAAAGCTTTTTCTTACTGGTTGAGAACCGGTCGCCTCCCAGCCGTACGCAGCGCGGCGGGGTTGGAGTTGAAATTCAATCCCTGGCATGATCCCGAAGACGGGCGCTTCACCTTCGCGAACACCGGCGACTATCATCCGCGAGGAAGTGGGGGTGGCGCGAAGGCGCGGCGACCTCGTGCCGGGCCAACGCCGAAGTCGCAGCCGTCCTCCGACGATCTCGTCATTACTGCGCAACGCCAAACGGTGAGCGACGTCGAAGCGTTGTCGGATCAGGAATTCGGCGCCTTCGAGCGGGCGGCCAAGGCACAGCGCTGGATCGAGCGGCGCGAGAATGCGGAGATACGCGAGTATGTCCGGCTGAAGAAGGCCGTCGAGGCTCGTCGTGCCCGCGAAAAGGCGGGCGAGCGCGATTGGGAGCAGCAAGGTCGGGACTTCGCCTTTCTCTATGGCCAGGAGATGGCGATGCAAGCCGTCGGCGGTGCTGCCGGCAGGTTTGTTATCGCTCCTGCCGTGCGTGCGGCGGCGCCGAGGATCGAGCGTGTGGTGCGGCCACAGGCCTACGCACGGAAGCTGGCCGAGCGGATGCCGCGGCCTGCTCCGACCAGGCCGCTTTGGGTCGACGAGAATGCTTCAATGGGCGAGCGCGCCCGATTGTACAACGATGCGGCTCCAGGCGTCAGAAGAAATCCGGTGACAGGGCGGCAGCAGGCGCCCAGCCTGTACCGCACGACCGAGGATGGAAAACGCAGGCTGGTTCGGTTCGATGGGTTTGAAGACGATGCCTATCCCGTCTACATCGATCGAAAGACGAGCATAAGGTTCACGGCGAAAGCGAAGGATCAAGCTCTCCGGCAATCCGTCGCCCTTCGTCAAAATCATGCCAGCGGGCGATGGGACGTGCCTGACGAGAAGACCAAGCGGGAGGCTATGAAGCTCCTAAGGAAGTTAAATATCGATAACATCGGGGTGAAGGTGGTGAAAGAATGAACTATCTCGTTTTCGCTCGCGTCGTGGCGATTAGCCTTCTGTATCTTGAGGCCGTCAACGAGGAGGCATTGGATCTCGACACTGCCGTCCAGGGGATGGAGGAGATTACGGCCACCTTGAACGAACTTAATCCTGAGGAGATTGCGTTGCTGGATAGCGCCCTTCAACAGGTCGCGCTCGAATATCGCGGGGAGCAACGAGAGATGGTCAAGAACCTGGCGAAGGATTGCGGCCTCGTCGATGATCCCGAGGATGAGGACGGAGCAGACGGCTAGGCTCAGGCGCCGCGGCCCGGGCGGCGAAGGCGGATGTAAGTTGAAGGAAAAAGGCCCCGGCATCGCTGCCGGGGCCCTCTTCGTTCGTCGGCGATCGCCGGAGGATCAGTCGCGGTCGCCGGTCAGGAAGGCGGGGGCGAACTCGGGGGCGTTGCCCTCATCCTTGCCGCCTTCCGAACGCTCGCGCCGGGGGCCGCGCTCGCCGCGCTCGCCGCCACGGCCGCCGCCGTCGCGACGCGGGCCACGACCGCCGTCGCGATCACCGTCACGCCGCGGGCCCCGGCCGCCGCCGTCACGATCGCCACCGTCGCGGCGCGGGCCGCGATCGCTGCGCTCGCCGCCCCGATCGCCGCGTGGTTCGCGCGCCGGGCGGGTGTCCTCCAGCTCGGCGCCGGTCTCCTGATCGACGACGCGCATCGACAGGCGCACCTTGCCGCGCTGGTCGATCTCCAGCACCTTGACCTTCACGGCCTGGCCCTCGCTGAGGACGTCGGAGACCTTCTCGACGCGCTCGTTCTTGATCTCGCTGACGTGGACCAGGCCGTCCTTGCCGCCCATGAAGTTCACGAACGCACCGAAATCGACCAGGTTGACGACCTTGCCGTCGTAGACCTTGCCGACCTCGGCCTCCTCGACCAGGCCCTTGATCCACTTGATCGCGGCCTCGATCTGCGAGGGGTCGGAGGACGACACCTTGATGACGCCCTCGTCGTCGATGTCGACCTTCGCGCCGGTGGTCGCGACGATCTCGCGGATCACCTTGCCGCCGGTGCCGATCACTTCGCGGATCTTCGACTTGTCGATCGTGAAGGTCTCGATCCGCGGCGCGTGCGCCGACAGCTCGCCGCGGGTCTCGCCCAGTGCCTTCGCCATCTCGCCCAGGATGTGCGCGCGGCCGTCATGTGCCTGTGCCAGCGCGACCTTCATGATCTCCTCGGTGATGCCGGCGATCTTGATGTCCATCTGAAGGCTGGTGATGCCCTCCGACGTGCCCGCCACCTTGAAGTCCATGTCGCCCAGATGATCCTCGTCGCCCAGGATGTCGCTGAGCACCGCGAAGTCCTTGCCTTCCAGGATCAGGCCCATCGCGATGCCGCTGACCGGGCGCTTGATCGGCACGCCCGCGTCCATCAGGCTCAGCGAACCGCCGCAGACCGTCGCCATCGACGACGAGCCGTTGCTCTCCGTGATGTCGCTGGTGACGCGGATCGTGTAGGGAAACTCCTCCTTCGACGGCAGCACCGCGTGCAGCGCGCGCCACGCGAGCTTGCCGTGGCCGACGTCGCGACGCGACGGCGCGCCGAAGCGGCCCACTTCGCCGACCGAATAGGGCGGGAAGTTGTAGTGCAGCATGAAGTGCTGGTACGACAGGCCGTTCAGCCCGTCGATCATCTGCTCCGCGTCGCGGGTGCCCAGCGTGGTCGTCGCGATCGTCTGCGTCTCCCCGCGGGTGAACAGCGCCGATCCGTGCGCGCGCGGCAGGAAGTGGACCTCCGCCGAAATCGGGCGAACCGTCTTGGTGTCGCGGCCGTCGATACGCTTGCCGGTCTTCAGGATCGCGGTGCGGACGATCTCCGCCTCCAGCTTCTTCACCAGCTTCAGCGTGCCGAGATACTCGGCCGGATTCTCGTGCTTCAGGTCCTCGAACGCCTCGCGCGCCTTGGTGCGGGCGGCGTTGATCGCGGTCTGGCGGGCCTGCTTGTCGGTCAGCTTGTAGGCCGCCTCCATGTCCTTGCCGATCAGCTTCTTCAGCTTGGTCTTGGCGGCGGACTGGTCCGGGCCCTTGGGCAGCTCCCACGGGTCCTTGGCGGCCTGCTCGGCCAGGTCGATGATCGCGTCGATCACGTCCTGCGACGCCTTGTGCGCGAACATCACCGCGCCCAGCATCACGTCCTCGGACAGCTCCTTGGCTTCCGATTCGACCATCATCACCGCGTCGTGCGTGGCGGCGACCATCAGGTCCAGCTCGCCGGTCGCGACGTCGGCGTCGGACGGGTTGAGGACGTACTCGCCGTCCTTGTAGCCCACGCGCGCGGCGCCGATCGGGCCCATGAAGGGCACGCCCGACAACGTCATCGCGGCCGAGGCGGCGATCATCGCGAGCAGATCGGGCTCGTTCTCGCCGTCATAGCTCATCACCTGCGCGATGCAGTTGATCTCGTTGTAGAAGCCTTCGGGGAACAGCGGGCGCAGCGGGCGGTCGATCAGGCGGCTGACCAGCGTCTCACGCTCGGTCGCGCCGCGCTCGCGCTTGAAGAAGCCGCCGGGGATCCGGCCGCTGGAGGAGAATTTCTCCTGATAGTGGACGGTCAGCGGGAAGAAGTCCTGCCCTTCCTTGACGGTCTTCGCGGCGGTGACGGCGCATAGCACCACGGTCTCGCCGAGGGTCGCGAGCACCGCGCCGTCGGCCTGGCGGGCGACGCGGCCCGTCTCCAGCGTCAGCGTCTTGCCGCCCCACTGGATTTCCACCTTCTTGGTATCGAACATATGATTTCCTTCACTCCCCGGTGCGGATCACGCGGGGGGCCTGTGAGCGAGCCGTTCTTGGCTCGTTTGGGAAGGAGGCCGAATTGCCTCCTCTCCGTCCACCCCGGCGAAAGCCGGGGTCCAGCTCCAGCGGCTGGAGAAGCGCTCCCGCGCTCCGTACTTACTGGATCCCGGGTCGGAGCCCGGGATGAAATAAAGGCGCCTTGCGGCGCCTTTATTTCACTTCCGAAGACCCAGCTTCCCGATCAGCGCCAGGTAGCGGTCGCCGTCGGTCTTGCGCAGATAGTCCAGCAGCGAGCGCCGCTTGTTGACCATCATCAGCAGGCCGCGCCGCGAATGGTTGTCCTTCGCATGACCCTTGAAATGCTCGGTCAGGTTCTTGATCCGCTCCGTCAGGATCGCGACCTGCACCTCGGTCGACCCGGTGTCGCCCTCGGCGCGGGCATGTTCCTTGATGACTTCCTGACGGCGTTCGGCGGTGATCGACATTCTGTTTCCTTCGACATCTCTTACAGGTTGAAGCCGCGAACGACACGGATCAGTCCGTGCTCGATCTCCACCAGCGCGACCGGAATGCCATCCAGCGTCGCCAGCGCCTGACCCTCGTCGGCGGCGATCCCGGCCAGTACCCGCCCCTGTCGGAGCGCCCCTGCCTGGTCGGGAGCGAGCGGAAGAGCCGGGATGTCGTCCAGCCCTGCGCTCAGCGGCAGGAGGTATTCTTCAAGGGTGCGGCCCTTAGCGGCTTCGTCGAGAATGTCCAGCGATATCGCCGCGTCGAGGGTGAACGGCCCGGCGCGGGTGCGGCGCAGGTAGGTGACGTGCCCGACGGTGCCGAGCGCGACCGCGATGTCGCGTGCGAGGGAGCGGATGTAGGTGCCCTTGGAGACGTGCGCGGCGAGGGTGATGCTATCCTCCCCGCGCTTCGCTCGGGGAGGGGGACCGCCCGGCGCAGCCGGGTGGTGGAGGGGTGGATACGGCGCGCTCACCGTATCCACCCCTCCACCAGCTTCGCTGGTCCCCCTCGCCGGGGCAAGCTCGGGGAGGATCTGGAGCGACCGCACCGTCACCTTGCGTGTCGCGAGAGCCACCTCCTCGCCCGCGCGCGCGAGGTCGTAGGCGCGCTGCCCGTCGACCTTCAGCGCCGAATAGGCCGGCGGCACCTGCTGGATCGCGCCGGTGAACCGCACCAGCACCGCCTCCACCTCCGCACGCGTCGGGCGCACGTCGCTGGTCGCGACCACCTGCCCCTCGGCATCGAGCGTGTCCGTCTGCTCCCCGAAGCGGATCGTGAAGTCGTAGACCTTGTCGCCGTCCAGCATCCGCCCGGCCAGCTTCGTCGCCTCGCCGATCGCGATCGGCAGCACGCCGGTGGCCAGCGGGTCGAGCGTGCCGCCGTGCCCGACCTTCGCCTTGCCGTGCCCGGCGGTGCGCAGCGCGCGCTTCACCGCGGAGACTCCCTGCGTGGAGCCGAGCGCGAGCGGCTTGTCGAGGATCAGCCAGCCGTGGAGCATCGCCGTCAGCCGAAAACGGACGCGAGCTTCAGATATTGCTCCACCAGCGCCTGCGCCGGCGGGGCGACCAGCCGCTGCACCAGATTGGCGGCGGGGAACAGCGCGGGCAGCACCAGCAGCAGGACGATGAGCAGCGGGAAGCCGAAGCGCGCCAGCCGGTCCCATTGCAGCGCCAGCCGCTCCGGCAGCAGCCCTGCGACCACGTGGCCGCCATCGAACGGCGGCAGGGGGATCAGGTTGAAGATCGCGAGGAAGACGTTGATGATGAGGAAGTTGACGAGGTTCGTCGCCAGAAACGCCGCGGCGCTGCCCGCGGGCGCCACCGCCACGCTGGACGCGAACACGCCCAGCATCACCGCGCCGACAAAGGCGAGCAGCAGGTTCGATCCCGGCCCGGCGAGCGCCACCAGCAGCATCCCCTTGCGCGGATTCGCCAGCCGCCGCGCGTCCACCGGCACCGGCTTCGCCCAGCCGAACACCGGCGCCTTGGCGATGGCCAGCATCAGCGGCAGGACGACGGTGCCGATCGGATCGACGTGGCGCAGCGGATTGAGGCTGAGGCGCTTCAGCTCATCCGCAGTGGGATCGCCCAGCGCGCGTGCGGCCAGCCCGTGCGCGACCTCGTGAAAGACGATCGCGATCACCAGCGGGATGATCCACACCGCCGCCGACCAAATGATACCGTTGGGGTCCATGCGCGCGAGATAGGGGAGGGGGTGAATGAAGGCTAGGTCAGGTTGATCGATGCTACGGCATCAGCCGTTCCGCAGCGCCTCACCGAAGTGCCGCCGGCATAGCGCGACGTAGCGGTCGTTGCCGCCGATCTCCGTCTGTCGCCCCTCCGCCACCGCGCGACCGGTGTCGTCGACGCGCAGGTTCATCGTCGCCTTGCGCCCGCACGCGCACACCGACTTGATCTCCACCAGCGCGTCGGCGAGCGCCAGCAGCCGCGCCGACCCCTCGAACAGCGCGCCGCGGAAGTCGGTGCGCAGGCCGTAGGCGAGCACGGGGACGCCGAGCGTGTCCGCGATGTGCGCCAGCTGGTCGACCTGGCGCGCGCACAGGAACTGCGCCTCGTCCACCAGCACGCACGCCACCCGCTCGCGCGCGTGGCGTTCCTCCACCAGCGCGGCGATATCGGTGGCGGCGTCGAACATCGTCGCGGCGGCGGCGAGGCCGATCCGCGACGTGATCGTGCCGGCGGCGAAGCGATCGTCCACCGCGGCGGTGAACAGCATCGTCGCCATGCCGCGCTCGCGATAGTTGAAGTCGGCTTGGAGGAGGTTGGTCGATTTGCCCGCGTTCATGCTGGCGTAGTAGAAGTAGAGCTTGGCCATCAGGCGAGCGTCTCGACCGGCAGGGGGGCGTCGCCCAACTCCCGAGTCACGCCCCGGTCAAACGTGACGAAGGCGTCGGCCACGCCGCGTGACGCGACGAGATGCACCGCATCGGCCCAGTCCGCTCCCGCGCGGTAGCGCTCGATCGCCCAAGCCAGGCCGTTCCGATCGGACACATGGACGGTCTCGGTCATCAAGAGACCGGACAGCGCCGCTGCAACCGTGCCACGCTCGAGGCCCATTCTGCGGGACAGAACCCATCCGAGTTCCAGCCACACCGACGCCGGTATCCACACGGGTTGCTCGATGACCGCCCTGGCGGCGGCGGCCTGATGCGGATCGTCCTGCAGGATCAATCGGGCGAGGACGTTGGTGTCGACGGCCCTCAACGATCGTCATCGGCGATGTCGGGGGACCAGCCGAGCTGCCCCACCGGCACCGGCGCCCCTTCGTGCCGATAGAGCGCACGAAAGCGGGCGACGGCCTCCTCCACGCTAATCCGGCCTCCTGTCCCGCGGCGGCGCAAGGTGACGGCATCGTCGCTCTCGAAGATCTCGAGATCCGTGCCGGGCTGCCATCCGAGCCGGTCCCGCGTTGCCTTGGGCACCACGACCTGGCCCTTCTCCGAGATGCGGGTATGCGCGTTCATCGCGGTAAGATGCGTCTTACTTCACTCGCCGTCAAGGTCGCGCGCCACTGCGGGGTCGCGTAGCAGGCGGTCGATGTGACTGCCCTCGTCGAAGCTCTCGTCCGCCAGGAACTTCAGCCGCGCGGCATATTTCATCCGCACGCGTTTCGCGACTTCGCGCTGGAGGTAGGCGGTGTTGGTGCGCAGCGCCTTCAGCACCGCGTCCTCGTCGCGACCGAGCAGCGGCTTCACGAAGACGGTGGCGTGGCGCAGGTCGGGGGACATGCGCACCTCGGTGATGCTGACGAGGTGGCTGGCGAGCACGTCGTCGTGCACGTCGCCGCGCTGCAGGATCTCCGACAAAACGTGGCGCACCTGTTCGCCCACGCGCAGCGTGCGGACGGATGGTTCGGCGGAGTCGCGGTTCGGGTTCATGTCTGTGCCTGGGTCATGACGGCGTGGATGCGGGCGAGCGAGCGCAGGTTGCGCGCGGTGCCCTGTCGGCCGATGCGTTTCTCGATGAAGGTCTTCGTCAGCTTGCTGGGTCCGGCGCCATCGACATAGTCGATGTGCACCGCCCGGTCGCCCGCGGCCAGCCGCTCGCGCCCGCGGTGGTCCGCGACCAGGCGGGCGAAGCCGTCCGCCGACAGCGGGCCATCGAGGAAGAGGGTGTGCACCAGCTTCTCCTCCCCGTCGGTCGCGAAGGGATTGTCGGCCATCGCCGCCGCTACCTCCACCGCGGTGCGCACCGCCGCGAAGGTGCGGAAGCCGAAGCGCGCCGCCACCACGTCGCCGACGCGGGCGGCCAGCGCCGCGTCGGACGTCCCGTCGTGATCGAACAGCACGTTCCCGCTCGCCGTCACCGTGGCGACGTTGGCGAAGCCCGCGTCGGCCAGCGCCGCGCGCAGCTCCGCCATCGCCACCCGGTTGCCGCCCACGTTCACGCTGCCGAGGAAGGCGACGGTGCGCGGCATGGCCGGACCGTCGCCGACTACAGCGTCCGCTCGCGCAGTTCGACCTCGTACGTCTCCAGATAATCCCCACCGCGGATGTCGGTGAAGTTCTGCGAGAAGGTCACGCCGCACTCCAGGCCGGCGCGCACCTCGGCGACGTCGTCCTTGAAGCGGCGGAGCGACGCGATCTCGCCCTGGTAGATGATGACGTCGTTGCGCGTGATGCGGGCCTTGAGCGCCTTGCGAATGACACCCTCGACCACCAGCAGGCCCGCGGCCTTGCCGTGCTTGCCCGCGGAGAAGACCTCGCGGATCTCGGCGCGGCCCACGACGGTCTCGAACGCCTCCGGCCCGAGCTCGCCCGCCATGCCGGCGCGGATCTCGTCGATCAGGTCGTAGATGACGTCGTAATATTTCAACGCCACCTTGTGCCGCTCGGCGATCTGTCGCGCGTTGGCGTTCGGACGCACGTTGAAGCCGATGATCGGTGCGCCGCTCGCCGCGGCGACGTTCACGTCGCTCTCCGTGATGCCGCCCACGCCCGAGTGCAGGATCCGCGCCTTGATGTCGTCGGTGCTGATCTTGTTGATCGCCGCGACGATCGCCTCGACGGTGCCCTGCGTGTCGGCCTTGACGACCAGCGGGTACTCGATCGCCTTGTTCGCCGCCAATGCGGAGAACATGCTCTCCAGGCTCGCCGGCGCCGCCGTGGTGCGCTTGTGCGTCAGCACGCCCTGGCGATACTCGGCGACCTCGCGCGCGCGCGCCTCGTTCTCGACCACCTGCAGCTGGTCGCCCGCCGACGGCGTGCCGGAGATGCCGAGCACCTCCACCGGCATCGACGGCGAGGCCGACTTCAGCGGACGGCCCTTGTCGTCGACGATCGCGCGCACCTTGCCGCTCTCCGCGCCGACGACGAACACGTCGCCGACCTTCAGCGTGCCGCGCGTGACCAGCACCGTGGCGACCGGCCCGCGGCCCTTGTCCAGCTTCGCCTCGACGACGATGCCCTCGGCGTCGCGGTCCGGATTGGCGCGCAGCTCCATCAGCTCGGCCTGGAGCTGGATCTTCTCGATCAGCTCGTCCAGCCCGGTCTTCTTCAGCGCGGAGACCTCCACGTCCTGCGTTTCGCCGCCCATGCTCTCGACCTGCACGTCCTCGGACAGCAGGCGCTCGCGCACGCGCTGGGCGTTGGCGTCGGGCTTGTCGATCTTGTTGATCGCCACGATCATCGGCTTGCCCGCGGCGCGGGTATGGTTGATCGCCTCGATCGTCTGCGGCATCAGCCCGTCGTCCGCGGCCACCACCAGCACGACGATGTCGGTCACGTCGGCACCGCGCGCGCGCATGGCGGTGAACGCCTCGTGGCCGGGCGTGTCGAGGAAGGTGATCTTCGACTTGTCCTTCAGCGTCACCTGATAGGCGCCGATGTGCTGCGTGATGCCGCCGGCCTCGCCGCGCACCACGTCCGTGCCGCGCAGCGCGTCGAGCAGGCTGGTCTTGCCGTGGTCGACATGGCCCATGATCGTCACCACCGGCGGACGCGGCTGAAGCTGGTCCTCCGTGTCCTCGGTCGTGTCGAGCGCCAGGTCGATGTCGCTGTCGCTGACGCGGACGATGTTGTGGCCGAACTCGGTCACCAGCAGCTCGGCCGTGTCCTGGTCGATCGTCTGCGTCATGGTGACGGGCGAGCCCATCTTGAACAGCGTCTTGACCAGGTCGGAGCCCTTCTCCGCCATGCGATTGGCGAGCTCCTGGACGGTGATCGCCTCGGGCACCTGCACGTCGCGGACCTGCTTCACCTGCGGCTCGCGCGGGCCGCCGTAGTGGCGCTTCTCCTTCTCGCGCGCGCGCTTCAGCGCGGCGAGGCTGCGGGCGCGCGCGCCATCCTCGTTCAGCGCGCGGTTGACGGTCAGCTTGCCGCCACGGCGCTCCTCCGACTTGCGGTCGCGCTGCTGCGGGCGCGCGGCCGGCGCGGCGTTGCGCGGCGTGGCCGAACCACCGGGAAGCGGGCGCGGGGCGCCGGCACCCGAAGCGGTGCCCGACGCCGCGGCGGGCGCGGCAGCGGGCTTCGGCTCGGGCTTGGGCTGCGGCTTCGGGATCTCCGGACGCGCCACCGGCGAGAAGCGCCGCGGCGCAGGCATCGAGGGATCGCGACCCAGCTCCAGCACGGGCGGGGGCGGCGGCGGGGCGGCAGGGGTGGGCGCGGGAGCAGGCGTCTGCGCCACCGGAGCGGGCGCGGGTGCGGGCTCGGGCGTCGCGGGCGCGGCCTTGGCCACCGGCGCGGCCTCGACCGGTGCGGATTTAACCGCCACGGGCTCGGCCGGTGCCGCTTCGGGCGGGGCAGGCGGCGGCGGCGGCGGCGGCGCGGCGGCTTCCGCCTCGGCACGCGCCTTTTCCTCCGCGCGGCGCGCGGCCTGCTCGGCCGCGGCCTCGGCGGCGCGCTGCTTCTCCGTCTCCTCACGGCGGCGCGCATCCTCCAGCGCGTGCATCCGCTGCTCCTCCGCCTCGCGCAGCAGGCGCGTCTGCCGCTCCTGCGCGGTCTCTCCGGCGGGGGCGGGGCGCGGCGCGGGGGCGCTCGGCTGCGGCGCAGGGGCCGGCGCCGCGGCGGGCGCGGGCGCCGGCGTCGGCTCCGCCGTGGCGCCCTGCGGACCGAGCACGCGGCGACGCTTCACCTCGACCACCACCGTATTGCTACGGCCGTGGCTGAAGCTCTGCTTCACCTTGCCGGTCTCGACCGTGCGCTTCAGCCCCAGCGGCTGGCGCATTCCGAGTTTCGGCTTGTCGTTGTCGGT